>Ga0102589_1000018_pt1 | contig 575305 bp, 517 predicted proteins | sample AraplaMF_Col_mLB_FD_76858 | JGI IMG/M metagenome (GOLD analysis project Ga0102589, IMG submission 76858) | Arabidopsis root microbial communities from the University of North Carolina, USA - plate scrape MF_Col_mLB | ecosystem: Host-associated > Plants > Roots > Endosphere | place: USA... | reverse complement strand
TGGCAATTTTCGGCGACGTATTCGAACGCGTGCGCGCGCAATATGTGACGCCGCCGCAGGACGACAAGCTTATCGAGAATGCCATCAACGGCATGCTCTCCTCGCTTGATCCGCATTCGAGCTACATGAACTCGGCCGACGCCGAGGACATGCGCACCCAGACCCGCGGCGAATTCGGCGGTCTCGGCATCGAAGTCACGATGGAAGACGACCTCGTCAAGGTGACGAGCCCGATCGACGACACGCCCGCAGCGCGTGCCGGCGTGCTTGCCGGCGACTTCATCTCGAAGATTGACGGTGCGGACGTTCGCGGCCTGAAGCTCGAAGACGCCGTTGAAAAGATGCGTGGCGCCGTCGGCACCCCGATCAAGCTGACGATCCTGCGCAAGGGCGCGGACAAGCCGATCGAACTGACGATCGTTCGCGACGTCATCGCCGTTCGCGCCGTCAAGGTTCGCACCGAAGGCGACGTCGGCTACCTGCGCGTCATCTCCTTCACCGAGAAGACCTATGACGACCTGAAAAAGGGCATCGAGAAGATCAAGGCGGAAGTGCCGGCCGACAAGCTCAAGGGCTATGTCCTCGACCTGCGCCTCAATCCGGGTGGCCTGCTCGACCAGGCGATCAACGTCTCCGACGCCTTCCTGGAGCGTGGCGAGGTCGTTTCGACCCGCGGCCGCAACCCGGACGAAACCCGCCGCTTCAACGCGACGCCGGGCGACCTGACCGATGGCAAGCCGGTGATCGTGCTCGTCAACGGCGGCTCGGCTTCCGCTTCGGAAATCGTCGCCGGCGCCCTGCAGGATCTGAAGCGCGCAACCGTTCTCGGCACGCGCTCCTTCGGCAAGGGTTCGGTCCAGACGATCATCCCGCTCGGAGAAGCCGGTGCACTGCGTCTGACGACGGCGCTCTACTACACGCCGTCGGGCAAATCGATCCAGGGCACGGGCATCTCGCCCGACATCAAGGTCGAACAGCCGCTGCCGCCGGAACTGCTCGGCAAGGTCGAGGCTCAGGGCGAATCCGACCTGCGCGGTCACATCCAGGGTCAGAGCGAGACCGACGAAGGTTCTGGCTCGGTCGCCTATGTGCCGCCGGAAACGAAGGACGACCTGCAGCTCAACTACGCACTCGACCTGTTGCGTGGCAAGAAGACGGATCCGACCTTCCCGGCCAACCCGGAACAGGCGCAGCTCAAGAAGTAAGCCTGCAGGGTATCCAATGAGAGCGCCGCGTGTTCGAAAGAACACGCGGCGCTCTGCATTTCAGCAAGGCGCATCCTCCGCCCAAGGCAGATGCACTGGTCAACTCGACACCGCTAAATTATAGGGGTACTGGCGCTGTCGCGGCCACTGATTCTCAGGCCACCGGCGCGCTAAGGGAAGAACAGGCGAAGCGTCTCAGCGCCGCCTCGCACTGCAGCGCCGCGCGTCCTGCTCGATGCGCAAAGGTCGCTGCAACACTTTGAATTGCTGCGTGTTTTGTCCTGTGATCGACTATGATCTTAGGCGGGTGTGCAGAAGCGGCAACATCGCACAGATCGACCGAGGCTCCGTTTGGGAACTGATCTCAATGCCCCCCTGGGCCAGAACCGGCGGGTAAAGCCAGCGGCGAAGCGCAATCCCCGACGTATGCTCGGGTTCTCTTTTCTCGGCCTCTGTATTGCGTCGGTGGTCGGACTGTCGCTGTGGGGCACCCTTGCGCCGGACGGGCTGAAGCGCGGTCAGACCGAAACAGCGGCGAGCGAGAGCGCCAAGGGCACCGACGAGAAACCAGCGAAGGCAGAAAATGGCCAATCGGGCGCGGGCGGAACGATGAAGCCGGGGACCGCCTATTCCGGCGCCGACGTCGAACATACGCTCACCGATGACGGTTCCACCGTTACCACGTTTTCGCCGCGCGGCCGCGACGGCAAGGGCCCTGCCCTCATCAATGTCGGTCCGATCCGCGGCCAGGATCCGCGCATGGCGGCCATGCCCAATGACGATCTCCTGGAAGAGAGCCCCGCCGGGCGCCTGCCGATCACCGGTCCGGACGGGCTGCGCCCGATGGATCAATATGCGCGGCCCTGGTCCGGCGCGCGCGGCACCCGCATCGCGCTGGTCGTCGGCGGTCTCGGCCTCAGCCAGACCGGAACGCAGAGGGCGATCCGCGACCTGCCGGGCGAAGTGACGCTGGGCTTTGCTACCGCCGGAAACAGCCTGCAGCGCTGGATGCAGGAGGCACGCCGAAGCGGCCATGAGATCCTGCTGCAGGTGCCGATGGAGCCGTTCGACTATCCGGCCAATGATCCCGGTCCCAACGCCTTGCGCATCGGTCTCGGCGCCAAGAAGAACCTGACCGAACTGCACCGCAACCTCGCCGAGATCACCAATTATACCGGCATCATGAATTATCTCGGCGGCCGCTTCCTGTCGGATGCCGATGCGCTGGAGCCGGTCATGCGCGATCTCGGCAAGCGCGGCCTGCTGTTCCTCGACGACGGTACCTCGGCGCAATCGCTCTCGGGCAAGCTCGCCGATGCCTTCGATGTGCCGCATGGCTTTGCCGACCTGACACTCGACACGGAGCTCAGCCGCAGCGCGATCCTGAAGAAGCTCGACGAGCTCGAGCGCATTGCGCGCCGCAATGGCACCGCCATCGGCGTCGCCTCCGCCTTCGACGAAAGCGTCGGCGCGATTGCCTCCTGGATCGGCGAGGCACAGGGGCGCGGCATCGAGATCGTCGGCGTTTCCGCGCTCGTCAAGGATCCGCAACAGAACTAGGTTACAGCCATCCCGACAGGATGATTTGACGATTGTAAAGAAGAGGCAGCCGATGAGCAAAGACAAGGACAAACAACTCAGAGCGGAGGACCTTCCCTATCGTCCTTGCGTAGGGGTCATGGTGCTGAACCGCGCGGGTCTCGTCTGGGCTGGACATCGCATCGCCGTCGGCAATTCCGAATATGATGGCTCGCCGCAGCAATGGCAGATGCCGCAGGGCGGCATCGACAAGGGTGAGGATCCGCTGAAGGCCGCCTATCGCGAACTCTACGAAGAAACCGGCATGAGCACAGTGTCGCTGCTCGCCGAAGCGCCCGGCTGGATCAACTACGATCTGCCCGAGCACCTGATCGGCATCGGTCTCAAGGGCAAGTATCGCGGCCAGACACAACGCTGGTATGCCTTCCGCTTCGAGGGCGAGGAGAACGAAATCGCCATCAACCCGCCGCCGGGCGGGCATGAGCCGGAGTTCGACGCCTGGGAGTGGAAACCGATGCGCGAACTGCCGGAACTGATCGTGCCGTTCAAGCGCAAGGTCTACGAGGAGGTCGTCACGGCCTTCGCGCATCTCGCGCCGTAAGGCGTGTGGCGCAAAAGTGCGCAGCAGTTCTCACTGACAAAAAAGCCGGCGAGATCGCCGGCCTTTCTTTCAAATATTGCGCCGAACTCAGTCGGCTTCGGCCTCGTTGGCCGGGGCAGCGTTGAGCTGGCCGTATTTCTCTTCGCCGATCTTGTCGAGCAGCTCGAGCTGGGTTTCCAGGAAGTCGATGTGGCCCTCTTCGTCGGCGAGCAGTTCTTCGAAGAGCTTCATGGAGACATAGTCTCCAGCGGCGTGACAGATGTCGCGTGATTTCTTGTAGGCGGTGCGGGCGTCGTATTCGCCGGCGAGGTCGGCCTTCAGCACTTCCTTGACGTTCTGGCCGATGCGCAACGGCGCAACCGTCTGCAGGTTGGGGTGGCCTTCAAGGAAGATGATGCGCGCAACGAGCTTGTCGGCATGCTGCATCTCCTCGATGGATTCTGCGCGCTCCTTCTTGGCGAGAAGCGTGTAACCCCAGTCTTCGAGGAGGCGGTAATGCAGCCAATACTGGTTGACGGCACCGAGTTCGAGATAGAGCGCTTCGTTAAGCTGCTCGATGACTTTTTTGTCGCCTTTCAAGATCCGCCCTCCGATTATCCTCATGGAATTGTTTGAGGCGGGTCATGAAATCAAATATCTCGGCGTCCGTCGAGTCGCGGTGCGCGTGATATTGCTCGGTGGTGCGGATGATGATGTCGACGACATTGGGGAAGCAACCGCAGCAACGGCCGCGCTTTTCCATCGCGTGATAGACTTTCGCCGGCACGATCAGCTGCCAACAGTCCTCGTCGAGGAGGCCGATGATCGTATCCTCGATCTCTTTTTCCGTGATGAAATTGCAGCTGCAAACCAGCATGTCGTCTCGCCTGTCGTACGCAACGCCCTGTATCAGCGCATAAAGCAAAACAGGACATTTAGTGTCAACTAAAAACTCCGCGAGCGGAAGTTGCAGGTCGATTAGAACGACTCTAAACTTGACAAAAAACTTCGTCTTTTCAGAATTTTAGAGAAACGTGAACGACTATTCTTGTAAACCAGAGGTCGATCATGCCGCGCGTTTCCTGCGACATTTTTACACACCGCAGGCGCTACCCTACTATGAAGAGCCCGACTGTGGCCTCACACATGATGATCCGGACCGTTCCGGACCTAGGTAAGTTGATCTGCTTTTTCCTCGAAAGGCCCACCCGGCTGCCCGTTGAAGCAGCGAGGGTCGGACCCTCCCTTCAATGGAAATTGCGCCCCTTCGGCATCACGTCTGCCACCTCGGCCGTCGTCTGTTCCGGGCTGCCACCGGAACGCCGCACCGTGGCCAGGCGCAGATCGCCCTGCGCCTTCTTCTCGCGCGCGTCGCCGGTGGGCCTCAGCGCTTCATCGGCACGGTCGCTTGCGCCGAACCGCCGCGCCTCCGTGCGCAACAGTCCCAGCATCGGCGTGATGTCCTCGATGTGTTCGGCGACCACGTGGATGACGCTGCTTTCGCGCTGCAGCCGGCCGCGGATCTTGACCAACCGCGCGCCCATGACCACCGGGCGATAGGTCGCAAACACCTTCGGCCAGACGATCGCATTGGCAACGCCGGTTTCGTCCTCGATCGTCATGAAGATGACGCCCTTGGCGGAGCCCGGACGCTGGCGAACGAGCACCAACCCGGCGACGGTTATCCGCCGCCCGACCGGGGCGGTCGCAAGCGTGCGGCTGGTGACGATGCCCTGTTCGGAAAGCGTCTCTCGCAGGAAGGAGACCGGATGCGCCTTGAGCGAGAAGGAGAGATAACGATAATCGTTGATCACCTGCTCGCCCGGCAACATCTCCGGCAGGATCATGGCTGGCTCCGGCCGCAATTCCGCCCTCGCCGCGCCTTCGAAGAGCGGCAGCCTTTCGGCAGCACTCTTTTCGTCCAGCGCCTTTACCGCCCAGAGCGCCTTGCGGCGATCGAGCCCGATCGAACGGAAAGCGTCCGCATCGGCGAGCCTTTCGAGCGCGGAGCGGGAGAGACCCGAGCGCAGCCAGAGGTCACGGACCGTCCCGTAACCGGTACCCCGGTTGGCGACGAGTTTCTTCTCGATCTCTTCTTGGTTCAGCCCCTTGATCGAATTGAAGCCGAGGCGCATCGCCTTGTCAGTCTTGATCACGTCCTCCATTTCGCGATGACGCGGCTCGATGGCACCCTTATCGAGGCCGCCGTCTTCGAGATCGGCATCCCAGACCGAATGATTGATGTCGACGGGTCGCACCCGGACCCCATGCTCGCGCGCGTCGCGCACCAGTTGCCCGGGCGCGTAAAAGCCCATCGGCTGCGAGTTCAGAAGGGCGGCACAGAAGACATCCGGATAATAGGTCTTCAGCCAGGACGAGACATAGACCAAGAGCGCGAAGGACGCGGCATGACTTTCGGGAAAGCCATATTCGCCGAAACCTTCGATCTGCTTGAAGCAGCGCTCGGCGAAATCGCGCGGATATTTGTTCTTGACCATGCCTTCGATCATCTTCTCGTGGAAGGTATGGATGGTGCCGGTGCGCTTGAAGGTCGCCATGGCGCGACGCAGCCGATCGGCCTCACTGGGTGAGAAACCGGCGGCGGTGATGGCGATCTGCATCGCCTGCTCCTGGAACAGCGGCACGCCGAGCGTCCGCTCCAGCACGACCTTCAGCTCAGGGCTTGGATATTCGATGGGGATATTGCGTGCGCGCTGCTCGCGCCGCTTCAGATAGGGATGCACCATGTTGCCCTGGATCGGCCCGGGCCGGACGATCGCCACCTCGATGACGAGATCATAGAAGATGCGCGGCTTCAGCCGTGGCAGCATGCTCATCTGCGCCCGGCTTTCGATCTGGAAGACGCCGATCGTATCGGCGCGGCATATCATGTCGTAGACGGCTTTCTGCTCATCCTTGAAGAGCTGGTGCAGGTTTTTCCGCTCGCCGTAATGCCGGTCGAGAAGCTCGAAGGCGCGGGCGATGCAGGTGAGCATGCCGAGCGCCAACACGTCGATCTTCAGGATCTTCAGCGTGTCGAGATCGTCCTTGTCCCACTCGATCATGTAGCGGTCGGGCATTGCCGTGTTCATGATCGGCACGACCTCGTCGAGCCGGTCGCGGGTAATAACGAAGCCCCCGACATGCTGCGAAAGATGGCGCGGGAAGCTCATCAGTTCGGTGGCATAGTCGAGCACCTTCACCGTCGTCGGATCCTTCGTATCGAGCCCGGCAGCCTGCGCCTCACGCTCCGAGAGATCGGCGACCGACCAGCCCCAGACCGAACCGGCAAGCGCCGATTGCACGTCTTCTGAGAACCCGAAAGCCTTGGCAGTCTCGCGGCCGGCCGAGCGCGCCCGATAGCTGATGACGGCGGCCGTCAGCCCCGCATGCTCCTTGCCGTAGGTGCGGTAGATATGCTGGATCACCTCTTCCCGCTTCTCGTGCTCGAAATCGACGTCGATATCCGGCGGCTCGTCGCGCTCGGTCGAGAGGAAGCGGTCGAAGAGCAGGGTGGTCGAAAGCGGATCGACTTCGGTGATCCTCAGACAGTAACAGACGGTGGAATTCGCCGCCGAGCCGCGGCCCTGGCAGAGGATTTCGGCCTTGCGCGCAAACTGCATGATATTGCGCACCGTCAGGAAATAGGGCTCGTAACGCTTGCTGGCGATCAGCTCGAGCTCGTACTCGATCTGCGTCGAAACCTTCTGCGAAATGCCCTCGGGATAGCGCTCGTGCGCACCCTCCATCGTCAGTCGCCGCAGGGTCTGCGTCGGCGTCTCGCCCGGAATGCTTTCATCCGGATACTGATATTCGAGATCCGACAGCGAGAACTTCAGCCTCCCGAAGAAATGCCCGGTATTGGCGATCGCTTCCGGATAGTCGCGGAAGATGCGCGCCATTTCGGCGGGCGTCTTCAGATGCCGCTCGGCATTGGCATGCAACCGGTAGCCTGCGGTCGCGATCGTCACATGCTCGCGGATGGCGGTGACGACATCGGCGAGCGGCCGTCGCGCGGCGACATGAAACAGCGGACTGTTGGTGGCGACGAGCTTGATCGCGGCATGGCGGGCAATGGTCGCAAGTCCGGCGAAGGCAAGCTGGTCGAAGCCGTCATAGCGCGGCACCAGCGCCAGATAGAGCCGGTCGGCAAAATGCGGCTTCAGCCGCCTGAGGAAATCGGCAAGCAGGGTTGCCTCCGGCGCGCCGATCACCGGATCCGGCAGCACGACGAGCAACAGGTCCTCGCCCCACTCGACGAGATCGGCTTCATAGAGCGTGCAGGTGCCCTTCTTGGCGCGCAGGTTTCCAGCACTCAGCATCCGGCAGAGATTGCCCCAGCCGCGGCGATTGCAGGGATAGGCGAGCACGTCGGGCAGGTCCTCCGCAAAGGAGAGCCGCGCGCCGGGCTGAAAGGCGTATTTCTCCACCTTGGCCTGCGCATGCGCGCGCACCACGCCGGCAACCGTATTGCGGTCAGCAATGCCAAGGCCGCCAATGTTAAGACGGCTCGCCGCAACCACCATCTCGCCCGGATGAGACGCGCCTTCGAGGAAGGAGAAATTCGACCAGGCGCCGATCTCGAAATAGGGGACAGCGTCGCTCATGCGAAGACTCCATGCATGAACCAGCGCGGCGGGGCGCTCGCACCATAATGCCCCTCGCGAAACAGCCAGAACCGCCGGCCGCGTTCGTCTTCCACCCGAAAATAATCGCGCTCCATCGCCGGCTCGCCGTCGAGCCACCACTCGCCGGCGATCCGCTCCGGCCCCTCGGCCCGTGCGATGCGGTGCAGCGTGCGCCGCCAGCGGAAGCTTCTCGGCGGCCCCTCCGGCACCTCGGCCACCGCCTCCACCGGCTCGGGGCTTGGAAAGAGCCGCTGCGGCCGAGCCGCCGCGGCAAGCAGGATCGCGGGAATGTTTTGCGCAGGCGCCTCGGCCTTGCCCATGAGCGCGAGATCCGTGAGTGGGCGGAAGCTTGCCGCCCGCTCCGGCACGTGGCTTTCCGAAAGAGCCGGCACCAGCAGGCTCTCCGCCCCGAACCTTGCCATCACCCGGTCGGCAAAGGCCGCAAGCGGGCGCTCGCGATCCGGCGTGCCGGAGAAATCCTCCTGCATCACCTCGTATTTTTCGCTCTTCGGCACCGAGAGCCTGAGGATTTCGAAGCCGAAGCCGGCATCGAGATCCTCGTGCACCGCCTGCAGCCGTTCACGGAAGAGACCGGCGACGCGCCGCGGCTCGTTGAGCGGCGAGGACGTGCCGGCGGCGATGCGGAAGACCGCGCCATCGACGCGGAAAAGCAGAAGCTCGAACAGACGCCCGCCCTGCCCACGCTTTTCCAGTTCCGGCTTCAGCCGCATCGCCAGCTCTTCCGTCAAGCCGAGAATATCGTCTTCGCCCTGGACCGGTTCGCCGAGACGGCGCTCCACTGAGAGGGCGGCGACGGGCAACCGCGGCGACAGTGGCTCATCCTCCCGCCCGAGCGCCTGATCGAGGCGCAGAAGCAGGGTCGCGCCGAACCGGCGGGCAAGCGGCGCGCGCGGCGCCTCGACGATGTCGCCGACCTGCTTGAGCCCGACCCGGCCAAGCGTTTCGATCGTCTCCCGCGGCAGCCGGAGCGCCGCCATCGGCAGCGGCGCCAGCACCCGCGCCGCCTCGTCCGGGGCAAGAATGCCGTCGGAGCCGAACCGCGCCACCGCCCAGGAGAGCCCGGCGGACGAGGAGATCGCCGCGCGGGCCTCGACCCCCAGATGAAAGAGGCGGGCGAGCAGATCGTCGAACAGCGCCTTTTCCCCGCCGAGAAGATGGGCGCAGCCGGTGATGTCGAGAAAGAGGCCGCTGTCGCCATCGAGCGCGACGAGCGGCGTATAGCGGCAACACCAATCCGCAAGCCCTTCGAGCAGGGCCCGATCGGCGGCGGGATCGGCCGGCAGCACGTCGATCTCGGGACACATGGCCCGGGCTTCGGCAACACCCTGGCCGATGTGAAAACCCGCTTTTTCGGCGTAACCGTCGAGCGCGACGAGGCGCATCGCGCTCTTCACCTTGTCAGCGAAGACGACAGGTGGATGCTCAGGACGCCCGCGGGAAAGCCACGAGTTCCCCCAGCGTTTGCGGGCGACCCGATCGGCCGGGAGATGCGGAAAGGCGAGCGACAGAATGCGCTGGTTCTGGATCTGCCGCAGCAGCGGCTGGTAGGGGCTCGACGGGGTAAAGGCGGCGGTCATGGGGGTTCCACTCCAGCAGGAAGCCGAGCGGCGCAGGAGCCCTGCTCTTCTCGGCGATGACATGAAAGACGGGATGGCCGATGCTGCCGCGAAGCATCGATCCATCCGGTAGGGGACGCTCGCGCGCCGGCGCCGGCTCGACGAGGAAGCGGAAGAAGGCGCTGCTCGCCTCCTCGTGCCCGGACTGGCGCAGGAGCAGAAGGGGAACATGGCCCGCGCGTGAGCGAACATGCAGGCGCCGGCTCTCGCTGAGCGCAAGAGCTGCGGGATTGCCGCGAATTTCCAGGATGACGGCACAGAAGCTCGGGACGGAAAGCGCCGCCTCGGCGATCCAGAGCGCGTCCTTCACCGTGCGCGGCAGGCTGAAGACGAGGCCGCGGACATCGAGCCCATAGGCCTTGAGACCCAATCCATAGGGCAGGCCCGCCTCGTTGGAAGCCATCGACTGGCTGATCCAGAGAACCGGAGCTGCCGGCTCGCCTTTTTCCAGGCGCGCCTGCTGGCAGAGCACGCTGAGTGCCGCGGCAAAACCGGCGGCAGCGCCGGCATCGCGCGTCTCGGCATTGCGGATTTCCGTCATGCCTTCGAGCGGTAGGCCGCCTTCGAGAAGCGTGTCCAGATCCGCAACCCCGAGCGCAAGCGCCCGACGGCCAGGCTCATCTTCCTCGCGCTGACGGAAGCCGCCGGGATCGGCCGCCTTGGCGGCGCGCACGACGCCCGGAAGCCGACGGTTTTCGATCCTGGCTATGGTCTCTCGGAGCGAAAGTACCGTCTCCCGCTCCACGGCTTTGTCGGCCATGACGGTCAACTCCCATCATAAATGTTCATGTTATGTTCTATTAGATTCCAGAGCTTCCTAAATGAGTCAACAGCCAATTCTAAGAATTTATTCCTGTCCCCATGCCCGCGGAATTCAACACTCGAAAAACACTGGCAAAATCGCTATATGGAGGGCAACAAGGAGTGCCTATGGCCCGCATTGACCAGACCGATGATTGGCGGGAACGCCACGCACCGACGCTTACCACTTTTGAACAGCTCGCACTGGAAGCCTACGGCCACCTGCCGCAGGAATTCCGCCAGCTGACGACCGACCTCATCATCGAAGTTGCCGACTTCCCGAGCGACGACATTTTCGAGGACATGGCACTGGAAACGCCTTTCGACCTGCTCGGCCTTTTCGAGGGCCGTGGCATCAGCGAGCGCTTCACCATGGAAACCGGCCAGTTTCCAAACCGCATCACCCTCTATCGCCGCCCGATCATCGACTATTGGGCTGAGAACGAGGAGACGCTGGGTGACATCATCACCCATGTCCTGATCCATGAGATCGGCCATCACTTCGGCCTTTCCGACGACGACATGGAGCGGATCGAAGCCAGCGTCGAGCACGTCGGCGGCTAACCCGTTTTATCTGCCCCTCATCCGCCTGCCGGCACCTTCTCCCCGCAAGCGGGGCGAAGGAGACTCGCGGTACCGTTCGCATCCCAATCGGAGCACGGGTTAACCGATACCAGAAAACAGGCCTCACACGCCGATTGCGAGCATCAACCGCGTCCCCTCGCCCCGCCTGCGGGGAGAGGGTTAGGGTGAGGGGCAAACTTGCACGACGGCAAACAGCCTCGACTACTGTTCCGACAGCTTGATATCCGGGGTGTAATCCTTGCCCTCGACCTCCTTGAACACCGCCTGGCCGCACTGCATGTGCTGCGTATCGGCATTGAAGGCATAGGTGGGCGAGCCGTGCAGGCTCCAGCCCTGGTTCAGCGCTGCCGTCACCTTGTGACAGAAGGAAGCGTCGTCGGGACCGGTCAGGAAGCGATAGAGTTTCAAGATCTTGTCTTTCGTTTTTCGATGAGATCCGCCTTGGCGGCGAGCATCACGGCCTGATCGAGGTGCAGCCGCTCGACCATCCGTCCGTTGAGATTGATGACGCCCTTGCCGGCGTTTTCCGAGAGCGCAAAGGCAGCGATGATCGCGCGCGCCTCGTCGACGGCGATCTGCTCGACGCCGAAACGTTCGTTCGCCGGGCCGATCTGGGCCGGGTGGATCAGCATCTTGCCGTCATAGCCCATGTCGCGGCCCTGCCGGCATTCCTCGTCGAATCCATCAGCGTCGCGAAAATCGTTGAACACGGCGTCGATGACGTCGAGCCCGCCGCCGCGCGCCGCCAGCAGGATCTGCGTCAGCCAGGGGATCAGATAGGGACGGCCGGGGCGATCCGGAACGCCGGTGTCCTTGCGCAGGTCGTTGAGACCAACGACGAAACAATCGAGCCGGCCGCCGAAGGTGCGGCCGGTCTCGGCGATAAGAGGCGCGTTGATGACACCGCGCGGCGTCTCGATCATCGCCCAGAGACGCAGCGTCTCCGGCGCATCGTTTTCGGCCAGCCAGTCGGCCGCCGCCTGGATATCCGCCGGGCTTTCGACCTTCGGCAGAAGAATGGCGTCGGGCTTCGCCGCAAGCACCGCGGCGAGATCGTCCTGGCCAAAGCCGGAACCGAGCGCATTGATGCGGATGACGATCTCACAATCCGGCCGGTTCGTCGTCAGATGCCGAACCAGCGCCTCGCGTGCTTCCATCTTGCGCTCAGGCGCAACCGCATCCTCGAGATCGAAGATCGCGGCATCGGTCGCGAGTTCAGCGACCTTGGCAAGCGCGCGGGCATTGTCGGCCGGCACCGATAGCACCGAGCGACGCAGGCGCACCGGGTGATGTTCGATCGATTTGCTCATGTTTCAGTTGTGCCCGCCTTTGCCTCGTTCCGCAAGACGAGGCGAACCGCCGCACCCCTTTCGCAAAGCCGCCTCTTGCAAGTGCGGGGAGGAGCCCCCACATCGCCATCAGAAAGGTGACGATTATGCAAAGCATTCGCTCTGTTCTCTTCACGGCCGCAGCCCTGACCATCACGTTTGCGGCCTTCGTTCTGACCGCCTCGCTGGCGCTGGCACTGGCCGGCATCGCCGCCGTCGTCGTGATCGGCAGCGCGATTGCCGCCCGGCTGAACCTCAGGCCGGCCCGCGCCACCGCCCGTCCGGCCGCCGCCGCTGCCGCCCACGGCCAGCGCGAGATGCGCATCTGGAACGACGGTCGCGGCACGATCATCGACCTCTGATCCCGGCGATCGTAGTGATCCGCAATCGGGCCGATCCGTAATCGGCTCGAAGCCTTTTGCTGTTTCTCGAGAGCTGCCATTCAGCCGGCTGCGAAATTTTTCCATCCCCGTGTCGGATCCATCGCTCCATGTCCGTCCTTGAGGCAGGCCAGCACGGTCCTGGCTCTTCGAACAGGATGGAGAACGACATGGACACTGAGACGCAGCAAACCGAAACGAAGCAGCCGGCACCGGTCCTGAACGGGCTTCTGCCCTATCTTCAGGTCGATGGCGCCGCCAAGGCATCCGAATTCTACCAGCGCGCCTTCGGCGCCAAGGAGGTCAACCGGCATCCGCTCGACGAGCAGGGCCGGACGATGCACATCCATCTCTACGTCAACGGCAGCTCGCTGATGCTGGCGGATGCCTATCCGGAATATGGCCATCCGCTGGAAAAGCCGCAGGCCTTTACCTTGACGCTCACCGTCGAGGACATCGATGCCTGGTGGGACCGCGCCGTTGCCGCCGGCGCCGAGGTGGTGATGCCGATCGAGGTGATGTTCTGGGGCGACCGCTACGGCCAGCTCCGCGATCCCTTCGGCGTTCTCTGGGCCATGAACAGCCCGGTGAAGGCAGGCTGAGGCTTCCCGACAATCGAAATCCGGGCGAAGCTTTCACCGGGCGGGCATTTTCACCCGCCCGGCGAAGCGTGTTTGGATAGATTTTCCTTCAATTCGGCGCAAAACTCATCTAAACGCTAGCGCAACATTCTTCTGAAATCGAAGGCCTGAAGTTATGGAAAAATTCGTCAAGCTCACCGGTGTCGCCGCCCCCCTCCCCGTCGTCAACATCGACACGGACATGATCATTCCGAAGGATTACCTGAAGACGATCAAGCGCACCGGCCTAGGCAAGGGTCTTTTCGCCGAAGCCCGCTACAATGAGGATGGCTCGGTCAACCCGGACTTCGTGCTCAACAAACCCGCCTACCAGAACGCCAAGATCCTGGTTGCCGGCGACAACTTCGGCTGCGGCTCCTCGCGCGAGCATGCCCCCTGGGCGCTGCTCGACTTCGGCATCCGCTGCGTGATCTCCACGTCCTTTGCCGACATCTTCTACAACAACTGTTTTAAGAACGGCATTCTGCCGATCGTCGTCAGCCAGGCCGACCTCGACAAGCTGATGGACGACGCTTCGCGCGGCTCCAACGCCATCCTCTCGGTCGACCTGGAATCCCAGGAAATCACCGGCCCGGACGGCGGCTCGGTCAAGTTCGAGGTCGATGCCTTCAAGCGCCACTGCCTGCTGAACGGCCTCGACGATATCGGCCTGACGCTGGAAAAGGCAACCGCGATCGACAGCTTCGAGAAGACGGTCGGCGCCTCGCGCCCCTGGGCTTAAAGCGAGACATGGCGCGCAAGCTCATCTCTTCGGGTTCGCCCTTCGAAAAGACGGCAGGCTATTCGCGTGCCGTCGCGATGGGCGACTGGTGCTTCGTCTCCGGCACGACCGGCTACGACTATGCCACCATGACCATGCCCGAAACGGTGGAAGAGCAGGCGCGCAATTGCCTGAAGACGATCGAGGGCGCACTGAAGGAAGCGGGCTTCTCGCTTAAAGACGTGGTGCGCAATCACTACTACGTCACCGATGCCAGCTTCGCCGACCGGGTGTTCCCGATCTTCGGCGAAGTCTTCGGCGAGATCCGTCCGGCCGCAACCATGATCGTCTGCGATCTGATCCGCCCGGAAATGCTGATCGAGATCGAAGTCACCGCCCTCCGCGGCTGAGACCGAGCTTTTCTGCTCACGCCATCTCTTCTCAAATCGATTCCGATTTTGGCCAATATGCGATAGTCCATGGACACCGCCTGCTAGACCTATGCTGAACCGGAAGACGATTATGCAATTCGAAGGCACCGCAGATTACATCGCCGACAAGGACCTGATGATCGCCGTCAATGCTGCGATCCGGCTGGAGCGGCCGCTGCTCGTCAAGGGTGAACCCGGCACCGGCAAGACCGAGCTTGCCCGCCAGATTGCCGCTGCCCTTGGCCTCGATCTGATCGAATGGAGCGTCAAGTCGACGACCAAGGCGCAGCAGGGCCTTTACGAGTATGATGCCGTGTCGCGCCTGCGCGACAGCCAACTCGGCGACGAGCGCGTCAACGAGGTCAGGAACTATATCCGCAAGGGCAAGCTCTGGCAGGCCTTCGAGGCCGACCGTCGCGTGGTGCTTCTGATCGACGAGATCGACAAGGCCGACATCGAGTTTCCGAACGACCTCTTGCAGGAACTCGACCGCATGGAATTCCATGTCTACGAGACCGGCGAGATGATCGGCGCCCGTCACCGGCCGATCGTCATCATCACCTCCAACAACGAGAAGGAACTGCCGGACGCCTTCCTGCGTCGCTGCTTCTTCCACTATATCCGCTTCCCCGATGCCGAAACGCTCGCGCGCATCGTCGAGGTGCACTATCCCGGCATCCGCAAAACGCTGCTATCTGCGGCCCTTGCCGCCTTCTACGACATCCGCCAGGTGCCGGGCCTCAAGAAGAAGCCGTCCACCTCCGAAGCGCTCGACTGGATCCGCCTGCTTGTCGCCGACGAGGTCGATCCGGCCGACCTCCGCGTCGACGCCAAGACCATGCTGCCGAAGCTGCACGGGGCGCTGTTGAAGAACGAGCAGGACGTGCATCTCTTCGAGCGCCTGGCCTTCATGGCGCGCCGCGACGGATGAGGCCGGACGCCCACAAGGTCCTGATCTACGCCACCTGGCAGGACCACCTGCTGGTCTTCGACGAGCCGGACTTTCCCGAAATCGAGTTGCAGGTACCCGGCGGCACGATGGAGCCGGGCGAAAGCCCTGAAGCTGCCGCCTTGCGGGAATTCGTGGAAGAGACCGGGCTGACGCCATCGCGGGCCCTCACCCATCTCGTCACGAAGGACTACTCCTTCCGGAAGGAAGGCCAGACCATCTGCCATCGCCGGCACTATTTTCATGTCGCCCTTGCCGGCGAGCAACAGAAAACCTGGCTGCACCATGAAATGACGCCCTTTGGCGGTGGTGCGCCGATCCGCTTTCGCTTCTTCTGGCTCGGCTTAGACGAGGCTAGCCGTCGGCTCGGATACGGCATGCAGGACGGCCTAGATTATCTTCACACGCACGGAAGTTGCCCCTCACCCTAGCCCTCTCCCCGCAGCCGGGGAGAGGGGACGGAAATGGCGACGGTCGCCGCGAGACAATGATGTCCGGGCTTCTTTCTGGAACGGAAATGATCGGCCCCTGGGAGGCGCGAGCGGGTGCCACAAGCTCCCTTCTCCCCGCCTGCGGGGAGAAGGTCGCGGCAGCGGGATGAGGGGCCGCCCGACCGCCCGAATCGTTTTTCTTGACCCCCGCGCCCCAGTCGCGCTATCAAATTCCTCGTGGTGATTTGGCCGGCCGGCTTGCAGCCACGTTAAACAAGTCGCTAAAGGGCCGAGGAAAGTTGGATTTCCGAGGACCGGTCGCGATCAATCGCCGCCGGTTTTTTTGTATTGATCGAGTGGAAGCCCATGCCCATCAAGATTCCCGATACGCTGCCCGCTTTCGAAACCCTCGTGCATGAGGGTGTGCGGGTGATGACCGAGACCGTGGCGATCCGTCAGGATATCCGCCCGCTCCAGATCGGGCTCCTGAACCTCATGCCGAACAAGATCAAGACCGAGATCCAGATGGCGCGCCTGATCGGCGCCTCGCCGCTGCAGGTGGAATTGTCGCTGGTACGCATCGGCGCCCACCGGGCGAAGAACACCTCGGAAGATCACCTGCTTTCTTTCTACGAGACCTGGGACGAGGTGAAGGGCCGCAAGTTCGACGGCTTCATCATCACCGGCGCGCCGGTCGAGACGCTCGAATACGAGGACGTCACCTATTGGGACGAATTGAAGCGCATCCTCGATTGGACGGAGACCAACGTGCATTCGACGCTCAATGTCTGCTGGGGGGCGATGGCGGCGATCTACCATTTCCACGACGTGCCGAAGTATCCGCTGAACGAGAAGGCCTTTGGCGTCTACCGCCACCAGAACCTCAATCGCTCGTCGGTCTATCTCAACGGCTTCTCCGACGACTTCGCCGTCCCCGTCTCGCGTTGGACCGAGGTCAGGCGTGCCGACATCGACAAGGTGCCCAGCCTCGAAATCCTGATGGAATCGAAGGAGATGGGCGTCTGCCTCGTGCACGAGAAAAAGGGCAACCGGCTCTACATGTTCAACCACGTGGAGTATGATTCGACCTCGCTGTCGGACGAATATTTTCGCGACGTGGACGCAGGCGTGCCGATCAAGATGCCGCACGACTATTTCCCGCACAACGATTCGACCCTGCCGCCGCAGAACCGCTGGCGCAGCCATGCGCACCTCTTCTTCGGCAACTGGATCAACGAGATGTACCAGACGACGCCCTATGATCTCGCAGAGATCGGCACCGGAGAAAGCCAGGACTGACCGATGTTCATCCCCTTCTTCCTCGAACTCAAAGCGGCGAAAGTTCCGGTGACGCTCCGGGAATTCCTGTCGCTGATCGAGGGGATGGAGGCGGGCATCGCCACATTCGATGTCGAAGCCTTCTACTTCCTGGCGCGCACGGCGCTGGTGAAGGACGAGCGCCATATCGACCGCTTCGACCGGGTGTTCCAGCACTGCTTCTCCGGGCTCGAGGCGGTCAATCCCATGGAGACGGGCGAAGAGGCCGTCATCCCCGAGGACTGGCTGCGCAAGCTCGCCGAAAAACACCTGACCGAGGAAGAAAAGCGCCTGATCGAATCCCTCGGGGGCTTCGACAAGCTGATGGAGACCCTGCGCCAACGGCTTCGGGAGCAGCAAGGCCGGCATCAGGGCGGCTCGAAATGGATCGGCACCGCCGGCACCTCCCCCTTCGGCGCCTATGGCTACAATCCCGAAGGGGTCAGGATCGGCCAGGACCAGTCGCGCCACCGCCGCGCCGTCAAGGTCTGGGACCGGCGCGAGTTCAGGGATTATGATGACACGGTCGAACTCGGCACCCGCAACATCAAGGTGGCGCTGAAAAGGCTCAGGCGCTGGGTGCGCCAGGGGGCGGCTGACGAACTCGACCTTTCCGGCACGATCCGTGCCACCGCCGAGCACGGCTATCTCGACGTGGTGACGCGGCCCGAACGCCGCAATGCGGTCAAGCTGCTGATGTTCTTCGATATCGGCGGCTCGATGGACGATCACATCCGCATCGTCGAGGAACTGTTTTCAGCCGCCCGCGGCGAGTTCCGCCATATGGAGCATTTCTACTTCCACAACTGTGTCTATGAGGGTCTGTGGAAGGACAATCGTCGCCGCCGCGTCGACATCACCCGCACCACCGAAGTGCTGCGCACCTATGGCGGCGACTATCGCGCCATCTTCGTCGGCGACGCGTCGATGAGCCCCTATGAGATCAGCCATCCCGGCGGCTCGGTCGAACATTGGAACGACGAGGCAGGCGCACTCTGGCTTTCGCGCATGACAGCGCATTTTCCGCGTTCGATCTGGATCAATCCCGTGCCCGAACAGCACTGGGGCTACACCCAGTCGATCGGCATGGTGAAGAGCCTGTTCGAGGGGCGGATGTTCCCTTTGACGCTCGCCGGCCTGCAGGATGCCACCAAGCAGCTATCGCGCTGACATGACCGCAGAGAGGTCGCTGTAGCACCTTGAATAGCTAGACGTTTTTGCCCTCAGGCCAGAGACGAAGCAAGGCCCCATTTAGTATGATTTTCCGGTTGCCGTGCCTTTGGAAATGACGCAGGTTGCTGCGGTCGCGAAGAGGGAGCCAGCGGTGAACATGCATCAGAACACGGAAATCTTCGGCCATCTGCCGTCCGGCGAGCCGGTCCATCGTATGGTGCTCTCCGGTGGCGGCCTCACCGCCCATGTCTTGACCTGGGGCTCGGTGATCCAGGACCTGCGCCTGGAAGGCCATGAGCCGCCATTGGTGCTCGGTTTCGCCGATCTCGAAAGCTATCTCGCCCATTCGCCCTATCTCGGCGCGACACCGGGGCGCTGCGCCAACCGGATCGCCGACGGGCGCTTCACGCTCGACGGTGAGACCTACCAGCTCGAACTGAACGAGAAGGGTGTCACCCACCTGCACGGCGGCAGCGACAATATCGGCAAGCGCAACTGGACGATCGTCCGCCAGACGCCTGATAGCGTGACGCTCACCATTACCGATCCGGATGGACGCGCCGGCTATCCCGGCAACTGCAAGGTCACTTGCACCTACGCGCTGAAGCCCGGCGGCGTCTTGAGCGTCGTCTACGAGAGCGAGACCGACCGGCCGACGCTCGCCAATGTCTGCCAGCACAGCTACTTCAATCTCGACGGCACTGTCGACGCGCTCGGACACGACATCATGATCGCCGCCGACCACTACCTGCCGACCAACGAACGCCAGGTGCCGACGGGCGAGATCCGTGCGGTCGAGGGCACCGCCTTCGATCTCCGCGAAATGACGTCGATGCGTCGCCAGACCGAAGGTGAACGCATCAGCTACGACCACAATTTCTGCCTTTCGAACGAGCCCATGGCGAAACATTCGGTGGCGCTTGCCCGCAGCATCAATTCCGGCGTCACGCTCGAAGTGCTGACGACCGAGCCTGGTGTGCAGCTCTATACCGGCGCAAAGCTCGACATCCCCGTCCCCGGCCTCGAGGGACGCCGCTACGGCGCATTTGCCGGTTTCTGCCTGGAAACGCAGATCTGGCCGGACGCCATCAACCATGCTGGCTTCCCGAACGCGGTACTGCGCACCGGTGAGATCCGCCGGCAGGAGACGGACTACGTCTTCATGAAGAGCTGAGTGGCGCGCGGGCGTCGACGATCTCTAGCGACAAGGGAGGGACGGCGAACGTTCCAAAGGACCGTCGTGCTGTCCGATCGCCACAGGTGTTCGCATGGCGAAGCATCCGGCGCCCGACGGCGGATGCCGTTCATTTCCAAAATAATAGTGAAATGAAGTGGTTGGGAGAAATTGGAGCGGGTGAGGCGATTCGAACGCCCGACCCCAACCTTGGCAAGGTTGTGCTCTACCCCTGAGCTACACCCGCTCATAAACCGCGGCCCGGGGGTAGTCGGTGGGCCGTGGCGTCGCTGTCTTGCGGCGACGGGCGGTATATGGCCTAAGCGATTTTGGAATGCAACAGGGAAATGACGAGAAATCGAATATTTTTTTGGAGACCCTTCGCGAAGCCCGGAAATGCCGCGTTTTTGGCCGCTGCCGCCGCCTGTGAGATTGCGCGGCCACCGCCTTCTCCCCTAAAGCAGAGGCGAAACGAATGCCCAAGGGATGAGAATCATGAGTGAATCACAGCCGAAGACCGCCGAAGACCTCTTTCATTTTCTCGACGGACTTGGGATCGAGCATAAAACCAAGAGCCACGAGCCGGTGTTCACCGTCGCCGAATCGGTAGCGCTGCGCGACGAGATCCCCGGCGGCCATACGAAAAACCTTTTCGTGAAGGACAAGAAGGACAACTATTTCCTGCTAACCGTCGAGGAACACGCGACGGTGGACCTGAAGACCGTTCACCAGGTGATCGGCGCGGCAAGCAAGGTGTCCTTCGGCAAGCCGGAGAAGCTGATGGAGTATCTGGGCGTCATCCCAGGTGCCGTGACCGCCTTCGGCGCGATCAACGACACCCAGGGCAACGTCAAGATGATCCTCGACGAGGAGCTGATGAAGTTCGACATCGTCAACTGCCATCCGCTCTCCAATGACGCGACGACCTCAATCGCATCCAGCGATCTGCTGCGCTTCATGGAAGCGACCGGACACGAACCGCTTGTCTTGAAAGTCACGGCCTGACATACGATCTTTGGCGCGAATGCAGTAAACTGGCAGACGAGCCGGCGAGGAGAGAAGAATGACGGGCAGCGACAATCCCTATGCAGGGTCTTTCGGCACTCAGATGACGGCTTCGGCCTCTTTCGGTCAGCCGGCGCCGGCGGCCGCGTCGGACGGTGACCTGATCAAGGAAACCACCACTGCCAACTTCACCAAGGACGTGCTCGACGCCTCCAGGCAGCAGCCGGTTCTCGTCGATTTCTGGGCGCCCTGGTGCGGCCCGTGCAAGCAGCTGACCCCCGTCATCGAAAAGGTGGTCACGGAAGCCGCAGGCCGCGTCAAGCTCGTGAAGATGAACATCGACGATCATCCCTCGATCGCCGGACAGCTCGGCATCCAGTCGATCCCCGCCGTCATCGCCTTCGTCGGCGGGCGTCCCGTCGATGGTTTCATGGGCGCGGTGCCGGAAAGCCAGATCAAGCAATTCATCGAAAAGATTGCCGGCCCCGCCGTCGACGACAGCAAGGCCGAGATCGAAGCGGTTCTCGCCGATGCCAAGGCGCTCATCGACGCCGGTGACGCCCAGAACGCCGCCGGCCTCTACGGCGCCGTGCTGCAGGCGGACCCCGAAAACGTCGTGGCGATTGCCGGCATGGTCGATTGCATGATCGCGCTCGGCCAGGTCGCCGAAGCCCGCGAAGCGCTCTCCGGCCTGCCGGAAGACCTTGCCAAGGACGCAGGCATTGCGGCCATCGGCAAGAAGCTCGACCAGATCGAGGAAGCCCGCAAGCTCGGCGATCCCAATGAGTTCGAACGGCGCCTGGCAGCAAACCCCGATGATCACGAAGCGCGCGTGCTGCTCGCCAAGATCCGCAATGTCGAAGGCGACCGGACGGCTGCGGCCGATCACCTGCTGACCGTCATGAAGCGCGATCGGGCTTTCGACGACGACGGCGCGCGGCGCGAGTTGCTCGCCTTCTTCGAGGTCTGGGGACCGAAGGATCCGGCAACGATCGCCGCACGGCGCAAGCTCTCGTCGATCCTGTTCTCCTGAGCCGTCCGGCATTTTTTTCGAGGAGGGGCGCTGTTGCGCCCCTTTTTCGTAAGTGCGTCTGATCACGATCCACATTCACCCATGAAGATCGGTGTGCTCGTCCCTTGAGATTTTCAAGGAATGCACCATCTTTTGGTCTGGTTGACCACGCTTCCTTGGCGGGGCAAGAGCGGACATCTGCAAGGTCTATCGGAAAATGCACGTCGGAAATGCACGCTATCTCGGTCCGAAGGACTTGCCGGAGATCATTCCGGTGTTTCCGCTGACCGGTGCCCTGCTGCTTCCCGGCGCCCAGCTTCCGCTCAACATCTTCGAACCGCGCTACCTTGCCATGCTCGATGACGCGCTCTCCGGCAACCGCCTGATCGGCATCGTGCAGCCCTCCTTCTGCGAAGGCCGCAGCGAGACTGCCACCGGCCCGATGCAGGCGCTCTGCGAGGTCGGCTGCATCGGCCGCATCACCTCCTTCGCCGAGACCGGCGATGGCCGCTACATCACCTCGCTCACCGGCGTCTGCCGCTACCGGCTGTTTTCGGAAGTTTCAGCGACGCGCGGTTACCGCCGTTTCCGCATCGGCCCCTTTGCCGCCGATCTCGAAAACCGTGACGATGAAACTCTCGTCGACCGGGCAGCTCTGCTTGCCGCCTTCAAGGCCTATCTCGAAGCCAACAAGCTCAAGGCCGATTGGGAAAGCGTCGAACGGGCGAGCAACCGCACCCTGGTCAATTCCATGGCGATGATGTCGCCCTACGGCCCGGCAGAAAAACAGGCGCTGCTCGAAGCGCCCGATCTCAAGACACGCGCGGAAACCCTGATCGCCATCACCGAGATCGTGCTCGCGCGCGACTTCGGCGATATGGACAGCATCCTCCAGTGAGCGACGGATAATGGATATCAACGCCAGCAAGGTCGATCCGAAACTGCTTGAACTGCTCGTCTGCCCGCTGACCAAGGGGCGGCTGAGTTACCACGCCGAAGCCAACGAACTTATCTCGGAAAAGGCCCGCCTCGCCTATCCGATACGCGACGGCGTGCCGATCATGCTGGTCTCGGAAGCCCGCAAGATCGAGGATTGAGGGCGCGGCCGCCACCTCGTTGAGAGGTAGTTGCCCCTCATCCGGCCTGCCGGCCACCTTCTCCCCGCAGGCGGGGAGAAGGAACCTCGTGGCGCACTCGGCGCCAACCTCTTCTCTTCGACATCAAGACAGTGCCACGCATTCGACCGAGTCCCCTCGCCCCGCTTGCGGGGAGAGGGCTAGGGTGAGGGGCAATCCTCAGGTCGATGTTCAGATCGGCTCGCCCGACAAGAGCCGCGGATCCGCCTCGCCGGCAATCCCGGCCGCCTGGCGAATGAAAAAATTCTTGAGAGACGGCAGCCGGTCGACCAGACCGAGGCCGAAGTCGCGGGCGATGCGAACCGGAGTGATATCGTTGGAAAACAGCCGGTTGAGCACGTCGGTCGTCACCCCCATGCGGAAGGTGTCGAAGCGCCGCCAGCTCTGGTAGCGCTCGAGCACGGCGAGCGAGCCGATGTCGAGCCCTAGGCGATCCGCCTCGACGATCGTTTCCGCCAACGCTGCCACGTCCTTGAAGCCGAGATTGAGCCCCTGCCCCGAGATCGGATGAATGCCGTGGGCCGCGTCCCCGGCAAGCGCGAAACGTGGTTTGACAAAATCGCGCGCAAGCGTCAGCCCCAGCGGAAAGGCCCGCCGTCCGCCGACCACCTTCAGGTGCCCGAGCTTGTGGCCGAAGCGGCGCTCCAACTCTTCCTCGAACAGGAAATCGTCGCCGGCGACCAGGCGTTCGGCGTCCTCGGTACGCTCGGTCCAGACCAGCGACGAGCGGTTGTTCTTGAGCGGCAGGGTCGCAAACGGACCGGCCGGCAGGAAATGCTCCTCCGCCGTGCCTTCGTGCGGCCGTTCGTGTTCGACCGTCGTGACGATGCCGGACTGGCCGTAGTCGAATTCGACCGTCTTGATGCCGGCAGCATCGCGCAGCTTGGAGCGTACGCCGTCACAGGCGACGAGCAGGCGCGCTTCCAGTTCTTCGCCGTCGGCGAGCGTGATGGCGACCGCATGGTCGCCGCTTTTAAAGGTTTCGACCATCGTCGACTGACGATTGACGACGCCAAGGTCCTCGCACGCCCCGCGCAGCGCGCCGACCATTGCCGTGTTCGGCACCATATGGGCGAAGGGCCGGCCATCGCCGCTGTCGCCATCGAAGGTCAGGAACACAGGGCGCACCGGATCGGCCGCCTTTGAATCGGTAATCACCATGCGGCGGATCGGCTCCGCCTCCGGCACGATCTGATCCCAGACGCCAAGCACGTCGAGCATGCGTTCGGCAGCCGACGCAACCGCCGAGGCGCGCTGGTCCTTCTTCCAGGCGCCTTCCGGCGCGCCGTCGATCACCATGACGCTGAGATGCGGCGCCGCCTTTTTCAGGGAAACGGCGAGCGAAAGGCCGACATAGCCGCCACCGGCAATCAAGACATCGAGCATCGGCTTTCTCCGTCGCACTTGAGCATCGTTTTATGTCTATATAGATCAATGCCATCGACGTTCCTACCATCGGAGACAGCCGAAATGTCGCGCCCCACCGAGACCGCCACACCCATGGATGCGCTGCTCGCCATTCTCGATATCGAGAAGCTGGAGGAAAACCTGTTCCGCGGCTTGAGCCCGCAGGTCGGCTGGCAGCGGGTCTTCGGCGGCCAGGTCATCGGCCAAGCACTGGTGGCGGCCCAGCGCACCGTCGACGCGGACCGCTTCGTCCATTCGCTGCATGCCTATTTCATGCGGCCGGGCGATCCATCCGTGCCGATCATCTACGAGGTAGACCGTATCCGCGACGGTTCGAGCTTCGCCACAAGGCGCGTCGTCGCCATCCAGCACGGCAAGGCGATCTTCTCGATGTCCGCCTCTTTCCAGTACGACGAGGACGGTTTCGACCACCAGATCGAAATGCCGAAACTCGCCATGCCGGAAACCCTGCCGGGCGAACAGGAGCTGAAGGAGAAATTCCTCGTGCATGCGCCGGAAGCGATCCGGCGCTACTGGGAGCGGCCGCGACCGATCGAGATCCGCCCGGCCTCGCTGCACCACTATTTCACCCGTAACGACGGCAAGCCGATCCAGGACGTCTGGGTCAAGGCGGTCGGCACGGTTCCGGACGAGCGCCATATCCAGGCGGCCATCCTTGCCTATCTCTCCGACATGACCCTGCTCGACACCTCGCTCTATGCGCACGGCACCTCGGTCTTCGATCGGAACCTGCAGGTCGCGAGCCTCGATCACGCCATGTGGTTCCACCGCCCCTGCAAGATGGACGACTGGCTGCTCTATACCCAGGACAGTCCGAGTGCACATGGTGCCCGCGGGATGACCAGAGGCAGCCTTTTTACGCGTTCCGGCGTGCTGATCGCCTCCGTCGCCCAGGAAGGGCTGATCCGGAAAAAGGCAACTGAATAGAAAACGGGCAGTTTTTTCAATCTGCCTATTTTTTAATCTTCTAAATTGACGATTTTTTGATGCGCCGCAGCATTGTCGCTGCGGCGTCCGTTTTTCCCATTGTTTTTCATAGGCTTAGAACAGGCATCCGAATCTGGCACGCCCCTTGAATGTCATAGTCCGGTTGCACGGCGCACTGGCGCTCCGCAGCAAGGAGAGATGGCCTCCTCCGGAGGCGAACAAGGATGAAACCAGATGAAAATTGTGATGGCCATTATCAAGCCGTTCAAGCTCGATGAGGTTCGCGAAGCCCTCACTGCTGTCGGCATCCAGGGCCTGACCGTGACCGAAGTCAAAGGCTACGGCCGCCAGAAGGGACACACCGAAATCTACCGCGGCACCGAATATGCCGTCAGCTTCCTGCCGAAACTGAAGATCGAAATCGCCGTTCCCTCGGAGCTCGTCGACATGGCGGTGGAAGCGATCGCCGCAGCCGCCAAGACCGGCCAGATCGGCGACGGCAAGATCTTCGTCTACGCCATTGACCATGCCGTGCGCATCCGCACCGGCGAAACCGATTCAGAAGCGTTGTAAATCACGCCGTTCAGGGAGCACTACTCGATGTCATCTACGAAACTTTCCACCTCTCTTGGACGCCTCGGCGCGCTGACGGCCGCCTTGCTTGCGCCGGTTGTCGCCTTCGCACAGGAAACAGCCCCGGCTGCAACGGAGGCTGTTGCCGCCGTCCCGGTTCCCGACAAGGGCGATACCACTTGGATGCTCTTGTCCACCATCCTCGTGCTCCTCATGACCGTTCCGGGCCTTGCGCTCTTCTACGGCGGCCTGGTGCGCGCCAAGAACATGCTGTCGGTTCTGATGCAGGTACTGATGATCACCGCGATCGTCATGATTATCTGGGTCACCTACGGCTACTCGCTGGCCTTCACTGACGGCGGATCGCTCAACCCGTTCGTCGGCGGCTTTTCGAAGATGTTCCTTGCCGGCGTTGATACGACAACGCTCGCTGAGAGCTTCTCCAAGGGCGTGTTCATCCCCGAATATGTCTTCGTGGTGTTCCAGATGACCTTCGCCTGCATCACGCCGGCGCTGATCGTCGGCGCCTTTGCCGAGCGCATCCGGTTTTCGGCCGTCGTCCTGTTCGTCATTCTCTGGGTCACTTTCGTCTACTTCCCGATCGCCCACATGGTCTGGTTCTGGGGCGGCCCGAGCGCCTACACGGCTCCGACCGGCCTGATTTTCTCCTTCGGCGCTATCGACTTTGCCGGCGGTACCGTGGTCCACATCAATGCCGGTATTGCCGGCCTCGTCGGCGCCATTCTGCTCGGCAAGCGTACGGGCTATAAGAGGGAAATCATGGCACCGCATTCGATGACGCTCACGATGGTCGGCGCATCGCTGCTCTGGGTCGGCTGGTTCGGCTTCAACGCCGGCTCCAACCTTGAAGCCAACGCCTATGCCGGCCTCGCGATGATCAATACATTCCTCGCAACTGCCGCTGCCATCATCTCCTGGGCGGTCGTCGAAACGCTCGTCCGCAGCAAGGCTTCGATGCTTGGTGCGGCCTCCGGTGCCGTCGCCGGTCTCGTCGCGATCACGCCGGCCGCCGGCTTTGCCGGCCCGATGGGCGCGATCGTGCTCGGTCTCATCGTCTCCCCCGTCTGCTACTTCTTCGTCGACGTCGTGAAGAACAAGTTCAACTACGACGACAGCCTTGACGTCTTCGGCGTTCATGGCGTCGGCGGCATCCTCGGCGCGATCGCCACGGGCATTCTTGTCAATCCGGCGCTCGGCGGTGCCGGCATCGTCGACTACTCGACCGCGGATTTCGCGGCGGGCTATCCCGGCGTGGCAACCCAGGTCCTGGCGCAGCTCAAGGGCGTACTCGTCACCGTCGTCTGGTCCGGCATCGGTTCGCTCATCATCTTCAAGATCGTGGACGCGATCGTCGGCCTGCGTGTCTCCGTCGAAGCCGAGCGCGAAGGCCTCGACCTCTCGTCCCACGGCGAAGCCGCCTACCACATCTAAGCGGATTGCAGCGTCGAATCTGGCGCCGCTCATAGTCCCGTCGCGATCCGTCTGATGCGGATCGCCCTTGGCCCGGATCGAAAGGTCCGGGCCTTTTTCATGCCGATCTTCAGGTCAACCACCGCTATTTTAGCGGCAACTACGCATGGTTAATGTCGCATTAACCGTACTCCGCTTAGGTTGATTCCATGGCGCGCAATGCGCCCTAGAGATCGAGACGGGCAGCAGGCAACATGAGCAGAAGCAATCCGGCAACGCTTGACAGCCGTTCCAACCGGTTCGTGCTAACCACCTTCGTTTGGCGACAGATCGCGTCGCTGGCGGGCTTTGCGCTGTTCGGCGCATTGGCGCTGGCCGTCGCGGCGCTATCGACATGGAACGTCGCCGACCCGAGCTTCTCCTACGCCACATCGGAAGCACCGACCAACGTGCTTGGTTATCCGGGTGCGGCCTTTGCCGATATCTTCATGCAGTTCTTCGGCCTTGCCAGCGTCGTCGCCCTTCTGCCGGCTGTCGCCTGGGCGCTGGTGCTGATCAGCGGCAAGCGCTTCGACAAGACCTTCAAGCGCCTTGGCGTCTGGTTCATCGGCTCCGTGCTTGCCGGCGCGGCGCTGAGCTGCGTCCCCGCCCCGATCACCTGGCCGCTGCCCAACGGCCTCGGCGGCGTCTTCGGCGACATGATTCTTCGCTTCCCGGCACTCTTCACCGGCGCCTTCCCGACCGGCACGCTCGCGACCGTACTCGCCTGCATCTTCGCCGCACCGGCCGCCTGGTGCCTGATCTACAGCGCCGGCCTCATCGGCGTCAGCGATGAAAAGGAAGACGAAGAGGTTGTCGAGCCGACGCCGAGCAAGGCGCGCACCGTTCGCGACGAGCTGGACGAGGACGACAGCGAGGGCCCCTTCACCCTGCTGATGGGCTCCTTCGCCCATATGCGCTACACCATGCACGCACGCGTGCGCCGCATTTTCGGCATGAGCGGCACGCGCAGTTCGCCCAAGCGCCAGTATGACGAGCCTTACGATTTCAACAACGACGAGTTCGGCACGCTGAACGAGCCGGTTCGGCCGAAGCCGATGGCCGCCGGCGACCGCATCGAACCCTCGCTCGACCGCTCCGAACGCCGCATCGTCACGCCGCCGCCGATCATGGCCGATGACGAGGACGACGACATGCCCTTCGACATCGACGAGCGTCGCCCCGCCGGCATCCTGCCCGACGACGAAGACGACGATCCGGCAGCCGACTGGGCGCCGCGGGCAGCACCGCCGAAGCAGGGTCTGCCGAAGTCGGGCTCGCGCGTGGCAACGCCGGCTCCCCGTCCGAAGACTGGCCAGCGGATCGAGCGTGAAGCCCAACGCTCCTTCGTCGAGGACGATGGCGACTTCACGCTGCCGCCAATGCATTTCCTTGCGGAACCGAAGAACGTCGGCCGCGACGCATCGCTCTCACCGGACGCGCTTGAACAGAATGCCCGCATGCTCGAGGGTGTGCTTGAGGACTTTGGCGTCAAGGGCGAGATTATCCACGTCCGCCCCGGCCCGGTCGTAACCCTCTATGAACTGGAGCCGGCGCCCGGAATCAAGTCGTCCCGCGTCATCGGCCTTGCCGATGACATCGCCCGCTCGATGAGCGCGATCGCTGCCCGCGTCGCCGTCGTTCCCGGCCGCAACGCCATCGGCATCGAACTGCCGAACCAGCGGCGCGAGACCGTCTACCTGCGTGAGCTCATCGGTTCGCGCGACTTCGAGACCTCCAAGGCGCGCCTCGCCATGGCGCTCGGCAAGACGATCGGCGGCGAACCCGTGGTCGCCGATCTCGCCAAGATGCCGCATCTGCTCGTCGCCGGTACCACCGGTTCGGGTAAGTCGGTGGCGATCAACACCATGATCCTGTCGCTGCTCTATCGCCTGCGCCCGGACCAGTGCCGGCTGATCATGATCGACCCGAAGATGCTCGAACTCTCCGTCTATGACGGCATTCCGCACCTGCTTTCGCCCGTCGTCACCGACCCGAAGAAGGCGGTGGTCGCGCTGAAGTGGACGGTGCGCGAGATGGAAGAGCGCTACAAGAAGATGTCGAAAATCGGCGTGCGCAACATCGACGGCTTCAACAGCCGCGTCGAGCAGGCGCTTGCCAAGGGCGAGCAGATCACCCGCACGGTGCAGACCGGCTTCGACCGCCAGACGGGCGAAGCCATGTACGAGACCGAGGAATTCGATCTCACGCCGCTGCCCTACATCGTCGTCATCATCGACGAAATGGCCGACCTGATGATGGTCGCCGGCAAGGACATCGAAGGCGCGGTGCAGCGCCTCGCCCAGATGGCGCGCGCCGCCGGCATCCATGTGATCATGGCAACGCAGCGCCCCTCGGTCGACGTCATCACCGGCACGATCAAGGCCAACTTCCCGACCCGCATCTCGTTCCAAGTCACCTCGAAGATCGACAGCCGTACGATCCTTGGCGAACAGGGCGCCGAACAGCTGCTCGGCATGGGCGACATGCTCTACATGGCCGGTGGCGGCCGCATCCAGCGCGTCCACGGCCCCTTCGTCTCCGACACCGAGGTCGAGGAAGTGGTTGCCTATCTCAAGACTCAGGGCGTGCCGCAATATCTCGACGCGATTACCGAGGATGATGACGAGGATGGCGAAGGCGGCGGCCCGGCCGGCACCTCCAATCTCGCCGATTCGGACGACCCTTACGACCAGGCGGTCGCCGTCGTCCTGCGTGACGGCAAGGCATCCACATCCTACGTTCAACGGCGCCTCGGGATCGGTTACAATCGTGCCGCCTCGCTGATCGAGCGCATGGAGCAGGAAGGCATCATCGGCCCGGCGAACCACGCCGGAAAACGCGAAATACTGGTTCCGACCGAGGAATAAAGCAATTTCGGCAGGATCTCGGGGCATTTTTCGTCCGGAGTTACGCCGATAGATCAACACGGCGATCCCGCACCGGATTGCGGGGCCGAACTGGTAACGGTCATGTGAGAGCGCGAGCCTTAAAGCTCGAAAGTAGCGCCTTGAAGGCGCCGCACTTGCGCTCCAGATGATCCGTAAATGAAGGAGACTGAGATGACAGAGACCAAGAACGGCGAGCGCAACCACCCGGTAATTTCGCGCCGCCTCTTCGTGTGCGGGCTTGCGGCATTCGCCGGCATCGGCGGCACCGGTCTCGACATCGCTGAGGCCTTCGCCCAGGCGCCCAGAGCCGCCCAGAAGATCGCCGATCACTTCTCCTCGGTAAAGACCATGGCCGGCGAGTTCGTGCAGTTCGGCCCGCGCGGCGAGCAGACCGGCGGCAAGTTCTACATCCGCCGCCCCGGCCGCATCCGCTTCAACTACGAGGCCCCCTCGCCGATGCGTGTCATTGCCGACGGCAAGTCGGTGGTCATCGGCAATATGAAGCTCAAGACCTGGGACATCTATCCGCTGTCGAAGACGCCGCTCAATCTGCTGCTCAGCGAGAAGATCGACCTGACCGGCAAGATGGTGCGCGACGTCAAGGAAGAGTCCGACCTCATCACCATCGTGCTTGGCGACCGCTCGATCTTCGGCGATTCGACCATCACCATGATGTTCGACCCGAAGACCTATGATCTGCGCCAGTGGACGATTACCGACGCGCAGAAGAAGGACACATCGGTCATGATCTTCAATGTCCAGACCGGGATGGCGCTGGACGACAAGGTCTTCCAGATCCCCTACGACGAGGTCCGTAACAAGCGGGGCGGCTGAGCGATCCAAACGAACCTATACGCGCCCACAAGACGCGCGGTTTAGTGCGGCCTTCCTCATGCATTCCTTGTCCCGGCGCGCCGGACCTGCTTAAAGCTCGGGTCAACATCCATCCCAAGCCGGCCTCCCTTCGCGAGCGCCTGGCCCCAGCCGATCAGGGAATGACGCATGGCCCTTTCCGTCGCCACTTGGAACATCAACTCCGTTCGCCTGCGCATGCCGCTGGTCGAGCATCTCCTGAAGACCTGGCAACCCGACATCCTCTGCCTGCAGGAAACCAAGTGCCCGAACGACCAGTTCCCTTCCAAGCCGCTGAAAGCGCTCGGCTACAATCATATCGAGATGCACGGCCAGAAGGGCTATCACGGCGTGGCGACGATCTCGCGCCTGCCCCTGCATGAGCTCAGCGACCGCCGCGACTATTGCGGCGTCGGCGACGCCCGCCACCTCTCGGTTGTTTTCGAGGCCGGCGGCAAGAAGATCCGTCTGCATAATTTCTATGTCCCGGCGGGCGGCGACGAGCCGGACCGCAGCATCAACCCGAAATTTGGCCACAAGCTCGATTTCGTCGAAGAGATGAAGCTGCTGCATGCGGAAGCCGAGGCTGGCATCTCCTCGATCCTCGTCGGCGACCTCAACATCGCGCCGCTGGAAGACGACGTCTGGTCGCACAAGCAGCTCCTGAAGATCGTCAGCCACACGCCCATCGAAACCGAAGGCCTGACGACGGTGATGAACGGCGGCGGCTGGGTCGACCTGATGCGCCAGCACACACCGTCCCCGACCAAGCTCTACACCTGGTGGAGCTACCGGGCGAAGGACTGGGAAGCGGCCGACCGCGGCCGCCGGCTCGACCACATCTGGTCCTCCGCGGACCTGGCGCCGGCGCTGAAGCACGTCGATATCCTGCGCGAAGCGCGCGGCTGGGAACGCCCCTCCGACCACGTGCCCGTCATCGCGCATTTCGATATCTAACCGCTTCTCACCAAGCGGCGGCACGCGCCTTGCGCGCTTGATGTCTGCATCAATAAAAACATGACTAAAATAATCATATTTTTCTTGATGCACATTTCCAAACGGACTATCCCTCTTTTCGGGCGGCGGGGACACCGCCTCCGACGGCAGATCGGCCGTCGTTTTCACTAGATCACGATGATTGTGGGTCGTTCGACCCACAATCATAAACGTGATCGATTCTCAGAAATGAGAGCGAGATGCGGGCGGAAAACCGCACGCACTTTTCCTCATCTCGCTCGGATATGGGGCGCTTTGCTCTGGCGTTTGCCGGAGGGCTTTCGTGCGCCCGCAAGAGGGCCAGACATGCGAAAGACCTTGCCAATCCATTTCACGCGCGCATCGCGCCGCGCGCTCTCCGCGACCACTGTCCTGGCCGCGAGCACTGCCGCCGTATTCCTTTCGCCGACTGCGGCCTACGCGCAGTCGGCCGAAAGCCAGAAGACGACACGGCTGGAAAAGATCGAGGTGACGGCCGGCAAGACAGCCGCGACGATCGCTGAGGATAACGACACAATCGTGCCGACGCGCAACGTCTCGGCGCTGAAGACCGATACGCCGCTGATTGAAACGCCCCGCTCCGTCTCGGTGGTCACGCGCAAGGAACTCGAAGAGCGCGGCGTGCAGGACATGATCCAGGCGACGCGTTACGCCGCCGGCGTCACCACCGGCGCCTTCGGCTTCGATCCGCGCTTCGACCAGATCTACATCCGCGGCTTCGAGACGACGACGACCGGCGACTTCCGCGATGGCCTGCGCCAGCCCTACATGAACTACGGCACCTTCCCGACGGAGGTCTACGGCCTCGAACGAATAGAGATCGTCAAGGGTCCGGTCTCGGTCATGTACGGCGCGGCCGGCGTCGGCGGCATCGTCAATCGCATATCGAAGATGCCCGAGGAGGAGACGCACCGCGAGGTCGAGCTGCAATATGGCACGATCGGACGCACCCAGGCCGCCTTCGACATCGGCGGGCCGGCAACGGCCGATGGCGATTTTCTCTATCGCATCGTCGGGCTCCTCAGGAACGGCGAGACCAACTACGACGTCGTCGACGACCGCTACCTGCTGCAGCCCTCCTTTACCTGGAAGCCCGACGAGGGCACGTCGCTGACCGTCTATGGTCTCGCGCAGAAAGGCGAGAGCGACGCCAGCCCGCGGGTGCTCGAACATGATGGCCGGCTTCTGCGCTACAGCGACCCGGACTACGACTATCAGAAGGTTCGGCAGTATCAGGCCGGCTACAAATTCGAGCACGAATTCGACAATGGCCTGACCTTCCGCCAGCACGGCCGCGTCAGCGATCTCGATCTGAGAGCCCGTTACCTGCAGTTCGGGACTGAGGTGGCACCCGACGTCTTCGATCGCTCGCCCGTCGCCATCAAGGACGACCAGCGCGCCTACCAGATCGACAATCAGCTCGAGGCCATCTTCGACACCGGCGCAGTCTCGCACACGCTCCTGACCGGCCTCGACTATACGTGGATCACCTCCGATTTCGGTCTCGGCTTCGGAGCCGTCGATCCGGCCTATCGTTTCGATCTCAACAACCCCACCTTTGGGATCAGCGGCCCGACGCCTGCGCTCACCAGCTTCAGCGGGCGGGATCTTCGGCAGACCGGCATCTACATCCAGGACCAGGCGGAGTTCGGCAACTGGCGCGCCGTCGGCGGCCTTCGTTATGACTGGGTCGACCAGACGAGCACCGACAAGAACACCGGCGTCGTCGACCACAAGGACGATGGCGAACTCACCGGCCAGGCTGGTCTTCTCTATCTCTTCGACAGTGGCATCGCACCCTATGCCAGCTACAGCACCTCCTTCGTGCCGCGCACCGAACTTTCGGCCGACGGCAGAGTGCTTGATCCGACGACCGGCGAGCAGATCGAGCTTGGCGTGAAATACCAGCCGGAAGGCGGGGCCTATTCGCTGAGTGCGGCCTACTACCGGATCGTCGAAACCGGTGCTGCGCAATACGTATCGGACGCATCGCTTCCCGTCGGCTATTACTACAAGTCGGCAGGCGAGGTGACGACCAACGGTTTCGAACTGGAAGGACGCCGGGAGTTCGACAACGGCCTGAGCGTCATCGCCGCCTACACCTACAACGACGCCGAAATCACCGGGAATGTCGACCCGTCGCTGATCGGCAACGTGCCGTCGACGAAGCCGCGCCATGTCGCATCGCTGTGGGTCAATTATCTGCTGCCCGACGACACGCAGCTTGCGGGCCTGAGCCTCGGCGGCGGCGTGCGCCTGGCATCAAGCTCCTACACATCCGATGCCAATACCGCCAGGAACGGTGGTGCCGTCTATTTCGACGCCTCGATCGCCTACGACTTCAGCGTCAAGAACCCCGACCTCGACGGGCTGTCGCTCGCCGTCAGCGCCACCAATCTCGGCGATCGCCGCGAAGAGGTCTGCACCGATGGCTATTGCTATTTCGGCCAGGGCCGCACGGTACTCGGTTCGCTGAAATATCGGTGGTAGCAGCCGGAAGCCGTTACTTACTTCAAACAAAGCGGCCGGCGAGCGCGCCGGCCCGGCGGATCATCGCCTGCAGGTTCTCGCGGATGCGGGCTTCGACGAGCTCTGCCACTTCCGGGTACTCTTCCAGCATGCGGCGGAAGAGCGGCCGGTTGATGCGGATGACCTCGCTGTCTTCCTCGGCGGTCGCCGTGAACTTGCGTTCGACCATCGAGATCAGCGCCAGTTCCGACAGCAGCGCCCCGCGGCCGACCGTCGAAACCGTCGCCTCGGAACCATCGACGCCAACTTTCGACAAGGACAGGCTGCCGCTGGCAATGGCAAAGGCGCAATCCGCCGGCGCCCCTTCGCGAAACAGTTCCTGCCCCTTGAAGATGCGACGTCGCTCCGCTCCAAAGGCGATCAGCCGCAGCTTGTCCTCGCTGATATCGGCAAACAGCGGGACGTTGGACAGAAGCACGATATCGTCGTTGAGCGCCAAACGGCTAACCTCCCGAAATCACGGCACCCGACCCCAAGCGAGCCGGATCGCGCACGATCAGTCTAGATGACATGGAGCAGGATTCGGGCGGCAAACCGCTTCGCACCTTCCCCACCCCGGCTACGGTACGATCTTGTAGCCGCCGTTCTCTGTCACCAAAATCTCGGCATTGGAAGGGTCCCGCTCGATTTTCTGGCGCAGCCGGTAGACGTGGGTTTCGAGCGTGTGTGTCGTGACGCCGGAATTGTAGCCCCAGACCTCTTCGAGCAGCACGTCGCGCGTCACCACTTTCTGGTCGGCGCGGTAGAGGTAGCGGATGATCGCCGCTTCCTTCTCGGTGAGGCGGATCTTCTGGCCGTTTTCCAGCGTCAGCAGCTTCTGGCTGGGCTTGAACGTATAGGGCCCGACGCTGAAGGTCGCATCCTCGCTCTGTTCATGCTGGCGCAACTGCGCACGGATACGGGCAAGCAGCACGGCGAAGCGGAACGGCTTCGTGACATAGTCGTTGGCGCCGGCCTCGAGACCGAGGATCGTATCCGAATCGGTGTCGTGCCCGGTCAGCATGATGATCGGCGCCTTGAAGCCGCCCTTGCGCAGAAGCTTCACCGCCTCGCGGCCATCCATGTCGGGCAAGCCGACATCCATGATCAAGAGGTCCACCTGCTGCGCCCGCGCGGTCTGGATGCCCTTGCCGGCGGTCGCTTCCTGGATGAGATCGAACTCTTCATAGAGTGAGAGCTGCTCGACCAATGTCTCGCGCAGGTCATTGTCGTCATCGACAAGAAGAATGGTACGGGTCGCCATGGGACAATTCCTGTTTGCTTCCGTTTTCAAACTAGCTCAAATGCCCGTGTTGGCAAGCGAGCCAGCGTCGGTAAGTCCTTATACCTGCAACCGTGCTTATGGTGCCGCCCAAATCACGGGCAAAGCAAAAATCCGTGAGAATGATGCGCAAGAAAACGTCGGGAAAAAGACCAGCCAAGTCCATCATCACAGTCCGCCCGGCGCCGCGCGATCGAAAGCGGGCCCTGGTGTGTTTCGATGGCCGCGTCGAGCAGGCGGCGATCGGACGAAGCGGCATTACCAGCCTGAAGCGTGAAGGCGACGGCGCCACGCCACGTGCCGCCATGAAGCTGATCGGCGGCTATGTCAGGCGCGATCGTCTCTTTCTGCCGCCGACACCACTGCCGACGCGAGCGACGCGCAAGGACATGCTCTGGTGCGACGCCCCAGGTCACGCCCAATACAACCGTCCGGTCATGGCACCTTTCTCACCGAGCCACGAAGAGATGATGCGCGAAGACGGGCTCTACGACATCTGCCTGGTGATGGACTGGAACCTCCTCGCACGCCGTCGAAATGCCGGTTCGGCGATCTTCTTCCACCTGATCCGGCCGGGTTATGAACCGACGCAGGGCTGCGTCGCGGTCAGCCTGCCCGCCATGTCGCGGCTGATGCCTCATATGCGGCGCGGCACCGTCGTGCGGGTGCTTTGATCCAGGCCTGCAAACAACTCAGTCGAGCGAGCGCGGGGTCACAAAACGCGCGAGTTTGGCGCCGCCGGGCATAAGCTCACGCCAGCCCACAGCTTCGAACTCGAGCACCGCAAGGGCGGCCGTCGGAAACTTGTCCGCCATGCGTATGCGCAGATCCGCATCGCCGGAGCCGACGAGTTCGTGCGCCAGATCTTCCATGCCGGGATTATGGCCGACGATCAGCAAAGTCCTGACAGCCGGATCCGTCGCGCGCAGAACGCTCAGGATCTGCGAGGCGCCCACCTCGTAGATCGCACGGGTATTCTCGACCGCGACCTCGGACGACAGGGCGGACGCCACCAATTGCCAGGTCTCTTGCGCGCGCTTGGCGGTCGAAACCAGTGCAAGATCCGGCACGAGCTTATGCCGGGCTATGTACTTTCCCATCAGCGGCGCCGCCTTGCGGCCGCGCTCGCCGAGCGGACGATTGATGTCGGCAACACCATCCGGCCAGGCGGACTTGGCATGGCGCAACAGCATCAGGCAGTAGCTTTGTACAGGCAGATCGTCGCTCATCCGTCGTCCTCCCAAACGCCCTTCGGCCAACCGTTCCTACTGCATGTTTCCTTCAATCGTAGCCGATTTAAGGACAAAAACATGCAGCAATTCAAAGTGCTACAGCGACCTTTGCGCGTCTGATAAGACGCCCGGCGCTGTAGACTTGTGAGCAGGCAGCTTAGCGCAATTCGCCGATCCGCGCGGAGCGCTGACGTGCGGACAAACAAAAAAGGCCGCCCCGAAGGGCGGCCATTTGCGCCGGAAAAGCTCAAATCCGGCTTATTTCCATTCGCGGATGTCGACGAAGTGACCCGAAACCGCAGCGGCCGCCGCCATTGCCGGCGAGACCAGATGCGTGCGCCCCTTGAAGCCCTGACGTCCCTCGAAGTTGCGGTTCGACGTGGACGCGCAACGCTCGCCCGGCTTCAGCCGGTCGTCGTTCATCGCCAGACACATGGAGCAGCCCGGCTCGCGCCAGTCGAAGCCGGCTTCCTTGAAGATCTTGTCGAGGCCTTCGGCTTCCGCCTGTTCCTTGACGAGGCCCGAGCCCGGAACGATCATTGCCGAAACCGTCGAAGCAACCTTGCGGCCTTCCACCACCTTGGCAACTTCACGCAGGTCCTCGATGCGGCCGTTGGTGCAGGAGCCGATGAAGACGCGGTCGATACCGATGTCGGTGATCTTGGTACCCGGCTTCAGGCCCATATAGTCGAGCGCACGCCACTTGGAGGCGCGCTTGGTCTCTTCCTGGATCTCGTCCGGGTTGGGAACGATACCCTGAACCGAAATCACGTCTTCCGGAGAGGAACCCCAGGAAACGATCGGCGGCAGGTTGGCAGCGTCGAGCACGACGACGCGATCATAATGGGCGCCCTCGTCCGTGTGCAGCGTCTTCCAGTAGTCGAGCGCCATGTCCCAGGCCTTGCCCTTCGGAGCGCGCGGCTTGTCCTTGATATAGGCAAACGTCGTCTCGTCCGGCGCGATCAGGCCGGCGCGGGCGCCGCCTTCGATCGTCATGTTGCAGATGGTCATGCGGCCTTCCATCGACAGCGAGCGGATCGCCTCGCCGGCAAATTCGATGACGTGGCCGGTACCGCCGGCCGTGCCGATCTCGCCGATGATGGCGAGGATGATGTCCTTGGCGGTGACGCCGGGCGGCAGCTGGCCGTCGACGCGCACCAGCATGTTCTTCGCCTTCTTCTGGATCAGCGTCTGGGTGGCGAGCACGTGCTCGACCTCGGACGTGCCGATGCCATGGGCCAGCGAACCGAAGGCGCCGTGCGTCGAAGTGTGGCTGTCACCGCAGACGATGGTCATGCCCGGCAGGGTGAAGCCCTGCTCCGGGCCGACGATGTGCACGATGCCCTGGCGCTTGTCGTTCTCGGAGTAGTATTCGACGCCGAACTCGGCGGCGTTCTTGGCCAGCGCCTCGACCTGGATGCGGCTTTCCTCGTTCTTGATGCCGAGATGGCGGTCAGGCGAGGTCGGAACGTTGTGGTCGACGACGGCGAGCGTCTTTTCCGGCGCGCGGACCTGGCGGCCGGCCATGCGCAGGCCTTCGAAGGCCTGCGGGCTCGTCACTTCGTGAACGAGGTGACGGTCGATGTAGAGAAGACAGGTGCCGTCTTCCTGTTCGTTGACCAGGTGGTCGTCCCAGATTTTGTCATAGAGGGTACGCGGTGCGCTCATGGCGGTATATCCATCGAGTTTTCAAAAGGTAGGGAAAGCCGGCGGCAAGGCGGCCGGAAACACTGATCAGGAGATCAGGATAGGCGGCTTGTAAGCGCCCCGTGGACGCGCGCAAAGAAGCGTGCCGGCAGGCGCTTGTGATCCTGCAGCACGACGATTTTCTGTTCGCGACATCCGAATTTGGATTCCATGAGCGCGTTCATATCAATTTTTTGACAGGTCGGCAATTGGCGTGATCGCGCTCAGCGGGCCTCCGCGCGCCGCAGCCGCCGCTCCAGCCCCCGCAATCCCAGCGACAGACCGATGGTCAGCACCAGATAGACATAGGCGACGATCGAATAGGTCTCGAAGAAGCGAAAGGAACCGGAAGCATAGACCTTGCCCATCTGCGTTATGTCGGCGACGCCGAGCACCGAGACGAGCGAGGAATCCTTGACCATGGCGATGAAGTCGTTGCCGAGAGGCGGCAGGATCACCCGGATTGCCTGCGGAAAGACGACAAGGCGAAAGCGCTGGTAGCGCGAGAGCCCGAGCGCCTTGGCCGCCTCGATCTGCCCCTTGTCGACCGAGAGGATGCCGGCCCGGAACACTTCGGCGATGAAGGCGGAATAGCCGATCATCAAGGCGATGATCGCCCGCCACATCAGCGAGATGTCGCGAACGACGAAGGGCTCGATCCAGCCGGCGCCGATCAACGGCGCGCAGATGAAATTGGCGGCAACGACAAGCGCCGGCGCCCCGACGAAGGCGATATAGAAGAGAAGCACAAGGATCGGCACACCGCGAATGATCTCCGTGTAGAAGCGCGCGATCTGCCGGAGCGACGAGTGCTCGGACAGCGCCATCAGCGCAATACCGAGGCCAAGCGTCGTCGCCAGCACAAAGCCCATGAGCGTTACGAAGACGGTGACGCCAAGGCCTTTGAAGACGACGGTGAAGACCTCGGAGAAGATGTCATTGCTGACGATCACGGCGGCAAGCGCCACCGCGATCACAAGAAGGGCGACCAACCACCAGGGATAGTCGCCCTTGCCGGACATGTCAGGAGATTGCGGAGCGGCCATAGCCTCGGATCAGCCGCCCATCTTGTATTCGAGGAACCACTTCTTATCGAGGGCATCGAAGGTGCCGTCTTCCTTCAGCGCCTTGATCGCGGCGTTGACCGGAGCGACGAGGTCCGAGCCCTTCGGGAAGATGAAGCCGAAATCCTCGGTGCCGAGCGGACCGCCGACGACCTTGAGCTTGCCTTCGGAGGAATCGACATAACCCTTGGCGGCGACGCTGTCGGTCAGAACCACGTCGACGTCGCCGGCCTTCAGCGCCTGGACAGTCGCACCGAAGGTCTCGAACAGCTTGATGCGTGGGTTCTGCTCGTTGCCGTCGAGCATTTCGTAGACGGCGGTGTAGAACGGCGAGGTGCCCGGCTGTGCGCCGACGAGACCGTCGGCAAAGGCGCCGAAGCTCTTGCCGTCGTTGAAACGGTTTTCATCGCTGCGCACCAGCATGAACTGCTGCGAGCGCATGTAGGGGTCCGAGAAGTCGACCTTCTCCTTGCGGTCGTCCTTGATGGTGATGCCGGTCATGCCGATCTGGTACTGGCCGTCATGCACTGCCTGGATCATCGCGTCCCAGCTGGTGTTCTGGTATTCGACCTTGAAATTCAACCGCTTGGCGATCTCGTTCATGGCGTCGTATTCCCAGCCCTTGGCCTCGCCGGTCTTCGGGTCGACGAACTGCAGCGGCGGGTAGGCGTTCTCCGTGACGACGACAACCGTTTTGCCGCCGAGATCGGGCAGATCGCTGGCAACAGCCGGTGCAGAAAATGCGAAAGGAACGGCAAGTGCAGCTGCGATGCCCGCAAGCACGTGGCGACGGATTGTCATTGGAGGGCTCCCGAAAATTGTGGCAGCGGAAAATGTCACGGATTGCCAAGAAAAGACAAGCGCATAGTACCAAAAAAGAAAGGCGGCCCGAGGCCGCCTTTCCAACAATCCGAATGGATTGAAATCTTATTCCGCTGCAGCTTCTGCTGCCTTGGCTTCGGCGGCTTCTGCAGCGGCCTTGGCTTCTGCTGCTTCGGCTGCTGCTTTTTCGGCGGCGAGAGCCTGAGCTGCTGCGATCTTTTCAGCTTCGATGCGTGCCTTTTCCTCGGCAACGGCCTGGCGCTCGGCGTCGTTCAGCTTGCGGGCGCGCGTACCGGTGTTCTCGACGATACGAGCCGACTTGCCGCGACGATCGCGCAGGTAGTAGAGCTTGGCGCGACGGACCTTACCGCGGCGAACAACTTCGACGCTTTCGACGAGCGGAGAGTAAACCGGGAATACGCGCTCGACGCCTTCGCCGTAGGAGATCTTGCGAACGGTGAAGCTTTCGTTGATGCCGCCGCCCGAACGAGCGATGCAGACGCCTTCATAGGCCTGAACGCGGGTACGGCTGCCTTCGACAACGCGGACGTTGACGCGCAGCGTGTCGCCGGCGGAGAATTCGGGGAGCGTGCGCTTGGCGGCAATCTTGGCGGCCTGTTCGGCTTCCAGCTGCTGGATGATGTTCATCGGTTTAACCTTTCAAGTTCTTCTGAAACAGCCAGAGCGCTCTCGATGAACCTGTCGGGCTTGCCTTCAGGTCTTGCCGGAAACCGGCAGGAGCGGATTCGCCATTCTTTGTTTTGGTCGACGGGCACAGAACCCGAACCGGGCCGGCACATACACCAATCGATCCGCCTTGTCATCCCCGGAAGCCATATTTTCTCGGCGATCCGCGGCAAGAAACGCCTTTCTATCAGAAAACCCGGATGGATGCATGCTCGATTGTCCGAGCGGACGGGCTTGCGGCCATCCCTGCCACCGGCTATCCCGAGCGTGGTGGGTCGGGGGAGACCATGCATATCTTTGAAGTGCTCATGCTGTTTGCGGCCGGCTTCCTGTCCGGCGTCGTCAACGCCATCGCCGGCGGCGGAACGTTCCTGACCTTCGGGGCGATGACGCTTGGCGGGCTCTCGCCGATCGTTGCCAACGCGACCTCGTCGATCATCCAGTTCCCGGGCTACATCACCTCGGCGCTCGCCTATGCCAAGGAGATCCGCGCCGACCGGCGCTATGCCATCCTGCTCGGCGTGATTTCGGCGCTCGGCGGGCTTGCCGGCGCACTGCTTCTCATCTCGCTTTCCAACGCCTCCTTCCGCGCGCTGGTGCCCTGGTTGCTGCTGGCGGCGACGGCGATCTTCGCCGCCGGGCCGCTCTTGAAGCCCAAGGCGCGCGTCGACGAGCATGCGATCAATCCGGCCGGCATCGGCGCCCAGTTCGTCACGTCCATCTATGGCGGCTTCTTCGGCGCCGGCATGGGCATCATGATGCTGGCGGTACTGGGGCTGGCGACCGGTGGCGGCTATCACCGGCTGAACGCGCTCAAGAACTTCATCTCGATCGTGATTGCGGCCATCGCCATCGTCGTCTTCGCCGCCGGCGGCGTCGTCTCCTGGCTGCATGCGGCAATCATGGTGCCGGGGGCGGCACTTGGCGGCTACAGCGGCGTCTGGGCGGCCCGGAGGGTACCGCAGGCCGTCATCCGCGCGCTGGTGGTCGCCGTCGGCCTGCTGCTTGCCGCCTATTATTTCTTCACGGGCTGATCGAGAAGGTCGGGCCTGCGCTCGGCCGTCAGACGCCGCGCCTCTGCCTCGCGCCATTTGGCAATGGCGCCGTGATTGCCCGAGGTCAGCACCGGCGGGATCTCGCGGCCCTCGAAGATCTGAGGGCGGGTATAGTGCGGATGTTCGAGCAGGCCGCCTTCGAAGCTTTCATGCACGCCTGAAAGCTCGTTGCCCATGACACCCGGCAGGATGCGCACCACGGCATCGAGAAGCGTCAGCGCTGCCGGCTCGCCGCCCGAAAGAATATAGTCGCCTATGGAAACCTCTTCGAGGCCGCGGGCATCGATCACCCGCTGGTCGACGCCTTCGAAGCGTCCGCAGACGATGACGACACCAGGACCATCAGCGAGCTGGCGCACCCGCTCTTGCGTCAGCGGGCGACCGCGCGGGCTCATCAACAACCGTGGACGGTCGTCACCCTCAGAGACATGGTCGATCGCGCGGGCGAGCACGTCCGGCTTCAGCACCATGCCGGCTCCGCCGCCGGCCGGCGTGTCGTCGACGGTGCGGTGCTTGTCCTCGGCGAAATCGCGGATCTGCACCGGCTCGATCGACCATTGGCCGCGCTCCAGCGCCTTACCCGAAAGGGACGCGCCGAGATGGCCCGGAAACATTTCGGGATAGAGCGTCAGGACAGTCGCGCGAAAAGTCATCACCGCATCGCTCACTTGCGCTTGGCGGAAAACGGATTGCCCGAATCCTGGTCCTTGTCCTCGGAAAGACCGGCAGCCACCGGATCGACCAGCAGCTTGCCCGCTTCCAGGTCGATCTCCAGCACTGACCATTCGGTGAAGGGGATCAGCACCGGGCGCCGGCCAGGACCCTTCAGCTCCAGAAGATCGCCGGCGCCGAAATCGTAAACGCCGCTGACCTTGCCATAGCTGGTGCCATTGCCGTCGATCGCTTCCAGCCCTTCGAGATCGGCATAGAAGAACTCGTCCTCGTCGAGGTCGTCGTCGGGCAGGTTGTCCCGCTCGATGAACAGCTCAAGACCATTGAGCGCCTCGGCGGCGTTGCGATCGTTGACACCACGGAAGCGCACGATGACGACGTTCTTCGCCTCGCGGATTTCCAGCACCTCGAAAACACGTCCGTCGGCGCTGTGCAAATTGCCGTAGTCGCCGAGCGCCGTCGGGTCGTCGGTAAAGGATTTGACCCTGACCTCGCCGCGCAAGCCCTGCGCCGCGCCGATCGTCGCCATCAGAACCGGGTTTTCGAGTTTGCTCATCGTCCGCGTCCATTTCGGGAGTTCAGGGTGCACATAACGGAAAACGGGCGGCATGGAAATGCCACCCGTTTCCTTAAAGTCACGACAGGTTGGAAGCGGACGCGGACGGAAGCCCGTGCATCCTGCTTCAAACCATTTGCCGGCTATTATTCTGCGGCAGCTTCTGCAGCGGCAGCAGCGGCGTCTTCAGCCTTCTGCTTGGCTTCAGCAGCGCGCTCCTGAGCCTTCTTGCCCGGAACAGCCTTGGTCGGGTTGCTGCGAGCTGGACGCTTTGCGAGGCCAGCCTGGTCGAGGAAGCGCAGAACGCGGTCGGTCGGCTGGGCGCCCTGGGCGATCCAGTGAGCGATGCGCTCGGCGTCGAGCTCGATGCGCTTTTCGTCGTCCTTGCCGAGCATCGGGTTCCAGGAGCCGATCTTCTCGAGGAAGCGGCCGTCACGCGGGCTGCGGGCGTCAGCAACGACGATCTGGTAGTACGGACGCTTCTTGGAACCGCCACGGGCGAGACGAATTTTCAGTGCCATTTCAATTACTCCTTGCAGGCTTTCTTGACCGCTTCGTTCAAGCGGAATGGTTTGTGCCGGCGTTGCCCGCGTTGTGCGAGCGATCGGCGGCGATGGCTTCATGATGCCGGATGACTTCCTTGATGATGAAGTTCAGGAACTTCTCGGCGAAATCCGGATCCAGATTGGCATCCTTGGCCAGGCGGCGCAGGCGTTCGATCTGGTATTCTTCGCGCGCCGGGTCGGCCGGCGGCAGATCATGCTTGGCCTTGAGAACGCCGACTGCCTGGGTGCAGCGGAAGCGTTCGGCCAGCATGTGGACGAGTGCGGCATCGATGTTGTCGATCGACTGCCGGTAACCCGCCAATTCCTGTTTGATTTCGGGATCAATCATCTCTCACCGATCCTCACTTCTTCTTCGGCAGGCCGGGAAGGCCGGGGAAACCGCCACCGAGGCCCGGAAGCTTGGCGCCGCCGAGACCCGGCAGGCCACCGCCGCCAAGACCCGGCATGCCGCCCGGCTTGAGGCCGGCTGCTTCCGCCTGCTTCTGCAGCGCTTCGAGCTGCTTCGGGTCGAGCTTCGACAGGTCGGGCATGCCGCCGCCGCCGAGGCCACCAAGCCCCATCTTGTTGGCAAGGCCGCCCATCATCTGCTTCATCATGCCGCCTTTGCCCTTGCCACCCATCATCTTCATCATGTCCGCCATCTGGCGGTGCATCTTCAGAAGCTTGTTGATGTCGGCGGCATCGGTGCCGGAACCGGCGGCAATGCGCTTCTTGCGCGAATGCTTGAGCAGGTCCGGATTGGCGCGCTCGGCCTTGGTCATCGAGGAGATGATGGCGATCTGGCGTCCGAACAGCTTATCGTCGAGACCGGCGGCGGCCATCTTGTCCTTCATGCCGGCCATGCCGGGCATCAGGCCCATGATACCGCCCATGCCGCCCATCTTCTGCATCTGGCCAAGCTGGTCGGCGAGGTCGTTCAGGTCGAACTTGCCCTTGGCCATCTTGGCGGCCATGGCGGCCGCTTTTTCGGCGTCGATGTTCTCGGCCGCCTTTTCGACCAGCGAGACAATGTCGCCCATGCCGAGAATGCGGTCGGCAACACGGCGCGGATGGAACTCTTCAAGTTCGCCCATCTTTTCGCCGACACCGATGAGCTTGATCGGCTTGCCGGTGACGGCACGCATCGAAAGCGCTGCACCGCCTCGGCCGTCACCGTCCATACGGGTGAGCACCAGGCCGGTGATGCCGACGCGTTCGTCGAAGCTGCGGGCAAGATTGACGGCGTCCTGACCGGTCAGCGCATCGGCGACGAGCAGGATTTCATGCGGATTGGACTTCCGCTTGATCTCCGCCATCTCGATCATCAGCGGCTCGTCGATATGGGTACGGCCGGCGGTATCGAGGATGACGACGTCATGACCGCCGAGCTTGGCGGCCTGGACCGCGCGCGCGGCGATATCGGTCGGCGACTGGCCGGTGATAACAGGCAGCGTATCGACGCCGGTCTGCACACCGAGCTGACGCAGCTGCTCCTGGGCAGCCGGTCGGCGCGTGTCCAGCGAAGCCATCAGGACCTTTTTCTTGTCCCGCGTCTTCATCCGGCTGGCGATCTTGCCGGTGGTGGTCGTCTTACCCGAGCCCTGCAGACCGACCATCATGATGACGACCGGTGCCGGCGCATTGAGGTCGATCGTCACGCCCTCGGAGCCGAGCATCTCGATCAGCTGATCATGGACGATCTTGACGACCATCTGGCCAGGCTTGATCGACTTCAGGATCTCGGCGCCGACGGCCTTTTCGCGAACCTTTTCAGTGAAGGAGCGCACGACGTCGAGCGCGACGTCGGCTTCGAGCAGCGCACGGCGAACCTCGCGAAGCGCAGCGGAAACATCGGCTTCCGACAATGCGCCGCGGCCGGTCAGTCCATTCAATATGGAACCAAGGCGGTCCTGGAGGCTCTCGAACATTCTCACTTCCTTCTGGTTTCCGGTGGCGATCAACTCGCCGGAAACGTGGGTTCCTTCGCGCAGAAAACAAGGCGCAAAGCCAAAAACCACCCGAGGGCGCAACGCGCTGTCGGATGTTGACCTCCGGGTTCTCTTTACACCTTTACGGGACCCGGTCGGCGGCTTCGAAGACTTGAGCTTGCGAAGGAATTGCGGCGGATAAACAGGAAAGCGCGGCAAAAGTCAAGGACGGCAGGGCAATGACGGCTTTTTTGGCTCAGAGCGCCTCGCCCTCGACGGCTGCATCCAGTTCGCCCGCCAGCTGCTCAAAGGCCGTCGCCACCCGCGTCATCACCCGGAGCGTAGCCACCACTTCGGTCTGATTGATATCGCCGAGCAAGGCGTGCAGCATCTCGACTTCACGGCGATGGATTTCCTCGAACAGATCGCGTCCGGCGGCGGTCGGGACGCAAAGATAGGCGCGTCGGTGCTCTGGATTCGGCTGCCGTTCCAGCAATTGCTTGTCCATCAGCCCGGTGACGATGCGCAGCACGAACTGCCGTTTCATCGACAGGCGTCGCGCCGCTTCCGGCACAGTCAGCTGCACTTCGTAAAAAAGTTCGAGAACCGCGCGCTCCGCCACGGATATACCCGCGCCATCGAGCATATGCTCCGACGCTCGTTGCATATTGAGGTGGACGGAGCGGACCAGCCGAAGGGTCTTGTAGAGGCGTTCATGCGGGTCGAATCGAACGAGCATGAAAGCACGATAGCAATCCAGTTGCTGTTTTCAAGAATTTATTAAAGCCCGATCTTCCATCGGATGCGCCGGCGCACCATCTCATGCAATCACAAGACATGCCGAAAGGCTCGGGATGAAGAAATCGCAGAATCCATACTATCGAGGCCCCGTCTCCGACCATTTCGACGGGACGCGCTTCTTCAATCCCGGCGGCAGGCCGCCCAAGGGCATGGCTGATTTGCTGCGCTGGCAGCTCGGCGGCGGCAAGATCCGCTGGCCGGCGCACAATCCAAGCCCATTTGCACAGACCAAGCCTGAACTGGCCGTCGAAGGCGAACGCCTGCGCGTGACGATGATCGGCCACGCGACGCTGCTCATCCAGGTGCACGGCGTGAACATTCTCACCGACCCCGTCTGGGCGCGTCGCGCCAGCCCCTTCGCCTTTGCCGGACCGCAGCGCTACAACGCCCCCGGCATCGAGCTCGACGATCTGCCGCCGATCGACATCGTGCTCGTCACCCACAACCACTACGACCATCTCGATGTCGAAACGCTGGCCGCACTGCAGGAGGCGCACGCGCCCCGGATCATCACCCCGCTCGGTAACGACACGATCATCCGCCACGCCGTTCCCGATGCCGAGATAACCGTGGTCGACTGGAACGACCGGGTCGATTGCGGTGATGACATCGTGATCCATGCGGAGCCCTGCCATCACTGGTCGGCCCGCGGCTCGCGCGACCGCCGCATGGCGCTCTGGGCCGCCTTCGTTCTGGAGACTCCGGCAGGCAAGATCTACCATGTCGGCGACACCGGCTTTCACGACGGCATAAATTATCGGGCCGCCCGCGAAAAACACGGGCCGTTCCGCCTCGCCAACCTGCCGTTCGGTTCCTACGAACCGCGCTGGTTCATGCAGGACCAGCACCAGAATCCGGAAGAGGCAGTGCGCGGGATGATCGATTGCGCCGCCACCCATGTCGCCGGCCACCACTGGGGCACGTTCCGCCTGACCGACGAGGGCGTCGACGAGCCGCGGCTGGCGCTGGAACGGGCGCTTGATGCGGCCGGTATCGCCCGCGCCCGCTTCCGGCCGCTGCGCCCCGGCGAGGTCTTCGACGTGCCTGCCGCTGCATCCGCCGCGGAATGAAGGCGGCACTGGTAATTTCCGGGCTTTTCCGCCATATACAGCCCGAATGAAGGGTGCCCTGCTTGACGCGGGCCGGTTTGGACCATCGCTACATGACCGACAACGTGCAATTCGCCAGAATGAACGGGCTTGGAAACAAGATCCTTGTCGTCGACATGCGCGGTCGGAAAGATCGGGTGACGCCGGCGGCCGCGATCGCGCTCAATGCCGACCCGGCAACTGCCTTCGACCAGATCATGGCGATCCACGACCCGAAGGCCGCCGGCACCGATGCCTGGATCGACATCGTCAATTCCGATGGCTCCATGGCCCAGGCCTGTGGCAACGGCACGCGCTGCGTCGTCCAGGCGCTCGCCGCCGAAACCGGCAAGAAGGCCTTCCTATTCCATACGGTCGTCGGCCTGCTCGAAGCCAAGGAACACGACGACGGCACCATATCCGTCGACATGGGAACCCCGCGCTTTGCCTGGAACGAAATCCCGCTCTCCGAAGAGTTTCACGACACGCGCCGCATCGAGTTGCAGATCGGCCCGATCGACAATCCCGTGCTGCATTCGCCGTCGGTCGCCTCCATGGGCAATCCGCACGCGATCTTCTGGGTCGACAACGACGTCTGGTCCTACGATCTCGAGCGCTTCGGCCCGTTGCTCGAAAACCATCCGATCTTCCCCGAGCGCGCCAACATCTCGATTGCCCGCGTGCTTTCGCGCGGCGAACTGGATCTTCGGACCTGGGAGCGCGGCGCCGGGCTGACGCTCGCCTGCGGCTCGGCCGCCTGCGCCGCCGCCGTCAGTGCCGCCCGCACCGAGCGCACCGACCGCAATGTCATCGTCAACGTGCCCGGCGGGCCGCTGACGATCGAATGGCGCGAGCGCGATGATCACGTGATCATGACCGGCCCGGCCGAATGGGAATGGTCCGGCACACTGAACCCGACCACCGGCACCTGGCAGCGCGACGAGGCGGAGAGCGCGGGACGCGGAGCGCGGGCGCTTTGAGCGGCGTCGAGGTCATAACCTTCGGCTGCCGTCTCAATACCTACGAATCCGAAGTGATGCGGGCCGAAGCCGAGAAAGCAGGGCTGAACAACGCCATCCTCGTCAACACCTGCGCCGTCACCGGCGAGGCGGTGCGCCAGGCGCGCCAGGCAATCCGTCGTGCCCGTCGCGACAATCCGCATGCGCGTATCATCGTCACCGGCTGCGCCGCGCAGACCGAAAAAGAGACCTTTGCCGAAATGGCCGAGGTCGACGCCGTGCTCGGCAACGAGGAAAAGCTGAAGAGCGCCTCCTATCGCTCGCTGCCCGATTTCGGCGTTTCGGCGGAAGAGAAGCTGCGCGTCAACGACATCATGAGCGTGCGTGCGACGGCGCCGCAGATGGTCAAGCACATCGACGGCCACGTGCGCGCCTTCATCCAGGTGCAGAACGGCTGCGATCATCGCTGCACCTTCTGCATCATTCCCTATGGCCGCGGCAATTCCCGCTCCGTGCCGATGGGTGCTGTCGTCGACCAGGCCCGCAAGCTCGTTGAAACAGGCTATTGCGAGATCGTGCTCACCGGCGTCGACGCCACCAGCTACGGCGCCGACCTACCGGGTGCCCCGACGCTCGGCCTGCTTGCCAAGACGCTTTTGAAGCAGGTGCCGGAGATCCGCCGCCTGCGCCTTTCCTCGATCGACGGCATCGAGGCCGACAAACACCTCTTCGACCTGATCGCCGATGAAGCGCGCTTCATGCCGCATCTGCACCTGTCGCTGCAGCACGGCGACGACCTGATCCTGAAGCGCATGAAACGCCGCCACTTGAGCGCCGACGCCCGCGCCTTCGCCGATGAAGTCCGGCGGCTGCGGCCCGAGATCAGTCTTGGCGCCGACATGATCGCCGGTTTCCCGACGGAGACCGAGGAGATGTTCGAGAATGCCGCGAAGCTCGCCGAGGATTGCGGCATCGCCCTTCTGCACGTCTTTCCCTATAGCCCGCGTCCCGGCACGCCGGCGGCGCGCATGCCGCAGCTCGACCGGGCGCTCGTCAAGGATCGCGCCGCGCGCTTGCGGGCAGTCGGCGCGACACTCTACGCCCGCCACCTCGAAGGCATGGTCGGCAGCGAGCAGACGATCCTGGTCGAGAACAACGGGCTCGCCCACACACAAAACTTCACGCTCGTCGATGCCGCCGGCCTGAAAGCCCGCGCGCTTGTCCCGGTCTTAATCACCGGCCACAATGGCAAGCATCTGACGATGCAGGTAAAACAGATGGCTGCGGCCTGATTTATGCGGAATTCCTGAATGGCAATGGGTTTCATCAAGAGGATCTTCACCTTCGGCAAGGGCGCGGTGGAGGAGACGAAGCCGCCGGAAGGTGTGCCCGAGGAGACGATTGTCTCTTCGCCCGAGGCGGAGCCAAGTGCCGAGGCGGTGGAACCGTCTGCGCCTGTCGCCGCGGCTGAAATTGCCGAAGAGACCCCGGACGCCGCCTTCGAGCCGCCTGTCGATATCGAGACGCTGCCGCTCTCCGAGGACGATCCGGTGCTCGAAGCCGAGATCGAGACTGCGGGCGGTCCGGCTTCCGACGATGCCGAAGAGCTGACGCGTGACGAGGCCGGAGCCACACCGTTTGAGGACAGCGTTGCGATACCCCCTTCTGTCCCTTCGGGACATCTGCCCCAAAAGGAGGGAGATCAGACGGAGACCAAGGCAGCCATCGACGATGCGTCTCTAACCACCGAGACCGCGGAAGCTGTTGCCGACGAGAAGCCAGCGGATTCCATTGAGATCATCGTAACCTCCCACGTGGCCGAGACCATCGAGGGCACCGCAGAAGCCTTGCCAACTGCGGACGATGCCGAAGCGGAACTACGCGACATCACGACAGCCGAAACGCCCGTAGCTGACGCCGTGGGCGAGCCCAGCGCAATCTCCCCCCCTGTGGGGGAGATGCCCGGCAAGGCAGAGAGGGGTGAAGCCGCAGCCCTCCCCAAAAGCTTCGAAACCACAGAGAGCGACGCGGCAGAAGCAGTGGCCGAAGTCGCGCCGACCGAGGCCGGCGAAGCAGAGGTAGCCGCCGCAGCCCCTGCCCTTCCCAAGGGCTTCGCGACCACCGACAACAAGCCCAAGGACGAGCCCTTCGCCGCGCCGAAGGAAAAGCTCACCTGGTACCAGCGCCTGCGCCGCGGCCTTGCCCGGACCTCGTCGCAGCTCACCGGCCAGATCGCCAGCCTCTTCACCAAGCGCAAGCTCGATGAAGCAACGCTGCAGGACCTTGAAGACCTGCTGATCCAGGCCGACCTCGGCGTCGAGACGGCAATGCGCATCACCGATACGCTCGCCTCCGAGCGCTATGGCAAGGATGTCTCGGGCGAGGACGTCTCGCGCATCATGGCCGGCGAGATCACCAAGGTGCTCGCTCCCGTCGCCAAGCCGCTGGAGCTCGACCTCAGCCACAAGCCGCATGTCATTCTGGTGGTCGGCGTCAACGGCACCGGCAAGACCACGACGATCGGCAAGCTCGCCGCCAAGCTTTCGGGCGCGGGCCTCAAGGTCATGCTTGCCGCCGGCGACACCTTCCGCGCCGCGGCGATCGAGCAGCTGAAGATCTGGGCGGAGCGCACCAAGTCCGACATCGTTTCCTCCAAGCTTGGCGCCGATGCCGCCGGTCTCGCCTATGAAGCGTTCCAGCAGGCGCGCGAGAAGAAGTCCGACGTGCTGATCATCGACACCGCCGGCCGCCTGCAGAACAAGGCGGAGCTGATGGCCGAACTTGAGAAGATCGTGCGCGTGCTCGGCAAGCTCGATCCGGATGCGCCGCACACGGTGCTGCAGACGCTTGATGCCACGACGGGACAGAACGCGTTGCAGCAGGTCGAGATCTTCCGCAATATCGCCGGCGTCAGCGGTCTGATCATGACCAAGCTCGACGGCACGGCGCGCGGCGGCATCCTCGTTGCCATCTCCGCCAAGCACAAGCTGCCAGTCTATTTTATCGGCGTCGGTGAAGGCATCGACGATCTGGAGCCTTTCGAGGCCAAGGATTTCGCCGAAGCGATCGCCGGCGTTGCCGCCTGACGAGGCCGTTCTGCGCCCGCGCATTTGCGCGGGGCCGTTGCCTTGATATGGTTTTGCCGCAAAGCTGGTGTTATGAGCAGCAGGCACATGCAGAAACAGGACCCGGAAATGTCGTCGATCGAGGCTACCAAGCCGCAGAAGGAAGTCAGCCCCTTGCTCAAGATGGTGCTGGAGCTTGGACCGCTGATGGTCTTCTTCTTCGCCAATTCGCGCGGCGAATGGCTGGCCGGGCATTTCCCGGCGCTCGCCGAGCTCGGCGGTCCGATCTTCATCGCCACCGGCCTGTTCATGGCCGCGACCGCGATCGCGCTCGCCGTCTCCTGGATGCTGACCCGCACCCTGCCGATGATGCCGCTGATCTCAGGCATCGTCGTCTTCGTCTTCGGTGCGCTGACGCTGTGGCTGCAGAACGACACCTTCATCAAGATGAAGCCGACGATCGTCAACACGCTGTTCGGCGCGATCCTGCTCGGCGGTCTTCTCTTCGGTAAGTCGCTGCTCGGCTACGTCTTTCACTCCGCCTTCAAGCTCGACGAGGACGGCTGGCGCAAGCTCACGCTGCGCTGGGGCCTGTTCTTCCTGTTCCTGGCCGTGCTCAACGAAGTGGTCTGGCGTTCGTTCTCGACCGATTTCTGGGTCGCCTTCAAGGTCTGGGGCACGATGCCGATCACCATTCTCTTCACGCTCGCCCAGATGCCCTTGATCATGAAACATTCGCTTGACCAGGAGAACGCCGAGTGAGCACCGCGCTTGAGGAGAATGACAGCCGCAACCGGCACGCACTCCTCTGGCTCGCCGCCTGTTTCGCGGTTCTGCTGATACAGATCGTCACCCAGCATCTGATGGGTCGCATCTGGATCTGCGACTGCGGCTACGTCAAACTCTTCGAACCCGTCGTCAAATCCAGCGGCAACTCGCAGCACATCGCCGACTGGTACACACCCTCCCACATCATCCACGGCTTCCTGTTCTACGGCCTCGGCCACCTGCTTTTGCGCCGCAAGCCGCTGACGGCAAAGCTCTTCCTGGCGATGGCGATCGAATCCGCCTGGGAAATCGCCGAAAACACCCCCATGGTGATCAACCGCTACCGATCGGCGACGATCTCGCTCGACTATTTCGGCGACAGCATCCTGAATTCGACCATGGACACCCTGGCGATGGTCGCGGGCTTTATGTTCGCGGCCCGCATGCCCGTCTGGCTGACGGTCACGATCGCCATCGTCTTCGAGCTTTTCACTGGTTGGCTGATCCGCGACAACCTCACTTTGAACGTGCTGATGCTGGTCTGGCCGCTCGATGCCGTCAGGGATTGGCAGGCGGGGATTTAGTCGGGCTCGGCGTATAGGCCAACCTTTCACATCCAGATATCTATCGGAAGCGAACCGTTCCCTCAGCCTCCCTCATCCCTGTGCTTGTCACAGGGATCCAGCAGCGCCGCGTCCGCGGCGCTGGGGAGCTCTGTTCCGACTGGAAAGTTCCGGCCGGAAGCGAACTTTTCAGAAATGTGCCGCTAGGCGAGCTGTGGCTGCTTCTGGTCGGGATGTCATTCACGGTGCAGACGCACCGTGGCTGGATCCCTGTGACAAGCACAGGGATGAGGTGGGTGAAGTAGCCCCCGGCGAAAAACTGCCCCGGTTCTCGGTCAGGTTTTACAGCCCCAACTGCTCTCGAAATGGCCCGAACCACTCACGAGCCGGCGGTAGCCTTCTCGATGGCCGGCAGCAGTCCATTCTTGACGCTGTTCTCGTCGAACGGGCCGACACGCTTGTAGAGGATCGTGCCATCGGCGCCGACCAGATAGGATTCCGGAATACCGTAGACACCCCAATCGATCGCCGCCTTGCCGCGGGGATCGACGCCGACGGCGGAAAATGGATTGCCGAGCTCGCCGAGGAAACGCAGCGCGTTTTCGTTCTGGTCCTTGTAATTGATGCCGACGACGGTGAGCCGCGGGTCCTTCGACAGTTCCAGGATGAAGGGATGCTCCTGACGGCAGGGCACGCACCAGGAGGCCCAGACGTTGACGAGCGTCAGCTTGCCTTTGATCGCCACGTCGGTCAGCGCCGGCATCGGCTGGCCATCGCGGGTCGCCCCTTCGAGTGCAGGAAGGTCGAGTTTCGGCGCCTTCGTGCCGATCAGTGCGGACGGGATCTCGCTCACGTCCTTGCCGGAATTGAGTTGGCTCCAGAAGATCGCCGCAAGCCCGGCGAAAATGATGAGCGGCAGTGCCGCGAGCACGAAACGCATCGGCCCCGGTTTGCGCTCGTCGCTGCCGGGCGCAGGAGTGCTGGTCATCGTGTCTCTCCCGATGCCGGTTCGGCCGAGCGCCTGCGAATGCCCGAGGCTTCGAGCTCGGCAAGTTCGCGCCGGCGCGCGCGCCCATCCAGAACCACCCAGCCGATCAGGCCGAGGACGGTCAGCGTCGCTATTCCATAGCTGGTAAAGACGTAAGCGGCGTGGCTCATCATTTCGTGCGCGCTCCCCGGCCAGCGCTACGCGCCGCCAGACGGCGCAGCGCCGTGACGCGCCGGCGCAGGATTTCGTTGCGCATGGCGGCGATGTGCAGCGTGAAGAACAGTAGCGTGAAGGCAACCGCCATCACGATCAGCGGCCACAGGAACTCCGGATCGATCGTCGGCCCATCGAGCCGCATGACGCTCGCCGGCTGATGCAGCGTGTTCCACCATTCGACCGAGAACTTGATGATCGGGATATTGACGAAACCGACGAGCACCAGCACCGCGGAAACCTTGGAAGACCGCGCAGGATCGTCGATCGCGCGGTTGAGCGCCATCAGTCCCAGATACATGAGGAACAGCACAAAGACCGAGGTCAGCCGCGCGTCCCAGACCCACCAGGTGCCCCACATCGGCTTGCCCCAGAGCGAGCCGGTGACGAGCGCCAGGAAGGTGAAACAGGCGCCGATCGGTGCTGCCGCGCGCGAAGAAACATCTGCCAGCGGATGGCGCCAAACGAGCGTGCCAAGCGCTGCCAGCGCCATCACCGAATAGCACATCATCGACAGCCAGGCGGCCGGAACATGCACATACATGATGCGCACCGTCTCGCCCTGCTGGTAGTCGCCTTCTGTGGCGAAGGACAGCCAGAGGCCGACGGCGAAGAACAGCGCGGTCAGGCCGGCAAGCCACGGCAGCAGACGGTCGGCCAGCGCCAGGAACCGTGTCGGGTTGGCGAGGTCGCTGAATTTGCGGATGGCCAGGCTGTTTTCGCTCATGATGGCTCTTTAACGCTTAAGTCCCCCTGCTGCAATTGATCCGCGTCAATCGACCGATCACGATCAGTTGGGGCCTTCAATCATAAACGTGATCGATCTGAAGGACTTAGCGACGGCTGCGACGGAAAACCGCAAACTGTTTCAGCCGTTCCGCTCCTATTGCGTCAATCGGACGCGTGCCGAAGTGCTGCGGCGGCGGCAACCGGCCCGATGACGGCAAAGAACAGGGTGATCGCCGCGAGGATCATCAGGGGCGGCAGGAACGGCGCCGGGTCCTCGATCGCCGCATAGACGGCGCTGACGCCGAAGATCAGCACCGGGATCGCAAGCGGCAGCACCAGGATCGACACCAGCAGCCCGCCGCGTGGCAGCGACACGGCGACGGCAGCGCCGACCGCACCGATGAAGGTGATCGCCGGCGTGCCGATCAGAAGCGTCAGCATGGTGGCGCCGATCGCGATCTCGCTCATGTTCATGAAGAGACCGAGCAAGGGCGAGGCGATCACCAGCGGCAGGCCGGTCGCTGCCCAATGGGCCGCGCATTTGACGAAGACGGTGAAAAGCAGCGGCGTCTCCTGCATCAGCATCAGGTCGAGCGAACCGTCGTCCCGCTCCGCCTGGAACAGGCGGTCGAGACCGAGTAGCGAGGCGAGCAGCGCGCCGATCCAGAGGATCGCCGGGCCGATGCGCGAAAGCAGGTTCAGATCCGGGCCGACGCCGAAGGGAATGACCGCGACCACGGTCATGAAGAAGAGCACGCCGATCATCGCGCCGCCGCCGGCGCGTATCGACAGCTTCAGGTCGCGGAAGAAGAGCGCGATCATGCCGGCACTCTCCCGGCAGCGAGCACGGACGCGCTTTTACGCATCATGCCAGAGCCCTCCCGCGAAATGCTCGAAGCCCTTCATGTGCAATTCCCTCGTTTGATCGAGCCCCAGCGGTTGATGCGTCGCTGCGATCACGATGCCGCCCTTCCCGAGATGCGCCTTTACCAGGTCGGCAAACAGCCGATCGGCGCCGGCGTCGAGTGCCGCGGTCGGCTCGTCGAGAATCCAGATCGGGCGATGGGCGACGAGCAGCTTCGCCATCGCCATGCGGCGCTGCTGGCCGGCCGAGAGATATCCGAAGGGCAGATGCGCGATATCAGGCAGGCCGACCGCTTCGACCGCCTCGGTAAGAGCGATTCCGACGCCGCCGGGCGAATCGCCCATGAAACGCTGCCAGAAGGAAAGATTTTCTGCGACGGTCAATTCGCGCTTCATCGCGTTGCGATGCCCGAGATAGTGGCTGAGCTCCGATGGGTGAGCTATTTCTGGGGGGGCGTTCTCAAGTTTCAAATGTCCGCTTTCGGGGCTCAGCAACCCGGCCAGAACCCGCAGCAAAGTCGACTTTCCCGAGCCGTTCGGACCCGTCACCACAAGGGCCTCACCGGTATCGAGCGCAAAGGAAATATCGTTAAAAATCAGATCCTCGCCGCGCTTCGCACTCAAACCTTCAGCCAGCAGGCGCATGAATATTAGACTTCCCTTCGCGTGTCTTCCGCAGAGCAAAAAAAGTTCCAATTGGACCTTCGTTGCTCTGGCACGTTTTGGAGAAATTATCTATAAGGCGGCCAACACGCCAGCGGTCGGCGTGAATTTCATCCTAGCGCCGAACATGGAATGAATTTCCACGTACGGACAGCGGAAATGGCCGCACCCGCATCCCAATTCGCGCTTCATTGCGCTCGGGCGTTCGTACGTCAGTTTTTGGCGATCAGACGGAACGGGGTATTATCCAGTGTCCAAATCCCTAGACAGCTTCAATTGTCGCTCCACGCTCACCGTCAACGGTGTGGACTACGTCTATTACAGCCTGCCGAAGGCGGAGGCGAACGGTCTCGCCGGCGTTTCCAAGCTGCCCTACTCGATGAAGGTTCTGCTCGAGAACCTGCTGCGCAATGAAGACGGCCGCTCCGTCACCAAGAAGGACATCGAGAACGTTGCCGCCTGGCTCAACGACAAGGGCACGGCTGAAAACGAAATCGCCTACCGCCCGGCCCGCGTGCTGATGCAGGACTTCACCGGCGTTCCCGCCGTGGTCGACCTCGCTGCAATGCGCGACGCCATGGTCTCGCTCGGCGGCGACCCCGAGAAGATCAACCCGCTCGTTCCCGTCGACCTCGTCATCGACCACTCCGTCATCGTCGACGAATTCGGCACGCCGAACGCCTTTGCCCGCAACGTAGAGCTGGAATACCAGCGCAACGGCGAGCGCTACCGCTTCCTGAAGTGGGGCCAGCAGGCGTTCAAGAACTTCCGCGTCGTGCCGCCCGGCACCGGCATCTGTCACCAGGTCAATCTGGAATATCTGGGCCAGACCGTCTGGACCCGTGAAGAAGACGGCGAAATCACCGCCTACCCGGATACCTGCGTCGGCACCGACAGCCACACCACCATGATCAACGGCCTTGGCGTTCTCGGCTGGGGCGTTGGCGGTATCGAAGCTGAAGCCGCGATGCTCGGCCAGCCGGTCTCCATGCTTCTGCCTGAGGTCATCGGCTTCAAGCTGACGGGCAAGCTGAAAGAGGGCGTCACCGCGACCGACCTCGTGCTCATGGTCGTTCAGATGCTGCGCAAGAAGGGCGTGGTTTCGAAGTTCGTCGAATTCTTCGGCCCGGGCCTCGACAACATGACGCTCGCCGACCGCGCCACCATCGGCAACATGGGTCCGGAATACGGCGCGACCTGCGGCTTCTTCCCGGTCGACAGCGAAACCATCAACTACCTCACCATGTCCGGCCGCGAAGAGCAGCGCATTTCGCTCGTCGAAGCCTATTCCAAGGCCCAGGGCATGTGGCGCGACGGTGACGGCTCGGAGCTTGTCTTTACCGACACGCTGGAACTCGACCTCGGCGACGTCGTACCTGCCATGGCCGGCCCGAAGCGTCCGGAAGGCCGCATCCCGCTCGAAAGCATCGCGTCGGGCTTCGCAACCGCACTCGAAGGCGACTACAAGAAGCCGGGCCAGCTTTCGAACCGCTACGCCGTAGAAGGCACCGATTTCGATCTCGGCCATGGCGACGTTGCCATCGCTGCGATCACGTCGTGCACCAACACCTCCAACCCGTCGGTTCTGATCGCCGCCGGCCTGCTCGCCCGCAACGCCGTTGCCAAGGGCCTGAAGTCCAAGCCCTGGGTCAAGACCTCGCTCGCACCGGGATCGCAGGTCGTCGGTGAGTACCTGGCCAAGTCCGGCCTGCAGAAGGACCTCGACGCGCTCGGCTTCAACCTCGTCGGCTTCGGCTGCACCACCTGCATCGGCAACTCCGGTCCGCTGCCGGCGCCGATCTCGAAGACGATCAACGACAAGGGCCTGATCGCCGCCGGCGTTCTCTCCGGCAACCGCAACTTCGAAGGCCGTATCTCGCCGGACGTCCAGGCAAACTACCTCGCCTCGCCGCCGCTCGTCGTCGCCTATGCACTCGCCGGTACGGTCCAGAAGGACCTGACCAACGAACCGCTCGGCGAAGACAAGGACGGCAACCCGGTCTTCCTCAAGGACATCTGGCCGACCTCGAAGGAAATCCAGGAGTTCATCTTCAAGTACGTCACCCGTGAACTCTACGCGACCAAGTATGCCGACGTCTTCAAGGGCGACGAAAACTGGCAGGCCGTTCAGGTTCCTCCGGGCCAGACCTACGCCTGGGACGATGGCTCGACCTACGTGCAGAACCCACCCTACTTCGTCGGCATGGGCAAGTCCGGCTCAGGCATCTCGGACATCAAGGGCGCGCGCGTCCTCGGTCTGTTCGGCGACAAGATCACCACCGACCACATCTCGCCGGCCGGTTCGATCAAGGCTGCCTCGCCGGCTGGTGCCTACCTCATCGGTCATGGCGTCGGCGTTGCCGACTTCAACCAGTACGGTACCCGTCGCGGCAACCATGAGGTGATGATGCGCGGCACGTTTGCCAACATCCGCATCCGTAACCACATGCTCGGCCCGAACGGCAAGGAAGGTGGCTACACCATCCACTATCCGTCGAAGGAAGAGATGTCGATCTACGACGCCGCCATGCAGTACAAGGAAGAGGGCGTTCCGCTCGTCATCTTCGCCGGCGTCGAATACGGCAACGGTTCGTCGCGCGACTGGGCTGCGAAGGGCACCAACCTGCTCGGCGTCAAGGCCGTCATCGCGCAGTCCTTCGAGCGTATCCACCGCTCGAACCTGGTCGGCATGGGCGTCATCCCCTTCGTCTTCGAAGAGGGCACGACCTGGGAATCGCTGGGCCTCAAGGGCGATGAAATCGTCACCATCGACAACCTCGCCAATGTCCAGCCGCGCGAAAAGCGCGTTGCCAAGGTCACCTATGGCGACGGCAGCGTGAAGGAAATTCCGCTGATCTGCCGGATCGATACGCTGGACGAAGTGACCTACGTCAACAACGGCGGCATCCTGCAGACGGTTCTGCGCGACCTCGCCGCCTGATCGCCAGACCATCGCAAAGCATTGGAGCCGGGACGTCGAAAGGCGCCCCGGCTCTTTCTTTGGTCGTCAAATCCCAAAACGTCCCAACACAAGCCCGTGCTCACCCGTCACCTCACTCCAACGTGACTTCCCGTTGATGCGTGGCCGGCGTATGTAATGAACTCCCCCATAAGGAGTAGGCCGACGGCCCCCAACGAAGTGACGCCATGACATCCGCAGACCGTTCTTTCATTCGCCCTTTTGCACTGGCTTTCGGGCTGTTCGCAGCCGCTGGTGCACCGGCCGGGGCACAGGACGGACAGGTGATCAAAGGCGTCGTGGAACTGTTCACCAGCCAGGGCTGTTCCTCCTGCCCGCCGGCCGATGCGGCACTGAAGGCCCTTGTCGATGGCGGTGACGTCGTGGCGCTCGCCTACCATGTCGACTACTGGAACTATCTCGGTTGGGCGGACACCCTGGCCTCCAAGGAAAATACCGAACGGCAATACGCCTATGCGCGCATGCTCGGCCGCAATGGCGTCTATACGCCCCAGGCGATCCTGAACGGGCGCGACCATGTCAACGGCGGCAATCTTCAGGCGATCAAGACGCGGCTGGAGACGATGAAGGCCGAAGGCAAGGGGCTTGCCGTTCCCGTCGAGGCGAAGATTGAGGGCGAAGAAATCCAGATCAACGTCGGTAGCGGCATCGGCAAGGCGAACGTCGTCGTCGTCTATTTCGACCGCGCGAAAGTGGTGAAGATGGAGAAGGGGGAGAACAGCGGCAAGGAAATCCCCTACTGGCATGCCGTGCGCGACATTCAGACGATCGGCATGTGGGACGGAAAGCCGGCAACCTTCACCCTTCCCGCAACGGTTCTGACCGAGCGGCCCGGCAACAGCGGCTGTGCCGTTCTCTTGCAATCGATGAAGGACAAGGAAACGCCGGGCGCGATCATCGGCGCCACGGCCGTGCTCGCCGGCCCGCAAGGCAAATTGTAAGCGGGCGCGGCGCAAGGGGGTGGTTCGGCCCGGCAGCATCGAGGGGCTGGGGCTGAGGGTTCGAAGTTACCGGACCGAACCGGCCATGGCTGCGTTCGGTGAACTCCCGCAGCATGACGACCTGACCGGACATACGGTGGCAACGACTCTGTCCGTCAGCGCTCGCGAGTTTTGCGGTGAATTGGGGCGGCGATTTGACTGAAATGGGGCAGAGGTAAGAAATGCCCTCTTCGTCCAACGGCTTCCGGCTTGCTTTTCGGCTCACGTCAGGCACACTGTTATCGTTCTGTCACAACAGAAGGCCGGATTGCCGATGACCGATGAGCCGGATTTGCCGCAAGGCGAGGCGCGCCATCAGCGCGAGATCACTTCCGAAGTGGTCGTCCATCTTCACGAATACAAGAACGCCAAGAACCCTCCCCCCATCACTTTCCATCGCCGCGAGTTGGACCAAATCCTTTGGGTCTACGGTCGAATGGTCGGCGAAGGCGAATGGCGGGACTACGCCATCGACCACCTGAAGGACCGCGCGGTCTTCTCGGTGTTCAAGCGTTCGGGAGAAATGCCGCTCTACCGGATCGAGAAGAACCCGAAGCTGTCGACGAAACAGGGCGCCTATAGCGTGCTGAACATTCACGGCACGATCCTGAAACGCGGCCACGAGCTCGCCCAGGTGCTCAAGGTGTTCGACAAGGTCCTGAAGCTGGTGGAAACCTGAAGCATGCCGCGCAAAGGTGCGCAGCGGTTTTGCGATAACGACATGCGAAATATCAGAAGCTTGAAGCGCTGGGAGCGGACCTGCAAGATCGCGACGCGCCTTAAGACCTGATCCGCACCGGCGTCCCGGTGAGATGCGCGGCGACCTCTTCCGACGCAGGGCTTTGACCCGCCCCGGGACGGCCGACTGCAATCAGCGCATGTCGGGCGTCCGCGAGGCGACGATCAGTTCTGATAGAGCGTGTCTGGATAGACGTCTTCCGGCGGATCGCTCTTCTGGCCCTCGCCAAGCGCGAGCTGCATGATCGCCGTGTCGAGCCAACGGCCATGCTTGAAGCCGGTCGCTTTCATCGTGCCCTGATGCTCGAAGCCGAGCGAACTGTGTACGGCGATCGATGCCGGGTGGGCACCGCCGATCACCGCAACCATCTGCCGGAAGCCGAGCTCGGTGCAACGACGAATGAGTTCGACGAGCAGCGCCTTGCCAGCACCCTTGCCGCGCGCTTCCGGCGCCAGGTAGATCGAATCCTCGACCAGAAAGCGATAGGCCGTGCGCGTCCGGAAGGCGGACGCATAGGCATAGCCGACGATCGATCCGCTGCCATCGCATGCGACCACATAGGGGTAGCCGTTGCCGATGATCGTCTCGAAGCGGTTTCGCATCTCCGCTTCGGAAGGAGGTTCGATCTCATAGGTGGCGACGCCGTTCAGTACGGATTCGCGATAGATCGCTGCGATGGCAGGAAGGTCGGCCAAGGTGGCGTCACGCAGACTCAGGGACATGGCGGTAAACTGCATCTCGAGGTTTCGTCGTCCTTTACTCCCATGGGGGCCGGGACGCGATCAACTATTTCCGGCAACAAAAAAGGCGGCCGAGGCCGCCTTTTCCGCTATTCGTTTCAAGCTTAGTTGTTCCGGTTGCCCATGAACTGCAGCAGGAACATGAACAGGTTGATGAAGTCGAGGTAGAGCGTCAGCGCGCCCATGATCGCCTTGCGGCCGGCAACGGTGCTGTCATCGGCTTCGTAGTACATTTCCTTGATCTTCTGCGTGTCGTAGGCGGTGAGGCCAGCGAAGATCAGAACACCGATCACGGAGATCGCGAAGCCGAGGGCCGACGAAGCAAGGAAGATATTGACGATCGACGCAATGATCAGGCCGAAGAGGCCCATGATCAGGAACGTGCCGAAGCCAGACAGGTCCTTCTTGGTCGTGTAGCCGTAGAGCGACAGAGCGCCGAACGAAGCGGCCGTGACGAAGAACGTCTGCACGATGCTCTGGCCGGTGAAAACCAGGAAGATCGACGACAGCGACAGGCCCATCAGGGCGGCGTAGATCCAGAACGTCGTCTGTGCTGCGGAGACGCTCATCGAATTAATGCGGAAGCTCATGAAGAAGACCATCGCCAGCGGCGCCAGCATCACGACCCACTTCAGGGGCGAAGCGTAGATGAGCTGGGCGAATGCCGGATTGGAGGCGGCAAGCGCATAGGTTCCGTAAGCTGCCACGCCGGTGATCGCCAGGCCCAGGGCCATCAGGTTGTAGACCTTCAGCATGTACGCGCGAAGGCCCTCATCAATCACGGCACCCGCCTGAGCGCCGGCGGGCGACATTCGGGTTTGGTAGTTTCTCAGATCAGCCATTGTTTCCTCATTTAAGCTCCGGTGGAAGTTACGGTGTCGGGCGGCGAATAGTCTCGCTTTGGAAGGCTGGCTTCCACGCCCAGGCGCCGCTGCGGAGCTCCAGCATGCCTGTGGATAAATATGATGCCGAAACCCGTTGCGTACAAGACCCGAAGCCGCTGGATTCGAACGCATCCGGCCGTTTCCGGCATGCACGACAGGGATTTACGGTTAACTTCACCGCTCAAAGCTCCCGCAGGACCGGCGCCGCCTTCTGCCCGAGAATACGCCAGGTACCGGCAAGACCGATGCCGACGGTCATCACCAGCGCCCCGACGACGGTCAGGATGGCGACATCCGGCAGGAAGTCTGACGGCAACTTCATGATGCGGATGACGACGAACCAGGCGGCAACTCCGCCGGCAAACAGCGCGAAAACCGCAGTTGCGAGGCCGAGAATGGCATATTCGTAGCTGAACGCCCGGATGAGGGTCGCGCGCGTCGCACCCAGCGTTTTCAGCACCACGGCATCATGGACGCGCGCCCGGTTGCCAGCGGCGAGCGCACCGGCAAGCACCAGGACGGAGGCGACGAGCGCCACCGCGGCGGCTGCCCGGATGGCGGTTGCCAACTGTCCAAGCAGCCCGTTCACGATGTCGAGAGCATCCTTCACCCGCACGCTTGTGATCGTCGGATAGGCGTTGGTGACGGCCTTCAGCACCGCCGCCTCCTCTTCCGGCGTCGCTGCCGGATCGATGACCGTTGCCAACCACGCATGCGGCGCACCGGCAAAGGTGTTCGGCGAAAACACCATGACGAAGTTGATCGAAAGCGATTCCCACTCGACGTTGCGGAAATTGGCGATCTTGGCGGTGATGTTGCGACCAAGCACGTTGACGGTCACGGTGTCGCCGATCTTCAGGCCGAGTTCGCCGGCCTCTTCCGCCGAGAAGGAAACCAAGGGCTCGCTACTATAGTCGGCCGGCCACCACGTGCCCGCGGAAAGCGTCGCGTTCTCCGGCTTGTTCTTGGCATAGGTGATGCCGCGGTCGCCGCGCAGCACCCATTGGCCGCCGGGCGGCACGTTGCGGCTGTTCACGTCCTCACCGTTGAAGGCAATGATCCGGCCACGCAGCATCGGCACCTCGATGACCTTGCCCTTCGGGATCGTCCGGTTGAGCACCGAGCGGAAGCCTTCGATCTCGTTGCCCTGGATATCGACGAAGAAGAAGTTCGGCGCCCGCTCCGCCATGCTGCCGGTAAGCTCGCGGCGCAGATTGCCGTCGATCAGAGCCAACGTTACAAGCAGCGCCAGCCCAAGACCCAGCGACAACACGACCGAGGACGTGAGGGCGCCGGGGCGGTGGATGTTGCCGATCGCCAGTCTGAGGGCCGGCGAGTTGACCCGCGGGCTGTGGCGCGCAAGCCAGGCGATCGCGAGCGCGACGACGCGCAGGACAATGAAGGCAAAGGCGATCGCGCCCAGGAACACCAGCGAAATATAGCGGTCGTAGGCCGTCCAGATCGCAAGCCCCGCAAGTGCAGCAAGACAAGCGACGGCGCCCAGCAAATAGGGCCATGCCGGAAAGCCGGAGGGGTCGAAGCCCTGCTGGCGGAAGAGCGCGGTTGCCGGAATGGCCCGTGCCCGGCCAAGTGGCAGAATGGCGAAGGTCAGCGCCGTCAGCACGCCGAAGAGCGCGGCAAGACCGAGCGCACCCGGATAGAGATGAAACTCCGTCGAGATCGGCAATAGATCTGCCAGGAACTGCGCCGCGATGAAGGGGATCAGCATGCCAAGCAACAGGCCGATCACGATGCCGATCAAGGCGATCATCAGGATCTGCGCGAGATAGATCATCGCCACCAGCGAGGCAGGAGCGCCCAGGCATTTGAAGGTCGCGATCACGCTGCGCTTCTGGTCGAGATAGGCGCGCACCGCGTTGGCGACGCCGACGCCGCCGACGATCAGCGCCGTCAGCCCGACAAGAGTCAGGAACTGCGAGAAGCGGGTGATGTTCGCCGTCAGCGACGGCGCGGCGTTGGCGCTGGTGCGGATCGACCAGCCGGCCGCCGGAAAGCGCTTCTCGGCATCCGTGCGAATGGCCGCGAGCTGCGTCGGGTCGGCGACCTTCACCTTGTAGCTATGCTCAACAAGGCTTCCTGTCTGCACCAGGCCGCTCACGGCCAGCGCCTCGGCCGAGACCATCAGGCGGGGAGCAAAGCCGAAGCCGTCGGACAAGGCGTCCGGCTCGCGCACGATCGTGCCGGCGATCCGGATCCTGGCGTTGCCGAGAAGGATCTCATCTCCCACCTGCACGCCAAGACGGTCGAGCAGCAGCGGTGCCACGACGGCGCCAAAGGTCTCGCCATCGCGCGCCAGCAGCTCATGCAGCGGACGGTTCGGCTCGCTTTCCAGCGCGCCGTAGAGCGGGTAGGCGACATCGATCGCCTTCAGTTCGACCAGCGCCTGGTTGGATCCGTCGGGCAACCGCGCCATCGAGCGCAAGCCGGCGGAAACCGCGACGGTTCCGAGACTGTCGAGATAGGCCCGCTCGTCCGCGGTCGCGACGCGATTGTTAAGCTCAAAGCGGATGTCGCCGGCGAGCAGTTCCTGCCCCTGCGTGGCGATCGTCGCGGTGATCGATTGCGACAGCGAATTGACGCCGGCAATCGCCGCGGTCCCGAGCGCGATGCAGGCGAGGAAAATGTAGAAACCTCTAAGCCCGCCACGCATTTCGCGCAGTGCCAGGCGAAGGGCAAGCAGCGGCCGCAGCCGAACCGATGACGCGCCGCTCATGCCGAGGCCGCCTCCTGGCGCGGCGTCACTGCAAGCGGCCCCGCCTCGCCGCCGGCGACGATCTCGCCGGAGCGGACGCGGACCTGCCGCACGCAACGCGCGGCAAGTGCCGCATCATGCGTCACGAGCACGAGTGTCATGCCGCGGTCACGCTGTTCGGCGAAAAGCAGATCGGCGATCTGGCGTCCGGTGTCGGCGTCGAGGTTGCCGGTCGGCTCGTCGGCGATCAGCAGTTTCGGCGAAGGCGCCAAGGCGCGAGCGATCGCCACACGCTGCTGTTCGCCGCCGGAAAGCTGGCCGGGATAGTGGCTGAGCCGCTCGCCGAGACCGACGGCGACGAGTTCCTTGCGCGCGATCTCGAAGGCGCCGGCCACATTGGCGAGTTCGAGCGGCACCGCGACGTTTTCGAGCGCGGTCATGTTGGGGATGAGGTGGAAGGACTGAAAGACGATGCCGATGTTGCGCCCGCGGAAGTCCGCCACCCGGTCCTCGTCAAGCCGATGCAACGGCGTACCGTCGATGACGATCTCACCGCTATCCAGCCGCTCGAGCCCGGCAAGCACCATCAGCAACGTCGACTTCCCCGAACCCGACGGACCAACGATCCCGACGGACTCGCCGGCATCGATCGTGAGGCTCATGCCCTTCAGCACGTGCACCGAGGCCGCCGCCTCCCCGAGCGTCAGATCCGCGTTTTTGAGTTCGATGATGGTGCTGGCCAAGCGAAACAACCCTATATGAACGAAATGGGGAACAGAAACGGCATTCGGGATTTAGGAACAGGCCCATGGCATTAAAAGGATTTCAACGGGTTTTCTTGGCACTGACGATGACAATTGCGTTATCATCGGCAGCACGCGCCGAGACGATCAGCCTCGTGGGGTTCGGCGACAGCCTGATGGCGGGCTATCAGCTCCCGCCGCAGGACGCCTTCCCCGCTCGGCTCGAAAAGGCGCTCAAGGAAAAGGGCCTGGACGTGACGATCGCGAACGCCGGCGTTTCCGGCGACACCTCATCCGGCGGTCTTGCCCGCATCGACTGGTCCGTGCCCGATGGCACGAAGGGCGTGATCCTCGAGCTTGGCGCCAACGATGCGCTGCGTGGTATCCCGCCGGAAGAGACCCGCAAGAACATCGAGGCGATGATTACACGTCTCAAGGACCGCGGCATCCCGGTGCTGCTCGCGGGCATGATGGCACCGCCGAACATGGGCGCCGACTATGCCGCCCGCTTCAACCCGATCTTTCCGGAGCTTGCCGAAAAATATGGGCTGGAACTCTACCCGTTCTTCCTCGACGGCGTAGTGACCGAGGCGAAGCTCAAGCTGGAAGACGGCATGCATCCCAATGGCGACGGCGTCGGCGTAATGGTCGAGAAGGCACTGCCTATCGTCGAACGCTTTCTGGCAACCTTGAATAAGACGGAGTGATGACATCGTCCACAGTTAAGGGAACGTTAATATTCGTAAGTGTCAAATACTAGTTGCGTGCAGACTCGATGCGTGATTCGCTGAGACATCTGCAAGAGATTCGGGGAGCTCGCCATGCCGAGACTATTCACCGCCCTCGAAATTCCGCGCAATGCAGCAATGAGTCTTTCGTTGCTGCGCGGAGGACTTCCCGGAGCTCGCTGGATAGATGTGGAGAACTACCACATCACCTTGCGCTTCATCGGTGACGTCGACTGGCGCACCGCCGACGAGATCATCGACAAGCTCGATCGGATCGAAAGACCGGAATTCCAACTGCAGCTGACCGGCACCGGCGCTTTCGGCTCGAAGAAGCCGCATTCCGTCTGGGCCGGCGTCAGCAACCACCCGGAAATGTACGCCCTTCAGGCCGAGATCGAGCGCATCTGCCAGCGGCTCGGGCTCGGGCCGGATCCGCGAAAATTCACGCCGCATGTGACGCTCGCCCGGCTGCGCTCAAGCCGCGTCGAGGATGTGGTCGAGTACCTCTCCGGACGCGGTAATTTCATGACTTCGCTCTTCACCGTCTCGCGCTTCGTGCTTCTGTCATCGCGCGACTCGGTCGGTGGCGGGCCATACCTCACGGAAGAGGTCTTCCCGCTTCACGAGGCGCGGTCACCGAACCTTTCGAGCAACGACGAGCACCCGGCTTCGAGCATCTGGTAGAGCGCCTCGAAGGCTTCTGGCCCTTCGTAATAGGGGTCCGGGACATCCTGATTGCGGGCGGACGCATAGTCGAGGAAGAGATGCACCTTCTCGGCCGCATCGGCGGGCGCCAAGCGCTTGAGCGTGCGGACATTGTTTTCGTCCATGCCGAGGATCAGGTCGAAATCCCGGAAATCGTCCGGCCGAACCTGGCGCCCGCGCAGCGCAGAGATGTCGATCCCGCGCCGCCGCGCCGCCTGGATCGAGCGGTTGTCGGGCGGATCGCCGATGTGCCAGGCACCGGTTCCGGCCGAATCCACCTGCAGCGCTGGTGCCAATCCCTTTTGCTCGGCCAATGCGCGCAGCACACCCTCGGCCAGCGGCGACCGGCAGATATTGCCGAGACAAACGAAAAGAACTCTGACCGGTTTCATGCTATTCAATTTCGACAGGACTGGAGATTGATGCGCATTTATACGCAGCAGCTCGGCCTTCGAACAGGTCGATGTGTGGGAGAGAGACGATGACTGCGGAAAAGCTCGACGAGGCAACGATTGCCGAAAACCTGCACAAGATGGAAGGCTGGGTGCGAGCCGAAGACGGCAACTCGATCTGGAAGGCGTTCCGCTTCAAGAACTTCGTCGAAGCCTTCGGTTTCATGACCGAGTGCGCGATCGTCGCCGAAAAATTCAACCATCATCCCGAATGGTTCAACGTCTACAATCGCGTCGACGTAACCCTGACCACCCATGATGCCGGTGGGCTGACGGAACTCGACTTCAAATTGGCGGCGCGCATGGACAAGGCGGCGGCCGGCCGGATGCCGGATCATTTGAAATAGCACGGCCGATCCCCATATTGAGAAACGCCAGAGCATCCCGCTTTCAAGCGGAAAGCGGATAAGATGCTCTGGAATCAAAATGCTAGAGCGCCGGAAGCGGGACGATGGACGACATCAAGATCGGTGAAATTCTCTTGCCAGGCGAAGAATCCGAGCAGGAGCGCCGGGAAAAGCGCGTGAAGCGACGCTTCTGGCCGACCTTTCGGCGCGCTGCCCGGCAGATCCCGTTCAGCCGCGATCTCGTCGCCGCCTATTACTGCGCGATTGACCCGAAGACGCCGACACGCACCCGCGGCATTCTGCTCGCAGCGCTCGCTTATTTCGTGCTGCCGCTCGACTTCCTGCCCGACGTGCTGGCAGTGGTCGGTTTCTCCGACGACGTGGCGGTGCTGACCGCGGCCTTCGCCGCCATCAGCGGACAGATCAAGGAAACGCACTATACCAAGGCCGACGAGACGCTGGCCGACACGCCCGAGGGCTGATGTTGAAAGCCGGCCGCCAGGTTGTGGCGCCCCATTCCTGCCCGAAAGTCAAACTCTTGCCCGAATCTTTGTGGCATAGACTTGCAAATGACGCTGGTCGCACGGTTAGGCGCGGCTGGCGCCATGTAATGGCTTGGGGCAGGAAACCTTCTGGAACAGCATTCCGAGGCGACGCGCATCCGGCATCGACCCTTGGTTCGCTCACCGCGAATCATCGGGTGAAAGACGCTGGGGCAGATGGGGCAAACCGCCCCATTTCGGGGCTAAACCCGCGGTTTTCAGCCTTCGTTGACGGTTTGGTAACCTGAATTAAGTCAAAACAAATCAAATCATGACTACGCGTCGCCCGTCTGACCTGTTTCGGGTGATCGAAAAGCAAGAAAAGCGGCAGGACCTCATGTTTGTAAGAAAGATCGCAACCGCAATCGCACTCGTTCTGGCAACCGCCAGCATGGCTGCCGCTCAGTCTCCGACGCGCATCCAGCAGTTCAACGCCTGGGGCGCCTATTCCTACAACGCCGGCGGCGGCAAGGTCTGCTACGTCCTCTCGGTTCCGAAGGAAAAGAGCCCGGCCGGCGTCGACCACGGCGACATCTTCTTCCTCGTATCCCAGCGCCCGGGCCAGAACATCAGCTATGAGCCGCAGGCGATGATGGGCTACCCCCTTCAGGAAAACTCCAAGGTCAACGTCGTCATCGACGGCCGCACCTTCGTGATGTTTACCAAGGGCAACTCCGCCTGGGTGGAAAACGCGGCGGAAGAACCGGCGCTCGTCGCCGCGATGAAGACCGGCAAGGCCATGTCGGTCAACGCCAAGTCGCGCAAGGGCACGGCCACCTCCTACTCCTATTCGCTCTCGGGCATCTCGGCTGCGCTGAAGCAGATCGAAGCCTGCAAGTAATCCAGGCATGTCACGCAGTGTGCAGCGGTCTTGCGGCACAACAGGCGTGAAAGCCATGGCGAAGAACCAGACATTGGGCCGGCTGCGAAGCCGGCCTTTTGCATTCAAAGGGTCTGCCTCGTGACTCCGGGCCAAAACAATGCTAAAGCCCGGCCCAACTTGAGAGCCTCCGCGCCCTGATTGGCCGCTTTCGATGGCTCGACCGATTTCAATTCGCGCATCAGGACGAATTCCGGACCCGCTCTCCGGACGGCCTCACGCTGTACGACAGGACATCAAGAGCATGGCAGCCACTGAAATTCTGAACCGGGTGGAGATCGCTAGGGCACCGCAGGTGCGCGCAGCGCCCGAAGCGGAGAAGCCGTCGCTGATCGGCCTCCTGCGCGAGGACATGGCGAAGGCCCTCGTCGAAAAGGGCGTGCCGGAGCGCCAGGTCAAGATGCGCGTCAGTCAGCTCTGGCACTGGCTCTACGTGCGCGGCGTCTCCGACTTCGACCACATGACGAACGTGTCGAAGGACATGCGCGAGATGCTGAAGCAGCATTTCACCATTGCCCGGCCCGAAATCGTCGAGGAGCAGATCTCCGGCGACGGCACCCGCAAGTGGCTGCTGCGCTTCCCGGCACGCGGTGCCGGCCGCCCGGTCGAGATCGAGACCGTTTACATCCCCGAAGAAGGCCGCGGCACGCTCTGCATTTCGAGCCAGGTCGGCTGCACACTCACCTGTTCCTTCTGTCACACCGGCACGCAGAAGCTGGTGCGCAATCTGACGGCCGAAGAAATCCTGGCGCAGCTGCTGCTTGCCCGCGACCGGCTCGGCGATTTCCCGGAGCGCGACACGCCACAGGGCGCGATCGTGCCGGCCGAGGGCCGCAAGATCACCAACATCGTGATGATGGGCATGGGCGAGCCGCTCTACAATTTCGAACACGTCAAGACCGCACTGCTGATCGCGTCTGACGGCGAGGGCCTGTCGCTCTCCAAGCGCCGCATCACGCTCTCGACCTCCGGCATCGTGCCGGAAATCTACCGCACCGGCGAAGAGATCGGCGTCATGCTGGCGATCTCGCTGCACGCGGTGCGCGACGACCTGCGCGACATGCTGGTGCCGATCAACAAGAAGTACCCCCTGAAGGAACTGATGGACGCCTGCCGCGCCTATCCGGGTCTCTCGAACGCCCGCCGCATCACCTTCGAATATGTGATGCTGAAGGATGTCAACGACAGCCTCGAAGACGCCAAGCAACTGGTGAAGCTCCTGAAGGGGGTACCGGCGAAGATCAACCTCATCCCCTTCAACCCATGGCCGGGCACCAACTACCAGTGTTCCGACTGGGAGCACATCGAGAAATTTGCCGACTTCATCAACCAGGCCGGCTACGCCTCACCGATCCGCACCCCGCGCGGTCGCGACATCCTTGCCGCCTGCGGCCAGCTGAAGTCGGAATCGGAGCGCATGCGCAAGGTCGACCGCCTCGCCTTCGAAGCAATGATGATTGCCAATCACGGCGAGGACTGAGACGAACCGCCTGCATCGCTGCAGTTCTGCGATCCCGGCACACCGGGATCGATGAAGAACTTTGATGGGTGATGCAGTTCCTATCGATTGATTTCATGTCACCGGTTTCCTAAGAAAGCGGGAAATCAATTGGAGGACAACCCATGCGCTCACTTCTCATCGCCCTTGCCGCCACGGTGGCATTCACCCTGCCCGCCCGTGCCGATGAGGTGATCGTCGCCGTAACCGCGATCGTCGAGCATCCGGCGCTGGATGCCGCCCGCGACGGCGTGAAGGATGCGCTGGCCTCCGCCGGCTACAAGGAAGGCGAGAACCTCAAGTTCATCTACGAGTCGGCCCAGGGCAACCCGGCAACCGCTGCGCAGATCGCCCGCCAGTTCGCCGGCGAGGCACCGAACGTGATCGTGCCGATCTCGACGCCGTCCGCCCAGGCGGTCGTTTCCTCGACCCGCGACATCCCGGTCGTCTTCACCGCCGTTTCCGACCCGCTCGGCGCCCAGCTCGTCAAGGACATGGAAAAGCCCGGCGGCAACGTCACCGGCCTCTCGGACATGTCGCCGGTTGCCGAACACGTGGCGCTGATCAAGGAGATCCTGCCGAACGCCAAGTCGATCGGCTATCTCTACAATTCCGGTGAAGCCAACTCCGTTTCGCTGCTTGCAGTTCTCAAGACCGAAGCCGAAAAGGCCGGCCTGACCGTCGTCGAATCCGCCGCCACCAAGTCGGCTGAAGTCCAGGGTGCGGCCCGCGCCCTCGTCGGTCGCGCCGATGCGATCTACGTGCCCACCGACAACACGATCATCTCCGCGCTGGAAGGCGCCGTCGCTGTCGCTGAAGAAGCCAAGCTGCCGCTCTTCACCGCCGACACGGATTCGGTTGCCCGCGGCTCGCTCGCAGCCCTCGGCTTCAACTACTACGACGTCGGCAAGCAGACCGGCGAAGTCGTCGTGCGCATCCTCAAGGGCGAAAACCCCGGCGACATCGCCGTGAAGGTCGCCGCCGGTTCCGACCTGGTGATCAACAAGAAGGCCGCCGAGAAAATGGGCGTCACCCTTCCGGAAAGTGTCGTAAAGCGCGCAACGCGCGTCGTTGAATAAGGCTTTCGGCCTTTTCAGGTTCAAGTTTGTTGCGTTTTGCCCGCCTCCGTTCCATACGGGGGCGGTTCGCTATGAGGGGCCTGCATCCTTGGGATTGAGGGGCCGCTCCGAAGTTCTAAGCCGCACATGCGCCCGGCCACAGATGGCCCCATGTGCCAGGCGGGAGCGTCGCGCCCATAAGGACAACCACGCGCGACACGTAGAAAAGAGGGTCTGGGGTTGAGTCTAATCGCTTTCTGGGGAGCCGTGGAACTGGGGCTGGTCTACGCCTTTGTTGCCGTCGGCGTCTTTCTTGCATTCCGGGTACTCGATTTCCCCGACCTGACCGTCGACGGATCGTTTCCGCTGGGCGCCGCCGTCACCGCCGTGCTGATCATTGCAGGCGTCAACCCATGGCTTGCCGCCTGCGTGGCGATGGTCGCGGGGGCTGCCGCCGGCATCGTCACAGCGATGCTCAATGTGCGCTTCAAGATCCTCAACCTGCTCGCCTCGATCCTGACGATGATCGCGCTGTTCTCGGTCAACCTTCGCGTCATGGGCAAGCCGAACGTCGCGCTGATCAATGCCGACACGATGCTGTCGCCCTTCTACGGTCTCGGTCTTCGTGATTTCTACGTCCGGCCGCTGTTCATCGGCGTGCTCGTCGTCATCGCCGTCATCGTGGTCTGGCGTTTCCTTGAAAGCGATGCCGGTCTTGCGATGCGTGCCACTGGCGCCAATGCCCGCATGGCTCGCGCACAAGGCGTCGACACCAACCGCCAGATCTACCTGGGCATGGCGATCTCCAATGCGCTCGTCGCCTTCGGCGGTGCGCTCTTTGCCCAGACCAACGGTTTCGCCGATGTCACCTCGGGCGTCGGAACCATCGTCGTCGGCCTTGCCGCCGTCATTATCGGCGAGACGCTGCTCGGCGCGCGCGGCATCCTGATCGCACTGATCGGCTGCGTGCTCGGCTCGATCCTCTACCGCATCGCCATTCAGTTGGCGCTGTCGACCGACATGCTCGGGCTGCAGGCCTCCGACCTTAACTTCGTCACCGCCGCGCTCGTCACCTTCGCCCTCGTCCTTCCCCGCCTGCGTCGTGGAGGTGCGGCATGATCAGCGTCAACAACATCCAGGTCGTCTTCGGCAAGGGTACGCCGCTGCAGAAGCAGGCGCTGAATGGCGTTAGCCTGACGATCGAACAAGGCTCCTTCGTCACCGTCATCGGCTCCAATGGCGCCGGCAAATCGACACTTCTCGGCGTGCTCGCCGGCGATGTGCTGCCGAGCGAAGGCCAGGTGATGATCGGCAAGACCGATGTCAGCCGCAAGGGCACCGCCGCCCGCGCCGGCCTCGTCGCCCGTGTCTTCCAGGATCCGCTGACCGGCAGCTGCGGCGCGCTCTCCATCGAGGAGAACCTGGCACTCGCCGCCAAGCGCGGCGAGGCGCGCGGCCTGACTGCCGCGCTCGGCCCCAAGCGCCGCGAGCATTTCCGCGAGCGCATCGCCGAACTCAACCTCGGCCTTGAAAACCGCATGGGCGATCGCATGGATCTGCTCTCCGGCGGCCAGCGCCAGGCGGTTTCGCTGGTCATGGCGACGCTCGCGGGTTCCGAAGTGCTGCTGCTCGATGAGCACACCGCAGCGCTCGACCCGGGCATGGCCGAGTTCGTGATGAACCTCACCCAGAAGATCGTCTCGGAGCGCAAGCTGACGACGATGATGGTCACCCATTCGATGCGCCAGGCGCTCGATTACGGCCACCGCACCATCATGCTGCACGGCGGCGAGATCGTACTCGACGTCGCCGGCGACAGCCGCAAGGAATTGCAGGTCGAGGACCTGATCGCCATGTTCCGCCGCATCCGCGGCCAGACGCTCGACGACGACGCCCTGCTGATCGGCTGATCCGGTCTGCCTGTCTCGCGGTCACAGCCGGCCCCTCATCTGCCTGCCGGCATCTTCTCCCCGTTGCCACGGGGAGAAGAGACAAGTGGCAGTCTCTCAGTCCTTTTTCGGCAGATGGCGTGGGTTGCAACCTATGACCGCTTCACACTTCGCCTGAAAGCACCCCCAACAATCACCGTTTCCGCCGAACAGTGCGGCACGTGTTCTTCTCCCCGCAAGCGGGGAGAAGATGCCGGCAGGCAGATGAGGGGCGAAACTGTCCGCTTACCGCGCCGTCGTCATGAAGATCTTGACCGCAAACACCGAAAAGACCCCGGCGAAGCTGTAATCGAGCGCTCGCATCACGCCCCTGTTGCGCTGCAGCCAGGAGGCCAGCCAGTCGGCGGTGAACACCACCAGCATATTGACCGGCATGCCGATCAGGATGAACAGCAGGCCGAGGAACAAAAGCTTGCCGGTGACCGAAGGATCGTCGGCGCTGACGAACTGCGGCAGGAAGGTCATGAAGAAGATGATGACCTTGGGATTGAGCAGGTTCACCCAGAAGCCGGCCGAAATGTTGGCAAGCGCGGTGCCCTCCGTGACCTCGACCTTCTGAACGGAAATGCTCGAACCAAAGCGGATCGCCTGCACCGCAAGCCACAGAAGATAGGCGGCACCACCGGTCTTGAGGATGGTGAAGGCGGTGGGCGAAGCGGTGATCAGCGCCGAAATGCCGAAGGCGACGAGAAGCGTATGCACGACGATGCCGAAGCTGGTGCCGAGCACCACGAAGAGTGCCGCCTTCTTGCCCTGAGCCAGAGCCCGGCTGATCGAAAGCGTCATGTCCGGGCCGGGCGTCGCCGCCAGAAGCAGCGTTGCGGCGGCGAAGGTGGCGAGGGTCGGCAGGCCAGGAATGAAGTCCATCGTCAGTCACCTCGGGGCAAGATCGCCCCCTCTAACGCCACGCCTTCGCTTTTGCCAGCGGATTCGCGCCATGGCGCGTTCTAGCGCTTGTATCGCCGCAGGTTCTGGCTAAAGTGCCGCAGATTTGCACGCGGCATCGCCGCCCTCCCCAAGACCAGACGGACGGAAACCATGGCATCGCATAAAGACGTGAAAAAGGTCGTTCTCGCCTATTCGGGCGGTCTCGACACCTCGATTATCCTGAAGTGGCTGCAGACCGAACTCGGCGCGGAAGTCGTCACCTTCACCGCTGACCTCGGCCAGGGCGAAGAGCTCGAGCCGGCGCGCAAGAAGGCCGAAATGCTCGGCATCAAGGAGATCTACATCGAGGACGTCCGCGAGGAATTCGTCAAGGATTTCGTCTTCCCGATGTTCCGCGCAAATGCCGTCTATGAAGGCGTCTACCTGCTCGGCACCTCGATCGCACGCCCGCTGATTTCCAAGCACCTGATCGACATCGCCAAGAAGACCGGTGCCGACGCCATCGCCCATGGCGCCACCGGCAAGGGCAATGACCAGGTTCGCTTCGAGCTTTCGGCCTATGCTCTGAACCCGGATATCAAGATCATCGCTCCCTGGCGCGACTGGTCGTTCAAAAGCCGCACCGACCTGCTCGAATTCGCCGAGAAGCACCAGATCCCGGTTGCCAAGGACAAGAAGGGCGAGGCGCCGTTCTCCGTCGACGCCAACCTGCTGCACTCCTCCTCCGAGGGCAAGGTTCTCGAAGATCCGGCCCAGGAAGCCCCGGAATACGTGCATATGCGCACGATCTCGCCGGAAGCCGCTCCGGACCAGGCGACCGTCATCAAGATCGGCTTCGAGCGTGGTGACGCCGTCTCGATCAACGGCGTGCGCCTGTCGCCCGCCTCTCTGCTTGCCAAGCTTAACGAGTACGGCCGCGACAACGGCATCGGCCGTCTCGATCTCGTCGAGAACCGCTTCGTCGGCATGAAGTCGCGCGGCGTCTATGAGACCCCCGGCGGCACGATCCTGCTCGCCGCGCACCGCGCGATCGAATCGATCACGCTCGACCGGGGTGCCGCACACCTCAAGGACGAGCTGATGCCGCGTTACGCCGAGCTGATCTACTACGGCTTCTGGTTCTCGCCGGAGCGCGAAATGCTGCAGGCAGCGATCGACAAGAGCCAGGAGCATGTCGAGGGCGAAGTGACGCTGAAGCTCTACAAGGGCAACGTTATGACCATCGGCCGCGAAAGCGACAAGTCGCTCTATTCCGACAAACTCGTCACCTTCGAGGACGACCAGGGCGCCTACGACCAAAAGGATGCCGCCGGCTTCATCAAGCTCAACGCGCTGCGCCTGCGCACGCTGGCTGCGCGCAACCGCTAAGTCGGTAAGCGCTGAAAGACAAAGCCTCCGCGATCCGTTCGCGGAGGCTTTTTTGTTTCCGCTACTCCGCCGCCTCCAGCAGCGGATCCTCGCGGTCAACGGCCGCCGCCAGCGGCTTCAGCCGAACCGTCCGGCGATACCAGACATAGCTGAGGATAGAGACGAGGCCGAAGCTCGGAATGATCGTGCCGAGTGCCAGCACCGGGACCCCCACCGCAGCGGCGATCGCGCCACCGAGCAGGCCTGAGCCCATCTGGACGAAGCCCATCATCGCGGATGCCGTGCCGGCGATATCGGGAAAGGGCGCCATCGCCGCCGTCATCATGTAGGGCATGACGAAGGCGATGCCGAAGGCATAGATGCCAATCGGCAGCATGACCGAGAGGAAACTCGGCGCAAGTGCATGCATGCTGTAAGCAAGGATCAGGCTGGCGAGACCGATGAAGACGAGGCCGGCCGGTACCAGCGCCTGCGGTGTGAAACGACGCATCAAGAGCCGCACAACCACCGTTCCCGAGAAGAACAGGCCTGACTGCATCAGCATGCCGACGCCGAACTCGGTGGGCGTCAGGCCGACTTCGTTGATGAGCACGAAAGGCAACATCGTCGCCCAGGCGTAGAGCGCGCCGACCGCTCCGCCGATGACGAGCGTCGAGGTGACGAAGCGGCTGTCGCTCACCAATCGCCGATAGGCCGCAAGGATCGGCTTCAGGTGGCCCTTGGCCGGGTCGGGTGTCACGGTCTCGGCCATGAAGAACTGCACGGTGAGGCAGGCCATGGCGGCAAAGCCGACCATCAGGAAAAAGATCGACTGCCAGCCGAAAAGGCCGAGCGCCAGGCCGCCGAGGGTCGGCGACACCGCGGGCCCGAGCGCCAGCATCATGCCGATCATGTTCATGATGCGCGCCGCTTCGGTGCCGGTGAACTGGTCGCGCACGATCGCGCGCGCCACCGTCATGCCGACGGAAGCACCGATGCCCTGTACCAGGCGTCCGGCAAGCAGCACCGCGACCGACGGCGCAAAGGCAGCCATCAGGCTGCCGACGAGATAAATCGCCATGAAGATCAGCGTCGCGCGGCGGCGCCCGATGACGTCGGACAGCGTGCCGGAAACGAGCTGGGCAAAGGCGAAGCCGGCGAAATAGAGCGACAGCGTCATCTTGATCGCCGCTTCGCTCGACGAAAACGCCCGCACCAACTCCGGCATGGCCGGCGTATACAGAGCCATGGAAACAGGCCCGAGCGCCACCAGGAACGCCCCGATGATGCTGGTGCGCCGCTCGCTCATGCGACGCGTCATTGCGAGGCTCCGGACTTGTCCTCGGACTTCTCGCCAGTTTCCTTGCCGGCGAGACACGGATCAAGCTCACGCAAGTTGTCGCGCAGGATGCGCAGATTGGCGCAGAGAACCTCGCGCGTCGCCTCGTCGAGCCCGGCAGTATAGGCGTTCATCATCTCCCTGAGCCCCGTCATCAGCTCGGTGAGCAGCGGACCGGCCTTCTCGGTGATGACGACGTTCTTGGCGCGGCGATCCGCCGGATCCGGCACGCGGGCAACAAGGCCCATCGCCTCCAGCCGGTCGAGATAGGCCGAAAGCGTCATCGGCTCGATGCCCATGCGGGTGGCGATTTCGGCCTGTTTGATACCCTCTTTCAGCACCACCTGGATCAATGTGCGCGCTTCGCCGGGCGTGATGCCCAGATCCATGGCATTGACCTTGCGGTCGAAAGCCCCGCGCAAAAGGCGCGAGACATCCGTGAGCAGCATTCCGATGGTTTCGGATTCAAGTTTGAAGGGCATCAGGATCGTTCACAAATGATATAATAAGTTTTTCTTATCATATCCCCTGACGCCGTTCAACACGCCCCTGGTTGCGGCTAGCCTTCGAGCTCCTCGCGCAGCATTTCGAGCTCCAGCCATTCCTCCTCCATGCGGGCGAGATCCGCACGAAGCTTCTCCAGTTCCTGCGCGAGCTTCGCAAAGGCGTTTGGATCTTTTGTGAAAAGCTTGGGATCAGCCATCTTTTCTTCGCGCTTGGCGGCATCGGCCTCTGCCTTGGCGATCTCCTTCGGCAGGTTTTCGAGCGCGAATTTCTGCTTGTAGGAAAGCTTGCCCTTGGCGGCCTTCGGCGCATCGGCGGCGGGTGCAGCGGCGTCGGCTTTGGCCTTTTCCGCCTTCTCTGCCTTGCGCTTCTCTTCAATCGCGCCCTTGCGCTGCGCCATCATGTCGGAATAGCCGCCGGCATACTCGATCCAGCGGCCATCCGGCTCCTCCGGGTTTGCCGGCGCGATCGTCGAGGTGACCGTACGATCGAGAAAGTCGCGGTCGTGGCTGACGAGGATGACCGTTCCGGCAAAGCCGGCGACGATCTCCTGCAAGAGGTCCAGCGTCTCGATGTCGAGGTCGTTGGTCGGCTCGTCGAGGATCAGAAGATTGGTCGCCCGCGAAAGGATGCGCGCCAGCATCAGCCGAGCGCGCTCGCCACCCGAGAGCTCGCGGATCGGCGTGCGCGCCTGTTCCGGCTGGAACAGGAAATCCTTCATGTAGCCGGTAACGTGGCGCTGCTCACCGTTGACAAGCAGGTTGTCGCCGCGCCCGTCGGTCAGGTAATGGGCCAGCGTATCGTCCAGGTTGAGGTCTTCGCGCTTCTGGTCGAGCGTCGCCATTTCGAGGTTGGTGCCGAGCTTGACGGTGCCTGTGTCCGGCTCGATCTGCCCGGTCAGCATCTTGAGGAGCGTCGTCTTGCCCGCACCGTTCGGGCCGACGAGACCGATGCGGTCGCCGCGATGCACGCGGATCGAGAAGGGCGCGACGATGGTGCGGTCACCATAGGCCTTGCTGATCTTCTCCGCCTCGATCACCAGCTTGCCGGATTCCTTGGCATCGGCTGCCGTCGCCTGCACGGTCCCCTGCGGCCCCTTGTGGCCACGATAGACCGCCCGCATGCTCTGCAGCTCGCCGAGACGGCGCATGTTGCGCTTGCGCCGGGCCGTCACGCCATAACGCAGCCAATGCTCCTCGCGCTCGATCGCCTTGCCGAGCTTGTGCTGCTCCAGTTCCTCAGCCTCCAGCACCTCGTCGCGCCAGGCTTCGAAATGGCCAAAGCCGCGATCGAGCCGGCGCGACTGGCCACGATCGAGCCAGACGGTCGCCGTCGAGACCTTCTCCAGGAAGCGCCGGTCGTGCGAGATCAGCACCAGCGCCGAACGGCTGCGGGTAAGCTCATCTTCCAGCCATTCGATCGTCGGCAGGTCGAGATGGTTGGTCGGTTCGTCAAGCAGCAGGATGTCAGGTTCCGGCGCCATGACGCGCGCCAATGCCGCACGGCGCGCCTCACCGCCCGAAAGGCGCGTCGGGTCTTCTTCGCCGGTCAGGCCCAGATGCTGCAGCAGGTAGGCGACGCGATAGGGATCGTCGCTCGGGCCGAGACCGGCTTCGGCATAGGCCTGCACCGTGTCGTAGCCGTCGAAATCCGGCGCCTGGTGCAGATAGCGGATGGTCGCTGAGGGATGGCGGAACACCTCGCCCGACTGTGCCTCTGAAAGGCCCGCGGCGATCTTCATCAAGGTCGACTTGCCCGAGCCATTGCGCCCGACAAGGCAGATGCGATCGCCCGGTTCCACTTGCAGATTGGCACCGGCAAGCAGCGGCGCGCCGCCGAAGGTCAAGAAGATATCGTCGAGTTTCAGAATTGGGGGCGCCAAGGCTCAGGCTCCGGAAAGATCATAGGGGCGGGCAAGCACGATGGCGCGTCCGCTCTTGAGGCTGAAGCGAAGGGGACCCTCCGCGACGTTGGATACGGTTCGGGACGATCCGAACGGCAGGGTGAAATCATCAAGCGGATAGCGCGCATTGACGATCGAAAGGCCGGTCAGCTCGGTCAATCCCAGCACGGAAAAGAGGCAACCTTTCGGCAGGTCGAGATCGAGCGCACCGGCCAGCAGCGGATAGGCTTCTTCCTCGCCAGATGTCATCAGCACCGAAAGCCCGCGCTCGGCAAGCGCGGCTGCCTGCAGCAGGTGCAGGAAGGCATGGTCGCTGCGGCTGCCGCCAAGCGCGCCGGCAAAGATCAGCCGGTCGGCCCCGCGAGATAGCGCGGCTTCCACCGCAATCTCGCCATCCGTCGCGGCCTTTGCCGCCGGATAGGGCTCGCGTGGAACCGAGGCGAAGTCGGACAACAGGGCGTCTTCGGTCGAATCGAAATCGCCGACCCAGACATCCGGCACGACGCCGAGCAGGCGCGCATGGCGCATGCCGCCGTCAGCGGCAACGAAGCGGCTGCCGCTGAGCTGCTCTGACAGCCGGCTGGTCACCGAGAGGGCGCCGCCAAGCAATATGGTGAAGGTCGATCGAGCCATGGCAATGCCCATAGCGCAAAGGATCGCGGAAGGAAAACGAAGAAAACCGCAAACCGCTGCGATCGCAGCAATTTGCCGAAGCCGTCAGTGTCCTTCCGGCACCGGTTCCGGGAATAGCATGCCGGCATAGATCCCGGGTGTTGAATCGGGAATTTCGATCGCGCCGGCCACGCGCTCGTAGAACTTCGCCGGGCCGACGCCACCGATGACCGCATAGCCGTAGCCCGCCTCGCGCATCGCCGTCAGGCTTGCAAGCAGCAGCGCCTCGCCGATGCCCTGCCCACGCATACCTTCATCGACGCCGGTTGGGCCGAAGAAGCCGAGCGCTGTCACGTCGTGGCAGGCAAAGCCGACGATCTTTTCGTCGTGCACCGCGACGTGCATGCGTGTCGGGGTCGAGGAGAAGGCAGCTTCCGCTTCGCCTGCCCAGCCGGCGCCAAACGTCTTTTCGATCCAGGAGACCACCAGACGGCGTTCCGGCGCCATGGCGCGACGGATGCTGATGCCTGAACCAAGCCGCGACTGGGGCTCTGCCGGAAGGGCATAAAGTCGAACTAGCATATCTGGCATGGGATTTCCTCCTTGCGGCCAAGCGTGATGGTGTCATAGCGCAGTTGCCGGTTGGCGAAAACGCCCGACAGAAAATGGGCTCGCCCCATGCGTCGCCCATTCCAAACACCGCTTGCCATGGAGCCGCCGCAGCGGTAAATCTCTTGCCGCTCTAACGGGGTGCCTCCCGACCGCATGGCGGCCGGAGGCTGAGAGGCGTCAAAACGCCAACCCGCGGAACCTGATCCGGCTCATACCGGCGGAGGGATTAGACGCGATCGCACCGATACGCCCTTTTCCCGTGCAACAACGAACTTTGGGAGAGGTGCTTCGCATGTCCAATTCATCACAGCTCAAAATACTTAGCCGGCTAGCGCTGGCCGCAAGCGCAAGCCTTGTTTTCACCGGTTATGCCGCCGCTGCCGACAAGACGCTGACCGTCTACACCTATGAAAGCTTCATCACCGAATGGGGGCCGGGCGCCAAGGTGGCGGAAGCCTTCGAAAAGACCTGCGAATGCAAGGTCAACTATGTCGGTGTTGCCGATGGCGTCGAACTCTTGACGCGCCTAAAGCTCGAGGGTGCTGCCTCGAAGGCCGACATCGTGCTCGGTCTCGACACCAACCTCGTGGCGGAAGCAAAGGCAACGGGCTTCTTCGCACCGCATGGCATCGAAGCGAAGGACCTGAAGGTGCCCGGCAACTTCTCCGACGACACCTTCCTGCCCTATGACTACGGCCATTTCGCCGTCGTCTACGACACCGAGACCCTGAAGACACCGCCGAAGAGCCTCAAGGAACTGGTCGAAGGCGACGCGTCGCAGAAGATCGTCATCGAGGACCCGCGCACCTCGACGCCGGGCCTCGGATTGCTGCTTTGGGTCAAGGCGGTCTATGGCGACGAGGCGGGTGCTGCCTGGGCGAAGCTCAAGGACCGTGTTCTGACCGTCACCCCCGGCTGGTCGGAAGCCTATGGCCTCTTCACCAAGGGCGAAGCGCCGATGGTGCTCTCCTACACCACCTCGCCCGCCTACCACATGGTCGCTGAGAACACCGAGCGCTACCAGGCGGCCACCTTCTCGGAAGGTCACTACATCCAGATCGAAGTCGCCGGCATGACCAAGAGTGCCAAGGAGCCGGAACTGGCAAAGCAGTTCCTCGCGTTCATGACCGGTCCGGAATTCCAGTCGATCATTCCGACAACCAACTGGATGATGCCGGTCGCAGCAACCAAGGAGCCGCTGCCGGACGCCTTCAACAAGCTGGTCAACCCGGAGAAGACCTTCCTGCTGCCATCGGAAGAGGTCGCGAAGAACCGCAAGGCCTGGATCGACGAGTGGCTTGCTGCCATGAGCAAGAACTGAGGCCGGATTGTTCGCACTTCGCGAAAACCGCATGACTGTTGTCGCCGGGGCGATTTGCCTCGGCGCCTTCCTGCTCTTCGTCGGCCTGGCGATCGCCGCCTTGCTCGCCCAAACCGGCGGCACGGACGAAGGCACTCTGTTCGACGCCTATATCTGGCGCGTCACCCGCTTCACGCTGCTGCAGGCAAGCCTTTCCACTCTGCTGTCCGTGCTCTTCGCGATACCGGTGGCGCGGGCGCTGGCGCGGCGGCCGCGTTTCTTCGGCCGGATCTGGCTGTTGCGGCTGATGGCGCTGCCGCTCGGCCTGCCCGTTCTCGTCGGCGCACTCGGGCTGATCGAGATCTGGGGACGCCAGGGCTTCCTCAATTCCGGCCTGCGCTGGCTCGGCCTCGAGCAACCGATCAGCATCTATGGCCTGTTCGGCATCCTGCTTGCCCATGTCTTCTTCAACATGCCGCTTGCGGCGCGCCTGTTCCTGGCCGGCCTCGAGCGCATTCCCGCCGAATACTGGCGCAGCGCTGCCAATCTCGGCATGCCCTCCCGAGCGCTCTTCCGCTTCATCGAATGGCCCGTCCTGCGCGGCCTGTTGCCGGGCGCGGCCGGCCTCGTCTTCATGCTCTGCGCCACCAGCTTCACGCTCGTGCTGACGCTTGGCGGCGGGCCCGCTGCCAGCACCATCGAGGTCGCGATCTATCAGGCGCTGCGCTTCGATTTCGATCCGCCACGCGCCATCGCGCTGTCCGGCCTGCAGATCGCCATGACCGGCGTCCTGCTTCTCATCCTCAGACGTCTGGCAACGGATCCGGAAGAGGGCATGACCGGCGGCCGAACCGTTCGACGCTTCGATGGCACAACGACAGCGGCGCTGTTCAACGATGGCGCCTGGATCATCCTGGCATTGCTCTTCCTCATCGCCCCGTTGATTGCGGTGGTCGTCTCCGGCCTGCAGGCCGATCTTCTGAAGCTCGCGCGCGATCCGAGTGTGCACCGGGCACTGATGACGAGTGCGGCGATCGCGCTCGCCTCGGCACTCGCCTCCGTCGCCATGGCGGCCGTGATGATCCGCGCCGCGGCGACGGTCACCGCGCCACGCCATGCGGGTGCGCTGGCACATGGCCTTGCCGGTGCGATCGGCGCGAGTACCTCGCTGATCCTGCTGGTGCCGCCTGTCGTGCTCGGCGCCGGCTGGTTCCTGCTCCTTCGTCCGTTCGGCGATGTCGCGCGCTTTGCGCCTGTCATCGTCGTGGCGATCAACGCCCTGATGGCGCTTCCTTTCGTCCACCGTATCCTGGCGCCGGCCATGGCGACGCACGCGGCGCGTTCCGAGCGGCTGACCGCGAGCCTCGGCATCCGCGGTTTTCATCGCCTGCGATGGATCGACCTTCCGGCGCTCCGAAGGCCACTGCTGATGGCGCTCTCCTTCGCCATGGCGCTATCGCTCGGCGATCTCGGCGCCGTCGCCGTGTTCGGCTCGCAGGACATGGTGACGCTTCCCTGGCTGCTCTATAGCCGCATGGGCAGCTACCGCACCGCCGATGCGGCCGGCCTCGCCCTCTTCCTCGGGCTTCTCTGCCTGATCTTCACCATCCTCGGCACAGCGGAAGACGTCCGCCGGCGGGAAGGACGCAAAGCATGACCGAGCCCAACGCTGCCATAGAACTGCGCAATGTCGAGGTTCGTTTCGAAACGACCACGCTGCACTTCGATTGCACTATCGCTGCGGGCGGCATCGTCGCCGTTGCCGGCGCCTCCGGTTCCGGCAAGTCGACGCTCTTTCACCTCATCGCAGGCTTTGAAGATGCCGACCACGGCGAGATCCGTGTCCTCGGCCAGAACGCTGCCAACCAGGCACCTTCGGAGCGTCCGGTCTCGATGATCTTCCAGGACAACAATCTCTTCGCCCATCTCGATGTCGCGACCAATGTCGGCCTCGGTATCGACCCGGCACTTCGCCTGACGGACGAAGATCGGAAGAGGATCGAGGACGCGCTTCGCCGCGTTGGGCTTGAAGGCTTCGGACGAAGGCTGCCGCCTACGCTTTCCGGCGGCGAACGCCAGCGGGTCGCGCTTGCCCGCGCACTTGTGCGGCACCGCCCCCTCCTGTTGCTGGATGAACCATTTGCTGCCCTCGACCCCGGGATGCGCACCGGCATGCGCACGCTTCTTGGCGAACTGCACGCGGAAGAAGGCAACACCATTCTGATGATCACGCACCATCCCGAAGACGTGAAGGCGTTGGCCGATAGCGTGCTTTTTCTCGACCAGGGGCGTATCATTGCACACGATACGCTCGACCGCTTCCTGGAGCGGCGCGACAATGCGGCAATCGACCGCTTTCTTGGCAACGCGTGACGGTGGGGCCGGTTTCTCCTCGCCCTCAGCCGATCGCCACAATTTGACCGCGGCGCCGTGCGACGCGCGAAATATCCGGCCGGGAGCGCGAATATTCGCGCATCCGTTGCCGTGATACCACGGGGCAACTATTTCTACCGAGACAAACTAGGCAGGTGGCGCTGAAATCAGATACAGCAAGACCAGGGCTGAACAGTCGCGGCGGAGCAACGCTGCCGGACTGAAAAAGTAGGACTTTCAACGCTGTCGTTCCATTGCCCCGCTGCATGCGGGTGGAGCGACAGACGGGAAACGGGCTGAGGCATGGAGAGGCATACAGTCACACACGACCGGTTCCCGCCGAAACGCGGACGGCTGCGTGCACGCGCCGTGGTTGCACTGATCGCGACCGCGCTTCTCTCCGCATGCCAGTCGGTGATCGAGCAATCCTACGAGCCGACAGTTTCGCCCTCGTCCAATCCGCAGATTGTCGACGAGGTCCAGAAGAACGATCCGCGCGCGAAGATGGGCGCACGCGAACATCCGCGCATCGTCGCAAGCTATGGCGGCGAATACAAGGACGCGAAGACCGAACGGCTGGTCGCCCGCATCGCCGGAGCGCTGACCGCCGTCTCGGAGAACCCGCAGCAGTCCTACCGCATCACCATCCTCAATTCGCCGGCGATCAACGCCTTTGCACTGCCGGGCGGCTATCTCTATGTCACCCGCGGCCTGCTGGCCCTTGCCAATGATGCCTCCGAAGTCGCCGCCGTACTCTCGCACGAGATGGCGCACGTCACCGCCAACCACGGCATCGAACGTCAGCAACGCGAGGAAGCGGAAGTCATCGCCAGCCGCGTGGTCTCCGAGGTGCTGTCGTCCGATCTCGCCGGCAAGCAGGCGCTCGCCCGCGGCAAGCTGCGGCTTGCGGCCTTCTCGCGCAACCAGGAGCTCCAGGCCGACGTCATCGGTGTGCGCATGCTCGGCGAAGCCGGCTACGATCCTTACGCCGCCGCACGCTTCCTGGACTCGATGGCAGCCTATAGCCGCTTTACCGCCGTCGATCCGGAATCCGACCAGAGCCTCGACTTCCTGTCGAGCCACCCGAATGCACCGCAGCGTGTGGACCTTGCGCGCCGGCATGCCCGCGCCTTCGGGCCGGAGGGCACCAGCGGCGATCGCGGCCGCGACTATTACCTCGCCGGTATCGACGGCCTGCTCTACGGCGACAGCCCCCAGGAAGGCTATGTCCGCGGCCAGACCTTCCTGCACGGCCAGCTCGGAATCCGTTTCGACGTGCCGACCGGCTTCCAGATCGACAACAAGGCAGAAGCGGTCCTTGCGACCGGGCCCGGTGACATCGCTGTGCGCTTCGACGGCGTGGCGGATACGGGCGGTCGCAGCCTGACCGACTATATCGCCAGCGGCTGGGTCACCGGCCTGCAGCCCGACACGATCAGGCCGATCAACATCAACGGTCTGGAAGCCGCGACCGCGCGTGCCTCGGCCGATCGCTGGGATTTCGATGTCACGGTCATCCGCATCGACACCCGCATCTACCGCTTCCTGACCGCCGTTCCCAAGGGTTCGAACGCGCTCGAGCCGACAGCGAACCAGCTGCGCAGCTCGTTCCGCCGCATGACGCAGGGCGAGGCCCAATCGCTGAAGCCTCTGCGCATCCGCGTCGTAACGGTAAGGCCCGGCGAGACGATCGCAACGCTTTCCGCCCGCATGATGGGGACGGATCGCAAGCTGGACCTGTTCCGGGTGATCAATGCGATGCAGGTCACCTCGACAGTGAAGCCGGGCGACAAGGTCAAGATCGTTTCCGAGTAAGCACGGCACCAAGGCGCATATGCTGCTGAAGGCTCCGGCCTTCGCTGCTGCGCCAGACCTCGATGTTCGAACACAGGGCAGTGCCTCGGATTGAGGTCCAAGCCCGTACGACTATGCCCCTGAGGCCTACAGCGCCGCGCGTCCTGTCAGACACGCAAAGGCACTTTGAAGTGCTGCATGGTTTTGTCCTTTGACCGGCTACGGCCAAAGAAAACATGCACGGCTAGAGCATTTCACTGTTTCATTAAAACAGCGAATTGCTCCAACTGTTTGAAATTGCGCAATTCCGGACGGAAAACCGTTTCGCACTTTTCCTGGAATTGCTCTAAAGCGCGTCGCGATCTTTCAGATTCACTCCTTGCGCTTTAAGCGCTCGACATTTCGCAGGTCGTTATCACAAAACCGCTGCGCACTTTTGCGCGACAAGCTTTAGTGAATGCCCGCAGTCAGGGCCGGCGCTTTGGTCGCGAGCGCCACTCTGAGCTTTTCGAGCGCCCGAGTTTCGATCTGTCGCACCCGTTCCTTGGAAATGCCGAGATCGAGGCCGAGCTCTTCCAGCGTCGCACCGTCCTCCGACAGTCGTCGTGCACGGATGATCCGCATCTCCCTTTCGGTCAAGGCACCCAGCGCATCGCGGAGCCACACACGGGCCCGCTCGCCGTCGATCATGTCGCTGACCTGTTCGTCCGGAAGCGGCGCATCGCTGGCCAGGAAATCCAGCCGCTCGCCGCCATCGGAATCGGCGCCGCCAACGGGGGCCTGCAAGGAAGTGTCGCTGCCGGAAAGCCGCGCATCCATGGTCTGCACATCGGCGATGCTGACGCCGAGCGCCGCGGCAATTTCCTCATGCATAGCCTGCGATGTAAGTTGCCTGTCGCCTTGCGCCAGACGTGCACGCAACCGCCGCAGATTGAAGAACAGCGCCTTCTGAGCCGAACTCGTCCCGCCCCTGACGATCGACCAATTGCGCAGGACATAGTCCTGCATCGATGCCCGGATCCACCAGGTCGCATAGGTCGAAAACCTGACCTCACGGCTGGGTTCGAAGCGGGCCGCCGCTTCCAGGAGGCCGATATGGCCTTCCTGCACCAAGTCGCCCATGGGCAGGCCGAAGTTGCGGAACTTCGCTGCCATCGAGATCACGAGCCGCATATGCGACATGGCGATCTTGTTGCGGGCTTCCTGATCATGGTCGTTCCGCCAGGCCTGTGCCAGCGCGTGCTCCTCGTCGCGCTCGAGATAGGGCGCCTCCATTGCGATCTTGATCATCCGCCGGTCTGCAGTGAGAGTCTTCATCGATCACTCCGTGACTGGCGCCCGGGCGCCATTGCGTGTGAAGTCTAAAAGGCCGGACAGATGGCGCGTCCGGCAGCAGGGGCGTCTAGATCACGATGATTTGGATCGAATCGATCCAAATCATCGTGATCGGTTCCTTTAAGTCAGAGCGGGATGGGCGCGGAAAACCGCATGATCTTTTCCTTCCCCGCTCAAGAGCCCCGGCGCCGAACTTGAAGAAACGACGCGGCGCCCTAACTTCAAAATCACGAACCTGAACGGTGACGGATCACAGAACCAAGATCGCCCGGCGCGAAAGCGGCGCGTTCCTGCCGGCTAATGTAAATGCGCGTGGCGGGCAAAAGTTCCATCAGATCAAAGAAAAAGCCCGGCGCGATGGCCGGGCTTTTTTGCAGTCTCACTGCGGGTTGGAAGCTTATGCTGCTTCGTCCTGGGCGTCGTCTTCGTCGATCGCCTTGCCGCGCTTCGGGCCCTTGCTGAGGTTTGCCTCGACGAGGCGCACAGCTTCGGTCTCCGACATTTTGTTCACGGCAGCGATTTCGCGCGCCATGCGGTCGAGGGCAGCTTCATAGAGCTGGCGTTCGGAATAGGACTGTTCCGGCTGGTTTTCGGCGCGATAGAGATCGCGAACGACTTCCGCGATGGAAATCAGGTCGCCGGAGTTGATCTTGGCATCGTATTCCTGGGCGCGGCGCGACCACATGGTGCGCTTCACGCGAGCCTTGCCCTGCACAACCTTCAACGCACGATCGACGAAATCGGTTTCAGACAGCTTGCGCATGCCGATGCTGACAGCCTTGGCCACCGGCACCTTCAACCGCATCTTGTCCTTCTCGAAATCGATGACAAAAAGCTCAAGCTTCATGCCCGCGACTTCCTGCTCTTCGATCGCCACGATCTGGCCAACGCCGTGGGCCGGATAGACGATCGATTCACCGGTCTTGAAGCCCTGGCGTGTCGAAGATTTTTTCTGCTGGGTCGTCATTCGTTTCAAAAACTCCCTGTTTCGCGCCGGCCATTCTGGCCGGGGCCGGGTCAGTGAGGCCCGGGATAGACGGGGATACCGCCGGGTGGGTACATCCTGGTCCGTCCACGGAACGCAAACAGCCTCATGAAATGCGGTCGCAACAGAGCAAAGCCATGTTGCGTAATAGGGAGAAACCGCCTTTTGGAGATCGTTTGCTTTCGTGATGGTTTTCGGGCGCGCAAAAACACCCTCTGTGGATCAGTAGAAGGAACCTATCACAAAAAAGTGCCGAAATCAATAATTTGCTGCATGGCAGCCATCAAGCCACCATTCTCGCACCTGCGAGCGCAGTGCGTGTTTTTCCCCAGGTTTGGCGCGCTGGGTCGCGCTCGCTGCGTCAGCCTCGACGAACGATAGAGATCGTCCGTCTCAGTCGCCCTGTCCCGGCTCGGCGGAGAAGAACTTCTCGTACTTGCCTTCGACGCCGTCCATCTCCTTGGCTTCCGGCATCGGGTCGCGCTTGACCGTGACGTTCGGCCACTTCGTGGCAAAATCAGCGTTCACTTTCAACCACATATCAAGGCCCGGCTCGGTGTCCGGCTTGATCGCCTCGGCAGGACATTCCGGCTCGCAAACGCCGCAATCGATGCACTCGTCGGGATGGATGACGAGGAAATTCTCGCCCTCATAGAAGCAGTCCACGGGGCAGACTTCGACACAGTCCATATACTTGCAGCGAATGCAATTGTCGGTCACGACATACGTCATGAGGTACTCCAGCCAATGCTCACGTTTGATGGCAGACGGCAATCAATGGTGATGCTCATCGTCCGCGCATGCTAGGAATGTCCGGCGCGCATAGCTGCCGAAGCAAGACCGATGCACCCAACGTGGGTCTGTCAGGTAAAGGCTTTATGGACCCTTTGCAAGAATATTCAATGCGCGAAACGCCGCGGCAAAGGCAGAGTTTTCTAATCCTCGCGCGGATCGAAATCGGGTTTTAGCCGATCGGTATCCCGCCGCTCTTTCTTGGTCGGGCGTCCCGCCCCACGGTCGCGTGTGGCGAGATCAAATGCCGAGAGTTTCTCCTTAGGCAATTCCGGCGTGAGATCATCATAAAGAAGCCGCGCTTCCTCGTAGGGGCCACGTCGTTCCCCTGGAGCAAGCACGCGCACGGTCACGCTGCGGCGGTCGAGGACGAGCTCAAGCAGGTCCCCCGTCTTGACCTGAAACGACGACTGCGTCACGCGCTGCTCGTTGACGGCCACGCGGCCGTCCTCGATCGCTTTTTGCGCAAGCGAGCGCGATTTGATCAGCCGCGTGAAAAACAGCCACTTGTCGAGACGCTGGCGCGATGCCGGGTTGGACGTGGGCTGTTTTTCCATGACCTGCCTTACTTCTTCATCTGCTCCTTGAGCGCCGCGAGCTTGGCGAAGGGCGAATCCGGATCCACCGGCTTCTCGCGACGCGGCGGGCGCGCCTCGAACTTGCCCTGGCCGGGCTTGCCGCCGCGGTCGTGACGATCATGACGATCACCACGGTCCTGGCGCGGACCGCCTTCCGACTTGCCGCCGTCATGGCGCTTGCCGCGCACCGGCTGGCCGCCCTTGCGTCCGCCCTCACGTCCCTCGCTCTGCCCTTGGCCTTGGCCATGGCGCTGGCCGCCGCGACGCTGGTCGCCCTGGTGGCGACCGCCGCCCTGGCGCTGGTTATCCTGGCGGGTGCCGGGACGCCACAGCAGCACGGGCTTGGCTTCGACCGGTTCTCCGGTCTCGGCGACTTGAGCTTCGGCTGGTTGCACGTCGCTGGTGGCGACTTTGCCCTCAGCGTTCTCGGCCTCGGCGGCAGGTGCCTCAATGGCTGCGGTCTCGGCATCCGTCGCGCTGTCAGCAGCGTCCGCGTCATCGACGGCGGCAACCGGCTCGGAGGCGGCGGCAGCAGAGGCGGGCGCACCGTCCTGGCTGGCGAGGAAGGCCGCAGCCTCCTCGGCCTTGACGCTGTCGGCCCGATAGCCAAGGCCCTTCAGGATCTCTTCCATATCATCAGGCGTTGCGCCGAGGATCGAAAGCATCGAGGTGGTGGCGGTGAAACGACGGCCGTCATAGGCGCCTTCAGGACGCGGCTGTGCACCGGGCTTCCACTGCAGCAGCGGCCGGATGAGATCGGCCAGGCGCTCGAGGATGTCGATGCGCACGGCGCGCTTTCCGAGGAAGCGGAAGCCGGCAAGCTTGTAGAAGGTGCGCTCGAAGGATGGATCGGTGACGACCGACGTACGGCCGGCAGCGAGCATCGGGATGAGGTCACCATAGCCGGGCTTGTCGAGACCGTCGTTCTTCAGCGCCCAGAGCAGCGTGATCAGCTCGGCCGGAGCCGGCTTCAAGAGTGCCGGAAGGAAGATGTGATACGCGCCGAAGCGCACGCCGTATTTGCGGATCGAAGCGCGACCGTCCTGGTCCAGCGACTTCACGTCGTCGGCGACATCGCGGCGGAAGAGCACGCCGAGGTTCTCGACGAGCTGGAAGGCAAGGCCCTTGGCGAGGCCTTCGAGGTCTTCAGCGCGCGAGATATCGTCGAGCGGCTTCAGCACCGTACCGATGTGATGGTTCACGAAACGCTCGATGCGCGCCACGACATGCTCGCGGGCGTTCGCCTGCAGCTGATCGTCGGCAAGCAGGATGACGCGCGGACGCATGACATGGTCGCTCGCTGCCAGACGGGCGACGGGATCGCCGAGCCAGCGCACGAGACCATCCGACGAAAGCGCCAGGTCGTTGTTGCCCGAGGCGTGCAGACGTGCGGCCCGCGCCTCGAACTCGAGCGCCAGCGCCTTCTGGGCAGCGCCCTGCACGGCCTTGGCATCCGGGCCGTCGCCGCCGGTCGCCAGCGTAAACCGGAAACCGGTTAGTTGTCCTACGTGGTGTCCTTCGACGAAGACATCACCATTCACACTGATTTCAGCTTCCAGCATAGCATTCTCTCTCAGGCGCTTCATGAGCACAGATGTCCTGCGATCAACAAAGCGTTTCGTCAACCGTTCATGTAGTGCGTCGGATAATCGATCTTCAATTTCCCGCGTCTTTTCTTGCCAGTGTGTCGGATCGGCCAGCCATCCCGGCCGGTTCGACACATAGGTCCAGGTTCTGATCTGCGCGATTCGCGCCGAAAGTGTGTCGATCTCACCGTCGGTGTGATCGGCACGCCTGACCTGTTCGGCCATGAAGTCCTCGTTCACCGTACCCCGGCGAACGAGATCCGCGTAGATCGTCGAGATCAGATCGGCGTGCTGGGCGGGCGTGATGCGCCGATAGTCCGGCAGCGCGCAGGCTTCCCATAATTTTTCGACGCGCTCGGCATTGGTCGTAATGTCGACGACCTCCGGGTAGCGGGCCAGATGCTCGAACGCCTGCTGGTCTACCGCAGGTAGCGCCCGGGCAAGGCCGGGAACTTTCGGCGCGGCATCGAGGCTCTTCTTCAAGGCGGTAAGCGAGGAATAGTCGAACGCCTTCGAGCGCCATTGCAGCACCTTGACCGCATCGAACTCGTGCGACTCGATGCGATGAACGAGCTCGTTGTCGAAAGGATCGACGCGACCCGTGACGCCGAACGTTCCGTCACGCAGATGTCGCCCGGCGCGCCCGGCGACCTGCGCCAGTTCCGCCGGGTTCAGGTTGCGAAACTGGTAGCCGTCGAACTTGCGGTCCTGCGCGAAGGCGACGTGATCGACGTCGAGGTTGAGACCCATGCCGATCGCGTCGGTCGCCACCATGTATTCGACGTCGCCTTCCTGATAGAGCGCCACCTGCGCATTGCGCGTGCGCGGCGAAAGCGCGCCGAGCACGACGGCGGCGCCGCCGCGCTGGCGACGGATCAGTTCGGCGATCGCATAGACTTCGTCGGCCGAGAAGGCGACGATCGCCGAGCGATGCGGCAGGCGGGTGATTTTCTTCGAACCGGCATAGAGCAGTTGCGACATGCGCGGCCGCTCGACGACGGTAATGCCGGGCAGGAGGTGCTCCAGGATCGGCCGCATCGTTGCAGCCCCCAGAAGCAGCGTCTCGCCACGCCCCCTCAGATGCAGGATCCGGTCGGTGAAGATGTGACCGCGCTCGAGATCGCCTGCAAGCTGCACTTCGTCGATCGCCACGAAGGACGCGGTCGTCTCCCTCGGCATCGCTTCGACGGTGCAGACCGAATAGCGGGCGCGATGCGGAGTAATCTTCTCCTCGCCAGTGATCAGCGCGACATTGTGATGGCCGACCCTTTCGACCAGGCGCATATAGACCTCGCGCGCCAGGAGGCGCAGCGGCAGGCCTATGACGCCGCTGTCATGCGCGATCATGCGCTCGATCGCGTAGTGCGTCTTGCCGGTATTGGTTGGCCCGAGCACCGCGGTTACGCCGCGGCCGCTCAGGATCATGGGGTGAACGGACACGTCATCGATCCCGGGCATTCAGAAATTACGACAGCGTCTTTTCACGCTGGCGGCAAACACATGCCCACGCACCGAGCCAAACGCAAGGGGCGCCGACAACTAAAACCATCGTTCGGCGTCTCTCAGCCCATTGCACCACCTGTTGTGGTTGGCGCAATCGAGAACGGGAACAGCCATGGAACGAATCGGCGACGAATCGAAGACTCATCGCGATTCACTGTATGTTCACGACTACATATAGATTTCAACACCAAACGTTGCACCACATGCTGAATCTGACGCCGCGCGCGTGTGTTAGAGCCCACGACTCGCCTCAATCCTGGCTGTCCCATTGCCAGACAGGTCAAAGGATTCCGAATCCAAGACTCTGGAAAGCCTAGAAAATTTTTAACGAAATTCATCGGAGATTCGCTGGGCAGAGAGAATGAGAATCGCACCGAGCACCCTCGACCAATACGGGAGGATCCGATGGCGACTCGTGGTACGGGCATCATTCCGCTTTTGTTCTCCACAAGATATAGTGTCTGCGCCGCGCGCCGGCAGCAGATTCACGTGCGCGATTTCGGGATTCAAATGCCGGGGCAACAGGCGTCTCTTCTCTCCGCCCTACACAAAGACGGCGCCCCGAAGGGCGCCGTTCAAAGCAATGATGAGATCAAAAGGTCAGACGAAGAACTGTCCGCCATTCGCCGAAATCGTCGAGCCGGTGATGAAGCCGGCGTCGTCGGAGGCCAGGAACACAACGCAGCGGGCGATTTCTTCCGGCTCGCCGAGGCGGCCAACCGGGATCTGCGGGATGATCCGCTCGTTCAGCACTTTCTCCGGCACCGCCCGCACCATTTCCGTGCCGATATAACCCGGGCAGATGGCGTTGACCGTGATCCCCTTCGCCGCACCTTCCTGGGCAAGCGCCTTGGTGAAGCCGAGATCACCGGCTTTGGCCGCCGAATAGTTGGCCTGGCCCATCTGGCCCTTCTGGCCGTTGATCGACGAGATGTTGATGACGCGGCCGAAACCGCGGTCGCGCATGGCGGACCAGATCGGATGCGTCATGTTGAAGAGACCGGTGAGGTTGGTGCCGACCACCTCGCCCCATTGCTCGGGCGTCATCTTGTGGAACATCGCGTCGCGGGTGATGCCCGCATTGTTGACCAGCACTTCGACCGGGCCGAGATCGGCCTCGACCTTGGCGATGCCTTCGGCGCAGGACTGATAGCTGGAAACATCCCACTTGTAGACGGGGATGCCGGTTTCCTGCTTGAAGGCCTCAGCCTTTTCGTCATTGCCGGCATAGTTTGCGGCCACCTTGTAGCCGGCATTCTTGAGTGCGACGGAGATTGCCGCGCCGATGCCGCGCGACCCACCTGTGACCAATGCTACCCTGCTCATGCACGCCTCCCACTTGATCAGTTCAGTTTCTCAAAGGCCTTCTTCATCAGCTTTTCGCCGACCTGTCGTCCGTAGAGCTCGGCGGCAGCCTGGAACTGAGGCGTCGCGAGCATAGACATACCCACCTCGCACTTGGTGAGCGCGAGGTTCATCATCAGACTGGAGAGCTGAACGAGCGACGCTTTCAAAGCGCCACTGTCATCGTTCGGGGCCGCAACCATCATGTCCTTGAAAACGGCCTCGTCGTCCGAGGTCGTATGTTCCAGCATGCACTGAACCAACCGCGCCTCGTCGAGAGGCGCGGGATTGGCATGTGCGGAAACGATCGGCGAACCGGCCAGAAGAAGGGAAAACGGAACCCACCTGGCGCTGTTCATGCCGCCAAACCGATTAGAGCCGTTCGACGCACATGGCGACGCCCATGCCGCCGCCGATGCAGAGCGTTGCAAGCCCCTTGGAAACGCCGCGGCGCTTCATTTCGAAGAGCAGCGTGTTGAGCACGCGGGCGCCGGAAGCGCCGATCGGATGGCCGATGGCGATCGCGCCGCCATTGACGTTGACGATCGACGGATCCCAGCCGAGGTCCTTGTTGACCGCGCAGGCCTGTGCCGCGAAAGCCTCGTTGGCCTCGACCAGTTCGACGTCGCCGATCGCCCAGCCGGCTTTCGCCAACGCCTTGCGCGAAGCCGGGATCGGGCCGGTGCCCATGACCTGCGGATCGACGCCGGCCGTTGCCCAGGAAACGATACGGGCGAGCGGCTGGATGCCGCGCTTGGAAGCCTGCGCTTCGGTCATCAGCAGAGTGGCCGCGGCGCCGTCATTGAGGCCGGAGGCGTTGCCGGCGGTGACCGTGCCTTCCTTGTCGAAGGCCGGACGCAGCTTCGTCATCTGGTCGAGCGTTGCGCCATGGCGGATATATTCGTCCTGGTCGACGGTGACGTCGCCCTTGCGGCCTTTGACGATGAAGGGAATGATCTCGTCGGCGAACCGCCCGGCCTTCTGGGCCGCTTCGGCCTTGTTCTGCGAGGCGAGCGCGAAAGTATCCTGCTCTTCACGGCTGAGCTGCCACTGGCGGGCGACGTTTTCGGCAGTGATGCCCATGTGATAGCCGTAGAAGGCGTCGGTCAGACCGTCCTTGATCATCGTGTCGATCATCTTGAAATCGCCCATCTTCACGCCGCCGCGAAGATGCGAGCAATGCGGCGCCATCGACATGGACTCCATGCCGCCGGCGACGATGATATCCGCATCACCGGTTGCAATCTGCTGCATGCCGAGCGCCACGGCACGAAGACCGGAACCGCAGAGCTGGTTCATGCCCCAGGCGGTTTTCTCCTGCGGAAGACCCGCCTTCATCGCCGCCTGACGCGCCGGGTTCTGGCCCTCGCCGGCCTGCAGGACCTGGCCGAGGATCACCTCGTCGACCTCGCCTGCCTCGACGCCTGCGCGCTCGAGCACGCCCTTGATGACGGCGGCGCCGAGTTCGTGCGCCGGTGTGTTGGCGAATGCACCGTTGAAGGATCCGACCGCGGTACGGGCGGCGCTGGCGATCACGATGGAGGGATTGCTCATGGGACGTTTCCTCAGATCTTTCTTGCCTAATGGAAGCAGACTGGCAAAGCGCGCGGCGCAAGTCAAACGCCTTGATGCGGTGCCACAAAACCGTCACCCAAGACGCAACCGCAAGATTTCGCACTTGCGTCGCCGCAACGCACAAAGACATTGTCAGCGGCGCTCTTTTGCGGATACTCTGAAAAACGCAATAAAGACGGGATGATGGGTGAGAGGAGACCCTGATGGCGAAGCACGAAGGCCAGATCGTTATAAAAAAATATGCGAACCGGCGGCTCTACAACACCGGGACCAGCACCTATGTCACGCTCGACGACCTGGCTGTCATGGTGAAGAAGGGCGACGATTTCATCGTCCAGGACGCAAAGTCCGGAGAGGACATCACCCATTCGGTGCTGACGCAGATCATCTTCGAGCAGGAGTCCAAGACCGGCAACACGCTGCTGCCGATCTCCTTCCTGCGCCAGCTGATCTCGTTCTACGGCGACCAGATGCAGATGGTGGTGCCGAGCTATCTCGAGCATTCGATGCAGGCTTTCACCGAGCAGCAGTCGCAGATGCGCGAGCAGATCAACAAGGCCTTCGGTGACACGCCGCTCGGCAAGAACCTGCAGGTTCCGCTGCAACTTGTCGAAGAGCAGGTCCGCCGCAATACCGAGATGTTCCATCAGGCGATGCAGATGTTCTCGCCGTTCATCACCGCCCCGCCGGTGAAGGAAACCAAGAAGGCCGAAGCCAAGGATATCGACGAGCTCAAGGAACAGCTTCGCGCGCTCCAGACCAAGCTCGACAATCTCGGCTGAGCGCATTCTCCTTGCAAAGGCGGGTGTGAGTCACCCGCCCAATTCCCGTCCAGCAAACCATGTTTTGAATTGGGCCAACGCCCCGGGATCGATCGTGACCTAAAGCGCGTCGCGATCTTTCAGATTCGCGCCTTGCGCTTTAAGTTCTTGATATTTCGCATGTCGTTGTCGCAAAACCGCTGCGCACTTTTGCGCTACAGGCTTTAAAGGCCGATCGACACGTCCCGTCCGGCCGAGCGCATCGAGACGGCGAAGCCGGCGATGACGTCGATGAAGCTGATCGTCATCAGGATGAAGAAGAGCTGGGTTGCCGCCGGCGCCAGCAGCAGGAATTCGATCAGGAAGGCGATGAACAGAATCATCGACAACAGGTGATCCATCAGCGCACGCGTGCTCGTGCGGGTCGCCTTCAGCAATTCGACGAAGAGCAACAGCAGTGCGACGACGATCAGGAGGTCGCCGAAGCGCATCGTCCAGGTCGCGCCCGACAGCATGGACAGCGACAGCATCTCGGCGTTCAAGCCGGCAATACCGCCGAACATTCCGATCATCGCGAGATTGTAGACAACGAACGGCAGGATCAGCAGCGGAACGGCAGCGAGCATCGGGCACGAACTCCTTTGCCGCGTCTTGCGGCGTCTTCAGGCCTACTGCATGTTAGCCGGTTAAAGGACAAAAACATGCAGCAATTCAAAGTGCTACAGCGACCTTTGCGCGTCTGATAAGACGCGCGGCGCTGTAGAGCGCTGTGCGTTCGCATGAACGCACCAAGGACGCTCCAGCACTTAGGGTCTAGAGCATCTCTCCGCTTCCAGTGACTTCACCTTGGCGCGTGATGCTCTAGCTCCTGCGGATAACACAGGGTCCAAGCGAGAAAATGTCAGACGCAAAACAAAAGGGCCGGCAGAGCCAGCCCTTTGAACCATTCCACGAACGGAAACGCTTATGCGTTTTCCTTCGGGGTCAGAACCTGACGGCCACGGTACATGCCGGTCTTCAGGTCGATGTGGTGCGGGCGACGCAGTTCGCCGGAGTTCTTGTCTTCGACGTAGGTCGGCGTCTTGAGAGCGTCAGCGGAACGGCGCATGCCACGCTTGGACGGGCTCGTTTTTCTTTTAGGTACAGCCATTTCATTCTCCACTTATCGGGCAAACACTGTTCAGCAGCCGAAATGGCCGTGTTAAACAGATGTCAATCACGGAAATTTGGCGCGCTTATACATGGGCAACTGCTGTTTGACCAGTCCCCAGCCGCAATTTTTCGACTCAAGATCTGGCGGCGCCGATTCAGACCTCGTCATCGGGAACGACCCACGGCTCGGCGCGGGCAGCCTCTTCCCACTTCCGGAAAGCGAAATGTGCCTTCACCCGTTGCATGTAGCCGAGCGTTTCTTGATCCGCAACGAGATCGTAGACGTCGAAGCGGTTGACCACAGGCGCGTACATTGCATCGGCCGCGCTGAAGGATCCGAAGAGGAACGGCCCGCCGGAGTGGGCAAGCGCCTCCTTCCAGATCTGCTCGATGCGCACGACATCAGCGCGAACGTCGGCATCCACCTGAAGCGCCCGCCTCTCCCGGCGGATGTTCATCGGGCAGGCACCGCGCAGCGCCCTGAAACCGGAGAGCATCTCCATGGAATAGCTGCGGGCCCGGGCGCGGGCCTGGCGATCGGACGGCCAAAGCCCGGCGTCGGGAAAGAGCTCGGCGACATATTCGATGATCGCCAGCGATTCCCAGACGAGCAGATCGCCGTGGCGCAGCAGCGGCACCTTTCCGGTCGGCGAGATCGCGCGGATATCAGGATTGCCGGCCGCGAAATCGAAGGGAATGACCACGTCCTCGAAGGCGATGCCCGCGGCGGTCATCGCCATCCAGGGCCGCATCGACCAGGACGAATAGTTCTTGTTGCCGACGTAAAGGGTAAGTCCGGTCATCTACATTCCTTGATGCTGGCCTTAATTGCTGGCCGTGATTGCTGATCTGTCCGAGAAAACGATCAGTTCCTCGAAATGGTTCATGTCCTCGAACGAGCAGAAGGCCGGCGGATCGAGCTCGATCACCGGCGCCCGCTCCCTGAGGCAGGCGAGTTGTTCGCTCAACATTTCCTGCCAGCGCGGCAGTGCCGCGTCATCGAGCCAGTCGATGACATAGGCGAAGGTGATGTGAAACGCATAGTCGTCATGATCAGGATGGCGATAGCCGAAGACTTCGGCGAAAGCATCGCGCCAGGCCTTGAGGCAAGCCCGATCGGCGACGCTGTCGCCTTCAAGCGCGAGACCGGTTGGCGTGATCTCGGTCACGCGGGCACGGAAGGGCTGCAACGGCGCAAAGTGCCTCAGCCGCGCACAGTAGTGTTCGGTCATCACATCGATCGGTGTATCGAGCGCCATATCGACGGGCCAATAGGGTAGCCTGCGACGATATTCGATGATGCCCTGGAAGATCGTCATGTGCAGGCTGGACGGATGCGTGAAGGCGAACTGCCCCGCCTCGGGCATCGCCATCAGACGCTCGCGCACGGCAAGCACGGCCGTCTCGGACGGCGATCCGGCGGTGACGTGGGAGACGACCGTGTTGCCCGGCTCACGCAGGAAGCGGCCGTCCGTGGCGTAGCGGGTTCCGATATGCTTCGGCGGAATGGTGTCCGCGTTGCGGCCAAAGGCGAGAAGCGAAGGGGAAATCGAGGTCATGGGAGCGATCGGGCCTTTTGAATGGAGAGAGGGCCCAGATGGCAGAACTCTACGAAGCCAGGATGACATCCCCCGGCAACCGCATCCAATGAAAAGGTCTGATCTCAATCATAAAGGCAGGTGATGTAGCCGCCGGAGCGGCTGGCGCGACGCTCGATCAAATTCGCCAGACGCTTGAGCCCACGGCCGGGTTTGCCGGCATTGCGCTCTTTCGGGTTGGGCAGCGAAACCGCAAGCAGTGCGGCCTGCCGGCGCGAGAGCTTCGCCGCGGAAACGCCGAAATGGTGGCGGGCCGCCGCCTCGATACCGTAGATCCCATCACCCCATTCGGCGACGTTCAAATAGATCTCCATCATCCGCCGCTTGCTCCAGACGAAATCGGCAGCGACCGCCAGCGGCAGCTCCATGCCCTTGCGCAGGAAGGAGCGGCCGTTCCAGAGGTAGAGGTTCTTGACCGTCTGCATCGGGATGGTGCTGGCGCCACGGGTCGATTCCCCTTCAAGCGCATCCTCGACCACGCCGCGCATCTGGCCCCAGTCGACACCGTCATGGGCGCAGAACTGACCGTCCTCCGACATCATCACCGATTGGACGAGCACCGGCGAGATGTTCTCGAAATCGACCCATTGGCGGTCGTAGCCGCGAAGCAGAACGAGATCGCGCAGCATCAAGGTGGAGACCGGGTGGACGAACTCGACGAGATAGAGAACGATCAGCACATAGGGCAGGGCAACGAAACCCAGGACAGCCAGGATGATCTGGCGGCGTTTCTTGCGCAACGTCCGGCGAAGCGAAGACCAGCGACTGGAAGGCACTTCGCCCTCCTCGCGCGCTTCCGGAACGACGTTCACGGCCTGACTGTTCACCTCGCTGTCCATCCGCTTCTCTTAGTGCATGGTCCGGCAAAGTTGAACGGGCTTTCTGGTAAAAGGCAAGGCGCCCAGGCGGCTGTCCCAGGGAAAGCGCGCCGCCGCGACACGAATCCCCGTTGAAAGCCCTGTTCGCCCGTGCCAAAGAGCGCGCATGAGCCAGGACACATCGCCCTTCACCCGCCGCCTCACCGGCAATGCCCGCGCCGTCGAAGCTCTGCTCGAGCGCCTGCTCGGCTCGGCGACGGCGGTCGACGAGATTGCGCGACCAGCAAACCTGCTCGCGGCCATGCGGCACGGCGTGCTGAACGGCGGCAAGCGGCTGCGCCCCTTTCTGGTGATCGAATGTGCGGATCTTCTCGGCGGCAGCTTGGATGCATCCTTGCGCGTCGGGGCGGCGCTCGAATGCGTCCATTGCTATTCCCTCGTCCATGACGACCTGCCGGCGATGGACGACGACGATATCCGCCGCGGCCAGCCGACGGTGCACAAGGCCTTCGACGAGGCAACCGCGATCCTCGCCGGCGACAGCCTGCTGACCTTCGCCTTCGACATCATCGCGGCCCCCGAAACGCTGCTGACGGACGGCCAGAAAGTGGAGCTGATCCTGGCGCTCGGACGCGCCGCCGGCCACGGTGGCATGGCCGGCGGACAGGCGCTCGATCTGGCAGCAGAGAAGTCGCCGCCCGACGAGGCCGGCATCGTGACGCTGCAGGCCATGAAAACCGGCGCCCTCATCCGCTTCGCCTGCGAAGCGGGCGCCATCGTCGCTGCCGCATCGAAAGACGACCGCGCCCGGCTTCGCCACTTCGGCGAAAAGATCGGCCTTGCCTTCCAGCTCGCTGACGACCTGCTCGACCTCACTGCTGACGCGGAGACCATGGGCAAGGCGACCGGCAAGGACGCCGCCCGCGGCAAAGGCACGCTGGTCGCGCTGCACGGCCAGGCCTGGGCAGAGGAGCGGCTGGAGCAACTGGTCGCAGAAGCCGAATCCCTGCTCGCGCCCTATGGTGAGCGCTCGGCCATCCTCATCGAAACCGCCCGCTTCGTCGCCAACCGCAGGAATTAGCCCCGTGAGCAAATACTGGTCGCCGATCGTCTCGAAGCTCAAGCCCTATGTGCCGGGCGAGCAGCCGCGCATCGCCAATCTGGTGAAGCTCAACACCAACGAATGCCCCTACGGTCCCTCGCAAAAAGTGCTCGACGCGATCGGCGCTGCAGCAAGCAGCGATCTCCGCCTTTATCCCGACCCGCTGGCGCTCAAGCTTCGCCAGGCGATCGCCGCGCGCTATGGCGTGACGGCGGAGGAAGTCTTCGTCGGCAACGGCTCGGACGAGGTGCTGGCCCATATCTTCGCCGGCCTCCTGAAGCACGACTCGCCGCTGCTCTATCCGGATATTTCCTACAGCTTCTATTCGACCTACGCGCGGCTCTTCGAGATCGACACGGTCGAGGTCCCGCTCAACGACGCCTTCGAGATCGACATCGCCGACTATGATCGCCCCTGCGGCGCGATCATCCTGCCGAACCCGAACGCTCCGACAGGCATCGGCCTGCCGCTCGCCGAAATCGAGCGGCTCGTCGCAAGCCACCCGGACCAGCCCGTCGTCATCGACGAGGCCTATGTCGACTTCGGCGGCCAGTCGGCAGCAGAACTCGTTTCGAAATACGAGAACCTGCTGGTCGTCCAGACCTTCTCCAAGTCGCGCGCGCTTGCAGGCCTTCGTGTCGGCTTCGCCATCGGCCAGCGGCCGCTGATCGAGGCGCTGGAGCGGGTGAAGGACAGCTTCAACTCCTATCCGCTCGGCCGTCCGGCGCAAGCAGGCGCCATCGCCGCGATCGAGGACGAGGCCTGGTTCGAGGAAACGCGCGCAAAAATCATCGACTCCCGCGAACTGCTTGCGGCGGACCTCACTCAACGCGGCTTCGAGGTATTGCCATCTCAGGCCAACTTTGTGTTCGCCCGGCATCCGGGCCATGACGGCGAGGCATTGATGAAGGCGCTGCGCGAGCGGGCCGTGCTGGTCCGCCATTTCGCCAAGCCCCGCATTTCCGATTTCCTGCGCATCACGATCGGCACCGATCAGGAATGCGCGCGACTGATCGAAGCGCTGGACGAGATCCTCTAGAGCGTCTTTCCGCTTCGAGTGATTCCACCTGAGAGCGGGCTGACGTCGCGGCGATAGGCCCCAAGCCGCGCGCTTCCGGGCGGCAGGAGCCTTGTACGTCGCTTGGAACTGCCCGGAAGAAACCGCCTATTCGGCAGCCGCCTGGCCGCGGCCATAACGCTTCTCGATATAATCGGAAACCAGCGTCTCGAAGTCCGCGGCGATGTTCGGGCCGCGCAAGGTCATCGCCTTCTGGCCGTCAATGAAAACCGGGGCGGCCGGCATTTCACCGGTGCCCGGAAGCGAGATGCCGATGTCCGCATGTTTGCTTTCGCCCGGGCCGTTGACGATGCAGCCCATCACCGCGACCTTCAGGCCTTCGACACCGGGATATTTCTCGCGCCAGACCGGCATGTTGCGGCGGATGTCGTCCTGGATCTTCTGCGCGAGCTCCTGGAACACGGTGGACGTCGTGCGCCCGCAGCCGGGACACGCTGCAACCACCGGAATGAACTGGCGAAAGCCCATGACCTGTAGCAGTTCCTGCGCCACCTGCACCTCGCGGGTGCGGTCGCCACCGGGCTCCGGCGTCAGCGAAATGCGGATCGTGTCGCCGATGCCCTGCTGCATCAGGATGCCGAGCGAGGCGGAGGAGGCGACGATGCCCTTGGTGCCCATGCCGGCTTCCGTCAGCCCGAGATGCAGCGCATGGTCGGAGCGTGCCGACAGCATGGCGTAGACGGCGATCAGGTCCTGCACGCCGGAGACCTTGGCCGACAGGATGATGCGGTTGCGCGGCAGGCCGATCTCTTCGGCGAGATCCGCCGACAACAGCGCCGATTGCACGATCGTCTCGCGCGTTACCTCTTGGGCCGTCAGCGGAAAGCCGTTCGCCTGGTTCTCGTCCATCAGCCGCGTCAGCAGTTCCTGGTCGAGCGAACCCCAGTTGACGCCGATGCGCACCGGCTTGTCGTAGCGGATCGCCATCTCGACGATCTCGGCGAACTGCTTGTCCTTCTTGTCCTTGAAGCCGACATTGCCCGGATTGATGCGGTACTTGGCGAGCGCTTCGGCGCAGGCCGGATGATCGGCGAGCAGCTTGTGGCCGATATAGTGGAAGTCGCCGACGAGCGGCACGTTCAGACCGAGGCGCTCGAGCCGCTCGCGGATCTTCGGCACGGCGGCGGCACTCTCGTCGCGGTCGACGGTGATGCGCACCAGTTCCGAGCCGGCCTTGTGGAGGGCCGCCACCTGGGCCACCGTTCCGTCGATATCAGCGGTATCGGTGTTGGTCATCGACTGGACGACCACCGGCGCGCCACCGCCCACTATGACCCCGCCGACATCGACGGCGACGGACGCACGGCGGGGCTGCGGATCAAAATCGAAGGCGGCAGACATGGAGGCCTCTTGGTCCCCAGGTCACGCCAGTGACCTGGTCTCATCGTTTCAGCGCGGGATGCGGGCGGAAAACCACATGGACTTCTGCCCGTCCCGCTCTTGCTTTTCGTCCATCAGGTGGATGAGGAAAGCACCGTTGTCAACGGCGACATCATGCCCTGACGGCGATTTGATGGCAGGCGGCCGCCGTCAGTGTCCCTTTGCGTGGTCGGCATGATGAGCATGATGCGACAGCATCAGCACGACGATGAACAGCACCGGCACCGAGGCAAAGACGATCGCGAAGCCCGTATGCTCGGCGACGAAGCCGATCACCGATGGAGCAAACAGCATGCCCGAATAACCCATGAAGGTCGCGACCGAAAGGCCGATGCCAGGCTGCAGGCCCGGCATGTTGCCGGCCGCCGAAAAGGCGATCGGCACCATGTTGGAGATGCCGACGCCGGCAATCGCAAAGCCGAGGATGGCGATATAGGCATTCGGCGCCGTGCCCGCGATGATCATGCCGATGAGTGCAGTGACCGTGCAAATCCGCAGCGTCTTCTTGGCACCGAAGCGGTCGCGCACGAGGTCGCCGGCAAAGCGCATGGTCGCCATGGTGGCGGAGAAAGCGGCGAAGCCGAAGCCGGACAGTTCCACCGAGGCACCAAGCTCGTTGCGCAGGTAGAGCGCGCCCCAATCGAGCACCGTGCCCTCCGGCACCATCGAAAACAGCGCCATGATGCCGATCAGCCAGGGAAGCGGCGTCATCGGCAGGCGGAGCTTTTCCTTGGCGGCGGCCGGATGCGGCTTGTCGGCAAGGATCATCGGCCAGGCAATCGCAATCAACGTCAGGCAGATCACGGTGACGACGAAGACATGCGGCAGCACGCCGACGCGCGCCATGAGGAACCCGCCGATGCCGGCACCGATCAGGCCGCCGAGGCTCCAATAGGCGTGGCAGGAGGACATGATTGCCCGCCGCATCGATTTCTCGACCTCGACCGCATTGGCGTTCATGGCGACATCCATCGCGCCGACGAAACCGCCGAGCACGAACATGCCGATCGCCGCCGCCCAGACGTTTGGCACCAAGGTCAAAAGCAGAAGCAGCGGCGACAGGATGATGGCCGTGACCTTGACGACCTTCTGCGAGCCGATGCGGGCGATGTAGCCGCCGGCAATCGGCATCAGCACCAGCGAGCCGATGCCAAACATCAGGATCAGGAGGCCGAGTACGCTTTCGCTGATGCCGAGCCGGTCCTTGAACTCGGGGATCTTCGGCGCCCAGCTGCCGGTGACGAAGCCATTCATCAGAAAGAGCAGGGAAACCGCCAGCCGGTTGCGGGTCATATAGCCCTGGCGGACGGTTGCAGTGGGAGAACGTTGGTCCATGGTATTGCCTCTGTGCCGGATCGGGCCGGCTCAAACAGTGATTTCGATCAGATTTCCATCGGGGTCGCGCAGCACCGCCTCGTAGAAGCCGTCGCCGGTCCAGCGCGCCTTCGCGACCAGGATGCCCTCGGCCTCGGCGCGCACAGCAATGGCATCGACCGCCTGTTCGCTGCCGAGCGACAGCGCGACATGGGCAAAGCCTGCGCGCTCGAGCTCGGCCGGATCACCCGGAGCGACCCAGGGACCTTCCATGATCTCGATCGCCGGTCCTTTGCCGAGTGTCAGGAAGCGCGAACGGAAGCCAGGCCGCCGCCGGCTTTCGTAAACGTCGCCGACCTCCGCACCGAAGAACGCCGACCAGAATCCGGCAATCTTATCGAGGTCGTGGGTCCAGAGAGCCACATGGGTTATCGTCATTGTTCCACCCCTCCCGCAATCAGGATGTCTGCACCCGCTGCCTCGAATGCCGCGCGATGCTCAGCAGGCGCGTCTGCCTCGAGAAGCAGCGTCGCCTTGTCGTCGATATCGACGATCCCATGAGCGGCAGCCGTCCCGAGTTTGTCGCTGGTGATGGCAACGACCAGACGGCGGCTGCGCAAGGCGACGAGCCGCTTGAATTCGGCGTCCTCTAAATAGATCGCCGTCAGGCCCGCTTCGGCATCGGCGCCGCAGGTGCCGAGAAAGCAGAGATCGGGCCTGAGCAGTTCGGCGTCGCGCTGCGCCCGCGCGCTGATGGCCGCACCGACCGCACGGTTGAGTGGCCCGCCAAGCAGGATGAGATCGACGCCAGGCTTCTCCATCAGCGCTGCAGCGATCAGCGGCGTATTGGTGACAATCGTGACCTGGAGCTCCGGCTCGATCAATTGCGCGATGGCGAGGTTTGTGGAACCGGCATCGAGGAACACGGTCATGCCCGGCTTGATCAATCCGACCGCCGTGCGGGCAAGTGCTGCCTTGCGCTCCGGCGCCATCGCCGCCCGCTCGCTCAAACTGCTGTGTGCAGCAGGAACGACCGGGAGCGCGCCACCATAGACCCGCTCGCAAAGCCCCGCTGCCGCCATTTCGCGCAGGTCGCGGCGGATCGTGTCTTCGGAGACGTTGAGCTCGGCAGCGAGATCCGCAGCCAGCACCCGGCCGTTGGCCTTCAGCCGCTCCTGGATCAGCGTCTTTCGCTCACGAAGTAAGAGATCGCTCGACATTTTTGCCAATCGTGCATAAACGTGCATAAATCGCTATGAATGTGCATAACGACTTTTGAAACCGATTTCAAGTCGCGGAATAAGCCAAATCACCGCGGGCCAGCAATTCGAGCAAACCGTGCCTTTTGCGCGTGACCGACGCCGTTTCGAGGAAAATTCTTCATCAAAACGCTCGGGAATTGGTGTTTTATGCGCTCAGATCGCCAATCTTTTATGCGATTGTCCGCTCAATCCGGACGACGGGCCGGACCACAAAGAAGATGGAAAATCACGATGAAGCTCCTCCCCACGCTGTTCGCCGCCGCTCTGATGCAGATTACCGCCCTCACTTCTGCTGAAGCCGGCGAAAATCTCGACGCGGTCAAATCCGCTGGTGTCCTGAAGATCGGCACCGAGGGCACCTATGCGCCCTTCACCTATCACGACGCCTCCGGCGCGCTCGTCGGCTTCGACGTCGAGATCGGCCAGGCTGTCGCCGAGAAGCTCGGCGTCAAGGCCGAATTCCTTGAAGGCAAATGGGACGGCCTGATCGCCGGCCTCGACGCCAACCGCTACGACACGGTCATCAACCAGGTCGGCATCACCGACGAGCGCAAGAAGAAGTATGACTTCTCCGAGCCCTACATCGCCTCCAAGGCCGTGCTGATCGTCAAGACCGACAACGAGGAGATCAAGGGCTTCGCCGATCTCAAGGGCAAGAAGTCGGCTCAGTCGCTGACCAGCAACTTCGGCAAGCTCGCAACCGCGTCCGGCGCCGAACTCGTCGGCACCGACGGCTTCGACCAGTCGATCCAGCTCGTGCTCACCGGCCGCGCCGATGCGACGATCAACGACAGCCTCTCCTTCCTCGACTTCAAGAAGAAGAAGCCCGACGCGCCGGTAAAGATCGCGGCCGAACAGGCCGACGCCGACTTCTCCGGCATCATCATCCGCAAGGACGAGCCGGAACTCTTGGAAGCCATCAACAAGGCGCTTGTCGACATCAAGGCCGACGGCACCTACGACAAGATCTCGCAGAAGTACTTCGGCGCCGACGTCTCGAAGTAAATCCCGATCTGCCGGCCGGTTTCACCACCGGCCATTCTCGTTACAGCGCCGCGCGTCAAACATGGCGCGCAAAGGACGTTGTAACACTTTAGGCTCGCTGCATAATCTCCACCCTAATCGATTCCGATCCAGGGGATTATGCAGTATGAATCGCGATCCGTTCCGGTCACCGGGGCGGATCGCGCTTTTTGAAAGGCCCGCCCTTGCCCACCTGGCTCCAACTCATGCTGGATTCGCTGCCGTCCCTGCTGTGGGCCGGCCTCACTTTCACTATCCCGCTGACGCTGCTTTCCTTCATCTTCGGCCTCGTCCTCGGCCTCGCAACCGCCGTCGCCCGCCTGTTCGGACCGGCGCCGGTCGTCGCGATCGCGCGATTTTACGTCTGGGTGATCCGCGGCACGCCGCTGCTCGTCCAGCTCTTCGTGATCTTCTACGGGCTGCCGAGCGCCGGCATCCTGCTCGACGCCTTCACCGCCGCACTCATCGGCTTCTCGCTGAACGTCGGCGCCTACACGTCCGAAATCATCCGCGCCGTGATCCAATCGGTTCCGCGCGGGCAATGGGAGGCGGCCTACTCGATCGGCATGAGCTGGAGCCAGGCGATGCGTCGCACCATCCTGCCGCAGGCGACCCGCGTCGCCGTGCCGCCGCTGTCGAACACTTTCATCTCGCTGGTGAAGGACACATCGCTTGCCGCCGCCATCACCGTGCCGGAGATGTTCCAGACCGCCCAGCGCATCGTTGCCACCACCTACGAGCCGCTGATCCTCTATATCCTGGCGGCGCTGATCTACCTCGCCATGAGCTCCGTGCTGTCGGCTCTGCAGGTCAGGCTGGAGCGGCGCTTCGCCCGCTATGGCGGCTTCCTGGAGGCACGCGCATGATCGAGCTTTCCCACATCGAAAAGCGCTTCGGCGACAATCTTGTCCTCAAGGACATCTCCGTCACGCTCGCCGAGGGCACGGTGACGGCTTTGGTCGGCCCATCCGGCGGCGGCAAGAGCACGCTGCTGCGCTGCATCAATCTGCTGGAGATCCCAACGTCCGGCGCAATCCGGCTTGGCGACGAGACGCTCGAATTTTCGCCCGGCCGCAAGGTCGGCTGGGCGGCGATCCAGCGCCTGCGCCGGCAGACCGGCATGGTGTTCCAGAACTTCCAGCTCTTCCCCCACCAGACCGCCCTCGGCAATGTCATGGAAGGTCTCGTCACGGTGCTGAAATGGCCGGCCGACAGGGCGAAGACGCGCGCGATGGAACTCTTGGAAAAGGTCGGCATGGCGCACAAGGCCGACGCCTGGCCGGCGACCCTTTCCGGCGGCCAGCAACAGCGCGTGGCGATCGCCCGCGCGCTTGCCCCGTCGCCCCGCGTGCTTCTCTGCGACGAGCCGACCTCTGCCCTCGACCCGGAACTGGCGGAAGAAGTGGTCGAAGTCCTGAGCCGGCTTGCTCGTGAAGGCACGACCATGGTCATGGCGACCCATGACCTGCGCCTCGCATCCCGCGTCGCCGACAAGGTGATTTTCCTCGACGGTGGTCTCATCGTCGAAAGCGGTGCCCCGAAGACGATCTTCTCGGCGCCCGAGCGTGAGCGTACCAAGAAGTTCATCGCCTCGCTGAGCGCCCCGCACGACTACGAAATCTGAGCGGAGGGGACGACGGATCACAGGACGATCCGGCGGGTGTGGGTCGGGCACCCTTTGCGCCAGCCTTGTCTATCTCTACCGTCATCCTCGGGCTTGATGTTCAGTCCGGGGAGCAGGACGGACGACCCCAGCAGGCTAGGCGCCCCCTCTACTTCCAGAAAACAAAACGGCCGGATTCGCATCCGGCCGTTTCTGTTTGTTTGAACTTACCCTCAGGCGCCGAAGACCATCAGCAGATCCTTGGCGTCGATCTGGTCGCCGGCGCGCACCAGCACTTCGGCAATCGTGCCGTCCTTCTCCGCATGCAGCGCCGTTTCCATCTTCATCGCCTCGATCGAAAGCAGCACGTCGCCCGCCTTGACCGCCTGTCCTGGCGAGACAAAGACCGTCGAGATGACACCCGGCATCGGCGCGCCGAGATGGGCGGCGTTACCGACCTCGGCCTTGCGGCGCACCGCGCTCTGAGCGCTGCGGTTGCGGTCCGGCACTTTGATCAGGCGCGGCTGGCCGTTGAGCTCAAAGAACACCTTGACCATGCCCTTCTCGTCCGCCTCGCTCTTGGCCTGGTGCAGGATCACGAGCGACTTGCCCCGCTCGATCTCCGGCTGCAGCTCCTCGCCCGGCGCAAGCCCGTAGAAATAGGCCGGCGTCGGCAAGACGCTGACCGGGCCATAGGTGTCGGCAGCAACCGCATAGTCGGTGAAGACCTTCGGATACATCAGATAGGAGGCGAACTCGAAGTCGTCGACCTTGCGCTCAAGCTTGTCCTCGATTGCCTTGCGCTCCGCATCGAGGTCGGCCGGCGGCAGCAGCGAGCCCGGAACGGCGGTATAGGCCTTTTCGCCCTTCAGCGCCTTCTTCTGCAGCGCTTCCGGCCAGCCGCCCGGGGGCTGGCCGAGATCGCCCTTGAGCATCGAGACGACCGAATCCGGGAAAGCGATGTCCTTCGCAGGATTTTCGACGTCGGCGACGGTCAGGTCCTGGCTCACCATCATCAGCGCCATGTCGCCGACGACCTTGGACGATGGCGTCACCTTGACGATATCGCCGAACATCTGGTTGGCGTCGGCATAGGCCTGGGCGACGCGGTGCCACTTGGTTTCGAGACCGAGCGAACGCGCCTGTTCCTTAAGGTTTGTGAACTGTCCGCCCGGCATTTCGTGCAGGTAGACTTCGGACGCCGGTCCCTTGAGGTCGCTTTCGAAGGCGGCATACTGGTGGCGCACCGCTTCCCAATAGAAGGAGATGCGACGAATCCACTCGGGATCGAGACCCGGATCGCGGTCCGACCCCCGGAGCGCCTCGACGATCGAGCCGAGGCAGGGCTGCGAGGTATTGCCGGAAAGCGCGTCCATCGCCGCATCGACGACATCGACGCCGGTCTCCACGGCGGCAAGCACGGTCGCGGCCGCAATGCCCGAGGTGTCGTGGGTGTGGAAATGGATCGGCAAGTCGGTCGCCTCACGCAGCGCCTTGAACAACACGCGTGCGGCCGCCGGCTTCAACAGGCCCGCCATGTCCTTGACGGCGATCATGTGCGCGCCGGCCTTTTCGAGGTCGGCGGCAAGGGCTGTGTAGTATTTGAGATCGTATTTCGGCCGGGCCGAATTCAGGATGTCGCCGGTATAGCAGATCGCCGCCTCGCAGATGCGATTCTCCTCGGCAACGGCCTCCATCGACACCCGCATGTTGTCGACCCAGTTGAGGCAGTCGAAGACGCGGAACACGTCGATGCCGCCTTTTGCCGCCTGGCGCACGAAGTATTTGACCACGTTGTCGGGGTAGTTTTTGTAGCCGACGCCATTGGCGCCGCGCAGAAGCATCTGCAGCAGCAGGTTCGGGGCATCTTCGCGAATGCGGGCCAGGCGATCCCACGGGTCTTCGGTGAGGAAGCGCATGGACACGTCGAAGGTCGCGCCACCCCAGCATTCGAGCGAGAAGAGCTGGGGAAGCGCGCGGGCATAGGTGCCGGCGACGCGGGCGATATCATGGGTGCGCATGCGGGTCGCAAGCAGCGACTGATGGCCGTCGCGCATCGTCGTATCGGTCAGGAACACTTGGCGTTCGCCACGCACCCACTCGGCGAACTTCTTCGGGCCGAGTTCGTCGAGCTTCTGCTTGGTACCGGATTTGATGTCGCCGTCGATGAACGGGACGACGGGCTTTGCCGCATCCGCCGGCGGCTTCGGGCGGCCCTTCGTCTCCGGGTGGCCATTGACCGTGACGTCGGCGAGATAGGTGAGGAGCTTCGTCGCGCGGTCCAGGCGCTTCACCTGCTGGAACAGTTCCGGAGTCGTGTCGATGAAGCGCGTCGTATAGCTGTTATCCTGGAACTTCGGATGGCTGATGATCGCCTCGAGAAAGGTCAGGTTGGTTGCCACACCGCGGATGCGGAACTCCCGCAGCGCGCGGTCCATGCGGCTGATCGCTTCGAGGGGGTTCGGCGCCCAGGCGGTAACCTTGACGAGCAGTGGGTCGTAGAAGCGGGTAATGACTGCACCCGGATAGGCGGTGCCGCCATCGAGACGGATGCCGAAGCCGGACGCCGAGCGATAACCGGTGATGCGGCCATAGTCCGGAATGAAGTTCTGCTCCGGGTCTTCGGTGGTGATGCGGCACTGCAGCGCGTGACCGTTGAGGCGGATGTCCTCCTGCTTCGGCACGCCCGATTCCGGCGTGCCGATCGCCTCGCCGTCGAGGATGTGGATCTGCGCCTTGACGATGTCGATGCCAGTCACGACTTCCGTGACGGTGTGCTCCACCTGAATGCGCGGGTTGACCTCGATGAAGTAGAACTTGCCGGTGTTGGCATCCATCAGATACTCGACCGTGCCGGCGCCGACATAGCTCGTCGCACGGGCGATCATCAGCGAATAGTCGGCAAGCTCCTGGCGCTGCGCATCCGAGAGGTAGGGCGCCGGCGCGCGCTCGACGACCTTCTGGTTGCGGCGCTGGATCGAGCAGTCGCGCTCGAAGAGATGCACGACATTGCCGTGGGTATCGCCGAGGATCTGGCTTTCGACGTGGCGGGCGCGCTCGACCAGCTTTTCAAGATAAACCTCATCCTTGCCGAAGGCGGCCTTGGCTTCGCGCTTGCCTTCCGTCACCTCACGGATCAGGTCCTTCGGGTCGCGAATGGCGCGCATGCCGCGTCCGCCGCCGCCCCAGGAGGCCTTGAGCATGACCGGATAGCCGATCTCGGCCGCAAGGCGGTGGATTTCCTTTTCGTCGTCCGGCAGAGGATCGGTGGCCGGAACGACCGGCACGCCGACGGAAATCGCGAGGTTGCGCGCGGCAACCTTGTTGCCGAGCTGGCGCATCGTCGCCGGCCGCGGACCGATGAAGATGATGCCGGCGGCATCACAGGCATCGACGAATTCAGGGCTTTCCGAAAGCAGGCCGTAGCCCGGATGGATCGCGTCGGCGCCCGAAAGCTTGGCGACGCGGATCACCTCTTCGATCGACAGGTAGCTCTCGATCGGACCGAGGTCGCGGGCAAGGTGCTGCCCGCGGCCGATCTGATAACTTTCGTCCGCCTTGAAGCGGTGCAGCGCCAGTTTGTCCTCTTCAGCCCATATCGCGACCGTTTTCAGACCGAGTTCGTTTGCAGCGCGGAAAACGCGGATGGCAATTTCAGAACGGTTGGCAACAAGGATCTTCGAGATAGGCAAGTCGGTCTCCTCAATGACTTGATATTGCGGGAAATGCTGCACCCGCGAAATAAAGTATTAGCGAGTCACCGAGCAGAGCGCAATTTCAGATGCGACAGGAAACCGAAAGCCTTCGACTCTAGGAGATCAGCCCGAGCCGGAAGGCGATCGCCACGACGTGATGGCGGTTCTTGCCCTTCAATTTCTCCTGGATGCCGTTCATATACCAGTCGACCGTATGGCTCGAGATATCGAGCACCTTGCCTATGTCGTTCGAAGTCATGCCGTCGGCGAGATAGTTGAGCGCTTCCATTTCGCGCCGCGTCATCTGCACCTCGACGCGCGAGCCGAGTTCGGCCGAAACCTCGGGATCGGTCAGCTCCAGAAGCTTCCAGAACAGCCGCTTGGCGATGGCGTCGAAGAGGCTGATCTCGACCGGGCTCAAGTCGACGACGCGACCGCCGACCGTCAGGTTGCCGAGCAGGCCGCGCCGGCCGTGCACCGGAAAGATGTAGCCATCGTAGAGACCGTGGTTTCTGGCCTCGATCATCATGCTTTCCATGCGCTTGCGATGTGGATCGGAGCGGAAGGCAAACAGCGTGTCACGCCAGCGGAAGCCGCGCTGCGCATGGCCGAGATAGCGGATGGTCGGATCGATCACCACGAACTTCTTGCGGATGTAGATCTGCGGCCAGCCTTCCGGCCAGCGGCCGGCGAGCAGCAGCCGCAGCGGATTGTCATGCGGTTTCGGCTGCCGAACGACACCGTAGAAGTCGAAGCCGCAGCGATCGAGCAGGCGCTCGAATTCCGGGACGATTTCCTCGCGTGTCTTCATCTCCTCCAGAAGCGCGAGAAACTGTACGAGCAGCGTAATGTTCATGGATCACCTTCCAGGTAGATGCATATGGTCGCATTTCCGAATCCGGACATAAAGGCACCGTTCAGCGACCATTCATGTTGCACCCGCGATAATCCCTCATACCACGCCCGGTCTTATGCGAAATATGCAAGAAATCGGAGTTGGCACGACAGATAGCAGACTATGAATATTCTCGCCAAGCTCGCATGCGAGCGAAACGGGAAAACGAGTGGCTGTCCATGCGTCCGGCTACGGCTTCCCTTTGCCGCAAAAGACCGTCTCAGCGCGGCCCCGAGTGTATGGGGGCGGAGCCCAAGCCCGCCAACCGTAGCTCGAGGACGCGGGTGCATCCGCCGCAGAAGGACTGCGGCGCGTCAAATCCGGTACCCGGAAGGGGTGAGACAGTGTCATTGTTCCAAGTGTATGCAAGAGCGCTCCAGTATCTTGCGGTTCACAAGTTTCGTGTCTCGGCGATCGTCCTCGCCAACGTCGTTCTGGCAGCCATCTCGATTGCCGAACCGATCCTGTTCGGGCGCATCATCGACGCCATCTCGTCAAAGGGCGAGGTCACGCCGATGCTTTTGATGTGGGCTGGCCTCGGCGTCTTCAACACCGTCGCCTTCGTGCTCGTTGCCCGCGAGGCGGACCGGCTGGCCCATGGCCGCCGCGCCACGCTCCTGACGGAAGCCTTTGGACGGATCGTTTCCATGCCGCTCGCCTGGCATAGCCAGCGCGGCACGTCCAACGCGCTGCACACGCTGTTGCGCGCCTGCGAAACCCTATTCGGTCTCTGGCTCGAATTCATGCGCCAGCACCTGGCTACGGCCGTCGCGCTGATGCTGCTCATTCCGACCGCCTTTGCCATGGACGTGCGCCTCTCGCTCGTCCTTCTCGTGCTCGGCGCGGCCTATGTCATGATCAGCAAGGCGGTGATGAGCCGCACCAAGGAAGGTCAGGCCTCGGTCGAGAACCACTATCATACGGTTTTCTCCCACGTTTCCGACGCCATCAGCAACGTCTCGGTCGTGCACAGCTACAACCGCATCGAGGCTGAAACCCGCGAGCTGAAGAAGTTCACCGAGCGGCTGATCTCCGCCCAGTTCCCGGTGCTCGACTGGTGGGCACTGGCGAGCGCGCTGAACCGCGTCGCCTCCACCATTTCGATGATGGCGATCCTCGTCATCGGCACCGTGCTGGTGCAGCGCGGCGAGCTCGGCGTCGGCGAAGTCATCGCCTTCATCGGTTTTGCCAACCTGCTGATCGGCCGTCTCGACCAGATGAAGGCCTTCGTGACGCAGATTTTCGAAGCCCGCGCCAAGCTCGAAGACTTCTTCCAGCTCGAGGACGCCGTGCGCGAACGTGACGAGCCGGCAGGCGCGACTGAACTGCCGCCAGCTGTCGGCGAAGTCGAGTTCCGCAACGTCTCCTTCGATTTTGCCAACACGAACCAGGGCGTGCACAACGTCTCGTTCACGGCCAAGGCCGGCCAGACGATCGCGATCGTCGGCCCGACGGGTGCCGGCAAGACGACGCTCGTCAACCTGCTGCAGCGTGTTCACGATCCGCGTGACGGCCAGATCCTGATCGATGGCAACGATATCTCGAAGGTAACGCGCAAGTCGCTGCGCCGCTCGATCGCCACCGTCTTCCAGGATGCGGGCCTGATGAACCGTTCGATCTCGGACAACATCCGCCTCGGCCGTGACGATGCGACGATCGAGGAAGTCATGGCTGCCGCCGAAGCGGCCGCCGCCTGCGACTTCATCGAGGGCCGGACGGGCGGCTACGACACGGTGGTCGGCGAACGCGGCAACCGTCTGTCGGGCGGCGAACGCCAGCGTGTGGCCATCGCCCGCGCCATCCTCAAGAATGCGCCGATCCTGGTGCTCGACGAGGCGACCAGCGCGCTCGACGTCGAAACCGAGGCCCGCGTGAAGGATGCGATCGATGCCCTGCGCAAGAACCGCACGACCTTCATCATCGCACACCGCCTGTCGACGGTGCGCGAGGCCGACCTGGTGATCTTCATGGATCAGGGCCGTGTCGTCGAAATGGGCGGTTTCAACGAGCTCAGCCAGAGCAATGGCCGCTTCGCAGCCCTCTTGCGCGCCAGCGGCATCCTGACGGACGAAGACGTCCGCATGAGCCACACGGCGGCATAAGACACGCGCTTGAAGTCAAGCGAACGAACCGAACCACCCGCGGTCAAACGCGGGTGGTTTTTTGCTTTTCGGCTTTCTGACAACGTCGCGTCGACCAGCCTTGCCATTCTCGAGATTGTTGGTAGACGGGAATTCCGGCCCCAATTCCAAAGGAATCATCATGCCGGACATCTCCACAATCGCAGTTTTCGCCACAGCAAGCCTCGTGCTCACCGCCACGCCCGGCCCTGACATGCTGCTCATCGCTTCTCGGAGCGTGAGCCAGGGGCGCGCAGCCGGGTTCCTCACCTATGCCGGGATCGCAGTCGGCACCTATTGCCACGCGCTGGCCGCAGCACTCGGTCTTTCCCAGCTCTTCGTCACCTTGCCGGTTACCTATGAGATCGTGCGCTGGGCGGGCTGCGCCTATCTGCTGTACCTCGCCTACAAGACAGTCCGCTCGAACGCATCGAGCGCGTCACCGGTTTCGACGCTCAAGCGACTTTCGAACTGGCGGATCTTCGGCGAGGGGCTGATGACGAACCTGCTCAATCCGAAGATGGCGCTCTTCGTACTGGCGCTGCTCCCACAGTTCGTAGACCCAAAGAGCGGGTCGATGGTCACGCAGATGCTTCTGCTGGCGACCGTGTTGAACGGGGTCGGCTTCCTCGTGAACGGCTCGGTCATCCTGGTCGGCAGCCATCTGCGCGCGCGGCTCGCTGGCATCAGGCGTTTCCCGAAGCTGCCGCAGTATCTTCTCGCCGGCGTATTCACGGGGCTCGCCTGCCGCCTTGCCCTTGGTTCCAGAAATTAGTCGCCCAGCAGGGGCGGCGTTCTCTTACGCCGCCCGCAGCGGCTTTGCAGTAGCAATGCCGCGCAACCATTCGAGATAATAGGCATAGGCGAAATGCAGCCCGATGCCGACGAGCACGAAGAGGCTGCCGAAGATCGGGTTTCTCCCGGTGACGAACAGCAGCACCTGGCCGGACATCGCCAGGATCGTGCCGAAGATGAAGATCGGCAGCGAGTGTCGCCCGACAACCGCGAGCGGATGATCGCTGTCGAGTTTGGCGAGGTTGCTGATGCGAGGCGTCACGGCGACGATGTAGGCAAGCGCCAGCACATGGAGCAGCCGGGGGCCCGACAGGAAGGTCTTGTCAAAGCCGGTCAAGACCGCTGGAAGACCGAAGGAAAGGTCGATGCTCCAGAAGGAGAAGAGCACCCAGACAGCGGAGACCGCAAGATAAGCGCCCGACAGGACGATCAGCCAGGGCCATCGGGGGAGTGATCCACCATTGCGAACGAAGGTCATCATGACGATGCCGATGACGAACAGGAACTGCCAGGACCAGGGATTGAGGAACCAATAGCCCTCGTCGAGGAAATTCGACGGCACGAACTTGAAGATGCCTGCGGCGAGCCACAGGGCGGCCGACAGCGACAGCAGCAGTTTCTTGCTGACGCCGTTCAGCCAGAGAATACCCGGCAGCATCAGGAACAGCGCCGCATACATCGACAGGATGTTGTTGTAGCCGAGCTGATACCCCAGAAGCACCATGGCGACGATGCCCTGTTCCGTCTGTTCCACCATCGGCCGAATGTTGATCTCGCCGATCAGATCCTGCCGGCCGAAATAGATCGCCCCGGCCGCAAAAATCGCCAGCGTCACGATGCTGGTCATGATGTGGGCGACATAAAGCGCCAGCGCCCGGCGCCAGATTTTCAGCGTCATCGCCAGCCGTTCTCCGGCGGCGAACTTGCCGCCATAGGCGATCCCGACCGACAGGCCGGAGATCAGCACGAAGGCTTCGGCGGAATCGGAAAAGCCGAAGTTCTTGTGCGTCAGATATTCGAGGTACTGTCCCGGAACGTGGTTGACGAAGATCGTCAGCAGGCACAGCGCCCTGAACACGTCGAGGCGTGTGTCACGCTCGTTGGGAACCATTCGGGCGGACGTCGGGTTGACACCACCCTGAAAAGTCTTTTGCAGCATGCGGTCCGTTTTCCAGGATTTGGCGCCCCTGCCCCATCCCTGTTGAAACGGGCACCGACAGCCCGCGCCGTCATTCAAACGCGCGAGATGCCAGGCACCATGAACTAGGTGGGATGAGGAACATGTTGCAGTTCTCCGCCCCATCCCGCTCCGATGATCTAGAGCATCCCGCTTTCAAGTGAAGTCACTGGAAGCGGATAAGATGCTCTGGCTTCAAAGTGTTAGAGCGCCCTTTGTGCGTTCGTCTGAACGCCTGGCGCTCCAAGACACGACACCCGGCCGTCGGGGTCATGCCGCCCGCATTTCCGCAAAGAAAAACCGGCCTTGCCCTTGCGGGAACAAAGCCGGTCTCATCCTGTCTTGAATGCCGGCCGTTACAGCAAAATGCCTTCATGCGCGTTTTTTGTGACACTATTGTTTATGCTGACAATCGGCTCGCCACTTTTCTGGTCGCGCTGCACCGAAATCTTGTGCCGCGCGCCGTTGAGCGTCACTTCTGCGGAGTAGCCGTCCCAGGCCGCCGGCAGCACCGGCCGAATGACCAGCTTGTCGCCCTGTCTGCGGATCCCGAGAATATCTTCGACGCCGACGCGGTAGAGCCAGCCAGCCGAACCGGTGTACCAGGTCCAGCCGCCGCGTCCCGCCAGATCGCCTTCGCCATAGATATCGGCGGCGACGACATAGGGCTCGACGCGGTAGTGTTCCGCCGCCTCGCGGCTCTGCGCATGCGAGACCGGGTTCAGCATCTGGAAGACGCGCCAGGCTTCTTCCGCCCTGCCCTGTTCGGCGAAGGCCAGCGCCACCCAGGTGGCCGCATGGGTATATTGCCCGCCATTTTCGCGCACGCCGGGCGGATAGGCCTTGATGTAGCCTGGATCCTGCGACGTCCGCTCGAGCGGCGGCGTGAACAGCCGCACGATGTGCTGGTCCGGATCGACCAGTTCGGCCATGACCGCATCCATCGCCTTGAGCGAACGCTGCTCGTCGCCTTCGCCTGAGAGGACGCTCCAGGACTGGCCGATCGAATCGATCCGGCACTCGAGCGCCTCGCTGGTGCCGAGCGGCGTGCCGTCGTCGTAATAGCCGCGACGATAGTAGTCGCCGTCCCAGCCGGCGGTGTCGAGCGCCTTCTTCAGGGCTTCGAGATGCGCCTCCCAACGGGTGACGCGTGCCTGGTCCTTACGCTCGCGAGCGTAAGGCAGGAAGCCGCGGAGCGTGCCTGCGAGGAACCATCCAAGCCAGGTGCTGGTGCCCTTTCCGGCAGCACCGACACGGTTCATGCCATCGTTCCAGTCACCGCCGAGGATCAACGGCAGGCCGTTCTCGCCGGTCCGCTTGATCGCGAGGTCGAGCGCACGGGCGCAATGCTCGTAGACGTCGCCGACCTCCTCGGAAATCTCAGGCTTGTAGAAGGCGTCGTGCTGGCCCTCTTCGAGAGCCGGACCGCTGATGAAGGCGATCTGTTCTCTCAGGATGTCGGAGGTACCGGTCACCGAGCAGTAATGCGTAACGGCATGGGCGAGCCAGACGACGTCGTCGGATATCATCGTGCGCACGCCGGCGCCGGTTCCCGGCAGCCACCAGTGCTGCACGTCGCCCTCGACGAACTGACGAGCCGCAGCATTCAGGATCTGCGCCCGGGCAAGCTCCGGCCTGTGGATCAGGAAAGCCAGCGTGTCCTGCAGTTGGTCGCGGAAGCCGAAGGCACCGCTCGCCTGGTAGAAGGCGGAGCGCGCCATGATGCGGCAACCGAGGCTCTGGTAGGGCAGCCAGTTGTTGATCATGGCGTCGAAGGCCGGATCCGGCGTTTCCACCTTCACGATATCGGTGAAATCGCGCCAGAACGTCTTGGCCGCCCCGAGCACCGTGTCGAATGCAGTCTCACGCAACTCACCGAGTACGGCACGAAGCTGATCCTCATTGTCGGCATCGCCGAGAATGAAGGTGACCTGCTGCTCGGCACCGGGTTCGATGGTCAGATCGGACGCAATGACCGCGCAAGGGTCGCCGTCTACGTCGACCGAACCCGAGAAATCGGCACCCGAAAGCACCGCCTGCGGCACGAGGATGCCGCCGAGCGAGCCCAAGAACTCCCGCCGGCTCGCGGTGTAACCGGCAGCCTGGCCGCCATCAGCGGTGAAGAACGCCGAACGACCGGCATAGTCGATGCTGTAGGGGTTGGTCGCGACCAGCGCTGCTGTCTCCTCATCCCATTTCGAGAGAATGAAGGGCGCCGAGCGGGCGCGATTGTTGCCGAGTACCCATTCGTTGTAGCCGTAGAGCCTCAACCGTCGCGCTGTCGTCGCACGGTTGCGGATCGAGACGCGGACGAGCTTTGCCGGCAGGCTCCGGTGAACCGTATGGGTCGCCTCGATCTCGAGGTCGTCCTGGGTGCTGCGGAAGCGCGAATAGCCGAGCCCATGCGCCGTTTCGAAGACGACGGAGCGGCGACGCGAGAGCGACGCATAGGGCGTCGATACCGAACCACTCTCCATGTCGCGGATGAAGATCGCCTCGCCCGGACGGTTGATGACCGTGTCGTTCGTCCACGGCGTCAACTGGTAGTCGCGCGAATTGCGGCTCCAGGAGAAGGCCGCGCCTTCCGCCGAAACGTGGAAGCCGAACTGCTCGTTGGAGATGACGTTGATCCAGGGCTGCGGCGTCGCTTCGCCGCCACGAAGACGCACGACATACTCGCGACCGCCTTCGGCAAAACCACCAAAGCCGTTCCAGAAGGAAAGGCCATCGCCCTTGATTTCGGCCGGGGCAACGTCTGCCTTCTCCTGCGGCGCCGCCAAAAGCGGTCCCACGAACTCGCCGCTCTTCTCGACACCTTTCACCGGTGCCGGCGAATAGAGCGAGTTGGCGCGGGCGATCTGGTCGGAGATCGTGCCGTTGCGGGCATGGAACACGGCGCGCGAGGCCGACAGCAGGGTCGACCAGGTCTCCGGTTCCATCAGGTCGCGGCGCACCGAGAAGATATGCTGGCGCGGGCCGTCCGAAAGGCCGCGAAGCCTCAGGTTCTCGCACATGGAATCCAGCGCATGCTGCATATCCTGCGCATAGGACGAGGCCCGCTCGTTGATGATGACGAGGTCGGCGGTGATGCCGCGGGCGCGCATATATTCCTGGGCGCGCAGCGCTTCACGTGCGATGCCGAGATCGCCGTCGTCGTTGATGCGGAGGCAGAAGATCGGGTAGTCGCCCGAGATCGCCAGCGGCCAGAGCTTCGACTGGGAGTCGAGGCCTGCCTGCACCGTCGCCGTGTCGGCACGCAGATGCATGTCCGGATAGACGAGGTAGCGGCCGAGCATCTGGAAGCTCGCGGCCTCCTGCGATGTCACGCCGACATGGCGCATCTGCACCTGGCTGCGGGTCCAGGCGTGGATGAGTTCCTGGTTGAAGGTCTCCGGATGGCGATAGCGGTCGATCGCGCGATCGACCTCCTCGCGGCTCGGCGCAGCGATTGTCCAGAAGACGACGCTGACCTTCTTGCCGGCGGGCACGCGAACGACGCGGCGCAGCGACATGATCGGATCGAGCGTAAAGCCGTCCGTGCCCGAAAGCACTGCGTCCGTGTCGAACGCGGCAGCTTCGGCAAGCGTCCGGCCCGGGCCGATGAAGCGGCGACGGTCGGTCTCCGCTTCCGTATGGCGATCGCTGCCGGCATTGTCGGTGACGAGATGCGCCACTTCCATGTCCGGGTCGCTGGAGCTGCGCTTGTTGCGGCTGACGCGAATGACGTCGCCGCGGCGGCTGATTTCCGTGCGCACGAACATCTTCGAAAAGGCCGGGTGCGCGCTGTCGGCCTCGTCGATCGAAAGCACCGGCTCGGCATAGGAGGTCACTTCGATGAAGCGATCCTGGGTGCCGGTGTTGAGCAGGATGACCCGGCGCCCTTCGGCGTCGTGTTCGGTGGCGACGATGCACTCGACCTCGCTGGTGAGGTCGCCGACGGTCTTGACGAATTCGGCCTTGTCGTCGCCGAAGCGGGTCAGCACCTTCTCGCCGGCCGCACGGCGCGGCTCCGATGTCGCGGACCACCAATCGCCGGTCGTCGTGTCGCGCAGGAAGATGAAGGTGCCGGTGCGGTCCTCGACCGGATCCGGCTTCCAGCGGGTGACGGACTGGCCGTTCCAGCGGGCATAGCCGGCGCCGTTGGCCGTCAGCATGACTGAGTAATGGCCGTTGGAGAGAAACACGGTCTCCCGGTCCTGTGCCAGCGGGTTCTCGATGATGCGGACTTCCGGACGCAGGAGATCGTCCTGACCCTTGCCGACCGATTCCGGCTCGCGCTTGGCATTCATGATCGGGATGTCGCGGGGCGCCTTTTCCTGCAGCAGCAGTTCGGCGGCCTCGATCACCGGATCGGCGTGGAACCACTCGCGCAGACGGCCATTGAAGACGACATTGGCGACAGCCGCGATCGACATGCCATGGTGGTGCGCATAGTAGTTGCGCACGACCGCACACTTCTGGCCCTCGGGCACACGCGTCGGCGTGAAGTCGACGGCATCATGGAAGCCGTAGACACCGAGTGCGCCGACCTCGCGCAGACGTCCGAGGTTGGCGAGCGCCGATTTCGGATCGTACATGCAGGCGAGGATCGAGGCGTAGGGCGCGATGACCGCGTTCTGGCCGAGGCCGCGCTTGAGCCCGAGCGTCGGCACGCCGAAGTTGGTGTACTGGTAGGTGAGCTCGTGGTCGCGCGCGTTGAACGCGGCTTCCGAAATGCCCCAGGGCGTGCCCAGACGGCGGCCGTGGTTGATCTGCTCCTTCACAATCAGATTGTTGGTCTGGTTGAGGATACCGCCCTGCCGCTCCTGCATCACCAGCGGCGGCATGAGATATTCGAACATCGAGCCCGACCAGGAGATCAGCGCGCCGCGCGCGCCGATCGGCACGATCGGACGGCCGAGCTTGTACCAGTGCTCCGTCGGCAAGTCGCCCTTGGCGATGGCAAACAGGCTGGTGAGACGTGCTTCCGAAGCGAGAAGGTCGTAGCAGGCCTCGTCGAGCTCGTTGGCGTTGACCCGGAAGCCGATCGACAGCAGGCGCCGCTCCGGCCGGAACAGGAAGCCGAAATCCATCGAGAAGGCGATGTCGCGGGCGCGATCCTTCAGCACCAGCAGGCGCTGGCGCAACGATTCGATCGCACCGAGATCGAAGACACCGTCGGAAATATGGGCTTCGCAGGTGCTGACGAGCGCATTTGCCCACTTCGTCACTTCGGTGCTCTGCGGCGTGCGCACCTCGTGGTCGAGGTTGACGGTGAGCTTGTGCATGTCGCGCGCCAGCACCGCGAGGTTGATCACCCGGATCGACGCGAACTCGCGCTCGCGCTTGACCGCGGCAAGCGCGTTCTGGAAGCCGACGATGCGTTCCTCGATCAGGCGACGCAGCGGCCGGACCGTCTTGCGGTCGTCGGGCAGATCGCGCAACACCTCCTGGAGGATCGCCACCACGTCGCCGATGCCGTCCAGGCTGCCCTGGACATGCGCCGACGGCGCCTCGGCCCAGTCGCGGCACATCGACGATACGGCAATCAGGTGACCGGCAAGGTTGCCGCTGTCGACCGACGAGATGTAGCGCGGCTCCATGGTGTCGAGCGTGTTCGTCCGATACCAGTTGAACAGGTGGCCGCGATACTTCGGCAGGCGGTCGATGGTGGCGATCGTCTGCTCCAGCCGGTTGATCGTCTCCTCGAAGCCGATCCAGCCGAAATCGCGTGCCGACATCACCGACAGCAGGTAGACGCCGATATTCGTCGGCGAGGTGCGCTCGGCCAGGACCGGCTGCGGCGTTTCCTGGAAGTTGTCCGGCGGCAGGAAGTGCTGCTCGGCGGTCACGAAGGTCTCGAAATAGCGCCAGGTGCGCCGGGCAATCAGGCGCATCTCGTCGATCGCTTCATCGGAGACGACGAGCTGGTCCTCGGTTTCGGCCGACTGGCTGACGAACCAGGCGACCGCAGGCGAAAGCGCCCAGAGCAACGCGAAGGGAATGCCGATGAACGGCAAGCCGGTGTCGGAGATCGCGGCAAGCGCCAGCGAAAGCGCCGAAAGCGCCGGCGCGATCCACATCGCGCGGTAGTAATCGCCAATCGTGCCGTGGCCGGCACTCTGCACCTGCGCGGCCGTGCGCCATTCGAGCATCAGCTTGCGGCTGACGAAGGTGCGGTAGAGCGAGCGCGCGATCGCGTCGCCCATCATCGCCGCATTGTGGGCGATGAAGACGATGCGGAGCGCCACTTGTGCATTGGCAGCGCGGACTTCCGTCAGCACCGCGTGAAGGTGGGCGCGGGCGACGATGTCGTTGCGGCGCGGCAGGAGGCCGTTGATCAGCGACAGGGTCGGGGCCACGAACAAGCTGAAGATCAGGACAATCTGCCAGATCAGCGCCTCGGTCGGCTCCATGTAGTACCAGCCCATCACCGAGGCGACGAGCCAGGCAAGCGGGATCAGCGAGCGACGCAGGTTGTCGTACATCTTCCAGCGCCCGAGCATCGACAGCCCGTTCGAGAAATTGAAGATGTAGGGCAGCAGCTGCCAGTCGCCACGCGCCCAGCGATGCTGGCGCGACATCTCGACCTCGTAGCGGGTCGGGAAGTCCTCGACGAGCTCGACGTCGGTTACCAGCGCGCAACGCACATAGGAACCTTCGAGCAGATCGTGGCTGAGAACGGCATTTTCCTGGATCCGGCCCTTCAGCGCCGCCTCGAAGGCGTCGACATGGTAGAGGCCCTTGCCGGTGAAGCTGCCTTCGCCGGCGATGTCCTGGTAGACGTCGGAAACGGTGAAGACATAGGGGTCGATGCCGCGGTTGGCCGAGAAGATACGCTGGAAGGCGGAAGCTTCGCTGCCCGTTGTCAGCGACGGCGTCACGCGGGGCTGCAGCAGGCTGTAGCCGGCGATCACGTCCTGTGTCTTAGGGTCGACCACCGGACGGTTGATCGGATGGTAGATCTTGCCGACGAGCTTCGTCACCGCATCGCGCATCAGGCGCGTGTCGGAATCGAGCGTCATCACGTACTGCACGTTGTCCGGCACCGTGTTGGCGCCCTGCAGGAACGAGGTGTCGCGGTCGCCGCGAAGCAGCATGTTCAGTTCGTGCAGCTTGCCGCGCTTGCGCTCCCAACCCATCCACACGCCTTCCTGCTCGTTGAACAGGCGGCGGCGATGCAGGAGATGGAAGCGCGTCTTGCCATCATAGGCGTAGCGCGCCGAAAGCTGAGCGATCTCGCGCTTGGCGTAGTCGAGCACATCGGAATCGGTGCTCGACTCCTCAACCTTGCTATCGGCCCAGTCGCTGAGCAGCGCGAAATAAATCTCGCCGCGCGGGTTGGCGAGGTAGTGCACCTCGAGATTGCGCACGAGTTCGTCGACATGGTCGCGCTTGGCAATCAGGCAAGGTACGACGACGAGGGTGCGGGCATGCTCGGGAATTCCGTCGAGGAATTCATAGCCGACAAGTCGCGATGGTCTGACGAACAGCGTCACCAGCGTGTTGAACAGGCCCATCGCGCCTTCGGACGCCGGCAGCGCGAACAGAAGCAGCATGATCAGCTTCGCGCCGTTCGGAATATCCATCGGACTGACGAAGGAATAGACGGCGATCATCGCCAGGATCGTCAAGAGGATGTTCGGGCCGGCGATCGCGAACCAGTCGAGCTTGCGGCTGATACGGATGATGGTCTGCAGCAGCGACGGTCGATAGCCGATCTTCTTCTCGAGCACCTTGCGCTGCTTGCCGACGAGGAAGGATCCGACGTTCGGCTCCTGCAGCGGCACTTCGGTCTCGGCCGCAGTCTCCGCCTCGCGCACCATCTCGATGGCGATCTGCGTCACCTCGTATTCGCTGTGACCGGAACGACGCGCGAGCTTCTCGATCGTGTCGCGATACTTGTTGCGCGAGCCGAAATCGAGCGCCGCATAGTCGGAGCCCTCGCGTAGCGCCGCGTCGATCTTGCTGACGCTTTCGAACCAGACAGCCCAGTCGGTATCGTCGATCTCGCGCAGGCTGCGGATGATGTTGCTCATCGTCGCATTGCCGGACGACAGGCGGTTCTGTTCGGCGACCAGCGCGTTTTCGACGTCGCTGCCGCGCCTCTCAAGCTGTTCCTCGATCCAGCCGATGACGGCACCGGAGGTCTGCGAGCCGTCACGCGTGCGGTAGAGCAGTTGCGCGACGAAGGTGTTGTCGGCAGCCAGCGCTTCCGATTCCGCAAGCAGCGCCCGATATTTCTCCGGATCGTTCAGGCGGATGATCTGGTCGGCAATGTCGTTCGCCTTTCGGCGCATGCCGCGCGAGCGCTCGACGCGGATGGCGATCCGGCGGAGGTTCTCGATCAGCACGAAGCGCAGGATCGACGGCAGCGCCCAGAGTTCGCCGATCTTGAAGGTGTCGTGCTTCTGGAAGCCTTCGACCATCGCCGTGATGCTTTCGCGCGTCACCGTGCTGTGGGTGTGGGCGACATAGAGCCAGGCGAGCGCCATGGTGCGCGGGATCACCGTGCCGGAAACCGAAAGCGTCGGCAGCTGCCGATAGAACCGGCGCGGGAAATCGCGCCGGACTTCCTGGATCGCCTCTTCGACGACGTGGTGGTTGTCGAGCAGCCATTCGGCGGCCGGCGTGATCGTCGCCCCGGCTTCCACGTCCGCAGCGGTCGCGCGGTAGACGCGCAGGATCTCGCTCTCGTTTTCGCGATGCCGCGGCCGGAACTCGAACGGGAAGAATCCCGGCAGCGAGGAGGCACCCTTCACTGCGAGATCCTCGCCGCATTGCCGGAGGTCCTCCATCGAGAAGAAGGTGGCGCGGATCGAATCGTTGTAATCGATCTGCTTTGCTTCCGGTTCGCGCGGAGAGGTGGGCGGCGTTGTTTGAAGCTGCATGGGTACGGGTTCTGAATCCAACCGGGGTTGATCGGCCCGGTCCTCTTGGGGTTGCCGGGTTGGCTGCGGACCTGAGAAGTCAGGCTGAGCCGGCGCATTGCTAGACACGGTCATGTGTCCTCCCATCCACCGTCAATTCCCGCATGTGGGGAATTGGCGGTAACAGGCACCGCCCTCGACTGGGCATCGGAGATCGCAAAGCCGGCGGCGCATTGGTTTTCAAGGCCGCGGTGATGCATGAAAATGGCATTTTTTAGCCGTGGTGCCAACAGCTTGCAAGGATTGCTCATACAAGTTCGGACGATTTGCGCACAAACGAATCAAGCCGAAACCGGCCGCTGCGCGCGCCCCCAATGGCACTTCGATACAGCTCTCTCAATTGCCCTCTTCTCAAGCTTCATCGCGAATGGCAGACGAGGCGAAACGTGAAGCGGCGAGGAAGGTTCCCTCGATTTGTAGAAAAGCGTCGATCCGCTCAGCCCACTTGCTCGGTGATCCACTCCCGGAAGGCCAGGCTGATGGGGTTTTCGAGCTTACCCTCGGGCACGGCCAGATAATAGCTGTTTTCCGTCTTCATCGGCCGATCGAGCACGATGCTGAGCGTGCCGGCGGCAATTTCCTGCTCGATCAGGTAACGTGGCAGCAGCGCGAAACCGAGCCCCGCCGTCGCCGCTTCGATCACCATGGAGAACTGGTCGAAACGGTTGCCGCGATAGGCGCCGCGGCCGTCCATGTCGTTGGCCTCGAACCATTGCGCCCAGAGCTTCGGCCGCGTGGCGAGATGCAGCAATGGGCCGGCGACGAGATCCTCGGGGGTCTCGATCGGATGGTTCGCCAACAGGGCAGGGCTCGCAGCGGGCACGATGATCTCGCTGCACAGATAGCTGCAGGTGGCGCGCGCCCAGACCGGTTGGCCGTAGTGAATGGCGAGATCGAAGTTCTGCTCGTCGAAATCGAAGGGCGCGGAACGGGAGGCGATGTTCAGCACCGTATCCGGATGGCGCTTGAGGAAGTCGGGAAGGCGCGGCACCAGCCAGCGGCTGCCGAAAGTCGGCAGCGACGCGATCGAGAGCGTCGAGTCCGCCCGCGCCGAAGCCATGGCGCGCACCATCAGCTCCTCGGTCTGATTGAGGAGACGGCGAACCTCGGGCAGGAACTTCTGGCCGGCATCCGACAGGATCACCCGTTGGCGCACGCGCTCGAACAAAAGCACGCCGAGCTGGTTTTCGAGATCCTTGATCTGCCGGCTGACGGCGCTTTGGGTAAGGTTCAGCTCGGCAGCGGCCTGCGTGAAGCTGCCGTGTCGCGCCGCGCATTCGAACGCCTGCAGCGTCGTCACGTCGGGAACCAGCCTGCGGCTTAACTTCATTCCAGCCTCGCATCAACATAGTCAGAAGCAACGCGATCAATGGCCAGTTCGATCGGATATGATCCGAAATGAGAATGACCTTGTCCTTCACCCATAGCGCGAGGCGAGCCCCAGTGAAAGAGAATAGTTTCGTATCGGCCGACGACATCCGTTCGGCCTTTTCCGCAGCCATGTCGGTCATGTACCGCGACGAGGTGCCGGCCTACGGCACGCTGATGGAACTGGTCGCCAAGGTAAACGACGATACGCTCGCCGCCGACCCGCTCCTGAAGGAGCGCCTCGACGCCACGGATTCGCTCGACCGCATCTCCGAGGAACGCCACGGCGCGATCCGCCTCGGCACGCCCGCCGAGCTATCGATGATGCGTCGCGTCTTTGCCGTCATGGGCATGTACCCGGTCGGCTACTACGACCTGTCGACTGCCGGTGTGCCGGTGCACTCGACGGCCTTCCGCCCCGTTGGTGACGCCGCTCTGAAGCGCAATCCCTTCCGCGTTTTCACCTCGCTTCTGCGCCTGGACTTGATCGCTGACGAGAGCCTGCGCGCCGAGTCACAGGCGATCCTCGCCGAGCGCCGGATCTTTACGCCCGTCGCTGTCGAACTGACCGAAAAGGCTGAACGTGACGGCGGTCTCGACAAAGCCGACGCTGAGCGTTTCGTCTCGGAAGTGCTCGAAACCTTCCGCTGGCACGACAAGGCCAATGTCAGCGCCGACATGTACAAGCGTCTGCACGACGCCCATCGTCTGATCGCCGACGTCGTTTCCTTCAAGGGTCCGCACATCAATCACCTGACGCCGCGCACGCTCGACATCGACAAGGTGCAGGCGCTGATGCCGGAATACGAGATCGCACCGAAGGCCGTCGTCGAGGGCCCGCCGACCCGCAAGTGCCCGATCCTTTTGCGCCAGACCTCGTTCAAGGCGCTGGAAGAACCGGTTTCCTTCAAGGATGCCGACGGCGCCTGGAAGGCCGGCTCCCACACCGCCCGTTTCGGCGAGATCGAGCAGCGCGGCATCGCGCTGACCCCGAAAGGCCGCGCGCTCTACGACGACCTGCTCGACGCCTCGCGCAAGATCGTCCGCCCAGCCGCCGACGGCTCCAATGCCCGCGAATACGAAGCAGCCCTCGCCAAGGCTTTTGAGCCCTTCCCGGACACTTGGGCAGGCATCCGCGAAGCCGGCCTCGGCTATTTCAGCTACTCGCTAACGGAGAAGGGCCGCAAGGCCGGCGTCTCCCCGGCGCGTGACATCGAAGCGCTGATCGCGAGCGGTCTCGTCCAGTTCGACGCGATCGTCTACGAAGACTTCCTGCCGGTCAGCGCCGCGGGTATCTTCCAGTCGAACCTCGGCGACGGCGCCCAGCAGGACTTCGTCGCCAGCCCGAACCAGAAGCGCTTCGAAAGCGATCTCGGCGCCACCGTGCTCAACGAATTCGACCACTATGCCGGCATCGAGCAGGCTTCGATCGAAAGCTGCATCCGGGCCTTGACCGGCGCGATCGCTGCGGAATGATGCTTTTCTGATGATCGACAAACGGCACATCGACGCGCTCGCCGACATCCTTGGAAACAAGGGGGTCGTTACGCGTCCTGAAGACCTGGAAGCCTACGAGACCGGCGCGCGCTACGATCGCGGCCGGACCTCGCTCGTGCTGCGGCCGGCAACGACGGAAGAAGTCTCTGCTGCAGTCGCCTATTGCGTCACGAACGGCATCGCGCTCATCCCGCAATCCGGCAACACCGGGCTCGTTTCCGGCTCGACCCCGGATCAATCGGGCGACGAGGCCGTGCTCAGCCTCGACCGGCTGGCGAAGCGCTTCGAGCTCGACCTCGACAATCGGTCGGTGCGGCTCGACGCCGGTTTCCGGCTGTCCGATCTCAACCGGCGGCTGGAAGAGCACGGCCTGTTCTTCCCGATCGATCTCGGCGCCGACCCGCGTATCGGCGGCATGATCGCCACCAATACCGGCGGTTCGCGCTTTCTGAAATATGGCGACGTGCGCCGCAACACCCTCGGGCTCAAGGTCGTTCTCGCAGACGAGGACGGCACCGTGCTCGACCTGCAATGCGACCTGCGCAAGAACAACACCGGCGTTGACTGGAAGCAGCTCTTTATCGGCACTTCGGGCGCCTTCGGCATCGTCACCGAATGCGTGCTGAACCTAGAACGCCTGCCGCAACAGACGGCAACCGCGCTGCTGGTTCCGGCAAGCGGCGCCCATGTACTGCCGTTGCTCCGAGCCATGGAAGAGCGGCTCGGCGCCTATCTCTCGGCCTTCGAGGGCATGTCGAAGAACGCCGTCACGGCCGCCTTCGCCCATGTGCCGTCGCTGAAGAACCCCTTCCAGGGCGGCAACGTTCCCGACTATGTCATCCTCGCCGAGATCAGCCGCACCTGGGCACCCCGCGACGGCGAACAGTCGCTCGACGCCGTGCTGGAATCGGCGCTCGCCGAGATCTGGGAAATGGAAGAGGCACCGCTCGCCGATGCCTTCGTCGGCCCGCCGCACGAGATCTGGGCGCTGCGCCACGCGCTGTCCGAGGGCGTCAAGCATCTCGGTAAGCTGATCGCCTTCGACGTCTCCTTCCGCAGGGGTGACATCATGGCCTTCTGCGACCATATGAAGGCAGAAATGCCGGCGAAATTCCCTGATGTGACCGTCTGCGACTTCGGCCATATCGGCGACGGCGGCGTGCACTTCAACCTCGTCGTGCCGAAGGACAGCGACCTTCTCAACGACGAGACCTTCGAATCCCGGCTTCGCGAATGGGTTTTCGCCGTCGCCGTTGAGGAGTATCACGGCAGCTTCAGCGCGGAACATGCGATCGGCCGCCGCAATCAGGCCTATTACGACATTTATACACCAGACAAACTCAAGGACATGGCCGCAGGCCTGAAGACGCTCACCTCGCCGGGAAAGCTCGGCAGCGTGCGCTTCGGATAGGTCAAGCCAGGAAAACGGGAGTCAGACCATGAACATCGCAACCAAAAAAGTCGACGTGACCAAGGAAGCCGCAGCGCTTCTCGAGAAGATGGGCGTCGCCAAGGAACTCTACACCGGCGGCGACATGCCGTCCTACAGCCCGGTCACCGGCGAAAAGATCGGCAACCTCAAGACGGTTTCGGCCGCGGAAGCCGCCGCCAAGATCGAAAAGGCTCATGAAGCCTTCAAGGCCTGGCGCCTGGTTCCGGCACCGAAGCGCGGCGAACTGATCCGCCTGCTCGGCGAAGAACTGCGCGCCTTCAAGGCCGACCTCGGCCGCCTGGTTTCGATCGAAGCCGGCAAGATCACCTCCGAAGGCCTCGGCGAAGTCCAGGAAATGATCGACATCTGCGATTTCGCCGTCGGTCTTTCCCGCCAGCTATACGGCCTGACGATCGCCACCGAGCGCCCCGGCCACCGCATGATGGAAACCTGGCATCCGCTGGGCGTCGTCGGCGTCATCTCGGCCTTCAACTTCCCGGTCGCCGTCTGGTCGTGGAACACGGCGCTGGCGCTCGTCTGCGGCAACTCCGTCGTCTGGAAGCCGTCGGAAAAGACCCCGCTCACGGCGCTTGCCTCGCAGGCGATCTTTGAGCGCGCGCTTGCCCGCTTCGGCGACGCACCGGAAGGCCTGTCCCAGGTTCTCATCGGCGACCGCACCGTCGGTGAAGTCCTCGTCGACAACCCGAAGGTTCCGCTCGTTTCGGCCACCGGTTCCACCCGCATGGGCCGCGACGTCGGTCCGCGCCTTGCCAAGCGCTTCGCCCGCGCCATCCTCGAACTCGGCGGCAACAATGCCGGCATCGTCTGCCCCTCGGCCGATCTCGACATGGCCTTGCGCGCCATCGCCTTCGGCGCCATGGGCACCGCCGGCCAGCGTTGCACCACCATGCGTCGTCTCTTCGTGCACGAGAGCGTCTATGACCAGCTCGTTCCGCGTCTGAAGAAGGCCTATGGCTCGGTCTCGGTCGGCAACCCGCTGGAATCGACCGCCCTCGTCGGCCCGCTCGTCGACAAGGCTGCTTTCGACAGCATGCAGAAGGCAATCGGCGAAGCCAAGTCGCATGGCGGCACCGTCACCGGCGGCGAACGCGTCGAGCTCGGCTATGATAACGGCTACTATGCCAAGCCGGCCCTCGTCGAAATGCCGAAGCAGGCTGGCCCGGTGCTCGAAGAGACCTTCGCGCCGATCCTCTACGTCATGAAGTACAGCGACTTCGACGCCGTCGTTGCCGACCACAATGCGGTCGCGGCCGGCCTGTCCTCGTCGATCTTCACCCGCGACATGCAGGAATCGGAACGGTTCCTGGCCGTCGACGGCTCGGATTGCGGTATCGCCAACGTCAACATCGGCACCTCGGGTGCTGAAATCGGCGGCGCCTTCGGCGGCGAAAAGGAAACCGGCGGCGGCCGCGAATCCGGTTCGGACTCGTGGAAGGCCTACATGCGCCGCGCCACCAACACGGTGAACTATTCGAAGGCTCTGCCGCTGGCGCAGGGCGTGTCGTTCGACATCGAATAATCGGCGCACTTAAATAGGGTTCGACCATGACCATCAATCAAACGGTCAAGGAGGCGGGCTTTCAGCCCGCCTCGCGGATCTCCTCGATCGGAGTCTCCGAAATCCTGAAAATCGGCGCCCGCGCGCAAGCGATGAAGCGCGAAGGCAAGCCGGTCATCATCCTCGGTGCGGGCGAGCCCGACTTCGACACGCCCGACTACGTCAAGGATGCCGCCTGCGAGGCGATCAAGCGCGGCGACACCAAGTACACCGCGCTCGACGGCACGCCGGACCTGAAGAAGGCAATCCGCGAAAAGTTCCAGCGTGAAAACGGCCTTGCCTACGAGCAGGACGAGATCACGGTGGCAACGGGCGCCAAGCAGATCCTGTTCAACGCCATGATGGCGTCGATCAATCCCGGCGACGAAGTGATCATCCCGACGCCCTACTGGACCTCCTATTCGGATATCGTCCAGATCTGCGAAGGCAAGCCGGTTCTGATCCCCTGCGACGCCTCCTCCGGTTTCCGCCTGACTGCCGACAAGCTCGAAGCTGCAATTACGCCGAAGACGCGTTGGGTGCTGCTCAACTCGCCGTCGAACCCGTCGGGCGCCGCCTACAGCGCTGCCGACTATCGTCCGCTGCTCGACGTGCTCCTGAAGCATCCGCATGTGTGGCTGCTGGTCGACGACATGTATGAGCACATCGTCTATGACGGCTTCCGCTTCGTCACCCCGGCCCAGCTTGAGCCTCGGCTCAAGGACCGGACGCTCACGGTCAACGGTGTCTCCAAGGCCTATGCCATGACCGGCTGGCGCATCGGTTATGCCGGTGGCCCGCGCGGCCTGATCAAGGCTATGGCCGTGGTCCAGAGCCAGGCAACCTCCTGCCCCTCCTCCGTCAGCCAGGCCGCTTCCGTCGCCGCGCTCACCGGGCCGCAGGAATTCTTGAAGGAACGCACGGCCAGCTTCCAGCGTCGCCGCGACCTGGTCGTCCATGGCCTCAACGCCATCGACGGTCTCGACTGCCGCGTTCCGGAAGGTGCCTTCTACACCTTCTCCGGCTGCGCCGGCATGCTCGGCAAGGTGACGCCATCGGGCAAAAAGATCGAGACGGACACGGACTTCTGCGCCTACCTGCTCGACGATGCCCACGTGGCCGTCGTTCCAGGCTCGGCCTTCGGTCTCTCGCCGTTCTTCCGCATCTCCTACGCGACGTCGGAAGCGGAACTGCAGGAAGCACTGAAACGCATCGCCGACGCCTGCGCGCGGCTTTCGTAACCGGCTGATCGGCCCCTCACCCTAGCCCTCTCCCCGCTTGCGGGGAGAGGGGACGGTCGAGTGTGCAGCATCGGCCCCACTTGCCAGGCAGGTCTTCGCATCCGCGCCGGAATTGCTACCTCCCGACAAAGCTTGAGAGCGATTGGGAGGTAGACCGCATATCCCTTCGCCCCGCCTGCGGGGAGAAGGTCGCGGCAGCGGGATGAGGGGCTTTCCGATCTCAACCCTGCCCCTCAAAACGTCGGCGGCGTACAAGCGCTGATCACCTCGCAAGGCACCGGCCCAACACAGCGAAAGCGATGCGGCCGCCGGCTCTCAAAGTAATACGCATCCCCCGGCCCCAGTATCCGCCGCTCGTCATCGACGGTCACCTCGATGCGGCCCGAGAGTACGATGCCTCCCTCCTCGCCATCATGCACCAGCGGCACCTTTCCGGTGTCGGCGCCCGGCTGGTAACATTCCTTCAGGATCTGCAGGCTGCGGCCAAAGAGGTTCTCGCCGATCTGCCGGTAGGAAATCGGCCCCTTGCCGATTTCGACCAGTTCCTCCGCCGCATAAAACGCCTTGCGCGGCTTCTCCGGCTCGAAGGAGAAGAACTCCGCAAGCCCGATCGGAATACCGTCGAGGATGCGCTTCAGAGCCCCGACGGACGGATTGGAGGCGTTCGATTCGATCAGCGAGATCGTCGAGTTGGTGACGCCGGCGCGCTTGGCGAGTTCGCGTTGCGACAGATTGTGCATCAGCCTCAGATGACGAAGCCGGTTTCCGATGTCGACTGTCATGCAGATCAAACCTTGGTGTTCAGGTTGTTCGAAATAGCGCAAATACACTGCATCGACCCGATGAAATTCAATGAGTTATGTGACAGCAGAAAAGGACTTGTTTGGCAAATCAAATCATGGCGTCAATCGCCGACCTCAGGAGGATGCCATGAACCAGCACACCAAACCCAACGCTCCCGTACTCGACAGCTATTGGATGCCCTTTACCGCCAACCGGCAGTTCAAACAGGCACCGCGCCTGCTCGCCTCGGCCGAGGGCATGCACTACACCAGCACCGATGGCCGCACGATCCTCGACGGCACCGCCGGCCTCTGGTGCGTCAACGCCGGCCATGGTCGCCGCCAGATTGCCGCTGCCGTCGAGCGCCAGCTGTCGACCATGGATTTCGCGCCCTCCTTCCAGATGGGCCACCCGATCGCCTTCGATTTCGCCGAACGTCTCGCCGAGATCGCTCCGGGTCCTGAGGGCCAGAAGCTTGACCGCGTGTTCTTCACCGGCTCCGGCTCGGAATCGGTCGACACCGCCCTGAAGATCGCGATCGCCTACCAGCGCGCGATTGGCCAGGGCACCCGCACCCGCCTGATCGGCCGTGAGCGTGGATATCACGGTGTCGGCTTTGGCGGCATTTCGGTCGGCGGCATCCTCAACAACCGCCGCGTCTTCCCGCAGCTTCCCGGTTCGGACCACCTTCGCCACACCCACGACCTCGCCAAGAACGCCTTCGTCAAGGGCCAGCCGGAGCACGGCGCCGAACTTGCCGATGATCTCGAGCGGCTGGTGGCGCTGCACGGCGCCGAAACCATCGCCGCCTGCATCGTCGAACCGGTCGCCGGCTCGACCGGCGTGCTCATCCCGCCGAAGGGTTACCTGGAACGCCTGCGCGCCATCTGCGACAAGCACGGCATCCTCCTGATCTTCGACGAAGTCATCACCGGCTTCGGCCGCCTGGGCGCCCCCTTTGCGACGGATTTCTTCGGCGTCACGCCCGATCTGGTGACGACCGCCAAGGGGCTTACCAACGGCGCGATCCCGATGGGCGCTGTCTTTGCCAGCCGCAAGGTGCACGATGCTCTGATGCATGGTCCGGAAAACGCGATCGAGCTCTTCCACGGCTACACGTACTCCGGCCACCCGGCCGCTTGCGCCGCCGGCATCGCCACGCTCGACATCTACCGCGACGAGGGCCTGATGACCCGCGCTGTCGAGCTGCAGGACGCCTGGCACGATGCCATGCATTCCATGAAGGGCCTGCCAAACGTCATCGACATCCGCACGATCGGCCTGATTGCCGGCATCGAGCTGCAGTCGCGCGACGGCGCTGTCGGCGCCCGCGCCTATGACGTCTTCGTCGATTGCTTCGAAAAGGGTCTGCTGATCCGCGTCACCGGCGACATCATCGCCTTCTCGCCGCCGCTGATCGCCGAAGAGAAGCATTTCGCCGAGATCGTTTCGATCCTTGGCGATGCGCTGAAGCGCGCCAAGTAAGTCAAAGCGAAGCAAGTCAAAACAGCGCCGCCGCCGCGGATATCGGCGGCGGCGTTTGCATTTCACATGCGGCGCCGAATCCGGCTAACATCTCTGCGAGAAAGCCGCGTCCTAGCGGATCAGCAGCGCCCGGAAATCGTTGACGTTCGTTCCGGTCGGTCCGGGCGCGAAGAGATCACCACTCGCGGCAAAGGCCGACCAGGCATCATGGCGGGCGAGGTGCAGGCGCGGATCGATGCCGGCCGCCCGCATGCGGGTTATGCTCTCACCGTCGGCAAAGGCGCCGGCATTGTCCTCGGAACCGTCGATGCCATCCGTATCCGCCGCAAGCGCATCAATGCCCGCAACGCCATCGATATCGAGCGCCAGCGACAGCAGCAATTCGCTGTTGCGCCCACCCTTGCCGTAGTCCTTGCCTGAGATCGTCACCGTCGTCTCGCCGCCGGAAAGCAGCACCACCGGCTTCTCGAAGGGGCGGCTCCTGAGCGCCACTTCACGAGCGAGCGCCGCATGCATGCGGCCGATATCACGCGCCTCTCCCTCGATCGCATCGGATAGAATACGCGCCTCGATACCGAGTTCGCGCGCCTTAGCCGCGGCCGCCTCCAGCGACACGCTCGCCGAGGCGATCACGTGGCATTCATGTCCGGCAAAACGCAGATCGTCCGGATCGGGCGCTCTTGCCGCTTCCGAGCGCAGATGCGCCATCACCCCATCGGGCAGCGCCATGCGGTAACGAGCAACGATATCAAGTGCCTCCGCCGGCGTGCTGCGATCCGGAACGGTTGGACCCGAGGCGACGAAGGCCGGATTGTCGCCGGGCACGTCGGAGACCACCAGGGTGACGACACGCGCCGGGAAAGCCGCCGCAGCGAGCCGACCGCCCTTGATGCGCGACACGTGCTTGCGGACCACATTCATCGCTGAGATCGGTGCACCGGAAGCAAGGAGCGCTTTGTTGACCGCAATCTCGTCGGCAAGCGTCAAGCCTTCAGGCGGCGCCGGCAGCAGGGCCGAGCCGCCGCCGGAAACCAGCGCAACCACGAGATCGTCGGCTGTCAGGTTGGAGACGGCGTAAAGCAGCACGCTCGAGGCCCCGAGGCCGGCTTCGTCCGGCACAGGGTGGGCCGATTGCAGCACAGTGATCCGCTCGCAATGTTCGATCGGGCCGTGTCGCGCCACCACCGTCCCGCTCAACGGATGCTTCCAGAGCCGCTCGAAGGCAGCCGCCATCTGGCTCGCCGCCTTGCCGGCGCCGACGACCACGGTCCGCCCCTTTGGCGGATCGGGCAGATGCGCCTTGATTGCCTCATAGGGGTCGGCGGCTCTTACGGCTTCCTCGAATAGCCGGGTCAGGAACGGGCGCGCTTCGAGCATGATCGTCACTCAATCGGCAATTTCGAGGTCGTAGACGAAGATACCGGCAACGCCGCCTTCGGCCGCAGCGACGATCTTGGCGCCGGTCTTGCGGTGCGCCTCGTCTTCCAGGTAGGCGTCGCGGGCCGCCGCATCGGTGAAGTCGACGATGAAACCTAGGCCATGGCCCTTGTCCATGCCCACTTCCGGGCTGACATTGCCACCGATATGGGCTGCCATGAAACCCGGCAACCGTGATTTCAGCGCGACGATCTCGTCGAAGATCGTTGCTTTCTCCTCCTCGGAGATTTCGGGGCGGAAGCGGATGAAGACGCAATGGCGGATCATGGGGACCTCAACGGATATCGGCGCGGGCGCGCGGGCGGCTGTCGTTACGTTCGTGGGCAAAGATGGCAGGCGGCAGGGGCTGGCGCTCGCGAATGATGTCGGCGCCCTTCTCCCCCATCATGATCGTCGGCCCGTTGGTGTTGCAAGAGGGAACGCGCGGCATCACCGAGCTGTCGCAGACGCGCAGTCCCTCCAGCCCCCGCACCTTGAGATCGAGGTCGACCACCGCCATGGCGTCCGTCCCCATCTTGCAGGTTCCGACGGGGTGGTGATCCGTCTTGGCATTGGCGCAGCCGTAGTCGAAGAACTGTTCATCGCTGATGACCGAATTGCCGGGAAGACGTTCCGCCATCACGAAAGGCTTCAGCGCCGCCTGCTGCATGATCTCGCGGGCGATCTTCAACCCCTCGATCGACATCTTGCGATCGTGCGGATCCTCCCAATAGTTGGGGTCGATGAGCGGCGCTGCCGCCGGATCCGAGGACGAAAGCCGGACCGTGCCGCGTGAGCGCGGATGCAGATAGGCGGAATTGAGCGTCACGCCGGCGTTCTTCAGCTTTTCGACGCCGGCCTCGATGCCGGAGCCAAGCCCCAGATGGAACTGGATATCCGGCGAGCGCGCATTGGGATCGGCATACCAGAAGCCCCCGGTTTCAAAGAGCGAGGACGCTACCGGACCGGAACGGAACAGCACATATTGCAGCCCGGCCCATAGCGTACGATGAAGTTTCGCCACACCGTCATAGGTGTGGTCGCCGGTGCATTCAGAAATGACGAAGAGATCGAGGTGGTCCTGCAGGTTGCCGCCGACCCCGGGCAGGTCGTGCTTCACCGCGACGCCGACCGACTTCAGGTGATCGGCCGGGCCGATGCCGGACTGTAGCAAGAGCTTTGGCGAACCGATGGCGCCGGAGGAGACAAGCACTTCACGCTCCGCCCGGATGATCTCGCTACCCTTGCCGGTGACGACTTCGACGCCGACGGCGCGGGTGCCCTCAAGCACGATCCGCGCGACGCGCGCGCCGGTCCGGACCGTGAGGTTGCGGCGGTCCTTGATCGGCGAAAGATAGGCAAGCGATGCGCTCGAGCGGCGACGGTTGCGCTGGGTGAGCTGGTAGAAGCCGACGCCCGCCTGCTGGCGGCCGTTGAAATCATGGTTATAGGGAATGCCGAGTTCCTGGCCGGCGCGGATATAGGCGTCACAGATCGGCAGCGCCGAGACCGGCATTGAGACGCCGAGCGGGCCGCCATAGGCGTGATAGTCGTCGGCAAAGCGCTGGTTGTCTTCGCAGCGTTTGAAATAGGGAAGCACGCTGCGATAGTCCCAGCCGGCGCAGCCGTCCTCGGAAGCCCAGAGATCGTAGTCGGCGGCGTTGCCGCGGGTGTAGAGCTGGGCGTTGATCGAGGAGCCGCCGCCAATGACCTTGGCCTGGGTATAGCGCAGCACCCTGCCCTTCATGTGCTTCTGCGGGACGGTCTCCCAGCCCCAGCTGGCAACACCCTTGGTCATCTTGGCAAAGCCGGCCGGCATGTGGAACAGCGGATTCCAGTCGCCGCCACCGGCTTCCAGCAGCAGCACGCGAACCGACGGATCCTCGGAGAGCCGGTTGGCAAGAACGCAGCCGGCCGGGCCGGCACCGGTGATGATGTAGTCGTAGCTCATTCCCTGTTTTCCTCCGCCGCCGCCATTTGGAACGTTCCAAATTTTCGACGTGATAACTCCAAACCCTGCCCGCTTGCGAGCGTCCGTAAGTCCTGCCTGTTTCCTAGAGTCGGCCGATCGAAAGGCCGCCATCCGCCTGGATGACAGAACCCGTGGCAAAGCCGAAAGTGCCGCCGGCGAGACCGGCCACCATGTTGCCGATATCCTCCGGCTCGCCCCAACGGCGCATCGGCACCAGCCCGCCATCGATCAGTGTGTCGTATTTCGCCGAGACGCCCGCGGTCATGTCGGAGCGGATGATGCCCGGCCGGATCTCGAAGACCGAGATTCCGGTATTGGCGAGCCGGAGCGCCAGACCCTGGCTGAAGGCGGCAAGCCCGGCCTTGGTCATGCAATAGTCGAGCCGCTCCGGCGAACTCATCGTCGCCGAAACCGAGGTGATGTTGATGATCGATCGCGGCGTCACATCGGCCGGATCGGTCAGCATCGACACCAGAACGGCCTGGGTGAAGAACACCGTGCCACGCAGGTTGGTGGCGACGATCGTGTCGAAATTCTCCGGCAGCAGGTCGAGAAAGTCACCCCTGACGACCGAGGCAATGCCGGCATTGTTGACGAGGCAGCGGATCGGACCGAGTTCGTTACGGATGCGCTCGACGGTGGCGCCATGCCCGCCGACATCGGCAAGATTGGCCTCGATGTAGATGGCCCGGCCGCGATCGCCCGCAAGTTCGGCAAGCGTCTGGTCCGTGGCAGTGTCTGGAGCACCGAGACCGGTGATGGCGATGTCAAAACCCTCGCGCGCAAGCGCGCGGGCAACGCCGAGCCCGATGCCGCGGCGGCCGCCGGTGACGATGGCGACGGGACGCGTCGATGACGTCATGATCGGAACTCCTTCGCAACGATATGGTAGGCGACGCGCAGCGCCTGGGCGGCAACCGTCAGCGCCGGATTGACGGCAGCAGACGTGGGCAGGAAGCTCGCGTCGACGACAAAAAGGTTCGGGTGGTCGAAAGCACGGCAATAAACGTCGAGCGGCGCATCCTTCGGGTCCTTGCCCATGCGCACCGTGCCGCACTGGTGCGACGGCGTGCGCTTGTCGAAGGCCTGGGATAGCACGATCGGATAGCCGGCGGCCTTGAAGTGCGCGCGCATCTTCGCTTCGAGCCCGGAAAGTGCCTCCATGTTCGAGCGCCGCCACTGCATGATGATGCCCTTGCCGTCGACCATGATACGACTTTCCGGGTTCGGCAGGTCCTCGGTCATCATGTACCAGTCGACCGCATGACCGGCCATGAAGTCGAAGGCGAAGCGCGGTGCCCAGACCGGCGCATTGGCCTTGAGGATGTCGGCGTTGATCTTGCCGAGCAGCTGGACATTGCCGAGCGGCAAACCGTCCCGGCCGCCGGTCAGGTAATAATCGTTCAGCATCAGCGTCTTCTGGTAGATGCTGTCATTGCGCCGGAACGGATTGATCGCCAGCATGGCGCTGCAATTGTGGTTCATGAAGTTGCGGCCGACCTGGTCGGAAGCGTTTGCCAGCCCCTTGCCGTCGCCGGAGCGCAGCAGGATGGCCGCCGAATTGATCGCGCCCGCCGCCAGGATCACCAGCTTCGGCGACAGCTTCTTCTTCTCGCCCCTGTGGGTATAGTGGATCGCCTCGATCCGGCCGCCCGGCCCCGCCTCCAACGTGTCGACATGGGCTGAGGTGATCAGCTCGATATTGGGGTCCTTCAGGGCGGCCGCAAGCGATGCGGTCTCGGCATCCTTCTTGCCCTTGCCGGTGTTGGGAAATCCGTCCCATGGCGTGCGCCCGCCGGCGAGCCACGTCTCGATATCGACACCGAGCGGCAGCGTCGCCGGGTGCAGTCCCTGCGCCTTCAACTCGGCGCGCGCGCGGGCAATCGCCGGCTCGTCCGGTACCGGGCCGTGAGGATAGGGCGAGGCATGGAACGGCTCCGTCGGGTCCTGGCCCAGCTCGCCGCGAACCTCGAACAATTGCTCGGCCTTGCCGTACCACGGCTCCAGCTCTTCATAGGCAAAGGGCCAGGCCGGCGAGACGCCGCCAAGGTGCTGCATCTCGGTGAAATCCTCGGCACGGTAGCGCAGGAGCACCGCGCCGAACAGCTTGGAATTGCCGCCGACGAAGTAGAAATTTCCCGGATTGAACTCGGCACCATCGGGCTCGCGCCACATCTCCTTTGGCCGGAAATGGCCCTTGACGAAGATCGAGCTGTAGCTGCGCGCCTCCGGCGTATCGGGCAGGCGCTCGCCGCGCTCGAGGATGGCGATGCGGGCACCGGAGCCGGCAAGCCCCGCCGCAAGGGTGGAGCCGCCGATACCCGACCCGATGATGACGATGTCCGGCTGCTCCTGCATCGTTCGTTACACGATCCGCTGCTGGCTCTGCGGGTCGAAGAACACCGCCTTGTCGAGGTTGAAGGCAAGGCGCGAGGTCTGGCCGGGGGCGATGCGCGCATCGGCGCGCAGGCGAGCAACGACCTCCTTGCCGCCGAGACGGGTCACCGCGAAAGTGTCCGAACCCGCGGGCTCAACCACCTCGATCAGGCATTCACCTTCGACGATCGCCTTGGCATTGCGGTCGGCCCCGTCAGGATCGGTCAGCGCTTCCGGACGGATGCCGAAGACGACGTCCTTGCCGGCATAGGCGGCGAGTGCGCCGTTATGCGGCACCGCCAGCTTCATCGGCTCGGCGTTCGGGCGCGCGAGCGTGACGGCAACGTCGGAACCGCTCTTTTCGATGCGCGCCGTCAACAGGTTCATGGCCGGCGAGCCCATGAAGTCGGCGACGAACATGTTGGCCGGATTGTTGTAGATCTCCGCCGGCGTTCCGAACTGCTGCAGCACGCCGTCCTTCAAGACCGCGATCTTGGTCGCCAGCGTCATCGCCTCGATCTGGTCGTGCGTGACGTAGACGATCGTCGTCTTCATGCGATGGTGCAGGCGCTTGATCTCGGTGCGCATGTCGACGCGCAGCTTGGCGTCGAGGTTGGACAGCGGCTCGTCGAACAGGAAGACCTGCGGGTTGCGCACCAGCGCACGGCCCATGGCGACGCGCTGGCGCTGACCGCCGGAAAGCTGGCTCGGCTTGCGGTCGAGCAGATGGCCGATCTGCAGCATGTCGGCGACCTGCTTGATCGCCTTTTCGCGCTCGTCCTTCGGCACGCCGCGGATTTCCATGCCGAAGGCGATGTTTCCGGCGACCGTCATGTTCGGATAGAGCGCGTAGGACTGGAACACCATGGCGATGTCGCGCTTCGACGGATGCAGATCGGCGACCGAGCGGCCATTGATGGCGATCTCCCCCGACGTGATCGGCTCCAGCCCGGCAATCGTGTTGAGCAGCGTGGACTTGCCGCAGCCCGAGGGGCCGACGAGCACGAGGAAACCACCCTTTTCAATCTCCAGGTTGATGTCCTTCAGGATCTCGAGCGAGCCATAGGATTTGCGCAGGTTGCTGATTTTCAAGAAAGACATGAGCTTATCCTTTCACGGCGCCCGACATCAGCCCGCGAACGAAGTAGCGGCCGGACACGATGTAGACGATGAGCGTTGGCAGGGCGGCAAGGATCGCGCCCGCGAAGTGAACGTTGTATTCCTTGACGCCTGTCGAGGACGAAACGAGGTTGTTGAGCGCAACCGTCATCGGCGTCGAATAGGGGCCGGAGAAAGACGCACCGAACAGGAAGTCATTCCAGATGTTGGTGAACTGCCAGATGACCGAAACGACGATGATTGGGCCGGACGACGGCAGGAGGATACGCCAGAAGATCTGGAAGAAGCTGGCTCCATCGATCTGCGCCGCGCGCACCAGCTCGGTTGGAAACGCCTCGTAGTAATTGCGGAAGTAAAGCGTCGTGAAGCCGAGGCCGTAGATCACATGGACGAAGATCAGGCCCCAGATCGAACCGGCGAGCCCCAGGATACCAAGGATGCGCGCCATCGGGATCAGCACGATCTGGAACGGGATGAAGCAGGACAAAAGCAGCATGCCGAAAAAGATGTTGGCACCAGGAAAGCGCCACTTCGTCAGGACGTAGCCATTGAGCGCGCCGATGATCGTCGAGATCGCCACGGCCGGCACCACCATCAGGATCGAGTTGATGAAGAATGGCTTGAGGCCAGTCGGCTGAACGCCTATCTGCGCCGTCGACCAGGCCTGAAGCCAGGGCTCGATCGTCCAGGTCTGCGGCAGGTTGAGCATGCCGCCCTGGCGGATCTCATCGAGCGGCTTCACCGAATTCACCAGCATCACATAGAGCGGCAGCAGCGAATAGAGCGCGAAAAGGATCAGTGCGGTATAGATCAGCGCACGGGTGAGGCGGTTGTGCGAGATGATGTTGTCTGGGCTCGGAGCGCTCATCAGCGTTTTGCTCCCCGGATTTCGGAATAGAGATACGGAACGATGATCGAGAAGATCATCACCAGCATGATGATCGCCGAGGACGCGCCGATGCCCATCTGGTTGCGGGTGAAGGTGTAGGAATACATGAAGGTCGCTGGCAGTTCGGTCGCCTGCCCCGGGCCGCCGCCGGTCAAGGCGATGATCAGGTCGTAGGCCTTGATCGCCAGGTGCGCGAGCACCACGAAGGCCGACAGGAACACCGGCCGCATCAAGGGAATGATGATCCGGCGATAGATCGTCGAGGTCTTGGCGCCGTCGATCTGTGCTGCCTTGATAATCTCGTTGTCGACGCCGCGAAGGCCGGCCAGGAACATCGCCATGATGAAGCCGGTCGACTGCCAGACAGCGGCAATCACGACGCAGTAGATCGCGTAGTTGCGGTCCTTGATCCAGTTGAAGGAGAAGCTCTCCCAGCCCCAGAGATGCATGGTGTTTTCAAGACCGATGCCAGGATCGAGGAACCACTTCCAGGCCGTTCCCGTCACGATGAACGAGAGCGCCATCGGATAGAGGTAGATCGGCCGCAGGAAACCTTCGGCCCGGATCTTCTGGTCGAGCAGGATTGCCAGCCCGAGACCGAGCACGGAGCAGATGGCGATATAGAGCGCGGCGAAGATCGCCAGGTTGCTCACCGCCCGCCACCAGTGCGGCAGCGCCCACAGTTTCGCGTAATTGCTGAACCCGACGAAATTGTAGGACGGCAGCATCTTGCTGTCCGTCATCGACAAGAAGCCGGTATAGGCAATGAAGCCATAGACAAAGATCAGGACGATAAGGAAGCTCGGGGCAAGGACCAGCTTCGGTATCAGGTCCTGCAGGCGGCTGCGGCTATCCATGAACGTTCACCACTTCTGGCGCGGCCGTCGGGAAATCCCTGATATCGGCATCCGCGCGAGGTTCTGGGTATCGAAGCGCCCTTCCCCGCGTCCTATTGGCCACGGCGGTACGACGACGCTTGCATGTCGGAATGGGTGTCCGGGGCGCTTTGAGCGCCCCGGAACGAGCCCGTTACTTCGCGGCCTCGACCGCTGTGACCAGTTCCTTGACGGCCTCTTCGGACGTCAGTTCGCCGTTGAACTCACGCGTCACGACGTCGTAGATCGCGTTCTTGACGGCAGCCGGGTTGGCATGGCCATGCGCCATGGAACCGAAAAGCTTGCCGTTGCTGTTGGCTTCGGCGAGGTCCTTGATGCCCTTCTTGCCGCAAGCGTCGAAGTCCGTGTCCGGAACGTCGGTGCGGGCCGGGACCGAACCCTTGACCACGTTGAAGGCCGACTGGAAGGTCGGGCTTTCGATGGCCGAAGCCATGGCGAGCTGCGCCGGAACCTTGTCGTCAGCAACCTTGAACATCGCGAACTGGTCGGAGTTGAAGGTGACCGAGCCTTGCGTGCTCGGGAAGCGCATGCAGACGAAATCGGTGCCAGGCACCTTCTTGGCCTTCAGGAACTCGCCCTTCGCCCAGTCGCCCATGAACTGCAGGCCGGCCTTGTTCTCGATGACCATGGCGGAAGCGAGGTTCCAGTCGCGACCGGAGAAGTTGTCGTCGACATAGGAGCGCAGCTTCGTCATGCGATCGAAGGCTTCCTTCATCTTGTCGCCGCCGAGCGCTGCCGGGTCGAGGTCGATAAAGGCCTGCTTGTAGAAGTCGGTGCCGAGCGAAAGCACGACAGCGTCGAAGATCGTCGCATCCTGCCAGGGCTGGCCGCCATGGGCGATCGGGGTGATCCCTTGAGCCTTGAAGTTGTCGAGCAGCGCGATCAGTTCGTCCCAATTGGCCGGTTCCTTGCCGCCAGCCTTGTCCAGTGCGGCCTTGTTGATCCAGACCCAGTTGGTCGAGTGGACGTTGACCGGAGCTGCGATCCAGTGGCCGTCATACTTCGAGAACTGCTGCAGGGCCGTCGGCACAACCTTGTCCCAGCCTTCCTTGGCAGCGGTTTCATCGAGGTTGCCGAGCGCGCCTTCCTTGGCCCAGTCGAGAATGTCGAAGCCGAGCATCTGAACGGCGGTCGGAGCGTTGCCCGCGGTGACGCGAGCGCGCAGAACGGTCATGGCTTCCGTACCGCCACCGCCGGCAACCGGCATGTCGGTCCAAGTGATGCCCTTGCTTTCCAGATCCTTCTTCAGAACGTCGAGCGCGGCAGCTTCGCCACCGGATGTCCACCAGTGCAGAACTTCCACATTCTCGGCTGCGCGCGCGGCGGTGGCCGCCATCATCAGCGCCACAACGGCCGTCGTCGTCATCAACTTGCGCATCGTTATCCTCCCGTTTGCAAGTTTTCGAAGTGGAACCTCCTTCCACCCCGGAATTCGCGCCGCTCTAGCCAGCGGCTGGCCATTTAAAACGTTATAAATTCAGCAAGTCAAGCATTGCACCATTTTGTATTTTAGCACCTTCAGAACCGATTGAATTTGCTGAATTATATAGCACACATTGGCTTTTGCAGTGCAGCAAACCATGCCGCGATGCGAGATTTAAAACGATTTCATGATTCGATTGCCTAAGCGTTCGCACCACGTTACAAAACCCGCTCTCGCCCGCTCTCAGGATGACTTGCATTGGCCGATCCCTCCAAGCCCGCCCATCGCGAAGACGGTGGCTCCACCGCCAAGCGCGGCAAGCCGACCCTTCGCACGATCGCGGAAATCACCGGCCTTGCGGTCACCACCGTATCCCGCGCGCTTTCCGATGCGCCGCAGATTTCGCTCGATACCCGCAAGCGGGTGCGCGAGGTCGCCGATGAGATCGGCTACTCGCCCGACCGCGCCGCCCAGCGCCTGAAGACCGGCCGCACCAATGTCATCGGCGTGCTGCTCGACCCGCATGAGGAAATCCTCGGCTACGGCACTTCGATCATGAGCGGCATCGCCAAGGCGCTGCAGGGCACGGCGTTTCACCTGATCGTCATGCCGAACTTCCTGAATTCGACCAATGTCGAGGCGGTCAACTACATCACCCGCAACGGCATGGCCGATGGCCTGATCTTCTCGCGCACGGAACCGCTCGATCCCCGCGTCCGGCTGCTGTCCGATCTCGGCTTTCCCTTCGTCACCCATGGGCGCACGGAGCTTTCCACCCCGCACCCCTATGTCGACTACGACAATTTCACCTTTTCCTATCAGGCGACGAAACGGCTGATCGCCAAGGGCAGGCGCAAGCCGGCGCTGATCAGCGGCCCCGCCGACTTCACCTTCGCCGGTCATCTGCAGCATGGCTTCATGACCGCCGTGCGCGAGGCCGGCTGCGCCTATGAGATCCTCACCGGCATCGACCTCGACAGTCCCGCCGGCGCGATCCGCGACCGTATCCGGCAGCGCTACGCCGAGCCCGGTCCGCCGGACAGTTTCATGTGCGGCGGGGAGGTCTGCGCGCTCGCAACCATCACCGGCATGAGCGATTGCGGACTGACGCTTGGCCGCGAATACGACATCGTCGCCAAGCAGACCTCTCATCTCCTCAGTGCCATCCAGCCGCAGGTCGAGACGATCTACGAAGACCTGACGGCAACCGGCGAGGACATGGGCCGCGTGCTCCTGCAAAAGATCGGCGGCGAAAGCGACGTCAGCAAGCTGCAACTGTTGCTCTGTCCGCAGATCCCCGCGAGTTTCAGCACGGCGGGCTGAGCGGGCGGAAAAGATGCGCAAGGCCGCGTCGCGTGACGCTGCCTCCTGCCGCCTCTGATCTCCGCCGTCGATCCGCATGTCTTCTCCTCCCTCGCCCTAGCCTTAACGCGGCATCCACCAGCCGGTGCGCGGCCCCATATGCATGTTGAGCGTCTTGGTCTCAGTGTAATCCTCGACCGAATGTCGGCCGAGCTCGCGGCCGAGGCCGGACTGGCGGTAGCCGCCGAAGGGCAGCTCCGACGCACCATCCATGAAGGTGTTCATCCAGATGGTGCCGGCGCGCACGCGGCGGCCGATCGTCAGGCAGGTGTCGAAGTCGCGGCTCCAGACGCCGGCCGAAAGACCGTAGTCGATCGCATTGGCTATGCTGATCGCTTCCTCGGTCGACTCGAAGGTCAATACCGAGAGAACCGGGCCGAACACCTCTTCGCGCGCCACCGCCATGTCGGGGCGCACGGCCGAGAGGATCGTCGGCGCCATGAACTGGCCCATGCCGAGATCGAGGGCCGTGCCGCCATGCGCGACCGCCGCCCCCTCCTTCGACGCAGCAGAAACATAGCCGGCAATTTTTTCCAGATGCTGCGGCGTGATGATCGCGCCGACCTGGGTTTCCGGATCGAGCGGATCGCCGACCTTGACCTTGGCCGAAAGCTCGGCGATCCGCCGCGTCACCTCGTCGGCGATATCGCGATGCAGGATCAGACGCGAGCCGGCATTGCAGCATTCGCCGGCATTGAAATAGGCGCCGAAGACGGCCGCATCGATGAATTCGTCGAGATTGGCGTCGGGGAAGACGATCTGCGGGTTCTTGCCGCCGAGTTCCAGCGACACCTTCTTCAGCGTCTGTGCGGCATTGGCCATGGTCAGGCGACCAACGCCGGTCGAACCGGTGAAGGACACCATGTCCACATCCGGATGCGTCGTCATCGGCGCGCCGACCTCCGGCCCCGTGCCGGTGATGATGTTGACGACGCCAGCAGGGACGCCAGCCGCTTCGAGGATTTCGCCAAGCAGCAGCGTCGAGGCCGAGGTCAGTTCGGACGGCTTGACCACAGTGGTGCAGCCCGCAGCAAGCGCAAATGGCAGCTTCTGGCTGACGATCAGGAAGGGGAAGTTCCAGGGGGTGATGATCGAGACGACGCCAATCGCTTCGCGCAGCACGACACCAAGCGTGCCATCGCCGAGCGTGTTGTAGCTTTCGCCATGCAGATCGCGGGCAAGGGCCGCGGCATAGCGCCAGATATCGGCCGCGCCGCCAAGCTCGCCCTTGGCCTGGCTGATCGGCTTGCCGGATTCGATCGCGTCGAGATACGCGAGTTCATCGGCCCGTTCCGCGATGATGTCGGCGGCCCGCAGCAACACCAGCGAGCGCTGGGAAGCGGTCATGCGCGGCCAGGCGCCTTCGTCGAAAGCACGGCGAGCCGCGGCGATCGCCTTTTCGGCGTCGGCCTTGGTGCCCGCTTGGTAGCGGCTGACGACGACGCCATGGCCCGGCGACACGCGCTCGATCATGCGCCGCTCGGCGCTGTCCACCCATTTGCCGTCGATCAGCATCTGGAAGGCGCGGACCTTGTGGTCGCCAAGCGCCTTGGGTTTCACGAGCACGGTCATTACCATTCTCCCTTGAATTGGGCTTCACGCTTTTCGGAAAAGGCGGCAACGCCTTCCTTGAGATCACCGGTCTTGGCGACGAGGATCGAGCCGAGAGCCTCGACCGCCGAGCCATTGTCTTCGCCATTCGCCGAAGCGATCATCAGTTTCGAGATTTCGAGCGCCGCCGGGCCGCGCTTCGCAACACGCGCCGCGTAGTCGCGGGCGGCGGCAAGGACCGTGCCGGTCTCGACGACGGCATCGACCAAACCTTCCTTGAGCGCAGTCTCGGCAGTGAACATCTCGCCACCCAGCACCATGCGCCGCACGATCTGGGCACCGAAGCGCGAGACCAGGCGCTGCGTGCCCGACCAACCGGGAACCATGCCGAGGCTCGTTTCCGGCAGACCGATCTTGATCTGCGCCTCGGCCAGGCGGATGTCGGCCGCGGCCGCAAGCTCCAGCCCGCCTCCGAGCGCGTGGCCGTTGAGCGCGGCGATCACAGGCATGCGCAACGTCGCCAGCCGCTCGAACACACGATGGCCGAAGCGCACCCAGTCATGACCGAATGCGGGCGCATCCATGCCGCCCCAGGCCTTGATGTCGCCGCCGGCCGAAAACGCCTTGCCCTCACCGGTGAGGATGACAACGCGGATGTTGCGGTCGGCCTCTACCGTATCGCAGGCGGCGGCCAGGGCCTTCAGCATGTCGATGTCGAAGGCGTTGAGCTTTTCCGGGCGGGCGACCGTCATGGTCGCGATCGCGCCCTCTATCTCAATTCGGATGCGCCCCTCAGCCATGGTGGCCTCCGTCGAGCCGACGCTGCGCCTTTTTCGGCAGCTCAAGCCCGATCAGTGCGTCCTGGAAGAGGGCAGCATCCATCGTTTTCAGCTGATTGGACACGATCAGCGGAAACTCCGACTGATCAAGAATATGGGTCTGCAGATCGACGCCCGGCGCGATCTCCGTCAGCATGACGCCCTCAGGCGTCAGCTTCATCACGCAGCGCTCGGTCACATAGGTGATGTCCTGGCCTTGCTCGATGCCGCGACGGCCGGAGAAGGTGACGTGTTCGACCTCGTTGACCAGCTTCTTCAGCTTGCCTTCCTTCTCGATCACCAGCTTGCCATCGCCGATCGAAAGCTTGGCGCCGGCATTGAACATGCCGGAAAAGACGATCTTCTTCGCCCGCGCCGTGATGTCGACGAAGCCGCCGGCGCCGGCCGTCACATGCGGACGGAACGAGAGCTTTGAGACATTGACCGAGCCGTGACGGTCGATCTCGAGGAAGGAGAGCAGCGACGCGTCGAAGCCGGCACCCTGGAAATAGGTGAACTGGTAGGGCGAAGGCATGAAGGCATCAGCGTTCGAGGCGCAGCCGAAAGCGAAATCGAGAAGCGGCACGCCGCCGACGGCGCCCTGCTCGATCACCCAGGTGACCGCGCCATGCAGGCCTTCTTCGAGCAGGATGCGCGGCACGTTGGCCGAGATGCCGAAGCCGAGATTGACGGCGCTGCCGGCTTCCAGTTCCTGCGCCACACGGCGGGCAATGAACTTCTGGATGTTGAATTCCGGCACGCGGAAGCTCTCGAGCGGTCGGAAGATTTCGCCTGAGATCGCCGGATCGTAGAGCGTCTGGGTCGTCTGCTTCTGGTCGGGATCGACGACGACATAATCCACGAGGACGCCCGGCACGCGCACGTCGTGCGGCTTCAACGAGCCTTCCTTGGTGATGCGCTTGACCTGGGCAATGACGATGCCGCCGTTGTTGCGGGCGGCGAGCGCCTGGTCGAGGCCGCCGAGATAGGCGCCCTCGTGTTCATAGGTGAGGTTGCCGCGCTCGTCCGCGGTCGTGGCGCGGATAATGGCCACCTCAGGCGCGATCGCCTTGAAATAGAGCCAGTCCTCGCCCTCGAACGAGACCTTCTTGACCACCGGTTCGGCCGCCGCCGAAGCGTTCATCGCGCAGCCCTCGCGCGATGGGTCGACAAAGGTGTCGAGGCCGACTTTGGTCATCACGCCCGGCCGCTTGGCCGCAGCTTCGCGATGCATGTCGAACAGGATGCCGGACGGGACGTTGTAGGCGGCCACTTCGTTGGCGCCGATCATCTGCCAGATCAGCGGCGGCTCGGCGCTGGACGGACCGGAGGGATAGGAGCCGCCGATGATCTTCTTCAGCAGGCCCTTCTTCGCGATGTAGTCGACACCTTTGATGCCGCTCATGTCGCCGGCGGCGATCGGGTGCAGTGTCGTGAGATCGCGCGGATGACCGGTCGCCTCGAAGCGCTCACCGATCGCCTTCAGCATCAGGTCGGGGCAGCCGAGTCCACTGGACGACGAGACGGAAACCACCGCGCCATCCGGGATCAGGGCGGCCGCTTCGGCCGGCGAGATATGCTTGTTCATCGACATGAGTTCAAAGTCCCGTTTCGATCGCCACCGCCTGGCCGGTCGCAGCCGCCTTGACCACGGCAAGACCCGTCGCCAGCGACCACACGCCGTCTTCACCCGTGGCCGAAGGACGGCCTTCGCCCTTGACTGCGGCGTGGAAGGCGGAAAGTGCGGTTTCGTAGAGGTTGCGATGGTCGAGCGACAGCTCGGTCTCACCATCGGCATTGCGCAGCGTCACGGTTCCGACCGGTCGCTGGGTCATGACCTTGCGGCCGATCAGCGAGCCCTCGGTTCCATGCACCTCGAGGCCGGTATCGGCGAACCTGGTGGTAAAGGCGTCATGGAACTGGGCGATGACGCCGGAGCGGAAGTGCAGCACGCCCATGACGCCGTCTTCCAGGCCTTCCTTGCCCATGCCGGCGCTGTGGCTGATGGCGACCGCTTCGATCGGGTCGTCGTCGAGCACGTAGCGCAGCGTATCGACATCATGCACGGTGATGTCGAGAATGACGCCGCCGCCGGCTTCCGGCCTGTCGAGCCGCCAGCCCTGGAGGTGCGGTGGCAGATAGACGGCATGGAAGACGCGTGCCGCAATCGGCCTGCCGATTCGGCCCGCGGCGATCGCTTCACGCATGGCGCGATGGGGGGCGGCATTGCGCAGATGGTGGTTGGTGGCGAGCACGACGCCCGCCTCACACGCCTTCAGCACCATCTCGCAGCCATCATTGAGATTCATCGCCAGCGGCTTTTCGCAAAGCACGTGTTTGCCGGCAGCGATCGCCGCCAGCGTCTGTTCGCGATGCAATTCGTTGGTGGTCGAGACATAGACCGCATCGACGTCGGGATCACCGACCAGTTCAGCAACTGACGTCACCGACTTCGGAATGCCGTTTTCTTCGGCATAGGCAGCGCCGCGCTCGGCATTGGTGCTCATGACCGAGACGACCTCGCCACCGGCGGCGCGGATCGCGCCAATCACCCATTCGCGCGCAATCGTGCTTGCGCCGATCAGACCCCACCGCGTCATGCCAATGCCTCCCTTTTTCTCTCCACCGCAGCGCCGCAGCTCTGGCGAACGACGAGGCGCACCGAACTGACGATCGCTTCGGGTTCCGCCTTGCCGGCCTTGATCTGCTTCAGCAGCAGTTCGGCGGCCCGCTGACCCATGCCCTGCGGATCGACGGAAACCGTCGTCAGTGCCGGCACGGCGGTCTTTGCCTCGATCACGTCGTCGAAGCCGATGACGGCGAAATCGGCGCCCGGCTCCAGCCGCCGCGCCCGAAGGCCGTCGCAGACGCCGAAGGCGACCGCATCGTTGAAGCAGAGCGCCGCCGTCGGGCGGTCGGCGAGCATCATTGCCTGTTCCACCGCCGTTACCCCGCCGGCGCGCGACGGCGCCGAACCGATGATCAACGCATCGGAGCCTGCAATACCGGCCTCGATGAGAGCATCGCGGTAGCCGCGCATGCGCGCCTCGAAGACGGCAGTATCGGGAAAGCCGCCGAGAAAGGCGATGCGCTGGTGGCCACGCTCGATCAGGTGACGCACGGCCGCCATGGCACCGGCGTGATTGTCGGATATCAATGAAGAAACGTCGGCGCCGGCAATGTCGCGCACGACAAGCACGACGGGAATGCCGCTATCGACCAGAGGCGCGAGATCGGCAACTTCCGTGCCGCGCGCCGGAGAGACGATCAGGCCGGAGACGCCGTGCTCACGCATCGACGCCACCACTTCGCGCTGACGCTCGATCTTTTCACCGGTGTTGGCAAGGAACTGCACGAAGCCAGCCGACTGCACGACGGCATCGACACCGACGGCCAGCTCCGCAAAGAAGCTGTTGGTGAGATCGTTGACGACGATGCCGATGATCTTGGACTTCGCCTGGCGAAGATTGGCAGCTCCACGGTTGTAGACGTAGCCGAGATCGCGGATCGCGGCATTCACCTTGGCGCGCGTCGCCTCGTTGACGAGCGAGCTGCCCTGCAGAACGAGCGACACGGTCGACTTGGACACGCCGGCGGCGTGCGCAATATCGATGACCGTCACTCTTTCCTTGACCACAGCATCCTCCCGAATTCTCGTACCTGCTTTTCTCTTTCATAATTGGAACGTTCCAATTTCGTCAAGAGATGATTGATCACTTTTTTCTGGACCAACGACTCTTCTAGCGATCAATCGGCATTAAATGCCAGTGATACTGGCGCCTTCCTGATGACCTAAATCCATACAAAACAATGACGTAATCACACGTGAGCCGCTACCGATAACACTGTTGGCGAATTCCCAAAAACAATGCCACTTGCCATTTGGAACGATCCAAAGTATTTCAACACAAACTTCCGCGGAGGAGACCTACCCCGATGACAAGCCTGACGCTGCCGCACCAAGACGGCTCGCTCGAACACTACCGCCTGACGGGAACCCCGATCGAACGGCCGCAGACGCCGCCGACCTTCAACCGCATCGCCTATGCGGCCGCCCATGTGGTCTCGGATCCTCTCCGGGATCTCGATCCCTGGGGCAATCCGGCGATCGACTGGGGGGCGACGATGGCGTTTCGCCACCATCTCTGGAGCCTTGGCTTCAAGATCGCCGAGGCGATGGACACCGCCCAACGCGGTATGGGCCTTGCCTGGCCGGGCGCGCAGGAACTGATCCGCCGCTCGCTTGCGGACGCGCGGCAGGTTCCGGGCGCCGATCTTGCCTGCGGTGCCGGCACCGACCACCTGGCGCCGACCGATGCGCGATCGCTGGACGACGTGATTGCCGCCTACGAAGAGCAGGTCGGCTTCGTCGAAGGCGAGGGGGGCAGGGCGATCATGATGGCAAGCCGCGCACTCGCCCGCGTTGCCCGCTCCGCCGACGACTATCGCCATGTCTATGGGCGCATCCTCGGCCAGACCCGACACAAGGTCGTGCTGCACTGGCTCGGCGACATGTTCGACCCGCAACTTCGGGGTTACTGGGGCTCTGAGGACTTCGACCAGGCGCTCGATACCGTGCTCTCGATCATCGAAGCCAACCGCGACAAGGTCGAAGGCATCAAGATCTCGCTGCTCGACAACGCCAGGGAAGTGGCGCTACGCAACCGCCTGCCGGACGGCGTGCTCTGCTTTACCGGCGACGATTTCAACTATGCGGAACTGATCGAAGGCGACGGCACGAAGTTTAGCCACGCCCTGCTCGGCATTTTCGATGCGGTGGCACCCTCCGCCTCCAAGGCGCTCGCAGCACTCGCCAAGAGTGACCTCGCCACCTTCCGCGGCGTGATCGAGCCGACCGTGCCGTTGTCACGCAAGATCTTCGAGGCGCCGACGCAATATTACAAGGCCGGGGTCGTTTTCCTTGCCTGGCTGAACGGGTACCAGCGCCACTTCACCATGCCCGCCGGCATGCAGTCCGCTCGCGGGGTGCTGCACTATGCCGACATCTTCCGTCTCGCCGACCGCGCCAATGTGCTCGACAGGCCGGAACTGGCGGCGCAACGGATGCAAAGCCTGCTATCGACATTGGGCGTCGAGCAGAGCGCTTGAGCAGAATGCTAAAACGGCGCCCGAGGGCGCCGTTCCAATATCCAGCCAACCGGGCAGGTTTCAGGACACCTCAGGCCGCCAGGCCCTTCTTTGCCAGCATCGCATCCGGGCTCGGCAGCTTGCCGCGGAACGCCTTGTAAGCATCCTCCGGATCGATCGAGCCGCCGACCGAATAGATATTGTCCTTGAGGCGGGCGGCCATCGCCGGATCGAAGGCATTGCCGGTTTCCTCGAAGGCCGCGAAGGCGTCGGCGTCGAGCACTTCCGACCACATGTAGGAATAGTAGCCTGCCGAATAGCCGTCGCCCGAGAAGACGTGCAGGAAATGTGGGCTGCGGTGGCGCATGACGATGGATTTCGGCATGCCGATCTCATCGAGCTTCTTTGCTTCGAGCGCCATCGGCTCCGCCGTCTCCTCGGCCGTGTGGTAGGCCATGTCGACCAGAGCAGAAGAAGTGAACTCGACGGTGGCGAAGCCGGAGTTAAACGTCCGGGCGGCGAGCACCTTGTCAAGCAGCGCCTGCGGCATCGGCTCGCCGGTCTGGTAATGCACTGCGTAGCGCTTGAGGATCTCCGGCACCGTCAGCCAATGTTCGTAGAGCTGCGACGGCAGCTCGACGAAATCGCGCGACACACCGGTACCCGAAACGGACGGATAGGTGACGTTGGATAGCATGCCATGCAAGGCATGGCCAAACTCGTGGAAGAGCGTGCGGGCATCGTCGAGCGACAGCAGTGCCGGCTTGCCCTCGGCGGGTTTGGCAAAATTGCAGACGTTATAAATGATCGGCAGTTCGCCTTCGGCGCCGTTCTTCAGTTTCAGCTTGTGCTGCGACTGGAACGAGCTCATCCAGGCGCCGGAACGCTTCGACGACCGGGCGAAATAATCGCCGAGGAAGAGGGCCACCAGCCTGCCGGACGCGTCCTTGATCTCGAAGACCCGCACGTCAGGATGATAGGCGGCGATGCCTTTCTTCTCCGTCGCGGTGATGCCGAACAGGCGCTTGGCAACGTCGAAGCAAGCTTCGATGATCTTTTCGAGCTGCAGGTAAGGCTTGAGTTCGCCTTCTGAGAAATTGAACTTCTCGGCCCGGAGCTTTTCGGCATAATGGCGCCAGTCCCAGGGCATGACGTCGTGATTGCGACCCTCGCCGGCAACGAGCCGGGCAAGCTCCGCCTCTTCCTCGTGGGCGCGGGCAACGGCCTTTTCCCAGACCTGCATCAGGAGACCGTTCACTGCGGCCGGCGTCTTCGCCATGGTGTTGTCGAGCTTCAGCGACGCGAAGTTTTCATAGCCGAGCAGCTTCGCCTTTTCCGCGCGCAGCGCCAGCATCTCGGCGATCAGCCCGCGATTGTCGGTGTCGCCGCCGTTTTCGCCTCGCGCGACCCAGGCGCGGAAGGCCTGTTCACGGAGCTCGCGATTTTCCGAGAAGGTCAGGAACGGTTCGATGATCGAGCGCGACAGGGTAACCGCGTATTTTCCCTTCTGGCCACGGTCCTCGGCCACTGCCGCCATGGCGTCGCGAAGGAAGTCCGGCACACCGGCGAGCTGTTCCTCGCTTTCGAGGAACAGAACCCAGTTCTTCTCGTCGGCAAGCACGTTCTGCCCGAACTTCGCGCCGATGCCGGCGAGCTTTTCGTTGATCGCGGCCAGCCGCTCCTGCTCGGGTTTTGCGAGCTTGGCGCCGGATTTGACGAAACCCTTCCAGTGCCGCTCGAGCACACGGGTCGCTTCAAGATCAAGCCCCAGGGACTGGCGGCCTTCCCACAGCGTGTCGATGCGCCTGAACAGCGCGGCATTCATGCCGATCTTGGAATAGTGCCGCGACATCTTTGGGGCGATGTCGCGCTCCAGCGCCTGAATCGTTTCGTTGGTGTCGGCCCCGGCCTTATTCCAGAAGATGGAGGACACGCGCGAAAGTGCATCGCCAGCGATTTCGAGTGCAACGATGGTATTCTCGAAGGTCGGAGCGGCCGAATTTTCGGCAATCGCGTCAATCTCCGCTTCGTGCTCCCGGAAGGCCGCTTCGAACGCCGGCGCGAAATCCTCGTCCTTCACCAGATCGAAACGCGGCAGGCCCTCGTGGCCTGACCATGATGTGAGCGCGGGGTTGAGCGGGGTGCTGGTGGTCATCAGAAATCCTTTCGCATGCGGTCCGGCTTAGGTCCGGGGAGGGGGCCGGCTACCTCCGACATGAGGAAGCGGCGAAAATGAAGGTGGTTGCCGGCAGGGATACCGTCAAGGTTTGCGCAGCCCGAGAAGTCCCGGCGCTGCGTGCCAGACGGCTTGAGCGGCGAAGCCCATGAACAGGAGACCGGAGAGCCTGACGATTGCCAATTCGTGCCGTCGGTAGAAACGCCGCACCACAGAGGTGCCGATGATGACGATCAGGATCAGGTCGGCAACAAGAAAGCCGATGAGCGAGACGCCAAGCAGCGCCGGAAGCGCGTTGAACTCAAGCGCGTTCGCCGAGCTGGCAAGCAACGCCGTGAAAGTTGCGAGCGCCACCGGATATCCCTTGGGATTGGTGAGCCCAAAGATCAGGCCGCGCCGCAGCGGACGCTCGACGGTCAGGAGTGCCCGGTTCTCGCCCGCCGGCCTCGCACGGAGTGCCGTCCAGCCGATCCAGCCGAGATAGACGCCGCAAAAGAGACCGAGAATATCGAAGATCGTGCTACCGACCGAGCGCGCGCCAACGATGGCAACCAGCGCCAGGGTCGACCAGAGAACGTCACCCGCCAGGTGCCCGCCCATGAACAAGGCGCCTGCCTTGCGCCCCTGTCCGGCGCCGATACCGAGCAACGCCAGAAACGCCGGTCCGGGAATAAGGACATAGGAAAGGGCGGCGAGAAAGGCTCCGATCAGCAGCGTCTCGGACATGGCGGGTTCCCGGTTGTGTTGCCCGCATTCGATCCGGAGGCACCGATTCAGTCAAGAGGAAAGCTAAGCCAGCTATATGACGACGCGGGTGACCGCTTGCCGGCAAAGGTTAAATTCTTGGCCGTGGCGCGGATATGTGTGGCGACTGCATGGACGAACTTGCGCATGCTTTTCTCCTAGGAGGATCGATGGCCGGGCAAGATGCGCGGCCTCGAAAAGAGCATCCCACTTCCTCGGTAGAGCAGCTGTTCCGCCGGGAACGTGCCGCTCGCAGCCGCGCACAAATCTTTCGTCGCGGCGATTTCCCTCGATACGAAGTTGCGCTAGAACGCGGCCGAGTTTTCCCCCGCGAGAAGGACTATCCATGACTGTGCGCAACCTCTTCCTTCTGCCCGGCGACGGCATCGGCCCGGAAGCCATGGCGGAAGTCCGCAAAATCATTGCCTACATGAATGCCGAGCTTGGTGCCGGCTTCGTGACCGACGAGGGCCTGGTCGGCGGTTCGGCCTATGACGCCCATGGCCAGGCGATCTCGGAAGCGGACATGAAGAAGGCGCTGGCCGCCGATGCGGTGCTGTTCGGCGCCGTCGGCGGTCCGAAGTGGGATGCGGTGCCCTACGAGGTGCGTCCGGAAGCCGGGTTGCTGCGTCTGCGCAAGGATCTCGAACTGTTCGCCAACCTGCGCCCGGCGATCTGCTATCCGGCACTGGCCGCCGCCTCGTCGCTGAAGCCGGAGCTGGTCGAAGGTCTCGACATCCTGATCGTGCGCGAACTGACCGGCGGCGTCTATTTCGGCGAGCCGAAGGAAATCATCGATCTCGGCAACGGCCAGAAGCGCGGCATCGACACCCAGGTCTACGACACCTACGAGATCGAGCGCATCGCCGGCGTCGCCTTCGAGCTGGCCCGCACGCGGTCCAACCGCGTCTGCTCGATGGAAAAGCGCAACGTCATGAAGTCGGGCGTCTTGTGGAACCAGGTGGTGACCGAGACGCACAAGGCGAAATATTCTGACGTTCAGCTCGAGCACATGCTGGCCGATGCCGGCGGCATGCAGCTGGTGCGCCAGCCCAAGCAGTTCGACGTCATCGTCACCGACAACCTGTTCGGCGACATGCTGTCGGACGTCGCCGCCATGCTGACCGGCTCGCTCGGCATGCTGCCGTCGGCCTCGCTCGGTGCCCCGGATGCGGTGACCGGCAAGCGCAAGGCGCTCTACGAGCCGGTGCATGGCTCGGCCCCCGACATTGCCGGCAAGGGCATCGCCAACCCGATCGCGATGATCGCCTCCTTTGCCATGTGCCTGCGTTATTCCTTCAACCTGGTGACGGAAGCCGACAATCTGGAGAAGGCGATCGCCGCCGTGCTCGACCAGGGCATCCGCACCAGCGACATCATGGCCGAGGGTGCGAAGAAGGTCGGCACGACCGAAATGGGCGACGCCATCCTCGCCGCGTTCAAGGCACTGTCGGCCTGAGCCACCAACGATTCCAGTCGGCGTGATCTGACGCCGACCTGCAGACAAGAACAGACACCTCCGGCACACATCCGGAGGGGTTTTGCGTTTGCTGATCTCGTACAAACAAGATTGCGAGCTGTTACTGCGACGTCGCAGAAAGGAAGAGGACGTAACCAGATCCTCCTCATTTCTGTGCCTGTCACAGAAATCCAGCCAGACCAAGTCCTTGGGCTGAAAGGCCTTTGACCCGACGGACGTCGGGTCGCTGGATCCCCGCCACAGGGGCGAGGATGAGGGAGATTGGGTTGGCTCCTCTCGGAAAATCGAAAACTTCCGGGTTGAGCAGCGGTCCTCTCCGATGATGTTGCGCCGCCTGTCAGCGGGCGGCCGCGTGCGTCAGATCGTAATGCCACCATCGATATTGATCGCCTGGCCGGTGATGAAGGCTGCTTCGTCGGAGGCGAGGAAGGCGCAGATGGCGGCAACCTCCTCCACCGTGCCGAAGCGTCCGGCCGGCTGGCGGCTGATGAAAGACCGGTAAGCCTCGTCACGGCTTCCCAGCTTCTCGCCGAGTTCGCCGATGCGCTCCTCCAGAGAAGGCGACGCGATCGTTCCGGGGCAGATCGAATTGCAGCGAATGCCATGGGACCCATAGTCGGCGGCGACCGCCTTGGTGAGACCGATGACACCGCCCTTGGCGGCACCATAGGCGGCGCGCCGCGGAAAGCCCTTGATCGACGAGGCAACCGAACCGATGGTGATGATGCTGCCGCCTTCGGCCTTCATCTTCGGGATCGCGCCGGCAATGACGTTATAGGCGCTGTCGAGCGTGATGTTGACCGAGCGACGCCAGTCCTCGGCCGAGCACTCCTCGATCGTGCCCTGGTGCACATAGCCGACCGCATGGACGAGAATGTCGACCCGTGCGAAGCCGGCGAAGTAGGCGGCGACTGCCGCGTGATCCGTCGCATCGAGCGTCGTCGTTGCGGCACCGTCGAGCGTTGCGAGCAGGTCGGCATTGATGTCGCTGGCGTGGACCTCCGCACCCTCGGCCATCAACCGCTCGGCAACGGCACGGCCGATGCCCTGGCCTGCGGCGGTGATCACGGCCACGCGTCCGGCCGATCGTCCCGTATTTCCATTCATGGTCAGGCCTTTCCGTATCGATCTAGAGGGACTGAACGATCTGCCGCTGGCGGCCGAGGCCGTCGATCCCGAGTTCCACCACATCGCCGGGCTTCAGATAGCGCGGCGGCCTTTTGCCCATGCCGACGCCCGGCGGCGTGCCGGTGCAGATGAGATCGCCCGGCTCCAGCACGCAGAACTCGCTCATGTAGGAGACGATGGTCGCGACATCGAAGATCATGCGCGCGGTGGTGCCTACCTGCATGCGTTCGCCGTTGACGTCGAGCCACATGGAAAGCGCCTGCGGGTCCGGCACTTCGTCGCGGGTGACGAGCCAGGGGCCTGTCGGGCAGAAATTGGGAAAACTCTTGCCCTTCACCCATTGGCCGCCGCGCTCCATCTGCCAGGCGCGCTCGGAGACATCGTTGACAACTGTGTAACCGAAGACGTGATCCATCGCGTCGGCGCGCGATACGTTCAGCGCGCGCGCGCCGATGACGATGCCCAGTTCGACTTCCCAGTCGAGCTTCGACATTTTTTCGGAATGGAGAAGCGGCGCGTTCGGACCGCAATAGGTGCCGGCCGCCTTGTTGAAAAGGATCGGTTCAGTCGGCACCGGCAGGCCCGCTTCTTCCGCGTGGTCGGAATAGTTGAGCCCGACACACCAGATCGTTCCCGGCCTTGCGACCGGCGGCAGGATATCGGCGTCGATCACCGGCACCACGGGCAGGGCCGATAGATCAATACCAGACAGCGCCACCCTGACAGCTGACAGGGTTTCCGCCGTGAAGTCCTGCACGAGCGAGGAGACATCCCGCGCCCGACCCTCGCCATCGAGGATGCAGGGCACGGCGAAGCCGTCGACGGTGAGGCGCAACAATTTCATTCTCTTGGCCTTTCAATGCGAAATGTCTGGGCGAGCGACGCTCAGCCCAAGCGAGCGGCTTCGACGGAAAGCCGGTAACGGGTGGTGAAGGTATGGCCGGGCTCGAATGCGATTGCCGTCGCAATGCCGGATGCCGCCAGAGGGTTGGCAGCCGTTGAGATGGAAGGTCCGAGGTCGAAGGCGGAGGCGATCGGCTCGACGCCGAGCGCCACATGTCGTCCGTCCCAGGGATAGGCCTTGCGGCCGCGGTTGCTGTACCAGAGCAGCAGGCTCGGAAAGTGTTCCTTCTGCCAGGAAAGCCGCGCGCGAAAACCTTCGTCGCGGTAGTGAAGCGCGACGCTGCCATCGATGCCCGAGAGCTGCAGCAAGTCCTCGGTGTCTTCCATGAGCGGCACCTGGGTCGCATCCATCGTCGCACCGCAGCGCGCCTCGGCTTTGTCGAGCGACGACCATTGCCGATCGGGCGTGAACAACGCTGCACCCGGTTCGACATCGCCGGGAACACTCCAGACGCGATCGTAGGCGCCGGGTTCAATGACGACCGAGCCCGGCCGCGGCGACAGGCGAAATGTCGGATGTAGCCCGATCGGAAGACGGCATGGCCGCCGCGCCTCGATTTCCAGCGTGATGTCGATGGCAGCCGCGCTTTGATCCGGAACGATCCGCCGGCGAAGCAACCGGATCGGATGGTCGTCGGGGTAGTGGCATTCCATGGTGATCTGGCGGACATCGCAGTCGCCCCAGGTCCAATGGACATTGGAGCCGTGACCATGTGGCACACCGGCACCCTCGAAGCTCTCGCCCGTTGCGGACCAGCCTGCGGGGAGCGACCGGTTGGTGTCGCTGCCGAAGGGGACGCAGGGCCATTCGCCGCGCAGTTGTTGCAGAATTTCCGGCAGTGTCTCGCGCTCGGGATCATTGCCCCAAGGCGCGACATGCAGCGGGCTGACCTGACGTCCATCCGGCAGCAGGAACAGCACGGGGCCGAGCATGCCGCCGAGCGACTGCACCGAAAGGCACCCATGCGCCCAGGCAAGGGCGCGTCGTGTCGTCTCCGCGCTCACTTGGTCGCTACCCCGTAGCGGTTTTCCGGAAGGCCCGCGACCTCGACCCGCATGGCATAGAGGCTGCCGGCCAGGCGCTCCTCCGGCCCCGAGCCGGCGGTGGTGATGTAAAGCGTCTTCAGATCCGCCCCGCCAAAGGTGCAGGTGGTGATGTTGGTGACCGGCATGTCGATCGCCTCGGCAAGACTGCCGTCGGGCGCGATGCGCGCTATGCAACGGCCGCCATAGCGGCAGTTCCAGAGAAAGCCTTCGCTGTCGATCGCCGAACCGTCAGGCGAACCTCGGTCGAACCCGGTGAAGAAATGCCGCTCTTCCGATATCGCCCCCACCTTGGCATCGTAGTCGTAGGCGTAGATCTCGTTTGCCAGCGTATCGCCGAAATAGAAGGTGCATCGGTCCGGACTCCAGCAGAGGGTGTTGGAAATACCGAGCCCATGCCGCCATTCGCTGACGGCGCCATCCGGCGCGATCCGGTAGAGAATGCCCTCTCCCGGCCCAACCTCGCCAAGCTGACCATCGGGCAGAACGTTGTTCTTCATCGAACCGACCCAGAAATTCCCGGCCGGGTCGGCGCGACCATCATTGAGCCGCACCCGCGGCGTACCGGGCAGGACGAAGCCGTGATCCTCGCGCCGGTCGGTCTGCGGCCACCACCAGATCAGCTTCGATCCAAGCGCGACGAGCAGCCGGCCGTCTTCCTCAGTCAGCGAGATCGCGACCACTGGCTCCTCGAACAACCAGGTCCGGACGGCACGCGTCGCTTCGTCATAGCGATGGATCAGGAAGCGGTTGATGTCGGTCCAGTAGAGCGCCGCCTCCGCCGTCGACCAGACGGCGCCCTCGCCGCAGCGGTCGCCGACGGGCGCGACACAGATGAGATCGCGTGCCATCTGCGTCTCCTATTCCGCTGCCACTCTCGTCGGGATCGACTGCGACGGCCCAAGCGCCTCAGCGTTTTGCACCAGCGCCTTCATGTAGCCGAGCGCAAAAGCCTTGCCGGCGTGCCAGGAGGCGCCGCAGGTCATCGCCGGCGTATGATCCGGGATCATCACGCCCTGATAGTTTTCGTCACGTAGGATGCGGATGATTTCGGCCATGTCGATATCACCCTCGTCGACGAAGGTTTCGACATAACGCGGCATCTTTCCGCGTACGTTGCGGAAATGGATGTAGCCAATGCGGCCGGAGCGGGCGAAACGGCGGACGTGCTCATAGATATCGCCGCCCGGCATCTCCTGCAGCGAGCCGAGGCAGAGCTCCAGGCCGTTCGACGGCGAGTCGACGATGGCCATCAGCCGGTCGTATTTTTCTGGCCGATTGACGAGCCGCGCAGTCCCGCGCAACTCCTCCGCCGGCGGATCATCCGGATGGGCGCCGAGCACCACACCCGCCTCCTCGGCGACCGGGACGACTTCCTTCAAGAAATGGGCAAGCCGATCCCAGAGCTCCGCCGAACTGACGGAGACCGAAGCGGCTCCCGCGACACCACGGCGGTAGCGCATGTTCCAGACCATGCCGTCGGGAATCGGCGCATCCGGGCTTGGCGCGATGCTGTTTTCGACCCCGAAGCCGACGGACTCGGCGCCACCACGGGCATAGGGGCCGCGTGTCCAGCCATAGACGCCGGCGAGCGAGAAGTTATAGCCGATGCAGGGGATGCCGGCGCGACCGGCATCGCGGATCAGCTGTTTCAGCCCCTCGATCTGCTGGGCGCGCTCAGGTCCATCGAGAAGCACGTCGGACCAAAAGCGCGGCGAGAAATTCTCGATCGCCGCGATCTCCAGGCCGCCGGCGCGCACGTCCTTCACCAGTGCCGACAGCTCCTCGTAAGTCCAGAGCCGGTCGCCGGAACAATCGCCCCAGCCGCCCTGGTCACCGCTGTCAATCTTCGGATCCTTGCCGGCGAAATAGTTGGTCAGATGCGCGACCACATGGGTCGCACCTGCCTGCTGCGCAAACTGAAAATTGTCCGGGGTGAGCTGTTCCCGGTAAAGCCCGAGGCCGATCTTCATCTTATCAATTCCTGTCTGATTACTTGACGCCGATACCGGCAGTGAGGCCGCCGTCGATGCGGAAATCCGAACCGGTGACGAAAGCGGCGCGGTCGGAGGCGAGATAGGCGACGAGTTCCGCCACCTCCTCCGGCTCACCGATGCGTCCGACCGGGTGCGCGGCGCCGAAGCGGGCGAAGGCTTCCGCCTCGCTGACGCCCTCGCCGCCATAGGTGCGGGCCGCGAGCGAGAGCAGCGGCGTGCGTACGGAGCCGGGACTGACCGAGTTTACCCGAACCTTCGCCGCCGCATGGTCCAGCGCCATGGCACGGGTCAGCGCATGGATCGCGCCCTTGGAGGCGACATAGGCCGCAACGTTCTGCTGGCAGGCATGGCCCTGCACCGAGGAAATGTTGACGATGGCGCCGCCGCCGCGCTTCATCATTTCCGGAATACCGAAGCGACCGGTCAGATAGATCGAGCCGACATTGACCGAGAGGCAGCGCGCAAAGGTCTCGGCGCTGGTATCGAGAACCGTGCCATAGGGATGAACGGCCGCCGCATTGACGATGATGTCCAGCCCGCCACGGCGCAGCACCGCTTCGCGCACCGCTGCCTCCATCTCGGCCTCGACGGAGACGTCCGTCAGCCGTGTCGACATCGGCAGGTCGCGTTCTTTGGCAATCCGATCGAAGATCTCATTGGTGGCGACGTCATTGCCGCAGGCCAGCACAGTCGCCCCTGATGAAGCCAGACGGATTGCCGAGGCGAGGCCGATCCCTGAGGTGCCGGTGACCAGCGCGATTTTTCCCTTGAATTCAGTCATGATTGTCTCCGCGATGGATCGCGATGGTCTCGGGCCGCAAAGACCCGAAATCACAAGCGTGATCGATTTTCTTGAGGGAGCGGGATGCGAGCACCCCGCTCCGGTCTCAACGCACCCGTTCCAGGACCTGGTTGAGAAGCACGGCGCCGAGGATGATCCCGCCGCGCACGACGTATTGCCAGTACTCGCTGACATTCATCAGCGTCATGCCGTTGGAGATGCAGCCGAGGAAAAGGACCCCGATCAGCGTGCCCCAGATACGGCCCTTGCCGCCGAAGAGTGACGTGCCGCCGATGATGACGGCCGCGATCACGTCGAGCTCCATGCCGGTTGCCGTCGTCCCGGTTCCAGCCCCAATCTGCGAGGCGATCAGCGTGCCGGACACGGCGGTCAGCGCGCCGGTGAGGCCGAGGGTCAGCGCCTTCACCTTCCAGATGTCGATGCCGGAAAGGCGTGCGGCCTCCATATTGCCGCCGACGGCATAAACCTCGCGGCCGAAGCTCGTGTACTTCATCAGGAAGTGCATGCCGGCAAAGGTCAGCGCGAAGATATAGACCGGGAACGGAATGCCGAAGAGATAGCCGCCGCCGAGGAAATCGAAGCCCAGCGGGAAGGACGACATCGGGAAGCCGCCGGTGATCAGGTTGGCGACACCGCGCAGCGCCGCGAAAAGCGCGAGCGTGGTGATGAAGGTCGGCACGTTGAACCATTGCCGGAAGCGACCGGTGAGGTAGCCGAGCGTGAAGCCGAGTAACAGCGCCACGCCAAAACCGACCGTGACCGCACCCCAGTCGCCGAAGACACCGGCGAAGCGGTCGGCGAACCAGGCGACGATGCAGCCGGCGAGCGCGGCACCGGCTCCGACCGAAAGGTCGATTTCGCCGCTGATGATCACGGCGGTCATGCCGAAGGCGATGATGCCGAGCATCGAGACCGTGCGCAGCACGTTCAGCACATTGCCGGTAGAGGCGAAGCCGGGCGCGACCAGGATCAGAAAGATCACCAGCGCCGCGAGAATGATCTCCATCGGGTAGGTTTTGAGGAACTTGAGCGGCGTGTTCTGGCCACCAGCTTCGGTCGTTTGGCTCACAAGTGTCATTGCTTGGCCCCTTCCATGCACAGGCCGTAAAGTTCGGTAAGGTCGGTTTTCGTCGGATCCACCTCGGCGACGACAGCGCCGTGGTGCATGACGAGGATGCGGTCGGCGACTTCCAGCACTTCCTCGAGTTCCGTCGAGACGAAGAGGCTGGCGAGACCGTCAGCCGCCTGCTGCCAGATGATGTCGAAGATCTGCCGCTTGGCCTGGACATCGACGCCGCGGCTCGGCTCGTCGAAGAACATCACCGAGGGCTGCCGGTTCAGCCATTTGCCGATCACCACCTTCTGCTGGTTGCCGCCTGACAGCGACGACACCGGCAGTTCCGGATCGCCGCACTTGATGTGCAGATCGGCAATCTGACGGCGGACATGCGGCTGCTCGCGCCGGCGCGAGATGAAGCCGTTGCGTGAAATCGGCCCGAGGCTCGCCATGCAGAGATTGTCCGCCGTCGAGAGCGACTGCACGAGGCCGACCTCCTTGCGGTTTTCCGGCGTATAGCCGAGCCCGGCCTTGCGCATGTCGCGCGGGCTGGCACCGGTCATGTCGCGACCGTCGAACGTGACCGAACCGCCGTCGATCCGGTCGGCCCCAAAAATCGCCCGCATGAGCTCGGTGCGGCCGGCACCAAGCAGACCGGCGATGCCGAGGATCTCGCCGGGATAGAGATCGAAGGAGACATCCTGAAAATGTCCGGCCCGACTGAGATTGCGGACCTCGAGCACGGGTTTGGCGCGGTCAAGCGTTCGCCGCGGCGGGCGTGTGGCGCGCGCCGCATCGCCGAACATCATGCCGACAATCGCGGAAGGCGTCGTCTCCTTCATCGCAACGGAACCGATATAGTGGCCGTCGCGGATCACCGTGCAAGTATCGGCGATTTCGAAGAGTTCGCTCATGCGGTGGGTGATGTAGATCATCGTCACGCCACGGGCGCGCAGCCGCTCGATCAGCGCGAAGAGCTGCTTGACCTCGCGGGAAGCGAGCGCCGAGGTCGGCTCGTCCAGAAGCAGGATAGACGGGTTGAAGGACATTGCCTTGACGATCTCGACCACCTGCTGCTGGCCGACGCTGAGTGCGGAGACCGGTTGGCGGGAATCGATCGCAAGCCCCATGTCGGCGAGCAGTTCGCCGGCGCGCCGGTGCAGGCCGGCCCAGTCGACGACGCTAAAGCCGGCGCGGCGGCGGTGCGGCAGCCGACCGAGAAAGATGTTCTCGCCGACAGAGAGCTCCGGCACCAGCGAGAGCTCCTGGTGGACGGTGACGATGCCGGCGGCAAAGGCATCATGCGGCGATGTGAAATGGCGGTCCTCGCCATTGACGCTGATCGTGCCGGATGTCGGCTCGGTCACGCCGGCGAGAAGCTTGACAAGCGTCGACTTGCCCGAGCCGTTCTTGCCCATGAGGGCATGCACCTGGCCGGGTGCGAAGCTGTGGGTGAATTCGGAGAGGGCTACAGTCGGGCCGTAACGCTTGGTCACGGTCCGAAAGTCCAGCCGTCCCTGCACCCCTTGCAACGCGGCTGACCTTGGCTGCGGATAACTCATGCGGATTTCCTGCTGTCGGCGGCGAAGGAGCGGCGGGCGATGCCCGCCGTTCGGTTCACTCTTAGGCTCTTACTTCAGGGCCTTCAGGCCTTCCTTGTAGGCAGCGACCCCTTCAGCGTTGACGCGTGTCAGAGGCAGAACGGGCACGTTGACCTTGGTCTCGATCTTTTTGCCGTCGAGCAGGTTCTGCGCGGCTTCGATTGCCTGCTTGCCGACCTCGAGCGGCTGCTGCGCCGTCGTCGCCTGCAGCACGTTGTCGGAGTTCAAGAGCATATTGGCGAGTTGCTCGGAACCGTCGGTGCCGAAGACGAAGACCTTGCCTTCAAGGCCCGCCTTCTTGACCGCCTGCACTGCACCGATCGTGCCGCCTTCGTTGGCAGCATAGATCACCCGGATATCGGGATTGGCCGTCAGCATGTCGCTTGCGACGGCGAGTGCCTTTTCGGCGAGCCAGGCGTCCTGTTGCGCGACGATGTCCACCTGATCCTTGACGACACTCAGGAAACCATCGACGCGGGCATTCGACTGTTCGGGAAGCAGCGCCTTGAAGGCGAGCGTGCCGATCTTGACCTTCTCGCCGTTGCCGAGCGTCTTCAAGAAATCGGTCGCGGCCTTGCCAGTGCCGATGCCGATATCGCGGTCCGAGCTCGTCACCGTCGCCTGGGCGACGTCGCCATTGGCCGAGGTGCCGTAGGTGACGACCGTGATGCCGGCGTCACGCGCTTTCTTCAGAGCCGGCACCGAAGCGTCGGCCGAAAGCGGCGCGACGACGATCGAGTTCACGCCGCGGGCGATGTAGGTGTCGATGAGCTGAGCTTCCTTCTCCAGCTTGCTGTCGCTGTTGCCGGCGAGCAGTTCGTCGCCGGCGGCTTCGGCCGCCTTTTCCATCCCGATCTGGATGCCGCGGAAATACTGGTCCTGCTGAAAGACGATGCCGGCGATCGCCTTGCCGCCGGCATGTGCCGCACCCGGCGCAAGGCTGACGGTGGCAAGCAATGCTGCAAGCGCCAGAATGTGACGTTTCGAATTGTTCATGTCGGTTCTCCTCCCAAGTGCCCTGTTCGTGCCGCCGGACCAACGGGCGAGTGGATCCGGCAAACGGATGCCAGCACCGCCCATTTGGGGAGCGGTCCAGGCGAAAATCTCTATGTGCTCATCGCGACGGCTGGCCGCCGGGCGCGGCATCGACGAAGCGGATGCCGAACTCCAGGTGGCGGCTCATCAGGTAGACGTAGGCGATGCGGTCGCGGGCCCTCAGCGCCCTGATGATCTCGGCATGGGCCTCGAAAGTCGCCGCATGCACCGGGCGCTCCGCCTTGCCGAGCCGCATGACCTCCTCGATCACCGAGCGCAGCATGTGGTAGGCGGCGACCGTCGTGCGATTGCCGGATAGCTCCACGATCGCCTGATGGAACTGGTAGTCGCACTGCGCCGCTTCCTCGACGCTGTCCGCTTCTAGGATCCGCGCGTTGATCGCATCCAGCCGGTCGAAATCGGCGTCAGCAGCCGTCAGGATGATGTGCTCGCCGACACCCGTCTCGATGATGCGGCGGAAGCCCTGCAGGTCGCGGAAAGAGTCCGGCGAGATGCCGTTGTGAAAAGCAAAGAGCCGGCGGATCGCCTCGCCGTGGCCGCCGCTGATAACGGCGCCGACCTTCGGTCGCGTCTCGACCATGCCATAGGCGCGCAGCACCTGCAGCGCCTCGCGCACCGTGTTGCGCCCGGCCTGGAATTGTTCGCCAAGATCGCGCTCGGTCGGAAGCGCATCGCCGATACCGAGACCGCGCTCGGAGATCATGTCGCGGATCTGCTCGACCAGCCGGTCCACGGCCGAGGTCTTGCCTGGCTCGACGGGCTCCACACCCGACAACGCCTCTTCTCGTACAGAACTGCTCACCGGCCATCCTCCCTGCGATGCTCTATTTGTTGGTCCAGTTTGCGCGTTCAGTCAAGCGCAATCTCTCAAATTTCGCGCAAAGTTGCCAACATCGTCCGAAATTGCGCCCATAAGGCTTGAATTGTTGGGCCAATCGGACATTATTGACAGGCGTGGTCCAACAATAGCCACTGACGCGGGGTAGGAGTTCTGCATGAGACTGATGGAAGAGTGTTTTCGCTGGTATGGGCCAAATGATCCGGTGCCGCTCAGCCATATCCGGCAGGCGGGGGCCACGGGGATCGTCTCGGCGCTGCATCATATCTATGACGGATCGCCCTGGTCGGATGAAGCGATCCTTGCCCAAAAGGCGCTGATTGAGGCCGCCGGTATGCGCTGGAGTGTCGTCGAGAGCATCCCGGTTCACAACTCGATCAAGCTCGCGACCGCCGACAGCGCCCGCTACATCGGCTGGTACAAGGACACGCTGCGAGCGCTGGCGCGCGCGGGTATCACGACTGTCTGCTACAACTTCATGCCGGTGGTCGACTGGACGCGCACCGAGCTGATGCAGCCGTTGGCGAATGGCGGCTATGCGCTGCGCTTCGACGCGGTCGACTTTGCCGCCTACGATCTCTTCGTGCTGAAGCGGCCGCGCGTCGCGGATTACTCCGAACGGCAGATTTTCGCCGCCCGCCAGCGTTTCGATCAGATGGACCAGGCGAAGATCGACCGGATCGAACGCAATCTCATTGCCGGCCTGCCGGCAACCGAGCGGCAGTTCAATCGGGCGAGCTTTCTGGCCGCCCTTGCCGAGTATGACGGCGTGACGGCAGACGCCCTACATGCCAACCTGGCGCGCTTCCTCAAGGAGATCGTTCCGGTGGCGGAGGAGGTCGGTATCCGGCTTTGCATCCACCCCGATGATCCGGCCTTTTCGCTCTATGGCCTGCCGCGCATCGTTTCGACGGCCGCGGATGTAAGGCGCATCCTCGCCGCCGTCGACAGCCAAGCCAACGGCATCACCTTCTGCACCGGATCCTATGGCACGCGCACCGACAATGATCTGCCAGCCATGGTTCGTGAATTCGGCCCACGCATTCACTTTGCCCACCTGCGCAATGTCCAGCGGGAGGAGGACGGCTCCTTCTACGAGGCCGATCATCTCGGCGGATCGAGCGACATGCCGGCAGTGATCCTTGCGCTGATGCAGGAACAGGAGCGTCGGCTACAGGAAGGCCGCGCCGACTGGCAAATCCCGCTTCGCCCGGATCACGGGCACCTCCTGGCCGACGACATCGGCAAGGAGCGGATCAACCCCGGCTATTCGCTGATCGGCCGGTTGAAGGGCCTCGCGGAAATCAGAGGCGTGATGCAGGGCATCGCTACCGCCATGGCACACATGGCTTGAGGGAAGAGAAATGACACGTTTTGAAGACGATACCGAACTGTTTACCGCCATGCGCAGCCGTCTGTTCACGGCCGTGGTCGGCGACATCCTCGACACGATGGGGCTGCAACACCAGTTCCTGCCGCCGCAGATCCGGGCGCTCCGCGACGACATGGTCGCCGTCGGGCGGGCGATGCCCGTACTCGAAGCCGATTTCTTCGCAACCGCCGAGGCGAGCGGCCATTCGGAATTCAGCTCGAAACCGTTCGGCCTGATGTTCCACGCGCTCGATAGCCTGAAACCCAACGAGATCTATGTCTGTTCCGGCTCCTCGCCACGTTACGCCGTCTGGGGCGAGCTGATGTCGACCCGTGCAATGAAACTAAAAGCCGCCGGCGCGATCTGCGACGGCTATTGCCGCGACAGCGCCGGCATTCTTGCGCTCGATTTTCCGACTTTCTGCTACGGATCCTATGCGCAGGACCAGGGGCCGCGCGGCAAGGTCGTCGACTACGGTATCCCGATCGAGATCGGCGGCATCCGCATCCGGCCGGGCGATATCCTCTTCGGCGACCGTGACGGCGTGCTCGTCATCCCGCGCGAGGCGGAACGGGAAGCAATCGCGCTGGCGCTGGAAAAGGCCGAAACCGAAAGCAAGGTGCGCCTCGCGATCGAGGCCGGCATGAGCACGGTCGAGGCCTTCGAGCGCTTCGGCGTGATGTGACCACAAAATGGGGCGCCGGAGCCCGGCGCCTTACTTCAACCGGCTGAGATCCACCGGGCGATTGTTGATGATCGCCTCCATGGAAAAGAAGCCCGTGACCGTGGCGAGATCGAAGTTGGTGATGAGCTTCTGATAAAAGGCGTCGTAGCCGCCCATGCCCCGGGTCACCACCTTGATTAGATAGTCCCAGTCCCCGCCGATCCTGTAGAAGTCGATCACTTCCGGCAGTCGCTCGACATGCTGCCGGAAGCCGTCGCTCCATTCCTTGGAGTGATGGCGTGTGCGGATCATCACGATCACCGTCAGATCCAGGCCCAGAGCACTGAGATCGATGTCGCAGTGCGAACCCCGGATCATGCCGATCGACTGCAGACGCTGAAGGCGCCGCCAGCAGGCATTTTGCGATAACCCGACCCGCTCGGCCAACTCACGCTGCGAGAGGCTCGAATCCTTTTGCAGCAACGTCATGATCTTCAGATCAAAACTATCTATTTTTGATGATTCTTCGATCATTTGACACAATACAGCGCGACTGGCGCAGGAAGATAGGTGAATTTTTTGACCATGAAGGGGAATATAATCGCTGTCAATGTTCGCTCCAAGGGAGGTCAGCGAGATGATCGTTCCAACAGTTCACCGCCACTCCTGTGAGGAGCTTAGCCCGCTTGCCAAGTTCCGCCAGGCTTTGAACCGCCCGGGCGTGATTGCCGATCTTCGCGACGATCTCGTCGGCGCGAAGGCGCAGATCGTCGGCCCATACGGCACGAAGCCGCTCGTCTATGCCGACTATGTCGCTTCCGGCCGGGCACTGCGGGTGATCGAAAGCTTCGTGCTCGACGAAGTCCTGCCCTATTACGCCAACAGCCACACGGAAGCCTCCTATTGCGGCGGCTTCATGACCCGGTTGCGGCGGGAAGCGCGCGCGCTGATCGGCGAATTCTGTGGCGCGACTGCCGACCACGCCGTGATTTTCACAGGTTCCGGCGCCACTTCGGGCATCAACCGGTTGGTCAAGCTGTTCGGCGTCACCGCGGCGGCTGAGGCGGGCAAACAGGTCCGCGTCATCATCGGCCCCTATGAGCACCACTCCAACATCCTTCCCTGGCGCGAAAGCGGCGCCGAGATCGTGGAAATCGCCGAATGCCAGGCGGGCGGTCCGGATCTTGGCCAACTTGCCCAAGCGCTAAACGCCGGTTCACGGGACCTGACGGTCTGCACGCTCTCTGCCGGTTCGAACATCACCGGCATCACCAGCGACGTCGCGGCGATCACCCGGATGGTCAAGGCGGCCGGCGCGAAGATGATCTGGGACTATGCCGGCGCCGGTCCTTACGTTCCGATTTCCATGTCGCCTGCCGGTTTCGAGATCGACGCCATTGTCGTCTCGCCGCACAAGTTCATCGGCGGTCCGGGCGCCTCCGGCATCCTGATCGTTCGCCGCGACCGCGTCGTGACCGACAAACCGACCTGGCCGGGTGGCGGCACCGTGAAGTTCGTTTCGCCTGATACCCACGACTACAGCGGCAATCTCGAAGCACGCGAAGAAGCGGGAACACCGAATGTCGTCGGCGACATCCGCGCAGCCCTCGCCTTCATCGTCAAGCATGCGATCGGTCTTGAAGAAATGGAAAGGCGCAACCGCGCGCTGGCCCAACAGGCCCTTGCCGCCTGGAAGACCGTCCCGCAGCTGGAGCTGCTCGGCCTTAAGGAACCGGATCGCCTGCCGATCTTCTCCTTCCGCATCAGGAACGGCAAGGGCGGCTATGTCCACCAGCAGCTCGTTACTCGCATGCTCAGCGATCGCTTCGGCATCCAGGCACGCGGCGGCTGCGCCTGTGCCGGGCCCTACGTACACCGGCTGCTGTCGATCGATGCCGAACACTCCGAACAGATCCGACAGGCGATCCTCGCCGGCGAAGAGATCGAGAAGCCCGGGTTCACACGGCTGAACTTCAGCGTCCTGCTTTCGGACGAAAAGGTGAAGTTCATCCTCGATTGCGTCGCCCAGCTGGCGGCGGACGCGCCCACCTTCGAAGCCGATTACGATTTTGACCCCGCTCGCGCAATCTTCTTCCCGTGCGCAACGGCTGAAGAGGCGCTCGCCTATGCATAAGCCCGATGTGACCGGCTTTTACGACGTCCGCACCGGCAGCATCCAGTATGTTGTTGCCGATCCGGCGACGGGCAAATGCGCGATCATCGACCCGGTGCTCGATTTCGACGAGAAGTCGGGCTCGACCGCCACGCGGAATGCCGACGCGATCCTCGACCATGTCGCGGCCAAAGGCCTGACCGTCGAATGGATCCTCGACACCCACCCTCATGCCGACCATTTCTCGGCGGCGCGCTATCTCAAGGCCCGGACGGGAGCGCCGACGGCGATCGGCGAACACGTGAAGGGCGTGCAGCGGATCTGGAAAGCGATCTATAACTGGCCGGATTTCGCCTGCGACGGTTCGCAATGGGACCGGCTGTTTACTGACGGCGAGACGTTCCGGATCGGCGAGCTCAAGGCTCGCGTCCTGCATTCGCCCGGCCACACACTCGCGTCCATCAGCTATGTGATCGGCGACGCAGCCTTCATTCACGACACGCTGTTCATGCCCGATAGCGGCTCGGCCCGCGCCGATTTCCCGGGGGGCAGCGCTGCCGACCTCTGGCGTTCGATCCAGGCGATCCTGGCACTGCCGGATGAGACTCGGCTGTTCACCGGCCACGATTATTGCCCGGGCGGCCGCAAGGCGCGCTGGGAAAGCACGGTCGCCGAGCAGAAGTCCAAAAACCCCCATGTCGCCGGCAAGTCCGAGGCCGATTTCGTCGGCTTGCGCGAGGCGCGCGACCGTACCTTGCCGATGCCGAAACTCATTCTGCATGCGCTGCAGGTGAATGTCCGCGGCGGCGAGCTCCCGGCCACCGAAGACAATGGCCGGCGCTACCTGAAAATCCCGCTCGACGCCCTTCCCGGTTCGGTCTGGGGGTAGAGGCATCGTGGCGGATCCTTTCCAGCAAATGCTGCTCGCGATCGGCTCCGGCTCGCTCACCGGCTTCACGCTCGGCCTGATCGGTGGCGGCGGCTCGATCCTGGCAACCCCGCTCCTCATCTATGTGGTCGGCATTCGCGACGTGCATACGGCGCTCGGCACCGGAGCGCTCGCCGTTTCCGCAAACGCCTATCTCAACCTCATCAGCCATGCGCTTCGCGGCCACCTCTGGTGGCGGTGCGCTCTGATTTTCACGGTGGCCGGCTCGCTCGGCGCCTATCTTGGCTCTAGCCTCGGCAAACTGGTCGACGGCCAGCGCCTGCTGTTCCTGTTCGGGCTGGTGATGATGTTCGTCAGCTTCGCCATGAAAAAGGTAAAGTGCGACACGGCGGCCACGCCGCAATCGCTTTCGATCGGGACGCACGGCAAGACCGGAGTGACGGCGCTTTTGACCGGTACCTGCTCCGGTTTCTTCGGCATCGGCGGCGGTTTCCTGATCGTCCCCGGCCTCCTGCTTGCAACCGGCATGCCGCTCATCAATGCGGTCGGCACGTCGTTGCTTGCCGTCGGCACCTTCGGCCTGACGACCGCGATCAACTACGCTTCCTCGGGTTTGGTGGACTGGCGCATCGCCGGCTACTTCATCGCCGGCGGCATTTTGGGCGGAATCGTCGGCACCTTCGTCTCCACCCGGCTTGCGACCCAGCGCGATACGCTGACGCAGATTTTCCGCGCCATCATCTTTTCCGTCAGCCTCTATGTTCTCTGGCGCAGCTACGGGGCACCGTGACCCGGCCGCGGTGGTCGGCAACCGACCTGGCGGCGATACTGAGCGGTCCTTGGCCGGAAACATATGCAGCCAGTCCGAAATCGTACTGTTTGCATCATTCAAGACAAAGGTGTAGCGTGTTTTAATCCTGTCAGCACTCTTTCGGACAGGAACAAGCCAATGACCGTTCAATCCATAGATCTCTCGAACAGCACGCCGCTGACCAAGCGGTCGATCTCGCAGCTTCCGATCAACCTGTTCGCATCGGTAATGGGCATCACGGGCCTGAGCCTCGCCTGGCGCGAAGCCACCAGGACGATCGGACTGCCGGCCCTTCCCGGGGAATATGTCGGCTGGCTCGGTACCTCGATCTTTCTGAGCCTTGCCCTGGGCTATGCCATCAAATGGCGCCGGTACCCTGGCTTGGTCGCCGCTGAATTCGCCCATCCGGTTCAAAGCAACTTCTTTGCGACCGTCGCAATCGGCCTGCTTCTGCAGTCTGCCTTTCTGAACCTTTACAGCCCGCTGCTGTCAGAGGTCGTCTGGACCATCGCGTCTGCGCTGACCTTCGCCCTCGCCTATGTCGTCGCCAGAGGCTTCCTCGGCCGGCAGCAGTCGCGCGATACCACCCTGCCGCCGCTACTCATCCCCGGCGTCGCCACCCTTGATATCGCCGTTACCGGCCACGCCATGCCGTTCTCCTGGGCGCATGAAGTCAATATGCTTGCCTTTTCGGTCGGCAGCGTCATCGCCGCGGTCTTTATCGCGCTCATCTTCTCGCGGTTGCGCCACGAAGATCCGCTTCCGGCGCTGGCTCGGCCGTCCCTCATGGTTCTCGTCGCCCCCTTTGCCGTCGGCTTCCTCGCCTATACTAACGTCACGGGTTCGGTCGATCTCTTCGCCACGGTCCTGTTCTACTTTGCCCTGTTTCTCATGCTCGTCCTGTCGCCGATGGTGTTCCGCTCCCATGTTCCCTTTAGCGTCACCTGGTGGGCCATCAGCTTTCCGCTTGCTGCCCTGTCGATCGCCTTCTTCCGGTATGCCGCTTCTGCCGGGAGCGCTATCCTGACCGGCCTGGCGGGACTGTTCTTCCTGTTTCTGGCCGGCGCCATCGCTGTCGTCTTCTATCGTACGGTCAGCATTGTCCTGACCGGCAGATTGTTCGAGGTTCGTTAATGGCCGTTCACAAGATCGCCATCGTCGCCATGCAGGGCGTGCAGCTTCTCGACGTCATCGGGCCCTCGGACGTGTTTGCGGAGGCCAACCGTCAGAGCGGCACCGACCATTATTCCGTGGAGGTCGTCAGCGCGTCCGGCAGTCCGGTGCGCGGATCTTCCGGGTTGACGCTGCTGCCGGATCGGTCGCTGGAGGAAGGTTTTTCCGACATCGATACGTTGCTTGTGGCCGGGGATCCGCTCATTCATGAACGGCCACTGCCGGCATCGCTTCTCGCCTGGGTGAAGGAAGCATCGGCTCGCGCCAGCCGTTTCGGATCGGTGTGCTCCGGCGCCTTCGTGCTCGGCGAGGCGGGCCTCTTAAACGGCAGGCGGGCGACGACGCATTGGTCGCAAGCGGCGGAATTCGGCAAGCGCTTCCCGGAGGTGAAACTCGAGCCCAACCGCATTTTCACCAAGGACGGCAACGTCTGGACCTCAGCCGGCGTAACGGCCGGCATCGACCTGGCGCTTGCCATCGTCGAGAAGGATCTCGGCCTGGACATCGCTTTGAAGGTCGCGCGTGAACTCGTTGTCTTTCTCAAGCGGCCCGGAGGCCAGACCCAGTTCAGCACCCTTCTCGCCGGCCAGCTTGCACAGAAGACACCCATTCGTGCGGCTCAGGATTTTATTGCCGACAATCTCTCTGCCGACCTCAGCGTCGCAGCGGTTGCCCGGCGCGTCGGCATGAGCGAGCGAAACTTCTCCAGGCAGTTCAAACAGGAGGTGGGCATGACGCCCGCCGACTATGTGGAGAGCATGCGGCTGGAGGCGGGGCGCAGGCTTGCCGAAGACACCGGCATTCCACTCAAAAAGATTGCCACGGATATCGGCTTCCATGACGATATCGCCTTCCGTCGTTCCTTCGTTCGTCGATTCGGCACGTCGCCGGCCGCCTATCGCAAGAGCTTCGGATCGTAGGCATGCCAGCTTGGTCCACAAGCGGCGCTGACATCTGGAGAAGCCAGCCATGTTCGACCTGATCATCCGCAACGCCAACCTTCCGGACGGACGCCAGGGCATTGATGTCGGTGTTGTGGGCGGAAAGATCGCCGCAATCGAGCCGGACCTTGCCGCGACCGCAGGCGAAGAGATCGACGCCACCGGCCGGTTGCTGAGCCCACCCTTCTGCGATCCGCATTTCCACATGGACGCAACGCTGTCGCTCGGCCTGCCACGGATGAACGTCTCCGGCACCCTGCTTGAGGGCATCGCGCTCTGGGGCGAGTTGCGCCCAACCTTGACCAAGGAGGCGCTGGTCGAGCGGGCGCTGCGTTATTGCGATCTCGCCGTCAGCCAGGGGCTTCTCGCCATCCGCAGCCATGTGGACACGTCGGATCCTCGGCTGGTCACGGCCGAAGCGCTGCTCGAGGTCAGGCAGAAGGTCGCGCCCTATATCGACCTGCAGCTCGTTGCCTTCCCGCAGGATGGCTACTACCGCGCGCCCGATGGCGTCGCATCGCTTGAGCGTGCGCTCGACATGGGCGTCGATATCGTCGGCGGCATTCCCCATTTTGAGCGGACGATGGAGGATGGCGCACGCTCGGTGGAGGCGCTCTGCCGCATCGCTGCCGAGCGCGGCCTGCCCGTCGACATGCATTGCGACGAGACCGATGACCCGCTGTCGCGCCACATCGAGACGCTGGCGGCCGAGACCGTGCGCTTCGGATTGCAGGGACGCGTTGCGGGCTCGCATCTCACTTCGATGCACTCGATGGACAACTACTATGTTTCCAAGCTCATCCCGCTGATGGTGGAAGCGAAGATCAACGTGATCCCCAATCCGCTGATCAACATCATGCTGCAGGGGCGCCACGACAGCTATCCCAAACGCCGCGGCATGACACGAGTGAAGGAGTTGATGGCGGCGGGGCTCAACGTCGCCTTCGGGCACGATTGCGTCATGGATCCCTGGTACTCGATGGGGGCGGGCGACATGCTGGAAGTCGCCCATATGGCTGTTCACGTGACGCAGATGGGCGGCATCGAGGACAAGCGCAGGATCTTCGACGCGATCACCGTGAACTCGGCGAAAACCATGGGCCTTGAGGGCTATGGGCTGGAGGTGGGCTTCAAGGCCGATCTGGTCCTCTTGCAGGCGGCCGATGTCAGCGAGGCCCTGCGGCTGAAGCCAAACCGGTTGTTCGTGATCAAGGCTGGCAAGGTCATCGCCCGGACGGCGCCGCGCATCGGTGAGCTCTTTCTCGATGGGCGCCCGACATCGATCGATATTGCGCGGGATTACATCCCGCAGGCGACCCAGGGCTGAACGGAGACTTCGAATTTTGGACGCGATTCCGGACAGAAAACCGCTGCACACTTTTCCTGGTATCGCTGCCTAGAGCATCCTGCCCTCAAGTGGAATCATTTGAGGCAGAAAGATGCTCTAGAATCAAAGTGCTAGAGCGTCCTTTGTGCGTTCAAACGAACGCACGGCGCTCTAGTCCTCGAAATCGCCGAAGATGTTCTGCAGCCGGGTCAGCTGGGCGACGCGCTCACCGACATCATCGCCGAGCACGACAATGATGTTGCTCAAGAGCAGGTCCATGACCGCGACGGTTGTCGCCGCCCCGTCCCACAGCGGACCGTGCGACCCGGGCACAATGAGGCAGATATCGGAGACCTCAGGTGCCCAGGGGCAGAACTCGTCGGTATAGAGGATGACCTTGACGCCGGCGCGGCGGGCTTCCTCGGCAAGCGGCCGCGCCTTGGCGGCGAAACGGCGCACATCGTGCAGGAACAGCACACGCCCCTCGACCGAGCCATCGAGCAGCTCGGCATAGGTGCCGTTGAGGCCGTCGACGAACTGCACGCGCGGCCGGGTATAGGACAGTTGGCTGGCGAAATATTGCGCGATGCCGCGAACGTTCTGATAGGCGGCGACATAGACTTCGCTCGCAGCAATCAGGGCGCCGATCGTCTGCTGCCATTCCGGCGCGGTCGTCAGCTCGTAGATCATGCCGAGATTGTCGACCTGCTGCTGGATCAGGCCGGCAAGCAGCTTGCCTTCGCGGTTATCCTCCCGCAACCGGCCGACAGAGCCCTTGACCTGCCAGGCGGGATTGTTGGAGCCGTCACGCCTGAGCTCGTGCTTCAGCTGGTCGAGGCCATCGAAGCCTAAACGCCGGAGATAGCGCCCGACGGTCATCGGCGAGACCTCGAGGCGGGTCGCGATCGAGCGCGCCGTTTCGAAGGGGATCTCGGCGAGGTTGCGCTCGATGTAGTTGGCGATGAGCTTGTCCGACTTCGAGCGTCTCATCTCGTCGCTGCGCAGCAGCTTCAGGATGCGCGGTGCCACGTCCCCTCCCATTCTACAGCGCCACCGGTCTTATCAGACGGAAAAAGGTCGCTGCAGCACTTTGAATTGCTGCATGTTTATCCTCAGCCACGAGGTAAGGAAACACGCAAGTCTGCCGAAGCGGATGCCGGGTAACAAACCCGCATCCGCTCCTGTCATCGCATCGCGTGTTTATTCCGCCGTCTTCACCTTCGTCCAGACCCGGTCGAGCTGGCGCACGCCGGGGCCGAGGTCTTCGAAGATTTGCAGCTTCTGCATGGTTTCCGGCGGCGGGTTGATTTCCTTGCTGTTCTTGATCTGCTCGGGGGTCAATTGCCGCGCCGGCACGTTGGCCGTCCCGTTGGTCTGCTGTTCAATATTGAGCGCCGCGACGTCCGGGCGCGTATAGAACTGCAGGAACTTGACCGCGTTGTCCTTGTTGGGGGCCGACTTCAGGACGCAGATATCCTCCTGGTACATCGTCGCCCCTTCCTCCGGGATCACGTAACCGAGATCCTTGGGGTTGGCGAAGACATCGACCATCGAGCCGACGAAGAAGTGACCAGCCGCGACATCGCCGGCGGCGACCATCGGGCGGGTGTCATAGGTAAAGGCGGCAACGTCGGGCTTCATCGCGATGATCGTATCGGCAGCCTGCTGCAATTCCGCCGGGTCGGTGGAATTGACCTTGTGACCGTTGAGGATCAGACCCACCGAAAGCACCTCGCGCATGTCGTCGAGCAGCGTGAACTTCAGCCCTTTCGCCTTCACCGTCTCGATCAGGTCGCGCCAGCCGGTCACGTCCTTGCCGAGAAGTTTTCTGTTGTAGAGGATGCCGACCGAGCCGAAGGCGTAAGGTAGGCAATACTCGCCCTTCGGATCGCTCTTGGCCCGAAGGAAGGTCGGGTCGATATTCTTGAAGCCCTCGTAGTCGTTGATGTCCGTCTTTTCGAGCAGGTCGAGCTTGGCCATGATGTCCTGCATGTGGACCGACGGGAAGACGATGTCGTAACCCGTGGCCCCACCCTGGATCTTCGCCAGCATCTCCTCGTTCGAGGAATAGGTGGAGAGGTTGACCTTGATCTGGGTCTCTTCCTCGAACTTCTTGAGGACAGCCGGATTGATGTATTCGCCCCAGTTGTAGATGTTGAGCTCGGCCGCTTCGGCGGTGCCGAACAGAGCGGAAAGTGTCGTCAGCAAAACGGCCACGCCACGTGCGCGGGTGGCGAAAGGCCTCTTGCCTTCACACGTCACCCCATTCGTCATTGTCATCATCATTCTCCTCTGATGGTCATGGCCGTTCGGCCCCTCTACGGCCCTTGCCGGCCGCTTCCGGATCACGGCTTCTGGTGGCCGTTGACTCCGATAGGCAAATGGTATCCATATATCGGAAACGCACAAGCGTTATTTGCATAACATTTTGGGGAACAGAAGTATGCAGAATTCCATCGTCCGGCTGGTGGAGGCGAGCAAGGCCTTCACCACTCCGGAAGGCGGCATCGTGACCGCTCTCGACAGCATCGATCTCGACGTCCGCCGCAACGAATTCCTGACCTTGCTCGGGCCTTCCGGCTGCGGCAAGACCACCCTGCTGCAGGCGATCAGCGGTTTCGTCGAACTCGACGGCGGCTCGATCCTCATCGACGGCGAGGACATCACCGACCGGCCGCCCTACCGCCGCCCGGTCAACACGGTCTTCCAGAACTATGCGCTGTTTCCGCACATGACGGTCGGCGAAAACGTCGCCTATTCGCTGGAAGTCGCGGGCGTCGCCAAGCCGGCGCGCCGTGAAAAGGTCTCCGCCGCCTTGAAGATGGTAGGACTGGAAGGTATGGAAGGCCGCAGGCCGCGCCAGCTCTCCGGCGGCCAGCAACAGCGTGTGGCGCTGGCCCGCGCCATCATCGCCCGGCCGAAACTCTTGCTGCTCGACGAACCGCTGTCGGCGCTCGACAAGAACCTGCGTCAGGCGATGCAGATCGAACTGAAGACGCTGCAGAACGAGCTCGGCATCTCCTTCATCTTCGTCACCCACGACCAGCAGGAAGCGCTGACGATGTCGGATCGCGTCGCCGTGCTCTCCGGTGGCCGCATCCAGCAGCTCGATACGCCGCGCGCCATCTACGACCACCCGGTCAACACCTTCGTCGCCACCTTCATCGGCGCCAGCAACCTGTTCGAGGGCACGCTCGACGGCGACCGGCTGATGACGGCGGATGGCATGGCGATCCGCCACCAGCCCTGCGACAAGAAAATTTCGACCAAAGCGACGGCATTGATCCGGCCGGAACAGTTCTTCCTTGCGGAGGAAAACGCCCCCTTTCCGACGATCGACGTCGATCTCGACCAGATCGTTTTTGTCGGCTCCACCTTCGAGCTGTTCGGCCGCACTGCCGAGGGACGCAAGGTGATTGCGGAAGTTCCCGCCAATCGGCGCAATCTCGTCGGCACGGTCGAACGGACACGCAAGGCGCGGCTTGCCTATGACCCTGCTGCCGTGCACCTCATCGGTGCCAATGCCGGGGGTGCGTGAGATGTCGATCGCCAGCCGCCGCCGCTTTCAGCTCGCCGTTTTGCTCGGACCCGTCTCGGCCTTCCTTGCCGTCTTCTTCCTCGGGCCGCTCGCGATCATGGTCGTCACCAGCCTTCTCGCGCCCGGTCTCTATGGTGGGGTGGAGTGGACCTTCTACCCGCATAACTTCGGTCGCATCCTCGGTTTTGCCGATCCGATGTTCGAGGAGTTCGATCCGATCTACATCGCGATCTTCCTGCGCTCGGTCGAGATCGCGGCCCTGACGGTGCTCGCGACCCTTCTCGTCTGCTATCCCGCCGCCTTCTGCATCGCCCGGCTTTCCGAGCGCTGGAAGAATTTCTGCCTGTTCCTGATCACGCTGCCTTTCTTCACCAGCCTGATCGTGCGGCTCTTCGTCTGGGTGTTGATCCTGCGCCAGACCGGCCTCGTCAACGAGATGCTTCTGTCAACGGGGCTGATCGAGCGGCCGCTCGACCTGATCTACACCAGGGGCGCGATCATCCTCGGCATGACCTATGTGTTCATTCCCTTTATGTTCATGCCTGTTTATGCCAGCGTCGAGAAACTTGACTGGACGCTGGTGCGCGCCTCGCTCGATCTCGGCGCCGGGCCGCTGCGCACCTTCTGGCGCATCATCCTGCCCCTGACCGCTCCCGGCATTGCCGGCGGCGCGGTCATCGTCTTCATTCCGGCGCTTGGCAACTTCGTCGTGCCGGCGGTGCTCGGCGGCGCCAAGGTGATGATGTTCGGCAACCTGATCGAACAGCAGTTCCTCGCGGCCCGCAACTGGCCCTTCGGGGCCGCACTGGCGATGATGGTGATGACCGTCATGCTGATCATGATGATCGCCCATGTGGTTCTTTCCGGTCGGCGCAGCGCCGCCGCTGCGCTGGCACGGTGAGGTGATCCATGAAGATCGCTCGAACCCTCTTTACCGGTAGCCTGCTCGCCTATACCGGCCTCTTCTTCGCCTTCATCTACATTCCGCTCGTCGTCATCGCCGTCTATTCGTTCAACGCCAATCCGGTGAACATGATGACCTGGACGGGCTTCACCACCGAATGGTACGCCCAGGTTCTCGGCTTCAAGACCAAGGTCTCCGAAAGCGCTCTCTACATCGAATCGACGGGCCAACTGCTGCAGGCGGTCTGGAACAGTCTGATGATCGCCGCCTCTACGACAGCCATTGCGACCATCTTCGGCACGGCGATCGCCATCGGCCTCTATCGCTTCGAATTCGTCGGCCAGCGCTTCTACCGCGTGGTGATGTTCATGCCGATGCTGATGCCGGATATCGTGCTCGGCATCGCGCTTCTGATCTTCTTCGTCAATTCCGGCATCCGGCTGGGGCTGACGACGATCATCATCGGCCAGTGCACCTTCCTGATCTCCTACGTCTTCATCGTCGTCTCGGCCCGACTTGCCGGCATGGACCGGACGCTGGAGCACGCGTCCGCCGATCTCGGCGCCAATGAATGGATGACCTTTCGCCGGGTGGTGCTGCCGCAGCTCTTTCCGGCAATCGTCGGCGGCGCGCTGCTCGCCTTCATCATCTCGATGGACGATCTCGTCATCACCTATTTCATCGCCGGCGTCGACGTCACTACGCTGCCGATGTTCATCTTCTCCATGCTTCGGCGCGGCATCAAACCGGAGATCAACGCGATTGCCGTGATGATGCTCTCCTTCTCCTTCGTCGTCGCCTCGCTCGGCCTCTACCTTCGCTCTCGGCAGAAATGATCATGAACGATAAAACTCCCGCCTCGCCCACCGCTCGCGCCCGCGATATCGGGCTGCCCTTTTCCGGCCGCACCGGCCGCTTCAACGCCATCACCGACGTCGAAGGCATAACCGTCGGCTTCCGCACGATCGCGGAAGAGACGCCGCGCCCGGGCCGCAAGCGTCCTGTCCGCACCGGCGTCACCGCCATCCTGCCGCATGCCGCTTCGGCCACCCCCGTCCCGGTCTACGCTGGGGTGCATCGCTTCAACGGCAACGGCGAGATGACCGGCACCCACTGGATCGAGGACGGCGGCTTCTTCCTCGGGCCGGTCATGATCACCAACACCCACGCCGTCGGCATGACCCATCACGCCACCATCAGGTGGATGCTGGAGCGCTACCGGTCGACCTACGACAGCGACGACTTTCTATGGTTGATGCCGGTCGTGGCGGAGACCTATGACGGCGTTCTGAACGACATCAACGGCCAGCCGATCACCGAGACAGATGTGCGCGCAGCACTCGACAGCGCCACCTCGGGCCCGGTGCAGGAGGGCAATTGCGGTGGCGGCACCGGCATGATCGCCTATGGCTTCAAGGGCGGCACCGGCACCGCATCCCGCGTCGTCGAATTCGGCGGTCGCGACTATACGATCGGCACGCTGGTGCAGGCCAATCACGGCCAGCGCGACTGGCTGACGATCCGTGGCGTTCCGGTCGGCGAGCACATGCGCGACGGCACGCCGCAAAGCCAGATGCAGGAGCGCGGCTCGATCATCGTCGTGATCGCCACCGACCTGCCGATGGCGCCGCACCAGTTGAAGCGGCTGGCGCGACGGGCGGCGATCGGCATCGGCCGCAATGGTACTCCGGGTGGCAACAATTCCGGCGACATCTTCCTTGCCTTCTCCACGGCCAATACCCAGCCGATGGCGCACAAGGCGCCGCCGCGCCTCTCGCTGGAGATCGTCAACGACGACCTGCTCGACCCGGTCTATCTCGCGACTGTCGACAGCGTCGAGGAAGCGGTGGTCAACGCGATGATCGCGGCGGAAGATTCCGGCGGCACCGCCCATGATCGCTTCAAGATCCAGGCGATCCGGCATGTGCCGCTGATCGAGGTGATGCGGAACTACGGCCGATAGTCGGCGACCAACGTGGCAATGCGTTATCTTTTCGGGACCGGCAATCTTAGCCGGCTCCTGACGAGCTCACCCGCGCGCGGCGCCAGTCGCTCGGCGCCTCGCCCACGCGTAACCGAAAGAAGCGCGAGAAATAGGCGGCATCGGCAAAGCCGATCTCATAGGCGATGTCTTCCAGCGGCCGTACAGTGAAGAGCAGCAGGCGCTTGGCCTCGAGCAATCGACGCTCGTTGATGAGCTCCTTGACCTGCATGCCGAAGGCGTCCCTGCTCGCCTTGGCGATGAGGTGCGGTGTCGTTGCCAGCGCGTCGGTGTATTGCGCGACGCTCCAGTTTTCCCGGAAGTGCAAATCGATAAGCCGGCGCAGCTGAGCCGCCAGCATCGCCTGCGACGGCTGGGCCGGAGATGGCGTGGCGGATGCCAGACGGGCGATCTGGGTGAGGACGGCCGCGACCAGCGAGGCGAGCATCTGTTGGGTGCCGGGCGCACCGCGGGCATATTCGTCGGCAACGATATCGAGCAGTTCGGCAAGACGGCGCCAGCCCCGGTCCTCGCCGTCGCCACGGATCATGACCGGCGCATCAACAGGAAGCGTGGTGTTCTCCCGGATCGAGAGCAGCGCGCCATCAGCGACCGAGACGACGACCGCGTCGCTCGTCTCAGGATCGACGGAAAAACCATGCACGATGCCGCTCGGCACGAAGCTGACGGCCGGTGCCAAAAAGTCCAATGGCCTGTCGTCGATGAAATAGGTGCCGCGGCCGCTCATCCAGAAGGTGATCTGCCCCATCTGATCGTGTTTATGCGCCTTCACCTGTCCCTGATGCAGGTTACGCCGCGCCATCACCGTCTCGACATGGAAAAATCCGGGTTCGAGTTGTTGCTCCGGTTCACCGTAGACGAAGAAACTTGGAATGGCGTCGGTCATGGCCCACCGAAAAAAGTACAAGTCATTTTGCCATTCTGTCCATGGCGGCCAATGATTTCAACGCCTAGCCTTGACGAAACTCAAGGAGGAGAAAATGAGAGCAGAGGATTTCCGCGCCGACAGGACGCGGCCCTTCACCGGCGCCGAATATCTGGAAAGCCTGCGCGACGGCCGCGAGGTCTATATCAACGGCGAACGCATCAAGGACGTGACCAGCCATCCGGCGATGCGCAATTCCACCCGGTCGCTCGCCAGGCTCTATGCCGCGCTGCATGATCCGGCAAAGAGGGACATCCTGACGGCGCCGACCGACACGGGCTCCGGCGGCTACACCCACAAATATTTCCGCGTCGCCCGCTCCTCCGCCGATCTTGCCGCCCAGCAGGGCGCGATCGCCGAATGGGCACGCATGTCCTATGGCTGGATGGGCCGCACCGCCGACTACAAGGCGGCGCTGATGAACACGCTCGGCGCCAATGCCAATTGGTATGGCCCGTTCAAGGACAACGCGCTCGCCTGGCATAAACGCGCCCAGGAAGCGGCGCTCTTCATGAACCACGCGATCGTCAATCCGCCGATCGATCGGCACAAGCCGGCGGACGCGGTCAAGGACGTCTTCGTCCACATCACCAAGGAAACGGACGCCGGCATCTACGTCTCAGGTGCCAAGGTGGTCGCGACCTCCTCGGCACTGACGCACTACAATTTCCTGGCGCAAAGTTCGGCGACGGTAACGGAGGATCCCTCGCTCTCGGTGATGTTCATCGTTCCGATGAACGCGCCCGGGATCAAGATGTTCTGCCGCGTCTCCTACGAGCAGACAGCCAACACCGTCGGCCATCCCTTCGACTATCCGCTGTCGTCGCGCTTCGACGAGAACGATGCGATCCTGGTGCTCGACAACGTCTTCGTGCCGTGGGAGGACGTCCTGGTCTTGCGCGATGCCGCCAAGATCCTGTCCTTCCACCCGGCTTCCGGCTTCATGCACGGCTACTGCTTCCAGGGCTGCACCCGTTTCGCCGTGAAACTCGACTTCCTGGCAGGCCTGCTTGCCAAGGCGCTGCGCGCCACCGGCGGCGACGCCTTCCGCGGCAATCAGGCAGCACTCGGCGAGGTGATCGCGCTCCGCCACATGTTCTGGAGCTTCTCCAATGCCATGGCCCACAATCCCATTCCTTGGGCCGACGGCGCCGTGCTTCCCAATCTGGAAGCCGCGCTTTCCTATCGAACCTTCATGTCGGAGGCCTATCCGCGTGTCGTCGAGACGATCCGCAAGGTGATTGCATCGGGGCTGATCTACCTGCCGTCCTCCGTGCGTGACTTCGGCAATCCCGAGATCGACCGCTACCTGGCGCAATATGTCCGCGGCTCTAACGATATGGGGCACATCGAGCGCATCAAGATCATGAAACTGCTCTGGGACGCGACCGGCACGGAGTTCGGCGGACGCCACGCGCTCTACGAACTCAACTATGCCGGCGCGCCTGAAGAGGTTCGGCTGCAGGTATTGAAAGGGGCCGAACGCGGCGGGCGTCTCAAGGAGATGGAAGCGCTCGTCGACCAGTGCATGGCGGACTATGACGAGAACGGCTGGACCGGCAGCACCTGGCTGCCGCCGCTCGACGATGCGGCCGCTCTGCGCAACGCCGCCGAATGAGGCCCGTCATGGAACCGCTCGTTTCGAAGACGGAGTTTCGCAACGCCATGGCGCGGGTCTGCGCGCCGGTCAACGTCATCACCACCAACGGACCCGCCGGACGCGGCGGGTTCACCGCCACCGCCATGTGCTCGGTGACCGACGAGCCGCCGACGCTGCTCGTCTGCATGAACCGCAACTCCACCCAATGCGGCCTTTTCATCGACAACCGGCGCTTCTGCGTCAACGTGCTCAGCCACGACCATAGGGATCTCGCCGGCCACTTCGCCGGCGCGACGCAGGATATGGCGGCCCGCTATGCCGCGGCCGACTGGGTCGAGATGCAATCCGGCAGCTTCGCGGTCAAAGACGCCATCGTCTCGCTCGACTGCGAACTCGCCGAGGCGCGGCTGCTTGGAACACACCACATCCTCATCGGCCGGGTCGTCGGCATCCGCTCGCGCAGCGACGGCAATGCGCTGCTCTATTTCGATCGCAACTACGTGCATGTACCGACGCAGCTCGGAAGTTTCGGCGGCTAGGCGTAGGCGGGGTCTCGCCCCGCCTACATGAACACGGCCCATTGACGGACGTTTCGCCAAAGAGCCGAGGCAATCCACATCCACGTGCTGTTCAGTGCCTTTTGTTTTTTCCGTAAAACGCTCTATTTGCTTGGCGCGCAATGAGAAAGGAAAACGGAATGGTGGTTGCTGAGCCAGCCGGGCGGCCGACGACGGACGCGAAAGGCAGGGAATTCGATCGCCTGACCGCCCTTGGACATCTCGACATTCTCGACACGCCGAAGGATCAGGGCCTTGAACGGATCGTGCGGCTGATAAAGCAGATCTTCGCCATCGACATCGGCATCATCTCTTTGGTCGACGCACATCGACAATGGTACAAGGCCTGCTCGGGGCTCGCATTAGACGAAGTTCCCCGGGAAGACACTTTCTGCCGATATGTTGTCGCCTCCGAGGAACCGCTTGTCGTGCACGACGCCACGCAGGATCCGCGGTTTTCGCGACATCCCGCCGTCACCGGCCCGGAACATGTTCGGTTCTACGCAGGCGTTCCGTTCAAGACGCGGGATGGTCATACGGTCGGGACCGTATGCGCGATCGACCGCGCGCCGAGACACTTCACCGACAAAGACCTGACGATCCTGACCGAACTGGCGGGCGTGGCGATGGACCGGATCGATTTGCTCCGGTCGGCCGCGACGGATGGGCTCACCGGCACGTTGACGCGCCGCGCCTTCCGCGAGGAGGCGGACAAGCTGATTTCGCTCGCCATAAGGCACCAGCACGACGTGTCGTGCATCGTCCTCGACGTCGACCACTTCAAGCGGGTCAACGACACGCACGGGCATGCGGCAGGAGACGAGGTCTTGAAGGCCGTGAGCGCCGTCTGCCAGTCCAATCTGCGGGCAAGCGATCTGTTCGGGCGGCTCGGCGGCGAGGAGTTCGCCATCATGCTGCCGCACGTCGACGCGAACGGCGCACTCGCCGCAGCGGAAAAGCTGCGGGCAGCGATTGCCGCTCAAACAATCCACGGAGACTTTGGTCAGCTTGCAGTCACCGCGAGCTTCGGCACATCGGCGCTATCGCTCAAGAGCAGGGAGATCGGTACATTGCTCGCCCAGGCGGACGCGGCAATGTATCTCGCCAAGGCCAGCGGACGGAACCGCTGCGTCGAGTGGAGCAGTCTCGAAGTCGGCTATCCGCTGGGTCCTCGTCAGCGCGTACTGAAAGCCGGCACCATTCTTTTCGACGACAGGCATTCAAAGATAGAGTGCACTATCCGGTCGCTTGGTGCCGATGGCGCTGCGGTCACGGTTTCGAATTCGGCCGGCATACCACCGGAGCTGGTTCTGGTCGTCGCCGGCGAGGGTTTCGAGACCAAATGCCATGTGGTGGCGCGAGACCGGCAAAATCTCGAACTCGCCTTCGGATAGCACGGTCCCGACAGACACGCGCGGTCGTCCGGCCCCGGTCCCTGCGAGCCCGGTCAGAGCTGAATCCAGGCGGTCTTCAGATCGGTGTATTTGTCCAGCGCGTGCAACGACTTGTCGTGGCCGTTGCCCGATTGCCTGACGCCGCCGAGCGGCACCGTGTTGTCGGCGCCGCCATAGGTATTGACGTGCACGACGCCGGCGCGGATGCCGCGCACCATCCGGTGCGCGCGCGACAGGTTTGCGGTCCAGACTGCGGAAGCCAGCCCGTAGTCCGTCGCATTGGCGATCCGGAGTGCGTCGGCATCGTCGTCGAAGGGAATGATTGCAAGTACCGGCCCGAAGACCTCTTCCTTCGCCAGCTTCATTTCAGGCTGAATGTCGAAGACGGTCGGCTGCATGTAATAGCCGCCAGTCTCTTCAAGGATGCGCTTGCCGCCCCAACGCAGGCGCGCGCCTTCCACTTCCGCTTCACGGACGAAATCGAGGTTCTTGCTCAGCTGGACGCTGCTCGAAATCGCTCCAGCCTCGGTCGAAAGAAGCAGCGGATCGCCAACCTTCATACCTGCCGCGATCGCTGCCACCTTCTCCGCGAAGGCTTCGTGAATGGAGCGCTCGACCAGCAACCGTGAACCGGCAACACAGACCTGGCCGGAGTTGCGGAAGATGCCATAGGCCGAGATGCGCGCGGCCTGATCGAGATCCGGCGCATCGGCGAAGACGACGTTCGGCGACTTGCCGCCGAGTTCGAGATAGACGCGTTTCAGGTTCGAGCGCGCCGAATATTCGAGCAGCCGGCGGCCGACACCGCCCGAGCCGGTGAAGGCGAGCACGTCGATATCGCCATGCAGCCCGATAGCCTCACCCGTCGTCGCACCCAGGCCGGTCACAACATTCAGAACGCCCTCCGGCAGGCCGGCTTCGGCGCAGATTTCGGCGAGCCTGAGCAAGCTGAGCGAGGCGCCCTCCGCCGGCTTCAGCACCACGGAATTGCCGGCGGCGAGCGCCGGCGCGATCTTCCAGGCGCCGATCATCAAAGGGAAATTCCAGGGAACGATCGCGGCGACCACGCCGATCGGTTCGCGATGCACGAGGCCGAGAATGTTGTGGGCGGTCGGCGCGATTTCGCCATAGACCTTGTCGAGCGCCTCGGCATAGTAGCGGAAGGTTCCGGCGGCGCTGCCAGGCTCGGCCTTCAGCGCCATCGAAATTTCGGTGCCATTGTCGCGCACGCCAAGGACCGCAAGCTCCAGCGCCTGCGCTTCGATGATTTCGGCAATGCGCGTCAGCACCTTCTTGCGGAACGCCGGAGCCGCCTTCGACCAGCTTCCTTTTTCGAAAACGGCGCGCGCGGCACGGACCGCCGCGTCGACGTCGGATGCGCCCGCGTCTGCTATCGTCGTCAGGTGGCTGCCGTCGATCGGCGAGACGACGTCGAACGTTTCGCCGGACAAGCTCTCCTGCCAGTGGCCGTTGATGAACAGCTTTTGGCCCTCGACGGCGAGGCTACGCAATTGGTCGATCTTGTCCTGCATGATGTCTGGTCCCGTTTGCATTGCCGGGACGGCGGAGGGTCCGCCATCCCTTCTTAGGTGATACGCAGTTCCGGACGGAAGCCGCTTGGCGTCATTCCGGAAACTGCGTGGCAGCGATCAGATCTCCTGGCCTGCGCCAAGGCGGGCGAACTCGATCGGATTGCCCGACTTCAGCGATGCCGCAAGCGCCAGACCGATAACACCGAAGATCACGACAAGGCCCGGCAGGAACACGGCGAGCATGCCGGTGGCGCCTGCCAGGTCACCGAAGTTGACCGCAATCGCGATGATGACGGCAACGAGGATCAGGCCGGTGACGACGGGAATGACTTTGGTCACCAGCGGGTTCCGTTCGAGGCCGGGATTGCGGCTGAAGAAGGCGACGATCGCGAAGGCGGTGAAGGCCATCAACGTCATGACGGCGAGCGTGCCGACATTCGTCAGCCACGAGAACAGCGCCAGCACCGGATCCTGACCCGTTGCCGCAAAGAGTGCCACGACGAGGACGGCGATCACGGTCTGGATCAGCGAGCCGACATGCGGGCTGTGGTAGACCGGATGGGTGACGCCGATCGAGGCGGGCAGCAGCCGTTCGCGGCCGGCGACGTAGAGATAACGGGCAACACCGTTGTGGAAGGCCAGAACACCGGCAAAGAGGCTGGTGACGAAGAGCACGTTCATCAGCGGCGGCAGCCAGCCGCCGGCATAACGCTCGGCGAGGCCGAAGAGGAAAGTGGTCGGATCGGCAAGGCCCTGCAGTTCCGGCACCAGCTTGTCGGCACCGGCCGCGTTCACCATCAGCCAGGAGGTGAACATGTAGAAAACGCCGATGATCAGCACCGAGATATAGGTGGCGCGCGGCACCGTCCTTGCCGGATCGCGGGCCTCCTCGCTGTAAATCGTCGTCGCCTCGAAGCCGATGAAGGCGGCAAAGCAGAAGAGAATGCCGATCGACGGCGAGCCGGACAGAACGGCCGAAGGCGTAAACGACGTCATCGTCAGCCCGCTGTCGCCGCCCTTGGCAAGGATCGCCACGTCAATGACGAGCACGACAAGATATTCGAGGATGACGAGAACCGTCAGCACCTTGGCGGAGAGGTCGACGCGGCGATAGCCGAGAACGCCGACGGCGGCGATGCCCACGAACGTCCAGACCCACCAGGGTAGATCGACCCCCAGACCAGCGAAGAGCCCGGCCGTCGCCGCCCCGAACAGGCCGAAGACGCCGATCTGCATGGCGTTGTAAGCAAGGATCGCGATCATCGCCGCGGCACCGCCCATCAGGCCACCGAGGCCCTGGGCCGTATAGGCGTAGAAGGCGCCGGCATTGCGGATATGCCGTGCCATGGCGACATAGCCGACGGAAAACAACAGCAGGATCAGCGTGACGAGCAGGAAGGTGCCGGGAATGCCGGCGCCGTTTCCAAGCAGCATCGACAACGGAACGCCGCCGGCGACGGCCGTCAAAGGTGCTGCCGCCGAGACGACAAGAAAGGTGACCGCGCCGACGCCAAGGGCGTTCTTGCGCAACTGGTTCGCTCCGGTCACGGGCGAAGATGGATTGTCCATAGTACTAGGCTCCCCTGGTTGGCGCGAACGCCTTTTCGCCTCCGGTCCTTCTCTCCGGCGGCAGCTCCCTGAAGCGGACTGGAAGCGCGGGGGTTTTGCTTTTGTCTTGGCCGCGCAAGTCTTTCGGTTCAATATATGAACCTTAGCTTCAAATATAGACTTGCAAAAAGCGTTCGGCCCTGTCAAGTTATTTCGCATGTTAAGTATCTCGGCCAGAGACAACCACGAGGGCGGACGCACCGCCCCATGAAAGGGAACAGGCAGAGATGACTTGCGACGGCGCTCAACGACGGAGGAATGGATGAGCACCATCGGTAAGGCCCTGACTTTGCTTGACGCGATCTCGCGGCTCGAGAAGGAAGCTGGTCTCAGCGATATCGCGCGGCATTGCGGGCTCGACAAGGCAACTGCCCGGCGCTTTCTCGTCGAACTGGAAAAGCACGGCTTCGTCGAGCAGGACGCGGAGACCCGGCGCTATCGTCTGGGCGGAGCGCCTGTGCGGCTTGCCCGTATCCGTGAGGCGCGCTTCCCCTATCTGAGCGTGGCGACCCCCTTCGCCCGGGAACTTGCGAGCCTAGCGGGCGAGACCGTTCACCTTTCTGAATACGCCGCCGGCCGCCTTTCGACTGTTCACGTGGAGGACTCGCAGCGGGCCCACCGCGTCATCGTCGATGTCGGGAGCATCCTGCCTTTCCACGCGACCGCGTCCGGTCTTGGCTTCCTTGCCTTCTGCCCGCCGAAGGACATCGACGCGGTCCTGTCGGCGCCGCTCAAGGCCTTTACCGATCAGACGCTGACGGACCCCGCAGTCCTGCGCCAGACCCTGAGAGAGACCCTCCGGCGCGGCTACTCGATCTGCCATCACGGGCTCGAAACCGGCGTCGTCAGTGTCGCCGCACCGATCCGCGCGCCAGGCAGCACACCGGTCGGCGCGATCGCCATCGCAGCCCCCGCAACGCGGGCCGACAAGGAGACGGTGGAAAAGATGGGGCGCGCCGCGATGGCGGCGGCGAGACGCATTTCCGAAAGACTGTTCGGGTTGGAGCAGGTTGCTGCCGATCCGCTGGCAAGGAGGGCCGGCTGATGAATGCCATGAACCGTCTCCCCAATATCCTGGTCGTGGGTACGGGAGACACCAAATGCGACGAACTCCAGTTCATGGCGTCCGTCATCCGCGAAGCGGGCGGCATGCCTGTGATGATGGACGTCAGCATTCTCGGTGATCCGCCCTACGTGCCTGAATATTCCCGTCACGACATCGCCAAAGCGGCCGGCGTCACCATAGCGGCAATCGCCGCCAGCGGCGACGAACACAGCGCCATGGCGCTGATGGCAGAGGGGGCGGCCGCCCTCACCCGTTCGCTCTACGAGGCCGGGCAGGCCGATGGCGTCATCATTCTCGGCGGCTCGATGGGCACGGATCTCGCCCTCGACGTCGCCGCCGCCCTGCCGCTCGGCGTGCCGAAATTCATCGTCTCGACCATCGCCTATTCGCACCTGCTGCCGCCCGAGCGCATTGCGCCCGACCTGATGATGATCCTGTGGGCCGGCGGCCTCTACGGCCTCAACGGCATCTGCCGCTCGGTTCTCTCCCAGGCCTGTGGCGCGGTCGTTGGTGCCGCACGTTTCGGCACCAGGCCGGACAAGACGCGGCCGCTGATTGGCATGACCTCGCTCGGCTCGAGCTGCCTCAAATACATGAAATACCTGAAGCCCGAACTCGAACGCCGCGGCTATGACGTCGCTGTCTTCCATTCGACCGGCATGGGCGGCCGCGCCTTCGAGGCGATCGCGGCTGAGAAGGGCTTTACCGCGGTTTTCGACTTCTGCATTCAGGAGGTCAGCAACCATCACCACGGAACTGTCGTCACATCAGGGCCCGACCGGCTGGAGAATGCCGGACGTGCCGGAATCCCACAGATCGTCGCGCCAGGCGCCGTCGACATGGTCGACCTGCCGGCCTGGCAACCGATTCCGCAGGCCTTTGCCGATCGCCCCTATCACGCCCACAACCGGCTGCTCGGCTCGGTGACCACATCTTCCGAGGGACGACGCGAGATCGCCCGCGTCATCGGCGGCAAATTGAACGGCACCAGTGCCGAGGTCGCCTTCATCCTGCCGCTCAAGGGGATTCAGGAATGGGACCAGCCTGACGAGCCTCTCTACGAACCGGAAGCGCTCGACGCCTTCATCGACGAGATGCGCCGGCAGATCCCCTCAGGCGTCGCCCTGCATGAGGTCGACAGCCACATCAATGCGCCGGCGTTCTCGCAAGCCGCGCTTGCGATCTTCGACGACTGGGTGGCGCGTGGCATCGTGCCCGAGGGCCGGCCATGACGAACACTATGCCCGACACCATGAGCGACAAGGCACTGATCCTCGATTTCGGCGGCGTCGTCACCCGCACGCTGTTCGAAACCCACGACATCACGGAGCGTGCGCTCGGGCTCGCGCCCGGCACTCTTACGTGGCGCGGTCCCTTCGACCCCGCAACCGACCCGCTCTGGGCCGCCATGCAGCGGCGCGAAATCACCGAACGGGACTACTGGACGGAACGCACCCGCGAAGTCGGCCGCCTGCTTGGCGAAGACTGGAGCGACATGAAAACCTTCGTGCAGCGGGCGCGTGGGGCGGAACCGGAACTGGTGCTCCGGCCCGAGACGCGCGACGCGATCCTCGCCGCCCATAAGGCCGGCATTCGGCTCGCGATCCTCTCCAATGAACTCGACCTCTTCTATGGCGTCGCGTTCCGTCAGCGCTTCCCGCTGATCGAGCTCTTCGAGACGATCGTCGACGCCACCTACACCAACATCCTGAAGCCCGATCCGCACGCCTACGAGCTGGTGCTGAGCCAGCTTGGCCTGCCGCGCGAAGCCTGCGTCTTCGTGGATGACCAGTTGAAGAACATCGAGGGTGCGCGGGCCGTCGGCCTGCCTCACGTCCATTTCGACGTCACCCGACCCGCAGAAAGCTACGCCAGAGCGCTTCAGATGCTCGGCCTCGAACTGACAGGAGCATGACCATGCGCGAAACCAACTTCCTCATCGAGAACAACGCCCGCCACCTCTGGCACCCGATGGCGCATCCGGCCGAGATGCAGGCAACGCCACCGCGCATCATCAATGCCGGCGAAGGTGTCGAGATCGTCGACATCCATGGCAAGAAGGTGCTCGATGCGGTCGGCGGCCTCTGGAACGTCAATCTCGGCTATTCCTGCGAACCGGTGAAGGAGGCGATCCGTCGCCAGCTCGACGAGCTGCCCTATTACTCGACGTTTCGCGGCACCACCAACTCACCGCTGATCGAGCTTTCCTACGAGCTCGCCGAATGGTTCCGCGAGGATGGGCTGACGCGCTCGTTCTTCACCTCGGGCGGTTCCGACTCCGTCGAGACCTGCCTTCGCCTCGCCCGCCAGTACCACAAGCTCAACGGCCAGCCGGAACGCACCAAGTTCGTCGCGCTGAAGAAGGGCTACCACGGCACCCATTTCGGCGGCGCCTCGGTCAATGGCAATGCCAATTTCCGCCGCAACTACGAGCCGCTGCTGCCGGGCGTCTACCACCTGCCGGCGCCCTATACCTATCGCAACCCCTTCGACACGACCGATGGCGCCGTAATCGCCAAGGCGATCGCGCGGCTCTTCGAAGACGAGATCGCCTTCCAGGGCGCCGACACGATCGCGGCGCTGATCATGGAGCCGGTGCTCGGCGCCGGCGGCGTGATCGTGCCGCACGAAATCTTCATGCCGCTGATGCGCGAGATCTGCGACCGCCACGGCATCCTCCTGATCGCCGACGAGGTGATCACCGCGTTCGGCCGCACCGGTGCCTGGACCGGTTCACGCCTCTGGGGCGTGAAGCCGGATTTCATGTCGACCGCCAAGGCGATCACCAATGGCTACTATCCCTTCGGCGCCGTGATGATCTCGGACAAGGTTGCCGAGGCTTTCGAAAGCAACAAGACGGCTGCCGGTTCGATCGGCCATGGCTACACCTATTCCGGCCATCCGGTGGGTGCTGCGGCAGCACTCGCAACCCTGAAGGAAACGCGCAAGCACAATGTCGCTGCAAATGCCAAGGCACGCGGCGATGAGCTGATCGCCGGCCTCGAAGCGCTGAAGGCCCGGCACGAACTGATCGGCGACGTGCGCGGCAAGGGGCTGATGTGCGCGATCGAGCTCGTCTCGGACAGGGAGAAGAAGGCCGGTGCCGCAAAGGATGTCGTCCAGAAGCTTCAGGACGTGACCTATGATGCCGGCGTCATGGTGCGCACATCCGGCGCCAACGTCATCCTGTCGCCGCCGCTGATCGTGACCGCAGGCGACGTCGCCCGCATCCTCACGGCCCTCGACACCGGCCTGACCGCAGCACGGGGCTAGCGCGATGGGCGACAACCGGGACCTGATTGCGCGCCGCGAGCGGCTGCTCGGGCGCAACATGTCGCTGTTCTACGAGGAGCCGGTGCATCTCGTGCGTGGCGAAGGCGTTTGGCTTTTTGATGCTGACGGCCGCCGCTACCTAGACTGCTACAACAACGTACCGCATGTCGGCCATTGCCATCCGCGGGTGACCGAGGCGATCGCCCGGCAGGCCTCAACCCTCAACACCCACACCCGCTATCTGCATGAAGGCATTCTCGACTATGTCGAGCGTCTGACCGCCACCTTCGACAACAGCCTCGACACGGCGATCCTGACCTGCACCGGCAGCGAGGCGAACGACGTGGCGCTGCGCATGGCCCAGGCCGTGACCGGCAAGACCGGGGTGATCGCCACCGACCACACTTATCACGGCAATACCGCCGCCGTTTCTCAGCTTTCGACCCGGATGCCGCCGGTCGGCGGCTTCGGCGGCCATGTCCGCCACGTGCCGGCGCCCGACAGCTACCGGCCGCTTGGCGGCGAGCCGGGCGCCGCTTTTGCCGCGGCCTTCACCGCCAAGGTCGAGGAAGCGATCGCCTCGCTGCAGCAAAGCCCGCACGGCTTCTCCGCGCTGATCATCGATCCCTTCTTCGCCAACGAAGGATTTCCGGAACTGCCCTCCGGCTTTCTCGACGGCGCCGTCGCCGCCGTCAGAAAGGCAGGCGGGCTCCTGATAGCCGACGAAGTGCAGCCGGGCTTCGGCCGAACCGGCGGCCATATGTGGGGGCACCAGAAGGCGGGCATCGTTCCCGATATCGTCACGCTTGGAAAGCCGATGGGCAACGGCCACCCGATCGGCGGCGTCGTTGCGGGCACCGAAACGCTCAACGCCTTCCGCCAAGCGTTTCGCTACTTCAACACCTTCGGCGGCAATCCGGTCTCCTGCGCAGCGGCCATGGCCGTGCTCGATGTGATCGCAGACGAAAACCTCATCGAGAACGCCGCCCAAGTCGGCGCCTATGCCAAGGCCGGCCTCTCGCGGCTTGCGGACAAACATGGAATGATCGGCGACATCAGGGGCAGCGGACTATTCTTCGGCGCGGAGCTCGTCACCGATCGCGCGGAAAAAACGCCAGCAAGCGCCCTCGCGACCAAGGTGATCAACGACATGAGCGAGCGCGGCGTGCTGATGGGCAAGCTCGGCATCCACCAGTGCACGACCAAGATCCGACCGCCGATGCCCTTTACCCGCGACAATGCGGATTTGATGCTGTCGACGCTCGACGACGTGCTTTCGGGCCTGTGAGCGACTGATGACGGCGGACCTGCCCAAACCCTTTCGCGACGCGCTCGACAACCGGGCGTGCCAGGCACTTGCCCATTGGGGCGTTGCTGACCAAGAGCCGGAGTTGCTGAAGTACCGGGAAAACGCCGTGTTTCGCGTCCACCTGGCCGATGGTCGCCCGGCGGCGCTGCGGCTGCACCGCGCCGGCTATCACAGTGCGGCGGCACTGCACTCGGAACTGCAATGGATGGCAGCACTCGGCAACAGCGGTCTCGCGGTGCCGCAACCGATCGCGACGACGGACGGGCGCTTGCTTGTCGCCCTGCCTGAAGGTGGCGCGTTTGCCGCACAGCATGCCGATGTGATCAACTGGATGGATGGAGAGCCATTGGGCGAAAGCGGTAAACCGCTGTCCCACTCACCCGAGAGGCTCGTCGAGATCTTCTCGGCGCTCGGCGCCTCCATGGCCGAGATGCATAACCTCGCCGATCGCTGGACGCCGACCGAGGGCTTTTGGCGTCCGACCTGGGATGAGGAAGGCCTGCTTGGGGATCGTCCGTTGTGGGGGCGCTTCTGGGATTGCGAGGGCCTATCGCCGGCCCAAGCCATGGCGCTATCGGCTTTGCGCGGTGACCTCAGGCGGCGCCTCGCAACTCTGCCGACTCCGGCTAAGGATTTCGGCCTCATCCATGCGGACCTCGTTCGGGAAAATGTGCTGGTCGGCGAGGCGGGCGTCAAACTCATCGACTTCGACGATGCTGGCTGGGGTTACCGCCTGTTCGATATCGCCACCGCCCTGCTGAAGAACCGACGCGAGCCGGCCTATGGAGCGATCGAGGCGGCGTTGATATCAGGCTATCGCAGCCGGCGCACGCTCAGCGCCGAGATGCTGTCCAGCCTGCCGCTGTTTCTTGTGCTTCGCAGTCTCACCTATATCGGCTGGTTCTCGGCGCGGCCGGAACTGCCGGGCGCCCGCGAGCGTGTCCTGCGCTACGCCGACGAGGCGCTGGCGCTTACCAAAGAGCTGGGCTTCACATGATGACCGAGAGCCAAAAACGCTCAGTCGTTGAGGCTGGCCAGTTCGTCCAGCATGTCGAGCAGGACTTCGACGCGTTCACGACCGTAGCGGGTTTCGAGGTCCTCGTAGATCGCCCGGCTCTCGGGGCTGACGTCGGCGATCACCCGCATGCCCTCGGGTGCAATCTCCAGGAGGACGCGCCGGCCGTCGTCGGCATCCTTGTGCTTGGTGATCAGGCCCCGCTCCTCGAGCGAGCGGATGATGCGGGTGAGGCTCGGCGCCAGGATGAAGGCCTTGTCGGCCATTTCCGACGCATCGACCCGGCCGGCCTCCGCCAGGATACGGATCACCCGCCATTGCTGCTCGGTGATGTCGTGGCGCGCCAGCATCGGGCGGAAATGCGCCATCACCGCTTCGCGCGCTCGCAGCAGCGCGATCGGCAGCGATCGGCGCGTGTTGTGCGGCAAAAGGGCGTCGTGACCAAGGTCAGCAGGGATTTTCTCGCGGCTCATAAGCGTTCTATCGGACATTTTCTTTCGTTCTGCAATTGGCAGGCGCGGGCAGAGACTTCGACCTTCTTGACACCGCCATCGATTTCATTAACGTGTTAAATATATGAGAGCGCATCGGGAGGAAAGATGCCGCACCTGACAATCGAATACTCAGGCAATCTCGACGACCGCGTCGACTTCGCCCGACTTTGCCGGACCGTCCACAAGACGATCCTCGGCACCGGCCTTTTCGAGCTCGGCGCCGTCAGGGTGCGCACGGTCCGGAGCCGCGACTATGCGATCGCCGACCTTTTGCCGGACAACAGCTTCATCGACATGTCCTTCCGCATCGGTCGCGGCCGCAGCGAGGCAGAGAAGAAGGCCACCGGCGAAGCCATCTTCAAGGCCGTGAGCGACGAACTTTCGGAGCTTTTCGCCACACCGCATTTTGCTCTCAGCCTGGAGATCCGCGAGATCGACCCGGATCTGAGCTGGAAGAAAAACGCCATTCACCCCCGGCTGCGCGCCACCAAAGGCTAGACGCAGCCACCCCCACACCACAGCAGCGCGCGGCGAAAGTCTGCGCCAGCATCGGAGAACACCATGTCCAAGCTCGATGAAAACCTCGCCAAGGCGGAAAGCTACCTCGCCCGCTTCAAGAGCGAAGGCGTGCTCAACCACATCAACGGCGAAGCGGTGTCGGCACTTGACGGCGAGACCTTCGAGACGATTTCGCCTGTCGATCTGAAACCGCTCGCAAGGATCGCCCGGGGCAAGGCTGCCGATATCGACCGGGCGGCAAAGGCCGCGAAAGCTGCCTTCGCCGAATGGGCTTCGATGCCCGGCGAAACCCGCAAGAAGCTGCTGCACAAGATCGCCGACGCGATCGTCGCACGCGCCGAGGAGATCGCCTTCGTCGAGTGTATGGACACCGGACAATCGCTGAAGTTCATGGCCAAGGCGGCGCTGCGGGGTGCCGAGAATTTCCGCTTCTTCGCCGACCGGGCGCCGGAAGCGCGCAACGGCAAGGTGCTGCGCGCCTCTGGCCAGATCAACATGACGACGCGCGTGCCGATCGGCCCGGTCGGCATCATCACCCCCTGGAACACGCCGTTCATGCTGTCGACCTGGAAGATTGCGCCTGCGCTTGCCGCCGGCTGCACGGTCGTGCACAAGCCGGCGGAATTGTCGCCGCTGACGGCGCGGCTGCTGGTCGAGATCGCCGAAGAAGCGGGCCTCCCGAAGGGCGTATGGAACCTCGTCAACGGCTTCGGCGAGGATGCCGGACGGGCGCTCACCGAGCACCCCGATATCAAGGCGATCGGCTTCGTCGGCGAGAGTCGCACCGGCTCGATGATCATGAAGCAGGGTGCCGAGACGCTGAAGCGGGTTCATTTCGAACTCGGCGGCAAGAACCCGGTGATCGTCTTTGCCGATGCCGATCTCGAACGCGCCGCCGATGCGGCGGTTTTCATGATCTACTCGCTAAACGGCGAACGCTGCACCTCGTCTTCGCGCCTGCTGGTCGAGCACAGCATCTACGAGCGCTTCACCGCGCTCGTCGCCGAAAAGGCCAAGCGCATCAAGGTCGGTCATCCGCTCGATCCGGAAACCGTCGTCGGCCCGCTCATCCATCCGGTGCACGAGAAGAAGGTGCTCGATTACATTCGCATCGGCCGCGAGGAAGGTGCTACCGTTGCTGCCGGCGGCGAAAAATTCGATGGTCCCGGCGGCGGCTGCTACGTCACCCCGACGCTCTTCACGGGCGCCAACAACGCGATGCGCATCGCTCAGGAAGAAATCTTCGGGCCGGTGCTGACGGCGATCCCGTTCAAGGACGAGGCAGACGCGCTGGCGTTGGCCAACGACGTACAATATGGCCTGACCGGCTATCTCTGGACCTCCGACGTCACCCGCGCCTTCCGCTTCACCGATCATCTCGAAGCCGGCATGATCTGGGTAAATTCGGAGAACGTGCGCCACCTGCCGACGCCCTTCGGCGGCGTCAAGAGCTCGGGCATCGGCCGCGACGGCGGCGACTGGTCGTTCGATTTTTACATGGAAACCAAGAACATCGCCTTTGCCAGCTCGGCGCATGCGATCGCCAAGCTCGGCGGCTGAGCGCGCTGGCAGAAAAATCTGGAGGAGACATCAATGCCCTTACCGAAACCGAACCTCTATCCGCCCTTCAACATCGTGCGGCTGAGCCATGTGGAACTCGCCGTCACCGACCTCGCAAAATCGCGCGCCTTCTATGTGGACGTGCTTGGCCTGCAGGTCACCGACGAGACGGCGGACACGATCTATCTCAGGGCCATGGAGGAGCGTGGCCATCACTGCATTATCCTGAAGAAGGCGGCGACTGCCGAGGCCCGTGACCTGGGCTTCAAGGTCTATGGTGACGAGGATCTCGAAAAGGCGGCGCACTTCTTTAGGGCCAAGGGCCTGCCTGTCGAGTGGATCGAACGCCCCTACCAGTCGCGGACCTTCCGCACCCGCGACCCGCAGGGCATCCCGCTCGAATTCTATTCGAAGATGGACCGCCTGCCGCCGATCCACCAGAAGTATGCGCTCTATCGCGGCGTGAAGCCGTTGCGCATCGATCATTTCAACTGCTTCTCGCCGGATGTCGACGAGGCCGTCGCCTTCTACAACGAGATCGGCTTCCGGGTGACGGAATACACCGCCGACGAGGAGACCGGACGGCTCTGGGCCGCCTGGACCCACCGCAAGGGCGGCGTGCACGACATCGCCTTTACCAACGGCCGCGGACCGCGCCTGCACCACACCGCCTTCTGGGTACCGACTCCGCTCAACATCATCGACCTGCTCGACCTGATGTCGACCTCCGGCTGGCTTTCCAACATCGAGCGCGGCCCCGGCCGACACGGCATCTCCAATGCCTTCTTCCTCTATGTGCGCGATCCGGATGGCCACCGCATCGAGATCTATTGCTCGGACTACCAGACGGTCGACCCGGATCTCGAGCCGATCAAATGGGACCTGAAGGACCCGCAGCGCCAGACGCTCTGGGGTGCGCCGGCACCGAAATCCTGGTTCGAGGAAGGCAGCGCGTTTGCCGGTGCCGAGACACGGGACTCGATCCTGAAAACCCAACCGATCATCGCGCCCTGACAGTTGGCAACAGGGATCGGGTAGGGCCAAGAGAGCAGGACGGGAGGAAGCAGATGGATCAGAAGACTTTTGGAGAATGGTCGCTAAGGGCAGCGCAGTGGGGTGCCGACTATCGAGCATCACTGCGCGACCGGCGAGTGCGTGCCCAGACGGCACCGGGTGCGATCGCCGCGCAGATACCATCGCGTCCGCCGCAGACGGGCGAGGACATGGAAGCGATCTTCGAGGATTTCGAGAAGATCATCCTGCCGGGCATGACCCACTGGCAGCATCCGCGGTTCTTCGCCTATTTCCCGGCGAACGCCGCACCCGTCTCCGTCGTTGCGGAATACCTGGTCACCGCCATGGCGGCGCAGTGCATGCTCTGGCAAACCTCGCCGGCGGCGACCGAGCTCGAAACGAAAGTGCTCGACTGGCTGCGCCAGGCGATCGGCCTGCCGGAGGGCTTCTCCGGGGTGATCCAGGATTCGGCCTCTTCGGCGACGCTCTCGGCCGTCCTTGTCATGCGCGAGAAGGCGCTTGGCTGGAACGGCAACAAGAAAGGCCTCGCAGGCCAGCAGCATCTGCGCATCTATTCCTCTGACCAGGTGCACACCTCGATCGACCGGGCAATCTGGGTGTCGGGCATCGGCGAGGAAAATCTCGTACGCATCCCGGCTAAGGGACCGCGACGCGCGATGGATGCGAGCGCGCTGGAAGCAGCCATCCTCAGGGATAAGGCGGCGGGGCTGCTACCCGCGGGCGTGATCGCCTGCACCGGCGGGACGAGCACCGGCGCCTGCGACGACATCGCCGAGGTGGTGCGCATCGCGCACGCGCATGGTCTCTACGTCCATGTCGATGCCGCCTGGGCGGGTGCCGCGATGATCTGCGAGGAATTCCGGGAACTCTGGGCCGGCGTCGAGAAGGCGGATTCGATCGTCTTCAACCCGCACAAATGGCTAGGCGCCCAGTTCGACTGCTCGGCGCATTTCATCCGCAGCCCGGACGATCTGGTCAAGACGCTGGCGATCCAGCCGGAATATCTGAAGACCCATGGCCGCGACGGCATCATCAACTATTCCGAATGGACGATCCCGCTCGGCCGGCGCTTCCGGGCGTTGAAACTCTGGTTCCTCTTGCGGTTCCACGGGCTCGCCGGTCTGCAGACGATGATCCGCAATCACGTGCGCTGGTCCGAGCGCCTCGCGGAGCGGCTCGCCGAACACAGGGATTTCGAGATCGTCACTCAACCCATGCTGTCGCTGTTCTCTTTCCGCCACCGCACCACCGGAGATGCGGACGCCCACAACATTGCTCTCGTCAATGCGATCAATGACGATGGCCGCATCTACCTGACGCAAACCCGCGTCGACGGCCACGTGGCGATCCGGTTCCAGGCTGGTCAGTTCGACATGACGGAAGAGGATGCCGACACCGCCTTCGAGGTCATCACCGAAGTCGCCGGTGCGCTGAACAAACATCGGAACGGAACGAAAGCCGCCCTATGACCCACCCCCGACTTGTCACCTTTTCAGCCGGCGAAAGACGGGGCTACGGCCTCGTTTCCGGAAGTGGTCTGATCGATCTTTCCAAGCGATATGCGTCGACCTGGCCTACGTTGCGCGAGGTGATCGAAGCAAGCGCGCTCGTTCGCCTTGCCGACGAGGCAGGCGGGCTGCCGGCAGACATTTCGCTCGATGACATCCGCTTTGAGATCCCGGTGCCGGCGCCGGAAAAAATCATCTGCGTCGGCGTCAACTTCCCCGACCGCAACGAAGAGTACAAAGACGGCCAGGCGGCACCCTCCAACCCGTCGCTGTTCATCCGCTTCCCGCGCTCGTTTACCGGGCACGGGCAGCCGCTGATCCGCCCGCCGGAAAGCCCGCAGCTCGATTATGAAGGCGAGATCGTCATCGTCATCGGCAAGGGCGGCCGTCGTATTCCCGAGGCGTCAGCACTCGACCACATCGCGGCTCTTTCGCTCTGCAATGAGGGCACGATCCGCGACTGGGTGCGCCACGCCAAGTTCAACGTCACGCAGGGCAAGAACTTCGACCGAACCGGCTCGATCGGCCCCTGGCTGGTGCCTTTCACCGATGAGGCACAGCTTGCCGATATCAGGCTCGAAACGCGGGTAAACGGCGAGGTGCGGCAGCAGGACCGCACCAGCCGGATGATCTTCTCCTTTCGCAAGATCATCAATTACGTCTCGACCTTCACGACGCTGGTTCCCGGCGACGTCATCGTTACCGGCACCCCCACTGGCGCTGGCGCGCGCTTCGATCCGCCGGTCTGGCTGAAACCCGGCGACATCGTCGAGGTCGAGGCCGAAGGCATCGGCACGCTCATCAACCCGATCGCCGACGAGGCCTGACCCATGCTCGACAAGATCCAGATCGAGGCGGCAGCGACCGCCCTCGACACCGCCGAGCGCGAGCGCGTCCAGACCGGACTACTCTCGCTCAAGCACCCCGAGATGACCATGGACGATGCCTATGCGGTGCAGGCCGCGTGGATAAGGCAGAAGATTGCCGCGGGCCGGCGGGTGATCGGCTGGAAGATCGGCCTTACCTCCAAGGCGATGCAATATGCGCTCAACATCGACATTCCCGATTCCGGCGTGCTGTTCGACGACATGCTGTTCGAGGACGGTGCGCGCATCCCCGGCACCCGCTTCATCCAGCCGCGCATCGAGGCCGAGATCGCGTTCGTGATGAAGGCGCCGCTTACCGGCCCCAACGTCACGGTTTTCGACGTGCTGAATGCGACGGATTACGTGACGCCGGCGCTCGAAATCCTCGACACCCGCATCCTGCGCGTCGATCCGGAAACCAAGAAGGCACGCACCATCGTCGATACCATCTCCGATAACGCCGCCAATGCCGGCATCGTGCTCGGCGGCCGGCAGATGCGGCCCGACGCGGTCGACATGCGCTGGATGGGCGCAATCGTCTCACGCAACGCCGAGGTGGAGGAGACGGGGCTCGGCGCTGGCGTGCTCAACCATCCGGCCCGCGGCATCGCCTGGCTCGCCAATCGTCTCTCGCTTTACGGGGATCGGCTCGAGGCCGGCCAGATCGTGCTTGCCGGTTCCTTCATCCGCCCGGTCGAGGCCCGCCATGGCGATACCATCGTCGCCGATTTCGGACCATCCGGCACCGTCAGCTGCTTCTTCGAATAGGAACGACCATGCCCGCTCCCCGCAATCCGTTCAAACAGGCTCTCGCCGAGAAACGCACGCAGATCGGGCTGTGGCTGGCGCTCGCCAATCCCTATACCGCGGAGGTCTGTGGCGGCGCCGGCTTCGACTGGCTGCTGCTCGATGCCGAGCACGCCCCGAACGACGTGCCGCTTCTGGCGGCACAGCTTCAGGCACTCGCAGCCTCGCCAAGCCACACGATCGTCCGGCCGCCGATCGGCGAAACCTGGATGATCAAGCAGATCCTAGATATCGGCGCACAGACGCTGCTGATACCGATGGTCGAAAGCGCCGAACAGGCTCGCGCGCTGATGCGCGCCGTGCGCTATCCGCCCCACGGTGTGCGCGGTGTCGGCGCGGCCCTTGCGCGGGCGTCCGCCTTCAACCGCATCCCGGATTACCTGCAGACGGCCAACGACGAGATCTGCCTGCTGCTGCAGATCGAAAGCCGCGCCGGCCTTGCCGCCCTTGACGAGATCGCCACGATCGATGGCGTCGACGGCATCTTCATCGGCCCGGCCGACCTTGCTGCCGACATGGGTTTCCTCGGCAAGCCCGGCGCGCCGGAAGTACAAGAGGCAGTCGAAGCGGCGCTGCTGCGCATCCAGTCGCACGGTAAAGCGGCCGGCATTCTCACGTCCGATCAGACGCTCGCACGGCGTTACCTCGAGCTCGGCGCCACCTTCGTCGCCGTCGGCAACGACGTCAGCCTGCTGGTCGGCGCAACGTCTAAACTGGCCGCGGAGTTCAGGGGGACCAAAGGTGATGCCGGAGCAGCGGGGCGATTGGGCGGTCCGTATTAATCTTGCCGGCAGCGGCACCGAATGCGAGCAGGCGCCCGATATCCCGACACCACCGGAACGCTGAACATCGTCGACTTAATCAGATTTAATCGCTATGATTAAGTTCGATCAATGGAGATGCATATGGAAACGAAAGTGCTGACGGCGCATGTTCCATTGCCGCTTGCGGAAAAGGTCGACCAGCTCGCCGCCCGCCTGGAAAGACCGCGCGGCTGGATCATCAAGCAGGCGCTTGCGGCCTGGGTTGACCAGGAAGAAGAACGACGCCGTTTGACGCTCGAGGCGCTCGCCGACGTTGATGCCGGAGGCGTCATCGATCACCAGTCGGTCCAGGCCTGGGCCGATAGCCTCGACAGCGACACGCCGCCTTCCGTTCCGCAATGATGGAGCTGAAATGGACGAAAAAGGCGCTGTCCGATCTGGCGCGCCTTTTTGAGTTTCTGGCACCAGTCAACAGAAAGGCTGCGGCGCGAACCGTCCAATCCTTGGTTGCCGCTCCGACCCATCTGGTCGAGCAGCCCCGACTCGGCGAGCGGCTGGACGAATTCGCACCCCGCGAAGTTCGCCGCCTGCTCGTTGGTCATTACGAGATGCGTTATGAGATTGACAAGACAACGATCTACATCCTCCGCATCTGGCACACACGCGAAGATCGTTGACGCATCGACATCAAGTGAGCGCGACGCGCTCCGTCGCTCAATTCATCATAGATTCCGATTTTGAGAATTCATGCGGCGGGAGTATAGCGATTCCACGCCCACCAGCATTGGATCCCGCCCATGACCGATACCGTTCTCGACCGCTTCCTTCGTTACGTCGTCATCGACACCCAGTCCGACCCGAAGTCGAAGACGCAGCCTTCAACGGAGAAGCAGAAGAACCTCGGCCGCGTGCTCGTCGAAGAATTGCTCGCCATCGGTCTTAAAGACGCGCATCTCGACGAAAACGGTTATGTCTACGCCACCATTCCTTCGAACGTGGACAGGCCAGTGCCGGTCATCTGCTGGTGCTCGCATATGGACACGGCGCCCGATTTCACCGGCACCAATGTCAAACCGCAGATCCTCAGCAACTACCAGGGCAGCGACATCCGGCTTGTGGGTGACCCGCAGCAGGTTATCCGCGTCAGCGATCACCCGGTTCTGAACGACCAGATCGGCAACGACATCGTTACCACCGACGGCACGACGCTGCTCGGCGCCGACGACAAGGCCGGCCTCGCTGAAATTGTCACGGCTGCACAGATCCTGGTCGACAATCCCGACATTAAGCACGGCACGATCAAGCTGCTCTTCACCACCGACGAGGAGATCGGCCGCGGCGTCGACAAGGTCGATCTGAAGAAGCTCGGCGCCGACTTCGCCTATACCGTCGACGGCGAAACGGCCGGGCATATCGAGGACGAGACGTTTTCCGCCGATGGCGTCGAGATCATCATTCACGGCGTTGCCATCCATCCCGGTTTCGCCAAGGACAAGATGGAGAATGCCATCAAGATCGCCGGCACGATCATTAGCCGGCTACCTCGTGACGTATCACCGGAGGGAACAGAGGGCCGAGATGGCTTCGTGCATCCGACCGGTGTGACCGGCTCCATGGACAAGGCGCAGCTTGACTTCATCGTGCGCGATTTCGACGAGGCCGGCTTGGCCAAGAAGGAGGCCATGCTCGAGGCGATCGTCAAGGACGTCATGACCGCTTTCCCGGGCTCGACCTACAGCTTCGAGGTCAAGGAACAGTATCGCAACATGAAGGCAGTGCTCGACCGCAATGCGGAAATCGTCGAGAACGCCATCGAGGCGATCCGGCGCGCCGGCATGCAGCCGGTGCGCGGCAGCATCCGCGGCGGCACGGACGGCTCGCGGCTCTCCTTCATGGGCCTGCCCTCGGCCAACCTTTTTGCCGGCGGTCATGCCTTCCACTCGCCGCTCGAATGGGTCAGCCGCCAAGACATGGAGCGGAGTGTCAAGACACTCGTCGAACTAGCGAAGATCTGGGCGGAGCGCGCCTGAGGCAACAACCTCTGCGAAGGGAGACAACGATCGGCATTTCGCGAACAGAGATCGGGCGATGAGTGCGGCGCGAGGCTCGAAACGGGCGCCGGCCAAGCCGGCTTCGCTGGCGACCAATCCGCCGACCTTCGAGCACATCGTCACCGGCGTCAACGAGACGTTTTTATGGCGTCTCGACAACTATCCCTGGGAACGGAACGTCTGGAACTTCCATCCGGAAATCGAGATCCATCTCATCCGGAAAGCCTCTGGCCTTGCCTTCGTCGGCGATCACATCGGCCAGTTCGATCCGGGCTACCTGACGGTCATCGGCAGCAATCTGCCGCATGACTGGGTGACGGCGACCGAGCCCGACGAAATCATCGAAGGTCGCGACATCGTCATCCAGTTCCATCCGGACCGGATGCGCGAGATCACCGACGCCTTGCCGGAGTTTGCCGAGCTCGAGGCCTTTTTTGCCCGCGCCGAACGCGGACTGGTATTTCACGGTGAAGCCCGCGCCGAGGGCGCGGATCTGATCGAACGCATGGGCAGCCTTCAGGGGTTCTCCCGCTTCTCGCTGTTCATCCAGCTCCTCGATCTTCTCGTCAACACCGAGGAATACGAGCTGCTCTCCTCGCCGGAATTCGCGCCAGAGCTCGACCAGCAATCGCTCGACGTGCTGCGCGGCGCTCTGGCCTTCATCTACGAGAACATCGCAACCGATATCCATCTGGCCGATCTCGCCAGGCGCGCCGGCATGAGCGAGACGGCCTTTTCCCGCTTCTTCAAGAAGAACACCGGCAACACCTTTACCGACCACGTCAACAAGCTGCGGATCTGGCAGGCTTGCAAGCTCTTGGCCGAAACCGACATGCCGATCACCGACATCTGCTTCGAGGTCGGATACCTCAACATCTCCAACTTCAACCGCACCTTCCTGCGCCAGCACAAGATGACGCCGTCGGCCTATCGACGGCTGACGGGACAGCGCCGTCCGGCACGCTTTTAGGGTCGGCTCCCGAACGCAGACGATGAATCCTTGCGTTTGCTGCACCGCAAATAGCTGATGATGGGTAGAATTACGCAAGAAAGTACAGATTAGCCGCATCGAGCGCGCTAGCTCGGTGCGTCATTGCGCCTATCATCAAGACCAGCGAAACGGTTCGCTATCGGGAAGAGCGCGTTGGATCTGAGGAGTTTCCGGCGCGTATCGCAAAGACCTTGGGGAGGTCCTTCACATGACAAAACCAAAGACGCTCGTTTCGAGCATCGCCTTCGCATGCCTTCTTTCCACCGGCCTGACGACACTGGCGGTCGCTGCCGAATGCTCCGGCACGATCAAGGTGCTGGCCCAGCCGCGCGACGGCCTGACGCTGCTCGAAGACTACAAGTCCGAATTCGAGAAGCTCTCCGGCGGTGCATCCTTCGAGATCGACTATCTCAACGAAAACGACCGGCGCGCCAAGACCAAGGCCGACGCTTCGACCATCGGCAAGTACAACGTCTATTACATCGACGAGGCCAACGTCGCGCTCTTTGCGTCCGCCGGCTGGGTCGCGCCATTGATGGACTACTATCCTGCAGACTACGACTATGCCGATTTCGATCCCGGCCGGCAGAAGGTCGCGACCTATGACGGCAAGGTCTGGTTTGCGCCGATCACCGGCGGCGGTGACCTCATGGTCTACCGCAAGGACCTGCTCGAAGCGGCCGGCATCGCGCCGCCGAAGACGCTCGACGAATACATCGCCGCGGTGAAGAAGCTCAATCAACCGGACCAGGGCATCTATGGCACGGCACTGCGCGGCCAGCGCGGCTCGGGCGCCAATGTCTGGCGCTGGATGCCATTCTTCAAGGGGTTCGGCGGCAACTGGTTCGACGGCAAGACGCCGGTCTTCGACGGCGAACAGGCAGTCAAGGCGACCGAGACCTATCTCGAACTGTTCAAGTACTCGGCACCGGGCAGCCAGACCGGCGGCTGGGACGAGGCAGTCGGCGCCTTCACCTCCGGCCAGGTGGCGATGCTCATCGAATCCACCCCGCTCGTCGGCATGGCGATCGATCCGAAATCCTCGAAGGTGGCGGGCAAGGTCGGCTACCTGCCGCCTCCGGCACCGCTGACGGGCGGCGGCTACGGCCATGGTCTCGCGATCGGCGTGAAGGCCAACAAGGACGAGGCCTCCAAGACATGCGCCGGTCTGTTCATCGCGTGGGCGACCTCCAAGGAAAACGAGGCGCGGCGGCTCGAGGCCAATCAGTTCAGCGAGCTCAACCGCACCAGCATCATGACCAGCCCGAAATTCGCGGAGCTCTATGGTCCCGATCTCGGCCAGGCGCTCGCCGACACCGGCAAGGTCACTGCCGTCAATTTCTGGCAGAGCCCGCAATGGCCTGACCTCGGCGACCGTTGGGGCATCATCCTGGAAGAGCTGATCACCGGAACGCGCAGCGACATCAAGGAAGGCCTCGACGAGCTCGACGGCTTTGCAAAGGACCTGGTTGCCCGCAGCCAGTAACACCGTTCCTCCCAGGGTCCATCGGCAGGCTGAAAGCCGCGCCGGTGGACCGCCGCACCATCGGCGCGACAAGCCGTAGGACGTCTCACATGAAGCAGAAAAACAGCCTGCCGGCGGTGTTCCTCACCCCGGCCATGGGGATCCTCGCCGTGCTGGCACTCGTGCCGACGGCCTATGCGATCTACATTTCCTTCCAGAACCGCGAGCTCAGCCGTCCCGACGGCAACCTCATCGGCTTCGCCAACTATATCGACCTCTTCTCTGATCGGCGTTTCATCAACGCCATCGGCGTCTCCCTGACATGGGAAGCGGTGACCGTCGGCATGACGCTTCTGATCGCCGTCGGCCTCGGCATCCTTCTGTTCGAATGCGTCTCGCCGCGCACACGCAATCTGCTGACGCTCTTGTTTCTGGTGCCGGTGATCCTGCCGCGCGTTTCGGCCGCCTTCGTCTGGAAGTTCGCCTTTCATCCGCTCTATGGCATAGCAACCTATCCCTACAAGGCGATCACAGGCCAGCCGCTCGACCTGCTCTCCAATCCGGCAACCGCACTTGCGACCGTCGCGCTCGTCGACGTCTGGCAATGGGGCCTGTTCTTCGCCGTCATCGTGCTGAAGTTGCTGGAGACGCTGCCGCCACAGCCGTTCGAGGCGGCAAGGCTCGACCACGCCCGCACCTGGGAGATCTACGCCTTCATCGCCCTGCCGATGCTGAAGGCGCCACTGATCTCGCTCGCCTTCGTCAAGATGATCGAGTCGCTGCGCGCCTTCGACCTGATCTACGTCATGACCCGCGGCGGCCCCGGCATCGCGACTGAGACACTCGACATGTACGCCTTTTCGCAAGGCTTCATCGAGTCCGGCCGCATTTCCTACGCCTCAAGCATGGCCGTACTGATGATGATCGCCACCTCGATCGCCTTCACCTTCATCTGGAAGAGGGTTCAGTGATGACTGCCCACACTCTTGGCCGCCTCATTGGCCGATTGATCCTCGCCCTTGCCGCTTTCTCCGCCGTCTTTCCGATGTTCTGGACGGCGCTCAACGCCTTCAAGAACCGCGTCGACATCGTCACGCCGACACCGCTGTTCATCTTTGAGCCGACGCTCGACAACTTCGCCTACGTGCTTGGCCGTGAAAGTGTCTTTGCCGGCCTCGTCAACTCGCTCTTGATATCAGGCGCTGCGGTTCTGATCGGTGCCATGCTCGGCCTGCCGGCGGCTTATGCGATCGCGCGCTATCCCAACCGCTGGTCCCGCGACATCCAGTTCTTCGTGCTGTCGCTGCGCTTCCTGCCGCCGGTGGCGATCGCCATTCCGCTGATGGTGATCTGGCTCGACTTCGGGCTTTACGACACGCGCCTCTCGATGATCGTCACCTATTCGCTGCTGACGCTTGCGACCATCATCTGGCTCAGCGTTCCGGCCTTCGCCCGAGTGCCGAAGGAAGTCGAGGAAGCCGCCCGCGTCGACGGTTATGGCCCCTATGCGATCTTCTTCCTCATCGCGCTGCCGATAGCGCTGCGCTCGCTCATCGGCGCCGTCGCCTTCGCCTTCGTGCTCGTCTGGAACGAGTTCCTGATCGCACTGATGCTGACGACGTCGGACGCCAAGACCCTGCCGATCGTAGCTTCGGAACTGACCCAGCTCGGCCGAGACGTGCCCTGGGGCATTCTCAACGCCTCCGTCGTGCTTCTGTCCATCCCGCCGCTGCTCTTCATCGGGGTCTTAAGCGGCATGCTCAACAGCGCCTTCAAGCGCAAGACCCAATGAAACCCGAGACTGGAAAAACAAGGAAATCCTTCATGCAAGCGTTGGTCCTCGAGCAAAAAGGCAAGCTCGCGCTCAGGGAGATCAATCTCCCGCTGGAGCTCGGCCCGGATGACGTCAAGATCGCTATCCACACAGTCGGCGTCTGCGGCAGCGACGTGCACTATTACACCCACGGCGCGATCGGCCCCTATGTGGTGCGCGAGCCGATGGTGCTCGGGCACGAGGCGGCCGGCACCGTCGTCGCGGTCGGCAGCAATGTCGAAACGCTTGAAGTCGGCGACCGCGTCTGCATGGAGCCGGGTGTTCCCGATCTTTCGTCTCGTGCCTCAAAGCTCGGCATCTACAATGTCGACCCCAAGGTGCGTTTCTGGGCGACGCCGCCGGTGCACGGCGTGCTCGCCCCCTTCGTCGTCCATCCCGCAGCCTTCACCTACAAGCTGCCGGATAACGTCTCCTTTGCCGAAGGCGCGATGGTCGAACCTTTCGCCATCGGCATGCAGGCCGCCGCCCGCGCCCGGATCGCACCGGGCGATGTCGCTGCCGTCATCGGCTGCGGGCCGATCGGCATCATGGTGGCGTTGGCAGCCCTCGCCGGCGGCTGCAGCCGCGTCTTCATCTCCGATTTCAGCGCCGAGAAGCTGGCGATCGCCGCCCAATATCCGGGCATCATCCCGGTCAACATCGCTGATCGCGCCTTTGCCGACGTCATCGCCACCGAGACCGGCGGCTGGGGCGCTGACATCGTGTTCGAAGCAAGCGGCAGTGCCAAAGCCTTTTCGGGGATCTTCGATCTCGTTCGACCGGGCGGCGCCATCGTGCTGGTCGGTCTGCCGGTCGAAGCCGTCCAGTTCGACGTGCCGGGCGCGATCTCGAAGGAGGTCCGCATCGAAACGGTGTTCCGCTACGCCAATATCTTCGACCGCGCGTTGCAGCTGATCGCATCGGGCAAGGTCGACTTGAAGCCGCTGATCACAGACACGTTCCGGTTCGAAGACAGCATCAAAGCCTTCGAGCGAGCCGCATCAGCCCGGCCAACCGACATCAAGCTGCAGATCCTCATGGACAGCGGGAAGGATTGAGCCATGGCGAACATCGTCTGCTCCAGCGTTGACAAGCAATATGGCGCCGTCGACGTCATCACGGATTTCAATCTCGATGTGGCCGATCACGAGTTCATCGTGTTTCTCGGTCCTTCGGGCTGCGGCAAGTCCACACTTCTGCGCATGATCGCCGGTCTTGAGGATATTTCCGGCGGCACCGTGTCGATCGGCGGGCGGACGGTCAACGACCTGCCGCCACGCGACCGCGGCGTCGCCATGGTTTTCCAGAACTACGCGCTCTACCCGCACATGACGATCTACGACAACATCGCCTTCGGACTAAAGCGAATGAAGGTGCCGAAGGCGGAGATCGACACGCGCATCCGTGCTGTGGCTGCGACGCTGGGGCTCGAGCCCTATCTCGGCCGCAAGCCCACAGAGTTGTCCGGCGGACAACAACAACGCGTCGCCATCGCCCGCGCCATGATCAAGACGCCGCGGGTCTTCCTCTTCGACGAACCGCTTTCCAATCTCGACGCCAAGCTTCGCAACCACATGCGCGTCGAGATCGCACGGCTGCACCAGAAGCTGAAGACCACGACCATCTATGTGACGCACGACCAACTGGAGGCGATGACGCTCGCAGACCGCATCGTGCTGATGAAGGGCGGTGCGATCGAACAGGTCGGAACGCCGGCCGAAATCTACGAGCGCCCGCGCACGCTCTTCGTCGCCGGCTTCATCGGCACGCCCAACATGAACTTCATCGACGTCACCGCGGATAGGACCGAAGGCGGATGGCTGCTGCGCAGTGCCGGTGGCAACTTCTCGATCTCGGATGGAAAGTTCGCCCTGCGCCATGGCCAACCGCTGGTGCTCGGCATACGGCCGGCGGATCTGAAAATCGCCGAGGCCGGCCCCAATCGCATGTCAGGCATTGCCGATCTCGTCGAGTTTCACGGCAATGACGCGTTGGTGACCTTCCTTTTTGCTGGCAAGGAAATCGGCGCGCTGGTCAAGGCCAGCGCCTGCCCGAAACCGGGCGACGCTGTCACCTTCGCGGTCGAGCCCGAAGGTCTCCACCTCTTCGATCGGGAAAGCGGCATCTCCCTGCTGAAATCCTGAGACGCCTTCGTCAGTTCGGATTTGCAAATGAGGCGGCCGGGAATGGTCCGGCCGTCATTAGCGTAAAATCGAAGGGCGCGCGGACGTCGGCGTCGAGCACATATTGGCGGTGAACCCGAAGGAAATCGCGCTTGATCCTGCGATAGCGTTCCGGTGAAAGCATGTGCTTTAGCCGTATGAAGACGATCGGCGGCTGAGGCGCATCATGGTGCCCGGCGAGTGCCACCACCTGGCATCTGTAGAAATTGATCGCATCGGTGAGGCATTGGACATCGAACCAGAAGATGTCCTTCACACGGGCGATGGCCCCGACACGCGCCCGCAAGACCTCGGCGGAGCGCAGCAGCGCGCACTGCAGGATCGCGCCGCCGAGTGTGACGAAGATGATGCGTTTTCCCTCGAACAGGCTCGGCTCTCTTTCCACCAAAGTGCCGATAACCTGAGTGGCGATACTGGACCCCATGCTGTGGGAGGTGATGACATATTCGTCGGCCGGCTCGTTGAGCGCTGCCCGCACGGATGCCAGGTTCTCCTCAAGCCATTGTTTAAAATATGGTTTTTCCAGTCTGGCGACTGCGACGGCCAATTCCCAATCGGAAAAGAGATGCAGGGTGTGCCATTTCTCCGACCAGGGGAGAAACAGCTTGAAGAAGGCGACGTAGGCGACGATCGCGCTCAGGACCAGAAACGAAGACTCCAGCGCAAGCCAATAGGGCGCGGTGCCGATCAGCAGGCTCAGGCCAATGCCGATCGCGACGAGCAGGAACGGAAAAATGAAGAACAGGCCGAAGCGCCAGGCATGCCGGAAGTAGGAAAATGCGCCGCCTTCCCAGACGACGCGCGCGGCACTCGAATATCCCGCAACCATTCTGCGCAGCGTCGACCGGCCGTTCAGGCTTTTGACGATTTCGTCGTGATCGAAAACATAGACGCGGCTCATCGTTCGCCAATCGACGCCTTGACTGTCGACATCGAAGTAGCGGCTAGGCCCTTCGGTGTGTACCGGTCCCACCTCGACCTCGAAGTCCTGAAGCTTGGCGGTCTTCACCGCTGATCGCTTGTAGCGCGCCTGGTGCCTGATGGCGTCCAAGGGCTCAAAGCCCGGAAAGTGCAGCACGATACGTTTCGTGACGTGCCCGGAGGGTTTGTCGTATGACAAGTGGATGATCTCTCGAAAGGCGCAAAACGCCCGCCCCTGCCTCCCATAAAGGAGGCGGAAGCGGGCGCTCGGTGAGCGCCGGGTGGTCCCAGCCTGCGGGAAGAGGTCGACAATCTCGGTGTCGAGAATATGGCCGAATGAAACGATACAACGGTGTTGGCAAGATTTTTTTGACGCAGCCGATCCGAAACACGACCTTCCGCCGGTACTGCGGAGGCGCTGCCTGAAAACGCCACTATGCTCCGGCCTTTATGGGTTCTTTATGCCCCGCGCCTGACTTCCCAAGCGATTTCCTACCTTGGTTCGAGCTACCCCGATGGCTCCGCCTTCGTAGCGCCGTTTTTCGATGGCTTGAGACGCGCCGTGCCGCCGGGAACATCGCCGGCATGCGGTACGTGTTATCTTTACAATATGCAGCCTGACTGCAGCGGTGGGTAGACGCCCATCGCGCCCCGCGTGGCAAACGAGAGAAATGCATAGACGCCTCGGCACCGGTCCTCCCCGGTTCCGGAACGTCTCACGACGAGCAAGACAATGAAATTCACGAACGGGTTCAAGCCCAGCCCCAAGACCAGCCGCCGATTGCCGACGGAATACTTCATTCTGGCGGACGTCGCATTCGAGGGCGCCGTGATCGGCTATCTTGCCGGCAAGCCCATACGGGAAGCCGTAAGCGATGGCGACGGCCTTCATTACCGCTTCGTTGGCGTGGCGCCGCGCCTGACATCCGGCGGCTTCGACGTGCGGGCACTTCGTACCGGCGAATGGATCGTCCAGCCCGGTCTCGTTTATGCGGCTGACGCTGCGAAGCCGGGGAAAAAAGCGGATCGCGCTGCCTGAAGATTCTTGCTTCAGGTTGCGGAGTCAGTCTCCCTGTTTCACGGATTTTCTCGTCGCGGCGTCGAACATCGCTGCGATCTGGCGCTGACAGTCCAGTCTCGCCGCCCGTGCAATAACCTCGGCCTCGATCGCCTCAGCGTAGAACCCGCTGGAGATCCCGGCCGGAACGTTGTGGAAGACGTCCGCAAGTATCTGAGCCATCTGCAGGTTTTCGGTCGCCCTGATCTCGATCAGAACGACGGCGAGCACGCGCAGTATCGTTTCGTAGGCTCGTTTTGCCCATCGTCAGTCACAGGCTGTTCTCCGGTTCGATTCTGGTCCGATGACAGCGCATCGACGTCCCGCGCCTCGGGCCACGCAATGTCCCTGTAATCTTGCCCCTTTAGCACCCGCTCTCTCGCTGCATCACTCCGGACTCGCGATCGACCGGGGGATGCCAAAGGTCAATGCACGACCGCGGGCTTTGTGCGTCCGGGTGGACGCCTGGCGATGCGGGACAAACCGGGACCCGTCATGTTCTTCAGCAAGGGGCGCCGCGCCCTCGCATGTTTTGCCGCTACCGCGTTGCTCCTCGCCGGCTGCGCTTCCGACACCATGAAAACCTATATCGGCCAGCCGGTCGAATCCGTCATCATCGACTACGGTCCGCCGACGAACATTCTTGATCTCAGTTGGAACGAACGGGCCTATCAATGGCGCAAGATCTCGACGAATGTCGTCTCCGGCACATCCAGTGGTGAAATCAGGGACACGCGCCGAGGAATGCGCTACGAGGAATACTCGACGCCGGGCTACGTCGAAGAGCAGGAATGCTTCTATACATTCTACGCGCGCATGCAGCAGGGCCGCTGGTACATCACCAATTTCCGCCAGCCGAAGCTGGAATGCGAGTGATGGCTTCAACCTCACTGCGAGGCGGATGGAATTCATTGTAAGCATTTGAATTTATGTATCTTTTCATTGAGTAACCTGCTCAGGAAGACCTGCAATCGGGAGAACTGGCATGCGCATCCTGCTGCTGGAAGACGAGCCGGAGATGGCTTCGGCCCTCAAGGCGGCGCTGGAGCGGCGTCAGGTGATCGTCGATCACGTCGCGACGCTGGCCGATGCCGAAGCCGTCGCCGAGCTCTGGCCCTATGACGTCGTCGTGCTCGATCGCCGAGTACCGGATGGCGAGGGCCTGGACCTCATTCCGAAACTGCGCAGTCTCGGGGTTGCGGCGCCGATATTGATGCTGACGGCATTGGGATCGATCAACGATCGGGTCGCCGGGCTCGATGCCGGCGCCGACGACTATCTGTCCAAGCCGTTTGCCGTCGAAGAACTGATGGCCCGGCTGCGGGCGCTCGCCCGCCGCCCCGTCTCATTGAAAGCCGAGCAGACCAAGGTCGGACGCCTGATCTACGACTTCCATCACCGCGAAGCGGCCGTGGACGACAAGCCCCTCGATCTCCTGCGCAGAGAACGCCTTGCGCTCGAAGCCTTGATGCGTCGACCGGGCCGAACCGTGCTCAGGGCGACATTGGAGGAATCGGTCTACGCCATGGAAGACGAGATCGAATCCAATGCGCTCGACTCGCATCTGTCGCGCCTGCGCCGGAAGCTCGATGATGTCGGTGCCGGCGTCGAGATCAGGGCTATCCGCAACCTCGGCTATCTCCTGCGCGCAACGACATGACGAAGGCTCGGCCCCGCTCACTGCAATGGGTGCTCGTGCGCCGCCTCATCCTGCTGCAGGCGGCAACGCTGTTTGTCTTTATCGGCCTGCTTTTCGTGGCATTGTTCATCGCCCAGCCGCGCCTCCTCGTCGACAACGAAGCGGCGGTGGATGTTCTCGACCGCGGCGTCGGGCGCGATGCGAGCGGCGCGTTGATGGTCCGTGAGACCGACGAGCTGCGCGAGCTACGCCAGTCCCATCCCAATCTCTGGTTCATCATCCGCGACGACGCCGGTCAGGTTCTCCGACAGGGAAACGTTCCTCCTCCCTATGGCGAAAGCGGTGGCGCCCTGCTCCGACGTGTGGAAGGTGCGAAGCTGCTCTTCGATGATGGCGGAAAGTTACCGGACGCGGTCCTCCACAACGCCGACACCGACGCCGGCCGCGTTCAGATCATCACCTCGACCGTTGCTTCGCGCCGCGACGATGGCCCGCTGGACGTGCAGATCAGCGTCAATGTCGACATGGCACGCGACCTCGACGGCACGACGACCTGGACCGAGGTCGTACCGATGATCGCGCTGCTCATCCTTTGCTTGCTGCTGCCGATCGTTCTGGTCATGGGCGTGACCACATTGGTGACGGCGCCGGCCGTCGTTCGGCGTTCGTTGGCAAGCCTCATATCGACCGCTGACCAGGCCGGCTGCATCGATATCGACAATCGCGCGGTTCAGCTCGAAACCGAACACGTACCGACGGAGATTGCCCCTTTGGTGCGGGCCTTCAACAAGGCGTTGGCGCGGCTCGGCGAGGGATATGACCAGCGCAACCGCTTCCTCACCGACGCAGCGCACGAATTGCGCACCCCGATCGCGATCCTCAGAACCCGTGCCGAACTTCTGCAGGAAGCCCCGGAAAGCGCCCGCCTGAGGCTGGATATCGAGCGTCTGTCCCACCTCGCCCAGCAGCTTCTCGACCGGCAGGTGCTCGAGCATGCCGGTGGCGCACTCGAAGTAGTAGACCTTGTTGCACTCGCGAGAAACACCGCCGCCGACTTTGCGCCGTTGGCGTTCGAGGCAGGCTACGAGCTGGCGTTCGAAACCGAGGTGCCGGAGGCCCGTGTCAGCGCTCGGCGACGCCAGATCGAGCAGGCTGTCGCCAATCTCTTGCGCAACGCCATCGAACATGGCGGCGGCACCGGCACGATTACCGTGCAGGTCAATGCCGCGGGCGGTTTGGAAATCCAGGACGAGGGCCCCGGAATTCCTGTCGAGGAACGCGAGCGCGTATTCGAGCCTTTCTATCGCTTGCGTCCACGTTCTACGGGAGCCGGATTGGGGCTCAATCTGGCACGGGAGATCGCCCGTCTGCATGGCGGCCGTGTCGACATCCTTGCCGGCCCGTGGCGGGGGGCCCGCGTCCGCTTGCACTTGCCGCTTCTCGATGGGAGCCGCTTGGCGCACCAATCGGCGTGAATGCGACGTAACTATCCCCTTTTCTCAAAAGCTTTCGGCTTCCCCCTTATCAAGCCGCCGCTGATGCTCCACATTTGCAGCGATACATCGCGAACGTTCGCCGGAGCAACGGCTGAGCGTTCAACCAGCATGGAGAATTGCAGATGCAGATGTCTTCACAGGCCCCCTCACCTTCGCTCGAGGAAGGAAATTGGGCCGCTCGGCGCCGGAGCGTGCTCGACTGGCTGATCATCGAAACCCGCAACGAGCGGTTTATCGACAACATCCTCGTTGAAATGTGCGAACGGCTGCAGGCAGTCGGTGTCCCGGTTGCACGCGCGACGCTGCATTTCCGGATCAACCACCCGCAGTGGCTCGGTGCCCGCATTCTGTGGCGCAAGGGCCTGGCGGAGGCCGAAATCGATCTCTACGACTATGGGACCCAAAACACCGCGCTCTACCTCAACAGCCCGCTCTATGTGATCAACAACGGCGGCACCGAGGTTCGCACGAACCTGGAAGCCCTGACGGAAGAGCAGTCTCAAAACTCGCTTTATGCCGACCTGAAGGCCGAAGGCTTGACCGAGTACATTGCCTGGCCGCTCGAACACACACTGGGCAAGCGCCATGTCGTGACCTTCACCACCGACCGAGAGGGCGGCTTCGAGGATGAGCACGTCGGCCTTCTCTCAGATCTTCTACCCGCCTTGGCGCTCGTCAGCGAAATCCGGCTGAAAAACCGGTTCGTGCGCACGCTGCTCGAAACCTATGTCGGCCCGCATGCCAGCGAACAGATCCTCGCCGGCGCCACGACGCGCGGCAGTGGCGTTACCGTCGGTGCCGCCATTTTGATCTGCGACCTGCGCGACTTCACGAAACTCTCCGACCTGTGGCCACGCGACGACGTGATCGATCTGCTCAACGGCTATTTCGACGCCATGTCGGAACCGATCGAGCGGTACGGCGGCGAGATCCTCAAGTTCATGGGCGATGGGCTGCTGGCGATCTTCCCGCTCAGCAAAGCGGATGCTGCCGAAAACCTGCTGCAGGCAATCCGTGAGGCGGAGGCGGCGATCGCTCTCCTCAACAAGGACAACGTCCAAAAAGGCCGTGAGCCCCTTGGCTACGGGATCGGCGTCCATGTCGGCGACGTGATGTACGGCAATATCGGCTCGCGCCGTCGGCTGGACTTTACGGTGATCGGCCCCGCGGTCAACATCGCCTCGCGGTTGGAGAGCCTGACCAAGGAAACGAAGCGGCCGGTGCTTCTGTCGCGGGCCTTCGTCGAACTGGCCGGTTGCGCATCCAGCATGGAGCATCTCGGCTCCTATCCGGTCAGGGGCATTGGCGAGCCGATCGAGGTCTTCGCCTTTTCCGGCAACGGCCCAGCCCCTGTCTTGCGCGTGGTTGGAGAATAGCCAGTTGTCCGCGGACAACTGGCATGTTGCCAGCCGGTAGCGGAGCGTTAGCCGGCTATCCGATCGGACTCGGCGCGAACTGAGCGACGAGTTCGTGGCGATCACCGGGATAGGTCAGCCGCACATGCGTGACCGGCGCACGACCGCTCCAGGTGCGGCGTTCGATGACCAGGCAGGCGGTGCCGGTCGAAATGTCGAGCGCCTGCGCCGCCAGTTTGTTCGCCGCAACGGCGCGAATGCGGTGTTCGGCCGTGCTCCACGGCACCTTGCCAAGCAGCCACGAACCGGGTGCGGCGGCCTCAAACAATTCCGCCTCCGCCTCGGGCACCGCCGCTAAGCTGATGAGGCGTTCTTCGAAGCAAAAGGGACGCCCACCGGCAAAATGCCGGCACGTTACATCCAGCAGCCTCGCCGATGTCGGAAGATCCAGGCGTTCTAAGTCCCGGCTCTCCACCTTGCGAACCTTTCGCTCGTCCAGCTGAAAACTATAGTCGAGCCCCAGAGATTGGACTTCGAGCTTGACGTCATGGATTTCCATGACCGCCGACTGTACCTGCGGAAACGTAACGTAGCTGCCCGACTTGCGTCGCCGCTCGATCAATCCGCGCTTGACCAATTCGGTCAGCGCCTTGTTCACGGTCATTCGCGAGCAGTCATACTGTTCAGTCAACTCGTGTTCGAATGGAATGCGGTGACCCGGCGGCCACTCCCCGGAGAGGATGCGTCCTTCCACATCCCCGAGGATACGCTGATGCAACGACAAGGGCTGTCCTTGGCTATTATCGTCGGGCTGATCGTTCGAAACGGTTCGGTCTTGCTTGGTGTCCATGACACCGAACTTAATCATTTCCCGGCGGTGAAACAGCCCTTCTCTCGCTGTTTCGCGCTTTTCCACCATGGCGGCGGATGCCGCGATACACCTGTGTTGACAGGTGTCAACAGCTGCAGCGGCAAACACCTCGCCGCCTGATGATCAATAAAGGAGATGCCAGGGCGTCAGGAACGCACGCGCCCATTCCTGATTGCGGTCAGACTCATCGCAGTCCGGCTTTTCAACCGGAGCCGTCCCGACCTCCACTCGCGATTGCCGTGTCGCCTTCGGTGGCGGCGGCGCCAGATAACCGAGGGTCATTCCACCAAGATAGAACATAGCGAACCTTCTCGCGTCACGTCTCTGATAAACACAATCGTGACACAATCCGGTCATCTGTCAATAGTCTATAAATTCTATACTCTATTAGAGCTTCTCGTCTCGACCGGAAAATGACCCGCCAAGCTGTGGCAACCTTCACCACGAAGTCGCAGTTGTCCGCGGACAACCGGCCGCGATCCCGGGTTCATTCGCAGCCAAATCAGGGCCTTGGGTATAGATCGCTATGCATTTGTAAAACCGAACCGAATCGGAGCATAGTGCATCTGCGCATATTGTTCCGATATGACGATTTTTGCGCAGTTTTCGGGGAACCCAATGTTGCAACAGAAAATTCAAGGTCACGACGAACAGGAGCATCTGCCGACGCTTCTGGCTGCCGATGCTTTGGAACTGGCGCATCAGCTGCAGCAGCATCAAAAGAAGATCTTCCCTCCGCAAGCCCAAAAGGCGATGCGCCTCTTCAGCCCTGCCGAAGCGGCCGCCTTCATTGGAATCGGTGAAGGCTACCTGAGGCAGGTGGCCTCAGAGGGCCACGGCCCGGCGCCCTTGTCAAACGGTCGGCGCATGTACGCCGTTGAGGACATCGAGCGCATCCGCCGCGTTCTCGACGAAGGCGGCAAATCCGGGAAATACGTCCCGCACCGCCGCGGCGACGAGAAGCTTCAAGTCATATCGGTCATGAATTTCAAGGGCGGGTCGGCGAAGACGACGACATCTGCCCACCTTGCCCAATATCTGGCCCTCCGCGGCTACCGGACGCTCGCGATCGACCTTGATCCGCAGGCTTCGCTTTCCGCCCTCTTCGGCCACCAGCCGGAATTGGACGTTGGTGAGGGCGAAACGCTTTACGGCGCGATCCGCTACGACGAGCCGCGACCGATCGCCGACATCGTCCGTTCGACCTACACGGCCAACCTTCACCTCATTCCCGGCAATCTCGAGCTCATGGAATTCGAGCATGAGACGCCAAAGGCAATGATGGTAGGTGGCGCTGCCGAAACCCTCTTCTTCGCGCGCATCGGCGACGTATTGGCGGAAATCGAGAGTTTCTACGATATCGTCGTCATCGACTGCCCGCCGCAACTCGGCTTCCTGACCATGTCGGCGCTCTGCGCCGCCACATCCGTTCTCATCACCGTGCATCCGCAGATGCTCGACGTCATGTCGATGTCGCAGTTCCTGTCGATGACGAGTGAGCTGATGAGTGTCGTCGAGAAGGCCGGAGGGCGCACAAGTTACGACTGGATGCGCTATCTCGGCACGCGTTTCGAGCCGAATGACGGTCCGCAGAGCCAGATGACCGGCTTTATGCGCGCCATTTTCGGCAACCGCATGCTGCAGAACGCGATGGTGAAGTCGACGGCTATCTCCGATGCCGGCGTGACGAAGCAGACACTCTACGAAGTCGAGCGCTCGCAATTCGTCCGCGGCACCTACGACCGCGCCATGGATTCGCTGAACCAGGTCAATGGCGAGATCGAAGAACTGATCCGTCAGGTTTGGGGGAGGAAGTAATCCATGGCCCGTAAGAATCTGATTGGAATTGCGGACGACACGGCCGGAAACGACGCTGAAGCGGCTCTCGAACGCCTGGCAACAGCCCGGCCGATCGCCGGCCTGAGTGTCGGGACGCGGCCAGCAAGCGCCGTCGGCGGCATTACGCGGTCCCTGTCGAATATCACCCAGAAAGTTGAGCGCGCCCAGGAATTGGAGCGCCAGCTTGCCGAAGGACTGACGATCGTCGATCTCGACCCTGCGCTCATCGACGCCTCTTTCGTCGTCGATCGTCTCGAGATCGGAGCAGATGCACAATCCGCTCTAGCAGAACAGATTCGCGAGCACGGACAACAGGTTCCAATCCTCGTGCGTCCGCATCCGGATGCCGAAGGGCGCTACCAGGTTGCCTACGGTCATCGCCGATTGGCAGCCGCACGCGAGCTTGGCAGCAAGGTCCGCGCGGTTGTCCGCGATCTCAGCGACGAACAGTTGGTCGTCTCTCAGGGGCAGGAGAACAACACTCGCACGGATCTGTCCTTCATCGAGCGATCACTCTTCGCCACGCGCCTTGAGGATCGCGGCTTCTCCCGCGAGATCATCATGTCCTCGCTTGGCGTCGACAAGGCCGCACTTTCAAAGATGATTTCCGTCGTTCGTCGGCTACCGACCGCCCTGATCGAGGCGATTGGGCCGGCGCCGACGATCGGTCGGCGTCGTTGGTTCGAGCTCGCCGACCTTCTGGACCAGGACGGAAGGGCCGAAGCTGCAGACGTCTTTGTCAAAGAAAAACAATTTCAGGCGGCCGGGAGCGATCAGCGTTTTGATGCGCTTTGCGCCGTCCTGAGCGCCTCCAAGGCGCGCGCCAGAGCCATCTCATGGGTGGCGCCCGACGATACAACCCCGGTCCGGATCCGTGAAACGGATGGCGAAACGACGCTGTCCTTCAGCAGGAAGAAGGCCCCGGGCTTTGCAGATTTCGTGAGGCAGAGGCTCAAATCTCTGTACCTCGAATACCAAGAGGAAACAGGAGACTAAACAGAGCAAAAGAAAAAGGCTTCCGAACGACTAGCGCTGCGGAAACCCTTCTCTCGTGTAGCAACTAGAGAATCCCATTTCCGCGAATCGGTGTCAAGAGTTTTCAACGTCGTTTCGGCGAACGAATTTCTTTTGCCTTGAAAAAGGTGAAGACAAATGGATTGTGGGATTGTCACGACGCCCTTTGGGCGGCGGGCGATGTCGCTTGGGATGTTGGCGCACCAACTTTCCAGCGCTTCGGTCGTCGACGAAGGCAAGGTCGACAAATGGAAATTGTTTCGAACGGTCTGCGCCGCCAAGTCGAGCCTTGGCGTTTCCGATCGCTCTCTTGCCGTCTTGAACGCATTGCTGTCGTTCTACCCGAAGACGGAACTCGAGGCAGCCGACGGTCTCGTCGTGTTTCCCTCCAATGCTCAGCTTTCTCTGAGAACACACGGCATGGCCGAGACGACGCTCCGGCGGCATCTTGCCACCCTGGTCGAGGCTGGCCTCATTCTCCGGCGCGATAGCCCCAACGGTAAGCGTTACGCGCGCCGTGACCGCAAGGGAGCGATTGGCCAGGCATTCGGGTTCGACCTTGCACCGTTGCTTTCTCGCGCGGCCGAGTTCGAAGCTGAGTCTGCTCGTCTGGAAGCTGACCGGCGTTACCTTCAGATGATGCGCGAACGCATGAGCCTCTGCCGCCGTGACGTTGCAAAGCTGGTCGATCTGTTGCGCCCATCTGATATCGCCTACGCTGAAGAGGCCGAAGCGCGCTGCCAGGCCGTCTCTATGTCCCTCTCGCGCAAGCCCTCCATCGCCGAAATCGAGCGCCTCCTCCCTGTTCTTGCCCTGCTGCAAGACGAACTGACTAATCGTCTGGAAAATCTACTGAAAACACAAAATACGGCTGCCAATGAACGCCAAAATGAGCGGCACATACAGAATTCAGAATCCGATTATCTTTCTGAATCTGAACCGTCTGATGAAAGACTTGGGGTCGAATTTTCGCGCAAAGCGTCGACGGATGTGCTGCCGGTCGGCCAAAATGCGAGTGATCCACCTGCAAATATCGAAACATCGCTGCTGCCGGAACGTCGCTCGCATCCCCCGGCAACCCCTCCCCTCATCCGTGCTACACCGCTGCCACTCGTATTGAAGGCCTGCCCGCAAATCCGCGACTACGGCCCATCCGGTCGTATCGACAACTGGCGCGATCTCCTGACAGCCGCCACAGTCGTCAAAAACATGCTTGGGATCAGCCCTGATGCCTACAACGAAGCCTGCGCCACACTCGGGCCAGAAACGACCGCGACCGTGCTGGCGTGCCTTCTGGAGCGAGCTGAGCACATTCATTCCGCCGGCGCCTATCTGCGTGACCTGACGCGCCGAGCGAAGTGCCAATCCTTCGCTGTCTCGGCAATGTTATCGGCACGTCTACGCGCCCAAGCTTCGGTCGTTGGATGAATGGAGGACGGGCCATTTGATGGGAGCTGAGTGCGATGCTCTGATGTAGCCATTACTTCTCTCGCCGATCGATGCGAGCTTGTATAAGGCAACCAAATGCGGGAAACTGGAGGCGCAGGGATTCGTTGATATCTTTGGGATATTGTAGTGCTCAGGATTCAATTTGAGTCTCCCGCCATCTCCTCGATAACATTGTTGTTTTTGTCCCTTTTGGAAAGAAAAGGGGCGTTTGCTTCCGTCGCCCGGACGGCTTTGGGAATAGCCGGATGATCCGCTAGCGCGGGTTTTGCCGATGGCTCTCTACGATTGGAAACAGCTGCCTGCGAAGACGGCTCCACTGGTTAGGTTTCGAACGTTAGTGGGGCTCGAAGGGCGCCGGGACGTTGAGCTTCGGCGTGCGCGCGCTTCATGTTGACAGCTGTCAACGGAGCGGGCTGGGCTTGAGACAAAGAGCAATTAGACGCGGACGGGATCGAGGACTGCCAGAAATTCAGCCAGCAATCTCCGTGGATAAAAGAGTGATATAGCCGCCCGCTCTCAAGACGGTATGCTGCGTTCAGCGCTTGGTCCCGCACCCACTTAAGGCAACAATGTTGGGGCACGAATCAGCCGCGGGCCTTGGCCAAGGTCTCATGTCGTAGTTATTAACGGGCCTGGCGGCGTCGGCAAGACTACGGTAAGTCGGGTTCTGGCGCGGAGCCATCCCGGTACGATCAACATCGTTGGCGACGCTTTGCGCCATTTCGCCCCGGAAGATGTTCGAACTTCCCTAGGACCCGGTTCGACATGCCGGGCTGGCGCTGCACTCGCCGCTGCCTATCTGGCCATGGGGGCGACCATGGGTCTGCTTCGACTATGTCTTTGACGACGCCGAGAAGTTCGATCTGTTTTGCAGCGCGCTACCTCGTGAAACGCCGGTCTTTGTCTTCACGCTTTGGACGTCAAGCGGTCGTGTCATTGATCGGGAAGCGAACCGTGTCGGACGCGAACGAATGGGGCATGCTGTCGTGCGCACGTACGAGGCAATCGAGCGAAACCTGCATTAGCTCAGGCGGGTGGTTTCAAACACGGAAACGCCGGAGCGGGCAGCGCAGACGATCATGGAAGCGATAGCCAACCCGGCGAACCTCTGGCCGCGCCCTGCCCCGGAGAACTGGATGATGGCTTGATCATGCTCGCGTGAACCATCTGAGGTGTCCGACGTGTTCCTGAATCTGGCTCGGCGCTCCGCGCTCCGCCGTACGTTGAAAGCTGTCAACAGTCGATGCGCTTAGCCCACTGCAAGCCCACGGTAATTGCCACCAGAGTTCGGTGGCCTTGTCGTGCAAGGCTCCAATCGGCGAACGATTGATCTGCATAAGTCCATCGCGGAGGCTACGCTATACCGGCGCAACGCCGGTGCGCTCTTTCAAATAGCCGAGACCCGAATGCGATACAGCGTATCTGTGACGGAAATGAATATCGTGTTACGTTCCATTTCGACACTGGCACCCTTAGTTTGAAATGCGATACCAGATCCCCGATCCCTATCATCCGACACTGCTTCCACTGCTGATTTCGGCAGAAGATGGCTTGGCGCGACTGGACGAGCGAACAAACCGCCATGCGGTCGAAGACGGCTTCCGCGAGCGCGGCCACTTCTTCGACGCTGCGGCTGCCCTATGGGTTGCCGGTGAACTCGTCCATGTGGAGGATCTCGTGCTGCACGATGCCCATATGGACGCGCGTGCCCCCACGCATGAATTGACGATTGCCCATTCGGTTATACGCGCGCGGCGGCGCATCTGGCTGGCCGAACCCGCATGGGCGCTTTCGCCTCAGGGTCTCGCCGCCCTTCGGGGCGAACAGCTTCCACCGGTGAATGCCGTAGGTACGCCTGCAGAGGCAAGGCTGGAGCCGCAGTCGAGCGCCACTGGCAATGACCGCCATCTTGAGGTGGACGACGAGCCGGACGCCAATCCCATGGCTGCTGAGTTTGCGGCCATCGATGCGGCGATCGCTCGGTCACAGCAGCTGCTGGAAGCGCACGACAAGGATACGCTCGAAGTCGCCGAGCGCGCGGCACGTGTGACCGCGCAGGAGCCCATGGGACAGCTGGGCCTGCTCTTTGACGAGGAATGGGACGAAGACGCACGAATCGACGAATGGCGCCAGGTGGTCGCGACAGCGGAACAGTTGCCGGCCAGCCTGGGCGCCGCGCTGCTCTTCGACGCCTGGGAGCGGATCGAGCCGCTGCGCCGCCAACACTGGATGGGTTCACTGCTCGTTGGCGCCTATCTGAGATCACGCGGCAAGGTTACCTCGCATCTCCTCTCCTTCAACGCCGGACAGAAGGTCGTCCGTCACGAACGACGGCGCTCGCAAGATCCAGTGACACGATGGAGCGCTTTCTTGGAAGCGATGACGGTGACCGCGGATCTGGGTCTCAAGGAACTCGACCGCCTATCGTTGGCCAAGACCCAGATGGAGATGCGCATCCGCGATCGCCGCTCCAACAGTAGCCTGCCGGCGCTGATCGAGCTGGTGCTGTCGCGACCGATCGTTTCAGCCACGCTCGTCGCCCAGCATGTCGGCGTGACGCCGCGTGGTGCGTTGAACCTCGTGCGGGAACTTGGCATCCGCGAAATGACCGGCCGCGGACGCTACCGCGGCTGGGGTGTGCTTTAGCCCATGCGCTGTATGCCCAAGGGAGGATCTAAAGCGCGTCGCGATCGTTCAGATTCGCTCCTTGCGCTTTAAGCTTTTGATATTTCGCATGTCGTTGTCGCAAAACTGCTGCGCACTTCTGCGCGATGGGCGTTAGCCATTAGCCCATGGTGATCAGGATCAGCAGCACGAATACGACTGGTACCAGAATCAACGCCGGGATGATGATCGCCGGGTAGCCGAAGGCGACGATCGCGAGCAGCCAGATCAATGCGCAGTTGATCACAAACAGGACTTTTGCCGTCTGCGATCCCTGTACGGCTTCCTTCAGCATCCAGCCGAATACCGGCACGTTGTAGACAAGTCTGGCAATCATTGTTCTTCCTTTTCTGGGGCAGTCCGGGTGGGGATGGACTGGTCGGAGATCTTCAGTTCTGGGGTTGCACGCCGCAGGCAGTTCGCTGGCCTGTGAGGCCGGCTGCAGCTTCGAGGCGTTCGGGATCGAGCACGCGCATGGTCTTCGGATGGCTGAAATCGATCAGGCCTTCGCGCTTGAAGCGATTGAGACAGCGGCTGACGGTCTCGACGGTAAGGCCGAGCCAGTCGGCAAGATCTGCCCGGGTGAGATGCAGGTGGAAGCTCAGTCGGGCAGGGACGCCGCTGCGATTGAACAGACGCGACAGCTCGACCAAGGCACTGGCCACCTTCTCGCTCGCGGTCTTGCGACCAAGCAGGGTGGCATGCGTCTGCAGCCGATGCAGCGCCGTCTTCAACTCGCTGGCGACAGCCGGATTGGTTGCGTGAAGTTCGGCATCGCCCAGGGATTCGATACGCGCGATGCTCAAGGTCTCCGCCGTGGCGATGTTGCGTCCATCGACTGTGAAACCGAAAAGCCGGCCGGGACCGAGCACATCGGTGATTTGCCTGCGGCCGTCGTCAAGCAGCTGAGAGAGGACGATACAACCGTCGAGCACGCGAAAGAGCGAGCGGTTGCGGCCACCTTCAAAAAGCAGTGTGAAATTTTCACTGACCACGCGGCTGCAGGCAGGAAGACGCGGCGGTCTGCTCAAGGGCGCAAGGGGAGGGGCCGCGTAGGGCGCGACTGTGGATTGGGTTTCGGGCATTGGGATATGTCCGCACTGCGGATACAAGGAGGAACGACGCCTCGCTGCCATCCGACATCGAAGGATGAGCGTTGACAGCTGTCAACGCGGTTTCAAAGCCAGATGTTGGTTTTGGGCGGTCCACGCGGACTGGAGTTCGGCGAATGAACCTGTGTTGGCGGCCGTACGGCGGTCACCGCAACCGTGGGCGCAAGGCTACCTTGCAGGCGCTCGCCGACGGTGTCATGCGGCGGCGTAAGCAGCGCCCAGAAGAACCGGCAGGCACTGCAGACATGTTTCTGCGCCGGCTTTTCCTTCCCGTCGGCGTCAATGCCGGTTTGACAGAAATCCGGCAGCGAACCGTCGGGAAGCGCGTAGAGCTCGTAATCGGCTGTCGAGGTTGGGGCGGCGAGGGCAGGGCCGAGGTGGACGAAACCCAGCAGGAAAAGAGCCATGGCGCACAGGGTGCGCAGGGCCTTGTCCCATCTTGATTTCGTGCGACGTGTCATCGCTCGGCTTCGTCCTCGTCTCTTTCTCGATGAATGAGAAATAGGCGAGCGGCTTGATAAAGCTCAATGTGGCAAACCGCGCAGGGGCAGAATGCCGCAGTCAAGGGAACGCCGCGCGTCCGGTTGGAGGCGCGGCGTCTTAAGCTATTGATTTATATAGCTAATGGTGCGAAAATGGCTGGCAGCCATCATTCCTCCTCGACAAAGACCTCCTGCCGTTTGGCCTTTACGCTCGGCAGGAAAACGACGACGAGCACCAACGCCGCGATCAGAAGCAGGATCGCGCTGATCGGTCGGGTGACGAAGGTCGTCGGATCGCCGCGCGACAGGATCATGGCGCGGCGAAGGTTCTCCTCAAGCAGCGGCCCGAGCACGAAGCCGAGCAGCAGCGGCGCCGGCTCGCAGCGCAGCTTCAACAGCAGGTAACCGACCAGGCCGAAGAAGGCGACGGCATAGAGGTCATAGACGTTGGAGTTGACGCTGTAGACGCCGATCGAGCAGAACGCCATGATGATCGGGAACAGCACGTAATAGGGGATCTTGAGCAGCTTCACCCAGAGCCCGATCAGCGGCAGGTTGAGGACAACCAGCATCAGGTTGCCGATCCACATTGAGGCGATGATGCCCCAGAAGAGCGCGGGCTGCTCGGACGCCACGTTCGGACCGGGCACGATCCCCTGGATGATCATCGCGCCGATCATCAGTGCCATGACCGGGTTGGCCGGAATGCCAAGGGTGAGCAGCGGGATGAACGAGGTCTGTGCACCGGCATTGTTGGCGCTTTCCGGACCGGCGACGCCGGCGATGGCGCCATGGCCGAACTCTTCTGGACGGTCCGAGACGCGCTTTTCCACCGTATAGGAGGCGAAAGCGGCAAGGATTGCGCCGCCGCCGGGCAGAATGCCGAGCGCCGAGCCGATGATGGTGCCGCGCACGACCGGTCCGAACATGCGCTTGAAGTCATCCCGGGTCGGCATCAGGTCGGTGACCTTGGCCATCAGCACTTCGCGGGTGCGTTCGCTTTCGAGGTTGCGCAGGATTTCGGCGATGCCGAAGACACCGACCGCGAGCGCGACGAAGTTGAGCCCGTCAGCATACTCCCGGATGCCGAGCGTGAAACGCGGCGTGCCGGAATAGATGTCGGTACCGACCAACCCAAGCAGCAGGCCCAGCGCCACCATGGCCAAAGCCTTGGTGATCGACCCATGGGCGAGCGCGATCGATGAGACGAGGCCGACGATCATCAGCGAGAAATATTCGGCCGCGCCGAATTTCAGAGCGATCTCGGTCAACGGCGGCGCGAAGACTGCGACGAGGAACGTCGAGACGGTGCCGGCGAAGAACGAGCCGAGCGCTGCAATGGCGAGTGCCGCACCAGCACGGCCTTTGCGGGCCATCTGGTAGCCGTCGATCGCGGTAACCGCCGAGGAGGATTCGCCTGGCATGTTGATCAGGATGGCGGTAGTAGAGCCGCCATACTGCGCGCCGTAGTAGATGCCGGCGAGCATGATCAGCGACGAGACCGGCTCGAGCTGGAAGGTGATCGGCAGCAGCATGGCAATGGTCGCCGTGGCGCCAATGCCCGGAAGCACGCCGATCAAGGTGCCGAGCAAAACGCCGATCAGGCAGAAGAGCAGGTTGGCAGGGGAGGCCGCGGTTGCGAAACCGAGCGCGAGATTGCTGAAGAGTTCCATCGCGCGTCTCCTAAAACTGGACCCAGGGGCCGAAGCGCTGGAAGGGCAGGCCGAGGCCATAGCTGAACACCGCGACCGAGAAGGCGGTCAGCGCCAGTGAAAGCGCCAGCGCCATGAGCGGTTTCATCCGGCCCGATGCGAAGCAGGCGATCAGCGCGGTGAAGAACAGCGCCGGCACGAAGCCGAGGCCACGGACTGTCAGGCCGAAGAAGATGGGTGCCGGCAGGATGAAGGCCAAGCCGCGCAGCGCGATCGGGCCGATGGGCTCGCCTTGGACGCGGGTGGACTGCACGAGGATCACGATGCCGAGCAGCGTCAGGATGATCGCGAGCACCAGCGGGAAGTAGCCGGGGCCCATGCGAAAGGCGGTGCCAAGCTCGAGATTGAAGGCCTGCCAGGTGAAGAACAGCCCGACCGCTGTCAATATCCCGCCGCAGAGCGCATTGGTGGTGTCGAAGGAGAGTGATTTCATCGTGTCCCCATATGTTCTGGGCGGGGCAGCCGGCCGAGGCTTGTCCGACGGCCTCCCGCATTGGCATTGCCGGCATCACGCCGGGTTCGCGCATTGGGCGGCGCACGTTGACAGCTGTCAACAGCGTTTGACGGCATTTGACCCCTCTCCGGGCACCGTCGCTGCTTCCCCAATGTCAGAGGCGCCGCGCTCCGGGGTGAGCCAGGACGCGGCGCGACGAGCCGTGGATCAGTCGGCGTATTGGCCGGCTGCTTCGATCACCGGCTTCCAGCGGGCGATTTCGCTCTCAAGCTTTGCCTTCAGCGCGGCCGGGGTCGCATCGGCGTCCGACGAGGGCTCGGTGCCGAGTTCGCCGAAGCGGGCGACGACGTTCGGATCCTTGAGCGCGACCTGCAGCGATTTCGACAGGCGTTCGGTCACTTCGGCGGGCGTGCCCTTCGGGGTGTAGATACCGTGCCAGATGCCGACCTGAAGGTTCGGTAGGCCGCCTTCAGCGGTGGTCGGCAGATCGGGGAATACCTTGAGGCGTTCCGGTGAGGTGACCGCATAGGCCTTGATCGTGCCGCCCTGGATCTGCTTCGTGGTGTTGGTGGTCTGGTCGCACATGATATCGACCTGGCCGCCAAGAAGATCGGTCATTGCCGGGCCGGTGCCCTTGTAAGGCACGGTCGTCAGCGGTGTCTCAATGGCGCTCATGAACATCATACCGCAGAGATGCGAGGCGGCGCCGATACCGGCATTGGCGACGGTGACGGTGTCCTTGTTCGCCTTGACGTACTCGACGAGACCCTTGAGGTCGGCCGGCTCCAAATCCTTGCGGGCGACGATGGTCATCGGCACTTCGGTGACGAGGCCGACATATTCGAAGGAGTTCAGCGTATCATAGGCGAGCTTGCGGTAGAGCGTAGCGCTGGTCGCCATGCCGATATGATGCAGAAGCACGGTGTAGCCATCCGGATCGGCCTGGGCGACGCGGCCGGCGCCAAGGGTGCCGCCGGCACCGCCGACGTTCTCGACGATGATCTGCTGGCCGAGATCCTTCGACATGGATTCAGCCACGAGACGCGCGACAGTATCCGTCGGGCCACCGGCCGAGAACGGCACGACCATGGTGATCGAGCGTTCGGGATAGGTTTGTGCATTAGCGGAGACGGCGAAAAGCGACAGGGCGGCAACAGCGCCGAGCATGGCATTCAGGGTTTTCATCTCTTCCTCCCGGATGAAATATCGGCCAGCCGGCAAGGTTTCCTCCCGCGCCGGTTCTGGGTACCCCATTTGCAAACGCAATCTTAGAGCAGACAACGGCTTAGCGGGGTGACGGGGCGTATTTGTCGGGCGCGGGCGTTGATTTGGGTGGATTTGGAAACATGCGGCCAATCGCGTGGGTGGATTTCCACCCATCAAGGGCGGCGTGGTACCGCGCCCTTGAGTTCAGGGGCGATCAGGTGTCTTCGCTTGTTTCTTGTGCCTGGGTGTGTTGGACTGCTCTCGGGGAGGCTAAAGCTTCACAGTGAGCGCTCGCCCATGGGAATGGTTGGATGCGCAAACTGGCCGCTGTTCTCTGTATCGATATCGCCGGCTATAGCAAGCTGATGGGACGCGACGAGGCAGGTACACTTGCCCGCGTCAAGGCGGCCTTTGCGGCATTCGATCCGACGCTGGTGCGGCACCATGGCCGTATCGTCAAGCTGATGGGTGACGGCGCCCTGATCGAGTTTGCGAGTGCGGTCGATGCGACCCTATGCGCAATGGCGCTTCAGAGCGTGGCCGCGGCAACCGACCCATCACTCCGCTTTCGCATGGGGCTCAACCTGGGTGATGTGATCGCCGAAGATGGCGATCTCTATGGGGAAGGGGTCAACATCGCCGCGCGGCTGCAAGCTCTCGCCGAGCCTGGTGGGATCATCCTCTCCGAAGCGGTCCGCGAGCACGTCGCCGGAAAGCTGAGCCTTGCCCTGGAAGACCTCGGGCCGATGTCGCTCAAGAACATCGAGCGCGCTGTCCGCGCCTTCGCCATCCACCCTGGCGGGCCGCCAGAGACCGGTGGCAAGCGCGAACGGATCGGCATCTGTGTCCTGCCCTTCACCAATATGAGCGGCGATCCGGAACAGGATTATTTCAGTGCCGGCGTTACCGAGGACATCATCATCGACCTCAGCAAACTCTCGTCACTCTCGGTCATCTCGCGGGCGACCTCCTTCGGGATGAAAGCACAGAGCGCGCGGGTCGTCGCACAACAACTGAACGTCGCCTACATCCTCGAAGGCAGCGTGCGCAAGGCCGGTGACCGAATGCGACTGGCGGCGCAGTTGATCGATGGCGCAAACGAGGCGACCGTCTGGGCCGAGCGCTTCGACCGAGAGATCAAGGACGTGTTGCGGCTGCAGTCTGACCTGGCAAGTGCCGTCGTCGAGGCGCTCCGGCTTCAGCTCCTACCTGCGGAGCGCCAGGCATTGGAGCGCAAAGCGCCGACCGATCCGGAAGCCTACAAGCTGTTTCTCCTGGCGCGCGAATACAATATCACCGGGTCCGAGCGACATCTGCCGCTGATCATCCGGCTCTGCCGTCGCGTGACCGAGCTGGAGCCCGGCAATGCACGGGCCTGGGCCCTTCTTGGCGAAACGCTCAACCGGCTGCGGCGCAGCGTCGGAGGTGGGGAAACAGGCGAGCTGGAAATCGACCGCGCCCTCGAACTCGATTCCGGTCTCGCCAGCGCCCATGCCGCAAAGGCGCTGCTATTTCTATATCGAGGACAGTTTGAGGAGGCGGAGCGGCAATGTGCCATTGCCCTGCAGCTCGAGCCCGACGACTACGCTACCAATCTCGCCGCCGGTCGAACTTTCCTTATGCAGCGTCGCTATGACGACGCCATACGCCACTTTGAGCGGGCCGCGGCGCTGGCCCCCGCGGACTACAACGCCGCTGCCATGGCCATCCAATGCTACCAGGGCAAAGGCGACGCGCAGGCGGCACTTGAGGCCTGTCGCCGCGCGTTAGCCCGGATTGAGCGCATCGTCGCTGCCGAGCCGGATCATAGCGGCGCGATCGGGCATGGCGCCGGTATCCTCGCCCTCCTTGGCGACCGCGAGAGGGCCAACGAATGGGCATCGCGCGCCAGTCTGCTTGAGCCCGACAATATCCAGCTGCAGGCAAATCTGGTTTGTGCCTGGGCGATCAGTGGTGACGCGGAAGCGGCCCTGGACGCGCTTGAGCGCATCACGCCGAAGATGAGCCCCGAATTGTTGGTATGGATGGAAAACGACAACGACCTGGACAGCCTGCGTTCACTGCCGCGTTTTGCGGAGATAATGCGTGTGGCAAGGGCCCGTTTTGGAAACTGAGGTCCGTTGTCTGCCGTCAAAGACCCGTGCGTCGCCTCAGATAGGCGACTTCCTCAGGGGCCAGGCTGCGGCTCGTACCCTTCGGCAAATCGCCAAGAGCGATCGTCCCGATCGAAACCCGCAGCAGGCGCAGCACCTCGAAGCCGAGCGCATCGAGCATGCGGCGGATCTGGCGGTTGCGCCCCTCTTCCAGCTCGACTTCGATCCACGTGTTCTTGTCGCCGCCCCTGAGGTGGACGGCCCGCGCTGCGTGCAAGGTTTCTCCGCCTTCTTCGATGCCGGCAACCATTTGCTTGAGTTGATCGTCACCGATCTGCCCGGCGATCTGCACGTGGTAGACCTTGCCGAGATGGGTTTCAGGATCAAGCAGGCGCTGGGCGAGTACCGTGTCGTTGGTGAAGAGCAGAAGTCCTTCGCTCGCCTTGTCGAGGCGACCGACCGGGGACAGGAAAGAGGTGTCTATATCCCTCAGGCAATCGAAGACGGTCGGCCGGCCTTCCGGGTCGTGGCGGGTCGTGACCAGTCCACGCGGTTTGTTCAGCATCAGATAGATCTTCTCTTCGGCAAGCACCGGCTTGCCGTCGACCGTGATGCGATCCTTGTCGACGGCGACCCAGTGTGAAAGGTCCGTGATCTTGCGTCCGCCGACGCTGACGCGCCCTTCGAGCACGAGCTTTTCGGCCTGCGTGCGCGAACAATAGCCGAGCTTGGAAAGTGCGCGGGCAACCGTCACGCGCTTGCCGGCATCGGCCCCGGCGTGGCGTCCGGTTTCTCGAGCGGCTGTCGGTCGCTTCTGCTTCACGCTGTGATCTTCCGGTTCCTGGTCGTGTGCGGCCCGCTGCCGTACCCCTGCTTAAAATATCCGGTCGCTTCGACCGCGGCGTCAGCCGATCTTCGTGTAGTCGATCCGTCGGGCGAGCCAGCAGCCGATGGTGAGGCCGGCCACGTTGCCTTGCTGGTCGCGTCGGACAAGCACGGTCCAGTCTCCCGGTGCCGGTGCATCCATCGAGCGCTTGCAGCGAAGAAGCCAGACGTCTTCGGCCAGCGGTCGCATGGCGTGCATCGCGCCGGTCCCGAGCGAACCGTCGAAGCCACCGTAGAAGACACCATTGGTGGAAGCGATGTCGAGATGGGCGTCGAGTTCAACTGAGTGATAGCGACCGGCGATATCGGGAAGTGCCGTGCCGGAAACGCGGTCAGCGCTCACCGTCAGATTTTCGCGAGGCCGCTCCATGCGAAGCGAGGCGCCTTGTGCTGTCAGGGTCACTGCGGCCGAACCGGCGCTGCCGTCGGCGCTGACGGAAAGCGACTCGGGGGAGGTAGCAAACTGCAGTTCGACGCGGGACGATCCGCTGGGCCTGGTGACAAGGGCGAGGCCCGTTTCGGCATCCAGATAGTTGCCGGTGCCCTTGGCGTCCCAGCTTCCGGATGTGGTCTCGGTATCCTCGTGGCCGAGGGCGATCTTCATCAGCGCGACCGCCGCCGCATGGGCATCGCCTTCGTGATTGAACATCACCACGACAGAGAGGCGCTCGGCCGGCGCGTAGAGCCTGCGGCAGCGAAAACCGCGAAGCGCACCGCCATGGCCGCTGATGACGGCATCGCCGATCGTCTCGTGTGCGAGGCCGAAGCCGTAGGGTGCCGGGCGGCCATCGGCATAGGTCTGCGGTGCAGAAAGGCGCCGGTAGAGCCCGTCCGCATCGTCATGCGTCCTGTCGATAAAACACTCCCAGGCAAGCATATCGTCGAGCGAGGCGGAAACACCGGCGTCACCGGCCCAGTAGATGCGGTTCAGCGCCTCGAAATAGCCTGTTGTCTCGTTGCCCTCGTAACCGACGACGCCGTCCGGCGGCAGGCTCGTATCCGGTGTCAGGGCGGCGGTCTGCATGGCCGCGGGGCCAAAGACGGAGCGCTGATAGAGTTCCGCCATCGAGCGGCCGGTATGCTCCTCGATGAGATCGGCGAGAATGCGGAAATTGCCATTGGAATAGGAATAGCGGGTGCCGGGCTCGAAGTGTGTCGAGCGCGCCCTGGAGAGCAGCGGGCGTGCATCCTCGCGGCGGAAGACGCCGTCGTGGCTGGCGCCCTGCAGCACCGTCAATGCCCAGTAGTCGCGAAGTCCGGACTGGTTGTGACAGAGATGGGCAGCGGTCGGGCGCTTGCCTTCGAGCAAGGGGAGATAGACGTCGAGCGCCCGATCGAGCTTCTCGGGATCGCCGACCGTATCCAGCAGAACGGCGCAGGTCAGATGCTTGGTGATCGAGCAGATCGGTATCCGCGTCGCCATCGTCATCGGCTTGCGGGCCGTCAGGCCGGCATAGCCCCAGGCGTGGCGAAAGAGGACCTTGCCATCTCTGACCACACCGGCAACGCCACCCGGTCCGGGGTAGTGCTGCGGCAAGGCTGCGAGGGCGCGTTCAAGGACGGAAAGATCAGGAGTGTTCATGGCGCTGAAGGTCTATGGGACGGAGGGTAGGGGACGTTGTGTGCCGTTCGTATCGCCCCCTCCTTCCGCATGCAATGCCTGCAGCTCCGCGGCTTTGTCAGCCGGCGCCTGCCTGGGCGTGATAGAGGCGGCTATAGGCGCCCTTGGCGGCGAGCAGCGTTTCATGCGGCCCCTGTTCGCGAATGCCGCTGCCGTCGACGACGACGATGCGGTCCGCATCGCGGATCGTTGCCAGCCGATGCGCGATGATCAGCGTCGTCCTGCCCTTGGAAAGTTCGGCCAGCGACTGCTGGATCGCCCTTTCCGTTTCGGTGTCGAGCGCTGAGGTCGCCTCGTCGAGGATGAGGATCGCCGGGTTCTTCAGGAACATGCGGGCAATCGCCAGCCTCTGCTTCTGCCCGCCGGAAAGCTTGACGCCGCGCTCGCCGATCACCGTGTCCATGCCGTCCGGCAATGCCTGGATCGTGCCGTCGAGCTTGGCGCGCCGCGCGGCATCCAGGATGTCCGCTTCACTCGCGCCAAGCCGCCCATAGGCGATGTTGTCGCGGATGCTGCCGGCAAAGAGGAAGACATCCTGCTGCACGATGCCGATCTGGCCGCGCAGCGACGAGAGCGTGATGTCACGGATGTCGATACCGTCGACGGTGATCGAACCCTCGCTGACCTCGTAGAAGCGCGGCAGCAGCGAGCAGATCGTCGTCTTGCCGGCGCCCGAGGGGCCGACGAAGGCGATCGTCTCGCCGGCATGGATCGTCAGGTCGATGTTCTGGATGATCGGCTTCTCGGCGCTATAGCCGAACGAGACGCCGCGATAGGTGATGTCGCCCTTGAGGCCGGAGACGTCGGCAGCACCCGGCCGGTCCTCGATATCGGGTTCGGTTTCCATGAGTTCGAGGAAGCGTTTGAAGCCGGCAATGCCCTTGGGGTAGGTCTCGATGACTGAATTGATCTTCTCGACCGGGCGGAAGAACACGCCGACCAGCAGCAGGAAGCTGACGAAGCCGCCATTCGTCAGTTCGCCCGTCAGCACGAAGTAGCAGCCGGTGATCATGACGATCAGCTGCGTCAGCCGCATGCTCATGTAGCTGAGCGACGTGCTCGCGGCCATGATGCGATAGGCTTCGAGCTTGGTGCGGCGATAGTTCTGGTTGTCGGTCTCGAACAGGCTGCGCTCATGGGCTTCGTTGGCGAAGGCCTGCACTACTCGCATACCGCCGACATTCTCCTCGATGCGGGCGTTGAAATCTCCGACCCGACCATAGAGGTTGCGGAAATTCCGCGTCATACGGCCACCGTAACGGCTGGTGACCCATGCGGTCATCGGCACCACAGCGGCCGTAATCAGCGCCAGCTGCCAGTGCACCATCAGCATCAGCAACAGCGCGCCGATGAAGGTCATGATCGCTATGAACAGGTCCTCCGGCCCGTGGTGGCCAACTTCGCCGATTTCCTCGAGGTCCTTCGTCAGGCGTCCGACCAGATGGCCGGTCTTCTGGTTGTCGAAGAACGAGAAGGAGAGCTTCTGCAGATGGTCGAAGGCCATCCGCCGCATGTCCGTCTCGATGTTGATGCCGAGCATGTGACCCCAATAGGTAACTGTCGCCATCAGGCCGGTGTTGAGCAGATAGACCAGCAGAAGGCCGGCCGAGGACAGGAGGATCAGCGTCCATTCCTGGCTCGGCAAAAGCTGGTCGACGAACAGCTTCACCGCGATCGGGAAACCGAGTTCGAGCAGGCCGGACAATACGGCGCAGGAGAAGTCGAGAATGAACAGGCCGCGATAGGGGCGGTAAAACGCGAAGAAACGCTTCAACATGCAGGTGCACTCACTGGGGGGCGGCGACCGAGGGTCAGCAGAAATATGATTTCCAATGTCATGTTTTGTGCCGGAAACCAACCCAGAAAAGCGGAAAACCGTGTCGTGTGTTTGACGGGGCCGACATCTTCCGTCTCGCAAAGGATCAATCCGCACCTGGCGGCGTCGGCGGGAAGGAAACGTTAACCATAAGCTTCGTAGAACAGGAATCACCAGAGTGCTTCGCCTTCGATTGGGGACATCGGAGGCATCTGAGGTGCTCGATATCGACAAGCGTAGGGCGTCTTCAAGCGTTCGCGTCAACGCACGAAGTTCCAGGGGGCGAATGAGACGATGGCAGGCAATCAATCAGTGAAAGCCACGGAATCCGATGTGAGCACGATCGTTCCGTTTCCAGTGGCGAGGAGATTGACCGCCATCCGCACCGCTGCCGCCGAGCTCGAGGACCTGCATGGCGCCGAAGCGCTGCAATTCTGGCGCCGCCGGTGCCGCGCCCTTGCCGACGAACTTTTTGCCTGCGGGTGCTCGGAAGACGAGGTACGCCGGCAGGTAATGGACTTCCAGGGTGAAGTTCAGGCCGAACTGCAGCACCGCCACCTCTCGCGTGTCTCTCAAGGCGTGATGAGCCAGTAACGGCGCGCCTTTTCAATTCATCGGCAATTCCGGATCCCAGGTGAACAGTTCCTTTGCCCGGGCGATGCCGCGCAGCGCGAAACGACCCAGCGACACCGCATGAACCTGATGTTCCGGCGGGCAGGCCTCGACGAAATCAGAGGACATGATCATGTGCCGCTCGACCGAACGGCACATCGACGAAATGCGGCTCACTTCGTTGACGGCCGGGCCGACGACGGTGAAATCGAGCCGGGTCTGGCTGCCGATATTGCCGTAGAAGACTTCGCCGATATGGAGGCCGAGATAGACGTCGGTCGTCGGCTTGCCATCCTCTTGCCGGCGTGCGTTGAGCTCGGCCAGCATGCGGCGCAGCTGCCGTTCCGCCGCAATCGCGTTGGCGCAGGCGATTGCCGGATCGTCGGCGTTGAAGATCGCAAGCACGCCGTCGCCGATGAGCTTCAGCACGCTGCCGCCGTGGTCGTGAACGGCGGTGATTACCGTGCCCGAATAGTCGTTGAGGAGCGGGATGATCTCGTCGGGGGCGGCGGTGTCCGAGATGCGCGTGTAGCCGCGCAGGTCTGAGAACCACATGACCGTTTCGATACGTTCCGCCGAGCCGCGGGCAATGCTGCCCTTGACGACGCGCTGGCCAGCGTCGGCGCCGAGATAGACGTCTGCGAGCGTGCTGATGATGCGCACGCATGAGCCGGCCTTCACCGCAAGCGCAAGGGTCGGCAGCAGGATCCGGAGCGCAGCAATGTCATCCTCGCTGAAGCCGCTGTCGCTCCGCGTGGTCCAATAGGAGTAGAAGCAATCCATCTCGCCGACACGGCCCTGCTCGGTGAAATGGTGGATCATGCTGATGCAGTCGGTGTGACCTTCATCTTTCAGTTTGTCGATTATGTTGTAGGTGGTGCCTTCATCGGCTGAGAGCCGGATGCGGCGCTCTGCCGCTCGGTCGCGAAGCATGTGGTAGAAGATCGAGTTCTGCCAGTTCAGCAGCGCTTCGCCCGTGGTCGTCGAGCCGTACTGGATGACTTCGGGCGTGACCTCGCTCTCGTCGTTCCACTGGAAGGCGCGACCCTCAAATTCCGGATGCAATGTGTCGATCAGCCCGAGCGCGCGGGCCAGATCCAGGCCGGCCGCGCGGCATTGCTCGCAGAAGCCGGCAAACAACTCCGGCTCTTCCAGGCCTTTCAGGCCCTGTTCGGAAAGCCAGAGCACGATATCGCGTATCTGTTGGTCGTTCATGGCGCATCCCGCTCGGTCGACGTCAACTGCCTGATGATGTGGTGCATCATCAATAGCCGAAGCAGAGCTCAGAGCGAAAGATGCAGTTTGCGTTCCTCGCCGTCCGCCGGAACGGCGCAGCAGATCAGCGCCTCGCCCTCTGCCACCGGGAAGGAGGGCAGCGACGGGTAGGTCACCTTCCCCTCGAGCACCGGCGTTCTGCAGGAGCCGCAACTGCCGTTGCGGCAACCGAACTCGGGCGTCAGCCCGCGCGCTTCGGCGAGATCGAGGAGGTTGCCGTCGCCCGGCTGCCAACGGGTCTCCTTGGCGGATTTCGCGAAGACGACGTGCACGGGAGCGCTGGCGGGCGGTGGCATGATCGGCCCAACACCGCCGTCCGGCCGCCGGGTCAGCGACGAGAGCCCGAAGGCTTCCGCATGGATGCGGGCATCGGCCACATTAAGCCCGCGCAATCCGTCATAGAGCGACTGCGTGAAAGCCGCCGGGCCGCAGAGATAGAAGTCGTAGTCGTCGAAGGGCAGGGTGGACTTGAGGTGGCTGATATCGATCCGGCCGCCGACGTCATAGTCCTGCCCTTCGGTCGCGGTCTCCGGCTGGCTGAGCGCGCGTATGAGGCGGATGTTGCCCTCGCCTTCCTCGACCAGAGCGGCAATTTCCCGGTCGAAGGCGCGTTCGTCTCGGGACCGAGCGGCCTGGAAAAGCCAGGTTGGGCGCGTGCGGCGCTTGCGGCGCCCCTCGTGGACGATGTGCTGCAACATGGCGACCATCGGCGTGATGCCGACGCCGGCGCCGATCAGCACCGCCGGTCGCCGCTCGGTGCCATCGATCGTGAAGCTGCCGGCCGGCGCGCGCGCCTCGATCCGGTCGCCGGGTTTCAGCCCGTGCAGGTATTGCGAGACGGTGCCGTCATTCTTGACACTGATGCGATAGAAGGCGTCGGTCGGGGCGGAAGAGAGCGTGTAGCTTCTGACAAGCGCCTTGCCGTCCGCGTCTATCCTCACCCGAATCGGCAGGTGCTGGCCGGCCTGGTGAGCCATGAGACCGACGCCATCGTCCGGCGCGAGGTAGAGCGAGCGGATCGTCGTGCTTTCCTCTTCGACGCGCGCCACGCGGAATGGGCGCCACTCCTCGGCAAGGGCCGCGGCCTGCAGGTGCACCTTCGCCTGTTCCCAGTCACCCGTTGTCAGCAGGCTGGGCGACCAACCGCCATCCTCGAAGGCCCAGCGGAGCGGCAGGCCGTCCTGGCGATAAACGATCTGTTGGGGACGGAACCGCCACAGGCGTTCTGCGCCTTGAAAGGCGGCGACTTCGGGCGACGACAGGATGACCTCGGCGCTGCCGGTCATCTGCAGCATGTCGCCGGTCGCAAAGTCGACAAACAGCAGGCCGGCGCGCGGATTGACCATGAAGTTGCCGAGCGTGTTGAAGAACAGGTTGCCGGAGAAGTCGGGGATCGTCAGAACGTCATCTTCGCCGAGCTCAACGAAGCCGGCCTTTCCGCCGCGATGGGAGACATCGACCTGCCGCTCGCCGGTATCGCGGTCGACATAGGAGGCGACGAAGAAGGTGTCGGCATTGGCGATGATCGCCCGGGCGCGATCGTCGAGGGCCGCGTAACGGATCGGCCGTTCCGATGCCGGCTCATATGGATCGCGGGAAAAGGAGAACTGCCGGAGCTGGATATACTGCGGGCAGTTGCCGAAGCTCTGACGCACGCGAATGGTGAAACCGTCGTCGCCGTCGCGCAGGATCGCGCCGTTGAGCCGGTTCCGGCGCCGGGTTTCGAGCTGGATGCCGAGCATGCCGATCGAGTGTGCGTCGCCCATGCCGGCATCCGCCGGATCATCTGGATCACGGGGCAGCCGTATGTCGAGGTTCCAGGCGTCGGGCGCCTGCATGAAGCCGGGGGCCGCGGCGCGCATCGTCGCCCAGAGGTCACCCTGCGCATCGACTGCGCCGAAGACGGCGAAAGGCAGCATCGGGAAAAACTGCTGGTGCTGCTCGGGCATGAAGCTGCGGACGAAATTGCGCCCCGTCGCATCCATGCGCTCGACGACGCCGAGGCTGCGCTGGATGGCGAGTTCGCCTTCGTGCCAGGGAGACTCCGGCCGTTTCTGTTGTGCATTGTCCGGCATGATCTGAAACCTCGTTGGGGTGAGGCGCGGGGCAGTGTGACCGCCCCGGGCCGGTTCGTCAGGCGGCGAGGCCGACGGCCGTCTTCTCAAAGCCGACGAAGCCGGGCAGACGCTCGATGCGGGCAAGCCAGGCCCGGACTTGCGGGTAGTCGGATAGATCCACATTACCCTCGGGTGCGGCGGAAACGTAGCTGTAGAGGGAAACGTCGGCGATGGTCGGCCGGGCGCCGAGCAGGAAGTCGCGGCCGGTCAGTTCCGCATCGATCTGCGCCAGCACGCGATGGGCCCGGGCGATAGCCTCTTCCGCCCGCAGATTGGCACCGAACACGGTGACGAGCCGGGCAGCCGCCGGACCGAAGGCGATGTCGCCGGCAGCAACCGAAAGCCACTTCTGCACCCTGGCGGCCAAAGCCGGATCTTCCGGCAGCCAATCGATGCGGCCGAGCTTCTTGGCGAGATAGACGAGGATGGCGTTGGAGTCGGCAACGACGGTGCCGTCGTCATCGAGGACCGGAACCTGGCCGAACGGGTTGAGCTTCAGGAACTCCGGCTCCTTGTGCGCCCGGGCCTTGAGATCGACGTCGACCAGTTCGTGCGGTACGCCGAGCAGCGACAGGAAGAGCTGAGCCCGGTGCGAATGGCCGGACAGCGGATGGCGATAGAGTTTCATGGGAGATGTCCCTCGAAGAGCATGAGAACCGTCGCGGCCCTCCGACGGTTCGGGATGAACCGCCTTCGAGATCAATCTATGACTTTCCAATTTTTGGCAGTAGACTGCGGGAACGATAGACTGATTCCCGTTTTTTGGAAGGAAAGATGGATCGCCTCGACGCCATGGGGGTTCTGCTCGCCGTCATCGACAGCGGCAGCCTGTCGGCTGCCTCACGGCAGCTCAAGATGCCGCTTGCCACAGTCAGCCGAAAGGTCTCGGAGCTCGAGGCGCATCTGGGCGCCCAGCTCATCACTCGCACGAACCGCAAGATTCTCTTGACTGAAACCGGCCGCTCCTATGTCGAGGCCGCCAAGGAGATCCTGGCGCGGGTCGAGGAGGCGGAAAGGGTGGCCGCCGGCGAATACAGCGCGGTCAAGGGCGACCTGACGATCTCTGCCCCGATCGTCTTCGGTCGCCTGCACGTTCTTCCCGTCGTCGTGGACTTCCTGAAGGCTCATCCTGAGATCGATATGCGGCTGGCACTGGGTGACCGGTTTGCCAATCTCGTTGACGACCATATCGACTTGGCACTTCGGATCGGCAACCTTCCCGACAGCAACCTGGTGGCGACCAGGCTCGGCTCAGTCCGCCGCGTGGTCTATGCAAGCCCCGGCTATGTTGCGCAGCACGGCGCCCCCGGGCATCCGAACGAACTCGCCGAGCACGACTGCATCACGTTCGAAAACGTCACGGCCGCCCATGTCTGGCGCTTCCTTGACGATGGACGCGAACTGGCGGCGCCGATCCGGTCGCGGTTGATCGTAAACACGGCGGAATCGGCCGTCGATGCCGCCATCTCCGGCCTTGGCCTGACGCGGGTGCTTTCCTATCAGGTGGCGCGTCCCGTCTCGGAAGGGTTGCTCGTTCCGTTGCTGGAGGCATTCGAACACCCGCCGCTTCCGGTCCAGCTGGTCTATCTCCCGCAGGGCCTCGTGCCGATGAAGCTCAGGGCCTTCGTGGATTTTGCGGTGCCGCGGCTGCGCGGCGTCTTGCGCTAAAGCCGATCCATCGCCCCGGTTTCGGCCCTCAGTCCGCTTGCGGGCGCTCGCCGGTGGTCGGCCGGATATGGCGCGCATAGGTTCGCCCGACGCGAATTTCGCTGCCGTCGGAAAGAAGGGCAATGAGGGCTGCGAAGGGGGCCTGCTTCAGCCCCACGATACAGTCGCGGCGCACGATCGAGCTGCGGTGAAGCCGCAGAAACTCTGCCGGGTCGAGCCGGCGTTCAAGCGAAGCCAGGCTTTCGTGATGCAGATAGGACCGGCCTTCGATGTGGATGCGGACATAATCGCGCTCCGCCTGGAAACGCACGACCCGGTCGAGCGCGACACGAACGAATTCTCCGCGGGATTTGATCCAGAGATCGGCCGACTGGGTTTCGTGTTTGCGCAGCGCCTGTCGCAGCGCCCGCACGGTTTCGTTGAGTTCCACCACACGTTCGATGCTCGTTCTTGCCGCAATCGCCACGCGTGCCCGCTCGATTGCGGTGCGCAGGCGGTTCGCCTCGATCGGCTTGGTGACATAGTCGACGGCAGCCGCCTCGAAGGCGCGAAGCGCATAGTGATCGAAGGCGGTCACGAAGACGACCGCGGGCGCGTTGCTGCCCACTTGCTCCAGGATGTCGAAGCCGGTGCCGCCAGGCATCTGGATATCAAGCAGGATCACGTCCGGCTGCAGCTCGGCGATGAGACTGCAGGCCTGCTGGACATTGCCGGCCGTCCCCAAGACCTCGACCCCTGGCATCGCGCCGAGCAGGCGCAGCAAGCGGCGTCTGGCGAGCGGCTCATCGTCGATGATGAGGATCGAAAGGGAGACTGTCTGGATTTCGTTCATGCAAGCCTCAGGGGCATTGTAATTGCGGCTCTGAAACGCCTGGGCGTCACGAGCCCGGATACACAGGCCCCGACCCCCGGAAACCGCGCCTGGACGCGATCGGCGACATTCTTGAGGCCGATCCCGGTGCCGGAGGACTGGCGCCGCCCACTATTGGTCTCCGCGGCGATATCGTTCTCGACGGCAATCTCAAGCGACTGACCGACCTTGGCGGCGCTGATGACGATCTCGACCTGTTCAGGCGAGCGGCCAACGCCGTGTTTGACCGCGTTCTCGATCAGGGGCTGCAGGATCAGGCTTGGCACCAGTGCCTCTTCCAGGCCGCTGGCAATGTCCATCCTGAGTTTCATCCGGTCGGAATAGCGCTCGCCTTCGATGTGAAGGTAGCCGGCTTGCAAGGCCAGTTCATCCGCCAGCCGCACGTCGTGCAAAGGATCGAGCTCCAGGGTCGTACGCAGAAAGTTGGAAAGCGACATCACCATGCGGGTCGCGGCAACGGTCTGCCCTTCCTCTATGAGCCCGGTGATGGAGTTCAGCGTATTGAACAGGAAATGCGGATTGATCTGGTAGCGCAGCGCGCGCATTTGCGCGGCCAGTGCTTCCTCGCGCGAGATCGCCAGGCGCCGTTCGCGCTCACGCAGCTCGAAGCTGTAGAGCAGCGCGACGAAGAAGAACGACCACCCGACGAACGTCGCCATGCTGTAGACGAGCGTATAACCGATGCTGGTCCAGTCGACCGTGACCGGATCGGCACGCACGATGAGAAGGTAGAGCAGAAAGTCGACGCCGGTGTTGGCAAAGGCGGCCACGAGCGAGGTGGCGAAGCCGACGACGATCTTGACCGCGATGTGCTGGTGCCGCACGCCAAACATCGCCGCGGCGATGCCATAGGAAAAGGTCATGCCGCAGATCATCAGCAGCAGTTTTCCCGGCGCCGACATGATCGGATCGATCCCGAGTATGCCCCACAGGATGCTGCTGATGATGAATTCTACGAACCAGTAGAGGAATCCGAGCCAGAGCGTCGCGCGCCGCACGCTTGCGCTATAGGCGCTTTCGTCCACCGATTTGGTCTCATCCTCTGGTTTCATTCCATTTTTATGGTTCAAGCAAGCGCCGATGTCGATTGCCGTTCGTCGGCGAATTCAAGCCGTTTGCAGAAAGCTCAGGTGCCTCGGTCGCGATTCCGCGCCGTTTGTGGAATGCGGTTATCCCAGGCTTTGCCGGTTTGCCGCTTCGAAGTCGGGATCAGGGGCACAGCACCCGCAAGGGCATGATGATCGATGTGCGAAACCGGCGCGGCGTCACCAGACCCGATATGAAGGCGCCCATCTTGGAGAGCGTTGCCCGGCGAACGTCCGCGACATACTCTGCTTCATCCGCCGAAATCGTGCCATTTGTTCGCGCCATGCAAGGCTTTATCCGCGAAGTCGGCACGCTTGTCGATTGACGCTCGTCGGCGAAATCAAGCCGTTTGCAGAAAGCCACAGCCCTTCAGCGCTGCAATTTGCCGTTTGCAGAAAGCCGAATTCTCCCCCTTCGCGGGCTTGCTATAGCCGGCCCATGACCGCGCTTTCCCGGCGTCACCGTTCGCCTGGGAGTTGTGCGCCCATCGATGCAAAGGAAAGGGGGCAGACATTGAATATCTGTGCAAAGGCGGACGTTTCGAGAATCAACCTTCTGAGTTCGACAGCGCTAGGCCGCGTCGGTCTCGTCTCGATGATGCTGGCGGCGGTGCCGCTCATGCCGTCGCCGGCAAAAGCGGCCGGACTGCTTGTTCCAAACGATGAGACTTGGTCCAGCGATCATACGATCAACGGCAATCTCGTGATCCGCGGCCGTCCCGCTGGCGCGACCCTGACCATCAACAACGGTGCCGTCGTCAAGAGCCTCAACGGCTACATCGCCGACGGGAGAGGTAGCGTAGGTACGGTCGTGGTCTCCGGTTCCGGGTCGACCTGGGACATTGTCGATGCCAATCCGAATGGGTACCGCGTGCTCTATGTCGGCGGTTTTGAGGGTGGCATCTACGGCGGCCGGGGCACTCTGATCGTCGAAAACGGCGGAAAGGTATCGGCCAAGGAGACCCATGTCGGCGCTCTGCAGGAGGGAGACGGAACGCTCGTGGTGCGCGGAGCCGGCTCCATGCTCACCACCGACTATCTGGGTGTCGCCGACGGCGCCCTGACGCTCAACACGGCTGCGGTCAGGATCGAGAACGGCGGCCTTATCAACTCCAAGACGGCTTACTTCGAAAACGGCACGGTTCTGGTGACCGGTGAAAATTCGCGTTGGATCAACACGGGCGAGCTCACGGTCGGCGACAGCCTCACGATCGAAAGCGGCGCCGTGGTCTCGACCAACACTGCTGTCCTGCGCGAGGATGAGAGCGTCGACACCATTCAGGTGTATGTCGATGGCGCCGGCAGCGAGTTCAAGGTCGCCGACAAGCTGACGATCGGCGAAGCCGGACGGGTCAACCTTTCCGTCGCCAACGGCGCCAAGCTTTCGGCCGGCGGCGGCATCGTGCTTTCCGATATCGGTGGCATAAGCAACGAAGGCATGGGCAACCTGACGATTGGCGGCAAGGTCGACCTGAATAATATCGCCGAGCCACGTGCTCGGCAGGCGCAGGCGGCAGGCACGGTCGATCCGTCGACGAAGATCGATTTTGGCCCGCGAAAGGGTTACGTCAACTTCAACCACACGAACACCGGCTATGAGTTTGCCAACACGCTCGCCGGCAAGGGCACGATCAGCAATTTTTCCGGGGAAACCATCGTCAACGGTGACCTGACGAAATTCAACGGCAAGGTGGACGTTTCCGGTGGCAAGCTGGTCCTCAAGAACAACCTCGATACGATCGACAACGATCCGGATAACGGCCCCTTGGACTACAGCGAGACCCGGTTCGAAGTGACCGGTGGCACGCTCATCGTCGATGGTGAGACGGGACGGGTACAGGGTGATCGCTTCTATACCAATGAGGTGAACGTGTTCGGCGAGATGAACCGCATCCGCGATCCGAACTCGACCTCTTTCGGTAGGCTCGGCGGCTCCGGCACGGTTGGCGACACGTATATCGACTCCAAGGCGATCATTTCGCCCGGCAACAATTCCACCGGCACGCTGACGGTCATGGGCCGACTGGATATGGCGACCGGTTCGATCTACGAGGCGGATGTTGCCGGTGACGGCCGTTCCGACAGGATCGTCGTCAAGAGCATTGGCACCAACGAAAACTCCGGTATCGCCAAGATCGGCAGCGGCACGAATGTCCAGGTGACCGCCCTCGACCCCAACACGAGCTACAAGACCGGGCAGACCTATACGATCCTGACAGCCGACCGTGCGATCGAAGGAAAGTTCGCCGAGGCTATCTCGAAATCGGCGTTCCTTGAGGTCTCGCTTGACCAGAAGGAGAAGCAGGTCGACCTCAAGATCAAGGTCAAGAACGGCGGTACAAAGCCAGGCGAAGAGCCGAAACCCGGCGAAGAACCCAAGCCCGGTGAACCGAGACCAGGCGAGCCGAAGCCCACCGAGCCCGGCGTCTTCGAAGGCGAGGCTGCGACCGGCAACCAGCGGCAGACGGCACTTGCGCTCAACACACTTGCCCAGAGTGGCCCATCGCTCGGGCTCTACAATGCGCTGACCATCCTCGACGGCGACGCGGCACGTCGTGCCTTCGACCAACTGTCCGGCGAAGTCCATGCTTCGGCGCAGACCGCGCTGATCAACGACAGCAGCCTGCTGCGCAATGCGGTGAACGACCGCATCCGCGACGCCTTCGGTGACGTGGGTGCTGCGAGCGTTCCGGTCCTTGCCTATGGTCCGGAAGACAAGATCACGACCGGTGCCGTCGCCGCCGTCAACGCCGTTCCCGCCGCGCCGCCGGCGATGGTCGGCTGGGGCCAGGTGTTCGGCTCGTGGACCAATACCGACGGCAACGGTAACGCCGGCAGCCTCGACCAGTCGACGGGCGGTTTCGTCACTGGCTTCGATGCAGCGGTCTCGGACAATGCCTTGATCGGCATCATGGCCGGCTACAGCCGGACGAACTTCGACGTCGACAGCCGTGCCTCCAGCGGTGACAGCGACAACTACCACCTGGGCGTCTATAGCGGCGGTCGCTGGGGCGATGTCGCGCTCAGGTCCGGCCTCGCCTACACTTGGCATTCGATCAACACGTCGCGCAGCGTTGCCTTCCCCGGCTTCACCGATCAGCTGAAGGCCGATTATGACGCCGGGACGTTCCAGGCATTCGGCGAAGTCGGCTACCGCATCGACCTGCCTGATGTGGCGCTCGAGCCCTTTGCGAACCTCGCCTATGTCAGCCTGCACACCGACGGCTTCACCGAGCGCGGTGCCGCGGCCGCCCTGTCGAGCAAGAGCAACACGACCGACACGACCTTCACGACGCTCGGTCTGCGCGCTTCTGCTCCGCTCAGCCTCGGCGCGACAGATACGAAGGTGCGCGGCATGCTCGGCTGGCAGCACGCCTTCGGCGACACGACGCCGTTCTCGACCATGGCCTTCGGCACGGGCAGCGCCTTCTCGGTTGCCGGTACGCCGATTGCCGAAGACGCGGCAATCATCGAGGCCGGCATCGATTTCGCGCTGACCGGCAATGCCAGCCTTGGCATCACCTACACCGGACAGTTCGGCTCCGGCACGACGCAGAATGCGGTCGATGCCAAGCTTGATGTGCGCTTCTGATGCGTCGGCTCGTCTGGCTATCGACAGTGCTGATGGCGACCTTCGTCGCCATCACGCCGCTTTACGGAGAGGACGCGGCGGCCGGGACGGCTGCCGCGCCCTCTCAGCTTTCTGAAACCTATGAGGACTGGAGCGTCGCCTGCGCCGAGGCCGACGGCCAAAAGCATTGCATCCTGTCGCAACAGCAGTTTCACAAGAGTGGCCAGCACGTGCTGACGCTCGAACTTCGGCCGGCTGAAAACGCCGCTCTGGCGGGGAGCCTCGCGCTTCCCTTCGGCCTCTATCTGGAAAAGGGCGTAACACTCGGTGTTGATGAGGCGACCGGCGGCAAGCCAACGCCCTTCCGCACCTGCCTGCCCATCGGCTGCATCGTGTCGTTGACGTTTACCGAGGGGACGGTCGCATTGCTGCGCAGGGGAACGGCCCTGAAGATCGGTGCCTTTGCGAGCGATACGGAAAAGAACGTGACATTCTCAGTGTCGCTCAAGGGATTTGCCGCAGCATTGGATCGTGTGCTTGTGCTCTCCGGCAGGGCGTAAGCCGCTACCGGGCACGATGCTCGGGGGTTGCCCATGCGCCGCTAGGGTGCGGTGGGTTCGTCCCACCCACTTTGCAGGGCCGCGTCGACCGAGCACACCAGGCCCGTGGGATGGTAGCTGATCTCCACCTGGCCATTCAGTTCGGCAGCCAACAGCGTTTGAATCAGGCGCGAGCCGAATCCTTTGCGCGATGGCTGCTTTACCAACGGCCCGCCGGATTCCTGCCAGCGCAGCGTCAGCCGGGTCGGCGTGCCGGCCTGGAGCGACCACGTGATGGAGACCCGCCCGTTCCCGGTCGAAAGTGCGCCGTATTTGGCGGCGTTCGTGGCGAGCTCATGCAGCGCCAGGGACAGCGATACGACCATCCTCGGCGGAACCTGGATCGGCGGGCCGGAAACGACGAACGTCTCCTGCGAGTAGGGGGAGATCGCCTGGTTGATGATCGCCTTCAACTCCGCCCTTTCCCAGTTACCATGGGTGAGCAGGTCGTGCGCCCGCGCCATCGAAACCAGCCGCGCTTCAAAAGCCTGCACCTCTTCGGCGTCCGTGCTGTCGCTGCGACCGAGCGTCTGCCGGGCAATGGCCAGGACGGTTGCAAGCACGTTCTTGATGCGATGGTTCAGTTCACCGACCAGGACGGTCTGCAGGCGCTCCGCCTCCTTCCGCACGGTTATGTCGTGGGCCAGTTTCGAAGCGCCGACGATGCTGCCATAGGCGTCGTAGATCGGCGAAACGCTGAGCAGGACATCGACGCTTCGACCGTCCTTGTGGAGCCGTTTGGTCTCATATGGCTCGACCTTGAGACCCGCATTGACCTGCCTGAGGATCGCAGGCTCTTCGTCAATCCGGTCTTCGGGAACCAGCGTCATGACGGAGCGGCCGACCATTTCCTCGGCCGAATAGCCGTAGAGCCTTTCGGCCCCGGCATTCCAGGTCGTAATCCTCATCCGGAGATCGATGCCGAGAATGGCGTCGTTGGAGGATGCGATAATGGCCGCAAGGCGACGCTCGACCTCCTGGGCTCGCTTGCGCTCGGTGATGTCGACGATGACGGCGGCCGCCTCGCGAAAATTGCCGCGCTCATCGCGAAGCGCGGAGACCGAACTCGTCACCCAGACAAGACCACCATCCTTGCGCAGATAGCGCTTTTCGATTTCGTAGCTTTCGCCGGTGCTCGCCATCGTCTTGAACAGGCGAGCGCTTTGGGCGACGTCTTCGGGAAACGTGATGTCGTGCATCCGCATCGTCAGCAGTTCGGCTTCGCTATAGCCGACGATTTCGCAGAACCGATTGTTGACCAGGAGGAAGCGGCCCGTCAGGTCCATCTGGCAAATGCCGGCGGCCGACTGCGAGAAAATGGCGCGAAGCCGCTCTTCGTTGGCTTGCAGCGCGCCCTCGAATTTCACGCGTTCCGTCGTTTCATTGACGATGCAGAACACGCCCCGAACCCTCTCTTCTTCGTCCCGGACGGGCGAATAGGAAATATCGAAGTAAGCCGTTTCGGGATAACCGTGTCGCTCGATGTAGAAGGGACGGTCTTTCGCGACCACCGTCTCGCCGCGTTCCAGCACGCGTCGCAGCAGAGGTTCGAGGTCGCTCCAGAGTTCACCCCAGTTTTCGCGCGCCGGGCGCCCCAATGCGCGAGGATGCTTGTCTCCGATGGTCGGCGCATAGGCATCGTTGTAGAGAGCGACGAACTCCTCGCCCCAGAACATCACGATCTGCGCCTGCGCCGGCAACATGATGTCGACCGCAGCCGCCAGGCATGGCGGCCAAGCCTCCATGGGGCCGAGCGGGCTGTCGTCCCAGCGGTAAGACTGGATCAACCGACCCATCTCTCCTGCTGCTGTGAAAGGGGCGCTGCTCTGCAGGGTGAAGTACCTCGCTTGAATGGCCAGAGCACTTCAACCCTTTGAGAAACTTAGGTCAATACGCAAAGTGAAAAGCTTTGCGGGCGCAGCCTGCGCAATACGCCCCTATGGCGCGAGATGTTGCTCCGTCGCAAGCATCTTCTTTGCGCAGGTGGGCGATACGACGGTTAGACCAGAAAGCCGGAAACGCCGTCCCATAGTAGTTTCAGCGCCACCAGAACCAGCAATCCATAGCAGGCGCGATAGACCTGCCGTTGGTCGAGCATGCCCTGGAGCCGCCAGCCGAGCGTAACGCCGCTTGGAATGGCGAGCAGGCAGATCGCCATCAGCACTCCGAGATCGGCGGTTGGCTTCGCCAGCAACAACCACGGCAGGGCCTTGGTTGCATTGCCGACGGTAAAGAAGAGGCTCGTCGTTCCCGCGTAGACCTCCTTGCTGAGACCGAGCGGCAGCAGATACATCGCCAGCGGCGGTCCGCCCGAGTGGGCGACCATCGTGGTTATGCCTGAGGCGAGACCGGCAGAAATCGCCTTCGGGGTCGAGCGTGGGCGTGCCGTGACCTCTGCGCCCCTTGCCAGCCACAGGCCGACGAAAAGCAAGGTGGTTGCCGCCATCACGATCGCGACGGTGCGGTGATCGAGAAAGCGGAACAGCAGATAGCCGAGCCCGATGCCAATCACGAGCCCCGGAAGCAGCAGCGCGAGGTCGGGGCCAGACCAGGTTGCCCGCTTGAAGTAGCGCAACCCATACAGATCCATCGCCACGAAGAGCGGCGCGAGAAGGCCGCCAGCGGTGACCGGGTCCATCACGACCGACAGCAGCGGGATGCCGACTATGGAGAAGCCTCCGCCAAACGCCCCCTTCATGAAGCAGATCAGGAATACCCCGGCAAAGGCGACCAGGATCGTCGGGACGGTCAGTTCCATCGGAGTGCCTCCGCATTCGCGCGCGTTGAACGCGACAGTGGTCGGTTGGTTGAGAAATACAGGCATTGTCTCGTTTCCAGCCCTTGCTCCGGGCGTGCGATGCCGCCAGCCTGAGCGCGCTTCGAAAAGAGCGCTCGGGCCTGCGAAACCGTCGCGGTTCCGGGCGAATGGGATTTGATGAGAATAGAATGTTCCGATATAATTCTCGGTGCAATTGAAACATTGTACTCGGTGCAATAATGTCGAGATCGGAATACCTGAAGCTTGCCGACACGATCGCCGCGGAAATTGCGGTTGGGTCGCTCAGGCCGGGCGACCGCCTGCCGCCGCAGCGTAGCTTTGCTTATGAACGCAAGATTGCCGTATCCACGGCAAGCCGCGTCTATGCCGAGTTGTTGCGCCGCGGTCTCGTCGTCGGCGAAGTGGGCAGGGGCACCTTCATCTCCGGGGAGGCGAGGCGAGGCGTGGCGGCGCTCGCAGAGCCGCGTGGTGTCCGTACCGACTTCGAGTTCAACTACCCGATCTTGCCCAACCAGACAGCGCTTATCGCAAGAAGCCTGGAGGGGTTGGCTGCTCCTGCCTTGCTCGACGTTGCATCGCGCCAGGCGATCAGCATCGGAACGCCGGCGATCAGAAACATTGGAGCAGCGCATCTCTCCAAGGGCGGCTGGTCGCCCAGTCCTGAACACCTCGTTTTCACAGGCAATGGCCGGCAGAGCATTGCTGCGGCTCTCGCGGCTGTCGTTCCGGCGGGTGGTCGCTGCGGTGTCGAGGCTTTGACTTATCCCTTCGTCAAGGGCATTGCCGCTCGGCTCGGAATTGCGCTGGTGCCGCTTTCGATGGACGAAGGCGGGGTGCGCCCCGATTCCGTTGAAAAAGCGCATCGCGAGGCGCATCTCTCGGCCATCTACATCCAGCCGGCGGTCCAGAATCCGCTGGGCGCGACGATGAGTGAGGCGCGCCGGGCCGATCTTCTGCGGGTCGTCGAGATGCTTGATCTTCCTGTTATCGAAGACAATGTCTATGGGTTCCTTGACGACGAGCCGCCGCTTGCCGCCCTCGCACCGGATCGCTGCATTGTCGTCGACAGCCTCTCCAAGAAGGTGGCGCCCGGCCTGGCGCTCGGCTTCATCGTGCCGCCCGAGCGGCTACGGAAAAGTGTGATCGCCTCTGTGCGTTCGGGGGGATGGACCGCGACGGGATTTGCCTTTGCGGCGGCCGAGCGGATGATGGCCGATGGCACCGTTGCCGCGCTCATGACGATGAAACGCCTCGATGCGCAGGCGCGGCAGAAGCTGGCCGCCGCTCATCTCCAGGGCTTCGAGGTCAAGGCCAACCCAAAGTGCTACCATCTCTGGCTGACGCTGCCGGCGCATTGGCGTTCGCAGACGTTTGTTGCGGCTGCCGCCAGGCGCGACATTGCATTGACCCCGTCGACGACCTTTGCCATCACGCCGGGCCACGCGCCCAACGCGGTCCGGCTCGCGCTGGCCAGTCCGGCAGTGGATCAGCTCGACATTGGCCTCCGCACGCTGGCAGCGCTGCTGAACTCTCGGGAGGACGATTTCGTCTCGACGGAATGAACGTCGCCGCCGCTGCATATTCGGGCTAGATCGGCGTCAACCCGCCGCTTTTCGCCGGAGGACGAGTTTGGCCTTGAGGTTCTGCACTACTTCCCCGTGCTGGTTGATCGTGCTGCTGAGAACGACGGCGATGCCTCGATCAGGCTTCGAGCGGGAAGGTATGATCTCCACGACCTCGCTTTCCACATGCAGCGTGTCCCCGGGGCGCGTCGGAGCCGGCCAGTTGATTTCTCCGCCTGCGCCAATGAGCCCACCGGCAAATGGCAGGCCCGTCTCGACATTGAGACGCATCGTGATGGCGGCGGTGTGCCATCCGCTTGCAGCCAGACCCCCAAAGAGCGTGTCCTTGGCCTTCGCCTCGTCGATGTGAAACGGCTGCGGGTCGAACTGCAGAGCGAAAGCCTTGATCTGTGCTGCGTCGATCGTGTGGGTCCCGCTTGTAAAGCGTTGGCCCACATAGAGGTCGTCCAGAAAGAGACGACCGGGCGTCGAATTGCTCATAACCTGTCTCCTCTGAGTACACGTCTTTTGACCTGCAGGCTTTCAATGGGCGCCACCCGCATCTGCGCCGCCAAGCTGGATCTTCCGGGTGAAAAGCAGGGCGACGGCGGCGAGCGCCAACACAGTGCCGATCACCGCGAAGGTATCACTGAACCCCAGGATAAGCGCCTGGCGGTGAACCGTCGCGCCGATCACGGCGATCGCCTTGTGTTGTGCAACCGCGACGTCGGATACGCCATGGGTCATGAAGTGCTGGGTCAGATCGCTGATCCGGTCACGGACCTCATCGCGGGAAAGCGTGACGGACTGGCCGATGATGTTAGAATGGAACTGCTCCCGCTTGGTCAACACAGTCGCGAGCGTGGCCGTTCCAACCGCGCCGCCGAGATTGCGCAGCATGTTCGACAGGCCGGAGGCGGCGGCCGCGTCGCCAGGCGCGATGCCGGCGGTCGTGATCACCGTGATCGGCGTCAGCACCAGTGCCTGGCCGATGGCGCGCACGATATTGGGCACGAAGAACTGGTCGCCGGCGCTGTCGAGCGAGAGCGTCGTGTTCATGAAACAGCTCGCTGCGAAGATGCTGATGCCGACGAAGCCGACGTAGCGCGCGTCGAACCGCTTCATCAGTGCCGGCACGAGCGGAATGATGAGGAGCTGCGGCAAGCCGGTCCAGGCCAGCACGAAGCCGATCTGCTCGGCATTGTAGCGCTGCACCTGGCCCAGATACTGCGGCAGGATGTAAACGGTGCCGAACAGCGCCACGCCGACCAGCACGTTGACGAGAACGCCGACACCGAAGTTGCGCTGCTTGAGCAGGCGTAGCTTGACCAGCGGCTTTTCGACCTTTAGCTCGATGATGACGAAGGCGGTCAGAAACACGGCTGCGATCATGGCGAGCTTGACGATGAACGGCGACTGGAACCAGTCGTCCTTATTGCCTTCCTCGAGCACGGTCTGTAGAGCCGAGAGCCCGATCGCCATGGTGACGATGCCGGCCCAGTCGCCCTCTTTGAGCAAGGACAATTGCATCGGCTTCTTCTCGAGCGTGAAGTAGAGCGCAACCACCATGATGATGCTTGGGGGCGTGTTGACGAAGAAGATCGACTGCCAGCCGTAGTTCTCGGTGAGGTAGCCGCCGATCGTCGGGCCGATCGCCGGCGCGAAGGTGACGGACAGGGCGAAGAGTGCCAATCCGAACGGCTGCTGCGTCTTGGGCAACCGGGTCAGGATCATCGTGAAAGCCATGGGGATGAGCACGCCGCCCGCAACGCCTTGCAGACCGCGCAGCACGATCATCGAGCCGAGGTCATGGGCGAAGGCGCAAGCCGCGGAAAAGATCGGGAACAGGATCGCATTTGCCAGGATATAGCGCCGGAACGAGAAGACGCGGCTGAAGTAGTCGGTAAGGGGGATCACCACGATCTCGCCGATCAGGTAGGAGGTCGATATCCAGGCGCCGTTGTCGACGCCGGTGCCGATCCCGCCCTCGATGTCGAGCAGCGAGGCGTTGGTGATCTGGATGTTCAGGATCGCCATGAAGGCACCGATCAGGCCGGCGAGCACTGCGATCCATGCCGTCGTGCTCGCCTTTTCCGATGGCTCCGCAGCGGCTGGCAGCGAACCGGGCGCAACCGTATCAGCAATGGTGGACATAACACCCTCCTGCCTTGTCTATGCGTTCACTTGAACGCACGGCGCTCTAGTAGATCTTTCCCGACTTTGACGCGACCTCGGTCGCCGTCGGGTTGGTGTCGATGGTCGGGTAGACCGACATGCCGGGCCGCAAGGTCACCGATCGTGCGGTCCCGCGGTCGAGCACGATCTTGACCGGGATGCGCTGCACCACCTTGGTGAAGTTGCCCGTCGCATTGTCCGGCGGCAGCAACGCAAATTCCTGGCCGCTCGCCGGCGCGATGCTGTCGACGTGACCCTCGAAGACCTGCCCCGGGAAGGTGTCCACTTCGACCGTCACCTTCTGGCCGGGATAGACGTCGGTGAGCTGGGTCTCCTTGTAGTTGGCGACGATGTAAGCCGCCTCCGTCGGGACGACCGCCATCAGTTGGGTGCCGGCCTGCACATATTGACCGACCCGCAGAGTGCGGTTGCCGATCACGCCATCGATGGGGGCGGCAAGAGCGGTGTAGGAGAGGTTCAGGCGAGCCTGGTCCTGCGCCGCCTTGGCGCTGTCGAGTGCTGCCTTCGCCTGGGCGACCTCGGCCCTGATCACGTCGAGCTGCTTGGTTTCATTGGCAAGTGCCGCCGTGTCACGCGTTACCGCTGCACGGGCGGCCATGATGCGCGAGGCCGCCTGCTGGGCATTCTGGATGGTGCCGAAGCCCTGTCTGGCAAGCTCGGAGTAACGCTTGTCGTCCTGTTCAGCAAAGGTCTGGTCGGCCTTGTCGGCCTCGACAGTCGCCCTTGCCGCGTCGATCGCGGATTGCTGAGCCACCAGGGCCGACTGCTTGTTGGCGATGTTGGCTTCCGCTGCCTCGACCTCGGCCATGGCCCGTTCGAGGCTTACCTTGAAATCGCGGTCGTCGATGCGGGCGAGGATCTGTCCTGCCTTTACCCGCTCGTTGTCGGCCACGAGCACCTCGGCGATATGGCCGGAGACCTTGGGCGCAATCGTCGTGCTGTCAGCCTTCACATAGGCGTCGTCGGTCGACACCTGGAAGCGGCCTGTCGTCCAGTACCCCCACCCGAAATCGGCAGCGGCCGCCACGGCCGCGACGGCCACGGAGGCGAAGAGCAGGCCGCGCAGCCACCGCTTTGCAGGCATGTTCGAGGCCGGAGTCACGGCAGGCAAGATCGCAGGCAGTTCCTCGGGGAGCCGAATGGTCGGCATTGTCTCCGCAGTAGGCGAGGGGTTTTCGATGATGGCGATTGGCGTGTGCTGGTTCATGGCCGGTTCCTTTCCCCGGTGTGGCGGGGCGGTCTAAAACGCCCGTCGCCAAATTAGGAAAACTATTGTTTTCTAAAATGCGCGCGAGGATCCAAATTGTCAATCGAATTTGGAAAGCAGTTGTATTCCTTAATGCCAAGGTCGCAATCGAGCGCCCGCGACAGGGCTTGCGACACGAGGTGACCCAAGCTGGATCACCACCAGAAAGCCCTAGCCGCTGTCCTGCTGCTGCGCGATCCCAGGCCGCAGAACCAGGGCGGGCTTCCGCCCCAGGTGACGCTCGCGAGCTTCCTGCATCTTCTTTTGACGATGACATCGCATAAACGGAGAGGCCGGCCCCCTGCGGGGCCAGCCTTGCCATTCACGCCGAAGCGATTGCGGATGTTCGCTGGTCCGGGCCGGGATCACTTCGCCGGGTTGGGGCCGATCGTCTTGCCGTGGCGGACGCGTTCGTCGCCGTTGTGAACCATGGTGACGGCGTAGTCGATGCCCATGCCGTAGGCGCCGGAATGCTCCTTCACCAGCGTGGTGACGGCATTGTAGGTTTCCTTGTGGGCCCAGTCGCGCTGCCATTCGAGCAGGACCTGCTGCCAGGTCACCGGGATGACGCCGGCCTGGACCATGCGGTCCATGGCGTATTTGTGCGCATCGGCCGAGGTGCCGCCGGAGGCGTCGGCAACCATGTAGATCTCGTAGTCGGTGTCATGCATGCACGACAGCGCGAAGGTGGTGTTGCAGACTTCGGTCCACAGCCCGGAGACGACGATTTTCTTGCGGCCGTTGGCGGCATTTTTGGCCAGGGCATCGCGGACGTTCTGATCGTCCCAGGAATTCATCGAGGTGCGTTCGAGAATGTCGTTTTCCGGGAAGACGGCGAGCAGTTCGGGATAGGTGTGGCCGGAGAAGGACCCGGTTTCGACGGTGGTGATGGTGGTTGGAATGTTGAAGACCTTTGCCGCCTTGGCGAGACCGACGACGTTGTTCTTCAGCACCTGCCGATCGATCGACTGAACGCCGAAGGCCATCTGCGGCTGCTGGTCGATGAAGATCAGCTGGCTGTTTGCGGGGGTCAGGACTTCGAGTTTGCTGGACATGGGCTTTCTCCTCTTTGAGCTGGTTGGCAAGCGGGGCGTCGGTGCCCGGCCTTGGCCGGTCTGGGGTGAACTGGTTTGGTGAGAACAGGTGTAGCCGACCGGGTTGCGCTGCTGAATTGCAATAATGATTTCGATTGAATTGCGGATAATGAAATAATTGGTGATGACTCGCGGGTTTGTGTATCCGCCACGGTCAAGGCGGCAGCCGGCGGGGCGTGGGGATGCCGGCGACCCGATCCGTCGTGTGCGGCCAAGCGGATGCCGCGTGCGGTTGTTCGAAAGAGGCGCGTCGGGTTGCGCGCCATACCCGGCGTCGCGCACCGTCAAAACGCAGTGCTTCTGCGCCTTTTCCGATGTATACTTCAGGACAAGCGGGGAAAATGGAGGTAAGCCAATGAATAGGCTAACGATCATTGCCTTGTCCATGGCGTCGGCGCTGACCAGCGTTTCGCCAGCCATGGCATTTCCCACAGCAGCGGACGTCCCGAAGATCGAAACGACGCAAGCGCAACTGGTTCAGTACAGACGATACGGTGGCGGTTACCGCGGCGGTTACCGCGGTGGTTACCGAGGTGGTTACGGTGGCGGTTACCATCACGGGCACCACAACGGTGGCGACGACGATTGGGCCTGGGCGCTCGGCGGACTGGCCCTCGGTACGATCATCGGTGGAGCGCTGGCGCAGCCCTATTATGGCTCGGGCTACTACGATCAGGGCTATTATAACCAAGGCTATTACGGCGGCCCGACCTACTATCGCCCGCGTTACTATGCGCCACGCTATTACCGGCAGACCTATTATGGCGGCAACGCGCATACGAGCTGGTGCTATGCCCGCTACCGGTCCTACAGGGCTTACGACGACACGTTCCAGCCCTATTACGGTCCGCGGCAGATTTGCATCTCGCCCTACTGACGGGTCAAAGGCCTTCGAGCGAAGGCCAATATTTGACGAACATAGGCCTATATCCTAGATCTACACCCAACGTCAGGTTTAGGTGGGTGCCATTTGTCGTCCCTCATGCAGATTGGAGAACTGTCGGAACGTGCAGGCGTCAGCCACCGCACGATCCACTATTACGAGCGCCTCGGGCTGGTGAAGCCAGCCGAGCGTGAGGGCACGGGCTATCGCTACTATGACGAAGTGGCCGTCAAGCGGCTGGAAAAGATCGCCGCACTCAAGCGACTCGGCCTGCGCCTCGACGAAATCGCCGCCGTCATCGACCTCTATTTCGAGGATGCAAACGGCATCAAGGGCAAGGAAAGGGTACTGGAAATCCTGGAGGCCCAGCTCGTCAACGCCGATGCCCAGCTTGATGAACTCACTGCATTCAAACGCGACCTGGAATCCAACATTACCCGTATGCAAGAGCTGATCGCGCAAGCGAGGCGGACCTAGAGCAAGGCCGGCGGGGACAATTGCGTCCACGATCTACACTTAACGTCAAGTTACATATTGCCTCACCCGGTCTCCAAGCCAACCGAAGGAGTTTTGACATGCCTCGCATACGCCCCCTCATTGCGCTCGCTGCTCTCGGTCTCGTCTTCTCGCCAACCACGGCCAGCATTGCGCTTGCGGAAACTCAGAAGGGAACGTCCATGAAATCGGCAACGCTTTCGGCGCAGTCCGTGGCGACCGTCATCAGAACAGTCATGCCGGTTGGCTACGATGAGGTCGCTCGACGCCCTGCCACTCTGGACGGTCAGGGCGCCGAGCTTGTGCGCTATGAGCGAACGGATGGCCGCAACGCGGCGCTTGGTGGCGAGCATTTCAGCACCGTCATCGCCGCGGATGGCCGGCTCAAGGGGTTCGCTCGCATCGACCTTGCTCTGGTTGGCGGTCAACTGCCGACGCGCGAGGAGACGCAGGCGATCGCCATCGATTTCCTGCGCGACGCGGCACCTGATCTCCTGCCGGTGCTGAAGATCAGCTGGATCGACCCCTATGACGAGCCGCTGCGGGTCGCCCGCAATGGGCGCACGGAAGATCTGACCCTGACGGGCATGAAAGTCAAAATGCGGAATACGGCCGATGGCCTCTGGATGTGGGTCATCGTCGGCGCGGACCGCAAGGTCATGGTGTTCGAGCGCGATATCAACTGGATCACATTCCCGGGCCATCGCGGCACGGAAAAGTGGCTTCACGACTCGTGGCTCGTCGAAAACGGACACGATGTTGACCGAGGCTGACCGTCGTCCTCCGATCGGCCGGGACGCCGCCTCTATGCGCTCGCGACCAAGATGCCGGCTGACGACCTCATCCTCCAGTTAAGAGCGCGAAACCGGTCTCTGATGACGATCTTTCCGTGTGTGATGTCCGCGCGGATACCACTTCGGATTTCTTCCGAAAGAATCCTTGCAAGGCGGCGCGAACCGTTTTTGGCGCGGTACAGCCGATCCGATGCCGCTTCGAGGGCCGCTGTTCAAGTTCGATCTGCCGACGTAGTGTCCGCGCATTGATTTCTAAGGCAGGACGGAATGACGACGATCACGATGAACGAAGCGCTCGACCGTGCCGGCACGGGACCCTATCAGTACCGCTTGATTGGCATCTTCGGTTTGGTCTGGGCGGCTGATGCCATGCAGGTTCTTGCCGTTGGTTTCACGGCAGCCTCCATCGCCGCGACGTTCGGTCTGACGCTTCCGCAGGCACTGCAGACCGGTACCCTGTTCTTTCTCGGCATGCTGATCGGAGCGGTTGGTTTTGGTCGGCTTGCCGATCGCATCGGTCGGCGGCGGGTGCTGATTGTCACCGTGGCCTGCGATGCCATCTTCGGCATGCTATCGATCTTCGCACCCAGCTTCGGCGTCCTTTTGTTCCTGCGGTTCCTCACGGGTGCTGCAGTCGGCGGTACCCTGCCGGTCGACTACGCCATGATGTCGGAGTTCCTGCCCGCCCGAAGCCGCGGTCGCTGGCTCGTCATGCTCGAAGGGTTCTGGGCCGTGGGAACGTTGATCGTGGCGGTGGCGGCATGGCTCGTCGCGCTCGCGGAACTCACGGACGCATGGCGCTATATTTTCGCGATCACGGCCATCCCGGCGGTGCTCGGCCTCGGCCTGCGCTTCCTCGTTCCGGAGTCGCCGCTCTATCTGCTTCGTGCGGGCAAGGCTGCCGAGGCAAAAGCCATCGTCAACCAGATGCTCGTCACCAATCGTCACCCTCAGCTCGAAACGACCGTATCGATCGCACTTCCTGCGGCCTCACCGGGTGCCGGCATCTTCTCTGGGGATCTGCGCCGCCGCAGTCTTGTGATCTTGGCCGTGTGGTTCCTCGTTTCGGTATCCTACTACGGCGTCTTCACCTGGATGCCGCCGCGGCTCGCGGGAGAAGGCTTCGGCTTCGTCCGCGGTTATGGTTTTCTCGTTCTGATCGCTTTGGCGCAAATCCCAGGCTACGCGCTCGCCGCCTATGGCGTCGAGACATGGGGACGCCGGCCGACGCTGGTCGGCTTTTGTCTTCTCTCCGCCTTGAGCTGCCTGCTTTTCGTCGTGGCAGATGGGGCGACGATCATCGCAGCGTCGCTGCTCATCATGAGTTTTGCGCTGCTCGGCACCTGGGGCGCGCTCTACGCCTATACGCCGGAGCTCTATCCAACGGAGTCTCGAGCAACCGGAATGGGTGCGGCGGGCGGCATGGCGCGCCTCGGCGGTCTGCTCGCTCCTTCCTTGATCGGCATCCTGGTGACCCAGAGCTTCGGGCTTGCAATCGGCACCTTTGCCGGTTTGTTGCTGGTGGCTGCGATCGCGGCCTGCCTGATCGATGCGGAAACCCGGCTTGCATCGCTGGCGTGAGGTCACGGACGAATACGCCCATTGCTCCCGGTGAAAAGGGCACTAATCACAGAGGTGCGGAAATGGCAGATCTGCCAAGGTGTTGGGACACGATCGGCCTGTGCACAACCGGTGGATAGAATGCGGACAACTCGGGGAGCAATGACGTCGGGCTTTCTGATCGAGAAAACCGTTCTAGCATGCACATGCGGCCGATCCCACGGTCGCTAGTGTAGCAGCTATATCATCGGGACCGGTGCATTGCGCCGGTCCCGATCCTCTATCCAGATCTTTCTTCGGCAGCAGGCGCCGTTCCGCCACGGTTCTGCAACACGCCGCGCCGAGTGCCCGGAGTCAACCGCGTATCACGTGCGCCTCCTCATGTGCGGTGCACGCATAGCTGCATTGCACAATAATTGTTTTCCAGGTGGTCAAAAATCAGGCATAAAGCACACAGCTGATGCATATGGCGGTTCTCCTCCCAATGCCGCCGCAGCAGCTGTTCCCCTCTGGAGGTTTATTGACCTTCACACCTTATGGGCCGCGGTCTTCCGTCGGCCCTTTTTTCTTTTCTGGCCGCGCCTGTTTTCTCCGCTCAAACCGCCGCGCCAATTGCGTTTCGGCAAAGCGCGTTCTGTAATGCCCTCATCCTGGAGGGGTGGAGGCAGAGCGCGTGGAACCGACACATTTGTTCGAGCTGGTGATTGGCATGTTTGTGGCGATCATCGCCCTGCACTATGTCGCCGACAGGTTCGGGTCACCGCCTTCCGTCGCACTGCTGGCCGGCGGCGCATAGACGATCGCCGTTGGCCGACTGCGCCGGCATCTGATCGGCATCGCCTCGCTGGCGATCGGCGCGGTGTTCTTCACCTGTGCCGTGGTCGCCGTGGTCACGCATCTGCTTTTCCCCTCGCTCCCCTGGGCCGCCTGCGCGGCGCTAGGGGCGATCGTGTCGCCGCCCGACGCGGTTTCGGCCCGTGCCGTGCTGCAGCGTGTGCGGCTGCCTCGGCGGCTGCAGATCCTGCTCGAGGGAGAAAGCCTGCTCAACGACGCGAGCGGCCTAGTCCTCTTCCGCTTCGCGATTGCCGCCGGCGTCACCGGGGCCTTCAGCGCGAGCGAAGCGGTCGGCAGCTTTTTCGTGCTGGCGATCGGCGGCGCCCTTGTCGGTACCGCCATCGGCACGGCCTGGGTCCTGCTTGCGCGCCGTCTTGGCGACGAATACCTGATCATCGCGGCCACGGCCCTGCTGTCCTGGACCTCCTACCTGCTCGGCGAGTTCCTGCATGTTTCAGGCGTCATTGCCACCGTCACCACCGGCCTGATCGCAAGCTGGCACCAGCACACCGTGCTCACGGCGGCAACGCGCATGCGCGGCTCGTCGTTCTGGACCGTCATCGTCTTCCTGATGGAGGCTGCCGTCTTCATTCTGATCGGCCTGTCGCTTCGCGGCGTCGTCGAGCGCGGAGGCGGCTTCGATGTCGTCGCCGCCACCATGTGGTGGCCAATCCTAGCAATTCTCGTGGCGCTCTCCGTCGCGCGCTTTGCCTGGGTGTTTGGCTCGGATTTCGCCATCCGCCTCGGAAACGCCCTTGGGATGGAGCGCTATCGGCCGCTTGGGGCACGCGCGGCAACGGTGGTCTCCTGGGCAGGTGTGCGCGGTGTTGTCACGCTGGCCTTGGCCCTCAGCATACCGGAGGGCTTTCCCGGTCGCGACTTCATCCTGGTGACATCCTTTGCCGTCATCTTGGGGACCGTGCTCGTCCAGGGCACCACGCTCGGGCGGGTGATCGCATGGGCGGGGCTCGTCGAGCCGCCATCGGAAAAGGCGCGCCTCAGCATGAGCCAGGCCGAGGCGGCCATGGCGCAGGCGCAACTCGTGACCATTCAGAGCCACGCTTATGATGGCGGAGGCACCCTCATCCATCCGCAACTGCTCGATAGGTATCAGCGCCGGGCGGTGTCGATCGTCGATTACGCCGAGCGCACGGAGCACTACGCGCCCATTCTTCATGCCCATTTCGACGTCGTGCTCGAAGCGGTCGCAACCGGACGGCGCGAACTCATCCGGCTTCATCGCGCCGGCGAGATCGACGACGAGACGCTGCACGAATTGGAACGGGACCTCGACCTTGAAGAATTGAGCGCGCTCGCCGCCAAGGCGTGAGGAGCGCTCCCAGTGGATAGGGAACAAAGCGCGTCGGCTATTGCCGGCGCCGTTTTATCTCAGGCAAACCGGATCGCGTTTCGGGCGCGGGCCTTGGCCGCTTCTTCTTCGCGGTTGCGCGGCGGCTGCGACGTTTCGAGTGAATAGAGCAATTCCCGGGCGCAGGCCGCGATCGAATTGACGGCGTGCTCGAAGGCCGCCTCGTTGCGCTTGGCCGGTTTGGTTGTTCCGCTCAGTTTGCGCACGAACTGCAACGCGGCGTCATGGATCTCCGCGTCCGTCGCCGGCGGCTCGAAATTGAACAGGGGTTTTATGTTTCGGCACATGACGGGCTCCCGGTCCTCTTCGTTCTCGCTCCTGTAGAGGCCCGGATCTTAATGCTCGTTCCCCATTGGCGAAAGACCTTTGCCGTCTCTCTCCTGCAATCCGACTGTTCGGCGCCTCCTGTCAGGAGCTCCTGCCGTTCGATGCCAAGCGCGTGCCGGCCGCGCGTCCGCCGCTCGGCACCACGACGATCTGCTTGACCTTGCCTTGTTTGAAGGCGGTCAGGAAACGCGGATAGTCGGCGAAGGCGACGCAGCCATGGGATTCGGCGCGCTTGCCGCGCAGCAGATAGCTGTGGGTCAGGAAGCCGTCGCGGCCGTGTTTGTTCTTTCCGTCGATCGGCAGCATGCGGATCGCCTCGACCCCATGGAAGCGCGTCTCGCGCATCTTGAGATTATAGATGTGCGGCGGGGTCGGCCCGGTCATCTTGACACCCACGTAGCGCGGATTATCGGCCATCTTGCCGATGCCGGAATGGGCCTCGAGCACGCTGCCATCGGGCATGTAAACCTTGGCCGCGGTGATGTCGTAGACGGCGACGCCATTTCCTGCCTTCGCTCCGCTGCCGAAAATGTTGCGCAGCGCCTGGCCGAAGCCGGTGCCGGAACTGTTTTCCGTCGGATCTTCCGGCCGGGCATAGGCGAGCTTCGGCTTTGCCGGCGCTTCGCGTTCGCCGGTCTTCCCGGTCTCTTCGGTCTTTGGCGCAGCCTCGACTTCGGCCTGCTCGGCCTCAGGTTTCTCGGTTTCCGCAACAGGCTTCTGCACTTGTTCTGTGCGCGGGCGGAACTGCGGCATGGGACCGACAGACGGCGTGTCCTCATGGCTCGGCAGTGTGGCCGTGTCGTCAGCTGCGTCCGGTTCCGGCTGTTCGGCGAGATCGTCCTCGACGGGCGCGGTCAGCACGGCGGAAAACGCGCTGCCTTCCACATGGCTCTGAGAGGGGGTGGCATAGGCGAGCTGGACTGCCGGCTTGTCAGCGAAACCGCCGGTCATCGGGGCGAAGCGTTCCGACGCAGGCACGCTCAGCGTTGCGGCCTGGTGGCGAGATTGCGCGGAAGCGGAGGGGGCGGAATTGCTGGCGAGCTTTTCCGACGCCAATACCGCTTGCTTCACCGCCGCCGCCAGGCGCGCGCTCTTGCCGAGCATTTCGGCATCTTTCGGAAATTCAAGATCGCGCGCGAATCTCGCTTCGCTGGGCGTCAGGCTTGCGACCACGGCCGGCTGCGTCGCAGCGGCCGCGACGAGCCGCGTCGCCTGGTTGACCCTGGCGTGTTTGTCCCAGGCGCGCTCCTTTGTCTTCTCGGCCAAATGGAGCTGCGGTTTGGGCAGCAGGCGGCCCGAACCATGCGTGAAGGAACTGTTCATCGCGACCATACCGACGAGCGACCACGCAGCCGCGCCGACAAGAGCGGTGCCGCAGCAAGTGATCAGCAATGGACGCAACAGACGATTCAAAGACTGTGGGCGAATGATCTTACTCAACAACGCAAATCAAGCCAGAAATTCACGCAAAAGGCCCTCAGGCCGGCGAGCGACCACCGCTGCGCGACTTCCGGATTGTCCCCTTCTTGACGACTGATGGACAAAAGATGGAGAAGTATGGTTAAATTTTGCTTTCCAAGCGGCGAAAATCAGCATTTTTTCGACGCTCGCCTCAAATCGGCGAGCGAGCCTGCTCGTAGAGGTGGCTAAGGCGCTTCAGGGCCGTCCACTGCGTGCGAGATGCTCGAACAGGCTAAGCGCGGGCGGCGTCAATTGTCCGTCACTGCGGATGCACACCGATAGCCGCCGCACGGCCCATTTTTCCTGAAGGTGAATGACAGCGATCTGAGCGGGCCGGCGGCATCGGCGAGCCGCTTTTTCCGGCACGATGCCGATCCCCACGCCAGCGCCGGCCATGCGGCAGATATCATCGAAGGTGCGCAGTTTCACGCGCAGCTTGAGCCTGGCGCCGAGCTTGGCCGCCTGCCCCTCGATGTGATCCTGCAAGGCGCCGCCCGCCAGGCCGATGAAGCGTTCGTCGAGAAGGTCGGCGAAGCGGACCTGCGTTCTCTCGACGATCGGATGGTCGTGCCGGGCCACCACGACGAGCCGGTCGGTTGCGAAGGGGCTGAGCGTCAAGCCGCTTGTCTCCACCGCATCAGAAAGAATGCCGATCTCGGCGAAGCCGGCAGCGATGCTCCTGGCAATCTCGATGCTTTGCCGCTCCTTCAGGTCGATGTCGATCTGCGGGTTGGCTGCCATCCAGGCCGCGAGCCTTTCAGGAATGAACTCGGTCATCGCTGCGGTGTTGGCGAGGACGCGAACGGTGGCGCGCAGCCCCTTCGCATAGCTTCCCAGTTCACTGCGCATCTGCACCGTCTGGCGGATGATCATGCGCGCATGGTGGACGAGCGCCTCGCCCGCCTCCGTCGGAGTGACACCGCGTCGCCCCCGCGTGAGCAGGGCAACGTCGCCCGCCACCTCCATGGCGCGCAGCCGTTCGCTTGCCGCCGGAAGGGAAAGCCCAACCTCCAGCGCGCCATGGGTGATGCTGCCGGCATCCACGACGGCGAGAAACAGGCGAAGATCATTGAGGTCGAAGGACATTCAGCAAGGATAATCGATAAACAGCCTTCGGGCCAGCCGAAGTCTGGGATCGGGACTTCCGCATTGTCTATGCCGCCGAACCGGCTATGCCGTTCACATGTTCGATGCGTCGTTTTCTTTTCTGTTAGCCGTGGCCGCGACATTTTTCGTCGCCGGTCTCGTCAAGGGCGTGACCGGAATGGGCCTGCCGACCGTGGCGATGGGCGTGCTGGGTGCGCTGATTTCACCGGTCGCGGCGGCAAGTCTGCTGGTTGTTCCGTCCTTCGTGACCAATGTCTGGCAGCTTCTGGCGGGACCCGGCATCCTGTCGCTCGCGCGAAGGTTCTGGTCGATGATGCTGGCGATTGTCGTCGGAACGCTGCTCGGCTCCGCATGGCTGGTGAGTGGGGATACACGGCTGACCACCGCCGCGCTCGGGGCCGCGCTCGTCATCTATTCCGGCTACGCGCTGCTTGCGCGGCCGTTCCGTATAGCTGAACGACAGGAACGGTGGCTCTCGCCGATTGTCGGAACGCTGACCGGCGTGGTGACCGGCTGCACCGGGGTCTTCGTCATTCCCGCCGTGCCCTATCTGCAGGCCCTCGGCCTTGCGAAAGACGACCTCGTGCAGGCGCTGGGACTTTCCTTCACTGTTTCGACTGTCGCATTGGCGGCCGGGCTTGGCGCCCAGGGTATCTTTCAGGCCGAAACCCTTGCACTTTCCGTGATTGCAGTCGTGCCCGCGCTTCTCGGAATGTGGGTGGGGCAACGGTTGCGCGGCAGAGTGGGCGCGCAGGCGTTCCGCCGCGGTTTCCTGTTCTGCCTGTTCCTCTTGGGCGCGGAGATGGCTCTGAGACCCGTGTTTTGAAACCGAGGCATGGATAAACTTGGCAGCCGCTTATCCCGCTGTAGTCGGCAACCGGTAGATTTCGGTCTGTTCCGTCCGACCGGAAAGGCAGTGTTTGCCAAGCGGCGTGAGGTCGGAGCGGCCTTCGGTCAGGAAATCGACGGTTTCACCGCTCAGGAGCACGACGATCTCTTCGCTCGGCGCCACCGACTTGCCGAGCTGCTCGATGCGGTTGCAGACATTCACCGCATCGCCGACGATCGTATAGGCGGACCGCCCGCTCATGCCGATATTGCCCGAGACGACCGGACCGGAATGGACGCCGATGCGCACTCTGAGGGGAGCTAGCCCCTGCCGGCGCCGATCCGCGTTGTCCTTAGCGACCGCAAGCGCAATGGCGCGGGCCGCGCGCATGGCGCGATCGGCATGATCCGGCTGGTCGTCCGGAGCACCCCAAAACGCCATCACGCAATCGCCGATGAACTTGTCGATCGTGCCGCCCTCGTCCTCGATGCATTGGCCGAGTAGATCGAAATGCCTGTTCAGGAGTGCGGCGACTTCGGCAGCGGTGGTCTTTTCGGCCGTGGCGGTGAAATCGACCACGTCGGTAAACATGATGGTCACCGTTCGCTGCGTCGAGACGAGATCTCCGCTTCCCAGCAGATGGCGCACCAGTTTCTTCGGCACGTAGGTTTCGAGCCAGCGCAGCCCGGTCAACATCGTATTGTAGGCGCGCGCCTGTTCGTTCAGCTCCGTGAACAGGCTGCCGGGCAGGGGGCGAAGAGCCGCGAAGTCGAGCATGCCAACGGCGCGGACCTCACGCGCCATGCTGGTGACTGGGCGAACAATCAGACGGCTGACGACCCATGCAATGACGATCGCCGCGAGAAGCACTACGAGACCGGCGACGCCGGCGCGCAGCAGGTCGGAAATCGGTTTCTCCAGGGCTTCGATCGGCACCTCGACGCCGACGATGAGAGGAGCGGGTGCGTAACCGCTGACCTCGCGGGTGAGAATGACACGACCCTTGTCCCCCACTTCCACGACACGAGCCTCCAGCGCCGAGTCGTGGAAGGTCTCGGGTTCCCCGTCCCACAATGCGGCAAGGAACGGATCGCCAAGTTCGCTAAGCTTCGGCAGCCGGTGCTCTGCGGACAGGAGCGGATGGCCCGATGCCATCATCGGATGCGCGAGCACCTGATCGCGGCCGTAAAGGACGAAGGGTGTCGTCCCGGGATTCGAGACGGCGATCTGGCGCAGGAAGTCCGAAATGGCATCGACCGTGATCGTTGCCCTGAAGACGCCGGCAAACTGGTCGCCGGCGCTTGCCGGTTGCTGCAGGTTTGTGACCGACGTGCGTATCGCCGGATCTGGAACGAAGTAGACCGGCCCCCATTCGGCCTTGCCGCTACGGCGCGCCTCGTCGATCTCCGTTCGCTCGTTGTCGGTCCTGATCGTGTCGGCGAAGGAAAAGACGCCCTTGGGGCCCTGGGTCACGCCGAAGATTTCGCCATTTGGCTTGACGAAGGAGAGCACGCGCACCTGCGGGGTCGCCGCGAGCGCGCCCGTCATCACCCGCTCCAGAGCCAGCGTGTCCGCCGGATCGAGGCGCCCGGCCCCGACTTCCTTTGCCAGGAACGCCAGCTGGTCCTCAACCGGGGCGAACCGGCTGCCGATTTTCGTCTGGACGGCGTCGAGGCCAAGATGGGCCGATTGGGCGAGCAATTCGCGCGTAGCACCGGCCGACATGTACCAGACGACGGAGAGGATGACGGCGGCTGTCAGAGCCACCAGTGCCGCCATCACGATCGCCAGCGTGCGCGACAGGGATATGGTTCGCTTTCGTGTGTCGGCGTCGACCGCCCCGGTTGTCTGCAAAGACATGCCCCAAGTTGGAAACGGCGCCACATACGTCATGGCGCTCGTAAGGATGATAGTTCTTCTAACGATTCCTGCCCTTTTTTCAAACAGACCGGGGTCCGCTTGGGTAGGCGAAGGCTGCGACGTGATGTGCATCGCAATCGAGCGCTTTTGTGACGCCCGCGCGGAAACTAGTCACGCCTGACGGGCGGTACGCCCCGGTTCCAGGGCGTACCGGCGGGACGCGGTCACTGATCCTCGGCGAGCCGCCGGCTGATGGGCGCAAACTCCGGCGTCGACTTGCGCGGCGTCGTGTCGCGCTCATTGGCTTCCATCTGCTGCCAATATTTCCAGCCGACGGTCTTCGAGCCGAGCTCGTAGTCCATGCCATCCCAGGCATCTTCCCGGAAGCTGTAGAAGGCCCAGTGCAGATCGTCCTCGTCGAGGGCGGTCAACACGTCCTCGAGATAGGTCTTGCAACCCGACCAGCGTCGCATGCAGCCAAATTCGCCGGCGACGAGGCGGTTGAGCGGCACGCCCTTGTCCTTGGCCCATTGTACAGGCCTTGCGAGGTAAGCGGCCGCCCTTGCCCGGTCCCAGGTCTCTTCGCCTTCGCCAAAGGGCACCTTGCCAGGATAGGCATAGGGCTTGTCGCGCTTGATGTTCGGCGCACTGGTCGCCGCATAGGGTTCGTACATATGAAAGCTGTAGAGCACCTTCTGGTCCGTGAGCCCCGATGGCCAGTAGGAAAACGCATCGGCCGCCGCATACCAGCCGGCATCCGCGATGATGGGGGTCGCTGGATCGACCTCGCGGATCGCGGCGATGACGGTCTCATAGAAGGCTTTGAGATCCGAAGCGCTGCCTTGCTTACCGTCGTACCAGGCCTGCATCGCCTGCGGATCGGCGTGCTCGGCAAGGCCATTGTTCTTTTCCGGTGCCGGTTCGTTGACGATGTTGTAGGCGGCGACCGCCGGGTGGTCCTTCAGTTCGCGCGCCAGATCCTGCCAGAAGCTTGCCGCCTGGTCCCACCAGGCCTTGTCTCGCCAAAGCCGGCCGTCGAACTTGTTGCCATTGTTCTGGGCCCAGCGCATGCCCGGCAGTGACAGCGGCGCGATGACCACCTTGAGGCCCGCCTTGTCGGCGTCGTCGAGCGTCTGTCTGAGCGTCTTCAGATCGGCGGCAGGAATACCGTCGTATTTGTCCGCGTCGCCGATCAGGTAGTCGCGTTTTGCCGGTTTCCACTTGTCGTAGGAAAGGCGCACCCAGGTGGCGCCGTAGCCTGCCAGCGCCTTGAAATAGGCCTCGTCCGGCGGCAGCCGGTTGAAGCTGTTGCCGCCATGCTGGGGCTTGTCCCAGAACGTCATGAGATCGGCGGCATCGGCCGAGCCGGCGAGGCTGAATGCGAAGAGGGTGGCGGCAATCAGGCGCATGAATCGGTCCTTCGGGCTCTGGTTTAAGTGCCGCTAACCTACTGGCGGATCGCATCGCCGGTGTTCCCCAGGGAACAGTGCCAGATTTTGTCGGCTTGCAACGGTTCGATCGTATGCTCGTCCCGCGGCGTGACATGGGTGGGGCGCGAGATTACGGGCGGCTGAATGTTTCGGCGAGAAAATCAAGAAACGCCCGGATCTTTGGCGCGACGTGCTGCCGGGACGGATAGATGGCGTAGAGCGTGGTTTCGACCGTCTCCCAGTCGGAGAGTACGCGTTGCAGTCGACCGCTCTTCAGGTCGTCTTCGACATAGGGACGGGGTATCAGGCTCAGCCCGAAGCCGGCGCGCAGTGCGTCGCGCACGGCAAGGCTCGATGTCACCGAATAGCGAGCCTTTACGGCCACTTTCTCCGTTCGGTTGCCGTTGCGAAACTCCCATAAGTCCGCATGTCCCGAGAGACTGAAGCGGACACAGTTGTGCGATTTCAGGTCGGCGGGCTCCAGCGGTTCGCCATGGGCCTCGAAATAGGCGGGGGCCGCGCAGACGACGTGCGGCATGACCGCGAGTTTTCTGGCGATCAGGCTTGAATCCTCCAGCTTGTCGCTGCCGCGAATGGCGAGATCGAATCCTTCCCGGACGATATCGACGCGCCTGTCGTCGAGATGCAGGTCGAGCTTGAGGTCCGGGTAGCGGGACAGGAACTCGGGGATGACGGATGAAAGCCGCATCAGCGTCACGGTCATCGGAGCGGCGACGCGCAACGTCCCGCCAGGCGTCTGCCGGACGGGCGAGAGTGCTGCGTCGGCATCCTTCAATGCATCCAGTCCGCGCACGACATGCTCGAGATAGAGTTTCCCCTCGTCGGTCAGCGCCATGCGTCGCGTGGTCCGGTTGATGAGCCGCGCGCCGACGCTGGCTTCGAGTTCGGCAACGTTCTTGCTGATCGCCGCCGGTGACAGGCCGAGCTTGCGCCCCGCCTCTGCGAAGCTGCCGAGTTCGGCCACATGGCGGAAGACCTGGAGGGCGGTGTAGCGGTCCACGATAATTTTCCAATGGTGAATGATGTGTTGCAAAACGGCAATATTATCAATGACAGGTGAATTCAATACGGTCGGTCCGACAGACATTCGATCGGATCGGAAGATTGACACATCCCATGATCGCCCTCATCGAACAGCGCGTGTCCGCCAATCGGTTCGATGCGACCCATGAACTGGCAGACGCGGAAATCGAACAGCTGGTGCGTCTCGCGACCCGCGCACCGACGGCCTACAATCTTCAGAACTGGCGGTTCATCGCCGTGCGCACGCCGGAAGGAAAAGCCAGGCTGCGCAATGTGGCGCACGGGCAAGCCAAGGTCTCGGAAGCTGCCGTGACCTTCATTGTCTGCGGCCTGCTGCCCGATTACCAGACGCTGCCTGCAAGGCTGCGCCTTTTCGTCGAGACCGGCTACATGCCAACCGAAATGGTCTCCGGTTGGCAGGAGGCGGTGCGCGCCCAATATGCCGATTGCCCGCGACGAGGCCATGCGTTCGGCCAGTCTCGGCGCCGCGACCTTGATCTATGCCGCCGAGGCGTTGGGATTGGCGACGGGCCCTATGGGCGGGTTCGATGCCGAGGGCGTCGCCCGGGAGTTCAACCTTGGGCCGGGCGAATTGCCGGCAATGCTTCTCGCGGTTGGCCGTGCCGTTCCCGGAAACTGGCCGCAAAAGCCCCGCAGGCCGCTTGGCGAGGTTCTTCACTTCTCATGAAAACAGGCGTTTCCGATATCGCCCTGACGGCGATTGCTCCCGTCATCTGGGGCAGCACCTATATCGTTGCCACCGAGTTTCTGCAGGGCTTCTCGCCGCTGACGGTCGCCCTGTTGCGGGCATTGCCGGCCGGGTTGCTACTCCTCCTGATCGTCCGGCGATTGCCGCACGGCATCTGGTGGTTTCGCGCCATTGCACTCGGCGCGCTCAACATCTCGATGTTTCTGAGCATGTTGTTCGTCGCGGCCTATCGCCTTCCCGGCGGCGTCGCGGCAACAGTCGCGGCGGTCCAGCCCTTGATCGTCGTTTTCATCGCAGCGCTTCTCATGAAGGCGCCGATCCGTCCCGTGTCCCTCGTCGCGGCCATTGTCGGCATTGTCGGCGTCGCGCTGCTGGTGTTGACGCCGCAAGCGGCGCTCGACGAAATCGGCATTGCCGCAGGCCTCGTCGGTGCCGTTTCCATGGCCTTCGGCAACGTCCTGGCGCGAAAGTGGAAGTCGCCGGAATCGTTGCTCACATCCACCGCATGGCAACTGACGGCCGGTGGCTTGCTTCTCGTCCCCGTGGCCCTTGCCTTTGAACCGGCGGTGCCATTCCCGACCGGTCTCAACCTGCTTGCTCTCGCCTGGTTGAGCCTGATCGGCGCGGCGTTGACCTATGTTCTCTGGTTTCGTGGCATCGCGCGGCTGGAATCGGCGGCGGTGTCGGCACTTCTCTTTCTGAGCCCGCTGACGGCGGTTTTGCTCGGATGGGTGTACCTGGGGCAGTCTTTGAGTGTGCTTCAGATTGTCGGCGTCCTTTTGGTCATCGGCAGCATCTGGCTCAGCCAACGCGTTTCCGCTCGATCGTAAACGGCGCGTTGGAAAGCGACGATCCCGGCCTATACTCCCTGGCGTGCGGAGGGGGCGGGTGTCGTGAAAATCGGAGTGTTCGGTGCCGGCGCGGTCGGCGGTTTTGTCGGCGGCTGCCTTTTGGCCGGTGGCGCAGAGGTGATCTTTGTCGGCCGGGCGGCGCGCGGTGCCGCTTGGCGAAAGGACGGGTTGCGCCTGACCGACCTGGATGGGCGTGACGATTTCGTCGCGCCCGAGCGGATCGTTTACTCCGACACGGCTTCCTCCCTGGCGGATTGCGATCTCGTCCTCCTGACGGTCAAATCCGGGCAGACGGGCGGTGCCGCGACCGAGCTCTCTTCGGTGCTGCGCTCCGGCATCCCGGTCCTCAGTCTGCAGAACGGTGTGAACAACGCAGCGACCCTACAGCAGTTGCTGCCGTCTGCCAAAATCCTGCGCGGCATGGTTCCCTTCAACGTGACGACCCCCGGCCCCGCCCATCTGCATCGTGCGACGGAAGGCAATATGGCCGTCGCGGATGACCCGGTTGCGGCTGCAGCCGCACCGTTCTTCACGGCTGCGGGACTGGCTCTCGACCTGCGTCGTGACATGGAAGAGGTGCAATGGGCGAAGCTGCTGATGAACCTCAACAACGCAATCAATGCGCTCTCCGGCCTGCCCTTGCGCGAGCAGCTCCAGACACGGGGCTTTCGTCTTTGCCTGGCGCTCGCCCAGCGGGAGGCACTTTCGCTGCTGGCCGCTCAGGGACGCCTCCGGCCGGCGCGCCTGACACCGCTGCCACCGGGTTGGTTGCCGTCCGTTCTCAGCCTGCCGGATGCCCTGTTCCGTGCCATTGCCGGTCGCATGCTGAAGATCGACGCCACGGCGCGCTCCTCGATGGCCGACGACCTTGCCGCCGGCCGCTTCCCCGAAGTGGATTGGATCAACGGCGCGGTCGTCGCGCTCGCCACCAAGCTCGGCCGTCGGGCGCCGGTTAATGAGCGGCTTTGCACGCTGGTCAAAGACGCGGCCGCCTCCAGGCGCAAGACATGGGAGGCAGATGCGCTGCTTGCTGAGCTCAGGCAGAGCGTGCGCTCAGGATAGAAGGGTACCGGCTTGCGTCTCGTGGGCGCCGGACGTTTTCACACAAAGCCGCTTGTTGCGCGTTAAAACTTGAGAGCGCCGCCCGGGAACGGCCCCGTCAGTTCAGCAATCGGACCAGCGCCAGCGCGACGCCCGGGGAAACCGTGACGATGACCAGCCTGATGAGGTCGGCGATCACGAACGGCATCACGCCTCGGTAAGTCTGCGCTATCGGCACGTCGGTCGCCAACTTGTTGATGATGAAGACATTGAGGCCGATCGGCGGGGCGGAGAGGCCAATGCCGACGACAATCAGGACGAGAATGCCGAACCAGATGGCGACGTCGTCCGGCGGCATGCCGAGATCGAGCGTCATGACGATCGGGATGAAGACGGGAAGGGTCAGCAGGATCATCGCCAACTCGTCCATGACGGCACCGAGCACGATATAGATCAGCAGCATGCCGCACACGACGGCGTAGGGCGGCAGCCCGGACTCCCCGATCATCGAGGCGAGCATCATCGGCATCTGGGTCAGCGCCAGGAACGCCCCGAAGACCTCCGCTCCGAGAAGGATCAGGAAGATCATCCCGCTGGTTTCAGCCGTCTGCAGCAGCGCGTTCTTCAAGGCTGCCGGGCTCAGCGTCCGTTGCAGCAGGCCGATCGCGAGCGTCACCGCGGCACCGACCGCAGCACCTTCCGTCGGCGTGAACACCTCGCCATAGATTCCTCCGACGACCGTGACCGCAACGGCGGCGGCGGGTACGACGGCGAAATCCGCGGCGAGCAGAAGCAGGCCGAAGATTGCCAGCAATATCGCACCGACGGTGCCGAGCGAACCCAACAACCAGCCGACAGTACCGCCGACAAGCAAGACCAGCCCCGCCGGCCGCGCCCAGAACGGACGCTGCGTCTTTGCGACTTCGACGACCGTCACTGGTGGCGCGAGATGGGGCTTGCGCCGCACGACCACGGCAATCGCGATCAGATAGAACGCCGCTGCCAGCAACCCCGGCACCAGGGCGGCCTGGAACAGCTTGGCGATGTTCTGCTCGGCGGTGATTGCATAGATCACCAGGATGACCGAGGGCGGAATGAGGATGCCGAGCGTACCGCCGGCGGCGATGGTGCCGGTTCCAAGCCCGGCATCGACCCGCGCGCGGCGCAGTTCCGGCAGTGCCGCGCGTCCGAAGGTTGCGGTCGTTGCGACCGAAGAGCCGCAGATCGCGCCGAAGCCGGTGCAGGCCGCAATCACTGCCATCGGCATTCCGCCCTTGAACCGCCCGAGCCTGCGCTCGGCCACACGGAACATGGTCGCGGCGATGCCCGATTGTTCGGCAAGCGCGCCCATCAGGATGAAGAGGGGAATGACGGATAGCGTATAGCTGGCAAACTGGCTGTAGGTGTTGGTCTGCAGGTAATAGACCAGCGCGTGCGGGCCGGAGAGATAGGCATAGCCGGCGGCGCCGACTGCCAGCATGGCGAGCGCGATCGGCATTCTGATGGCGATCAGGACCAGCATCGCAGCGAAGCCCAGGCAAGCAATGGCAAAGCCGCTCATCGAGGGCCTCCGATCTTGAGAATGGCGACGGACAAGCCGATGACGGATGCGAGCGCTGCCAGCGCGGCGCAGGTCAGATAGACCGGCCAGATCGGCCAGGGCAGCTGGATCAGCGTCGTTCCGTACAGACGCGCCTCCAGTCCGCCAGTGAGAAGACCCCAGGCGAAGAATGCCAGGCAGGCCGCCAGCACGAGGTCCCAGGCACCATCGATGACCCGCGTGACGCGTGACGGAAGGGCGAGCGTAAAGGTATCGACGGCAATATGGCCGTTGCGCGCCTGGGTGTAGCCGAGGAATGAGAAGATCGCGACACCGATCGCGACCTCCACGAGTTCGTAGTCGGCCGGTACGGGCCGGTTGAAAAGCCAGCGGCCGAGGACGCTGATCGTCACCAATGCGGCTGCGAGGCAGATCAGCGTTCCGCCTATGAGTGCCAATCCTGCCGCAAGCCGCTCAACCTCGCGGCGTCGCAGCACTGTCACGGCAGCCTCGTGTGTTGCTTCTTCCGTCATCCCGGTTCCAAGCTCTCGAATTGTCGGATGGCGCCAAGTTCAGGCGCGCTGGGCTCGCAGTCGCACTCAGGCGTTCGCGTATTTCTGAACGAGCCCCTGGGCGGCATCGATCAGCGCCTGGCCGTCGAGGTCCTTGGCCTTCATGTCCTCGATCCACTTGTCGTGGACGGGCTTGGTCGCCGCGACCCACTTCGCCTTTTCGTCTTCGCTGATGGCACTGATCGTTCCGCTTCCGGATGCTTCGATCGCGGCCCGCACCTCGACACCGACGCTATCCCACATCTCGCCGGCCTTCTTGGCGAAGGTCATGCCGCTGTTGGCGTCCAGCACCGCCCTCAGGTCGGCCGGCAGCGCTTCATACTTGCCCTTGTTCATCGCCAGGAAGAACGTCGCCGTATAGAGCGTCGGTGAACCCGGGATTTCGGTATGGAACTTGGTAAGCTCGTTCACCTTGATGGACGGCACCACTTCCCAGGGGATGACGCAGCCGTCGATCGCGCGCTGGGCCAGCGCTTCCGGCACCTGCGGGATGGGCATTCCGACTGGGGTCGCGCCCAGCGCTGCCAATGCCTCACCGGCAAGGCGGGTCGGATTCCGCAGTTTCAGGCCGACTAGATCGGCACCGGACTTCACTTCCTTGTTGGTGTGGATCAGTCCGTGGTCGTGGGCCCAGAAGCACAGCAATTGCGTGTCACCGGTCTCTTTCAGGACATGCGTCTGTCCGTATTCCTGGCACGCCTGTGCGTTGACGGTGGCCTCTTTCGCGGCGACGAAAGGAAGCTCGAACACCTCGGTGGAGGGGAAGCGCCCAGGCGTGTTGCCGGGCAGGGTCCAGACGATATCGACGACGCCGTTGGCCGCCTGATCGTAAAGCTGCGGCGGCTTTCCGCCGAGCTGCATGGCCGGAAAGATGTCGACCTTGAGCGCGCCCTTGCTCTGCTCCTCCAGGGTTTTTGCCCATGGAGTCAACAGCCGCTGGTGGACGTTGGACGCCGGCGGCAGGAAGTGGTGCAGCTTCAGCGTAACTGCGCTCTGGGCGCGCGCGGCACCCGTTCGCAAGATGAGAGGCGCCGCAAGCATGGCACCACCGGCTTTAATAAGGCTCCGTCGGTTCAGTATCATAGATCCCTCCCATTGATCCGTGTCGCTCCACCCGGAAACAGGGCATGCCTGTGCCGCTCCACGTCAATTCAAATGACGGCGATCCGACTGTGATGCAGGCCCTCCTCGGCGGCTTGAATCTTCCTCTCGCTCCTCATCGGGAATATTCAATCCATTAACATGTTAAGTTTATTTTGAACCGACTGTCAAGCGAGGTCGCGCGAGGCGGCCGGGCGCCGATTAGGCCGTCCACGCCGCGGCTCTGGGCTTGCGCCTTGCCAATCGAAAGGCAGCCGACCGCAGCTTGATCGAGGACGTGAATTGTCCCCCACGCCGCTCGGCGTGGAGGACAATTCTCTGTGGGATTGACCCGTTGCTCTGCCTCTCAAGAGAGCGTCTCAATCATCATCGGAAGACGAGTTCGACGACGAATTGGAGGACGAGTTCGAGGAGGAGTTGCTGGAGCTGTTCGAGCTGGAGTTGCTCGACGAATTGGAACTGCTGTTCGAGCTGGAGTTCCGCGAGGCGTTCGACGAGCTATTGGAACTGCGGTTGGAGCTCCAGCTCCCACGTCCATCGTCGTCCCGGCCATAGCGCGCGTGGCTTGTTTTGCCGTTGCCGGTGGCTTTCTGCAGGAAGCGGGTGACCGAATCGTCGGCGACGGCGGGTGCGGGTGCTGCCGCGCCGACCACCAGAAATGCACTCAGAATTGCGAGGACCTTCTTCATGACGTTTCTCCTTTGCGGGGACAGCCTCGTTGACTGCAAGGGAGGAACGTCGGCCGAACGTGGTTATTAGCCGGGCAGTGGGGGCCACAGGACGTCCTGAAATTCTTGAAAAAATTGCAGTCCCGCGCTTGAACCGCGAAAATCGAGATCCCATTTCTCCGCCAACCCGCTGGTCCGGGCCCCTCTGGCAAGAGCTTCGGCACTCTTGCGATGTCGGACCTTATTCCGACACCAAGTGCCGCAAGAGGATTGTCTGTGGACCTCTCTTTTATGTCTGTGGAGTGGCTGGGAACGCCGCTCTGGATGTGGTCGAGCTTTTTCGCCCTCGTCATCGCCATCCTGTCCTTCGACCTCGGTATTCTCCATAAGGAGAACAAGGAGATCGGCGTTGCCGAAAGCGTCAAGCTTTCGGCTTTCTACATCGCGCTCGGCCTGACCTTCGGGGGCTGGGTGTGGTGGTACCTCGGTTCCGAGTCCGGCCTCGCCTACATGACGGGCTTCGTTGTCGAAAAGACGCTGGCGCTCGACAACGTCTTCGTCATCGCCCTGATCTTTTCCTTCTTCGCCGTGCCCCGCATCTACCAGCACCGGGTTCTCTTCTGGGGTATCCTCGGCGTCATCGTGCTGCGCGCAATCATGATCGGCGTCGGCGCGACCCTTGTCGCTGAGTTCGCCTGGATCCTCTATATCTTCGCGGCGTTCCTCATCATCACTGGTATCAAGATGCTGGTCATGAAGGAGGCCGAGCCCGACGTTTCGAACAACATGCTCGTCCGCTTCATGCGCAGTCGCTTCAACGTCACCGAAGAGCATCATGGCGAACGCTTCTTCGCGAAGCTCGTAAACCCGAAGACGGGCAAGATGACCTGGTTTATCACGCCGCTCTTCATGGCGCTGGTGATGGTCGAGGTGGCCGATGTGATCTTCGCAGTCGACTCGGTTCCCGCGATCTTCGCGATCACCACGGACCCCTTCATCGTCTATACGTCGAACATCTTCGCTATCCTCGGCCTGCGCGCCCTCTATTTTGCCCTTGCCGCGATGATCCATCGCTTCCGCTACCTGAAGCCTGCGCTCGCCGTCGTCCTGATCTTCATCGGCTCGAAGATCTTCGTTGCCGATCTCCTGGGGCTTGAGAAATTCCCGGCGGCTCTCTCGCTCGGCGTCACCTTCGCGATCATTGCCGCTGGCGTGGTCTGGAGCCTCGTGAAGACGCGCGAAGAACAACAGCCCGCATAACACCGCGTCGTTGGGTTCAAGGATAGCGAAGGCGGCGCTCCGCGAGGGGCGCCGCCTTCGTCTATTGGGAAGAACGACAGCCGCACCAGGGCGATCACAGCCCGAGTAGTTGGAACCGCAGGGCGACTGTGCCTTCCAGAGTTTCGCCGGGCGCCAGTCTGACGAGGCCACCGTTTTCGGGCTGCCGGTGCGCGTTCGGTCGATGGCTCATCGGCTCGAAGCAGAAGAAGTCGGCGTCGGTGGAAGGAGAATAGAGGACGAAGAAGCGAAAGCTCTCGTCTGCATCAAGCGAAAGCGCAAGACCGGTTTCCGGCCACTCGATGCGCATCTTTCCGTCCCAGCCGTCGAAGGCATTGTTCAGCCAGCCGGGCGGCAGTGGCGCGCCGGAGGTAAAGTCCAAATCCTGCGGAATTGACTGCGCCGCACCCGGCAAGTGGTTCTCCCGCTCCGTCCAGTAGCGATCGGCGTGGGCAAAAAGGCGGGTTCCCGGCGTGCGCGGAAAATGGGGATGAAAGCCCAGTCCGTAGGGGAGCGCCTGCGCGGCCCGGTTGGTGACGGTGAGCGAAAGGGTCAGGTTCGCACCATCGATCGTCATGGTCTGCACCGCCTCATAGGCGAAGGGCGTGGATGCGTTTGCCTCGTGCCGGTAGTGCAACGCAAGCGAATGACGGTCCTGGTGAAGGATCGACCAGCGCCGAAGCCAGCCGTCGCCGTGGAGCACCAGCGGGTCGGACGTATTGGATGCGAGCGTGTAATCGCGACCTTCGAAGTGGAAGCCATTGTCCTCGATGCGGTTGCCGAAGGGCACCAACGGAAAACACGCTTCGGCGCAGAGCACCTGAGAGGCGAGACCTGGCGCCGGCGTCGGCGCGAGCACGGGAATACCGTGCCAGCGGGTCGAAAGGATGGCGCCGCCGAGCGGACTCACCTCGACGGTGAGCCCTTCGTCATTTTCGAGGACGAGGATGTCTTCCGCCATTCGCTAGCTGCGGCGGCCGGCGGCGGCCGAGCGCAGATTGTCGAGCAGCACGGCGAGCAGAAGGATCAGGCCGCGCACGACATACTGGTAGAAGGCCTGGATGTTGAGCAGGTTCATGACGTTTTCGGCAATGCCCATAATCAGCACGCCGACGATAACGCCGGTCATCGCCGCACGGCCGCCGGCAAGCGAGACGCCGCCGAGCACGCAGGCCGAGATGACCGAGAGTTCGAGACCGGTCGCTGCGTTCGGCTGGCCGGAGGTGATGCGGGAAGCAAGCAGGACGCCGGCAACGGCGCAGACGAGGCCCTGCAGCGCGAAGATCCAGATGCGCATATTCGAGACGTTGACGCCGGCAAGGCGCGAAGCCTCGGGGTTGCCGCCGATCGCCAGTGTGTTCTTGCCGAAGACGGTGCGGTTGAGCACGAAGCCGAAGACGACGAAGAACGCGCCCATCACCCAGATCGGCGTCGGGATACCCAGGAACTTCGACAGCGCCAGCTGATAGAAGCTCGGATCGTTGATGCCGACCGCGCGGCCGTCGGACGCGATCAGCGCGAAACCGCGCACGATCTGCATGGTGGCAAGCGTGGTGATCAGAGCGTTGATGCGGAAATGGGCGATGACGACACCGTTGACGAGGCCGACGAAACCGCCGCACAGGAGCGCGGCAACGAGGCCGATAAGGATCGAGCCCGAAGCGTTCGACGCCATGACGGCGGCCATGCCGGAAAAGGCGACGGTGGAGCCGACCGAGAGATCGAAGTCGCGCGAGGCAAGGCAGAACATCATCGTGCAGGCGACGATGCCGATGGTGACGACCGATTGCAGCAGGCCCAGCATGTTGCGTTCGGTCAGGAAGTTTGGAACCGTCAGCGCGACGATGGCGAAGGCGACGGCAAAAATGACGACCAGACCCTGTTCGCCGAGAAGAAGTTTTTTCAAGGAAGTCATGACGGCTGAACCTGCTCGGTTGGAACATCGGGAAGGGCGGCGGCGAGGATGCGGCGCTCGTCGAAATCGGCGCGCGCAATATCGGCGGCAATCCGGCCCTGGCACATAACGAGGATGCGATCGGTGATGCCCATCACCTCGGGCAGCTCGCTGGAAATGACGACGATCGCCATGCCCTGAGCCGCGAGTTCGTAGAGAATCTCGTAGATTTCCGATTTCGCGCCGACGTCGATGCCGCGCGTTGGCTCGTCGATGATGAGGACCCTTACGCCCTGTTCGGACAGCCAGCGGCCAAGGATCACCTTCTGCTGGTTGCCACCGGAGAGATTGATGATGTCCTGCTTGCGCGATGGCGTGCGCACCCGAAGCTTGGCGATGAAACGATCCGCAAGCTCGGCTTCCTTTTTCAGGTCGAGGATGCCGAAGGGCGAGAAGTGCCGGCGGGACGAGATCGCCATGTTTTCTTCGATGCTGCGCCCCTGGACGATGCCGTCGAACTTGCGGTCCTCCGGACACAACACCATGCCGGCCCTGATCGATTGTGGCGGACTGTCGGCCGGCACGGTCGCGCCGTCGATTGTCACCGTTCCCTGGTGGCGTCTGTCTGCACCATAGACCAGCCGGGTCATCTCGCTGCGGCCGGCGCCGATCAGGCCGAAGAAGCCGAGAATCTCGCCGCGCCGGACGGAAAAGCTCAAGGGCGTTTTCAGTTTCGGACCGGAGATGGTGTCGACGCGCAACCGTTCGGTTCCGAGGTCGCGTGTCCGCCAGCCCCAGATGTTGGAGATCTCTCGCCCGACCATCTCGGCAATGATCTGGTCGCGCGTCACTTTGGAAATATCAGGATGATGGGCCGCAAGCTTGCCGTCGCGCAGTACTGTCAGGCTGTCGCAGAGCCGGAAGATTTCGTCGAGACGGTGCGACACGTAAAGGATCACGGTGCCGTTCGAACGCAGGCGCTCGATGAGCGCAAAGAGGATTTCGCTTTCCCGCGACGACAGCGACGATGTCGGCTCGTCGAGCGCGATGACCCGCGCATCGAGCATGACCGCCTTGGCGATCTCGACCATCTGGCGCTCGCCGATCGAGAGCGAGGCGATCTTGGCTGAGGGATCGACGTCGATGCCGATTTCGGAGAGCTTCTCGCGGACAATGCGGATCAGCCGGCGGCGATCGATCACCCCGCCCTTGCCGGGAAAGTGGCCGAGCCAGAGGTTTTCGGCGACCGTCAGCTCCGGAACGAGCTGCAATTCCTGATGGATGACGATCACGCCGGCGCGAAAGGCGTCACGCACGGAACGATAGCTCTGCGCTTCGCCATCGATCAGGATCTCGCCCTCATCGGCCGACTGGTCGCCGGAAAGCAGGCGGATGAGCGTCGACTTGCCCGCGCCGTTCTCGCCCATGAGCCCATGGACGGCGCCCTTGCGCACGGAAAACGAGACGTCCGACAGCGCCTGGACGCCCGGATAGCCCTTTGAGATGGAACGGAATTCAAGAAAGTCTTGCATGCGCGGCTCCGAGGTGGAACGCCCGGCGGCCAAGCCGCCGGGCTGATAGTGTCGCGAGCAGCGACTACTCGATTCCGAGGTCCTTGCGCACGGCTTCGTAGTTGTCGCGCAGGGCAAGCTGGCCTGCGGTCAGGGTCAGCTTTTCCGGCTCCTTGCCGTTGGCGATCCACTCATACATGTTGAGTGCGGTCTCGTAACCGTGACGCTTCGGCGAGATGATGACGGTGCCGAAGAAGCCGGTGGCCGAGGGCTTCTTGAATTCGTTGATCGCCGAATCCGCGCCGCCGATGCCGACGCCGATCATGCTGTCGGCGGGAATGCCAACCGTCTCGGTCGCGCGCACAGCGCCGAGCACCGCTTCGTCATTGAGGCCGATGGCGACCCACTTCTTGATGCCGGCATTCTTGTTCAGAACGATCGTCGAGGCGTTCAGTGCTGCCTCGGTGTCGGTCTTTGCCTGCGGGGCGTCGAAGATGTTGGCTTCGGGAAGGCCGTTGGCTTTGAGCACCGAGAGGGCGCCCTCGACACGGTCGACGGCGGTCGGGAGCTGGTCGTAAGAAACGCGGATGGCGCCGACGTCCTTCATGTCCCAGCCACGCTTCTTGACCTCGTCGACGATCGCCTGGCCGACGGCTTCTCCGATTTTCGTTGCCGAGATGCCCATATGCGGAACGTCCTCGATCGGGCTGCCATCGGCGTTGACCAGCCGGTCGTCGACCGTCATCAGTTTGAGCTCATTGGCGGCCGCCTTGGCGACGATGCCGGGGCCGAGCTTGACATCAGGCGTGCAGACGATGAAGCCGTGTGCGCCCTGGGCGCCGAGGTTGTCGATCGCCGACTGAACCTTCTCGCCGTCTTCAGCGCCGATCTTCACCAGCGTGAAGCCCTTTTCCTTGGCGGCGACGTCGGCGAACTTCCACTCGTCCTGGAACCACGGCTCTTCCGGCTGCTTGACGATGAAACCGATCTTGACGTCGGCAGCGAACGCTGAGGTTGCCGTGAGCACGGCGACGGTACCAGCCAGAATGGCTGCCTTGATAAAGCGCATGATCTCTCTCCCTGGTGAACTGCCTCCTGCAGTGGACATTTGTGTATGATGAATCATCATATTCGTCAATTGCCTTTGTATGATGAATGAGCTAGTGGTGTATAACGATAGCAGCGTGCTTCGGTGCGTTGTCGCGTTCGGGCGTCTGCGCTAAGCAGCAGCTGGGAGACGCGAGCGGGAGGAGATGGCGGTGGAAGAACAGCAGCACCAGAGTGCCATTGAGGAACGCGGCCAGCGCCGCCCACGCGTCCAGAAGAACGTGACGCGCGCAATCGCTTCGGACATCTGCGCCGACGTTTTTCCGGTCGGCTCCTATCTGCCGCGTGAGAACGATCTTTGCGAACGCTATGGCGTCAGCCGAACCGTCATTCGCGAAACGCTGAAGGTGCTTGAATCAAAGGGAATGGTCCGTGGACGTTCCCGGGTCGGCACCGTCGTCTGCAACAAGGACGAATGGAACATTCTTGATTCGCAGGTGCTTGAATGGATCGGCGAGCGCATCTTCGAGTTCGACCTCTTGAACTGCATTCTGGAAGCCCGCCGGGCGATCGAGCCAGCGGCGGCGGAGTTTGCCGCCGAACGCGCCACCGTTCAGGAAATCGCCGATCTCGAACGCGCCTGGCAGGCGATGCGTGACGGCGAGCGCGATCTCGTTGGTTTCACCGATGCCGACGTCGCCTTTCACACATGCCTGCTCAAGGCCAGCCACAACCAGGTCTTCTTGCAACTCGTCGGCATTATCCAGGCGGCGCTGAAGTTCTCGCTGCACGCCTCCAACGAAGTCGCCGATCGCCGTGACGAAGCCGTCGACATTCACGGCGAACTGGTCGAGGCGCTGCGCCTGCGCGACAAGGCGCGGGCGCGCGACTGTTCGATGCGCATGCTCGACCTTGCGGCGCGCGACCTCAAGCTTGCCGTCGAACGTCACCGACCCGCCCATACGGCGGGCTGAAATCCTCTCTGAAGCGGCCATCGCCGCCTCGTTGCACCCAGCGGATATCGCACCATGAAAATCACCAAGCTCACCACCTATATCGTTCCGCCACGCTGGCTGTTTCTGAAGATCGAGACGGACGAGGGCATCGTCGGCTGGGGCGAGCCGGTCGTCGAAGGTCGAGCCCTGACGGTGGAAGCCGCGGTTAACGAGCTCTCGGACTACCTGATCGGCAAGGATCCGCTGCTGATCGAAGACCATTGGCAGGTCATGTATCGCGGCGGCTTCTATCGCGGGGGGGCGGTCCATATGTCGGCACTTGCCGGCATCGACCAGGCGCTCTGGGACATCAAGGGCAAGGCCTACGGCCAGCCAATCCACGCGCTGCTCGGCGGACAGGTGCGTGACCGCATCAAGGTCTATTCCTGGATCGGCGGCGACCGTCCGTCCGACGTCGCCAACAATGCGCGCGATGTCGTTGCCCGCGGCTTCAAGGCGATCAAGCTCAATGGTTGCGAGGAGATGCAGATCGTCGACACCTGGGAGAAGGTGGAGAAGGCGGTCGAGACCATCGCAACGATCCGCGAGGCGATCGGCCCGCATATCGGCATCGGCGTCGATTTCCACGGTCGCGTGCATCGGCCGATGGCCAAGGTGCTGGCGAAGGAACTGCAGCCCTTCAACCTGATGTTCATCGAAGAACCGGTGCTTTCGGAAAACCGCGAGGCACTGAAGGAAATCGCCAACCATTGCTCGACGCCGATCGCGCTCGGCGAAAGGCTCTATTCGCGCTGGGATTTCAAGTCGGTGCTTTCAGACGGCTATGTCGACATCCTGCAGCCGGATCTGTCGCATGCCGGCGGCATCACCGAGTGCCGCAAGATCGCGTCGATGGCGGAAGCCTACGACGTGGCACTGGCGCCGCATTGCCCGCTCGGACCGATCGCGCTCGCCGCCTGCCTTCAGGTCGACGCCGTCAGCTACAACGCCTTCATCCAGGAGCAGAGCCTGGGCATCCATTACAATACGGGCAACGACATCCTCGACTACATCTCCAACAAGGAAGTCTTCCATTACGCAGACGGCTTCGTGTCGATCCCGCAGGGACCGGGCCTCGGCATTGAGGTGGACGAGCAATATGTCATCGAACGCGCGAAGGAAGGCCATCGCTGGCGCAACCCGATCTGGCGCCATGCCGACGGCAGCGTCGCCGAGTGGTGAGGAGCGCGGACATGGCGGGTCGTCTCGAAGGAAAGCGCGTCGTCATCACTGGGGCGGCTCAAGGCATCGGCCTTGCTATTGCCGAGACCTTCCTTGCGGAAGGCGCGAGCCTCTACCTCATCGATCGTGATGGCGGTCTGCTGGCGACCGAGGCCGAACGGCTCCGTGCGACCGGCGGAAAGATCGGCTACACCACGACCGACATCACGGATGCGGATGCCATCGAACACGCGATTGCCACGGCCAGCCGCGAGATCGGCCAGCCGAACGCGCTGGTCAACAATGCCGGCGTCAACGTCTTCTTCGAGCCGCTGAAACTCTCGGATGCCGACTGGCAGCGCTGCTTCGACATCAACCTCAAGGGCGCATGGAACTGCAGCAAGGCCGTGCTGCCGGGCATGATCGCTGCGGGTGGCGGCGTCATCCTCAACATCGCCTCGACCCACGCCTTCACCATTATCCCGCACACCTTCCCCTATCCCGTCGCCAAACATGCGCTTCTCGGCATGACCAAGGCGCTGGGGCTGGAATATGCCGGGCAGGGCTTGCGGGTGAATGCGCTGGCACCCGGCTACGTGCGCACGCAGAAAGCCGTGGAATACTGGAACTCATTTCCCGACCCGGCCGCGGCGGAAGCCGAAACGATGAAGCTTCATCCCGGCGGTCGCATTGCGACGCCGGAGGAAATCGCCAAGGCCGCCCTCTTCATGATTTCGGACGAATGCCCCTTCATGAACGCCACCTGCCTGACGGTCGATGGCGGGGTGAGCGTGCTGCATCATCCCTAAACCGTCGGCTGATGCGCGCGCCTGTATGGCGATCTCTGCTACAGCAGACGGGTAGAGCATCCTTTTTCATTGGAACGGCGCTGGGCACCAGGCGGTTCGGAGACCGAAGCATCACGGCCGCGACCCATCCTCACTTCCACATGGAACGCATCCGGGCGCCGACATCGATGCGGATCTGCTTGGCGCTGCGTTCGCCGACGGCCGCCGAAATCTTCGGCCAGTTCGTCGTCTCGAAGAACTGCAGCAGCGTCGCCGGAATGAAGCGGGTCCGCGATGCGTAGACATGCCGGTCGCCTTGGCTGTTCTGGCCGTAGGTGAAGAACCTTTGCGGCGTCACCAGCGCCAGGTGGTCGCGCGCCCGGGTCATGCCGACATAAAGCAGTCGCCGCTCCTCTTCGAGTTCGGCGGTTGTGCCGACACCAAGATCGGACGGGATGCAGCCGTCGACGACATTGAGCATGAAGACCGAGCGCCATTCCTGTCCCTTGGCAGAATGAATGGTCGACAGGATCAGGTAGTCCTCGTCGAGCAGGGGCACGCCTGCCTGGTCGCTGGTGGCATCCGGCGGATCGAGCGTCAGTTCGGTCAGGAAACGCTCGCGGTTCTGGTAGCCGCCGGCGATCTGCTCGAGTTGCACGAGGTCGGCCTTGCGCGTTTCGGCGTCTTCGTGGATGCGGTCGAGATGCGGTTCGTACCAGGCGCGCGCCGTCGCGATTTCTCCCGGCCATCCCGCGTCGGCTTTCCGCAGAGCGGAAACGAGATCAACGAAGCTCGCCCAATCCTCCCCGGTCTTGGGTGGCGCTGGAATTTCCGCGAGCGCTGCGAGCGGTTCCGGATCGGCGGCGATCGCGTCTAGGATTTTGCCTGCCGTCTGCGGGCCGATCCCGGGCAGCATCTGCAACAGCCGGAAGCCGGCGACGCGGTCACGCGGGTTCTGCGCGAAACGCAAGGTTGCCAGCAGATCCTTGACATGGGCGCTGTCAAGGAACTTGAGACCGCCGAATTTCACGAAGGGAATGTTGCGACGGGTGAGCTCGACTTCGAGCGTGCCGCTGTGGTTGGCGGAGCGAAACAGCACCGCCTGCTGCTTCAGGGCTATGCCGACCTCGCGGTTGGCGAGAACCTGCTCCACGATATAGGCGGCCTGGTCCGCCTCGTCCTTGACGGTGACAAGCTGCGGGCGCTGCTCGGACTGCCTGTCCGTCCAGAGGTTCTTGGTGAACCGTTCCCGCGCAAGCCCGATGACGCCGTTGGCGGCAGCGAGGATCGGCTGCGTCGAGCGATAGTTTTGATCGAGCGTGATGACGTCGGCGGGTTCCGGCGAAAACGCATTCGGGAAATCGAGGATATTGCGGACCGTCGCGGCCCGGAAGGAATAGATCGACTGGGCGTCGTCTCCAACGACGGTCAGGCCTTGGCCCTCGGGCTTGAGCGATAGCAGGATCGAGGCCTGAAGGCGGTTCGTGTCCTGATATTCGTCGACCAGGATATGATCGAAACGACTGCTGATATCCTGCGCCAGCTCCGCGTCGGAAACCATCTGGGCCCAGTAGAGAAGGAGATCGTCGTAATCGAGCACGCTTTGCGCCTGCTTTGCCTCGACATAGCCGGCAAACAGTTCCTTCAATTGCTGTTCCCAGCTCACAGCCCAGGGATACGCGGTCTTCAAGACGTCGATGATCGAGCTTTCCGAGTTCACGACGCGCGAATAGATCGCAAGGCACGTGCCCTTTGTCGGGAAGCGGCTTTCCATCTTGGAGAAGCCGAGCTCGTGGCGGACGAGGTTCATGAGATCGGCGCTGTCTTCGCGATCATGGATGGTGAAATCCGCGCCAAGGCCGATCTGTTCGGCATAGATCCTAAGGATCCGCGCGCCGATCCCGTGGAACGTGCCGGCCCAGGAAAGTGCATCCGTCATGACGGCGGCATTGTCGCCGAGCACCTGGCGGCAGATGCGTCCGACCCGGCGCGTCATTTCAGCGGCGGCACGGCGGGAAAAGGTCATCAGCAGAATGCGACGCGGATCGGCACCATTGACGATCAGATGCCCCACCCTGTGGGCGAGCGTGTTCGTCTTGCCCGACCCGGCGCCGGCAATAATCAGCAAAGGGCCGCCGACCTGGCCTTGCGGCAATCCCACACCATGCACCACCGCCTGGCGCTGGCGGTCATTCAGCTTTTCGAGATAGGCGGCGCTCATACGTGTCCAAGCGTTGTCAGCAAGATTCCCAAAATCTTCGTTCCGTTTCATCTCCTTGAAAGAATTCACGGATTCCGCTTCACGGCGTCAAACTCTTCGCCCGAAGCAGATGACTCGGAACAAAAATGGAACGTATCAGCTTCGATTGCCGCTGGAAACCCGGCTGGCCGGGCTTTCACAGGCTGCTATGCCGCAGAATATCCGGAACATCGAGGAGCGGAGCCGTGGACGGCCGAATTTTCGATCTCGAGAAGCAGATCCGGGGGCTATTGGTCACTGTGTTCGGAAACCTTCGACCTGGCCTTCGGTGCGCCGAACAAGCCAACCCGTCGGTGTTTAGATTGCCCGGGCCACGACCTGCGCAGCGACCGACACCAACAAGGTTGCCAGAGCGACGGCCGTGCCAAATCGTGCGATCTTCATGCGGCGCCCGCGTGCGCCATCCCAATCGTAACCCATCGTGCTCTCCCATAGGCATCATGCCATGGGTCCGATGGTGGGCAAACTTCGTAACAGGGGAGTAAATTTGCGATTGCTACTTCTGCGGGTCGAGCTGGTGCCCTTGGTGAGTGACAAGCAGCATCTCCCGCGCGCGCCGGGCGCGCGCGGGAGTGGAATGAGCGGTTACACGCTCTTGCGCGTGACGAAGCGGGTTTCCAGATAGGCTTCGATCGCCTCGGAGCCGCCTTCCGTGCCGTAGCCGGAATCCTTAATACCGCCGAAGGGCACCTCCGGTAGCGCCAGGCCGAGATGGTTGATGGAGATCATTCCGCTCTCGACTTCGCTTGCGAGGCGATGGGCGCTTCGCTCGGAGCCGGTGAAGGCGTAAGCCGCAAGCCCGAACGGCAGGCGGTTGGCCTCATTGATCGCCTCATCGAGCTCGTTGAAGCGGTTGATGATGGAGACGGGACCGAAGGGTTCGTCATTCATGATACGGGCGCTGACCGGCACGTCGGCAAGCACCGTCGGCTCGAAGAAATAGCCCCGGTTGCCGATACGATGACCGCCGATTGCCAGCCGGCCGCCATGCTCCACGGCATCGGCGACCAGGCTTTCGATCGCGGGGATGCGCCGCTCATTGGCCAGCGGCCCCATGTCGATGCCAGTCTCGAGGCCGTTACCGACCTTGATCTTCCGCGATGCGGCGACAAAACCTTCAAGGAACTGGTCTGCCACCCGTTCCTGGACCAGGAAGCGGGTCGGCGACACGCAGACCTGACCGGCGTTGCGATACTTGCTGCCGGACATGATCGCGACGGCCTGCTCGATGTCGGCGTCCTCGGTGACGATGACAGGGGCATGGCCGCCGAGTTCCATCGTCGCGCGCTTCATGTGCTGGCCGGCGAGTGCCGCCAGCATCTTGCCGACCGGGGTCGAGCCGGTGAAGGACATCTTGCGGATTACCGGATGCGAGATCAGATACTCCGAGATGACCGCCGGCACGCCATAGACGAGGTTGACGACGCCTGCGGGAATACCAGCATCGACGAAGCACCGGATCAGTTCGGCCGGCGATGCCGGTGTTTCCTCGGGTGCCTTCACGATGATCGAGCACCCGGTGGTCAGCGCGGCGGACAGCTTGCGTACGACCTGGTTGATCGGGAAATTCCAGGGCGTGAAAGCGGCGACCGGGCCGACGGGCAGCTTGACGGTCATCTGGGTGACATCGGGCGTGCGCGGCGGAATGATCTGGCCATAGGCGCGCTTTCCCTCCTCGGCAAACCACTCGATGATTTCGGCGGCGCTGAGGATTTCGCCCTTGGACTGGGCCAGCGGCTTGCCCTGTTCCCGCGTCATCAGCCAGGCGATGTCGCCGGCACGCTCGCGCAGCAGCGCCGCTGCCGTTCGCATGACCTTTGCCCGGTCGAAAGCCGAGGTCGCACGCCAGACTTGGAAACCTTTTTGGGCGGCGTTCAGCGCTTCATCCAGATCCGCCACTTCTGCCCAGGCCACCTGGCCAATCGTTTCCTCGGTGGCAGGGTCGATGACGGGAATGGTCTTGCCCGCGCGCGCCGGCCGCCAGGTGCCGTCGATATGAAGGAGGATATCGGGATACTGGGTCATGGGGGAACCTTTGAAGATTGACGTCTATCGCTTCGAGTGCAGGACGCGCCGGTGAGGAAAGTGCGAAGGAGCGCGATGCCGATCAGTTGGGCGCTTCCGCCGGCAATATCAAGACGCGATTTGTCAGGAATAGGCGTGTCGGGTTTGAAGCCCGATGGCGATGGGGGATGGGGGCTACCCGCGATGATGTGCTCTGGCGATCGCGCCAGACCTTGAACATTGATCCTTCCAGCAGGCGGAATTCACGGCCGCGTCAGCAGCATCGAGATGCCCTGTCCGACGCCGATGCACATGGTGGCGATCGCACGCTTCGCACCGTGCTCCTCAAGCTCCAATGCTGCCGTCAGCGCCAGGCGTGCTCCTGACATGCCAAGCGGATGGCCGAGCGCGATGGCGCCGCCATTCGGATTGACGTGGGACGCATCGTCGGCAAGTCCGAGCTGCCGCATGCAGGCGAGCGCCTGTGCCGCGAAGGCTTCGTTCAGTTCGACGATATCGATGTCGCCGATATCAAGACGGAGGCGCTCCAGGAGCTTGCGGGTCGAAAACACAGGGCCGATGCCCATGATGCGTGGCGGAACACCCGCCGTTGCCATTCCGTCGACCCGGGCGAGAGGCTTTAGACCGTAGCGTTCGACCGCTTGGCCGGAGGCAAGGATGAGGGCAGCCGCGCCGTCGTTGACGCCGGAGGCGTTGCCGGCCGTTACCGTGCCGTTGGCGCGGAACGGTGTCGGCAGACTGGCGAGCTTCTCGATGGTCGTTTCGCGCGGGTGCTCGTCTTGCTCGACGCATGTCGTCTCGCCCTTGCGTGCCTTGATCGCATAAGGGGCGATTTCGCGGGCGAAACGCCCGCTCTTTTGCGCAGTGGCCGCCCGGGCCTGGCTGCGCAGTGCAAAGCCGTCCTGGTCTTCGCGCGAGATGGAAAACTCGGTCGCGACGTTTTCGGCGGTCTCCGGCATGGAGTCGATGCCGTATTGGGTTTTCATGACAGGATTGACGAAGCGCCAGCCGATCGTCGTGTCATGGATTTCAGTGCTGCGCTGGAACGGGCTTTCGGCCTTGGGCATGACGAAGGGCGCGCGCGACATGCTCTCGACGCCGCCGGCGACGATAATCTCGGCTTCACCCAGTCGGATCGCGCGGGCGGCGTAGCCGACGGCGTCCAGCCCGGAACCGCAGAGCCGGTTGATCGTCGTTCCGGCTGCCGTCTCGGGCAACCCGGCGAGCAAGGCGGCCATGCGCGCGACGTTGCGGTTGTCTTCGCCCGCCTGGTTGGCGCAGCCAAGAACAACCTCATCGATCGCCTCAGTCGGAACGGACGAAACGCGCGCCAGCGCCTCGCGGATCACGTGGGCGGCAAGATCGTCCGGGCGCGCGCTCGACAGCGCGCCGCCATAGCGACCGATGGGCGTGCGGACGCCGCCGACGATATAGGCTTCACCCATGGGATTTGTCCTTGCTTTGCTCGGCTGTAAACATCGGCCCGCCCTTATGCGCGGGAAAGCCGTAGCCGTTGATCAGCACCAGATCGATGTCGCCGGGACGTGCGGCAATGCCCTCCGCCAGCAGGGCCGTTCCCTCGTCGGCCATCGCTTTCAGAAGCCGGCTCATGATCTCGTCCGCGGTGAAATCGCGCGGCGTGATGTTCTTCACCGCCCTTGCGGTGTCGATGATCGCAGTGACCTCGGGATCGACGGTCCGCTTGCCATCGGGATAGGCGTACCAGCCGCGGCCGGTCTTGCGCCCGAGACGCCCCGCTTCGCAAAGCCTGTCGGCGATTTCGACATAACGGGCAGCGGGATCCCGCGTCGCAGCCTGTCGCTTGCGGCGCGCCCAGGCGATATCGAGCCCGGCCATGTCATTGACGGCGAAGATACCCATCGGAAAACCATAGGCCTCGAGCGCGGCGTCGATCTGCTCAGGCAGTGCCCCATCCTCCAGCATGAACTCCGCCTCGCGGCGATAGGCGGAGAAAACTCGGTTGCCGATGAAGCCTTCGGTGACGCCTGAGACGACGGGCAGCTTGCCGAGACGTTTGACGAAGGCAAGCGCGCTCGCCAGCACGTCAGGTGTGGTCTTGGCGCAGTTGACGACTTCGACAAGCCGCATGACGTTGGCGGGCGAGAAGAAATGCAAGCCTACGACCCGCGACGGATCGGCTGCCGCGGCGGCAATCGCATCGGGATCGAGGTAGCTCGTATTGGTCGCGAGGATGGCGCCGGGTGCGACGATGCCGTCGAGCCTCTGAAACAGCTGCGTCTTGACCTGAAGGTCATCGAAGACCGCTTCGATGACGAGGTCGGCTTTCGCGAGGTCTCCGGCCTCCGCGGTCGTCTGCAGTCGCGCGAGGCAGTCGTCGCGGCCGGCCGCAGTCAGCCGTCCGGAGCGCAGGGTCTTGTCGAGGGTCTCGGCGATACGTGCCCGCCCGCTGGCGGCGGCTTCTTCCGTCTGCTCCAGCGCGACCACGCGATAGCCGGAGGTCAAGGCGGAGACGGCGATGCCGGAACCCATCAACCCGGTGCCGACGACACCGACGGTCTCGATCCTGCGCGGCGATACCTTGTCGAGCCCCTCGACCTTGCCGGCGGCACGCTCGGCAAAAAACACGTGTCTGAGCGCAGCGGACTCGGTGGAATCGCGCAAACGCAGGAAGGCCGCGCGTTCCTCGCTCAGGCCTTGTTTCAAATCGAGTTCGCCAGCTGCCTTGACGAGGCGAACGGCCTCTGCGGGGGCGGCTTGGCCGCGGGCTTTCGCCAGAACCTTGGCTGCAGCGACGTCCACGGCTGCGGCGTCCGCCGGCGGAACGGCGATCATGCCGGTCCGGTGGAGCGGTTTGGCAGCGCGTTCCTGCACGAAAGCCAGTGCGGCACCTACGGGATCGGCGGCAACGCTGTCGGCAAGGCCAAGCGTCACAGCTTCGGCGGCCTTAACGGCACGCCCGGTTCCGATGAGGTCTATCGCCACGACGATACCGGTCAGACGCGGCAGGCGCTGCGTCCCGCCTGCGCCCGGGACGAGGCCGAGTTTGACTTCGGGGAGGCCGAATGATGCCTTCTCGCCGGCGACGCGGCCATGGCAGGCGAGCGCGAGTTCGCAGCCGCCGCCAAGGGCGGCGCCATTCACTGCGGAGATGACAGGCTTGTCGAAGGTCTCGATGCGCTCGATCACGTCCGGAAGCGTCGGTTCGACCGGTGGTTTGCCGAACTCCCTGATGTCGGCGCCACCGATAAAGGTGCTGCCGGCGCCCGTGATGACCACGCCGCTAATCGTCGGGAGACTGGCCGCATCGTCGAGCGCCGCCATCAGGCGGGAGCGGACATGGGCAGAGAGCGCGTTCACGGGCGGATTGTCGATGGTGACGACCAGAACGCCGCCTTCAATACGAGCGGATACGCTCTCAGAAAATCGGACCTCGGACATGGTGGCAGCCTCAGTCGGGGATGACGGCCGTGGCCTGGATCTCGATCTTTGCGCGGTCCTCGACCAGCGCCACGACCTGCATCGCCGCCATGGCCGGGAAATGCCGGCCGATGATCTCGCGATAGGCCTGGCCGATGCCGCGCAGATTGCCGATATATTCCTGCTTGTCGGTGAAGTACCAGGTCATCGTGGTGATGTGTTGCGGCTCCGCGCCGCCGGCAGCGAGCACAGCGACGACGTTCTTCAGCGTCTGGCGCACCTGCTCGACGAAATCGTCGGTCTCAAACTCGGATTGCGCATTCCAGCCGATCTGGCCGCCGACAAAAACGGTGCGGCCCGTTGCAGCCACGCCGTTGGCGTAGCCGATGGGCTTTGCCCAGCCTTCAGGTTGCAGGATGGTGTGCATCGGTCGTCTCCAGATGTTGTGTCAGCGCAGCGCGGATGTCGTCCGGCCATGCCAGTGAAGCGTGATTGTCGAGCGAGGTGGCGACGACGCGCTGTTTCGCCGTCCAGAGCACCGTGTCCCTTGCCGAGACCGTATGCTCCATGTCGAGCGACGACCGACCGATGCCGTGGACCTTGAGCGTGAAATCAAGTTCGTCGCCCTGAAAGCCCGGGCGAGTGAAGGTGAGATCGAGGCGCACGGTCGGCACGCCGATCCGCAGCCCGTCGTTCATCGTCTTCCAGGGAAAGCCGAGCGACGCGAAGAAGTCCTCCGTCACCCCGACGAGAATGTTGAGGTAGGACGGGAAATAGGCGATGCCCGAGGGGTCGCAGTCTCCAAAGCGCAGCGGTCTATTGGCCCTAAACATGATCTCGATCTCAGTTCGCGAAGGCGGCGATGCCGGTGATGGCACGACCGAGGATCAGAGCGTGGATGTCGTGCGTGCCTTCGTAGGTGTTGACCACTTCGAGGTTGACGAGATGGCGGGCCACCGGAAACTCGTCCGAAATGCCGTTGCCGCCGAGCATGTCACGGGCAGTCCGGGCGATTTCCAGTGCCTTGCCGCAGGAATTCCGCTTGAGGATCGAGGTCAGCTCGACCGGCGGGTTGCCTTCGTCCTTCATGCGTCCGAGGCGCAGGCATCCCTGCAGGCCAAGGGCAATTTCCGTCGCCATGTCCGCCAGTTTCTTTTGGATCAGCTGGTTGGCGGCGAGCGGCCGGCCGAACTGCTTGCGGTCGATGACGTATTGCCGTGCCGTCTCGTAGCAGGACTCAGCCGCACCGAGGGCGCCCCAGGCGATGCCGAAGCGCGCGGAGTTGAGGCAGGTGAAGGGGCCCTTCAGCCCGGTCACATCGGGCAGCATGTTTTCTTCCGGCACGAACACCTCGTCCATGACGATCTGGCCGGTAATCGATGCCCTGAGACCCACCTTGCCGTGGATCGCCGGCGCGCTGAGCCCCTTCCATCCCTTTTCGAGGATGAAGCCGCGGATCAGACCATCCGCGGTCTTCGCCCAGACGACGAAGACGTCGGCGATCGGCGCATTGGAGATCCAGGTCTTGGAGCCGGAAAGCAGATAGCCGCCATCGACCTTGGTGGCCTTGGTGATCATCGAGCCGGGATCGGAACCATGATCGGGCTCGGTGAGACCGAAGCAGCCGATTTTCGTGCCGGCAATCAGTCCCGGCAGGTATTTGCGTTTCTGGTCCTCGCTGCCGAAGGTATAGATCGGCACGATCACCAGGGAAGACTGGACGCTCATCATCGAGCGGTAGCCGCTGTCGATGCGTTCTACTTCGCGGGCGATCAGACCGTAGGAGACGTAGTTGAGGCCCGCGCCGCCGTGTTCCTCGGAGACCATCGGTCCGAGCAGGCCGAGTTCGCCCATCTCGGCGAAAATCGACGGATCGGTCTTCTCGTGGCGGAAGGCCTCCTGCACGCGCGGCGCCAGTCGGTCTTCGGCAAAACCTTGCGCGGTGCGCCGCACCATGCGTTCTTCTTCGGTCAACTGCGCATCCAGGTTGAATGGATCCTGCCAGTCGAATGACGCCTTCGAACCATGCATGTTCGACATCCCCCTCGTTATCGTCCCGTACCTTTCATCAGCTCGCGGCCGATGATGAGCTTTTGAACCTCGGTCGCGCCCTCGTAGATCCGCAGTGCCCGGATCTCACGATAGAGCCGTTCGGTGATTTCGCCGACGCGCACGCCGCGGCCGCCGAAGAGCTGCAGCGCCTGGTCGATGACCCATTGTGCATTCTCGGTCGCCGTCATCTTGGCCATGGCCGCTTCCCGCGTGGTCGGCCGCTTCTGCACGTCGCGCTGCCATGCCGTGCGGCAGGTCAGAAGGGCGGCGGCGTCGATCGCAGTCGCCATCTCGCCGAGCGTGCTTTGCGCTGTCGGCAAATCGGCAAGGGTTGCGCCGAACATCTTGCGGTTCTTTGCATGCGCCACTGCCTCGTCGAGCGCCCGGCGGGCAAAGCCTGTTGCGGCGGCCGCGACGGAGGGGCGGAAGATGTCGAGCGTGCGCATGGCGATCTTGAAGCCTTCGCCGGGGCTTCCGAGAAGCTGCGACGCCGGGATGCGGCAATTGTCGAAGCGAAGCCGGGCAAGCGGATGCGGCGCAATGGTCTCGATGCGCTCGGCGATCGTGAAACCCGGCGTGTCGGCGAAGACCACAAAGGCGGAAATGCCGCGCGTGCCGGGCGCTTCGCCGGTGCGGGCAAAGACGGTGTAGACGTCGGCGATGCCGCCGTTCGAGATCCAGGTTTTCTCGCCATCGAGCACGAAATGATCGCCCTCGCGTCGCGCACCACAGGCCATCGCTGCGACATCCGAGCCAGCCTCGGGTTCGGAAAGCGCAAAGGCGGAAATCCACTCGCCGCGGCTGACCTTGGGCAGGACGGCCTGCTTCAGTGCCTCGGAACCGGAAAGGCTGATCGCGCCGGTGCCAAGCCCCTGCATGGCGAAGGCGAAATCGGCAAGACCGTCGGTATAGGCAAGCGTTTCGCGGATGAGGCAGAGCGACCGGCTATCGATCTCCTCGCTTGCGCCGCCAAATGCTTTCGGCACGCAATGGCGAAGCACGCCTGCGGCGCCAAGGGCGCTGACGAGGTGTTTGCACGCGGCATCGGCATTTGCGTGATCGATCTCGCCGAGGCCGCCACGGGATACGAAGTCATCCAGCTCCGTAGCAAACGCACGATGACCATCGTCGAAGAACGGCCAGTCGAGATGGTCGCGGGTTGGTGGGCGCAAAGCCGTGTCACGGGAACTCATGCTCAATTCCCTTTGAATTCCGGCTTCGCCTTGGCGGCAAAGGCCTCGAAGGCGCGGCGGAAATCGCCGGTCGCCATGCAGATCGCCTGGGCCTGGGCTTCCGATTCGATCAGCTGGTCGATGCCCATCGCCCATTCCTGGTCGAGCATCTTCTTTGTCATCGCATGGGCGAACCAGGGGCCATCGGCGATGGTGCGTGCGAATTTCTGCGCCTCGGCAAGCAGCGACGCACGCTCGTGCAGGGCGTTGTAGAAGCCCCAGGCATGACCCTCGGGCGCGGTCATGACCCGGCCGGTGAAGAGCAGTTCGGCGGCGCGGCCTTGGCCGATGATGCGGGGAAGAATGCCGCAGGCGCCCATGTCTGCACCCGCGAGCCCAACGCGCGTGAAGAGAAAGGCGGTCTTCGCTTCCGGCGTCGCGACGCGGAAATCGGAAGCCATCGCCAAGATAGCCCCGGCGCCGGCGCAAATTCCGTCCACGGCCGCGATCACGGGTTGGGGGCAGGCGCGGATCTGGCGCACCAGTTCGCCGGTCATGCGGGTGAAATCCAAGAGGTCCGGCATCGACATGCGCGTCAGCGGCTCGATGATTTCGAAGACGTCGCCGCCGGAGGAGAAGTTGTCGCTGGCGCCGGTCAGCACCACGGCGCGCACGTCGCTGGCGCGGGCAAGCGACCGGAAGAGGTCGCAAAGCTCCTCGTAGCTCTCGAAGGTCAGCGGGTTCTTCTTTTCCGGACGGTTGAGCGTGATCGTCGCGACCCGGCCGTCCGCGTCCGTTTCGAACAGGAAGTGCTTGGCCTTGTAGTCCTTAAAGGCGCGCTTCTTGGCCTGCATCGGGTTTGTCATCTCTATCCTCCGAGAACTTCGCCACCGGCAACGGCGATCGCCTGGCCGGTGATTGCGGTCGCTCTTTCCGACACCAGCCAGGAGACCGTGTCTGCCACCTCATCCGGGGTCACCAGGCGCCCTTGCGGATTGGAACGGGCAAGGCTGGCACGTGCCTCCTCGCGCGAACGACCGGTCTTCTCGCTGATCGTGTCGAGTGCGCCATCGATCAGCGGCGTGTCGGTGAAACCCGGGCAGACGGCATTGACGGTCACGTCGGTTCGCGCCAGCTCGAGTGCCAGAGCGCGCGTCAGCCCGACGACGCCGTGCTTCGATGCGCAATAGGCAGATACATAGGCATAGCCGGTGAGGCCCGCCGTGCTTGCGACATTGACGATGCGGCCGTTGCCGGCCCGGCGCACGGAGGCAAGGGCTGCCTGCGTTACGAGAAAGACGCCGGTGAGGTTGATCGAGATTACCCGCTGCCAGAGCGCGAGATCGGTCTTCTCGAACGGCGCCGAGGGCGCTTCGCCGGCGCAGTTGACGAGAACGGCGATCTCTCCGCTCTTGGCAATCGCAGCCGCAATGCCTTGCTCGATGGCGGACGGGTCGGTCACGTCAAACCCATGGTGGACGTGGGCTTCGCCGCCCGATGAGAGAATCTCTGCTCGCACGGCTTCCAGCGGTGCTGCGCGTCGCCCGGCAAGGCTGACGATATGGCCGTCGGCGGCAAGCGCAAGCGCGATCGCCTTGCCGATCCCGCTGCCCGCGCCTGTGACAAGGGCGTGCCTCTTGCTCATGGCTTGCCCGCCGTCGTTGCCGCACGCGCCAGATTGTTCACATATTGCGCGCGGGCGGAGTGGTACTGCTTGGGCCAGGGCTGATCGTCATAGCCGATCTTTGCCGCCTCATGCATGACGAAGGATGGGTCGGCCAGATGCGGGCGGGCAATCGCGCAGAGGTCGGCGCGACCGGCAGCGATGATGGAATTGGCGTGGTCGGCCTCGGATATCGCCCCGACGGCAATCGTCGCGACCTGGATCTCGTTGCGGATCTTGTCGGAAAAGGGTGTCTGGAACAGGCGGCCGTAGACCGGCTTTTCCTCTTTCACCACCTGACCGGAGGAGCAGTCGATCATGTCGGCGCCGGCCTCCTTGAACAGGCGGGCAAAGATCGCCGCGTCCTCGGGCGTGTTGCCGCCTTCGTGCCAGTCATGCGTCGAAAGGCGCACCGACATCGGCCGATCCTCGGGCCAGGCCTTGCGGACCGCATGGAACACCTCGAGTGGGAAGCGGGCGCGAGCCGCATGGTCGCCGCCATATTCGTCCGTGCGAAGGTTGGTGAGCGGCGACAGGAAGCTCGACAGCAGGTAGCCGTGCGCCACGTGCAGTTCGAGGATGTCGAAGCCGAGATCGCGGGCCCGTTCGGTAGCGTGCACGAAGTCCGCGATGACGCGGTCCATGTCGGCACGCGTCATTTCGCGCGGCGTGTCCGAATGCTTGAGATAGGGCAGGGCAGACGCCGAGATGAGCGGCCAGGCGCCTTCGCTCAAGGGCTGGTCGATGCCCTCCCAGGCGAGCTTGGTTGCGCCCTTGCGTCCGGCGTGGCCGAGCTGGATGCCGATCTTGGCGGGTGTCTGCTGGTGCACGAAATCGACGATCCGCTTGAAGGCATGCGCCTGCTCGTCGTTCCAGAGACCGAGGCATCCGGGCGTGATGCGGGCATCGGCCGATACGCAGGTCATTTCCGGGAAAACGAGAGCGGCGCCCCCCATGGCGCGCGCGCCGAGATGCACCAAGTGGAAATCGTTCGGCACGCCATCGGTCGCCGAATACATCGCCATCGGCGAAACGACGATGCGGTTCTTCAGCGTCAGGCCGCGGAGCTTGAACGGCGTGAACATCGGCGGCGGGACCGTGCCGTTTGCGGCCGGCTCGACGCCGGCGCGTTCGGCAAACCAGCGCTCGAAGCCTTCAAGCCAGTCCTTGTCGCGGAGGCGAAGGTTCTCGTGGCTGATGCGTTGCGAGCGGGTCAGCATCGAATACATGAACTGCTCGGGCTCCAGCGTATCGGCATAACGCGTGCCGGCGACTTCGAACCACTCCATGGCATTGCGGGCCGCATTCTGGATGCGGGCGACATCGACCCGGCGTACCTCCTCGTAAGCAGCGAGAACGGCGGGGATATTGGCCTTGTCGTGGCCGAGAATGTCGAACTGCCGGGTGAGCTCGATGGCGTCGTCGATCGCAAGCTTGGTGCCTGAGCCGATGGCGAAATGGGCTGTATGGGCGCTATCGCCCATCAGAACGACGTGGCTGCGGCCGTTGAAATGGCTCCACTTCTCGCAGATCAGCCGACCGAAATTCAGCCAGGCCGAGCCACGCAAATGGCGCGCATTGGTCATCAGCTTGTGGCCGTCGAGGGTCCCGGCAAAGAGCTTTTCGCAGAATTCGATCGACTGCTGCTGGTCCATCTGGTCGAGACCATGGGCCCTAAAGACGTCATCGGTGGTCTCGACGATGAAGGTCGAGGTGTTTTCGTCGAAGCGGTAGATGTGCGCCTGGAACCAGCCATGTTCGGTGCGCTGGAAATCGAAGGTGAAGGCGTCGAACTGTTTGTTCGTGCCGAGCCAGACATAGCGGTTCGGCCGAACGACCATATCGGGCTGGAATACGTCGGCGTATCTGTTGCGGATGCGCGAATTGACGCCGTCGGAGGCGATGATCAGATCCGCGTCGGCGAACTGCTCGTCGCTCTCGACATCCTGCTCGAACACCAGTTCGACGCCGAGTTCGAGGCAGCGCTCCTGAAGGATGTTGAGCATCTTCTTGCGGCCGATGCCGACGAAGCCGTGGCCGGTCGTCCTGATCTTGCGGCCCTTGAAGACCAGCTCGATATCGTCCCAATGGTTGAAGGAGATCTCGATCGCCTCGGCTGTCTCCGGATCCCATTGGCGCATCGATTGCATGGTTGCGTCCGAGAAGACGACGCCCCAGCCGAAGGTGTCGAAGGCGCGGTTCCGCTCGACCACGGTTACGTGGTGTTCCGGGTGCTGGCGCTTCATCAGCAGCGCGAAATAGAGCCCGGCTGGCCCGCCACCGATACAGACGATCCGCATGTCGTTCTCCTCCCGAGTTCCGGCTGCGTGGGTCGCTGTCGAGATGCCGTTGGCCGTCATCCCGGACTGCTGGGAACAAGGTGGACTCGTTCGGGAGAAATTTCAAGCTTAAAATTGTTTTGGGTCGACGTGATGCCTATACGCGCGTTCAGACGACGGCGCGTGGTCATCACGCCGCTCTATGCTCTTGGGAAAAGGGAAGAGTGTTGCCCTCAGGAGTTGCGGGCCAGGGAAGCGATAACGGACCGCTTGAGCTTGGCAAGCTCGTCCATCAGCACGCCACCGTCCTGCGGTGAAACACCCGCGAACAGGTCGGAGATCCAATCGGCATGGGTTGCTGCCATCTTCTCGAATTCGGCGCGGCCGAAGGGGGTCAACGCGATGACCTGCACGCGGCGATCCGTCGGGAGCGTCGTGCGGCTGATGTGGCCGCTCTCGGTCAAGCGCTCCACCAGCACCGTAATGTTGCCGGGCGAAACCATCATGCGCTTCGAAACTTCGCCCAGCACCATGCCGTCAGGGGCGCGTTCGAGCTGGGCCATCAGGTCGAAGCGCGGCAAGGTCGAATCGAATTCTTCCCGAAGCCGGCGACGAATCTCGCTCTCGACCAGCGTCGAGCAGGTCAGCAGGCGCAGCCAGAGCCTGAGCTCGGCGCGGTGATCGCCTGGAGCTTCGAGCGCCTTGGTCTCGCCATCCACCCATTCCGGCGAAGTATCGAACTTGTCTTCACCCATCATTGCAAACGCCCGCTTCTTTTCCTGCGCCTTGGCAGGCACTTCCCTGTCTCTTTGCTTTTTAGAGACGTTTCCGGCTCTTGGACAGGCTGTCACGCGCCGTCATTTGGACGCATGCCGCGGCAACAGCGCTGCAGGGCGGCCGCCATCTTCGGACTGGTCGTAGACATTGACCGTAAAGCCGATGTGGTCGGTCATCAGCTTTCGGGCGCGGTCGACGTCGCGGTCGAGTGCGGCCTCCATCAATTCCGTATGATGCTCTATCGCCATCGCGTCCTGCAAGGCGGCAACCGCTTCCTCGTAGCCCTCGCTCATCCCTGCCGCAGCGCGCAGTGTGGGGGCAAGGCTCAGGAATCGGTGGTGGCGGCGGAGCTGGTCGGAGATCGTCGCCTGGAAGCGGGAAAGCCAGCTCGATCTCGCCGCACCGATCAGCGCGGTGTGAAAGGCGGCATGCTTCTCGTCCCACTCGTCGATCTCGCTTTCGGAGACGTTTTCGACGGCAATCTTGCAGCGCGACAAGCGATAGTGGGCGGTGACGACGGCGGACTCCCATGCGCTGTCACCATTTTCGATCGACTCGATGAGCAGCGGAATTTCGACGACCTGCCGCGCTCGGGTGAGGTCGTCGAGCGCCTCTCGCGAGACCGGCGCGACGGCAAAGCCGCGATTGCTGATGGCCGTGACAAGACCCTCCGCTTCCAGCCGCGACAGCGCTTCGCGCAGAGGCGTCCAGCCGATCCCGTAGCTTTCGCGCAGCGCGCTCAGCTTCATCGGTGCGCCGGGCTGCAGCCGCGTCGCCAGAATGTCGCGGCGGAGCAACCGGTAGGCCGATTCGGTTTTGGTCGACTGTTCGTGGTCTTGCATCAAGTTCCCTTAACGCCCGCATCGGATCGCAACAATTATATATAGTTCTGCGGCTCAGATGAAAATATATATATTTATTTGACAAGACCTCCGACCGTCGCCATCATCCACGCACGCCGCCGAGGAGGGCGGTAACGCTCGTCAAATTCTGGGAGGGATGTATGAGCAGGCTTAAGAGCACTTGGCTTTCGGGGTTGGTCGTCGCCGGCGCAATGGCGTGGGGGCTGGGAACGGCTGCCGCTGATCCGATCCGCATCGGCATCGCCAACTTCGGCGAACATCCACAACTGAGCGCGTCGATCGCCGGCTTCAAGAAGGCGCTGGCTGAAAACGGCTTCGTCGAAGGCAGCGACGTCGTCTACACCGAGAGCCACACCAATTTCGACGCCTCGCTGGTTCCGCAGATGATTGCCAAGCTGCAGGCCGAACAGCCGAAACTGATCTACACCATCACCACGCCGGTCTCGCAGATCGCCAAGAAGGCGCTCGCCGGCTCCGGCATCCCGGTTGTCTTTTCTGCCGTCACCGATCCGGTGGCCGCCAAGCTCGTTCCGTCCTGGGAGGCCGGTGACGAGGGGATGACCGGTGCGACGGACCTTCAGGACGTTGGCGCCGTGATGGCCTTTACCCGCAAGCTGCTGCCCGAAGCCAAGCGCTTCGGCGTGCCCTATAACCCGGGCGAGGCGAACGACACGGCGCTGCTCGACAAGATCAAGGAAGCCGCACCTGCCGCCGGCTTCGAAGTCGTCGCTGTCGGCGTCGACAACGTCAACGACATTCAGCAGCGCATCGCCTCCTTCGCCGGCAAGGCCGACGTGATCTACACGCCCGCATCCAACCTGCTGCAGCCGGCAATCGGTGCCGTTTCTGCGGCGGCACGCCAGGCAGAGATCCCGATCGTCAATTCCGACGATGGCGCCGTCCGCGGTGGCGTCGTGCCGGCAAGCTTTGCCGTCAACTACGAGCAGGTCGGCGTCAATGCCGGCAAGATCGCTGCGGAAATCCTCAAAGGCAAGGACCCGAAGGCCATCGCGCCGTCGCGCCCGAGCTATGAAGACCACGCGCCGCTGATCTCGAAAAAGGCGACGGCCGCCTTCGGCATCGAAGTGCCGGCAGCGCTCGCCACCGACTGCAGCTGCGTCGTCGACTGATCTCCAATTGGTCTCAACAGTGGCGGCGCCGGGAGCGCCGTCACTCCACGGATAGGGGGAGCCAATGCTGGAAATCAGATCGGCCCGCAAGGTTTTCTACAAGGGGCAGGCAGACGAGAAGGTCGCGCTCGACGGCCTCAAACTCAGCCTCGCCACAGGCGAATTCGGTGTCGTCATCGGCTCGAACGGCGCCGGCAAGAGCAGCATGCTCAACGCCATCTCCGGCGCGCTCGTGCTCGATAGCGGCCAGGTCGTCATCAATGGCGACGACGTGACGGCCATGCCCGTGCACAAGCGTGCCATGCGGCTTGCCCGCGTTTTCCAGGACCCGATGCGCGGCACCGCCGCCAGCATGACGGTGGCGGAAAACATGTTGCTCGCCGAACTGCGCAGCAACAAGCGCACCCTGCGTCGCGGGCTGAATACGACGCGGCTCGCCACCTACAAGGAACGGCTGTCGCTGCTAGGCCTTGGCCTCGAAAACCGTCTCGATACGCGGGTGGAGCTTCTGTCCGGCGGACAGCGGCAGTCGCTGTCGCTGATCATGGCGGTCGGCGGTGAGCCGGAACTGCTGCTGCTCGACGAGCATACCGCAGCACTTGATCCCCGCACCGCCGATATCGTCATGCAGGCAACGATCCGCGCGGTCGAGGCGCTGAAGCTGACGACGCTGATGGTGACACACAACATGCAGCATGCGGTGGACTTCGGCCACAAGGTGATCATGCTCGATGCCGGGCGCGTCCGCCTCGAGATCGACGGCAAGGAAAAGGCCCAGACGACCGTGCCTGAGCTGATCGGCCATTTCTCCGTCAAAACCGACCGCATGTTCCTGGCGAGCTGACGATCATGGATATTCTTCAAAACACCATCGCGAGCTTCGTCTCGCTCGTTCCCGTCACTCTGGCGCAGAGCCTGATCCTCGCCTTCGTGGTGCTCGGGATCATGATCCCGTTCCGCATGTTGAGCTTCCCGGATCTGACCAGCGAAGGCGCGTTTCCGCTCGGCGGCTGCGTCTGCGGCGTGCTGATGGCGGCGGGGATGTCGCCGCTGGCCGCGATCGCCATCGCGCTCGTCGCCGGCTTCGTTGCCGGCTGCTGCACGGCTTTCATCCACCTGCGGTTCCGGATCCACACCCTGCTCGCCGGCATCCTGATGATGACGATGCTCTATTCGATCAATCTGCGCATCATGGGCCGGTCGAACCTCTCGGTCTTCGGCGCAACGACGGTGTTCGACTGGGCGCCGGGGTTGCAGCCGGGCTTCCCGGCAAGCAAGATTGTCGTTGCCGGTTTGATCGCGCTCGTTGTCTTCTTCGTGCTCTATCATTTCTTCCGCACCGAGAAGGGCACCGCCGTCCGTGCCGTCGGCGCCAACCCTGATATGGCCGAAGCGCAAGGCATCAACGTCTGGCTGGCGACGATCGGCGGTGTCGGGCTTGCCGGCGCGTTTTCCGCAGGCAGCGGTGCGCTGATGGTGCAGTCGCAGGGCTTCGCCGACGTCAACATGGGCCTCGGCATCCTGATCAACGGCCTTGCGGCGCTCATGATCGGCGAGGCGATCGTCGGCAAGCAAAGCGTGCTGCGCCAGCTCGCGGCCCCCTTTGTCGGTGCGATCGTCTACTACCAACTCGTTTCCTTCTGCCTGGCGGCCGGTATGCCACCGCCGGACCTGAAACTTGCGACCGGCCTGTTCGTTCTCGCCATGCTGGCTCTTCCGAGCCTCAAGCGAAGCCGCGGACCGGCACCTGCCCGCGAAACCGTTCGCGAATAGATGAGGACCACCTTCATGAATGCAGTTCCTGATTTTGCTGCGATCGAGGCGATGGATGCGGCCGATGTGCTGCGTCCGATGCGCGAGCGTTTCATCTTGCCGCCGAACCTGATCTACCTGGACGGCAACTCGCTTGGCGTCGCCTCGACCGCCGCTTTCGACGAACTTCGCAAGGCCGCGACCGAGGAATGGGGGCAGGATCTCATCCGCAGCTGGAACACGGCCGGGTGGTTCGAGATGCCGCTTGCGCTCGGTGACCGGGTCGGGCGGCTGATCGGGGCGGCCGCCGGCCAGACTGTCGTTTGCGATACGACGTCGATCAACATCTACAAGGCCCTGCACGCGGCCGTGGCGCTGCGGCCCGATCGCTCTGTCATCGTCAGCGAAGGCGGCAGTTTCCCGACGGACCTCTACATGGCCGAGGGCGTGGTTTCGACGCGCTCGGGCGCTTCGTTGCGGCTCGAAGGGGTCGATGCGCCCGATATCGAGGACCTGATCAACAGCGACGTTGCCGTGGTTCTGGTCAACCATGTCAACTACAAGTCCGGTGAACTGCGCGACATGGCGGCGCTGACACGCAAGGCGCATGAGCATGGCGCGCTGGTCATCTGGGATCTCTGCCATACCGCCGGCGCCCTGCCTGTCGATCTCGATGGCGCCAATGTCGATTTTGCCGTCGGCTGCACCTACAAGTACCTGAACGGCGGTCCTGGCGCGCCTGCCTTCATCTATGCCGCGACCCGTCATCACGGCGATATCCGCCAACCGCTCACCGGCTGGTGGGGCCATGCCCGCCCCTTCGCCTTCGAGAAGCACTATGCGGCCGGCGAGGGCATCCGTCGTTTCCTCTGCGGCACGCAGCCGATCCTGTCGCTGCGGGCGCTGAAGGGCGCGCTCGACGTCTGGGACGAAGTCGACATGAACCAGTTGCGCGAGAAGAGCATCCGGCTCACCGATCTCTTCATCACGCTCGTCGAGGCGAAATGCGCTGCCTACGGCCTGGAACTCGAGAGCCCGCGCGACGGGACAAAACGCGGAAGCCAGGTTTCGTTCAGCCATCCGAACAGCTACGAGATCATGCAGGCGCTCATTGCCCGTGGCGTCATCGGCGATTTCCGCGCCCCCACGACGATGCGCTTCGGCTTCACGCCGCTCTATGTGAGCTATGCCGATGTTTGGCGGGCGGTCGGAATCCTTGAAGAGATCCTTCTCACGGGCGCATGGCAGGACGCGCGCTTTGCGGTCCGCGCAGCCGTGACCTGATCTCGATGGTGGACTGCGGGCGGTCTGCCGTCCGGAGTCGAAAGCCGAGTCATAGGTCGCGATCCGCACGCCCGAACGCGTGAGGCAGACAGGAGACTTCGCAATGACTGCGCCGCAGCGCCCGACACCGGACGAAATCGCGGACGCTCGCGGCCGCATCGCTCCCCACTTCGCGCGAACCCCGCTGGTGCGGCTCGACCTTGGGTTCCCGGACCGCCAGATCTTTCTGAAACTGGAGACGCTCTCTCCGATCGGCGCCTTCAAGCTTCGCCCGGCGCTGAACGCACTCTTGTCGCGTGATCCGGCCGATCTGCAAAACGGCATGGCCGTCACCAGTTCCGGCAACATGGCCTATGGCATGGCCTGGGCCGCCCGCCTCATCGGTGTGCCGATGGTGGCCTACATGTATCGCGGCGCGCCGCAGACGAAGATCGACGGCGTGCGCGAGCTTGGCGGCGAGGTGCGCTTCGTCAGTACCGCGACCTGGTGGGACTACATTACCGATGCGGCCCGTCCGGATGCGCCGGAACTGCTGATCAATCCGGTGACCGATCAGGCGGTGCTTGCCGGCAACGGCTCCATCGGCATGGAAATCATCGAGGACTTGCCCGATGTCGACGTGGTGCTCACCCCCTATGGTGGCGGCAGCATGACGACCGGGGTCGCAAGCGCTGTCAAGGCCACTTCCGACCGTTGCCGTGTCTTCGCCGCCGAGGATGACAGCGCCGCTCCGGTTTCGGCGGCACTTGCGGCGGGACGGATCGTGACGATCGAGACCCGCCCGTCGTTCATCAAGAGCATCGGCGCGCCATCGCTTGTGCCGCAGCTTTGGCCAGTGGCACGGGAACTCATCGACGGGGCGATTGCCGTCAGCCCGGCCCAGGTGACCGATGCGATGCGGCTTCTGTTCAAAAAGGCCAAAGTCGTCGCCGAGGGGGCAGGGGCCGCCTCGCTCGCCGCCGCGATCTCGCGGCCCGACCTGACCGGAAACATCGTCTGCGTCATCTCGGGCGGCAACATCGACGCGGCTGCCTATTCCGTGGTCCTTGGCGGCGGCATTCCCTCGGCCTGAACGGCAAGCTCAGACGCCGAGATAGCGGTCCTGAAGTGCCGGTGTCAGCGCTGCCGGCGATCCTTCGAACACCGTCGCACCCTTTTCCAGGACGAAGCAGCGGTCGGCCACCGGAAGCAATTCCGAAAGCGTCTTGTCGACGACGAGGATCGATTGGCCGGCGACCTTCAGCGTGCGGATCGCCGACCAGATGTCCTGCCGGATCACCGGCGCAAGCCCCTCGGTTGCCTCGTCGAGAATGATCAGGCTAGGATTGGTCATCAGCGCCCGGCCGATGGCAAGCATCTGCTGCTCGCCGCCCGAAAGCGTGTTGGCATATTGGTCACGCCGTTCGCCGAGACGGGGGAAGAGCGCGACCACTTTCTCGAAGGTCCACTCGCTGCCGCGGGCCGTGGCAACCAGGTTCTCCATGACGGTGAGATTGGGAAAGCAGCGCCGTCCTTCGGGCACGAGGCCCAGGCCGAGTCTCGCTATCCGGTGCGGTCGCATGCCCGAGATCACCTTGCCGGCGAAGCTGATCGCGCCGGAGCGCGGCCGCACGAGGCCGAGGATCGAGTTGATCGTCGTCGTTTTGCCCATGCCGTTGCGGCCCATGAGCGCGACCACCTCGCCCTCCCGCACATCGAGATTGACGCCGAAGAGTGCCTGCGATGCGCCGTAGAAGGTTTCGAGACCTTTCAGTTCGAGCAGGCTCACGCGGCTTCTCCCAAATAGGCGCGGCGAACGTCCGGATCGCTGCGGATTTCATCGACCGTGCCTGTTGCGATGATGCGGCCATAAACGAGCACGGAAATGCGATCCGCAAGCGCAAAGACCGCGTCCATGTCGTGTTCCACCAGCAGCATCGGCGCTTCATGGCGCAAGCCGTCGAGCAACGTCGTCAGCCGCTTGGAACCTTCCGGCCCCATGCCGGCCATCGGTTCATCGAACAGAAACGCCTTCGGCGAAAGCGCCAGCGCGATGGCGATTTCGAGCTGTCGGCGCTCGCCGTGGGAAAGCTCTGCCGCCGGCACATGGGCGCGCGCGGCGAGGTCCACACGCTCGAGCATCGCCATTGCCGGCTCGGTCAGGTCCCTATCGCTCGTAACCTGGCGGAAGAAGCGGAAGCTGCTGCCTTGCCGCGCCTGCACCGCCAGCATGACGTTGCGAAGCGCTGAGAACTCCTGCGCCAGCGACGAAATCTGGAAGCTGCGCGCAAGGCCGAGCCTCGCGCGGGCTGCCATGTCGAGCCCGCTGATATCCTCGCCGAGAAAGCGGATGCTGCCGCTGTCGGCCTTGAGCGAACCGGCGATCTGGTGGATCAGCGTGCTTTTTCCGGCACCGTTCGGACCGATCAGCGCATGGATCTGTCCCGGACGAAGCTCAAGGCTGACCCCGTCGGTCGCCTTGAGGGCGCCGAAGGATTTGCGGAGATCGCGGATTTCGAGAACAGGCTCAGACATGGCGCGGCTTTCCGGAGAGAAGGCCCAGCAGCCCGCCGCGTGCAAAAAGCACGATGCCGAGCAGGATGAGGCCGAGGAAGAACTGCCAGCGCTCGGTGATACCGCCGAGCACATATTCGAAGAAGACGAAGATCATCGCGCCGGCGACGGGGCCGAACAGGCGGCCCTTGCCGCCGAGGATGATCAGCACGATCAGTTCGCCCGACATGTGCCAGGAGAGCATGGAGGGCCCGACGAAGCGATTGAGGTCGGCATAGAGCGCGCCGGCAAATCCGGTGATCATGGCCGAGGCGGCAAACGCGACGAGCCGGATATTGAAGGGCGCGATGCCGACGGCGGCAAGGCGGATTCCATTCTGTCTCGCCGCCTGCAGGGCGCTGCCGAAGCGCGAACCCTCGACCACGCGGAACAGGAGAAGTGCGGCCATGAGTGCCGCATAGCAGATCAGGAAATAGGGCAGGGGCTTGGCGGTGTTGACGCCGGGAAAGGCGTTGCGCACCGACATCGAGAGACCATCTTCGCCGCCATAGGCCGGCCAGGAGATCGCGAAATAGTAGATCATCTGCGCGAAAGCGAGCGTGATCATGATGAAATAGACGCCTGATGTGCGTAGGCTGATCGCGCCGATCGGCAGCGCGATGAGGCCGGCAACCGCCACGGCCGCTATCCAGATGAGCGGCATCGACGTTGTCGCCGGAATGCCGGCAAACAGCGGCTCGCCATTGAAGGCGTGGGTGGCGAGGATGCCGGCGACATAACCGCCAAGGCCGAAGAAGGCTGCGTGGCCGAAGGACAGCAGCCCGCCGGACCCGAGCGCCAGGTTGAGGCCGACGGCGGCAAGCGCCAGGACGACGACGCGGGTCGCGAGCGTCACATAGAAGGGTTCGCCCATGCCGGCGGCGACAAGCGGTGCGCCGAGAAGCAGAAGGGCAAGCAGCAGGTTGACCGTGGTTTCGCGGCTCATCTTGACCTCACGACTGTGCCGAAAACAGGCCGCTCGGCCGGAAAGCGAGGATGAGGGCCATGACCACATAGATCAGCATCGAAGCGAGCGCCGCGCCAATCGTAGTCGCCTGCGATGCGGGCATGGTGAGCGCCAGGACCGATGGGAGCAGGAAGCGGCCCATCGTGTCGACGACGCCGACGATGACAGCGCCGACAAGCGCGCCCTTGATGGAGCCGATGCCGCCGATGACGATGACGACGAAAGCGAGGATGAGCACCGGCTCGCCCATGCCGACCTGCACCGACTGCAGCGCGCCGACCAGGGCGCCGGCAAGACCCGCGAGTGCCGCGCCGAGCGCAAAGACGACCGTGTAGAGCGTGCCGATGTCGACGCCGAGCGCGCCGATCATCTCGCGGTCGGATTCGCCCGCGCGGATGCGCATGCCGAGCCGCGTCCTGGCGATCAGCAGATAGAGACCGATGGCAACCGCGATGCCGACACCGATGATCGCCAGCCGATAGAGCTGGTACTGGCCGCCGCCGGGCAGAGGCACCGCGCCCTGCAGCATGGGCGGTATGTCGAGATAGAGCGGGAAGGAGCCGAAGAGCCAGCGCGCGCCCTCGGACAGGATCAGGATCAGTGCGAAGGTGGCGAGCACCTGGTCGAGATGGTCACGATCATAGAGCCTGCGGATGACGGCAACCTCGATGATTGCACCGACGCCCGCGGCTGCCGCAAGACTGGCGATCAGGCCGATCCAGAAGGAGCCGGTGGCGGCGGCGACCGTGGCGCAGGCGAAGGCGCCGATCATGTAGAGCGAGCCGTGGGCAAGGTTGATCAGGCCCATGACCCCGAAAATCAGGGTCAGGCCGGCGGCCATTAGAAACAGCATGACGCCGAGCTGTAGCCCGTTGAGCAGTTGTTCGATCAGGAGTGCGGTGAACAAGAGGTCGGTCCAAGCTTGATGTCGGGATGACGCGGGTCATCGACCGGATGGCGGCGTCACGGCCGCGCATCCGGGCAACGACGGGTGCGAGCGTTACATGCTGCACTTGTCGGCGTAGGCGTCCTTGTGGTCTTCGAAGGCGGTGGCGATGATCTTGTTGGTCAGGACGCCATCGTCTTCCTTCACCACCTCACGAACGTAGATGTTCTGGATCGGGTGGTTGTTGTTGTTGAAGGTGAACTTGCCGCGCACCGACTTGAAGTCCGCCGCCTTGAGCGCCGCGCGGAAGGCGTCCTTGTCCTTGACGCTTGCCTTCGATAGCGCGGCGAGGATCAGGTTTGCTGTATCCCAGCTTTGTGCGGCGTAGATCGAGGGCAGGCGCTTGTACTCGGCCTTGAAGGCCTCCACGAACTTCTTGTTGGCTTCGTTGTCGAGGTCCTTGGACCAGGTCGCTGAGTTCTTGACGCCAAGGGCAGCGTCGCCGATCGCCGGCAGGACGTCCTGGCTGAAGGAGAAGCCCGGGCCCATGACCGGGATGTTCACGCCCGACTGCGCATATTGCTTCATGAAGGCGATGCCCATGCCGCCGGGCAGGAAGAAGTAGACGGTATCGGCGCCGGAGGCGCGGATCTGGGCGACTTCGGCGGCATAATCCGTCTGGCCGACCTGCGTGTAGATCTCGCCGGCAAGAGCGCCCTTGTAGTAGCGCTTGAAGCCGGTCAGCGCGTCTTTGCCGGCCGGATAGTTGGGCGCCAGGATGAAGGCGTTCTTGTAGTCCTTGTTGGCGTATTGCCCCATCGCCTCATGGAAATTGTCGTTCTGGTAGGCGACGTTGAAATAGTTCGGGTTGCAGTTCGCACCGGCCAGTGCCGAAGGACCGGCATTCGGTGAGAGATAGATCACGTCCTGCGCGACCGCGTTCGGCACGACCGCCATGGCGAGATTCGACCAGATGATGCCCGTCATCAGGTCGACCTTGTCGCCCTGGATCATCTTCTCGGCGATCTGAACCGCAAGTTCCGGCTTCTGGGCATCGTCCTCGATCACCAGCTCCACGTCCTTGTTGCCCGACTGTTTGATTGCCAGCGTGAAGGCGTCGCGCATGTCGATGCCGAGGCCGGCGCCGCCGCCCGAAAGCGTGGTGATGACGCCGATCTTCACCGGCTCGGCATGGGCAAGGCTCGACGTCGCAAGCGAGAGGCCAAGAAGGCTCGCTGCCAGAATGCGGTTCATGCTGTTCTCCTCCTAATAGGTTCCCTTATGAGTTGTGTTCTATCAGAGACCCGTGCGCACGTGCCAGAGCTCTGGGAAGAGTTCCACTTCGAGCATCTTCTTCAGATAGGACGCGCCGGATGTACCCCCGGTTCCGCGCTTCAGGCCGATGATGCGCTCGACCGTCGTGACGTGATTGAAGCGCCATCGGCGGAAATAGTCCTCGAAATCGACCAGCTTCTCGGCGAGTTCATAGAGCATCCAGTAGCGCTCCGGGTCGCGGTAGACGGTCTGCCACGCCGCAAAGACCTTGTCGCTTTCCACGCGCGTTTCGCGCCAATCGGTCTTGCTCGTTTCGTCCCCGACGTCGAAGCCGTTGCGCGAAAGCAGCCGGATCGCTTCGTCGTAGAGCGACGGCGCGGCCAGGATCGCCTCGAGCTTTTCCATGATGTCGGGACGGTGCGCGTGTGGGCCGAGCATGGCGACGTTGCGGTTGCCGGCGAGAAATTCGATCGCCCGGTATTGCCACGACTGGAAGCCGGAGGATTGGCCGAGCGATTCGCGGAACGTGGTGTATTCGCTGGGCGTCATCGTGCGCAGCACGTCCCAGGCGCTGTTCAACTGTTCGAAGATGCGCGCCACGCGCGTCAGCATCTTGAAGGCGGGTTCCAGCCGGTCGTCGCGGATCGAGCGGACTGCGGCGTTGATCTCGTGCAGCGCGAGCTTCATCCAGAGCTCCGACGTCTGATGCTGGATGATAAACAGCATCTCGTCATGGGCCTTGGAAAGCGGCTCCTGTGCGTCCAGCACCTTCTCCAGCATGAGATAGTCGCTGTAGGACATGCGTCCCTTGAACGACATCTGGGCGCCTTCTTTCGAAGGATCGTATGATTTGCTCATGGTTTTAGTTCTCCGAGCGCAATCGGAACCGCTGGATCTTGCCCGTGGCTGTCTTCGGCAGGCTCTCCAGGAATTTGACCGATCGCGGATATTTGTAAGGCGCGATCGTCGCCTTGACATGATCCTGCAGGCGCTTGATCGTCGCGTCGTCGGCCGAGACGCCTGAAATCAACACGACATAGGCTTCGACGATCTGGCCGCGTTCGGCATCGGGGGCACCGACGACGGCGCATTCCGCGACTTCCGGGTGCGAGATCAACGCCGCCTCGACCTCGGGGCCGGCGATGTTGTAGCCGGCGGTAACGATCATGTCGTCCGAGCGGGCGGCGAAATGGAAGAAGCCGTCTTCGTCCTGGTAGAAGGCGTCGCCGGTCAGGTTCCAGCCGTCGCGGACATAATCGCGCTGGCGGGCGTCCGCCATATAGCGGCAGCCGGTCGGGCCGCGCACCGCGAGCTTGCCGACCGTACCGCGAGGGACCTCCCGCATCTCGTCATCGACGATCCGGGCTTCGTAGCCACCGACCGGCTTGCCGGTCGAGGCGGCCTTGCGGTCTTCGAAGCGGTTGGAAATGAAGATATGCAGCATCTCTGTCGCGCCGATCCCGTCGAGGATCGGCTTGCCGGTTTTTTCCGTCCACTCCTCGAAGACAGGCCCCGGCAGCGTTTCGCCCGCCGAGATCGCTACCCGGAGCGACGAAAGGTCGGCACCGTTGTCCATCGCCTTCATCATCGCCCGATAGGCGGTCGGAGCGGTAAACGAGATCGTTGCTTTGTACTTCTCGATGATCTCCACCATGTTGGCGGGCGTCGCGTGCTCGAGCAGCGTTGCCGCCGCGCCGAAACGCAAGGGGAAGATGGCAAGGCCGCCGAGACCGAAGGTGAAGGCGAGCGGCGGTGAGCCGACGAAGACATCGTCGGGTGTCACCCCGAGCACCTCCCTGGCATAGCCGTCGGCAATAACAAGGAGATCGCGATGGAAGTGCATGGTTGCCTTCGGGACCCCTGTCGTGCCCGAGGTGAAACCGAGAAGGGCGACGTCGTCACGACCGGTGTGTACCGCTTCGAAGACCACAGACTTGTCGAGCGCAATGCGGTCGAGTTCGGCGTCGTGGTTTGCTGTCCCGTCGAAGCCGACGACCTGCTTCAGGTAGCGACTGTCCTTGGCGCAGGCGATCATCTCGTCCATCAGGCGGGTATCGCAAAGCGTCAGGCTGACCTCTGCCTTGTCGACGATCTTGGTCAGTTCGCCGGCTCTGAGCATCGGCATGGTGTTGACGACCACGGCGCCGGCCTTGGTGGCCGCCAGCCAACAGGCGACCATGGCCGGATTGTTGGCCGAGCGGATGAGCACACGGTGTCCAGGCTTCACGCCGTAGTTTTCGACGAGGGCATGGGCGAGCCTGTTCGTCCAGTCGGACAGCTCCTTGTAGGTTCGCCGGCGCCCGTTGCCGATCAGCGCGGTATGGTCGCCAAAACCCTTGGCGACCATGGCATCCGTCAATTCGACGGCGGCGTTGAGATGGTCCGGGTAGTCGAAGTCTTCGAGACGGAATTCCGGCCATTCTTCCGGTGGCGGCAGATGGTCGCGTGTGAACGTATCGACGTGCGAAGTCGGTCCAAGCATATGGCGGCTGTTCCCTTGTTCAGTTTCTGCCCGTTGTCCAGGCATTTTCAAAGCCGGCTAAAGTTCTGGTCGTCGCGCGGAGCCCTGCCGTGCGAACAGACGCCAAGCCTCGCCGCATCGTCGTCGTTGGGCGCATGCCGTCGCTAGGGCGGCTCCAGTGATCGTGATGGGCACAGCGAGACCTCCACTTCTCGGCTGAACATGGGGCAGCATCGCACCAGTCCAAAATTATTTCAAGCCTAAAGTTTTTTTGAATGACGCATTGCGTTTCTTGATGGGGCAGGCGATTTCTATGCGTGGGGAGACATCGAAGGGAGGATTGCATCGATGCTGGAACACCGTGTTTCCGATTGGAACGACGCCTATGCCAATGGCGTGAACATTGCGCGGGGCGACCGGTGGCCGCAGGCATGGGTTGGGCCGGCGGAGGCATTCCGCAATGCGCTTTCGGCATCAGGGCTGGCGAAACTCGACCTTGCCTATGGCGAGCGATCCAGAAATCGCATGGACCTTTTCTTCCCCGATGGCGCGGCGAAAGGCCTGGTCGTCTTCGTGCACGGTGGATTCTGGCTGCAGCTCGACAAGAGCTTCTGGTCGCATCTCGCCGCAGGCGCTGTCGCCAGCGGTTACGCCGTCGCCATGCCGTCCTACACGCTCTGCCCGGAGATCCGTATCACCGGGATCGTCGAGGAAGTCGCCGCGGCAATCGGTGAGGCAGCAAAGCTGGTCGAAGGGCCGCTGATGCTGACAGGCCATTCGGCTGGCGGCCATCTCGTCAGCCGAATGATCACGGCGACCGCGCCGCTCTCGCCGGATGTCCAGGGACGCGTCCGCAACGTCGTCTCGATCTCGGGTGTGCATGACCTGCGGCCGATCATGTCGACCGGGATGAACGAGAAGCTTGCGATCGATGAGGCGGAGGCTCTTTCGCAAAGCCCGGCGCTGCTGCGGCCGATGCGGGATACCCGCATCACCTGCTGGGTCGGCGGCGGCGAGCGCGCCGAGTTCCTGCGCCAGAATGCCCTGCTTGCCAATATCTGGACGGGACTGGGTGCAACCACGGCCGCCATCGTCGAACCGGACAGGCACCACTTCAACGTCATCGACGGCCTTGCCGACGCCGGGCATCCGCTGACGCGAACCCTGCTTTCGGTGTGAAGCGCTGTGCCGGACCAAGGGCGGGTGGTTGCGAAATCCGGGTCGCCCTTCTGGCTCGCCCTCGAAATGTCATCGAGAGGTGCCATAACACCCTAGGGTTATTGGCATAGCCCTCGGTTTCCCCGACGCTTCCAGTCTGTTCGTTGGAGGAGGGGAACATGACACAAAACATTAAACTCGATCGAACCCTTGGTCTGTGGTCCGTGGTGCTGTTCGGGCTTGCCTACATGACGCCGATGATCGTGTTCGGCACGTTCGGGGCGCTGGCCTCGGCAAGCCAGGGCACGACGGCGATGGCCTATTTCATCGCGGCGCTTGCAATTTTCCTGACGGCCGCGAGCTACGGGATCATGGCGAAGGTCTATCCGGTCGCCGGATCCGCCTACACCTACGCCCGCAAGTCGCTGAATTCCGGTGCAGGCTTCCTCGTCGGTTGGGCCGTGCTGCTCGACTATTTCTTCCTGCCGATGGTGATCTGGCTGATCGGCGCCGCCTATCTGGGTTCCGCCTTCCCGGCCGTACCGGCCTGGCTGTGGATCGTCGGCTTCATTGTGCTGACGACGGCGGTAAACGTCATCGGCATCGCTTTCGCCAACCGGGTGAACGTTGTGCTGATGCTGGTGCAGCTCACCGTGCTGATCGCCTTCGTCGCGCTGGCAGCACGCTATGTCGTTGCCATCAATGGCGTCGGTGGGCTTGCGTCGGTGCGGCCATTCTTCGAAGCGAATGTGCCGTTCAGCGCCTCGGTCGCCGGTGCGGCAATCGCGGCCTATTCTTTCCTGGGCTTCGACGCCGTCTCAACCCTGACGGAAGAGACGCGTGACCCAACCCGCACGATGCCGAAGGCGATCATGATCATCGCGGTGATCGGCGGGATCATCTTCACCGGTTCGGCCTATGTGACGCAGCTCGCCCATCCCGGCGGCGAATTTACCTCTGTGGATTCCGCTGCGTCGGAAATCGCTCTGATGATCGGCGGCGATATCTTCGTGACCCTGTTCCTCGCCACGCTCGTGGTTGCCCAGTTCACCTCGGGGCTTGCGGCACAGGCGAGCGTCGGTCGGCTGCTTTTCGCCATGGGCCGCGACGGCGTGTTGCCGATGGGGATCTTCGGCAAGCTGCATGAGAAATGGCGCACGCCGGTGTTCAACCTCGTGCTCGTCGGCATCGTCGGCCTGCTTGCGCTCACACTCGACGTGACGACCTCGACGTCCTTCATCAATTTCGGCGCATTCCTCGCCTTCACCGCCGTCAATGTCTCGGTGATCGCGCTCTATCTGCAGGGCAACGCAATCGTCCGGCCGCTTGGCGCGCTGCTGGGGCTTGTCGTTCCGGCTGTCGGCGCGGTCTGCGACCTGTTCCTGCTGTGGAATCTCGATGGCCACGCCAAGCTCCTGGGTATCATCTGGCTGGCCATTGGGGTGTGTTATCTCGCCTACCTCACCCGGTTCTTCCAGTCAGCGCCGCCGGAAGTGGAGTTCGTCGAATGATCAGCGGCGGCTGAGGAAGAGATGGAAGAGCTCCGCCTGGCTGGAAATGGAGAGCTTGGCATAAGCCTGGCGACGATGGACCTTGACCGTATTCGGCGAGAGGCCGAGCGTCGCTGCGATGGAGTAGGTCGAGTGACCCTTGAGGATCAGGGTCACGATCTCCAGCTCCCGTTTCGAGAGCAACGGGTGGCTGATCGTCGCCGCGGCGTCATCCTCCTCGCGGGGCGGGTCGAACCGCGCGCGCCAGTGCCGTTCGGCGAGTGCCCGCACGATCGGCGCAGCACTTTCCAGCCGGGCGATGTCACGGCGGGAGAAGCCGGGCACGTCGCCGATGCGCGAGAGCGACAGCACGGCATCGACATGCGGAAGCTTCAAAATGAAGCCGATCTCATCGACGATGCCGGTCGCCTGGTAGTGGCGGCGGAAGTATTCCGTCTCGGTGAAGCGGTCCGGCGCCAACCGTCGCATCACCAGGACGCCGCCGTCGAGTTTTGCGTTGCGGACAGCATCGTAGAACGGGTCGAGGATATAGGCGCCGGCAAGGTAGTGATCGACGATGGTGACGCGGTCGCCGACGATGCGCTCGTTATGGAGATCGAAGGCCTTGCCGCCTGGCGAATAGGCAAAGCCGTTCATCATTTCGAAGGCGACGAGTTGCCGAAGCGCGCGCTCCAGGGTTTCCGGGAAGCCGGGCTCGCCGAGGTTCGATATGGCCTCTGCGAGCCCGGCGTTCCAGGCATCGATATAGGCGCTCGCTCCGCCGGATGTTGCTGCCACGTCCATTCCCCACCTGTCGAAGACAAGACCTAGCACGGAGTCCGCAGTCATGCAGACGGTTTCTCGCACCCTTGCGCCCACGCATCCGCTCGACCTGCCCGCAACGGAGATCGCTGCCGGCATCCGCGCCCGCCATTTTTCGGCTGAAGCGGTCGTTGTCGAATCGCTGCGCCGCGCGAAAGTCGTCAATCAGACGCTGAACGCATTCACGCTGCTGCGGGAGGAGGCGGCAATCGCATCGGCGCGGGCGGCTGACGAACGCGTCGCAACCGGCGGTGACACGCCCGCTCTTCTCGGCGTCCCCTTCGCCGCCAAGGACCTGACACCGACCAAAGGCGATCTCACCACGCTCGGCTCCTGGACGCGTGGAAATTGGATTCCAACGGAGACGGCGCTGTGCATCGAGCGGCTGGAGGCTGCCGGCGCGATCCTGATCGGCAAGACGACGACGCCGGAATTCGCCCATTCCAGTTTCACGTCGAGCCCACGCTGGGGCGTGACCCGCAGTCCCTGGAATCCGGAGCGAACCTCCGGCGGCTCCTCGGGCGGATCAGCGGTCGCTGTCGCGACCGGCGTGGTTCCCTTCGCCGAAGGCACGGACATGGGCGGGTCGGTGCGCATTCCTGCAGCACTTTCGGGCGTCGTTGGCCTCAAGCCCAGCCTGGGGCGAATTCCGATGACCATCCTGCCGAGCGTCTTCGACAACATATCCCATTTCGGCCCGCTGGCGCGCACCGTCAGCGATGCTGTCGCTTTCATGGCAGCGGCTGCCGGCCCCGATGATGCGGATATCGCCTCGTTGCCGCTCTCCTTCGCGGCCGACCGGGCAAGAGCAGGCTCACTTGCGGGCCGGCGCTTCGCCCTTTCGCTGGACCTTGGCTACTACAGCGTCGATGCCTCCGTGCAAGCCGCGATCCTTGCGGCGGTCGAGCAGCTTCGTGCGGCTGGCGCCACGGTGGAACCCGTGGACATCGGCTGGTCCCGCGCCGTCAACGACCAGTGGTACGATCTCTGGTGCGTGTTCATGGCCGCATTTTTCGGCGACGCGATCGATGGCTACCGCGAGCGCATGGACCCGATCGTCGTCGAGCTCATCGAACGCGGGCTTTGTATGAATGCTACAGTCTACAAACGGGTGGAACTGCTCCGGACTGCGATGTGGCGTGATCTCGCCATGATCCTCGCCCGCTACGATGCGCTGCTCTGCCCGACTTGCGCGGTCACGGCCCCCTCGGCTGACGCGGACGACAACGACTACATTGCCGATACGCCGGACGGGCGCTTTCGCGGGCTGGACATGACCTGCCCGTTCAACCTGCTGCCGCAGTGTCCAGCCCTGTCGGTGCCTGTCGGCCTCGCCAATGATGGCCTCCCAGTCGGCCTGCAGATGGTCGGTCGCCGCTACGCCGATGAAGACGTGCTGTCGCTCGGCGGTGCCATCGAGAGCGTGTTGCAGGCTTCGGGTCTTGCGGTCGGCCGGGCGGAGCGGTGGCGCTGGTAACGTGCGCGCCGCCGACGATCGGCCGGCTCCGACCCCTCAAAGCAGCAGGAGCTTCCTCAGCACCGAAACGACTTCCACGGCTTGCTTTTCGGCGATGTCACATCGGGCGATGAACTGGAATTAATTAAATCAATTGCTTGATTGTTGTTGTACCGGCGTGTTCCGCGAATGCGAAGCTCGGTATCGAAGAATCCGCCGATCGCGCGAGGGGCGGTCACCTCGCACTGACCGGCTAGTGAGCCACGCCATGACTTGGTGTCAGCGAATGAAGATCAGCGCCATGCCGAGGACGACGAGGGCAGCACCGGCCCAGGCGCCGGCGGCAGGCCGTTCGCCCGTCCTCAGCCACAGCATCGGCAGGATCATGACCGGCGAGGTCGCGGACAAAGTCGATACGATGCCCACCTTGCCGCCCGAGAGCGCGAAGAGCAGCAGCGTCATCCCCATGCCAAGAGCGAGGACCCCGGTCAGCGCGGTCATTGCGGCAACCTTCAAGGTCAGCGGCGCCCTCGGCTTGACCGATGGAATGGGCAGCTGGATCAGGATGCTCAGGCAGAAGGCGGCAATGCCGACACGCAGCATGGAGGCGACAAAAGGATCGATGCCGGCGGCCATGACCGGTCGTACGATGATCGAGCCGATCGCCTGGCCGGTGGCGGCGCCAAGACCGAGCAGGACGCCGATCGAAAGCGGCCCCTTGACCTTTTCCCATTCGTGCATCTGCGCCCGGCGCTTGCCGAAGAGAATGGCGAGGAACACGCCGGTGGCCGTCAGCGCGATGCCTCCAATCGCGGTTGGTGACAGCGCTTCGCCAAGCACCAGCCAGCCGAGCAAGGCGGTGATCGGCGCGTTGAGGGCGAAGAGGATGCCGGAGCGGCGCGGACCGAGCCGGTTGAGCGCGGCAAAGAGCAGCGTGTCGCCGATGAAAATGCCGATCAAGCCGGACAAAAGCAGCGGCGTGAGGCTTGTCGCATCCAGCCCACGCCACGCCCCGGTGGCGAGCACATAGATTGCCAGAAGTCCCGTGACGAAGATCTGCCGAAGGCGGTTGAAGGCGGGTGCGCCGAGGTGGCCGGCCGGTCCGGCCGAGATCAACCCCGTCAGGGCCCAGCAGGTCGCGGCCCCCAGCGCGGCGAGTTCATGAATTGGCATGATATTCCGATCGGTAGACTGCGGCCCCGAAGGAGCTCTCCTCGGCCTCCGTTAAAGCTTGAGCGAACGGCATTCGTCCAGCGCTTTTTCAGCCGCATCAACAGGGCGCTTCGTGCCGGGCGGCAGACGGTGCAACAGCGCTCATCATGGTCGTCTTGTGCCCACAGGCGATATGTCCAAGGGCCCACGCGCCGACGTTGATTCCGAATGAATTTTTCAGCACTTTTCGCCAGGCGATTGGAACGCCTGAAGCCGGCTGCCGTTAGGTTGGACATCAAAGGAATCCGCCATGAAAAAGCTCCTGATTGCCCTTCTGGTCTTCGGAGCGCTCGCGGCCGCGGGCGGCCTGAGCCTCGGCTATCTGTCGCGACGGGAGGCTACGGTGCCGATTGAAAAGACCTACGGTCCCGATCCGGTCCTGGTCGAACCAAAGGTGGAGCTCGTGCCATCCGTCGCTGTCGCGGAAGCCACGCCCTGGCCTGCAGGCATGATGCCATCGGCCGCGCCGGGCCTTGCCGCCAAGGAATTTGCGGGCGGCTTCGATCATCCCCGCTGGCTGCACGTGCTGCCGAATGGCGATGTGCTGGTCGCAGAAAGCAATGCGCCACCCCAACCCGACCCCGGCTTTTCGGTGCGGGCCTTTGCTGCTCAGCTCATCCAGGGCAGGGCCGGCGCCCGAAGTAAGAGCGCCAATCGCATATCGTTGTTGCGCGACGCGGACGGTGACGGCGTGGCGGAAACGAAAACGCCCTTCATCACCGGGCTCAATTCACCGTTCGGTATGACATTGCTCGACGGTAAGCTCTACGTAGCCAATGCCGATGCGATCGTGGCCTTTCCCTATCAGGAAGGCGCGACCGAGATTACGGCGCCCGCAGAGAAGATTGTCGACCTACCCGCGGGCCGCAACCATCACTGGACGAAGGACGTCATCGCCAGCCCGGACGGGACCAAGCTTTACGTCACGGTCGGCTCCAATTCCAACGTCGGCGAAACCGGCATGGAGGAGGAAAGGGGACGCGCCGCGGTGCACGAGATCGACCTTTCCACCCGGCAGATGCGGCCGTTCGCATCCGGACTTCGCAATCCCAACGGCCTCTCATGGCAGCCGGATAGCGGTGAGCTATGGGTTGCCGTCAACGAGCGCGACGAACTCGGGCCCGATCTCGTTCCCGATTACATGACCTCGGTCAAGGACGGCGCCTTCTACGGCTGGCCCTATAGCTGGTACGGGCAGCATGTCGACGAGCGGGTGAAGCCGCAGAAACCCGAACTGGTGGCGCGCGCGATCAAGCCGGACTATGCGCTCGGCCCCCACACCGCCTCGCTCGGCCTGACCTTCAACACCGGCGACCTGTTCGGCCCGGAGATGAAGAATGGCGCCTTCGTAGGCCAGCATGGCTCGTGGAACCGGATCCCGCGCAGCGGCTACAAGGTCATCTTCGTGCCTTTCAGCAACGGCAAGCCGTCCGGCCCGCCGCGGGATATCCTGACGGGTTTCCTGACCGACGACGGCAAGGCGCTCGGCCGTCCGGTCGGCGTCGCAATCGCCCGTGATGGCGCGCTGCTTGTTGCCGACGATGCCGGCAACAAGGTGTGGCGGGTCGCCCCCATGCGGTGAGCGATCTCGCGGCTTAGGGGGCACTGGGGCATTTGTGCAACTATTTGGTTGCGCATCTGTCTGTGATCCCTATACTTGCAACCAAATCGTTGCACGAAAGGAAAGCGTCATGAGCTCGTTCGATCGTATCGAGAAGGCAATCCTGTTGCGCGCGCCCATCGAGCGCGTCTGGCGGGCGATAACCGATGTCTCGGAATTCGGGCAGTGGTTCGGCGTAAAGCTGAACGAGCCTTTTGCTCCGGGGCGGGCGATAGCCGGCTCTTTTAAGGGAGAGTTCAAAGCGGAAGACATTGCGAAATATCAGGCTTCGATCGGGATCGAGCCGACACCGATCCGCCAGCCCGAGCCGAATGCCGTTTTTTGCACCGTCGAGGAAATGGATGCGCCGCGGCTTTTCAGTTTTCGCTGGATACCCTATGGCCTCGATGCCGAATGCGATCCCGCGCGGGAACCGACGACACTCGTGGAATTCCGGCTGGAAGCCGTTGCCGGGGACACACGGCTGACCGTCACGGAATCCGGCTTCGAAGGCGTGCCGGCGCATCGGCGCAAGCGCGCATTTCTCATGAATGACGGTGGCTGGAGCGCCCAGATTGAAAACATCAAGCGCCATGTCGAACACGCCTGAGCGAGAACTGGCGGGCGTCTTCGCCGCCCTGGGCGATACGACCCGCCTTGCGCTGATCACGCGGCTTTTGGCTGCCGGTGCCCTGACGGCAACCGCGCTGTCCGAGGGGCAGGCGATCACCCGGCAGGCGATCGTGAAGCACCTGCAGGTGTTGGTAGCGGCTAGGCTGGTGGTGCACGAGCGTCACGGCAAGGAGGTCCTCTACGCGGTCGATCCGCGCCGTCTCGAAGAGGCGCGCGCGTTCCTGACGGCAATCGCTGAGGGTTGGGACAAGGCGCTTGGCCGGCTCAAGTCGCTTGTCGAGGCGCCCTGACGCGAGACACCCAACCGCGCTCGGCCGCTCGGAGCAAAGTGCGTGCCCGCCGGCAACCTGGGTGACCTGGCCGGTGATCCAATCGGACGCGTCGCTGCGAAGAAACAGCACTGCGGCTGCAATTCGATGGTTGCCGACGGCCTTAGCCGTGGATGCTTTTTCGCCGACGGACCGCCTGCCGACACGCGCGGCGAGCGCCTTGCCTCGGTTCGCGAAGCCTATATCGCGCCGATCAAGGTCGAGAGCCCCCACCCGGTCGCTCCCCGCACTTGCCCGTGATCGGTCCAATCGACTGCTCCAGCAGGCTTGAAATCGAAACGCCCCGCTACAGTTGTCTCCTTTTGGTCACCGGGCGTGGGACCAATTTCACAAGCGGATTCGTGATCGCAGTCTTTAGCGGTGGTCCCCGTAGATCGCTGGCCGGGACCCGGAGTGCAGACATGAGGCAGAGTTCGTCCGGCGTCGATAGCTCCTGGATCAAGAAGGCGGATGAACTGGCGGCTCTGTTTCAGTTCACGGATGCGCTCTATCGTGCCAATTCGCTGGCCGACATTTTCGATGCCACGTTCGATGCGATCGAGCGAGCCTTGCGCTGCCGCCGCGCCTCCATCCTACTTTTCGACTCTGCGGGGGTGATGCGTTTCGTCGCTTCACGCGGGCTCTCCGAAGGCTATCGCCGGGCGGTCGACGGTCACTCACCGTGGAGGCCCGGTGACCGCGAAGCCACCCCGATTTTCGTCAGCGACATAGAGCTTGCCGAAGAGCCTCAGGCGCTCAAGGACACCATAAGGGGCGAGGGGATTCGCGCGCTCGCCTTCATTCCCTTGACCGCCAACGGCGTGGTCATTGGAAAGTTCATGACCTATCGCGAAGTCGTGCATGTCTTCACGGAGGAGGAGGCCGTCCTCTCCCTGACGATCGCTCGGCAACTGGGCTTCAGCATCGAGCGCAGACGGACCGAGGAGGCGCACCAGCGTGCCGAGGAGGGACTTCGCCGCAGCAACGAGCGGCTGCGGATCATCCTCGACAGCGCCAGCGAGTATGCGATCATCACGCTCGACGGTGCCGGACGGATCGCAAGCTGGAACAGTGGCGCCGAACGGCTGCTCGGCTATCGCGACACCGAGATCCTCGGTCAGCCGGGTGACATTTTCTTCAGCCCGCAGGACCGAGCATCGGATGTCCCCGAGCAGGAGATGCGAACGGCGCGCGAGGAGGGGCGCGCGACCAACGAACGCTGGCACTATCGCGAGGATGGATCCCGTTTCTGGGGCTCCGGCGTCATGCTTCCCGTCGAGGAGAGCGGACCGGATCGCTATCTCAAGATCTTCAGGGATCGAACCGAGGAGCGCAGAGCACAAAAGCGCCAGAAGCTGCTGATCGGTGAGCTCAACCATCGTGTGAAGAACACGCTTGCAACCGTGCAGTCCCTTGCCGAACAGACGTTGAAGAGTGCCGATAAGCCGGAAGCCTTTGCCGAAGCGTTCAACGGCCGACTGCTTGCTCTTGCCGGGGCACACGACCTGCTGACCCGCGAGGCATGGCAGGCGGTGTACCTGAACGACATCGCCCGGGCGGTTCTCGCAGCCTGGATCGAAGACGGGCGCGTGGCTCTCCACGGGCCTGCGATCCGCATCAGCCCGAAACAGGCCCTGCCGCTTTCGATGGCGTTCAACGAATTGCTGACCAATGCGATCAAATACGGTTCTCTATCGAGCCCCGGTGGCCGTGTTGCGCTGTCATGGCAATGTAGAGACGTGTGCACGGTCCGGTGGGAAGAGCGCGGAGGACCACTGGCATCGCCCCCTCAGCGGCAGGGTTTCGGGCTGCGCGTTCTCAACCGCGGCCTCGCCAACGAACTGGGACACCCCGTCGATCTCCGGTTCGAGCCGGAAGGTGTCACCTGCACGATCGCGATGGACTTCGTCGACGGTGAGCGTGCCGGCATGGACGACAAGGGGGAATGACCATGTCTGGGATATTGACGGGACGCCGGATACTTGTCGTCGAAGACGAGATGCTGGTGGCCATGTCGATCGAGGACACCTTGGTCGATGCCGGCGGCGAAGTGATTGGTCCTGCGCCAACCGTCGGGCGGGCATTGGGGTTGCTGCAGGAGGAGACGAAAATCGACGCTGTCGTGCTGGACATGAATCTCCAGGGGCACAGCGGGCTCCCGGTCGCCGACGCATGCGATGAAAGATCGATCCCGTTTCTCATATTGAGCGGCTATGGCGACACGGCCCTGAACGGCACGCACCATGCGGCCCCGATCCTTTCCAAGCCCTTCGCGAGTGCGGTGCTGGTGGAGACGCTCAAGACGCTTTTCGGAGGCAACCGCGCGTGACGGGCCCGGGTCGTACCCGGTTGCTGACACCAGCACCGATTGCGTACAGCCGGGATGAGGAACCGCATTTCATCCCGCGGAGTTTGTTCGTTGGACCCAAATGCGTTGGGTGGCCCAATGTGTCGGGTGGATTGTGATCATGAACGCGGAACGCTGGATTCATATTTGCGTCGACATGCAGCGAATGTTCAACGAGGAGACGCCGTGGCAGGTGGATTGGATGGCGACGATCTCCGACCAGGTGGTGGAGGTCGCTAGCCGCTTTCCGGATCGCACCATTTTCACCCGGTTCGTCCCGCCACATTCGCCGGCGGAAATGCCGGGCATGTGGCGGCCCTACTATGAAAAATGGCCGATGATGACCGCGACACGGCTCGATCCGGGCCTGATCAATCTCCTTCCTCCCTTGCAGCGTCTGGTGCCGCCCGCCCGTGTTCTCGACAAGCGCACCTATTCCCCCTGGTTAAGCGGCAAGCTGGAAAGCCTGCTCGCTCACCAGGATATCGGAACGATCGTGGTGACCGGCGGTGAGACGGATGTCTGCGTCCTGGCGACCGCGCTCGGAGCGATCGATCTTGGCTACCGGGTGATCCTGTTGAAGGATGCGGTCTGCAGCTCGGTCGATCAGACGCACAATGCCGCGCTCGAGCTTCTCGGCAATCGCTTTTCGGTTCAGCTGGAGATCGCAACGACCGATGAGTGGCTTGCGCAGGCGCGGGCTTAGGCGCGGCCCATTCGGGAACCTTTGAGCGCCACCCTGTTCGCCGCCCTTCAAGCCATGCTTGGTTCCCTCTCTGGCGATGCCCGGCTGGCCATCAGCCCCATGAGCCCGACACCGATGATCGCTGCCGCATAGATGTCGGTCGTAAGCTGGTAGCCCACCGCCTTCGCCAGGAAGCCGGCCAGAATTGCCGGCAGGCTGAACGCCAGATAGCTCTGGATGTAGATGGTAGACAGCAGCCCGGCGCGCTCCTCGGCTTTTGCCAGCGGCATGACCGAGCCGAGCGTGGCGAGGAAGCTCGTGCCGAAACCCATACCGGTGAGAAGCGTGCCGACGATCAGGATGGGCACATAGGCGAGATGGGTTCCGGCGACCACGGTCAGCATGCCGAATGTCGTGCTCAAGACACCGAAGGTCAGGTTTGCCTTGGGGTTGCGGGCGCGGCGAAGGAAGACGCCCAACGCGCCGGCGGCCATCAGCGCCGCGACCACGGCGCCTCCGGTGAGCGGGTTCTTGCTTCCCGTGGTGGCGGCGACAAGCGAGGGGACGAGTGAGAGGTAAAAACCCCCAAGCGCCCAGTTCGCGATATTTACGGGGGTGACGAGCGCCAGCGGCCGCTTGGCGCGCTGCGGAACGGCGATCCGCGGCATGAGCGAGGACAGCGCTCCGGGACGACGCGCGCCGGTTTCAGGGATCAGCCAGATCGCCGCCGCCTGGACTATGAAGCCGACGAACAGCAGCACATAGATGAGATGCAGCGGAAGGGGGCCGTACTGGATCAGCGCGCTGGTGCCGAGCGCCCCGACCGCCAGGCCGATCAAAGGTGCGAGCGAGTTGACCAGCTGTCCCCTGACGTGATCGACATCGACGAGCGCCGCGCCGATCGAAGCGCCGGCAACGCCGGTCGCAAGACCCTGCACGATGCGTGCTGCGATCAGCCAGCCGGTTCCGTCGGCAAGGACGAACAGAGCCATCGCTGCCATCTCGACGAGCAGCGCTGCGAAAATCACCGGCTTGCGCCCGAGATGATCCGAGATCGAACCGGCGATCAGCAATGCCACGAGAAGTGCGAAGGCATAGACCGCGAAAATAACGGTCATCTCCACCGGGCTGGCGGCGAAGTTCTCCTGGTAGAAGCGGTAAAGCGGGGTTGGGGCCGAGGAGGCGCCGAAGAATGTCGCGAGCGTGACGGCGTAGAAGGCAATGGGATTTGCCGCGCGAGTGCTCTCTCTGGATTCGGAGGATGAAGACATCTATATAACCCTTAAAGCTAAATCGTTGCGTTTCGCAGATTTAGGTATGCTTCGCGCTAAAAGCAAATAATTTGCTTTTATGTTGTTGTGAGAATTTCTGAAGCATCGGCCGCACGGCCGAAGAAAGACGGGGTTGGAGCGAATGGCGACAAAGGAAAGCCCGCGGCCGGGCGGACGAAGCGCCCGGGTTCAGGCATCGGTTCACAAGGCCGTGCAGACCTTGCTGGCGACGCTCGAGCGCACCGAGGTCACAGTTCCGCTGATCGCAGCGGAAGCGGGCGTCACGCCTTCGACCATCTATCGCCGCTGGGGCGACCTGCAGGAATTGCTCGCCGACGTCGCGGTCGAGCGGCTGCGTCCCGACATGGTGCCGGTCGACACCGGAAGTTTTGGCAGTGATCTGATGGCCTGGGCCGAGCAATATGCCGAGGAAATGTCCTCGGGGCCGGGTCGCGAAATGATCCGTGACGTGCTTGCGGCGCAGGATGGCAGCGGTGCCTACCAGTGCTGCAACTTCACCAGGCAGCAGATCGAAGTGATCGCCGAACGCGCCGAGGAGCGTGGTGAAGTCTTTACGGATGTCGAGGCCGTCATGGACGGCGTCGTCGCGCCGATCATGTACCGGATCCTCTTCGGCGGTGCGCCGGACGCGGCGCATGTCGAGCGTCTGGTGACGGCATCGCTGGCATCAAAGCCGGCGCCTTGAGGCGTAGTTGCTTCCAAGAAGCATAACACCCGCATCCCGCGTAGGTCTGGTGAGGATCCCGCAACCGGAACCTAAACCCGTTCCCGGGGTTGGAACGCCTGCTCAACACCTGTTCTGGAGGATGCGAGATGAGACCGTTCCACAAGAGTTCCCTTCTGGCTGGCCTTGCGACTATTGTGATCTTGGCCGCCGGCGGCGTTTCGGCCGAAACCCTGAAGTTCAAGGCGGACATGACGGGATCGGGTGAGGTGCCGCCGAACGAAAGCGCGGGCAAGGGCACAGGCGAGATCACCCTCGATACGACGACGAAGAAGGTGACCTGGACGGTGACCGCCGATGGCCTGTCGGGGGATGCGACCGCCGCCCATTTCCACGGTCCGGCAGCCGCGGGCGAAAATGCCGATCCGGTCGTCGACATCTCGACCTCGATGAAATCTGGTTCTGCCGAACTTACCGATCAGCAGCTCGCAGATCTGCAAGGCGGAAAGTGGTACCTCAACATCCACACGGCGAAATTCCCCGACGGCGAGATTCGCGGCCAGGTGGAGAAGGCACAGTAGACGCTGGCGGTCTTCTACTTCACTGCGCCATGGGCCAGTCCGCTGACCAGATAGCGCTGCATGAACAGCGCGATCAGGTAGACCGGGGCGATGCCCGCGAGCGAGGCTGCGGCCATCTGGCCGAAATTCACCAGCCTGTCGCCCTGGAAAAGAGAAATGCCGACCGGCAGCGTTCGCGTGGCATCGGAGAAGGTGAAGGCCGAGGCGAAGAGGAACTCGTTGTAGGCGAGCACCGTGACGATGATGAAGGTCGCCACGATGCCGGGCGCAATGATCGGCACCACGATCTGCAGCAGAATGCGCAGCGGCCCCGCTCCGTCGATGGCGGCCGCCTGCTCGATCTCGAGCGGCATCCGGCGCAGGAACGGTGTCAGCAGCCAGAAGGCGACGGGCACGTTGGCAAGCCCGTAGATCAGAACCAGGCCGGCGCGCGTGTCGAGCAGGCCGCTCGTCCTCAGCAGGAAGAACAGCGGGATGAGTGCGACGATCGGCGGCGCCATGTAGCTCGAGAGCGTCACGTCCGAAAGCCATTGGCCACCGATCTTCAACCGCAGGACCGCGTAGGCCGACGGCAGCGTGAGCGCGATGGTGAGCAGCCCCGCCAGCAGCGACACGGTTACGGAATTCACGATGAAGCCGATGACATTGGCCGCCTCGAAGGCCGCCGGCCAGTTGGCAAGGGTCGGCGCCGTCGGCCAGAACGAGCCGTTCAGCACGTCGTCCTTCGTCTTCAGGGAAACGGCGATCAGATAGAGGATGGGCAGGGCGAAAAAGCCGACGATCGGTGCCGTTGCCAGACCCAGCCAGAGATGGTGTCCGACGCGCCTCATAGTTCGCGCCTTTCGAAACGCTGATGCAGGCGCACGACCGGCAGCGTCGCCAGACCGATGACCAGCGCATAGACGATCGTCTCGGCGGCCGCCCGACCGACATCGAACTGCTCTATCGCCCGGCGATAGATGGAAAATCCTGCCGAGGTCGTCGCAAACCCCGGACCGCCGAAGGTGAGGATGTAGACCAGGTCGAACAGCTTGAACGAGAGGATCAGCTTCAGGAGGTAGATGGACGAGAGCGGGGCGGCGACGAGCGGCAGCGTGATATGCCAGAAGCGCTGCCAACCATTCGCGCCATCGACGAGCGCAGCCTCCCGCACACCCTCCGGGATGGTCGAAAGCGCTGCGAAGCAGAGGATGACGATGAAGGGCGTCCATTGCCAGAGATCGGCGACGGCGATCGCCAACCAGGCCAATAGGGGGTGGCCGAGGAAAGAGATCGGCTGGGAGATCACGCCGTAGTTGATTAATGCGCCGTTCAAGAGCCCGCCTGCGGGCGCGAAGATCAGCTTCCAGGCGATCCCGACCATGACGGGCGGCGTCATCAATGGCAGCAACACAAGGCTCATTAGGAAGCGGCCGCCTTTCAGCAGCGACGTGAAAAGCAGCGCGATCAGGAAACCCAGTGCGAGCTGCAGCAGCGACGTCGACAGCGCGTAGGCGACGCTTCTGCCGATTGCCGAAAGGAAGATCGGATCCTGAAGCGCCGTTGCGAAGTGCTTGACGCCGACGAAGCCGCGAAACGGTTTTCCAAGCGTGCTCTTGCTGAAGGCAAGCCCCAGCAGGAAGACTGTCGGGTAGAGCGTCGTGACGGCCAGTGCGAACACGACGGGAGCGATCCACAAGGCGCGGCCGAGACGCGCTGCAAGGATGCCTCGTCGCGCGGAATGGCGCTCGGCGCCCGGCTCGAGAGCGTCGAGGGTGAAGGCGGTCATGCCGCCTCTGCCAGAACCGGCCGCGTCGGCCCGCTGCCGGCCCGCGTGGCAACCAGCATGTCCTCGATGTCATCGAGGTCACCGGGCGTGAGCGCGACGGTTGCCGCTTCGATCCAGCCGTCGATATGCGTTGGCTGACGTGCCCCAATGATCGCCCCGGTCACACCGGGCCAGGAGAGCGCCCAGGCGGCAGCGATCGCGGCAATGGTCGTCTCGTGCCGCGCGGCGATGGGCCTCAGTCCCTCGGCGAAAGCGAGATTGCGGTGGAGCGCCTCGCCGGAAAATTCCTCGTCGCGCGACCGCCAGTCGTTCGTCGGAAGCGCCCGGGCGCGGGCCGGCGTGAAAGCGCCAGTAAGCAGGCCCGACTGCAGCGGACTATAGGCGATGACGCCGCTGCCATGCGCGCGCACCCAGGGCAGGTCGTTCTCGGCGAACCTGCGTTTGATCGCGGAAAAAGGTGGCTGCACCACGTCGACGGGAGCGACCGTGGCAGCGCGCTCCAGCAGTTCCCGGTCGTGGTTCGAAAGACCGATGGCCCGGACCTTGCCCTCTTTCTTGAGGTCGGCAAATGTTGCCCAATAGTCTTCGACCGGTGTGCCGTCGTTGGTCGGCCAATGCATCTGGTAAAGGTCGATGACCTCGACGCCGAGCCGCTTCAGCGAAGCCTCCACCTCGCGGCGCAGCGATTTGGCATTGCCGATGCGGGCCGGAAGGGCGTTGCGATTGTCCGGATCCCATACCAGCCCGGCCTTGGTGAAGATCAGCGGGCGCTCGGATTTCGGCAACGTCGAGAGCGCTTCACGAACGATCGCCTCGGAATGACCGAGACCGTAGACCGGTGCCGTGTCGATCCAGTTGATGCCGCGCTCGACCGCATGACGGATAGCTGCAATGGACTGGCTGTCGTCCTGGCTTCCCCAGCCCCATCCCCAATCGGGGCCGCCGATCGCCCAGGCGCCGAAGCCGACGGGAGTGATGTCGAAGCCGGTACGGCCGAGCTTGCGCTTCGGCAAGATTTCCGTGGTCATGATCTTTCACCTCTAAAGAGAAGAGGGGGCGCTGCCGGGAGGAAGCGAGCGCCCCCAGGGAGCAATCAGCCGTTGGTCTCGATGATCTCGGTCCAAGCTTGGTGGGCATCGGCGATCGCCTGTTCTGCGCTCTTGGTGCCGGCCAGCGCCAGCGCCAGCTCGTCGGTCAGCGCGTTTTCGAGCTTCGGCGCATAGACGGCGGTCGGCCAGGCAAGGCTGTTTTCCAAGGCGCCGTCGTCGAGCAGCGGCTGCACGAGCGGCTGGAACGCCCTAAACTTCTCCGACTTCAGGCCCGACTGGCGGTCCGGGTCGATGCCGGATCCGGTCAGCGCCAGCAGCTGCTCGTGATAGTCCTTACTGGTGGCGAGCTTGATCAGGTCCCAGGCGACATTCTTGTTCTTGGATCCGCTGGTGATCGCAAAGCCGAAGCCGGCGTTGAAGGCGAGGCGCGGCGTCTTGTTGCTGCCGCCGGTCGGAATACGGGCCACGCCCCATTTGTCGACGATCTTCGAGCCCTTGGGATCCTGGGCGTAGCCGCCAAGATCGGTCCAGAAATCGATCTGCGCCGCCTTGCCGTTGAGAAAGGCGGGCAGGCCTTCCTCAAAGCGCGTTTCGAGCGGGGTCGGCAGCGCGTGGGGTGCGGAGGCGAGCAGCGACTTCAAGGCCTCGACGGCCTCGGTGCTGTCAAGCGCGGAGGTGCCGTCCGGCTTCAGGAAGTTGCCGCCGAAGCCGGTCAGGCGGTTGGCATAGGTCGAGAGGATGATGACCGGGATCTTGGCGCCCAGGACGGCCGCGCCATAGATGCCGTTCTTCGATTCGGCCTCGGTGATCACCTTGGCGTTCTCGTTGTATTCGTCCCAGGTGGAGGGCGCCTTCAGGCCGTAACGGTCGAAGAGTTCGCGGTTGTAGAACAACAGGTGGCTGTCGCCGTCATAGGGCAGGCCATAGCGGCGGCCGTCGTGCAGCGTGTACTGGTCGTAGATGGTCTGGATGAAATCTTCCGGCTGGATCTCGACCTTGTCGCGCTCGATAAGGTCGGTCACGTCCTCGATCACGCCGTCCTCGGCAAGCTGACCCTTGTAGGTGTAGAAATAGTCGATGACGTCGAACTGGTTGGCGCCCGATTGCACGTCCAGCGTCGCCTTGACGCTGACCTGGTCATAAGGCACCGCCGTGACGTTGACCTTGGCGCCGGTCAGCTTCTCGAAGTCCTCGGCAATCTTCTTGCCGGTGACGACATGCGGCTGGATGATCAGCAGATTGATCGTGCGCCCGGCGTACTTGTTGCCGGAAGCAAGGGCCGTCGACGAGGCAAGCGGGGCGATGAAGGGCAGGCTACCCGCGGCGACAAGCGATTTCAGCACGCTGCGGCGGCGATAGGCCTGGCCGAAAATGGAACTGGACATGGATCCTCCGTCGAGATCTGAGTTCTGGCGGTTGGCGATGGCCAAACCGTTGGCCGGTGGTCTGCGCCGTGCGACCTTGCTTCAGCATCATGGGGGAGAACAGGAGTGTGATATACATATAATACATGTATTTTATGGATTATATGGGAACGATTTTCCTGCGGGGAGCCACCGGTCGGGGTAGGAATTTCTCAGGCGACCCGATCGCCCGCATCAATGCCGTTGGAGAGCCGAAAGGCGCTCCCGCCCGCCGGTTGGGCGATGCGGGAACGGAGCGCGCCAAACCGTGGAAATGGCGGAGGAAGCCGATTGGGTATACTGCATGTTTCCTTTAATCGTAGCCGGTTAAAGGACAAAAACATGCAGCAAATCAAAGTGCTACAGCGACCTTTGCGCGTCTGATAAGACGCGCGGCGCTGTAGGCGATCAGACGCTCAAGGCCAAATCGCAGCGGTCATACCTCGAAGACGTCCTCGAACGATTCCGGGAAGCTCTGGCGGGCAACCTTCTCGTTGATGATGAGCAACGCTTCATAGGACACGGGATCGAAATCCTTGTCGACCGGCAGCACCTCGCGTCCGAACAGGAGGTTCAGCCGGGCGGCATCGAGATTGCCGCGCTCGAAAGGTTCCGCACCGAAATGATGCCAGAGGGCGTGGAGGAAGGCCGCATCGATGCGGTGCGCCCCAGATCCCGGCCGGGCATGGCGAGGCAGCGCCTTGATCGGCGTTGCCCCCTTGGGATTGGCCCGACGGATGACGAACTGGATGCCCGTGCCCGGCATGGCGTAGGGAAAACCCCGATGTTTCGTCATATCAGCCAGCTTGGCCATTCTGTTCTCCTTACGCGGTCTGCTTCTCGACGATCTTGTCCTCAGTCTTCGTGTCGAAGTCGGAGGCGTCGTGACGCTCATGCAATTGCTCGGCCGGATCGCCGCTCAGCCGGTTGACCATGCGGCCGCGCTTGACCGCCGGGCGAGCGGCAATTTCGGCCGTCCAGCGCTGGACGTGCTCGTAGCTCTGAACCTCGAGGAAGGTGCCAGCGTCGCCATAGGCCTGGCCAAGTGCCAGGTTGCCATACCAGGGCCAGGTCGCCATATCGGCGATGGTATATTCGGAGCCGGCGAGGAACCGGTGGTCGGCAAGATGACGGTCGAGCACGTCGAGCTGGCGCTTTACTTCCATGGCGTAGCGATCGATGGCGTATTTGATCTGCATCGGCGCATAGGCGTAGAAATGACCGAAGCCGCCGCCCAGGAACGGTGCCGAGCCCATCTGCCAGAACAGCCAGTTCAAGGTCTCGGTGCGGGCGCGAAGCTCGCTCGGCAGGAAGGCGCCGAATTTCTCGGCGAGATAGGTGAGGATGGAGGCGGACTCGAAGACGCGGACCGGCTCGCCGCCGCCCTTCGGCTGATGGTCCGTCAGCGCCGGGATCTTGGAGTTGGGGTTGACGTCGACGAAGCCGGAACCGAACTGGTCGCCATCGCCGATCCGGATCGGCCAGGCGTCATATTCGGCGCCCGAATGGCCCGCCGCCAGAAGCTCTTCGAGCATGATCGTGACTTTCACGCCATTCGGAGTCGCGAGCGAATAAAGCTGCAGCGGGTGCTTGCCGACCGGCAGGTCCTTGTCGTGTGTCGGTCCGGCGATCGGGCGGTTGATGCTGGCAAACGCGCCGCCGTTGCCTTTGTCCCAGGTCCAGACCTTGGGAACTTGGTAGCCGGCAGGGAAATTGTCAGCGGGGGATTTTTCGGTCATGAAATCTGTCCTTGTCGTCTAAAGGCATATCCAACGGGCAAGCAACGTCACAAAACATGCGATGTCGGCCAGCTGCTTCGCGCAGTTCTATACCGTCCTTTCGGTACCTGCCAGAAAAACGGTTTCTCTTCGTGCCCGCGCGCTAGCAAGCAAGTTTCGGAGACGTGCGACTTTTTCGACATGCGCATGTCCGCTTTGGCCAGCGGGAACACCAGCGGCAGATCGCCCGCCGCGGTGCAGCATCAACCGCGCCGTGCCGCCTCGATCGCGGCCACGTCGATTTTGCGCATGTCCATCATGGCCTCGAATGCGCGCTTCGCCTCGCCGCCGCCGGCCGCCAGCGCTTCCATCAGGACCCCGGGCGTGATCTGCCAGGAGATCCCCCATTTGTCCTTGCACCAGCCGCACGCGCTTTCCTCGCCGCCATTGTTGACGATGGCGTTCCAGTAGCGGTCGGTCTCTTCCTGATCGTCGGTGGCGATCTGGAACGAGAAGGCCTCGTTGTGCTTGAACATCGGCCCCCCGTTGAGGCCGAGACAGGCGACGCCCGCAACGGTGAACTCGACCGTCAACACATCGCCCTCCTTGCCGGACGGATAGTCGCCGGGCGCCCGGTGCACTGCGGTCAGACGGCTGTCCGGGAAGACCTCGGCGTAGAACCGCGCAGCGGCTTCGGCGTCCTTGTCATACCAGAGGCAGATCGTGTTCTTTGCCATAGCCTTGTTCCTTTCGCGTTGAAGGCTTGCGGCCCTCTCCATGGGGTCTCATACGAAATAGGTAGCAGCCCGGTTATCTCCAGCCCGAAAGTGCTAGTGCGCTTTGCTGAGCGCAGATGATGACGACGCCACCGCTTGCGGCTTCTACGCGTCGGTTCGATCGCGTACGATCTGATTTCCGTTCGTCGCAAGATCAATCGTCTACATATGTGAACGATAAGTCTATTTTCGGCAGTCTACAGAGGTAGCGTCCACGCGAATATATCCATGGCATCAACCATGGAGAAACCGACATGCACACTATCGCTGAACCGATCTTCACCGCGGGCTTTCCGCTCGGCAGTTCCGCCGGACTGGTCACCGCGTTTGAATGGCTCGGCCAACCCTACCGCCTCACCCGCGTCGACATGCTCGGTGAAATGCGCACCGAGGCCTATCAGCGGCTGAACGGCCGGGTCGAAACGCCCGTGTTGGTCACCGACGAAGGGCGTGTCCATACGGAAACGATGGCGATCGCGCTGTGGCTCGAGGGGCGGGACCATGAGCGCCGCATCAGCTTCGCGCCCGGAACCTACGAAGCCGACCGGATGCATCAGTTCATCGCTTTCCTCAACACCGGCTTCACCGGTGCCTTCTTCCCGATGTGGGTGGCGCTGGAGGCGGAAGAGGCTACGGAAGAATATCGCCAAACGCTCCGCGTCTTCGGCCGTGAGTTTGTCGCTAAGCGCCATGCGCAGCTCGAGGCGATGATGGGGGACAGCGACTACCTGCTGGGCGGCCGGCCGACACTGGCCGATGCGGTTTTCGTCGGCGTCGCCCGCTGGGTGGATTTTCACGAGGCGATCGAGCCCGAGGACTATGAACGGAACTACCCGCGCATCCATGCGCTGCGCAAACGCATCGAGGCTGATCCCGCATTCCGCTTCGCATTGGCGATCGAAGACGGCGAACCTGCCGTCGGCAATGGTTCGATGAAAGGTCTCGTTCCGCTTGAGGACGTGTTGCGTCTGACGGGCGCGCTTGCGGGCTGAGCTGTCGCAGTGTTGCGCGCCGACGAGCGCGGCGCGCAACCTGCCACGTTGTCAGATGCCGCGCGCGAAATCGATGATCGCGTCGCTCACGGGGCCCGGGCGCTCCTGCGGGAGCCAATGTCCGCTGCCGGGTACGACGATATTGCCCTTGAGTTGGGGGACGAGCGCGGGCATTGCGTCGATGATATCGAGCATCCCCGGGATGCTAAGCCCGGTGTCCCGTTCGCCGACCATGAAGAGGGCCGGCACATCGACCTTCACACCGGCGAGCGCCGCTTGCAGTTGCCAGTTGCGATCCAGGTTGCGGTAGTAGTTCAGGCCACCGCGAAAACCGGAGCGAGCGAAAGCCGCCGCATAGGCGTCGAGGTCGGCAGCGGTCAGCCAGTCCGGCATTTGCTGCGGATCGGGAAGGGCTGCGAGCAGCCCGTCGCGCCGCGAGACCATTCCGAACGGATTTGGCGTCTGGTCTCCGGCTTGCCGCGGGCCGGCCTCTCCCGAAGCCGCGAAGAGGATTTTCCGCAGCGCCTGTCGAATGTCCCGCTCCAGTTTTTCCTCGGCGATGCCGGGTTCCTGGAAGTAGAGTGTGTAGAGTTGTGCCTCATCGGTCTGCGGGAAGATGCGGGTTGGCGGCACGGGTGGCTGGGCCATCATCGGAACGCTGATCGCGACCACGCCGCGGAAGCGGTCGGGCCGCATCTGCGCCGCCTGCCACGCGACCGTCGCGCCCCAGTCGTTGCCGACGATGAGGGCGGTCTCTGCGCCGAGCGCGTCCATGAGCGCGACCATATCCCCAACGAGATGAAACAGGGTGTATTCGTCGATCGCCGAGGGGCATTCCGTATGCCCATATCCGCGCATGTCCGGCGCCACCGCACGAAATCCGGCCTTGGCCAGCGCCGCGATTTGATGACGCCAGGCGTGGGCCGTTTCCGGAAAGCCGTGGCAGAAGAGGACAAGTGGCCCTTCTCCCTGTTCGACGACATTCATCCGGATCGTTCTCGTCTCGATGGTGCGAGCAGGCATTTTCGGTCCTTCCGCTCTTGATGTCGTACCGCAGATGGCGCTCGGCGCGGCGCTACACGGCCATGCGGCCGCCAACAGACAGGCCAACATCGTTCGTCTTCGCATCCCTGGGCCCTTGATTCCGTAATTATCTAAGTTACAGAATTGGGTGAGGTCAAGTATGCGTAACAATAAAAGTTACGCTTTAGGGGTGGCATATGAAACGAGACAGCCGGCTGGCGCGCATGATCCACGTGCTCATCCATATGGGGCTTTTGGGCGGGCGCGAGACCTCGGAAACCATCTCAAAGATGCTGAACACCAATCCCGTGGTCGTGCGCCGCACGATGGCGGCGTTGAAGCGCAAGGGCGTGGTGGGTTCAGAGGGAGGGCGCGGTGGCGGATGGGTGCTGCTGCGGTCTCTGGACGACTTGACGGTCCTGGACATCCAGAAAGCGCTCGACGAAGGCGAGGTTTTGTCCGCCGGCGTTTCGGAAGATCATCCAACCTGTCCGGTGGAGCGGGCGGCGAACGCCGCCCTGGTGCAGGCCTTCGACAAGGCGGAGAGCACTCTGCTGGACGAGTTCGCAAAGCTCAGGCTATCGATCATCGCGGAGCATGCCCTGTCGGCGGACAGGCAGCTGACACGGCACCAAGACGGAAGAAATGATGGCTGACAACAGCGCTGACCATCCGCGTTTCGTATGGCGCGGCGACTTCGCGAATGCCGAGTTGAATGCGCTGCATGCCGAGTGTTTCGAACACGCGCTTGCCGGTGACGATTGGTGGAAACAGGTGAACACCTTCAGCCTCGGCTGGGTTTGCTTGCGTCTCTCGGGCAAGCTTGCCGGTTTCGTCAATGTTGCCTGGGATGGCGGTGTGCACGCTTTTCTGCTCGACACCATGGTCTCAGCGCCCTGGCGGCGAAAGGGTTACGCGCGCCGGCTCGTCGAAGAGGCGGTGGCAAATGCAAGGCTGTCGGGTTGCGAGTGGCTGCATGTCGACTTTGATGCGCATCTTCGCGACTTTTACCTTGAAGTCTGCGGGTTCGTTCCCACCGATGCCGGCCTGATCCGCCTTCGCCAGGACTAGCGAATGCGAGCCCCGATCGGGGCTTCCGTTGCGAATTAAAGATGAGTAAAGAATGAAGGAATTAGATCGAGGCGCGGCCTCTGATTCCCCGAGCATTGGGCAATTGATGACGTTCCAGCCACGGATGCAGAACAAGATCTCCGGCTTCAAGGTCCTCGGCGGTTTGCGCCGCCGGGAATGGAACGGGATCATCGCCGACGTCTGGGATGTCGAATGCGAGGCGCGGGCGGGCGGTCACTATGTGTCGGATGATCCGCGCATGTTCATCGTGCTCGATGCCCAAGGCGGGAGCCGCTGCAACGTCAAGCTTTCGCCCGGCGGCCCCGGGACGGTGCAGAACTATCGCGAACAAGGTCTTTCCTACATCCCGGCGGGCATGGAAATCTGGGCCGATGTCGTCGATGTGCAATACATCCGCCATCTCGATCTGCACTTCAATCTCGATGTCCTCAGCCGACGGCTGATGGAAGACCTCGACGCCAGCCGTTGCAACGCGCCCCGGCTGATGTTTCATGATGAGCGTTTCCTGCAACTCGCACGGCTCATCGCTGCGGAGTGCCTCAATCCGCAGCCATTGCATGATCTCTACGGGGACGGCCTCACGGTCGCGCTGTTCATCGACCTGATGAAGCTCAACCGTGCCGATCCGCGCAAGCGCAGTCCGCTTGCTGCCTGGCAGATGCGCCGCGTGGCCGATTACATCGAGGAGAACTTCGGCCGCAACATCCGGCTTGAGGAATTGGCAACGCTTGCCGGGTTGTCGCAATCGCATTTCAGCCATGCCTTCAAGGCCTCGACCGGCATGCCGCCGCATCAGTGGCAGACGAAAACGCGCGTCGAACGGGCCAAGCAACTCCTGCTCAAGAATGACGCGTCGCTGACGGCGATTGCCGTCGAGACCGGGTTTTCGGACCAGGCGCATTTCACCCGGGTCTTCCGCAAGGTTGTCGGCACAACGCCGGCGCAATGGAAGCGGAGCCGATTGGCCTGAGCAAATCGCCGCGCGCACGGGCGATTGTTCGCCGCAAATTGCCCAGGATCGTTCAATTGTCGCGGATCGCTCCAAGCGTCGGCATAATAGTTGATATAAACACTCATCTTATAGGGATTACTTTCTAACGCCGCATATCGCTCCGGGGATTGGCGCGATGGGCGGCTCGGGGCGATGAAGAGATGATGGTGAGTGGCAGGGCGGCAGGTTTCGCCGAATGGCTGGCAGATGGGGTAGCCGGCATTGCAATTCTGGCAGCGGGTGCCGCGATCGCGCAGGACGCGCCGGCGACCCGGCTGGAAAAGATCGAGGTCCAGGCTGGAGCGACCGCAGACGACGCAACCGGTCCGGTCGAGGGCTATGTCGCCAAAGCGACGACCACCGGCTCGAAGTCTGCCACCCCGATCAACGAAATTCCCCAATCCGTATCGGTCATCGGCCGCGACGAGCTGGACGATCGCGGCGTCGTCAACAAGATCGACGAGGCGCTTCGCTATACGCCCGGCGTGATGGCCGAGCCCTTCGGCGTCGATCCGGATACCGACTGGTTCTACATCCGCGGCTTCGATGCGACGCAGACCGGCGTTTTCCTCGACGGCCTCAACCTCTTCTCCTACGGTTTCGGGGGTTTTCAGATCGATCCGTTCATGCTGGAGCGCGTCGAGGTGCTGAAAGGGCCGGCGTCTGTGCTCTATGGCGGCGCCAATCCGGGCGGCATAGTCAGCCTCATCAGCAAGCGGCCAAGTGATGGGAGCTCCACCTATGTGGAGACCGGCATCAACAACAATGGCAATGCCTTCCTTGGCATCGCCGTGAACCGCCCGTTGGACGATGCGATCAACTACCGCGTCACCGGCAAGGTCTCCGGCGGCAACAACTACACCGACCACTCGGAAGACATGCGCGGGTTCATCCTGCCGCAGATCACCTATCAGCCCGACGATGCGACCAGCCTGACGGTCTACGGCCTGCTGCAGGGCCTTGATCAGGTCCATACCGGTGGCGGCTTCCTGCCCTATGTCGGGACGGTCGTCGATGCGCCGTTCGGCAAGATCGATCGCAAGGCCTTCTTCGGCGAACCGGCTATCGATACCGGCACCTATGTGCAGCAGATGCTCGGCTACGAGATCAAGCACGAGTTCGATAGCGGTTGGCAGTTCAGCCAGAACCTGCGCTACGGTCACCTCTACAAGCATGAGAACGGCCCGTATACCTACGGCTATTACGATCCGAGCCTGCCGTTCCCGGTTTCGCCGACGCCGGCCACACCTGACAATCTGCTCTATCGCCTGGGCTTTGAGGCGACCTCCAAGGTCGATACGTTCGGCGTCGACAATCGTCTTGAGGGCGAATTCGAGACCGGCGCGCTCGATCATACGCTGCTGGTCGGACTCGACTACAAGCTCTTCCGCCTGGATCACGTCCAGGCATCGTCGGCGGCAACGCCGATCAGCGCCACGGATCCGGTCTACGGCGCACCGCAGCCGGCCAACGCCATCTATATCAACCAGGTGATCACCCAGCAGCAGCTCGGCGTCTACGCGCAGGACCAGATTCGATTCGGCGACGGTTGGCTCGTCACGCTCAATGGCCGTTACGACTATGTCGACACCAAAACTGACAATGGCCCCACCTTCTGGGCTCCGACGCAGAACTCGAGCTTTGATTACAGCGAGGGCGCCGTCAGCGGCCGCGCCGGACTTGCCTATGAATTCGACAATGGGCTGACCCCCTATGTCAGCGTTGCCACCTTCTTCAATCCGATCGTGGCGGTAACGGCAACCGGCAACACCAAACCCGAGGAGGGCGAGCAGTTCGAGGCCGGCGTCAAGTACGAGCCATACTTCTTTGATGGCGTGTTGACGGCGTCCATCTACCAGCTGACCAAACGCAATGCTTTCGTGACCGACCCGTTGACGAGCATTTCCACCCAGACGGGCGAGGTGCGTTCCCGCGGCATCGAGCTCGAAGGCAAGGTCAATCTCAACGAAAGCTGGAAGGTGATCGCCGGCCTCGACTTCATGGATATCGAGGTGACCGAGGACGCGAACCGCGCGCTGGTCGGCAAGTCGCCCTATCTCGCTCCCGATGCGCAGGCCGCGTTGTGGGTCGATTACACCGTGCAGCAGGGCGCGCTCGAGGGCGTCAGCCTCGGTGCCGGTGTTCGCTACCGCGGCGAAAGCTGGGCGGACAAGGAGAACACGGCGAAGGTGCCTTCCTCGACGGTGTTCGATGCCGGGCTGCGCTATGAAAAGGACGGATGGGGTGCCGCTCTCAACGTCACCAACCTTTTCGACAAGGAATATGTGAGCGGTTGCAGCGGCGTGCTCGTCTGCGGTTACGGCGACGCCCGAACCGTCACGCTCAAGCTCAGCAAGACATGGTAGACTGAGCCCATGGGCGGGGCCGGAGTGTACCGGCCCTGCGCCACTTCGCGTAGAGGTTGAGCGTCGTTTCTGCGCCACAACCACTGTCTGGCGAGCCGCCCGGCTGCTATGTCGCGGGCGGGCATTTCCGCGCGATCGGTGAGGCGATCGACGTCTCCTCGAAGTCGCTGGTCTCTCGCCTACCTGTTCCAATTCCGCGGACGAACCGACCTGGCAAACGGGTTTCCGCAGAGCGTTTGACAAACACATAGCCAATTGGCTATACGTCATCCCATAGCCAATCGGGTATGAGACATGTCGCAGTTACAAGATGCGGTATTTCGGGCACTTGCAGATCCCACACGTCGCGGGCTCTTCGAACACCTCTGCCGCCAAGGAGATACGACGGTCGTCGGATTGCTGGCCGATGCCGGGGTTTCGCAGCCGGTCGTGTCCAAACATCTGAAGATCCTGAAGGCGGCAGGGCTCGTGCACGATCGGCATGAAGGCCGTTACACCTATTACAGCGCCAAGCGCGAAGCTCTTGCCACCCTGGTCGATTGGACGACCGAGATGGCCAGCTTCTGGCAGGAGCGTTTCGATGATCTCGATGATTTACTAAAGAGAATGGACCAATGAACGAAACAACCGAAACAACACGCTCTGTCGTGGTCGAACGCGAATTTTCTCATGCGCCGGAAAAGATCTGGCGCGCGCTGACCCAGCCCCATCTGATTGCCGAATGGCTGATGCGGAACGATTTCGTGCCCGAAGTGGGCCGTCGCTTCACGCTTTCGGCCGACTGGGGACAGGTCGATTGCGAAGTCGAAACGATTGAGAAGGACCGCTCGCTCGCCTATCGCTGGGACACAAAAGATCTCACCAGCGTCGTCACCTGGACACTCGTTCCCACCAACGGCGGCACCAACTTGCGTATGGAACAGCGCGGCTTCAAGGCGGATCAGAAGTCTTACTACCAGGGCGCAACCGTCGGGTGGCGACGCTTCATCGACCAGCTGGCCGAAGTTGTCGCAAAGTTCGACTGACCATCTCCCGGCTTCAGGACCCTTTCTCAAACAACGAGGTGCCAGAAATGACCGCTCTCATCCGAACAATCCATCGCTGGACGTCGGTGCTTTTCTCGCTGGCCGTTGCGGCGATCTTTGCCGGCATGGCTCTGACGACGCTTCCCGAATGGGTCTATCTCATGCCACTGCCGCCGCTTGCCGTGCTTGTGCCGACCGGCCTCTATCTCTTCGCGCTGCCCTATCTGAGCAAGCCGCGAGAGAGGATTCAGGCGGCCGAGTAGGGGCGGCAGCCTGCCAGTTTATCCGGCCGGAAGAGCCGGGCTGGCGAAGCGCTTTCGGTACTCTGCCGGCGTCACGCCGACATGGCGCATGAAGGCACGGCGCAGCGTATCGGCATCGGAAAAGCCGCATTGAGCCGCGACCTGCTTGGGGGCTTCGTGTCCCTGCTCGAGAAGGCGGCGGGCAGCGTTGACCCGCGCCTCCTCGACCCAGGTTGCCGGCGTGATGCCGACCTCGCTGCGGAAGAGCCGGGAGAAATGGCGCGGGCTGAGATCCATCCGGCTGGCGAGGCTTGCAACGCTGTGATCGTGCGCGGATTGGCCGCGATCCAGCGCTGCAATTCCTGAAGCGCGGACCGGCCCGCTGGCATGGCCTCGCCCTTGCGGCTGAACTGCATCTGCCCGCCGGGCCTTTTGAAGAACATCACCAGCTGGCTCGCCACGCGTTTGGCGATCTCATGCCCGAGGTCCTCCTCGACCAGTGCCAGCGCCAGGTCGAGCCCCGCCGTCACGCCGGCCGCCGTGCGCGCCGGCCCGTCGCTGACATGGATCGCGTCCTCGTCGACGGTGACCTCAGGAAAGCGCCGCGCGAGATCTTCGGCGACGGCCCAGTGCGTAGTCACGCGCCGCGGCAATTTCTGCTGCGTGATCCGCTGCTCGCACTGGCACGGCTGAGGCGTCCTGTGCGCGGGGATGCCACATGTCCTGAGGCAGCCCCGCGCCTGTCAGCCTATTCCAAAAGACAGTCAATCAACGCTCGTGTTGCGGAAGAGAGATGACGATGCGGCGGGTAGATGAGGGAGAAGGGCCGCGATCGGCCGCCAAAATCCGGCAGGAGTTCGACCAGGCTTCCCTGCGCCAGGCGATCGCGCACGACGAAGTCATAGGTCTGACATATGCCAAGGCCCGCCTCTGCCAGGGATACGGTGCCGAGCACATCATCCTCGACATGGACAGGACCCTGCGGCACCCAGTCGATGTCATGCCCATCGACCCGGAACAACCACGGACCGGGACGGCCGGTTCTCGGCATGATGAACAGCAGGCACGTATGTGCCGTAAGATCGTCGATCGAGCGTGGCAGCCCGTGCCGCGCCACATAGGCGGGAGATGCCACCAACCTTAGCGGTGCGTCCTCGAGTTTTCGCCCGATCATGCCGCTATCGGGAAGTTGGCCGAGTCGTATGACCAGGTCGTAGCCTTCCGCGACCAGATCGACGTTGCGGTTGGCCACTGACAGTTCGACGATGACCGACGGGTGCTTCAGCGCGAAGCGTGTCAGCTTTTCCGGCAGGCGGAAATGACCGTAGGTGGTGGAAACGCTGAGGCGGACCCGACCGGCCAGAATGCCTGTGCCTTGAACGGCCCGCTCCGCCTGATCGATCGTCTCGAACGCCGAGCGGACCTGTTCCAGATAGGTGCGTCCCGCTTCCGTAAGGCTGATGCGCCGCGTCGTTCGCCGCATCAGTTGGGTCCCGAGCTTCGTTTCCAGCCGGGTGATCGCCCGGCTTAGCACCGAAGGCGTCGTACCAAGCGCCACGGCGCCGGCCGTCATCGAACCCCTGTCCATGACCGTGATGAAAGCCTCGACATCGGCGAGGTGATCGAAGCGGCGCATTTTTGCCTTTCTAGACCAAATCATTTCCCTAAAGGCGAATTTATCGCCGATATCGAAGCTAATAAATAGACGCCATCAGCAACGCCCGCGACGTCGGGCCCATTCCAAAAAGGGAAGTGATGATGACGGAGACAGCCCCGTTAGCCGGAAAACCCGTGCTTTTCGTTCTCACCAGCCACGGCACCAAGGGCGACGGCGGCCAGCCGACCGGCTTCTATCTCGGTGAGGTCACGCACCCGCTGGCCGTGCTCGAAGCGGCTGGGATCTCCGTCGAATTCGCGTCGATCAAAGGGGGTGAACCGCCGATCGACGGTCTCGATCTCGAAGACACGATCAACCAGCGCTATTGGAACGACGAGGCGTTTCGCGCCGCGATCCGCACGACCGCCAAGCTCGATGAGGTCGACCCCTCGCGCTACGCTGCGATCTTTTTCGCCGGCGGCCACGGCGCCATGTGGGACCTGCCGCAAAGCGGCGCGGTCGACCGGGTGACCCGTTCGATCTTCGAGGCCGGCGGTGCTGTCGCGGCGGTGTGCCATGGCCCGGCGGCGCTCGTAAACGTCAAGCTTTCCGGCGGCAGCTACCTGGTGTCCGGTCGTAATGTCAGCGCCTTCACCGATTCAGAAGAACGCGCCGTCGGTCTCGACAAGACCGTGCCCTTCCTGCTCGCCAGCACGCTCGTAGAGCGCGGCGCGCGGCATCACCCGGCGCCGGACTGGACGTCGAAGGTGGTCGTCGATGGCCGATTGATCACCGGCCAGAATCCGCAGTCCGCCACAGGCGTCGGCGAGGCCCTTCGTGACGTTCTTGTCGCCTGAAAACCCAGTTGCAGGAGGTCGTGAGACTTCCATTTGGAGATATAAAAATGAAAATGCTGATGACCCTGACGGCGACGATGGCAATCGTCCTCGGCGCCACGCACGCGCATGCCGGCAATATCCTGGTCGTGCTTTCGGATGAAAACAGCCTGGACCTCAAGGATGGCAAGGTTTTCGAGACCGGCTTCTACCTCAACGAATTGATGCAGCCGGTAAAGGCGTTCATGGATGCCGGTCATGAGGTGACCTTTGCGACGCCGAAGGGCATGGCCCCCAGCGTCGACCGCACGTCTATCGACAGGATGTATTTCGGCGGCGATGAAACGGCGATGCGGGAAAGCGAAGCGCTGCTCGGCAAGCTCAAGATCACCTCGCCGGCGGAGACACCGGTTGTCAGTCTGTCGCGGGTGGAACAGATCGGCTACGACCATTTCGATGCCGTCTATGTTCCGGGCGGGCATGCGCCGATGCAGGATTTGCTTGTCGACGCGGACCTCGACGAGTTGCTTCGGCATTTTCACGCGAGCGGCAAGACGACCGCCCTGATGTGCCACGGGCCGATCGCGCTTCTGTCGACACTGTCCGAGTCGGTTGCGTTTACCGGCGAACTGGCAGCGGGCCGTCAGGCTGCCGCCGATGCCGGCTGGATCTATGCCGGCTATCGGATGACGGTCTTCAGCAATGGCGAGGAAGAAATGGCCAAGCCGCTGCTGAAGGGCGGCGAGATGAAGTTCTATCCGCAGGATGCGCTAACCTTGGCTGGCGGCGCAATCGCCAACGGTGATACGCCCTTCCAGCCGAACATGATCGTCGACCGCGAACTGATCACCGGCCAGAACCCGGCGAGCGCCACGGAGGTCGCGGCAGAGATCCTGAAGCGCGTCCAATAGACTCTTATTGTCGCGGTGGCCCTCGGGGCTCGCTTAGATTTCGTTTGCGAATTAAGTCTATGCAATGCATAGGTTTTTGATCGCCTTCACGAGGTTGCTCCGAGGTCGCTCATGCCCATCGCAAGTCTTGCCATGTATGTCAGTCCGGCGCCGCTGAAGGATGCGACGCGGCAGTTCTGGGAGGCGCTGGCGGACCGCCTTCGTGCCGTGGGGGTCGATGCGCCCACGGCTCTGCAAGAGGATATGCGCTATGACGAGGCCTGGCTTCGTCCCGACCTCCTGTTCGGCCAGACCTGCGGCTATCCCTATGTCCAGCGTCTGCGCGGTCAGGTGCAACTGGTGGCGACGCCGGTCTACGGACTGCCGGGCTGCGACGGTCCGCTCAAATGCAGCTTCATCATCGTCAGCGCCAAGTCCGCCGCGCGCTCGATCGAAGATCTGCGGGGGGCACGCGCGGCGATCAACGATCCCGGCAGCAATTCCGGCTACAACCTGTTCCGCGCCTCTGTGGCGCCCCATGCGATCGACGGACGGTTCTTCTCGTCGGTGCTTCAGACCGGCGGCCATGTGGCGAGCATCGACGCGGTTTCGAGCGGGGTCGCCGACATCGCGGCGATCGACTGCGTGACCTTCGGCAACACCTTGCGCTTCGACCCCGATCGCGTCGCAGGCGTGCGCATTCTGGCGGAGACAAAAAAGGGTCCGGGTCTGCCTTTCATCACCGCGGCATCGACGCCGGCAAAGGATCTCGTGCTGCTGCGCCGCGTGCTTGCGGAAACCATCGCAGATCCGGCGCTTGCTGAGATGTGCGATACGCTATCGCTGCGGGGTATCAGCCTGCTCGGAGACAGTGATTACGAGGCCCTGGCGGCGCTTGATCGCGATGCTGCCGGTCAAGGATACCCGACGATCGCCTGACGGTTCATCGGCACATGGCGACCTGTCGCGAACACAACGACCGAAATAGAATATAAATTACATAGAATAAATATTTTACCGCTGCGGCGTTTGGCGCAAGCAGTATTCCCGTTTGCGCCGCTTCGCCGCAAAGCCATGCGGCGCGTTCCCATTGGCCGGCTTTTTATATTGGCGATTGAAATCTATCGCTTTTCCGGCCGGACACCGCATGTCGACTGATGCGCTGCCCCCACAATCGAACCTAACTGCCATCGCCCGCGTCGAATGGCAGACCATAGCGCTGGTCGTGGCCATTTATGGTGGCTTTCTCGCTCTGACCTGGTTCTGGCAGTCGCTTCCGATTGTCCTCGTGATCGGTCTTGGCGGCTGGCTGATTGCCTGGCACGGCTCGCTGCAGCATGAGGTCATTCACGGGCACCCGACGCGCAATCAGCGTATCAACGATGCGATCGGATGGCCGCCGCTGTCTCTCTGGCTGCCCTATGCGATCTATCTGGAAGGCCACCTCGTCCACCATCGCGACGAACATCTGACGGATCCGATCGAGGATCCGGAGTCCTCCTATTTCACCCGGGCCGCCTGGGAAGGCATGGGCAAGGTGGGGCGGAAGCTTGCAGAGTGGAACACGACTTTGCTCGGTCGGCTGACGCTCGGGCCGCTGGTCATGATCCTGAGCTTCCTCGCACAGGAACTGGTGCTGATCGTGCGGGGTGACAGGGAGCGGGCAAGGACCTGGCTCTCGCACGGGGCAGGCGTCGCCATCGTGCTCGCCTGGGTCGTCGCGGTCTGCGGCATGCCGCTCTGGCTCTACCTTTTCGGCTTCGTCTATGTCGGTGCCGCACTGACGCGGCTTCGCTCCTATGCGGAACATCGTTATGCCGGCCATCACGAGGAACGGACGGCGATCGTCGAAGACACGCCGCTTTTCGGTCTCTTGTTTCTCTACAACAACCTGCATGTGCTGCATCACCAGCGGCCGGGTATTCCCTGGTACCAGATCCCGGCACTTTATCGCCGGCACAGACGTGCGCTGCTGGCGATCAACGGCGGCCTCGTCTATCGCGGTTATCGCGATGTGGCCCGTCGCTTCCTTCTGAAGCCGCATGATGATCCGCGCCATCCGCAGCATCTCTGATGTTACGGACGCGCGCCGCCATCCGCGAAGGCCTGCGCGAAGCCCTAGGCGCCTCGCGTGTGGCGCGCCCGGTGGTGGGCGACGAAGGCGCGCACGGCCGCCGAGCCTTCGACCTTGCGAGAGGCGACCGCGAGGTCCGACGTGACGCGGTTTCGCGCCAGTGAAACATAGCGCACGCCGGGCAGCTGCAGGCATTGCAGCGACTGCGGCACGAGCGCGATGCCGAGCCCCACCGCGACCATGCTCATGATGGTGGTAAAATCTCGGCCTGTTGCACTGACCTTTGGCGCCAGCCCGGCGTCCTTGCAGGCGACGAGCGTATTGGAGTGGAAGCCGACATCGGCGGGTTGGCGCGGCGTTATGAAGGTCTGGTCCGAGAGCGCTGCGAGATCGATCGCATGCTGGGCGGCGAGCGGATGCGCCTCCGGCAGCGCCACCACCAGCGGCTCGCGCAACACGGTGGTCGTCGTCAGGCCGGCCGGGATCGGCGCTGGCGGGCGGATGTAGCCGAAGTCGAGTTCGCCTTCCGAGATCATCGTGAGTTGCTGGCGCATTTCGATCTCGACAAGCTGAAGCTCGATGTCGGGAAATTCTTGTCGGAAGGTAGTCAGCGATTCCGTCAGCACGCCCGAATAGGCGGCCGAGGCGACATAGCCGATCGATATTCTGCCCGTCTGGCCGCGGCCGACCCGCTGCAGTTCGGACAGCGCGAGGTCGGCCTGGGCGACGATCTTTCGGGCCTCATCAAACAGCAATTGCCCCGACAGTGTCAGCTGCACGGAACGTTTCGCGCGGTTCAGCAGCGGGATGCCGACCAGGCTTTCCAGATTGAGGATCTGCTGGCTGAGGCCGGGCTGGGCAATGCCGAGCCGGGCGGCGGCGCGCTCGAAATTCTTTTCCTCCACGAGAGCGATGAAATAGCGCAGATGGCGAAGTTCGAAGGTCGCGGCGCGTGGCGATTTTGGAGCCGACATGGGGCCTCGCAATGCAATAACTGAAAACGATGCTGTGCGCGCATATCATAATCGATAGTTCTGAAAAATCCTGTGCCGAGTTATTGGAAAGCCGGAAAATTTGACTATAGAAAGATGACAAAATTACTCCAGATTGAGCGCGCAGATGCCGCGCGCGCAGAGGCTTTCGTCATCCCATGTCACGCATTCATTGGCTGCTGTTAACGTCCGTCGCCTTCGTGGGGTCCGCCGGACAGAGCGCACTGGCGCAGCAGCAAGCCGAGACCAAGCTTGAGGCGATCGTCGCGAAAGGCGACAGGGAGGCCGGCGGCCCGGTTGAGGGCTATGTGGCGAAGTCGAGCCGCACCGCTTCGAAGTCCGGCGCGCCCCTGCTCGAGACGCAGCAGTCGGTGTCCGTCATCACCCATGACCAGATCGAGGCGCAGGGTGCCCAGACCGTGGGGCAGGCGCTGAATTACACGCCCGGCGTTTTCGGACAGCCCTTCGGCGCCGACCCCCGCTTCGACGCGCCGATCATCCGCGGCTTCGACGGTCGCCAGGTCCAGTTCCTGAACGGGCTCAGGATGATGCGCACCGCCGGCGCACCGGCCGTTGAAATCTACGGGCTTGAAAACATCGACGTCCTTCGCGGACCCGCTTCGGTCATGTATGGCCAGGGCAATCCGGGCGGCATCATCAACATGATCAGCAAACGGCCGGTCTTCGAGAATTTCGGCGAAGTCGGCGTGCAGGGCGGAAGCTACGAGACCTTTGGTGGCTTCTTCGATTTCGGCGGTACGCTTCGCGAGGAGTCGGATTTTGCATACCGGCTGACCGGTCTTGGCAAGAACGCCGCTGCCCAGGTCGACGAACTGGACAACGATCGCTACTTCATTGCGCCGGCGCTGACCTGGCAGCCGGACGAGGACACCAAGCTGGCGATCCTTGCGAGCGTCCAGCACGACAATCCCGGCACGCCCTCGGGCCTGCCGCCGCAATATACGCTGAACGCCACCGACTTTCGCCTGCCGCGCGACTTTTATGTCGGCGACGAATCCTTCGACCGCTCCAGCCGCACGCTGACAAACCTCGGATACGAACTCGAGCATCGCCTGAGCGAGAACTGGATCTTCCGGCAGAACTTCCGCTACACCGACTTCGACTGGGACTACCAGTCGCTTGGCATGTCGACGCTTGGTCTTGCCGCTGACGGCCGGACACTCCGCCGAAACGCGACCTTCCAGGACGAGGCGCTCAACACCGTCAATATCGACAACAATCTGCAGGGCGAATTCTCGACCGGCGAGGTCGACCATACGCTGCTTGTGGGCCTCGACTATCGCTACTTCGACAACAATGTGCGCACCCGCTTCTTCCAGGCAACGCCGCTCGACGTGCGCTCGCCAAGCTATGGCGGACCGATCCGGCTGATCGCGCCGACGCTCGATACGACCGTCGATAGCGAGCTTTTGCAGCTTGGCGTCTACGTGCAGGACGAACTGGCGCTCGGAGGCTGGCGCGCAACGTTGGGCCTCAGGCAGGATTGGACCAGCAGCTCGGGAACGTCGCTCAATGGGCTCTCGCGCGTTTCCCGTCCGCTCGACCAGGACGATCATGAGCTGACCGGCAGGGCCGGCCTCAGCTATATCTTCGACAATGGCATTGCGCCCTATGTCAGCTACTCGACGTCCTTCGAGCCGGTGATCGGCGCTGCTCCGGACGGCAGGCCTTTCGAGCCGACTTCGGGCGAGCAGGTCGAGCTCGGCGTGAAATACGAACCCACGGATTGGAACGGCTTCTTCACGGCGGCCGTCTACGACCTCAAGCAGAAGAATGTGCTGCGCACCATCGCCGGCATTTCGTCGCAGATCGGCGAGGTCAATGTCCGCGGCCTGGAACTCGAAGGTGTCGCGAGCATAACACAAGGGCTCGATTTGCGGGCGGCCTACACCTACACGGATGCCCGGATCGCAGCGGGCGCCGACGACGGCAATCGCGTCGAAAACGTGCCGGAGCATATGGCGAGCCTCTGGGCGAACTACACCTTCCAGGAAGACACGGCACTCGAAGGTCTCGGCATTGGGGCGGGCGTGCATTATGTCGGCCAGCGCTACGGCAACAGCGCCAACACCTTCGAACTGGATTCGGTCGTGCTCGCCGATTTCGCGCTCTCCTATAAGAAGAATGGTTACAAGGCGTCGCTCAACGTTCAAAATCTCTTCGACAAGGACTATGTCGCAAGCTGCAGCTCGTTCGGCTGCTACTACGGCGACGGCCGCACGTTTATGGGGAAGCTGACCTATAGCTGGTAGCGAATTGAGAGAGCGGGCATTGGGTCCTTTTGTCAGTCGCCGGGAGCTGCTTCTCGGCGCGGCGCTTTTGCTCGCCGCGCCGATGGCCAGGGCCGGCGCGCCCTTGCGCATAGCCGCGATCGACTGGGCGATGCTGGAGACGCTGTGCGCGCTCGGCCTTACCCCGGTCGCCGCGACGGAGCTCATTCAGTTTCGAAGCGATGCCGTCGAGCCCGACTTACCTGCAGATGTCGTCGATCTCGGTCTGCGCGGCTCGCCCAATTTCGAACTGCTTCACCTGCTCAGGCCGGACCTGATCCTGATCTCGCCGTTCTATGTACGCCACGAGGCGGCGCTCGGCCGGATCGCGCCGCTTTTCTCCCTGCCATTCTACGTGCGGGGCGAGCCGCCTTTCGAAAAGGCGCTCGCAGCGGTGAAGGCGCTCGGCGAGCGTCTCGGACGCTCCGACAGGGCGGAGGCGCTGCTGAAGGAGATAGTCGGCGAAATCGAAGGCTTTAGGCAGACGCTCGCTCCCTTCGCGAACAGGTCCACCTATATCGTCAATATCGGCGACGCGCGGCATGTCCGCGTCTTTGGTTTCGACAGCATGTTCGGCGACATGCTCGCCCGGCTCGGCCTGCCGAATGCCTGGACGGATCGTTCGCGCTTCACCTTTGCGGCACCCGTCTCGATCGAAAACCTGGCGGCAGATCCCGACGCACGCATCGTCATCGTTTCCGAGGTGCCGGTCGAGGCGCGCAGTGGCCTTCGAAACAGCATCATCTGGAATTCGTTGGAGCCGGTCCGCAAGGGGCGGGTCATCCAGCTCGCCAACGTCAATCCCTACGGCGGTGTTACTGCGGGCCTGCGGTTTGCGCGCCTCTTTGCCGAGGCGATGCTTGCAGGAGACCGGCGCGGATGACGATGCGGGCATGGTCCTTCCTGTCGGCCAGCCTGCTCGCCAGCCTCATGCTCTTCGCGCTGGCCGCATCGAGCCAGGTCCCGTTTTCGCAATGGGGAGACCTGTTGGCCCCTCCCGCCGAGCTCACGCTCGACAAGATCATCCTGGCCTATAGCCTGTTCCCGAGGGCAGCGGTCGCTCTGGTCGCGGGCGCCGCACTCGGACTATCCGGGGCGCTTCTCCAGCAATTTCTGCGCAATCCGCTTGCCGATCCCTCGACCCTCGGCATCTCGGCCGGCGCTCAGCTCGCGATCGTAGCGGCGACGCTCTATGTGCCTGAGATCGTCGACGGCCACCGAACTTTGGTCGCGCTCGCCGGCGCCGCCGGGGCAGCGGCGATCGTCTTCGCGCTCGGTTGGCGTCGGGCTTTCGAGCCGGTGACGATGGTGGTCTGCGGCCTGCTTGTGGGGGTGACAGCCGCAGCCCTGTCCGCAGCGATGACGCTCGCGCGGGGTGAGTACCTCATGTCGCTTGTGACCTGGAACGGCGGATCCCTCAGTCAGCAGGACTGGTCAGTGTTCCAAAGCCTTGGCCTGGAGTTGGTGCTCCTCGGCCTGTTTGCCGGCCTGTTGATCCGCCCGATGTTGGTGTTGGGGCTTGGCGACGCGAGCGCGCGCAGCCTGGGTGTCAATCTCGGTGGCATTCGCTTCGCAATCGCCGCGATCGCCACGGCACTTGCCGGCTTCGTCGCCTCAGCGGTTGGCCTGGTGAGCTTCGTCGGCCTTGCCGCCCCAGCCTTCGTGCGCGCCTGCGGTGCCCGCCGCCCAGCGGCGATCGTCGCGCTGTCGCCACTTGCGGGGGCGCTTTTCCTCTGGCTCTGCGACAGCATCGTGCAAACCGTCGCGCGTGCCTCCAGCGAGAATTTTCCGACGGGCGCGGTCACCGCACTTGTTGGCGGTCCTTTGCTGCTCTGGCTTCTGCCCAAGGTGCGAAGCATGGAAGTGCCGCACGAGGCGCGGGTAAGCGTCCACCGCGGCAATCTGAAAATAGCATTTGCCGCCTTTCTGGTTCTCGTGCCGGTCCTTGTCGCGATCGCATTCGTCGTCGGGCCGTCCGGACATGGCTGGAAGATCCTGAGTTGGGCGGAGACGCTCGACTTGGCACCGCTCAGATGGCCTCGGCTCCTGGCGTCTGCCGCGGCCGGCGGCCTGCTGGCCGTGACCGGCGCGATCCTGCAGCGCATGACCGGCAATGCAATGGCCAGCCCCGAGGTCGTCGGCGTCAGCGGCGGTGCCGGCCTTGGCTTTGCCGCAGCGCTCACATTCGCGCCGGATGGCGGCACAGTCGTGGTCTTCACTGGCGCAGGGCTCGGCGCGCTCATTGCCATGCTGGCGGTGCTGGTCTTTGCCAGCCGCCGGCATCTGCCGCCGGAAAAGCTGTTGCTTGCGGGCGTGGCGGTCGGTTCCTTCAGTTCGGCCGTCCTGTCGGCGCTGCTGGCGATCGGTGATCAGCGGTCGTGGCAAATTCTCTCCTGGCTCGGTGGTTCGGCATCCACGGCAACGCCGGCGACTGCGATTTTCCTCGGCATTCTTTCTCTGCTCGTCGTTGCCGCGGCACTGCTGTTGAGCCGCTGGTTGACGATCCTGCCCTTCGGACCGTCGATCGCCCTGTCGCTTGGCCTGTCGGTGCGGTTGAGCCGCGTGCTTCTTCTGCTTCTTTCGGGTGCTGCGACCGGTGCGGCGTCCCTGCTTGTCGGGCCCTTGAGCTTTGTCGGGCTCGTCGCGCCGCATATCGTCCTGCGCGCCGGTCTCGTCACGGCGCCGCAGCACCTGGCAGGCTCGTTCCTGCTCGGCTCGATCCTGATGGCCCTTGCCGATTTCGGCGCCCGCACGGCGACCTTTCCCTACGAGCTGCCGCTCGGCCTCTTCGCGGCACTCGTCGGCGCGCCCTACCTCATCTGGCTTCTGGGACGGCACAGATGATGGTGAACCAGCTTCCGGTGCTTCCGATTCCGTTCGCGGATGCAGCCCTGAGCCACGCAGTGCCGGCTGAAGACGATGATCTCGTCAGCCTGGACAGCATTCTCGAGCCAGGGCCGGTTGCGAACGCACTGGATGGACTGTTGCGGCGGTGGGGGCCGGGCGATCGCCGGGCCGCGGCGTCGCTATGGACGCAGGGTTACTTCGGCCGGCTGCTCAGACCCGTTATCGCCTATGGCCTCGTTCACGACATCTGGTTTTCGATGACGTTACCGGACGTTCAGGTCGGCCTATCCGATATGGCGACGCCCGTCCGGTTCGTGCTGAAACGCGCGGCTCCCGCTCCGTTGAGCGCGCGCCTGCGGGGGATTGTCGAAGACAATGTGCGACCTTTGATCGTCCGGATGGCGAACGTGACGGCCACGTCCGAACGGGTGCACTGGAGCAATGCGTCCTTCGCGTTTTGCCGCGCCTGCCGTCATGTTGATGATCTTTGGTCACAGGAGGCCATGCCGGTAGATGTCGCGGCGCGCTTGCGCGAGATGGAGACGCTGATCGCTGCGGACCATCCCCTTTTTCGGCTGACGCAGACGATCCCGGGTGTCGCGGGCGGTGCCTGTCTCCAGCGCAAGGTCTGCTGCATCCGCTACAAGCTCGACGGCCTGAAGAAATGCGGCACAGCCTGCCCGATCAATGCTTCGACCTTTTGCAGTCAATGATATCTATCGATGAGACCAACAGCAGGTCCAGCAATCCTGTCCGGAACGAAAAGATGCAGAACCACGCGACTGAAACTCCACCCATCGCCCGCGACCAGGCCGTTCTGTCGCTCCATGATGTGAGCTTTGCGATCGATGGGCGCAACCTGCTGCACCCTCTGACGTTGGAGATCCCGGCCGGGCATTCCATCGCGCTGATCGGCCATAATGGTTCCGGCAAATCGACGCTGCTCAAGCTGATCGGGCGACAGCTCGCGCCGACCACTGGGCGTATCGATTTCGAGGGAAAGCCGCTTGCTGGCTGGGGAACGCGGGCCTTCGCCCGGCGGCTCGGCTATCTGCCGCAGAATACGCCGCCAGCACCCGGCATGCTGGCACGGGAACTGATCGCACTTGGCCGCTATCCCTGGCACGGCGCGCTCGGCCGCTTCGGGGCGGCCGACAAGGCGAAGGTCGAAGAGGCGATCGAGGTCACCGGCATCGAGCCGTTTGTCAACCGGGAGGTCGACAGTCTGTCGGGCGGGGAACGCCAGCGCGTTTGGCTTGCCATGCTCGTCGCCCAGGATGCCACCTGCCTGCTGCTCGACGAGCCGATCTCCGCCCTCGACATCGGCCACCAGCTCGAGGTGCTGGCACTGACCCGCGACCTCTGCCGGGACAAGGGCATCACCATCATCTCGGTACTGCACGAGATCAATATGGCCGCGCGTTTCTGCGACCGCATCGTGGCGCTCCATTCCGGCCGCCTTATCGCGGAGGGCACGCCTTCCGACATCATGACGCCGGAAGAATTGGCGCGGATTTACGACGTGCAGATGGATGTTCTGGAACAGCCCGTCAGCGGACGCCGCGTCGCGCTGGCGCGGTAGGCCACACGGCCACGGATCTGGCCGATAGTCCGACCGAGCGCGTACTGAACAGAGGTCCCGTTTGCTCGAACGGCGAGGACGGGCTTCGCCGTCCCAAGCGATCAAGAGCCACAGATCCCAATAACAACCCGGCATTTGGCACCAAGGCGCCTGACCCGCAATTGACATGAGTCAATGCGGCAGCCTCGTCCTTCGGGCCTATTCCCGGTTGTGTTTGAGTGGTCGCGGGCTATTCTCGTGGTCCGTTTTGATGGTGGGACGCTGAAATGGAAAAAGCCCGGAAGAATTGGCTCCTGGTTGGTCTGGTCATTCTGGCGCTCGCGGGCGGCTACTATGCCTGGCAGAACATGGATCGCAATGCGCTACCCGCCGGGATCGCGAGCGGCAACGGACGCATCGAAGCAGTTGAGATCGACATCTCGACCAAGACGGCAGGCCGGATAAAGGAAATCCTGGTGGATGAGGGCGATTTCGTCACTGCCGGCCAGGTGCTCGCCCAGATGGATACCGTGCAATTGGAAGCGCACAAGCGGCAGGCCGAAGCGCAGCAGCAGCGTGCGATCATCAGCGTCGAAGCGGCGAAGAACCTGGTCACGCAGCGCGAAGCGGAAAAGGCGGCGGCGGAGGCTGTCCTCGCGCAGCGGCGCGCACAACTGGACGCTGCCGAACGGCGGCTCGCCCGGTCCGAACAACTCGTGAAGACGAGCACCGTTTCGCAACAGGTGCTCGACGACGACAGGGCCACCGCCGAGGGCGCGCGCGCTGCCGCCAGCGCCGCGGAAGCATCGCTCGCCGCGTCAAATGCGGCGATCAATTCGGCGAAGTCCCAGGTCGTCGATGCCGAAGCCTCGGTCGAGGCGGCCAAGGCGTCGGTCGAAAGCATCATCGCCGACATCAACGACAGTACCCTGGTCTCGCCGCGCGACGGCCGTATTCAGTATCGTGTGGTCCAGCCGGGCGAAGTGCTGGCGGCCGGCGGCCGCGTGCTTAATCTCGTCGATCTCGGCGATGTCTACATGACGTTCTTCCTGCCGACGGATCAGGCCGGACGCCTGTCGATCGGCAGCGAAGTCCGGCTCGTGCTGGACGCCGCACCGCAATACATCATTCCCGCCAAGGTTTCCTATGTCGCCGACGTCGCGCAGTTCACGCCGAAGACGGTCGAGACGGCAGAGGAGCGGCAGAAGCTGACCTTCCGCATCAAGGCGCAAATTCCGAAGGAACTGCTGAAGAAGTACATCCGCATGGTGAAAACCGGTCTTCCGGGCGTCGCCTATGTGAAAGTCGATCCGAATGCAGAGTGGCCGGCGAGCCAGACCGGCACGCTGGTGCAGTGATGGCAGCCCCTGATCGGGCCGGCCTGCCGCCGGCAGAGCCCGTGGTTCGTCTGAGCGCCGTCACGCTTTCCTATGGCAAGACCAAGGCGCTGGATGACGTGACGCTCGACATACCCTCGGGCTGCATGGCCGGGCTGATCGGGCCCGACGGCGTTGGGAAATCGAGCCTGCTGTCACTCGTCGCCGGCGCACGCGCCGTACAGGCGGGGCGCGTCGAGGTGCTTGGCGGCGACATTGCCGATGCCGGCCATCGGCGCCGGACCTGCCCGCGTGTTGCCTACATGCCGCAGGGTCTTGGGAAGAACCTCTATCCAACGCTTTCCGTCTTCGAGAATGTCGACTTTTTTGGCCGGCTCTTCGGCCACGATCGCGAGGAACGCGAGAGGCGGATTGCCAGCCTGCTCGAAAGCACCGGGCTTGCCCCCTTTGCGGAGCGCCCTGCCGGCAAGCTCTCCGGCGGCATGAAACAGAAGCTCGGGCTTTGCTGCGCGTTGATCCACGATCCCGATCTCCTGATTCTCGACGAGCCGACGACCGGCGTGGACCCCCTGTCGCGACGGCAGTTCTGGGAGCTGATCGACGACATCCGCTCTGAGCGGCCGGGCATGAGTGTCATCGTCGCGACCGCCTATATGGAAGAAGCGGCGCGCTTCGATTGGCTGGTGGCAATGGATGCGGGCCGGGTGCTGGCAACGGGCACGCCCGATCAACTGCTTGAAAAGACCGGCGTCGACACGCTTGACGCCGCCTTCATCGCGCTGCTTCCCGAGGAGATCAGGGGCGAACATCACGACGTCGTCATTCCGCCGCGCCCCGAAGGCGCGAGCGACGACATCGCCATCGAGGCGAACAACCTCACCATGCGTTTTGGCGATTTCGTTGCCGTCGACAATGTGAGCTTCCGCATCGGCCGCGGCGAGATCTTCGGCTTCCTCGGCTCCAACGGCTGCGGCAAGACGACGACGATGAAGATGCTGACGGGCCTGCTTGCCGCCAGCGAAGGGAAGGCAAAGCTCTTCGGGCGTGAGGTCGACCCGCGCGACATGGACGTGCGTCATCGTGTCGGTTACATGTCGCAGGCCTTCTCGCTCTATACCGAGCTCACGGTCCTGCAGAACCTGGAACTGCATGCCAAGCTGTTCGGCATGGCGGCGGACAGCATTCCCAAGCGGATCGAGGAACTGGCGAAGCGCTTCGATCTCTCGGATGTGATGGAGGCCTTGCCGGACGCCTTGCCGCTCGGCGTGCGCCAACGGCTCTCGCTTGCGGTCGCGCTGATCCATTCACCCGATATCCTCATCCTCGATGAACCGACATCCGGCGTCGATCCCGTGGCGCGCGACAGTTTCTGGCAGATCCTCGTCGATCTCTCCCGCAACGATCAGGTGACGATCTTCATCTCCACCCACTTCATGAACGAGGCGATGCGCTGCGATCGCATGTCGCTGATGCACGCGGGCAAGGTGCTCGTCAGCGATACGCCGGCCGGCATAATGAAAAGCCGTTCGGCCTCGACGCTGGAGGAGGCTTTCATCGCCTATCTGGAAGAGGCGATCGCCGGGGCAAAGCAACCGGCGCCCGCAGTGGTCAGGGCCAAGGCGCCGTTGGAGCCGGTCGCCGAACGATCGGCCGAGACCAAACGGCCTCCGAAGTCAGGGTTTTTCGACGTCGGGCGGATGTTCAGCTATACCCGCCGCGAAGCGCTGGAACTGGTGCGCGATCCCATCCGCGCGACGCTTGCCACCATCGGCACGGTCATCCTGATGTTCGTCATCGGCTACGGCATCAACATGGATGTCGAGGACCTGACCTTCGCGGTGCTCGACCGCGACCAGACGACGACCAGCCGCGACTACATCCTCGAGATCGCCGGTTCGCGCTACTTCATCGAGAAGGATCCGATCACCGACTATGCCGATCTCGACCGGCGTATGCGCAACGGCGAACTGAGTCTCGCAATCGAGATCCCGCCGGGCTTTGCCCGCGATGCGGCGCGCGGCGACACGGTGGAGATCGCCGCCTGGATCGATGGCGCGATGGCGAGCCGTGCCGAAACGGTCAAGGGCTATGTGCAGGGACTGCACGCCCATTGGCTGACCGGCAAGATCCGCGAACGCTATGGGGCGGCTGCGACCACCGGCAGCTTCAAGATCGAGACGCGTTTCCGCTACAACCCTGATGTCAAGAGCATCGTTGCGATGGTGCCGGCGGTCATCCCGCTCCTGCTGATGCTGATCCCGGCCATGCTCTCGGCGCTCAGCGTCGTGCGCGAGAAGGAGCTGGGGTCGATCGTCAATCTCTATGTCTCGCCGGTGACGCGGCTCGAATTCTTGATCGGCAAACAGATTCCCTACATCGCTCTGGCAATGCTCAATTTCGTGCTGCTGACGGCGTTCGCGATCTTCGTCTTCCGGGTACCTTTTACCGGCAGTCTGCTCGCCTGGACGGCCGCGGGGCTGATCTACGTCTCGGCGGCAACGGCCATGGGGCTCGTCATCTCGACCTTCATGTCGAGCCAGATCGCCGCGATCTTCGGCACGGCGATCCTGACGCTCATTCCGGCAATCCAGTATTCCGGGATGATCGATCCGGTCTCCTCGCTCGAAGGGGCGGGCGCCTTCATCGGCCAGATCTACCCGACCACACATTTCATGACGATCGCCCGCGGTACCTTTTCCAAGGCTCTGGGCTTCGGTGACCTCGGCGGCGCCTTCGTGCCGATGCTGATCGCGGTGCCGGTGCTGCTCGCGGTGGGCACGCTATCCCTCAAGAAACAGGCGAGGTGACGATGCGCCTGTCCCATATCTACCATCTCGGCATCAAGGAACTCTGGGGGCTCTGGCGCGATCCGATCCTGCTGATCCTGATCGTCTATTCCTTCACGCTGTCGGTCTATACCGGCTCGACCGCGATGCCGGAAACGCTGAACCGTGCGGCAATCGCCATCGTCGACGAGGACCGCTCGCCGGTTTCGACGCGGATCTCGACGGCTTTCTATCCGCCCTATTTCGTGCCGCCGCAGATGATCACGCCGGCGGAAATGGACCGCCGCATGGACCAGGGGCTCGATACCTTCGCGCTCGACATTCCGCCGAATTTCCAGACGGATCTATTGGCCGGCCGCTCCCCGACGATCCAGCTCAATGTCGACGCAACGCGCATGAGCCAGGCCTTTTCCGGCAATGGCTACATCCAGCAGATCGTCACCGGCGAGGTCTCGGGCTTCCTCGATCGTCACCGCAGCGAGCAGAAACTGCCGGTCGATCTGGTTCTGCGGGCGCGGTTCAATGCCGAGCTCAACAAGGGCTGGTTCGGCGCGGTGATGAACGTCATCACCAACATCACCATCCTGTCAATCGTGCTCACGGGTGCCGCCCTCATCCGCGAGCGCGAACACGGGACGGTGGAGCACCTCCTGGTCATGCCCGTGACCCCGTTCGAAATCATGGTCAGCAAGGTCTGGTCGATGGGGCTGGTGGTGCTGCTCGCCTCGGCGGTCTCGCTGATCGTCGTCGTCAAGGGCGCGCTTGCGGTTCCGGTGCAGGGCTCGTTCGCGCTGTTCCTGCTGGCAACGGCCCTGCAACTCTTTGCGACCACCTCGATGGGCATCCTGCTTGCCACGATTGCCGGCTCCATGCCACAGTTCGGTCTGCTGCTGATGCTCGTACTCTTGCCGCTACAGGCCCTGTCCGGGGGCATGACGCCGCGCGAAAGCATGCCCGAGATCATCCAGAACATCATGCTGGCGGCGCCGAACACACACTTCGTCATTCTGGCGCAGGCGGTTCTCTTTCGCGATGCCGGTCTGGACGTGGTCTGGCCTCAGCTTCTTGCCTTGCTGCTGATCGGCGCCATCCTCTTCGCCTTTGCCATGCGGCGCTTCCGGGTGTTCCTGAAGTAGGCATCCCATACATGGCTGATCGGTTGACGTGACGTGCCGACCGACCAGCGCTTTGTCGGAAAAACGCTATTGTCGGCACCGTGCGCGAGGCGTCAGGCGGGAATGAACTTTCCGTCGTAGCGCACGCGAAAATTCCGGCGTTGGGCGTCTTCCTGGAAGCAGACAAACACCAGTTCGAGATCGTGCGTGCTGCTGCGTCTGCCAAGCAGGCTCAACGTGATCACGATGACGCCGCCATAGGTGCGCGTCAGATTGATGGCGGCGCGCCGGATTTCATTGGTTCCGGCATCGTCCCGGTCTTCGCGCCGCTCGTATACCTGCCAGAAACGCGCGCTCTCCCAGGCGGACCGCAGGGCTTCGGTTATCTCGGCCTTGAACTCGTCCACCGACCTGCCCTTGCTCCATGAAACGGTCCGCTCGGTGTGATCGCCAAAGATATCGAGATAGCCGTCATAGTCGTCCGGATCGGAAAAACACCGCTCGATCATTCCGAATGCTACGTCGTCGGAAATTGCTGCCTTAAAGAAAATCGTCATCGAATCGCAATCCTGCCTTGAGCGCCTATGTTGTCAAAGCGTCGACGGTGTATCCAGCCCCTCGGCGTCTGATCGCCGCCGCGCGAACAACTATCGTCTCGCTGCAATGGCTTAGGTGGGTCGATCGCATCGCGCCGGCGGCCGATTCCGCGTCCATGATCGTTGCCTTATGTTCGGGCTCCATGCTATCTTTGGTTTCATTATTGACTGACGCAACTTTCATTTCTCTTTCGCCATCCCGCGCACGTTCGCAGCAATGGATGCGAAAGAACTGTTTGTTTTGATAGTCATATTTGCAGAATGAAATTTGCGGGGGGCCGCGCACCACGCTGATGCGAAAAGGGATCGGGCGAGATCCCTGGACCGCCGGCGCAGGGACAGTCGGGAGAGGGACAGTTTTTTGATCGGCATGGCATTTCCACGAGAAGTTTTCTCGCGTTCAGTGGTCATTGTCTGTCTGTTGGTTGGGCTCCTGGCCTCGGCCGCGACGGTTCGAGCGGCGCCGGCTGGCGGCGCTGACATGCAGTTCTTCGTGGTTCGCAGCGGTCAGCCAGGGTGCGAGCCAACCTGTCCGGAGTGGATATCGGCGGAGGGGACGATCGTTCGCGAAAGCCCGGCGCAGTTCAAGAAGCTGCTCAAAACCATCGGCAAGCGCCGCCTGCCGGTCGTGGTGACGTCACCTGGGGGAGACGTCGACGCTGCGCTGGCGCTAGGGCGGCTCATCAGAGCGCGAAGGCTTGAAGTGGCGGTCGGCAAAACCCGCTTCATCGGTTGCCAGCCGCAGCAGAAGGATTGCCGCGAAAACGACGGCAAGGGCGCCCGCTATATCGGTATCGCCTATTCGGGCGGAGCCTACTGCAATTCGGCCTGTCCGCTGATGTTCGCCGGCGGAACCCGCCGAGTGGCCGGGGAATGGGCCTATCTCGGCGTTCACCAGATCACCACTGTCTTCGTTCAGACCCAGACGCGGTATCGGGAGGAGTACCGTATCGTCAACGGCAAGAAGAAGGTGACCAGCAAGAAGGTCGTCAGCCGCAAGAATGTCGGCAGCCGCAAGATCTACGAGATGACCAAGGCGCAGGAGCGCGAGTTGACCGCCTACCTCGCGGAAATGGGCATCGGCCGCACGGTTATCGATCTGATGAAGATCACGCCCGCCTCCGATATGCGCAAGATCGAACCCGTCGCGATGACCGATATGAAATTGATCACGCAGCTGGGCGGGGTCGAATTGCTGACCTCGGTCGAGACCTGCAGAACGGTACCGGCGTCCGCCAATTGTCGGGTTTTCGTCATGTCGGACCTGAAGCGTTAGACCAGGGGATTTGGGTTGGAGACCGGAATGCGAATATGGAGTTCTCCCGTCGGCGCAGCCACGCCCCGCCTGCTACGGGTTGCGCTGGTAATCTGTCTGCTGGCCGCAAGCCTGTTGATGGAGCGGCCGGCAATGGCGGCTGAGCAGGAGATGCGGTTTGTCGTCGTGCGCTCCAACCAGGCCGGGTGCGAGCCGACATGTCCGGAGTGGATTTCCGCCGCGGGCACCATCGGGCCGAAGACACCGGCCCTGCTGAAGGCAACCTTGAAGACGCTCGCAGGCCGCAAGCTGCCATTGGTCCTGCGATCGCCCGGTGGCGACATGGCGGCTGCGATGGCACTCGGCCGCCTCATCCGCAAAAGCAAACTGAGCGTGGCGGTGGGCACGACCGTTTTCTTCGGGTGTCAGCGCGATCAGAAGAACTGTACCGCAAACGACCAAAAGGGAGCCGCCTATATCGGCAAGGCCGTTTCGCTCGGAGCCTGCTCACAGGCATGTACGCTCGTCCTTGCGTCAGGCAGTCGACGGCTCGCGGGAGAAGGGACGATCGTCGAAGAGATTCCGATGGTGACTGGAAACGAAGCCAGCAGCAAAAAGCTGGCGGCCTACTATGATGAAATGGGCGTGCGCTACCAGATGCTGGCCGAGGGCCCGCGCGATGCGGCTGGCAATCCCGGTCTCTGGCAATTGTTCAAGGCCCTTCTGCTGACGAACACGCTGGCAGTGGACCAACTGGTCGATGCGCAGATTTGCAAAAGCACGCCTGCGCCCGACAATTGCCGCGTCTTCACCACGATGGATCTGGAGTAGCTGCGCCCAAATAATTGTCGGCCAGTCTCGGCCGTCGATCCGTCTCCCGCCAAGATCTCCGGGCGACGCACGCGGGTCTCCAGGCGGGCAAGGAGCGATGGTGGGTTGAGGTGGCAGCAAGCAATGGCTATGTGGTGCGTTCCGTACTCAACGAACCATAAGGCCAATCGGGATGATCCCAGCGTTTCTCGTTACCCATTCCGGTGGCTTCCATGCCGACGAGCTGTTGTCCACCGTCATTCTCACGCGGCTTTTCCCGCAGGCTCGCCTGATCCGCAGTCGGGCTCCGGAATGGATCAGGCCCGGTGCAGACCGTATCGTCTACGATGTGGGTGGCCAATATGACGCCGCGGCCGGTATCTTCGATCATCACCAGCGCGGCGCGCCGCTGAGAGAGGACGGCCAGCCCTACAGTTCGTTCGGGCTGATCTGGAAGCACTACGGCCGCGACTATCTCGCCGCTTCAGGCGTTCCTGAAGACCATATCGAGGCGGTCCATGCGGCCTTTGATGCACGCTTCGTGCTTCCGGTCGACCTGGTGGATAATGGTGCGCTCGACCCTTCCGTTGCCGGGCCGCTCGCAGGGCTCACCCTGCCGGCGCTTTTGGAAACCTTGAAGCCGGTTTTCGACGAGGCCGGCCAGGAGGCTGACGATCGCGGCTTTCAGGCGGCCCTGGCGGTTGCCCGTGCGCTCGTCGAGGCCAGCGTCGCCCAGCGCGCCGCCAAGCTCAGAGCCGAGGCACTCGTTCTTCAGCAAATCGCCCGTGCCGGGGATGGTCGCGTTCTCGAGCTGCCGATGGGCATGCCCTTCCGTCCGGCCGTCGTGAAGTCCGGTGCCGATCACCTGTTGTTCGTCGTTCACCCGCGTGACAAAGACTGGTGCCTGACGGGCATCCGCAAGGCCGATGAGGGCTTTGAGCTTCGCGCAGACCTGCCCGCAGCCTGGGCCGGCCTGACCAACGGAGAACTGGAAGCGGCCTGCGGGGTCGCGGGCGCAAGCTTCTGCCACAATGGCCGCTTCATCGCGGCTGCCGCAACGCGCGAAGCTGCCCTTGCCATGGCCGCGTTGGCCGTCGCAGAGGCCACGTCGCTTGCAAGTGAAACCAAGGCGTAAGCCAGGACATGCCCTGCTTCGGGCCGGCGCTGCCCGGAATCGGCTGCACATGGTCCGACCGCGGCGCGGTCGGCCACAAGACGCAGCTTCGCGCTAGCTTTTGGCGAGCCCGCTACCCGCAGTCCTGATGAAATCGACGAAGGCGCGTAGCGCCGCCGGCATTTGCCGTCGGCTCGGATAGTATAGATAGAGGCCGCCGTAGTAGGGGCACCAGTCCTCGAGCACCCGAACAAGTTTTCCTTCGTCTATCAGCGACAGCACCTGATCCTCGAAGGTGAAGGTCACGCCGGCTCCGGCAAGGGCAGCGTCCACCATCATGTCCTGGTCGTCGACGATCAGGGGGCCGCTCACTTCGACCTGAAGTTCCACGCCGCCGCGCTCGAATTCCCATGCGTAAAGCCGGCCGCTGCCGAAGCGCAGTCCGACACAGGGGAGTTCCCTCAGGTGATCGGGAGCGGTCGGTTTTGGAAAGCGCTCGAAGAAGGAACGCGTTGCCACAATCGCCGTGCGCTGGCGCGGCCCGATCGGTACGGCAATCATGTCCTGCGCGATGACCTCGCCGAAACGAACGCCGGCGTCGAAACCCTCCGACACCATGTCGACGAGGTCGTTGTCGGTGACGATCTCGATGCTGATTTTCGGGTAGGCTTCGAGAAAGCGTGCGACCAAAGGCAGAAGCACCATCTTCGCGGAGGCGCGCGCCGCATTGAGTTTCAAGCGCCCGACAGGTGTGCCCCGGAAGTTGTTGAGGTCGTCAAGCGCATCCTCGATGTCGCGGAAGGCGGGGGCGACGCGCGCGAGCAGAAGTTCGCCCGCTTCCGTCAACGCGACGCTGCGGGTCGTTCGGTTGAAGAGGCGGAGATCGAGCCGCTCCTCAAGTGCCTTCAGGGCATGGCTGAGTGCCGATGGCGTGCAGCCGACCTCGTCAGCGGCGCGGCGGAAGCTTCGGTGCCGGGCCAAAGCCAGGAAGGAGGACAGGTCGGAAGGCGATACGGTTCTCATTGATGAATCTTACTCATTAGCTCAAGGAGAATCCAGTCGATTTTCTCAGCAGATGGAGCGCGGTAAAACCTTCTCAGCCGCCGACGATGGAGCGGCGAAACAAACAGGAGGTTCACATGCATACATGGTTCGTTACCGGAGCATCCCGTGGATTTGGTGCTCTCATCGTTGAGAAGGCACTCGCCAAGGGCGATCAGGTCGTCGCGACGGCGCGCAATCCGAAGGCGATCGCCGAGCGTTTCGGCAAACAGCCCAACCTTCTGGCCGTAGCGCTCGATGTTACCGACGAGTCCCAGGCGCATCAGGCCGTCGGGCAGGCGATCGCCCGCTTTGGCCGGATCGATGTTCTGGTCAACAATGCCGGCTACGGACTGCTCGGTGCGGTCGAAGAGGCAAGCGGTGCCGAGATCGAGGCCCTGTATCGCACCAACGTCTTCGGCCTGCTGGCCGTCACCCGTGCCGTGCTGCCGCACATGCGCCGCCAGCGTTCGGGACGCATCCTGAACTTCTCGTCGATCGGCGGCTATCGCAGCGGCCCTGGCTTCGGGGTCTATTGCTCGACGAAGTTTGCCGTTGAAGGCCTGACCGAAGCGCTCGCAGCAGAGCTTGCCCCGCTCGGTATCCATGCGACGGCGATCGAACCCGGTTACTTCCGCACCGACTTTCTCGACTCGACCTCACTCGGCATCAGCCCGATCGAGATCGAGGACTATGCCGAGACGGCCGGCTTCGTTCGCAGCAAGGCGAAGGAGATCAGCCATAACCAGCCGGGCAATCCCGACAGGCTGGCAGAGGTCTTGATCTCGTTCGCTGATGCCGAAAATCCGCCGGTGCGGTTGCCGCTTGGCAGCGACACGGTGGCCACGATCGAAGCCAAGCACGCATCGGACGCAGAAATCCTTGCCCAATGGCGTGCCGTGTCCCTCTCGACCGACTTTGAACCGGCCGCATAAGCGTCGAGGAGCGGCGGTCGACCGTTCCCTCAGAGGCCCCGCCATCGTGCGGGGCCTTCTCGTTGGCTGAGCCAACCTCGGTCCGCGCTGTCGCAGCTCACTCAACCGTTCAACGCTGCGCGTCTTCCGCATGCTTGGATCCCGTAGGTCTTGTCGCCAGCCAGAAGAGCAGCGAGGTAAGGCTGATCGCCGCGCCCATCAGGCAGACGCCGTTCCATCCCGCATGCGTATAGGCGACCGTGGAGAGAGAGGATCCGATCGCGCTGCCGAGCGAATAGAAGAGCATGTAGGCTGCCGTCAGTCGGTTCTGCGCTTCCGGACGGACGCGATAGATCAGGGCCTGGTTGGTCACGTGGACCGCCTGGAGCCCGAAGTCGAGGACGAGCACACCGGCGATCAGCCACAGGATCGAGTGATGCAGCAATGAGATCGGCAGCCATGCGATGAGCATAAGCGCGAGTGCAATCCCCGTCGTCGCCTGGCCAAATCCGCGATCGGCCCAATGGCCCGCACGAGAAGCGGCCAAAGCCCCGGCGATCCCTGCCAGACCGAAGAGGCCGACCTCGGTATGCGACATGGAGAAGGGCGGTGCGCTCAGCGGCAGGACAAGCGGGGTGAGCAGGGTCGTCACGTTCGCGAAGATCAGCATGGCGATCACGCCGCGGGTGCGCAGCACCGGCTCTTCCCAGATCAGCTTGAAGGTGGAGCCGACAAGGCGGGGGTAGCTGAGCTTGCTCGTTTCCCGTCTCTGGTGCGGCAACAACCTGTACAGCAGGCCGGCGATCAAGAGCGTTGCGACACATGATGCAAGATAGACCGATCGCCAGCCGGAGAGATCCGTCAGAAGGCCCGCGACGGTGCGTGCGGAGAGGATGCCGATCACGATGCCGCTGGTGACAAACCCCACCACCCGGCCGCGTTCTGACGGTTGGGCCAGGCTGGCCGCATAGGCGACCAGCGCCTGTGTCAGGACGGCCAGCATGCCGACCGCCGCGATCGCGGCCATCAGCATTTCGGCGTTGGCCGAAAGGGCGACGAAGCCGAGCGCGACCACGGAAAGCAGGGATTGAATGATGATGACCTTGCGGCGATCGAAAAGGTCGCCAAGAGGAACAAGCAGGACCAGGCCGAGCGCGTAGCCGATCTGCGTCGCGCCGACGATCAAGCCGGCGCTGGTCTGCGAAAGGTCGAGATCCGCGGCCATCACATCCAGCAGGGGGTGGGCAAAATAGGCGTTGGCGACCGCAAGGCCAGAGGCGAGGGCAAAGAGTGTCATCATCGGGCGCGTCAACAGTGATGCCGTGGCATCTCCGGCATTTGGGCGCGCAGCGTCGTTTGCGGCGTCGATCGACGCCGCAGCAGCTCCACCATCCATTGGACTTCTTCCTTATTTCGGTTTAATAATGAAACCAAATTTATGGATACCGATTTGGTTTCATAATGCAACCAAAATCTCGTGGCCGCGAGAGAGGAGAGTTCGTATGGTGGCGCGCAGAAGCCTCAAGGGAGACTACTGCCCCAGCGCGCGATCTCTGGACGCGATTGGCGACTGGTGGTCGCTGCTGATCGTGCGCGATGCGTTCGACGGGCTCCGGCGTTTTAGCGATTTTCAAAAGAGCCTCGGCATTGCCAAGAACATCCTGACGGAGCGCCTACGCACGCTCGTCGATCGCGGCATTCTGGAGACGGTTCCCGTCGGAGAGGCGAAAGCGCGGGTCGAGTATCAATTGACGGCGATGGGCCGGGACCTCTTTCCTGTGATGGTCGCCTTGCGCCAGTTCGGCGAAAGGCACCTCTTTCAGCCCGGCGAGGAGCATTCCCTGCTGGTCGAAAAAGAAACAGGACTGCCTGTGAAGCTCGACATCCGCACACAGGATGGCAGGCCGATCGAGGCCGACGAGACGGTCCTGATCAAGGTGCCCGAAGACTGACCGTGCCTGCAACGCCCGGCGCAGGCGAACCGATCTAACTTTAGACGAATATTCAGTTTTCTCTGCTAGCTTGCTGGAGTCCTTCCGCAGCCGGGGAAATTGGTAATGGGCGTTGTCACGCTAGACCAGGTAGAGAACCAGATCGCGCGCGGCTTTCGTTATCTGCAATTCTCGCCGGAGATCGAGGCGCTGTTCCGCAAGGAATATGCGGCCGAGCGTGTGCGGCTCGCGGTGATCTGGGGCGTGATCGGCGTTTTCATCTACGATCTGGTCTATTTCGGCGATCGTACGATGCTGCCCGACGTGTTCAACGAGCTGCTCGTTGTCCGCTTCCTGGTGTTCACGCCTTTCGTCATCGGCTGTATCCTGGCCGTGCGCCGCTGGCCGGATGCGCTTCTCTACGACGTTCTGGCGGTGGCGATCGCCGTGCTGGGCGTCACCTTGCCGATGGCTGCGGCCACGCAGAGCGCCAGTTCCTACCTGTTCGTCTATCAGAACGGCAACTCCGCCGCCTTCCTGTTCTTCGTCATTGCCTTGCGGCCACGCTTCTTTGCCGTCGTGATCGGGCTCGCGCTGCTGTGCGCTTCCCATTTCACCACCACGCGCCTGACCGGCGCCTTCGACGATGTCACCTATTCCGGCATCATCACCTTCTATTTGACGCTGTCGATCTTCCTGGCGGTCAGCGCCTATTTTCTGGAGCAGAAGGACAGGCAGAATTTTCTCAACCAGTTGAGAGGAAGCCTTCTCTATCGTCAGCTTGAGCGTAATGCCGAACGGGATGAACTGACGGGACTGTTGAACCGCCGCTCGCTGGCGCGGGTTGGCGAGATGCTGTGGAACGACGCGCCTCGCCTGGCGCCGGTTTCGGCGATCCTGCTGGATATCGACCACTTCAAGCGGTTCAACGACGTTCACGGCCATATCGAGGGCGACGCCTGCATCCGCGCCGTCTCGCAATGCATGCGCGACACGGTGGATGATGCCTCCTTCGTCTTCCGTTTCGGCGGGGAGGAGATGCTGGTGCTCGTGGCGGATCGGGAGCCGCTGCAGGCGTTGGCGATGGCCGAGCGTATCCGCACGGCGATCGAACGGCTCGCCATTGCCCATCGCGGACTTGGCAATGGGTGCGTGACGGCAAGCCTGGGCGTCGCCTCTGCGCTTGCGACTGAGACGACGCTTGAAAAGCTGCTGCAAAAAGCAGACGCGGCTCTCTACGAGGCAAAGCACATGGGCCGCAATACGGTCGCTTTGGCAAGCGCGCCGAAGGCCGGCGCGCAGGTCGCCTGAAACACGGGGATTGCCGCTCAGCCAATGATCGCCTTCGGCTCGAGGAAGGCTTCGAGGCCGAAGGGCCCGAATTCGCGACCGATGCCGGAATGCTTGAAGCCACCGAACGGAGCCTGGGCATCTGCCGGCGCCTCGTTGAGGACCACGCGACCGGCCTCGAGCCGGCTGGCCACGCGGCGCATGCGTTCCACATTGGTGCCGAGAACGTAGGACTGCAGGCCATAGTCCGTGTCGTTGGCGATGGCGATCGCCTCGTCTTCGTTGCGATAGGAAAGAACGCTGAGGACGGGGCCGAAGATTTCTTCCCGCGCGATCCGCATGCCGTTGGTGACATCGGTGAAAACGGTGGGGCGAACGAACCAGCCACGTTCGAGCCCTTGCGGGCGACCTTCGCCGCCGGCAAGCAGCTTTGCTCCGTCCTCCTGACCGAGACGAATATAGGACTGGACGCGCTGCCATTGTCTGGCGCTGACCATCGGGCCGATATCCGAGGTCGGGTCGCTCGAAGGGCCGATCTTCAATGCCGAGACGGCGGTGGCGAGACGCGAGGTCACTTCCGCTAGTCTCCGCTCCGACACCAGAAGCCGGGTGCCGGCAATGCAGGCCTGGCCGCTGTTGCGGAAGGCGGAAGCAAGCACGCGCGGGATGGCGTGGTCGAGATCGGCATCGTCGAGCAGGATCTGCGGCCCCTTGCCGCCGAGCTCCAATGTTACGCGCTTGAAGCTCTCCGCCGCGGTTCGAAGGATCGTCCGTCCGGTCGTGGTCGAGCCGGTGAAGGTGATCTTGGCGATGCCAGGGTTCTGGCTGAGCTCGGCGCCGACGACATGGCCGTAGCCATTGACGACGTTGAGCACGCCGCGCGGCAGACCGGCTTCGTGCAGCGCTTCCAGCAGAGTCTGGGTCTGGATGGCGCTCATTTCCGACGGCTTGATCACGATCGTCGTGCCGGCCGCGATTGCGGTGGCGAGCTTGGTGCAGATGAAGCCGATGTTGCTGTTCCAGGGGGTGATGGCGGCGGCAACCCCAACCGGTTCCATGACGACCGCGGCGTTGCCGATCTGCCGGGTAAAGGCATAGCCAGCCACGGTCTTCGCGGCGACCTCGAAAACGTGCGAAGCATGCGGCACTGAGAAAGCGAGGAAGGACTGCGGTGCGCCGTATTCGGTCGCCATGGCCTCATGCAAGGCATCGGCGTGCGCAGCGACGGCGTCGCGCAGCGCCTGCAGCATGGCAATGCGCTCGGCCGGTGTCGTGCGCCGCATCGCGGGGAAGGCGCGCCTGGCGGCTGAGATCGCGGCGCGGGCGTCTTCCGCATCGCCGAGACGAACCTCGCCGATCTTCTCCTCGGTGGCGGGATTGAAAAGCTCGAAGCGCTCGCTGCCCTCAGGGGTAACGAAAGCGCCATCGACATAGATCTGCTCGATCATCTTCATCGTTCGGTTTCCTGTTGCGATGAAGGGGATATGCGCCGGAAGCATCGGTAGGATAAGATCATCAATCATAGACAGGTTGATGAGGAAAATAGCGCAATGAGACCCAGTCTGTCCGAACTAGAGGCGGTGACGACGATCGCGCGGCTCGGCGGCTTCCGGGCCGCTGCCCGTGAACTCGGCGTTTCGTCCTCCGCGCTCAGCCATGCCGTGTCGGCGCTGGAGGAGCGGCTGGACGTCCGCCTGTTCAACCGGACGACCCGGTCGGTGGCGCTCACAGCGGCGGGCGAGGCCTTCGTCGCCGAGGTCCTGCCGGCTCTCGCCGCGATCGACGGTGCCGTCGAGAGGGTGACGGAATCCCGGTCGCGGCCGACCGGGACGCTTCGGCTGAACACCTCGCCCGGAGCGGCACGCATGGTGCTGCAGCCGCTGCTGATGGAATATCTCCGGCGCTTTCCGGAAATGGCGGTGGAGGTGGCGACCGACAATGCGCTGGTGGACATCGTCGCCCTCGGCTTCGATGCCGGCTTCCGGCTGGTTGAGGCGGTGCCGCCGGACATGATCGCAGTGCCGGTCACGCGCCAGTCGCGCATGATCGTCGTCGGATCGCCGGATTATTTCCGGGAGAGGGCGGCGCCTCAGCGACCGGCCGATCTCGTGAATCACACTTGCATTCGGGCGCGCATGGCGAGCGGCCGGATTTATCACTGGGAGTTCTCGCGTCATGGCGAGAGCGTGGAGATCGATGTGCCCGGACGGCTCATTCTGGACGAGAGCGGGCTGATGCTCGAGGCGGTACTGTGTGGCGCAGGGCTGGCCTATCTCTCCGACTATGCGGTCCAGGAGCACGTCGCTGCCGGACGGCTGGTGCAGGTTCTCGAGGATTGGACGCCACCCTATGACGGCCTTTGCCTCTATTTCTCCGGCCGGCGACACGTACCGGCAAAGCTCCGGGCGTTGATCGAGCTCGTCAGAGAGCTGCGTGTCGAGGGCGGGGGCGCGGATGTTGCGCCTTGAATCTCGATGAGAAAGTGAGACGAACCGGACAGGTTGGGCGCTCGACTGCCGTTTCGTTGGCCATGGCGAGAAACCGGAAAAACCGCCATGTTCGCCATCCCTGCCGCGTCCGGTTGACACGGTTCGCGCTCAGATAGGTAATCCGCCCTCGGAGCGAAAAGTTCCGCTTCTGCAACGGGATACGGTCTCCGGCCAAGGACGCTCAGGCTCGGCGGCGAGGCGTCGAGGCAATTGGCTGGAAAAATAACATGACTATTACAGACAAGTTTATTTACGCGTGCTAAGAGACGTCGCGTTCGTTTGGCCACCCGGTCCACCGATCGCGTCGCGGCAAGCAGTGCGAACGACGCTGGACGCCACATCAAAGTTGTTTTGTTCGGATCAGACGCCTTGGTCGACATGGAAACGCGCCATCAGGTCTATTTCGCCAAGCGTACCGCTTTGGTCGCCTATGCCACGCGCATCGTCGGATCGCGTGAGACTGCCGAAGACATCGTGCAGGAGGCGTTCATCCGCTTCGCGCCGACCAATACCGACAATGGTTCCCAGGGCCTCTCGCCTGCCTATCTCTACAGGATCGTCCGCAATCTGTGCCTCGATCTTCTCAAGCGCCGGAAGATAGAGGCGCGGGAGGAACAGGACGAGCCGCCGTTCTGGTCGATGCCGATCGAGATGCCGACGCCCGAAGACATCGCCGTGGTGACCGACGAGATCCGGCGCATTTCCGGCGTCCTCGACGATCTTCCCACGGACGTTCGTGTTGCCCTTGAGATGCACCGCTTCGGTGGATACACCCTGGAAGAAATCGCCGCCCACCTGAACATCTCGGTCGCAACCGTACATCGCCATGTTCGCACCGCCATGATGCGGGTGGCGACAATTCTGGCGGGCGATGCCTCCTAGAATTTTGAGCCGGCGTGAAAAAAAATCCGCAGTAATTCGTCTTTGTGACAGACCGAATGATTCCGCTTGTGCATGTTTCCTTGAATCGTACCCGATTAAAGGATGAAAACATGCAGCAATTCAAAGTGCTACAGCGACCTTTGCGCGTCTGATAAGACGCGCGGCGCTGTAGTGTCTCGTCGAACACGTAACCAGCAGGCAGAGCTTTGACCAAGGACAACCACATACCGGAGGTGTTGCTCGAAGAGGCCATGGACTGGTTCCTCGAACTGAAGGCGCGTCCGAACTGTCGGGAGACGGAAGCCGCGTTCCGCACTTGGTTGGGCAGGTCGGAACTGCATGTCCGATCCTGGGAGACGGCATTGAAGACCTGGCAATTGCTGGGAGAAGTGCCGCCGGTTCATGAGCAGCTTTGGCGCGGGGCGACGCCGTTAGTCTCATCTGCGGCAACCACCCGCCAGCCGAAGCGTTGGGCGGCCAGAACCTTAGTTGCCGGCACCGCAGTGATCGCGCTTGCCGCCTGCCTGGTGCTGTTCGTCGCGCTCCCGTCGCTGCTGGTGTGGTGGCAGGCCGATCATGTGACCGAGACCGCGCAGAGCAGGACGATCACGCTGGAGGACGGCACGACTATCCAAATGGGTGGCGGCAGTGCTATCGCCACCGAGATCAACACCGCGGCCCGGCACGTCCGGCTTCTAAAGGGCGAAGCCTATTTCGATGTCGCGCGCGACCCGTCGCGTCCGTTCGTCGTCGATGCCGGCGGCGTGGAGGTTTCGGTTCTCGGCACCTCTTTTGACGTGCAGCTTGCGAGTACGGAGACAACGGTCGAGCTCGCCCACGGCACGGTGGCCGTTTCGTATAGCGGCGAAAACCATAAGCAGAATTTCGAACTCGCGCCGGGAGAAATGGCGACGGTGGCGCATGCGACGGGTGCTGTCACCCGAAGCGCGATCGCGACCGAAGAGATCGGCGCCTGGCGCAGTGGCAAGATGTTCGTCAACAACGTCACCGTTGCGGCTGCCGCCGAGCGGCTGCAACGTTACCATTCCGCCTGGATCTCCATCCCGCAATCCGAACTCGCGGCGCGACGGGTGACGGGCGTCTATGATCTCACGGATCCCGATCACGCTCTTCAGGCATTGGTTCAGCCGTTTGGTGGCAATGTGCGCGAGGTGACATCCTATGGCCGCGTTCTGACGCAATTTTAATTTGGACTCAAAAATTCAAGAAAAAATCGCGGACCGGTGAAAAAAAATCCGGAGCCCGTCGTCTTTGGTCCGAAGCGCCTGCCGAGAGGCAGCGCGCGGATCATCGAGACGGGGGTAAAATGAGTTCGCCGAAATGCCGCAAGGGACATCTTTCTTTCAACGCAGGATATAGCCATGCAGGTCTGCGCCTGCTGACAACGACGGCGATCGTCGGGCTTTCCTCCCTTGCCTTCATGCCCCTTTCCATCGCCTCCGCCCAAGAGACGACGTCGCGCGTCAGCACGGCCCGCACATTCAACATTCCGTCGCAACCGCTTGCGAGCGCATTGAATGCCTTTGGGCGGCAATCCGGTCTGCAGGTGACCCTGGCTGCAGCGACGTCCGAGGGCATTCGTTCGACCGCCGTCAGCGGCACGCTGGAGCCGCAGCAGGCCCTGGCACAGCTGCTGTCGGGCACCGGCATCTCCTACAGCGTATCGGGCGGAACGGCGCTGATCGGTTCGGCCACGGCGGCCGGCAGCGGTGACGGCGTGGATGCATCCGGCGCCACGGTTCTCGACCCGATTTCCGCCTTTGGCAGCGGACCGCTCGGCGCCGGCGAAATCGTTATCTCGTCGGAGGACCTGAAGCTGAAGAACCCCGCCAACATTGCCGACGTCTTTTCAGGGGAGCCGGGCATCGCCGTCGGCAGTTCCTTGCCGATGTCGCAGAAGGTCTACGTTCATGGCATCGAGGAAACGAGCCTTGCCGTGACCATGGACGGCGGCCGCCAGAACAACAAGGTCTTCCACCACAATGGCACGAACCTCATCGATCCGGGCCTCCTGAAGGCCGTCAGCGTCGATGCCGGCGTTGCCCCGGCCGATGCCGGCCCGGGGGCGCTCGCCGGTGCGATCGCCTATGAGACGATTGATCCGCGCGATCTGTTGGATGCCGACGCTTTCGGTGGCTTCGTTACATCCAGCTATAATTTCAACAGCGACACGGTGACCACGGGGCTCTCCGCCTATGGCATGCATGAAGGGCTTGAGTTCCTCGGCTACTTCAACTTCGGCAATGGCAACGATTTCACCGCGGGTAACGGTAAGGAGGTTGAAGGCACCAGCACCAATCTGCTGAGCGGCCTCGGCAAGCTCGCCTACGAGTTCGAGAGTGGCGACCGTTTCGAGATCAGCCACGACCGTATCAACGACGATGCGCCACGGCCGTTCCGCGCCAATGTGGGTTCGATTTCGAACCCCAAGCCGTGGGAGCCGCGCATCCGCGACTATACGCTCGACCGGCAGAACACCGTCTTTACCTATACCGACAGCACGCCGGAGGGGTGGTGGGACCCGAAGCTCCTGCTTGCCTACAGCAAGACAGAGGTCGATCTGCCGATCTTCCCGAAGCCGGGACCGGGCGTTCCGAAGACCTATGACGCCATCGGCACGTCGGATAGTTTCAATGGCAAGTTCGAGAACAAGTTCTCTTTCGATATCGGCAATGTGATCGCGGGCATCGACTTCTACAGCGACAAGGCGGAGCTTGAGGATCTCTACGATCCCGGTACCGAGAAGGCGCGCAATGTCGGCATTTACGCGCAGGCGAGGCTTGAGCCTTGGGAGAGGACGCGCCTTTCCTTTGGCGCAAGAGGGGACAACCAGCACTTTACCGGAACAACGGGCGAGAAATGGACCAACTCGGGCTTCAGCGGCAACGTCTCGGGCGAATATGATCTCATCGAGGATCTTCTGACGGCCAAGGCCGGGTATTCGCATGTCTGGGCGGGCATTCCGCTTGCCGAGAACTTCATCATCAATCCCAACTGGGACTATGGCAACGGTCCGAAGCCGGTAACGGCAGACAATTACGTCTTGGGATTGGAGGCCAACTACAACGGCTTCATAGTCGAGGGCAGTGTCTTCCAGACCGATCTCGATGATGCGCGCGCACCGCGCTTCCGGGCAGACCTCGGCATCGCCGCCCATGATGTTCGCTCGCGCGGCTTCGAGATCGGTGGCGGCTACAATTGGGGCGATGGCTATTTCAAGGTGAAATACGCCAATATCGACGTCGAGATCGACGGCAAGCCTGCCGATTCCGACCTCGGCACCTATCTCGCAGCACCCGCAGGCCAGATCATCACGCTGCAGGCGATCCACACGCTGGCCGACTGGGGCGTCACCTTCGGCGCCGACGCCGAGATTGCGCTCGACTACGACGACGTCGCCGCCGGCAGCAAGCCTTTCGAGGGCTACGAGGTCTTCAACGCCTTTGTGGAATATGTACCGCCGCAACGGCCGAACCTGACGCTGCGCGCCGAACTCAAGAACATCTTCGACGAAACCTATTCGGACCGGGCGACCTACGGCCAGGAGTTCGGGAACGTGACGCCGCTCTACGAACCCGGCCGTTCCTTCATCCTGACCGCCCGAGCGACCTTCTAGGCCGACGGTCCGCAATCGTGGCTGCCGCGTCCTCCCCGCGGCAGTCGCCTCAAGACGCGACGGCGGCCACCCAAGGGCCGCCCGAGCCAGTGAAAGCCGAAACAGGAGTTCCAGATGCAAGAAGCGACCACCCATTTTGCAACGGACGACGGCCAGAAATACCTGACGCAACTCTGCAAGCACTTCGCCCACAAGATCGACGTCGAACAGGCTGGCGATCGCGCCGAGCTCCGGTTCTCCTGCGGGACCGGTTATCTCCAGGCGACACCGGATGGCCTGAGCATCCGCGCCCGCTCGCCCGGCGAGGCCGATCTCGACGATACGAAATCGGTCATCGAAAGCCATCTTCTGCGCTTCGCGTTCCGCGAGCAGCCGGGATCGCTCCACTGGCAGGCCGCCGGCTGAGCGCCACGGGCTGACAACGCTCTCAATAAGAAAATTCAATGTGTTGGTCGAAAACGTCCAACGCCATTGCGCGGCTATGCGTCGCGTGCCGAGGATCGACAGGATGCAATCGTCTAGGCAAATCGCAGAAATCGCCACCTTTCAAAGCTTCGCCAACTGCTATCTACGCGAAGTGAACCCGGGTATCCGGGTCATGCATCGAACCGTCGGCGGCGCTTTCGACTGTGTGGAATGGTCGCTCCCGAGGCAGCACATGATCCTGCGCGTCGAGGTGACGTCGCCGTCCCTTTGCGGCCCGCATCACTTCGGCCGGGTCTGGGGCAGGGGCGTTTCCGACGGGACATGGCGCCAGATCGAACTGATCTCGGCGCTGCATATCCTCATCCACGAGTGCTACCGCCAGGGCGATGAAAACCAGGCGGATACCTTGCGCGGCTTTGAACTCGAACTGCTGATGCGGGTGCTCGAAAGCTATCAGCAGACTGCACTCTACATCGATAAGGCGGAGCCCGAGCCGGCAGAGGGCGGCCATTTCATCGAGGCGGAGCAGTCGCTCGTCTTTGGTCACTGGCAGCATCCGACGCCGAAGAGCCGGCAGGGCATGACCTACTGGCAGCAGGAATCTTACGCGCCGGAACTGCGCGGTACGTTCAAGCTGCACTATTTTGCCGCCAAGGCTGAGTGTGTGCGGCAGGCGTCCGCCCGTTCGACGGCGGCCCACGAAATTGTCCGTTCGCTGATGGGGCCGGATGCGGATGGCGTCACGCTCGGTAACGATGAATGCCTGCTGCCGATGCATCCGCTCCAGGCGGAAGCGCTGCTGCTTGATCCCGACATCCGGTCAATGCTCGAGAAGGGGCAGTTGCGCCACCTGGGCCCCGCCGGCCCTGCCTTTACGGCGACCTCATCGGTACGCACAGTCTATGACGCCGATGCCGACTGGATGCTCAAGTTTTCCCTGCCCGTCCGCATCACCAATTCCGTGCGTCTGAACCGGCGCCAGGAACTCGAGGCGGGCGTCGCCATGGCGAAGCTCCTCGATCGCATCGGGTTTGCCGCGCGGTCCCGCAACTTCCGGATCATCCAGGACCCCGCCTATATAACGCTCGACCTGCCCGGCCGGAGCGAAAGCGGCTTCGAAGTCATCCTGCGGGAGAACCCGTTTTCGGGCGCAAAGGGCAGGGGCGTCGTGACGGTTGCCGCCCTGACGGCCGATCCGCTCCCGGGCGAGGGTTCGCGCCTGGAACGCCTTGTCCGAGCCCTCGCCGCGCGCACGGGCGAAAGCCTGCCGGATGCGGCCCTGCTGTGGTTCCGCCACTATCTCGACTGCGCGGTCGAGCCTTTGATCCGCCTTTATGACGACTATGGCATCGCGCTCGAGGCGCACCAGCAGAACAGTCTGCTGGACATCGCCAACGGTTATCCCTCTGCCAGCTATTATCGCGACAATCAGGGCTTCTATCTCTCCGAACGCTATCGCAGCCTGATCGTCAGCCATGTTCCCGAGACGCAAACGATCGCCTCACTCTATTATGCCGACAGCGAAATCCGCGACCGCTTCGCCTACTACCTGATCGTCAATCAGGTCTTCTCGGTCGTCAGTCGCATGGGCCATGACGGCGTCTGTGACGAGAGCCTGCTCTTGCGCGAACTGCGCCTGCATCTCGAAGGTTATGCCGCCCGCATGACCGGAGCCGGACGCGAATTCGCGCGTCATGTCCTCGACCTGCCGACGATCGCCTCCAAGGCCAATCTGACGACGCGCCTCTATGACGTAGACGAGCTGCAATCCAATCACGCGCCGACGCTGTATCGCCCCGTGCCAAACCCGTTGCGGGCGCCGGCAGTCCTGACAGCGCCGAGGACCGATCATGCCATTGCCTCTTGATCTCAAGGGACGGCCGGACGAACGCGTGCTTCGCCAGCTCGCCGCCGCCCTCCTATACGAAGACATCGTCGATGCCAGTGAGCACGCCCACGGGGATGCGGTCGATTTTTCTTGGTCGCTCGGCGGCCGGGATTTCCGGTGCCGCGGCGCCATTGGCCCCTTTGGACGGCTTCGCTTGATGCCGGGTTCGGTGGAGATGCGCGAAGGCGCGGACAGCTGGGTCGCGCCGCCGCTGGCGCAACTGGTTGCCGCCTTGCCGGGCAGCGGCCCGACGCGCGGAAAGCTGCTCGACGAGCTCACGCAGACGATCGCCTTCTGCCAGTGGAACGAACGTCACCTCCCTGCGCGGTCGCGGCGCACGATGTCCTTAGCCGAACTGGAAGGCGCACTTGATGAAGGGCATCCGTACCATCCCTGCTTCAAGGCGCGCACGGGCTTTTCCTTCGCAGACCATGCGGCCTACGGACCGGAAACGGGCCGGGCATTCCAGCTCGTCTGGCTGCTGGTGGCACGCAAACATCTTCACCAGGCAATGCCCGGCGGCGAGGGTGCCTTCTGGCGCGTGGAACTCGGACATGAGGTGTGGGCCGAGCTGCTCGCGAAGCAGCAGCAACGCGGCGTCTCGCCGGAAGATTTCGGGCTTGTCCCGCTGCACCCCTGGCAGTGGCGCGAACTGCGCGAAACTGAGCTTGCCGGTTGGATCGCATCGGGGGACATCCATTATCTGGGGCCGGCCGGCGACCGCTACACGGCGACGCAGTCGGTGCGCTCGCTGCTGAACCAGGACCGGCCTCATGCCGCGGGCATCAAGCTGCCGCTCAACATCGTCAACACCTCGTCGCGGCGGACGCTTGAGCCGCATTCGGTCTGCACGGCGCCGGTGATCTCGCGCTGGATTGCCGGGATCGTCGAGAGCGATCCGGCCTTTGGCGAATGCTATCCGCTCACGATCCTGCAGGAATATGCCGGGATTATCGCCGGTCGCGACGGACCTTTGGCGGGCCAAGTGGCGGCGATCTGGCGCGAGAGCGCTGAAGCCACCCTTGCAACGGGCGAGGCTGCCATTCCCTTCAATGCCCTGATGATGATCGAGGCGGACGGACGCCCGTTCGCCGACGGCTGGATCCGCCGTTTCGGCCTCATGCCGTGGATCAACCGGTTGACCGAGATCGCCATCCTTCCGGTCTGGCATCTGCTCGTCCATCATGGCCTGGCGGTCGAGGCGCACGGGCAGAATATGCTGCTCGTTCATCGCGACGGCTGGCCGGTCAGGCTCATCCTGCGCGATTTCCACGAGAGCATCGAGTTCTCGCCGGGCTTTTTGCGCGAGCCGGAAAAGGCGCCGGACTTCCTGGCACTGAACCCAGTCTACCGTGATGCCGAGCCGGACCAGTTCTACTGGACGGACAATCTGGATTCGCTGCGCGAATTGGTGATGGACACGCTGTTCGTCTACAATCTCAGCGAGATCTCCCATCTTCTCGACCACTGCTACGATCTGCCGGAAACGCTTTTCTGGCAGCGGGTCCAAACCGTGCTTGCGTCCTATGAGAGCGAGCATGGGGCGACCGAGCGGCTGAGCCAGCTCGGCTGTGGCCAACCCCGCATTCTCACCGAATCCCTGATGACGAGGAAGCTCCTCGCGCTCAAGCCCGAATACCACCACACGGTGCCGAACAGCTTGGCCGCGAAAGCGCTTCAACGAAGGAGAAAGTCATGATCCGCATCGATGACAGGCTCTACGACGAGTCCTATTTCAGCGAAACATCGGCACGATTGGCCGCCGAGATCGGCCTCTCCGACCGTGACACCGGCCGCTACGCCGTCTGCTTTCCGGAAACCGTCGACTGGCTGGCGCTGTTTTTCGCCATCCGCAAGGCGGGTGCAAGCGTGCTGCCGATCCATCCCGGAACGCCCTATCCGGGCGCACGCAAGCTCGCGATCGGCGCCGGTTGCGACCGGCTGCTCTATAACAGCCTGACAGCCGAAGTTCTCCAGAAGCCCGAGCTGGGGTCGCCGCAGGGCACGCTGTTGCAGATGAGTTCCGGGACGACAGGCGCGCCGAAATGCGTGGCGCGAAGCTGGGCGGAAGTCGACGCCGAAATCGAAAGCTATGTTCGCACGTTCCGCCAGCCGGAGGGCATGACGCCGGTCATCGCCTGCCCGACCACCCATTCCTACGGGCTGATCTGCGGCATTCTGGTGGCGCTGAAGCGCGGCCAGACGCCCGTGATCGTCAACACCGGGAACCCGAAATATCTGCTGAAGGTGCTGCGCGAAACGGAGCGGCCGTTGCTCTATTCGTCGCCGGCGATCCTGCACACCTTGGCGCGGCTTCTGCCCCAGGGCGAACAGATCCACGCGACGATGACGTCCGGCACCCTGCTCCCCGATCTATGGTTTGCCGATATCCGCGCCAAGAGCCAGTTCATGTTCCAGCAATATGGCTGCTCCGAATCCGGCTGCATCGCCATCAATCCGGATGTCGCCGCCGCTGGCGACATGGGCTTCGTGCTGCCGCATCTTTCCGCGGAAACGGGCAGCAGTTTCGAAGACGCCGGAGAGATTGTCGTCAGGAATGGCGATGGCGCGCCGATCCACACGCGTGATCTCGGCTATCGCCGCGCCGACGGCATGCTGGTCTTCGTCTCGCGTCTGGACGACATGATCAATGTTTCCGGCCTCAACGTCTATCCGAAGGACGTGGAGGATGCCGTCATGGCCATGCCCGCGATCACCGATGCGGTCGCCTTCCGCAAGAGCGACCGTTTTGCCGGGGAGCGCGTCGCTCTGCTCTTCAGCGCCGAGGTCCAGGTGGCGCCGCAGGCGGTACGCGAATGGTGCAGCCGCCATCTCGCGGGCCACCAGTTGCCGATGGAGATCCTGCAGGTCGACGCGGTCCCGCGTCAGGCGAACGGCAAGATCAGCCGTCGCGATGTCGCGGCCCGCCATATGGCAGGGGAGTTCAACAGGCCGATGGCGGGAGCTGCATCATGAGCGAGAACGAAATCCTGGCGGCGATCGAGACCGTTCTCATCGAAAAGATGGCACATGGGCACATGGAGGGGTTCGGCCCGGATGCCCGCCTCAACGAAGACCTCTATCTCGATTCCGTCCTGATCCTGGAGATCTTCCTCAATCTCGAGCTCGAATACGGACTTTCCGTGCCGGAAGAGGCGATCGCAAAACAGGAGATCGTGACGGTCGGCGATCTCGTCTCGCTCTATCTGCCGAGGACAACGGGTACCGTCGTTCCCGCCTTTCCGCTCACAGGCGGGACGACCGACGAGGGTGTCCATGGCGAAGCCTATTATGACATCAAGGTGCATTGCTTCGTCAGTTGCGTCTCCGATGGCTTGAAGCGAAACGGGCTGGATCAGCGGCCGTTCTATTTCGGTGTCTGGGATGCGAAGTTCGCGGTCAGCGACCGCTTCGAGCTTCTCTATCACGCACCCGACATTACCCAGGAATTCTTCCGCGGCTGGTTCGAGCGGCTCTACGGTGTCTCCGTCGTCGAATGGTACGATCCGGAGCGCACCAAGCTCGACAACCTCGCAGTGCTCACCGGTCTTCTCAAACAGCGCAGCGAAACCGGCTCGGTCATGGTCATGCTCGATATGTTCCATCTGCCGGAGCGCGAGAACAAGTTTAATCAGAACCCGTTTCCGCACTATCTCATGCTGCAGGAGACCGCCGATCCCGAGACCTGGTTCGTGCATGATCCGGACTATCGCTGGGAAGGCGAGATCGCCAAGGAAAAGGTCATTCACGCGATCCTGCAGCCGACGGTCGGCGGCGGCTACGTCTTCGATAATGCCGAAGCGCGCGCGCCGCACGCGGAAGACCTGAAGGCCTATTTCGAGGCATGCTTCGTCAGAGACCGTAATCCGCTTGTCGACGCCGTCCGCGAAATCGTCGCCGCGCACCTCGACGAACGAGACGGGCTTATGCTCTCGAATCTTGGCGCCGCGGTGCGCGAATTGCCCGTCATCACCATCCGCAAATACGCCTATGAACACGGCTTTGCCTTCTACTGGCGGGCGCTGAAACTACCGGCGGCGGAATTCGAGGGGTGGTGCGCGGAAATCGAGGCGCTGGTTCAGGCGCTGAAGACCCTGCACTACGCCGTGATGAAACTCGCTCAGACCGGCGATCGGTCCCTGGCGGGACCAGTCCTTGAGCGTCTCGACGAAGCGGACCGGCTGGAAACAAAGCTTAAAGCCAGGCTCGCTGAGGTCTTCGATCTCTGGTGCGACCTCGTCCTTCCCGCAGAAGTTCCCCATTGAAGAGAGTTGCACGATGAGAGTTTCGCTCTGCACCATCACCTTCCGGCATCATCTCATCTCGCTCGATGAGATCGCCGCCTGGGCGGAGGCCAACGATTTCCAGGGCATCGAGCTCTGGGGCGCGCATGCGCGCAACCTGGCGCCGCGCTCGGATCGCAACGCCGAATGGCTCGACGGCTACGGCCTGTCCGTGCCGATGATCAGCGACTACTTGCCGCTTGATGGCGATACGGAAGCGTTGCGGCACAAGACAGTGGAGCTTTGCAGGCTTGCCCGCCGCTGGCGCACCCGCAAGATCCGCACCTTCGCCGGAAGCCGCGGCAGTCTGGCCGTCGGGGCGGACGAGCGGCAACGGATCGTCGCTCGGCTGAAGGAGATCTGCGAGATCACCGCCAGCTACGGCATTCAGCTGCTTGTCGAGACGCACCCGAAGACACTGGCCGACACGGCGGCCTCGACCATGCAACTGATCGAAGAGGTCGACCATTCCCATTTCGCAGTTAATTTCGACACGCTGCATGTCTGGGAGGGCGGTGACGATCCGGTTGCGGTCCATCGGGCCATGAAGCCGCACATCCGCCACTACCACCTGAAGAACATCGTTAGCCGGGCGGATCTCACCGTCTTCGAACCGGCCAATGTCTATGCCGCCGCCGGCAACAGGCGCGGCATGACACCCTTGTTCGAGGGAACCGTCGACTACGATCGATTCCTCCGGGAGATTTCCGGCGATCCGCTGGCCGATGCGTCGCTGGAGTGGTTCGGCAATGATTGCCTGGACACCCTAAGGCGCGACCGCAGGCAGGTGCGCCAGGCGATCGAAGGCGGCGAGCGCCCGTTGCTGACGGCAAACGTCTAGGAACGTGTGCAGAAAAGCCTTCGCGGCGGACTCGGCAGTCCGGCACGAAAGTGAGTAGAACACCGCGCTTTAATCGAACAGCGCGGTGTTCGATGGAGAAGGGCGAAAGTCGGCTGTGTCAGCCGTCCTTGTAGTAGTAGCTGTAGCCGTTGAGCGCCGGCGCGCCGCCAAGATGAGCGTAGAGGACGCGGGATCCTTCGGGGAAGAAGCCCTTGCGGGTGAGATCGATCATCCCCTGCATGGATTTACCCTCATAGACCGGATCGGTGATCATCGCTTCGGTGCGGGCCGCAAGCCGGATCGCCGCGTTCGTTTCCTCGGATGGTACGCCATAGGCGGGGTAGGCGTAATCGGGATTGATGACGATCTCGTTTTCGCGGATCGCCCGGTTGAGCCCGACCAATTCGGCTGTGGAATCGACGATGTTGCGGACCTGGGCGCGGGTTTGCTCGAGCGTGCCCGATGCGTCGATGCCGATCACCCGCTCGGCCCGGTCCTGCGCCGCAAAACCGACGATCATGCCGCCCTGGGTCGAACCGGTGACCACGCAGACGACGATGTAATCGAAGGTGAAGCCGAGTTCCTTCTCCTGTTCCGCGACCTCTTCGGCAAAACCGACATAGCCGAGCGCGCCATATTTGTGCACCGAGGCGCCGGCCGGAATCGGATAGGGTTTGCCGCCCGCATCCTTCACCGACTGGATCGCGTCCTCCCAGCTCTTGCGGATGCCGATGTCGAAGCCGTCATCGACCAGCCGGCTGTCCGCCCCCATCAGCCGCGTCATCAGGATGTTGCCGACACGATCATAAACAGCATCATAGTGCGGCACCCATTTTTCCTGGATCACCACGCATTTCATGCCGATCTTCGCTGCGGTCGCAGCGACCATGCGGGTGTGGTTCGACTGCACGCCGCCGATCGAGACCAGGGTGTCAGCGCCGGAGGCGATCGCATCCGGAACGATGTATTCGAGTTTCCGGAGTTTGTTGCCGCCCATGGCAAGACCGGAATTGCAGTCTTCGCGCTTGGCATAGATCTCGACTTTTCCGCCAAGTGCTGCCGTCAGCCGCGGCAGATGCTCGATCGGCGTCGGGCCGAAGGTGAGCGGGTAGCGTTCGAACTTTTCGAGCAGTGACATTGATCCAGGCCTCCGTGTGGAAATTGTAGGCAAAGGATAGGGGAAGATGCGTGAAAGGTGCTCTCTAATTTCCTGTTCTGGTTTTTTGCAGATGAGATAGAGTTCTCAAACGATTTCGTTGTTCTTCAAGATTGTGGCTCAGAAATGAAAGATTCTTCCAACGAAGATTTCGACAGGATCGACATCAAGATCCTGCGCGCCCTGCAATCAGAGGGCCGGCTGACAAATGCTGACCTGGCCGAGCGGGTGAATGTCAGTCCGGCTACCTGCCACCGGCGGACGCAAAGGCTGTTCGACGAGGGTTACATTACCGGCGTTCGGGCGGAAATCGCACCCGCTGCCGTCGGTCTCGGCGCTTTGGTGATGGTCGGCGTGGTGCTCGACCGTTCGACGCCCGAAAGTTTTGCGGCCTTCGAAGGCGCGGTGATGGAGATGAAGGAAGTGCTCGACTGCAACCTGGTCGCCGGCGATTTCGACTATCTCCTGAAGATCCGCGTCCGCGACATGGCCGATTTCAACAAACTGCACGGCCTGAAGCTGATCGCCTTGCCCGGAGTGCGCCAGACGCGGACGTTCTTCGTGATGAAGGAAGTCAAGGAGAACGCGCGGCTGCCGTTCTGACGGCCGTCATACGGTTGGCCGCCCGCGCAGGAAGGTGCGCGCGGCTCACCTGTCTCGATCGAGAAGGATGCGGCCGGCTTGACGCAGTTCGCCTAGACCTGGACGAAATGATCGTCCGCGATCTGCTGATAGCGCCGTTCGGCCGGAACATAGTCCGGTGCGCGCAACGGGCTCTTGAGTTCGTCGCTCGCAACATTGCGGCGCGCGTGGCGGCGTGTCGGGTCGGCAATCGGGACGGCGGCGATCAGCTTCCTGGTATAGGGGTGCTGCGGGTTTTCGAACACCTGTGCGCGTGAACCGATCTCGACGATTTCGCCGAGATGCATGACCGCCACACGGTGGCTGACGCGCTCGACGACCGCCATGTCGTGCGAGATGAACAGGTAGGCGAGGCCGAGGCTCGCCTGCAGATCGAGAAGCAAGTTGATGACCTGCGCCTTGATCGAGACGTCGAGTGCGGAAACGGATTCGTCGGCGACGATCACCTTCGGGTCGAGCGCCAAGGCGCGCGCGATGCAGACGCGCTGGCGCTGGCCGCCGGAGAATTCATGCGGGTAGCGCGCCGCCATGTCGGCCTGCAGGCCGACGCGTTCGAGCAGGTCGGCAACCCTCTCGCGTGCCTGTCGCGCGGTACCGAGCTTGTGTTCGAGATAGGGTTCGGCGATCGCAGCCCCTACTGTCATGCGCGGATTGAGGCTCGCGAAGGGATCCTGGAAGATCATCTGCATGGTGCGGCGCATTTCGCGCAAGCTCTTGCGGTCCATCGCCAACACGTCCTTTCCGTCAAGCATCACCGAGCCGCTTTCCGGTTCGATCAGCCGCATGATCGCGCGGCCGGTCGTCGATTTGCCGCAGCCGGATTCGCCGACGAGCGACAGCGTCTCGCCCGGCTGCAGGCTGAACGAGACGTCTTCGATCGCGTGCACGCGGCCCTTGAGCTTGCCGAGCAGGCCCGCATGGATGTCGAAGCGCTTGACGAGGTTCTTCACCTCAAGGATCGGCTTGCGGTCGGATTGAACCGTGTCGGTCGCTTCAGCCACGGTACCCGGAAGACCGGTTGCCGCATCGATGACCGGAAAGCGCATCGGCTGGGGCTCGCCCTTCATCGCCCCGAGCATCGGCACTGCCGAAAGAAGCGCGCGGGTATAGGGATGTTTCGCCCTGAGGAAGATGTCTTCCGTCTTGCCGGTCTCGACCGCGTCACCGCGGAACATCACCACGGTGCGATCGGCGATCTCGGCGACGACGCCCATGTCGTGGGTGATGAACAGCACCGAGGTGCCTTCCTCCTCCTGCAGCACTTTGATCAGGTCGAGGATCTGGCCCTGGATGGTGACGTCGAGCGCCGTCGTCGGCTCGTCGGCGATCAGTAGCTTCGGACGGCTTGCAAGCGCCATGGCGATCATCACGCGCTGGCGCATGCCGCCGGAGAAGCGGTGCGGGTACTCGTCGAAGCGCGAGGCCGCTGAGGGGATACGGACCTTTTCCAGAAGGCGAATGGTTTCTGCTCTCGCCTCCGCCTTCGACATCGGGCTGTGGCAAAGCAGGGCTTCGGAGATCTGGTCGCCGATGGTGAACAGCGGATTGAGGCTGGTCATCGGCTCTTGGAAGATCATTGCGACGTCGTTCCCGCGCACATGACGCATCTCGCTCTCGGGCAGGTCGAGGATGTTGCGGCCGCCCATCATCACCCGGCCCTCGACGCGGCTCGTTTCCTTCTGCAAGAGCCGCATGATCGACAGCGAGGTGACGCTCTTGCCCGAACCGGATTCGCCGACAATCGCGACGGTCTCTCCCGGCGCCACCTGGAAGGAGATGTCGCGCACGACGGGCTTCCATGCGCCATCGACCAGGAACGAAGTCGTCAGGTTCTCGACGGAAAGAACAGGCGTCGTCGAGCGGGCCTCTGCGATTGCGGTGTCGGTCATGTCGGCTCCTCCGCCTGTTGCTATGCGTCTTGTCGTTTTCGGTGTCCGGTCAGTCGGGCCAGCGCAGCAGGCCGGCGAAGCGCCGGGCGTTGCGCTCGCTGAGCGAGGTGGCGATGATCTCGTTCGAGGCGCGCGCCTTGTCGAGTTCCTCGGCAAGGCGGCTTGCGACCACCTTCTCCTGGCCGGGGTGCAGGTTGCACGGGTCGAGATAGAAGTAATTGTGCTCGGCCTCGTGGTCCCGCACGATGATCGGCGGTGTGCCGCGGGCGAGCGCGTCGGCGAGATCCCAGGCGGTGATGTGGGCTTCCTGCGGGTCGATGTTGACGCGCAGGCGGTCGAGCGGGTTGTTGGTCGGATCGGCCTCGACCACCGGCTTGATGCCGGGGCGGCCGCTCAGCGTCTCGTGCCAGAGGTTCAGGTAACCGGTTTCACGCTCACGGATGCCGGCGTGGTCGCGCTTTTCCCAGGCTTCGAGTGCCGCCATCACGCCCAGCATGCTTTCCTTGCCGACCTTCATGCCGCGGCCGATGCCGAGGTTCTGCAGGAAGGTGTTGCGCACCAGGTCCTTTTTTCCGGCGACGATGCCCGAAGTCGGGCCACCCAGGAACTTGTGGCCGGAATAGAGCACGATGTCGGCGCCCTGATCGAGGAAGATGCGCAGATCATATTCCGAGGCCGCGTCGACGATGACCGGCACACCCTTCGAATGGCAGACCTCGGCAAATTCCTTGAGCCCCAGGAGGCCGTATTGCACCACATGGTGCGAGACGACGTAGACGGCGCAGGCCGTACGCTCGTTGATCGCGCCCTCCAGATGGTAGCGATAGGCCGATGTCGCCTGGCCGACCAGCACCGGCTTGGCGCCGGCGATGCGGATTGCCTGGTCGACGGGCGCGCCGTAGCTCACCACATGGCCCATTTGGATGACGACCTCGTTCTTGAGGCCGCTGGTGTCGGGCAGGCGTTCGATCGCGGCAAGGTCGCTGCCGGTCATGGTTCCCGAGACGGCAAGGCTGATGCCGGCGGAGCAGGACGCCGTGACGAAGCCGGCTTCGGCACCCGTCAGCCGCGCGATCACTGGGCTCACCTTGCGCTGCAGGTCGTTGATCTCGACGAATTGCGGCAGTATGCCTGTCATCGCGGCGATCGCTTCCGGGACCACGATCGATGCGCCGAGCCCGGTCATTGTGCCGGAGACGTTGATAACGGGACGAAGTCCGAGAGCTTCGCGAATGTCACGGTCAGGCATAGTGGTCTCCATGTGATTTTTTGGCAGGCGATTTTCTGGCAGGCGAAACGGATAGACTATTCCGTTTTCGCGGAATATCTACCATAGTAATGAAGTATGGGTGAGGCCTTCCGCCATCTGTCGCGGCCGCCATCGAGGGCGCGGCAGCAGCGGGACCCGACACTTTCCCGGCAGTGCGCAATTCGAGCCGCGCAGGAGTTGAGCAGTGGACAAGACGATGACCGGCGTCGAGCCGAACGAGGACATAGAAACGACCGGCAAGCCGCGCCGTTCGCGCGTGAGCGGTATGGACCGCGCCTTGCAGGTGCTCGATTTCCTTTACGAGACGGGTTCCCCGAGCGGCGTCTACGCGATTGCCAAGGCAGTCGGCGCGCCGCTGTCGACGGCCTATGTGATTGTCGACGACATGGTCGAGAAGAACCTGCTCAGCCGCGATGCCGATGGCCTCGTCTGGCTTGGCGACCGGCTCTATCATTATGGCCTCGCCTATGCCCGTTCGCTCGATTTCCTCGGCGTTGCCACCCGCGAGATGCATGACCTTGGTCGGGAAGTGTCCGAAACGATCCAGCTTTGCGGTCGCGACGGCGACTACATGCAGGTGCTCGCCATGGCCGACGGTCCCGGCCATTTCCAGGTGACCTCGCGCGTCGGTACCCGTGTGCCGCTCAACTGGACGGCATCCGGTCGCCTGCTCGTCGGCCATCTGCCGGCCGACGAAAGGCTCGAGCTCTTCCGCCGCTGCGCCCGCACCTCGCCGACCGGCCGCGCCGACATCGATCCGGCGGCACTTTCCGATCAGGCCGGCAGCGCGCTTGCAGCAAGGCTGTCTATCCAGGCGGGCGAATCCGATTATGCGGTCGCCTGCGTCGCCGCTCCCATTCTCGACGACAAGGGCAATTGCGCCGCGACGATCTCCATCGTTCTGCCCGAGCAGAAGATCCTCGACGACCGGGCGTTCTACGCCGATCACGTCAGGGTATCCGCCGAGCGGATCGAGAAGATGATGGGCTGGCGCAGCCATTGATCCGACCTCCCGTCGTCACTCGTAGAGAGCTACGATCGCCTCGATTTCGACGGTGATGTTGCCGGGCAGCGACCCGAAACCCACCGCCGAGCGCGCATGGCTGCCGGCCTCGCCGAAGACATCCATCATCAGGTCCGAGCAGCCGTTGATCACGCGCGGATGCTCGGCGAAATCCGGAACGGCATTGACCATGCCGAGGATCTTGACGATGCGCTTGACGCGCCCGAGGTCACCCAATGCATCGTGCATGACGGCCAGCAGATTGATGCCGGTCAGCCGCGCGTGATCATAGGCGCTGTCGATATCGACATCGGCGCCCACCTTGCCGGCATAGAGATGACCATCGGGCTCGCGGGGGCCCTGGCCTGAGAGATAGAGAATGTTGCCTTCGCGCACATGCGTCACGAAATTGGCGATCGGCGGCGGCGCCGGCGGCAGGTTGATGCCGAGGGCCTGAAGCCGTTCATAGGGCGAGACGGCGGCAGGGCTGTCTTTTTTCTGATCCAGACTGTTCACGCGATGTCCTGTCATTTCTGTATTCTGTCGTCTCGAGTCAGCGGTAGCCGAAGCCATGGCTGTGATCGGGGCATTCGATATGCTGCGGCTGATAGCGGTTTGCCGCGACCACCTCGGTGCCCATCACCGCGTAGCGTGGCTCGAAGAGGCGGTTGAGATGCGCCTCCGCCCCAAGGGAATCGAAGACCCTGAGTTCCGAGTCGACGAGGTCAAAGAGAGTAAATTCGGCGCGGGCGCCGACGCTCAGGAGATTGTCCATCGGCAGGCGGATCACCGAGGCGGGCGCCTGGGTCACCGCCTCGACCACCTTTTCAAAGGGCATGCCGACGCTGAGCAGCTTCGACATGGTGGTGCCGAGATCCCAGACCGACTGGTTCATGCTGCGCAGGTGCACGTCGGTGGAGATCGAGAAGGGCAGGAGCCCGCGGGCGATCGCCACTTCGGCGACGCGGAAGGAAAAGGACGCGCCGCCGTGGCCGATGTCGAGGCGGATGCCTTCGCCGGCGCAGCGTTCGGCAAGCTCGAACAGGTCTTCATCTTCGATGATGCTGGAGCCGGCCTTGCCGTTGAAGCAGTGGGTGACGATGTCGCCGGGACCGAGGATTTCGAGCACCTCGTCGTAAAGCGCCGGCGGCTCGCCGACATGCACCATCATTGGGATCTTCAGGATCTTGGCAATCTTCTTGCCGAGCTTGACCGGCGTCACGCCCCAGGAGCCGGTGATCACATGGCTGGCGCGGACCTTCAGCCCGACGATGTGCTCGCGGTTTTCCTGGTAGCAGGCGATGATGCGGTCGATGTCGATCGAGCGGATGTCGCTGAGTTCACTGACGCGGTTGCAGGCGACAAGGCCGATCGAGCCGAGATTGAGGAACGCCTTGATGCGCTCGCGCGACGGCTCGATGATGTATTCGCGAAAGCCGTGGAAATTGGCTTCGCCGGCCGATCCGGCGTCGACGATGGTGGTAACCCCGCGCTCCATGCCGCAAAGCTGCGGTCTGACGGAGATATCGGTGCCGCCGTGCCAGACATGGGCGTGCAGATCGATCCAGCCGGGCGAGATCCAGGCGCCATTGCCCTCGATGCGGCGCAGGCTTCCTGATGCCTCCAGGTTCGGGCCGAGGGCTGCGATGCGGCCTTCGCCGTCGACAAGGATATCGATCGTTTCGGCCGGCGCGGCCATGCCGAAGGCGACGGGCTTCACCTGCCGGATCAGCACCGGGTCAGCGCTGGTTGTTGCGTTCGTCATGACTTACAGGTCCTTTCTGAGGCGGGGGTCGAGCATGTCGCGCAGGCCGTCACCGACCATCTGCAGCGACAGGACCGAGAGAACGATGGCGATGCCGGGGAAGAGCGTGACCCAGTCGGCCTGGCCGATATATTGGCGCCCCGAGGCGATCATCGTGCCCCAGGTGGGGATTTCCGGGCTGACGCCGACGCCGAGGAAGGAAAGCCCGGCTTCGGCGAGCATCGCATGGGCAAAGAGGAAGGTGCCCTGGACCAGGACGGGCGAGAGCAGGTTGCGCAGCACGTGGCGCGTCATGATGTGCGGGGTCGAGATTCCAAGCGCGCGCGCCGCCTCGACATAGGGAAGCTCGCGGATCACCAGCGTCGAGGCGCGCACCACGCGGGCAAGCCTCGGTGCATAGACGATGCTGAGCGCAATGATGACGGTGGTCAGCGATGGCCCAAGCGCGGCGACAAGCGCAATCGCAAGGAGGATGTCCGGGAAGGCCATCATCGCGTCGATGACGCGGGCGATCGGCGTGTCGAGCTTCGGGAAGAAACCGGCGAGCAACCCGAGCACGACGCCGATCACGGTTGCGAGCGTGACGACGGCAGCACCGACGAGCAGCGACAGCCGGCCGGCATAGATAGTGCGGGAGAAGACGTCGCGGCCGAATTCGTCGGTGCCGAAGAACCATTGCATGCTCGGCGGCTGCAGCCGGTTGACGATCGACAGCTTGCCGGGCGCATAGGGCGCGATCAGCGGCGCGAAGACGGCCAAGAGCACGAAAACGGTCAGAACGATCAGGCCGAAGGCAACGGTCTTGCGCTTGAGCAGCCGGCGGACGAACTTGCGGCCTTCGCTCTCGGCGGGGGCAGATACGGTGATAGCCATCAGTAGCGTACCCTTGGATCAACGAGGAGATAGAGCATGTCGATCGCGAAATTGATCAGCACGTAGAGCGCGGCGATCACCAGCAAGGCCCCCTGGATCACCGGATAGTCGCGGCGAAGCACGGCGGAGACGACGAGATTGCCGACGCCCGGCAGGCCGAAGACGGTCTCGGTGACGACGGCGCCGGAAATCAGCACTGCGGCGGTCAGGCCGATGATCGTCAGGATCGGGATGAGCGCGTTCTTCAGCGCGTGTTTCATCACCACCTTGCGCTCGCCAAGGCCCTTGGCGCGGGCGGTGCGGATGAAATCATCGCCGAGAACATCAAGCATCGAAGCGCGGGTGAAGCGCAGGATCAGTGCGGACGAGACGACGCCGAGCGCGATCGCCGGCAAGGTCAGGTGATACATGCGCTCAGTGAAGGAGGAACCGGGACCGCCATAGCCGGAGACCGGGAACCAGCCGAAACGGACGGCAAACACCTGGATCAGGATCAGGCCGAGCCAGAAGCTCGGTATGCTCGCCGCCAGCATCGCAAGCGTGGTTGCCGCCTGGTCGACGAAGGAGCCGCGCTTATAGGCGGCGTAGATGCCGATCGGCAGCGCGATGGCGCAGGCGATCAGGATCGAGAACAGCGTCAGGAAGAAGGTCGGCTCGGCGCGTTCGGCCAGAGCCGAGGTCACCGGCTGGTTGAGGAAGATCGACTGGCCGAGGTCACCCTGCAGCAACTGCCCGACATAGTAGACATATTGCAGGCCGAGCGACTGGTCGAGGCCGAGCCGGGTGCGCAGCGCCGCAATGTCCTCCTGGGTCGCTTCCGGACCGAGCATCACGGCGGCCGGGTCGCCGGGAGTTACTCGGACGATGACGAAGACGATCGTGACGACGATCGCCATGACGACGATCATGCCCATCAGCCGCTGGAAAATGTAGCGTAACATGGTGGCCTCGAACCTTTCCTGTGCGCCTCGCCCACTGGGGTGAGTGAACAACGGCGCGCCCTTCCGGCGGACGCCAGGCCAGTGGCCGGGCGTCCGCCGAAGTCCCTGGGAGGGTGGGAGCTTACTTCTTGATCGAAGCGTTCCAGAAATACGGCCATGGCGCCGGTGACACGCCTTCAAGCGTCTTCGACTTTGCCGAGAGCGCGTTGAAGTCGCCGATCTTAATGAAAGGCACTTCTTCGAAGATCACTTTCTGCACATCGGCCCAGAGTGCTACGCGCTTGGCCGGATCGGATTCGGCGTTGAAGGCATCGACGGCCTTGGCGCGGGCGGGTGTGTCCCAGTTGCCGGGGGCCTTGGTTGACATCATGCCGATCAGCGCCGGCTCCGGCAGGAAGGGGCTGTGGGTGATGTAGATGTCCCAGAGCGTCGGGTCGGCGCGGCGCTGCGTCAGCGTCGCCCAGTCGACCACCTGCAGATCGACCGTGAAGCCGGCGAGCTTCAGATACTCGGCGGCGACCTGCGCCATCTTGTAGTGGAACTCGTACTGGCGGCTCGTCAGGATGCGCAGCGGTTCACCCTTGTAGCCGGCGGCCTTCAAGAGTTCGCCAGCCTTTTCCGGGTCGGCGATGTTGTAGGCGCCTTCGGTGCCGGCATCAGTGCGCCAGGTGAATTGCGACGGGTAAAGTGCTGCATCGAGCGCATAGAAGTCTGTGGTGCCGAAGGCGGCGGCCATCATGTCTTCCATGCTGAGCGAGGCGCGGATCGCCTTGCGCAGGTCGAGGTTCTTGGTCATGCCGTTGCCGGAGTTCAGCACGAAGACCGGCCAGCCGAAGGGCTGCAGCATGACAGGATCGGAGGCGCTGGACCCCTTTACGCGATCGAAGGATTCGACCGGCAGCGAATCGACATAGTCGTACTGGCCGGAGACGGCGGCCTCGACGCGGGTATTCGGGTCCGGCACCGGCACGAAGCGGATTTCGTCGGCATACTGGTGGCGGGCGCCGCCATAGCCGTTGGCTTCACCTTCCGGCGACTTGTAGGCGTCGTAACGGGTCAGCTGGATATATTGGTCCGCCTTGCGCTCCTTCAGCTGGTAGGGGCCGGTGCCGACGAAATCGGTCATCGGCTCGGCCTGCTTTTCCGAGGGAAGCACGATCGCCGCGGAGTTGTTGAAGGCGAGGAGCGAGACGAGCGGTGCGTAAGGGGTGTTGAGCGAAATCTTCACCGTCAGCGGGTCGACCGCTTCGATACCGGCAATCGTGGTTGCCGTCTGCTTGCCGCGCGAGGCGACCTTCGTCCAGCGCTCGAGCGAGGCGACCACGTCCTTGGCATCGAGGTCGGTGCCATCATGGAACTTGACGCCGGAGCGCAGCTTGATCGTGTAGGTTTTGCCGTCGGCGCTGATCTCGGGCAGGCTGGCAGCAAGCAACGGTGTCGGCTTCCAGTCCTTGTCGAAGGTATAGAGCGTCTCGAAGATGTGCTGCGAAACGATGCCGACGAGGTCGGCGGTCGACGCCATCGGGTCGAGCGTCGGCGGTTCGCCGACCGTCGCGACGTTGATGACGCCACCCTTTTCCTGCGCAAAGGCAAGGGTTGCCGATGCCACGAGCGCGGTTCCGATAAGCAATGCAAGTTTGGTCGATTTCATATTTGTTCCTCCTCATATTCCATAGTTATGCTATGTCGTTCTTTATTTTGGAATATAAATGTCCACGAAACCGGAAATGTCAACCGATTGTCGTCGTCACGTCACGCAGCTTTGCGGAAAAGTCCGTTGATGGGGGCGGGAAAGGCGCTCGGCGGAGACCGGCGTTGAGCCCCGCAATTGCCTTCTGCGCCGGTCGCTGGAGCTATCGCGATGGCTCGCGATTTGTTAGCTCAGAGTCCGGTTCGAAAATGGAGCGCGCAAAGTGAAGGTCATCGGCCTGATTGGCGGCATGAGCTGGGAGAGCTCGGCCGAGTACTACCGCATCATCAACGAGACGGTTCGCGGCCGCCTGGGTGGCGTGCATTCGGCAAAATCGCTGATGTGGTCGATGGATTTCGGCGAAATCGAACGGCTTCAGCATCATGGCGACTGGCCGGCGCTGACGGAGGAGATGATTGCGGCGGCGCGGCGCCTGGAAGCTGGCGGCGCCGATTTCCTGATGATCTGCACCAACACGATGCACAAGATGGCAGCCGACGTTTCGGCGGCCGTTTCCATTCCGCTGCTCCATATCGCTGACCCGACGGCGCAGAAGATCAAGGCCGCGGGCCTGAGCAAGGTCGGTCTGCTTGGAACCGCCTTCACGATGGAGCAGGATTTCTACAAGGGCAGGCTGAAGGACACCTTCGGTCTCGATGTTCTGGTGCCGGAGGCGGACGACCGCGCCAAGGTGCACGAGATCATCTATCGAGAACTCGTCGCCGGCATCGTCAAGGACAGCTCGCGCGACGCCTATCGCGCCGTCATCGCGCGCCTGGTCGATGCGGGGGCCGAGGCGATCATCATGGGCTGCACCGAGATCATGCTGTTGATTTCGCAGGCCGACAGCCCGGTTCCGGTGTTCGATACGACTGAAATTCATGCGCTGGCTGCGGTCGACCTCGCGCTCGAAGGCGCGTGAGAGGGTCTGATGGCCCGCTGAGCAGCCGCCGCGGCCGGTCGAGGATAGTCATCGTCGACCGGTGCAAAGTGGCAACGGCCGGCTGGTCGCCGGCCGTGGTCGTGAGCTTTAGTGCAAGGTGAACTCTCGGGGCTCGCCCTGAAACAGGCTGATCAACGCGATACCTTGCTGCAACAGAAGTTCGGCCGCCGGCAGATCGCCAACGACCAGGTCGTCAGCACAGCTGATGATGATGTTGGCGAGGCTGATCGAATTCTCTGCAAACCGGTCATCGCCGATCTCGTAGGCCTTCTCGGCCGTTGCTTCGAGTGCGTCTGCGACGAGCGCCATCATGTCCGAGCGCTCGTGGAGCGTCATCTTGTCCAGTGTCTTGGCGTCAAGCGTCTTGGCGGAAGTCTGCATGATTACCTTCCCTATTGTTCAAGCCGGAATTGGCCGCGCCGGCCAGTGGCTGGGGGAAAAGTCTACGACTGTGATGAAGTGCTGAAGGGAGCCGGCGTCGAACGCGGCTTCATCATTAAGATCGTGAATAGCGGCGCGGGATGCAAGGAATGGCTACTATGCGCCCTGCGCATGGGTCGGCGGATCGAAAGCGAAGAGGTGCCTTCGAGACGTACTAGACGCTCATATGGGTGGTGTTCGTCGGTTATGCCAGACTCTCGTCGACCGTCAGGCGATCGGCAGCGCATTCCCGGGCGAGAAAGTCGGTGAAGGTACGAACCGACGGCAGAAGCCCGCGCCTTGAGGGATTGCCATCGCTGCTACGCGCGGCTCGCGGCTTGCTGAGCGTCCTGCGCGCTCACGCGAGCGGCCGGCTTCAAACGGCCGGTTAAAAGCAGGCTGACGGCGAGGAAGGGCACGAGCACGCCGAGACCGAAACGCATGTCGCTGTGCTCGGCGATCAGGCCGATCAGGGGTGGTCCGAGCAGGAAGCCGAGCAGAGCGATGAAGGACAGGATGGCGACGCTGGCTGCGGCCGGTCGGTCCTTCTGGTCGGCGGCCGCCGTGACGGCGAGCGGGAAGCCGACGGAGACCCCGAAGCCCATGGCGGCAAAGCCGAGCAGCGCTGCCCAGGCGGCGGGGCTTGCAACGACCAGAAGCAACCCGGCAATGCTGGCGATGCCACAGGCGCGCGCAATCGCCACCGGACCGTAACTCGCCTTCAGCCGGTCACCGGCAAAACGGCCGGCTGCCACCATGAAGGCGAAGATCGAATAGCCGAAGCCGGCGCTGGCGCTGGAGAGCCCGAAGACATCGCGCAGGAAAACGGCCGACCAGTCTGCCACAGCACCTTCGGTCATGGTGATGCCGAAGACGAAGAAGCAGACGCCGAGAAGCGCAAAGCTCGGCAGCCGTCGCCTGGACGGCGCCGCCTCCGCAGCCGCGGCCTCGCCGGTTTGGAGGAGCGGCAGCTTTCTGGCGAAAAATACACTGATCGGTAGCATGACCGCGGCCGCCAGCGGCACTGCCCATTCCGGCGCGACGTGGAGCGCGGCGAAGCCGACGCCGATCAGGCTGCCGGTCATGATGCCGAGGCTCCAGAAGCCGTGACAGGTGCTCATGATCAACTGCCCGGAGTGCTTTTCGATCGCATCCGCCTCGACGTTGAGGCCGAGCTCGAGGGTTGCCAGCGCCACACCGACGATGGCAAGAGCGACGAAGAGCACTTCGATGCTCGAGGCCCATGTCGGCAGCCAGACCAGCGCCAGAAAGACGACGAAGCCATAGAGAATCGTAGCGCGGCCGCCGATCCAGGCGACGAAACGTCCGGCGAAAGGCAGCGTCAGCAAAATGCCGACGGGCATGCCGAGAAGCGCGATCGCCAGTTCGGCCGGTCCGAGGCCGAGCTTCTGCTGCACATCGGGAATGCGCGGCAGCCAGGCGCCGAAGGCGATCGGTTGAAGGAAGAAGATCAGCATGATGAGCCGTTGATTGGTCATGCGCATTGGTCCCCAACAGGTATCGCATCGCACGATCAACCACGGCAGCGGCGGCCGGGGTGATGTGGTCTATGAAGCAATTCTGATATTCTGAAAATCGTTTTCAGAGCTTGTCGCGCACGACAGGGGCCGTCAAGGCTAGAAAAAGTTGCCAAGCCGGAAAGCTATGTCTTTTCGGTCGAATGGGCGGGAAGTGTTGCGGATGTGTCGCCACCAATTCCGCCATTGGTCTGGTCGCGATGAAAAAAATGTACACGCCGGGCAAGGAGGCGGGGTCTAACGCCTCCCGCGCCGTTGCGGGACTTTCGCTTCATCGCAGCAATTTCAGGGATCCCGTCAGCGATTTGACCCACTTGGTGGCACCGGCCAGTCCAATGCCGTCGATCGTTTCCTCCGAGAGATCACGCTCGGGGAATTGCGTTTCATAGTCCGCATAGCTGTGCAGAGAGCGCGCAAAAGCCGGAAACGGCACGATGATGCGGTCTTCCTCTTTCGGCAGCGCCTTCAGGAGCAACGCGCCGATCGTCCTGCTGTCGGCCTGCAGGATCGGGATGGGTCGGTTGGAACTGATGTCGATCGTATTTTGATTGCTGTCGGTAAGGTGCTGATTGCCGAGAACGGGCATGGCCGCGCCGATGCCGATGGAAATCGCCGCGATGGTGTTGGCGAGATGACCCGGCGGCAGCTCCGGATTGACGATAATGGCGAGGCGGATGTCCTGAAGCACGGTGGTCTATTCCTTCTCTGTTTCTCGACGGGGAGAATAGACCGGGCCTTGAGGTAAGTTCTTTCGGATGTTGCGGAGATTTACGAATATGGGGTAGTTTCTACCTGCATTGACAAAGCATGAGGTAGGATGTGCCTACAATCTTGACGCCCGCCGATGTGAAGATTTTGACCGCGCTGCAGAATGACGGGCGCCTGAGCAACCAGGCGCTTTCGGAGGAAGTGGGCATGTCGACATCGCCCTGCTGGCGGCGCGTGCGCCAGCTTGAGGATGATGGCGTCATTCAGGGCTATATGGCTGTCCTGAACCGGAAGGAAATCGGCTTGGGAGTGCTCGCCTTCATCCGGGTGAAGATCGACAGCCATACCGAGGCGGAAGCCGATGCTTTCGCCGATGAAGTGATGAAGCTCGACAGCGTTGTCGCCTGCTACAGCATAGCCGGTGATGCGGACTTCCTTCTGCAGGTCGTTTCATCCGACCTCGATTCCTATTCGGATTTCGCCATGAAAGTGGTGCGACGGCTGCCCTGCATCAAGGAAATGCAGACGACCTTCGTGCTGAAGGAGATCAAGGCGTTCAACGGACTCCCGCTGCGCGCAACGATCGGTCAACGCTGAGCGGCGTTCCGCTGTCAGGAGGCGGACGCCATCAACGGATCTTCCTTCACTGCCTCGACAAGAAAATCGAGAACGGTTCGCACACGCAGCGGCATGTTCCGGCGCGACGGATAGACGACGCTGATCGGCAGACGCGCTGGCGGAAAGTCCGGCATCAGGTTCACCAGCCTGCCAGCTTCGATGTCGGGGCAGGCGAGGATGTGCGACAGGATCGCCAGGCCGCTTCCCGCAAGCACCGCACGGTGCACGGCCACCGCATTGTTGGCGACGAGACGCGGTGCAATGCGCACGAAGATGTCGTCGGAACCATCGGAAAAGGTCCAGGAGCGTCCGTCACCGGCACGACTGTAGCAGATGCACTCGTGGCCCCCGATCTCGTCAGGCGTTTTCGGTGTGCTCCTTCCGTCCAAATAGCCGGGTGCTGCAACGAGGAAGGCGGTCGTCCAGCCGATGCGCCGGCACATCAGGCTATTGTCCGTCACAGGCCCGAGGCGCACTTCGAGATCAATGCCTTCGCCGACCAGATCCGACGACTCTTCACGGAAGATCAACTCGACCGACAGGCCGGGATGCCGCTCGAGAAAGCCGGCGAGCCGATCGCTGACATAAAGGCCGAGGGGTGCGGGCAGGGTGAGCCGGACTCGACCGGAGACCGAGGCAGTCTCGGCACACGAGGCTTCGTTCAGGGCGTCGACCGCTTCCACCACCCGGAGCGCCATCGGGATCATGTGCTCGCCCTCGGCGGTAAGCGCCAATGCGCTCGTCGTCCGGTGAAGAAGGCGCGTGTTCAGGTGCTCCTCGAGAGCCGATACCTGCCGCGAGACCGCCGGCTGCGTCAGGTTGAGATCGAGTGCGGCGGCGGAAAACGAGCCCGTCTCCGCCACGCGCAGGAAGGCTCTCAGCGCTGAGACAATATCCATCCGGTCCCTCAAACGTTTCGGCATAAGCCTTATGCGCCGAGTGTATGACCATCGCGCTTTACTGTCCAGTAATTACGGATATCTTGTATCCATAAGGATAGATAATATCCTTAATTACGGAGCGAACCCATGACACAGCGCCTGAACTACGCACAGCATTCCCCCGAGTTCTTCAAGAAGATCTCCGACCTCAGCCTCAGCCTGAGGGACAGCGTCATCGAACAGAAGATCCGCGACCTCGTGAACATAAGGGCCTCGCAGATCAATGGCTGCGCCTTCTGCGTTGACATGCATGTGAAGGAGGCAAAGATTCACGGTGAGAGCGAACTGCGTCTCTACCACGTCGCGATCTGGCGTGAATCGAACCTCTTCATCCCGCGCGAACGCGCAGCGCTTGCCTGGGCCGAGGCGGTTACGAAACTGCCCGAAGGCGGCATTCCGGACGAACTTTACGAGCGTGTACGCGGCCAGCTTTCGGAGAAGGAGATCTCCGATCTCACCTTCTCCATCATGGTCATCAATGCCTGGAACCGCGTCAGTGTCGCCTTCAAGGCCGTGCCCGGTTCGGCCGACAAGCTCTATGGCCTCGACAAGGCCGGACTGAACTAAACCCTGTTCCTGAGTGATCGAACAACGCGGCCAGCCGCCGCAACGATTGGAGGATCCCATGAAAATCGTCATTATCGGCGGAACGGGCCTGATCGGCTCCAAGACGGTCGAACGCCTGCGCAAGCAAGGCCATGAGGTGGTTGCCGCCTCTCCGAATACGGGCGTCAACACCATCACCGGCGAAGGTCTCGCCGAGGCGCTTTCCGGTTGCGAGGTGGTCATCGACCTCGCCAACTCGCCCTCCTTCGAGGACAAGGCGGTGCTCGAGTTCTTCGAGACCTCCGGCCGCAACCTGCTTGCGGCGGAAAAGGCTGCCGGCGTCAAACACCATATCGCGCTTTCGGTCGTCGGGACCGAGCGTCTGCAGGAAAGCGGCTATTTCCGCGGCAAGCTCGCCCAGGAAAAACTGATCAAGGCCGGCGGTATCCCCTATACGATCGTGCATTCGACCCAGTTCATGGAGTTTTTGGGCGGCATCGCCCAATCCGGGACTGTCGGCGACACCGTGCACCTCTCGCCGGCCTATGTGCAGCCGATCGCGTCCGATGACGTCGCCGATGCCATGGCCGCGGTCGCGCTTGCCGCCCCGGTCAACGGCACGATCGAGATTGCCGGACCGGAGCGCTCACGCCTCAGCGATCTCGTCGCCCGCTACCTCAAGGCAAGCGGCGACAACCGCAAGGTCGAGGCCGATCGGGAGGCTCGCTACTTCGGCGCGCTGCTGCAAGACGGCTCGCTGGTCTCCGACAACAATCCCCGCCTCGGCCGGATCACCTTCGAAGAATGGTTCGCCACGGCTCCTCGCAAGTGACCACATACGGGTGCGCCGGCGGCGCACCTCCAGCCCCCTGAAAGGACTTCCGACATGATCAAGTCTCTCATCGCCGCCACTGCGGTCGCCACCGCATTGTTCGGCACGGCCGCTGCGGGCGATGCTGCCAAAGTCACCCTGGTCTATGAGCACGAGTTGCCGAACGCGCCGAGCAAGAGCATCAAGGGCGTTCTGGTGGAATATGGGCCCGGCGGCTCTTCGGAGGCGCACACCCATCCGAGCACCGCCTTCATCTATGCGACGGTGCTGGAAGGCTCGATCCGAAGCCAGGTCAACGATGGACCGGTCAAGGTCTACAAGGCCGGCGAGAACTTTTCGGAAATGCCCGGCGACCGTCACGGCGTCAGCGCCAACGGCAGCGAGACAGAGCCCGCCAAGCTGCTCGCGGTCTTCGTCGTCGATACCGCCGAAAAGGAACTGACCTATCCGATGAAGTGATCCCTGCAGGACCGGCCGCACAAGCGCCCGGTCCTGCAATTTGTCTGCAATCGTTGGAGCCCAAGATGTTCGCCGACCAATTACCGTTGCCGCTCGTGCTGATCAATCTTCTTGGCATCACCGGCATCGTTGTCTGGCATGTGCAGGGGCGCCGTCGCCCGCTCGCCAGGCTGATTGTCCAGATCCTCTTCTTCTGCGTGATGACGGCGGTTCTCCTCCTTTCCGGCATCATGCCGCATCGGAGCGACGATCAGCATCTTCAGGGAGCGCTCGCCTTTCTGGCGACGTCGGCACGGGTGCTGTGGTGGACGCACCTCGCCTGGTCGCTTATCGGCTTCGTGCGTCTCTACATCGTCCTTGAAAGGCGGCCGCAGGAGGCCCGCCTGCTGCAGGACCTCATCGTCGCCATTGTCTATCTCGGCGTGGCACTGTCGATACTGGGCTTCGTCTTCCGGGCGCCGATCGGCACGCTGGTTGCGACCTCCGGGGTGGTTGCCATCATCTTCGGTCTCGCGCTTCAAAATACGCTCGGCGACGTGTTCTCGGGTATCGCGCTGACGCTGGGGCGGCCCTTTGCCATCGGCGACTGGATAGTGCTTGGCGACGGCACCGAAGGCCGTGTCATCGAGAACAACTGGCGTTCCACGTTTCTGCTCACCGGAGCGCACAATGTCGTCGTGCTGCCGAACAGCGCGCTCGCCAAGGTCGGGCTCACCAATCTCAGCCGTCCGGACGAGACCCATCAGATCGCTTTGTCGATCCGTCTTGCCGCGGATCATCCGCCACGCCGGATCGAAGAAACGATGCAGAGAGCTCTGCAAGGGTGCGGCCTGATCGTGCGCGAGCCGCCGCCGGTCGTCGCCCTCAAGGCGATCGACGCCGTGGCCGTCGAGGTCGAACTGCAGTTTCGCGTCAAGAACCCGGCTGAGCGGACGCCGGCACGCAACGAGGTGATCGACCGCGTTCATGAACAATGCCGTCTAGAGGGTCTCTCGCTTGCGCCGCCGCCTCAGGCCTATTTCTACGTGCCGCCTGCCGGCACAGACGCCGGTTTTCGCTCAGCCGGCGCGCTCTAGAACCCACGCGAAACTCCGTTTCAAGAGATCCGAGGGAATTTCCTGCGAGAGGATCTCGATCAGGTCGGATAGGCGCACGCTGCGCAGCTTGTCGCGCCAGGCTTCGTCGGCCTCCCACATGATGCGCGCCACCGCGCACGGCGTCTCTTCGCAGTAGCCGGGTGCGCGACAGGGATTGTTGGCCCTGATATTGGTGCAGACGAAGGTTCTCGATCTGCCTTCGACCGCCTCGACGATTTCGAGAAAGGTCAGCTCGGCCGGCGCTTTTGCCAGCCGGTATCCGCCCGATGGACCGAGGGTCGTGTGGACGAGACCGGCCTGCGAAAGGCTCTGCAGCGCCTTCGACAGATACTCCTTGGGCAGCCCGTGAAATTCCGCCAGCGCCTTGGTTGAGAGGTAGCGGCCTTCAGGCAGGCCGGCGAGAATGGCACAACAGTGCAACGCCCATTCGACTTGGCTTTTGAGGATCATGTCTTCGTCCGGCGGATGCCAAGGTGCATATTAAGGATAACAAATATCCCTATTTTTCTGCTGTGTAAACAGTGTCAAACCGATGCGGCCGGTCCCGTCTTCATGGTGCGGCACGCACGACGCGGAAAATCAGGAGAGGTTCGGCGATCTCGGCGCTGAGCCGCCCCTTGAGGATTTCAGCGAAAACAGCGCCGCCGCTGGAGTGCCGCCGGTGGCAGGCCCGGCGGACGAAAGCGCGCAGGCCGAGCCAGATCATCGCGAGCGCCAGTACCGCAAGCGCATTACCGAGCGAAATGGTGACAAAGTTGTAGCCATCACCGCGCAGCGTCAGCAGGACGAAGCCGACCGCGCCGATGGAGAAGGCCGAGGACCACAGAAGCAGTTCGAGGCTCTTGCGCTCCTGTCGCCAGGCAAGGCCGAAGAAAACGGCGAAGACCACCAGCGTCGCGAACGAACTGAGCATGATCGTCGGGGTATGCAGGATGTCCACCGTCGTCTCCTGATGTTGGTGCGGAACCTTGCCCGACAACCGTAAAGCTTTCGCAAATGGCTGCGCTTTCGACCTGCGCTTGATGTCGAGCAGCCCGTAAGCGGCGGCCACCGAGGCAGGAAACGGGTTGAATTCGTCGCCCTCCGGCACGATTTTGATAGTAGAGACACAGGGAGGCTATACGGATGGGGCAGGCAGGACATCGCTATTTCATCTTCGAGACTGCGGCCGGCTTCTGCGGCATCGCCTGGAACGATGTGGGCATCACGCGATTCCAACTGCCGACCCGGGCGGCAGAGGCAACCCAGCGGCTGCTGTTGCGGCGTCTGTCGGCCGCCGAGGCTTCCCAGCCGACACCCGAAATCCGGGAGGCAGTGGAGGCCGTCCAACGCTACTTTGATGGCAAGGAGGTCGATTTCTCCGGCTTTGCGGTCGATCTGGAAGGGCAGGATGAGCTTTTCCAGCGCATCTATGCTGCGACCCGCCAGCTGCGCTGGGGGCAGACGACCACGTATGGCGCGCTGGCAAAGGAACTGGGCGCAGGCCCGGAAGCCGCGCGCGACGTTGGTCAGGCGATGGCCAAGAACCCGGTGTCCCTGATCATCCCCTGTCACCGGGTACTTGCCGCCGGCGGCAAGATCGGTGGGTTCTCGGCGCCTGGCGGTTCCACCACCAAGACCCGCATGCTGGAGCTGGAAGGCATACATCTGGGGCAAGCGCCCGAACCGACGCAACAGTCCTTCGGTTTTTAAAGATATCGACAATCGTCAGGCCGACCGGACACTCAAAGCGCTTTTGCTCAAACAATTGTGCGCGGCCCGCGTGCGCAAGCGCGTGAATATTGACTGAGGGTTGCGCGTTGCTACCTTCTTTCCGAGAGGTTCTCAGGCTCGCTGCTCAATATATGTTACAAGCTTTATCGGCGCTTCGAGAAATATATAGTATTTTCAATCTGTTGCTGATGCAGCCCGATCGGATTAATTCTGATTTTCTCATGACAGACTATCAGAACGGAAATATTTTAGGCACCGCAACTTGTCGCGAACGAATCCTGGGGGTGACGCATGTCCATCAGTTCAGGAACGCCGTGCCGCAAGGACCGTACGCCGACCGGGATTGTGATAGAACACCAGACGCTCGTGCGCAGCGTCATCGTTGCCGTTCTCGAATACGAACTCTCCGGTTGGAATTTTATCGATATGGTCTCGACCGACAGCCTGGACCAGGCGCTCGGGTACGATGTGCGTTTAATCGTGCTGGACCTGAGCGCTCGAAACGACGGCGGGTGCAACTTGCATGATGAGCTTGCGGAAATCCGCAAGCGCTTTCCGGACGTGCCGGTTGCGGTGCTCTCGGACACGGACGACAGGACGACCGCTGCCGATGTCCTCAAGCTTGGAGTTCGCGGCTTCTTCACGACGTCCTTGCGGATCGAGCTTGCGCTTGCCGGCTTGCGGCTGGTCCTTGCCGGCGGCATCTTCTGTCCAGACCCGCTTGCCGCGCTCACCGAATGCGCGGCTGCCGCTCGTCATATCGAAAGGGTGCCGATCAGCGCTTATCGAAGCGAGTTTGCGCTCGCCGACTTCACGCCGCGCGAGGCGGACGTGCTCGCGGAGTTGCGATGCGGCTCTTCGAACAAAGTGATCGCTGGAAAGCTCAATCTTTCCGACCATACGGTGAAAATGCATCTGCAGCACATCATGCGCAAATTGCAGGTGCAGAACCGCACCGAGGTCGTCGCCTTGCTTGCAGACCGGGGAACCGCCGGCAACGGTCATGGCGTCGCCACCAACGGCAGCAGCATCGTCAACGTGATGTCTTTTCGAGCATCTCGCTGAGCGTTGCGGCCGTCAGCATGGCTTCGGCCAATAGCCTCTTGAGCTTCTGATTTTCCAGTTCGAGCGCCTTTACGCGCTCCGCATCGAAATTGGGGCCCCTGCTTTGCAGCGATTGCCAGCGATAGAAAGTCGGCTGGCTGATGCCATGCCGGTGGCAGACATCGGCTACGGTCGCACCGTACTGATGCTCCTTGAGGATCTCCAGGACTTCGTCGTCATTGAACTTACGTTTGCCCATCGCAGCTGTCCTTCCGGGAACCGACTGGCACATATGATCGCGGGGCCGGATAACAGAGCCCATGTGGTACGCCCACGGCGTTCCGCGCGGCACGCCTCAGTTCTCGCGAAATGCGGTGTTGAAACTGTCAAGCAACGGACGCAGCGCGTAAAGCGCCACGCTGCTCGTACCGGTCTCTATCATGGCCCGCACCGGCATGCCCGGTACCATCTCCACGCCCGGCATATGGCCTAGCCGCTCATCGGTAACGCGGATTGTTGCCGCGTAGTAGGTGTGGCCGGTTTGCCGGTCGACCAGATGGTCGGCGGACACATAGGCGACCGTGCCCTTCAGCAGCGGTACCCGCCGCTGGTTGTAAGGAATGAGATGAACCTGTGCCTCGAGCCCGGCATGGACCTGGGCGATATCTTCCGGCTTCACCCGCGCCGCGACGACCAGTGCGCCGGCGTCCGGCACGAGGTCGGCCAACGGCTCTCCAGCGCCGATGACGCCGCCTGTCGTGTGGACACGTAGATCCATGATCACTCCGTCGTCGGGCGCTCTGATCTCGGTTCTCGCCAATTGATCATCGATGGCGTTCAAACGCTCACGCAGCTGCGCCAGCTGGTTTTCCGTATCGCGCAGTGTGAGCGCGACTTCATTCAGCCGGTCGCTGCGCAGCTTGACGATATAGGACTGTGACTCGCTGATAACCTGGTGGGCGCGGGATATGCGCGCGGAGACTTCGCCGATCTGACCGCCGATGTCGGCCCTTTCCCGCGCCAGGATGAGAACCCGGCTCTTTCGTTCGAGACCCTTCGCGGTGAGCGCCGAAACCGTCTCAAGCTCCTGGCGCGAAATGGCACTCCTCTCCATCAGGGACGCCTTCTGGGCGCTCAGTCCGGCGACTTCCTCCAGCACTTCCTTGATCTTCTGCTGCGTGATCACGATGTCGGACTGCATCACCTGGCGACGGGCATCGAATATATTCTGCTGACCGTCGAGAATGTCGTGGATCACCCGGTAGTTGCCGGCTTGCTCCACGAGATCGGGGGGAAAGGCGACCTGATCCCAGCCGTTCTGCTCAGCGGTGAGCCGCGCCTGTCGCGCCTCCGCATCCCAAAGTTGGCCGCGAAGGCTGTCCCGTTCCGAACGCGGCTTCGTATCGTCGAGCTTGATCAGCACCTGGCCGGCGGACACGGCATCGCCGTTGCGCACAAGGATCCGCCTGACGATTCCGCCTTCGAGATGCTGGATGGTCTTGCGGTTCGCCTCGGTTTCAACGACGCCGGACGCGATCGCGGCGCTGCTGAGCGGTGCGAGAACCGACCAGATGCCCAGGCCGAAAACAAAGACGCCGATCAGCAGGTTTCCCGTCCAGGCGACATGCCGCAGCCGCGACATCGGTGAGGCTTCGGCAAGCGTCACCGGAAGGCGGGTGGAGACCGCTGTGGAGGGCTGGGGCCCGGCTATCCCATTGGCGTCGCAGGCATAGCCTACAATTTCAGGGCCGCGTCGGGTCAGGTCGGATTTGATGAGCTCCATCGTTCTCGCGCCTCCCTTCTCACGTGCCCGCTCGGGCCGGTGGCTGCAGATAGGTATCGAAGACCCAGTCGCTGTCGCCGAAGGCTTCGATCTTGCCATTGCGCATGATCGCGATCTTGTTGGTCACCGGGAGAATGCCCATGCGGTGCGTGATGATGATGATCATCATCCCCATGGCGCGCATGCGGGCGATTGCTGCAAACAATCGGCGTTCGCCGTCGTAATCCAGACTGGAATTGGGATCGTCGAGGACGACGAGGGCGGGATTGCCGTAAACCGCGCGCGCCAGTCCCAGCTGCTGGCGTTGGGCCCGAAGCAGGGTCGCGCCGCCATCGCCGACATCCGTCTCGTAGCCCTGAGGCAGTTGCATGATCGCATCGTGCAGCCCGACAAGCTTTGCCGCTTCGATGACCTTGCCGACGTCGGTTCCGTCGAGCCGGCCGACGACGTCCTTCACCGCGCCGCCGAAGAGTTCGATGTCCTGCGGCAGGTAGCCGACATGACGCATGCCGCCGCCGAGCCGGAGGGTGGCAATATCGACGCCGCCGAGCAGGGCGCTGCCGCAGGTCGTCGGCTGAACGCCCGCAATGATGCGGCCAAGCGTCGACTTTCCGGAACCGGATGGACCGATCAGCGCAAGACAATCGCCCGGCGCCAGCCGCAAAGTAACGGCATTCAGTATCTGACGGTTGCCCGAAGGAAGCATGTAACCGACGCGGTCGAGCACGAGCCCGCCCGCTTCGGGCATCGGTATCGTGCGTGCGCTCTCCTGCGACGCGATCGATATCAACATCGCGTTGATGCGATTGAATGCGGCATAGGCGAAGGCCACGGCGCGCCACCCGCCGATCGCGCCCTCGATCGGGGCAAGCCCGCGACCGAGAAGCAGGCTGGAGACGAAGATGATGCCGGGGTTTCCGCTTTCCTCCAGGACGAGCCAGGCTGCGGATCCCATCATCAGGATCTGCGCCAGCATGCGCACCGATTTCGAGAGCCCGAGAATGGTTTCGGTGCGCTTCATCGCATCGTCTTGCGCCTGTCGTGCGGTCTCGGCGTCGCGATAGACGAGTTGGGCGGCGCCATTCTGCATGTTCATCGCGCGGATGACCTGGATATACCGCAACGCCGTCGCGAAACGCATGTGGCTGCGGGAGAGCGCCAGGTTCGCTTTCATTAACGGCTGCCGGGTCGCGAATTCCGTCGCGATGGCGAGCAGCAGCAAGGTGAGCGCGGTAAATAGCCCGATGGTTCCGAGCAACGGATGGACTAGGAACAGAAGCAGCAGGAAGATCGGCGCCCAGGGAACGTCGAAAAGCAGCGAGCTGGCCGGGGCGTCGAGGAACTGGCGCAGGATCGATAGGTCGCGGTAGCAATCGTTGGCGAGGTTCGTTTCGGTGCGGGCGCCATATTCGAAGCAGGCCGTCAGCACGACGGGCCGCAAGCGGTGATCGAGCCAGCTGCCGATCCGCGACAGCGCGGCGCGGCGAACGATATCCAGGATCGAGCCGACCAACACCGCTGCCGCGATGATGAGCGTCAGCATCAACAGCGTGTCGGCGCTGCGGCTCGACAGGACGCGATCGTAGATCTGCAACAGGTAGATGGAAGGCGCCAGCAGGAACAGGTTGTAGGCGCAGCTATAGAGGAAGACCAGCAGGAACGCTCCCGTGCAGGCCTTGAGAGCCAGGACCAGATGGGTTGGAGAGTGCTGCGCCCCTGTCGGATTCGTCGTCATTATCGGATCTCGATCGGATCGGCATGATCGATGCTGATGCGGTCGGCTTGGCTGCTTCAGGCTTCTTTTGCTCGGGCTCGATCCGTGGCCAAATGCAACTCAAAGGTCCCGTAGCGTTCTTGCACGCCGCGACACAGGTGAAAGGAGGATCGCCGGCCATGGCCGGCGATCCTTGTCGAGCGACTCAGATACCGATGTCGCTGATGTTGCCTAATGTGTTGTCGAAATTGTCGAGAACGTTCGAGACCGCCGTGGTGGTAGTCGTCGTGGTGGTTTCCGAGATCGGGTTCGAATGAACCAGAGCGGCGGAAATATCGCCACCGAGCGCCGTTGCGCCGCTGCCGCCAGCCCCGCCCATGCCCGAGATGATCGTCGCACCTTGGTCGGCGAGCAGGGTCGTGGTTTGCGTAGCGGTGGTGTCAGCACCTACCGTTGCCGTGTTGCCGCCGCTGGTGTTGCTCTGGTCGCCACTCGAGGTCGGATTGCCGCCTGCGCCGCCTGCACCGCTGTTGGTAAGCGAAGCAAGGACGGCGATCGGTACCTGGATGAAGCCACCGCCATCAGCGCTGCCGGTGCCCCAGGCCGCAGCCTGGCCGACGTCATCGCCGTTGTCGACGGTGGGGACTGAGCCGACGACGGTCTGCGTCGGGGCAACCGTGACAACTGGGGTGTAGTTGATATCGCCGTTGTTGGTGCCGTCGCCGCCGTTGCCGGCGCTCGCGTCGCCCGCGACGGGATTGGTGAAGTTGATCGTGTCGGTGGTTAGTTGCGAGATAGGCATAGCGTCGCTCCTCTACTTGTTGCCCCGTAGTCTTGGACGGTTCGATGCCACAGCACACCGCCGCAGCGGGGGACAGCGCGAAGATATGGTGCGCGTGATCATCGGGGGGAACCAGCCGGACATTCGGGGACGTTCCTTTGGGTAGGGTCCGCCCGCGCTTCAGGCTTCGGCCGGCGTCAAGCGCTCCGGCGGCGCGCGGTTTCAAGTATATTGGCCGTGGGTGATGGTGGCAGAACGCCATGTCTTCGTGGCGCCAGAGCCGCTTGTTGGGCTTGATCTGGAATGCGGCGGGTCAGCCGTGCAGGACGTCGTCGATCAGCGCGGCATTGGTCTCGGCGATGTTGCCTTCGCCGCCCGCTCCCCCGATGCCGCCGATCTGCAGTGTATGCTGGTCGACGAGCAGGTGGTTGAGCTGGTCCGCCTCGGCGGTGCCGCCGGCGGGCACGGCGATGTTGAGCGGGTGGAAGTAGCCGATGTTGACGTCGACTGCGCTGCCGTTCGAATAGCCGTCACCGCCGCCGCCGGCGACCCCGCTTCCGGTGAAGATCGTGTCCGATGAGAGGTTGAAACCACCGCCCTTGCCGCCGATGCCGGCGATCTGCACGCCGCCCTGGTCGAAGATCACGTTGTTCGTCTGCGTGGCATGGGCATCGCCGCCGGCCGCGCCGACAGCGATGTTGATCGGTGAGAAGACTGCGACGTTGACGTCGACCATGCTGCCGATGAAAGTGCCGTCACCACCATGGCCCGCGTAGGCGTCGCCATTGAAAATGAACGTCGCGCCCTGCGGCTGGGCCGGCGCGGTATTGCCGGCAACGTTATGATCCCCGCCGGAGCCGCCAACACCGCCGATCTGGGTGGCGCCTTGAAGGAAGGCGGCATTGTTTGTTTGTCCGGCCGTGGAGGTCGAACCCTGACCGGCCGCGACAGCCAGGTTCAAAGGCGCAAACACCGCGGTGTCGGTGCTGACGAGGCCGCCAAAAAAGCTGCCGTCGCCGCCACCGCCGGCCACGCTGCCGCCGCCGTGGCCGCCGGCAACATTACCATTCCCGCCTTCACCGCCGATGCCCGCCATCTCGGTGACGTGCTGATTCATCAGTGCGGTATTGCCTTGGTGCGCATCGGCGTCCGTGTGCGAGCCGGCGATTGCCGCGTTCGACGGTGTGAACATTGCCAGCGTGTTGCTGCCGATCGTACCCAGGCTTGTGCCGTCGCCGCCGCTTCCGGCGGAGTTCTGCGCCGGCGCTATGTCGAGTGGAAGCCACGTCGGGACCAGTGCGAGATGTCCGCCGGCAACTGTGCTCTGATTGGAGTTCGCGTTCGGTGCCTCTTCCGACAAAAGACGAGTTTCCGCCATCGCCATCACTCCCATAGACTTCATCCCTCGCAGCACGATCATGCGACGTGTACGAGCGCGCATCGCGAGCTATTTTGAAGGCGGTTGCGGCAAAAGGTGAGCCTGCAATTCGGCTACGTCCGTTCGGGGAGGTCATTAGCCAATCGGCTATCGTGGCCAGGCACCCCGAGTGGTAATGCAAGGCTCACTTCGGCAGTGTCGCGCGCATTTGGCGCGGCGACTGGCCGAAGGTCTTGGCAAATGTCCTGGAGAAATGCCCCGCGCTTTCGAAGCCGACTTCGAGGGCGATCTCGATGAGCGAGGCATCGGTCTGGGCGAGAAGGTGCTTGGCGCGTTCCAGCCGGAATTTCCTGTAGACGTGCGCGGGCGACATCTTGGCTTTTTCCATGAACAGGCGCTCGAGTTGCCTGCGTGACAGACCGACGGAGGCCGCCAGCTCAGGGATCGAGAGCGTGTTCTCGGTATTCTGCTCCATGATGATAAGGGCAGCGTTGAGGCGGGGGTCGTTGCTCTCGATCGCGAGCGGCTTCCTCGGCTGGACATGAAGATGCGAGCGGGCCTTGTCGATCTGCAGGACTTCCAGCGCATTGCGCTCCGCCTCCCTGCTGATGTGGAGGCGCACGATGTGGGCGGCCATGTCGGCCGCGCTGCTGCCGCCGGCGCAAGAGCCGCGGGTGCGGTCGAGATTGAAGAGGCGGTCCGAGCGCACCTTCAAGTCCGGGAAGCGTTCGCGGAACGCCTGATAGTGGAGCCAGCTGACGCAGACGACGTGCCCCGCCATGAGCCCGGCTTCCGCCAGGATGAAGGTGCCGGTGCACAGGCCGATCAACGGCACTTTCTTCGCGGCTGCCTTCTTCAGGAAAGCGATCGTCTCGTTGTCGATCGGGTGCTCGTTCTTGAGCAGGCCGCCGACCATCACGATGTAGTCGAACTGGCCGGGATCGACGAGGTCAGACGTGGGCGCCACCTGTACCCCGCAACTGGATGCGATCAGATGGCGGGTGTTGCCAAGCACCTGCCAATCGGCACGCACGCGGCCCGATTTATCGAGCTCGTCGCTCGCCAGCCGAAGCGTGTCGATGAAGAGAGCGAAGGCCGAGAGTGTGAACGACCGGGCGAGCACGAAACCGATCTTGAGGCGATTGGCTGCAGCATCGTTGGATTTCGTGTTCATCGTCATTGCGAACCCACTTTAAACTCGTCATGCCCATTGGTTGGCGCGCAGGTCACTTGTCGCGGCCCGACGGTCGTCGCGCGACTTTGCAAGCGCCGATAACAGGAACCGCAAGCCTCCGGTTCCGCCGAACCTGGTCCCGATCCGTTATCCTATCTGAAATCTGCGTGCTAGGGGATCACAATCATCCACGAAGATCAGCCGGCGCCCGATGCGCTCTACTCTTTCAGTTCCCTGCTGGCCGTTGCTCATCGCGGGATGAAGCAGACCTGCAACGGGCACCATGTCGCATGACGACAGCCTGCGATCAGAATGGTCTAGAGTTGTAATATTAGAACAAAAAAAGTTTGACATTTCAATCGAAAGAATAGTTATAAAGATAACAACAAATCGTTTGGATCTATCAGATGCTCGCCATTGTCGCTGATGACCTGACCGGCGCACTGGATGCCGCGGCGCCGTTTGCTGCGAGGGGCTTCCATGTCGAAGTCGCATTGGCGATCGAAGCGATCGGCGATGCTCTGGGGGCAGGTCCGGACGTGCTCTCGATCAATCTCGGCTCGCGCGAACTGAGCGCCGAAAGTGCCAGGCAACGTGCCGCAGCCGCTCTCGGCGCGCTCCCTTCCAGTTGGCGGATCTTCAAGAAGATCGACTCTCGTCTGAAAGGCAACATTGCCGCCGAACTCGATGCGATGTTCTTCCATTCTGCCTTAGTGGCGCCGGCCATTCCTGCCTTTGGCCGGGTGGTGACATCCGGCCGCGTTCAAGGCTTTGGGGTGGATGCGCCCATTTCCGTTGCCGAGAGGCTCGGCCGGCATGCGGCAAGAGCCTTGATCCCGGATGCATCCACCGAGGCCGAAATGCGCGCTCTGCTCGAAGAGGCGGAGCGAAGCGGCACCGATCTGCTGATCGGAGCGCGTGGCCTGGCCGAAGCGCTTGCCGAGCGGATGAGTGACGGAGAGGAAGCAAGCGCTGCCGAAATGTCGGGTGGCCCGGCCTTGTTCGTTATCGGGTCCCGCGACCCGATTACCCTTGCCCAGATCGACGCGCTTCGCAGTGTCCTTGCTCTTTCCTACCTGCCGGCGCCGAATGGGCGGCTTGTCGGGTCAAGCGACGCTGGCGGCGCGATCACCCTCGTTCAGGCGGTGCCGGGCGAAGGGGAGGTGACGCCGGAGGCGGTTTCCGAGGCGCTTGCTGAAAGCGTTTGTCAGGGCCTTGTCGAAGCGGCAGGAACGCTGCTTCTGTCCGGTGGCGCCACCGCAGAGGCGGTTCTGAAGAAAATGGGCGTTCAGCGCTTTCGCCTGCTTGGTGAGTGCCTGCCGGGCCTGGGCTTGGCTGAGGTCGATGGACGTTGCATCATCGCCAAGTCCGGCGGATTCGGCGTGCCGGACACGCTGAAGGAAATCGCGGAGGCTGTCCTCCGCAAGATGGGATGACGGATGGGACTGGAGAACGGAACAGCACGCAAGAGCCTCGGCGATCTCGTCTTTGAGCGCATGCACCGAGCGATCAAATCCGGCGCCTACAAGCCGGACGAGCGCTTGCCGACTGAGCACGATCTGGCAAGCGAGTTCGAGGTTTCCCGCCCGATCATTCGCGAAGCGCTGCGCCGGCTGCGCGAGCAGGGTTTCATCTATTCGCGGCGCGGCGCTGGCAGCTTCGTTCGCGCTGTCGGCATGCGTGAGCCGCTTGGCTTCGGGCAGTTGGAGAACGTCGCCGATCTTCTGAACTGCTACGAGTTCCGCCTGACGGTCGAGCCGGCTGCAGCTGCAGCTGCGGCCGAGCGGCACGACGCTGCCACCTTGGCCGCCATCCGTCAGGCACTGGAACTGATGCGGGACGCCACCAACCGGCAATCGCACCGGGAGGATGCGGACTTCCAGTTTCATCTCGCGATCGCGCGCGCCGCCCAGAACAGTTATTTCTTCACGGCGATGGAAGCGCTGAAGGACCATATCGCCGTCGGCATGCGGTTTCACGGTGCTTCGGTCAAGCGGGAGACCACCGGGCTGACGCGCGTCTTCGCGGAGCACGAGGCGATTGCCGAAGCCATTGCCGCGCGCGAAGCCGCAAAGGCGAGACAACTCATGCAAGACCACCTCGCCGGGTCCCGCGAGCGCCTGTTCCAGGCGACCAAATAGTGATCTCGAATGCGAAAACCCCGGCTGCTGCCGGGGTTTGATTTTTGCAGTGGCCGGTGGGTCAGAAGGCTGCCCTGTAGACGGCGAGCACGTCTTCGACGCTCATATCGACGGGATTGTTGTCCATCAGCCGGCGGTTGGCATGGGCCTCGCTGGCATAAAGCGGCAAGTCGTCGGCATTTGCGCCGTGGGCGGCAAGCGACATTTCGATGCCGAGATCGCGGCAGAAGCCGCATGCTGCATCCAGGAGTTCCCGGGGGGACAGATTTTCGCCAAGACCTAAGGCCTGGGCGACTTCCGCCGTCTTGCTCACGGCTACCGGCTGGTTGAAGGCGAGCACGTGCGGAAAGATGATGGCATTTGCCAGGCCATGGGGCAGGCGAAGCCTCGTGCCGAGCGGATAGGCGATGGCATGTCCGGCAGCGGTGTTGACCGGGCCAAGGCAGATGCCGCCGTAGTAGGAGGCAAGCATCATCCCTTCACGTGCCTCGGTATCGGCACCATCCCTGACTGCGCGCGCGAGATACTTGCCGACGAGCTTGAAGCCCATACGGGCAAAGCCGTCGATCATCGGATGGGCGCGCCGATTGGTGAAGGCTTCCACGCAATGGGCCATGGCGTCGACGCCGGTGGCCGCGGTTACCGCCGACGGCACCGAATAGGTGAGTTCCGGATCGAGAACGGCGAAGTCAGCGATCATGTGTGGGCTTTCGACCGCGATCTTGTTCCCCTTGGCGGGATCAGTGATCAGCGAGCGGATACCGGCCTCCGAGCCGGTGCCGGCGGTCGTGGCGACCTGGGCAAGGCGCGTTTTGCGGCCAAGAACCCGGTTTGGCCCGGCGACATCGGCAAGCGTCTGCTCCGAGTCCCAAAGCACGGCAACCAGCTTGGCGACGTCGAGTACTGATCCGCCGCCAAGGCCGACGATGAGGTCCGGCTTGCTTTGACGCGCAGCGTCGAGCGCGGCGTTGAGCGTATCGACATCGGGTTCGCCCGGGATGGCGTCAAACACCGTGACGTGGCCCGAAAGCGTCAGGCGATCGACGAAGCCGGCGGTGATCGGCGTTGCGATGACGAGCACCGAACCGGCGTCGGCCGCCCAGGTGCCGACGTCTGCGATCGTGCCGGCGCCGACGGCGAGGCGACGCGGCTGGTGAAGGGTAAGGGGAGCGATGGTCATCGTGTCATCCTCGCTTGGCGTCACCCGCGACGAGCTTGCGGGCATAGGCGATGGCGGAATTCATGTTGCCGTGGTTGGCGATGCCCTGGCCGGCGATGTCGAAAGCGGTGCCGTGATCGACCGAGGTTCGGTCGATCGGCAGGTCAACCGACACGTTCACGGCGGTATCGAAGGCGACGAGTTTCACCGGGATGTGCCCCTGGTCGTGATACTGCGCGACCACGAGGTCGAAGGCGCCGGAATAGGCGCGGTGGAACACCGTGTCGGCGGAGATCGGGCCATAGGCATCGATCCCTTCTGCCCGCGCCGCCGTGACGGCCGGCGCGATCTGGTCGTCATCCTCGGTGCCGAAAAGGCCGTTCTCGCCGCAATGGGGATTGATGCCGGCGACTGCGATTTTGGGTGCCGCGTAGCCGATGCGTTTCAGATGGGCGTCGCCGGCGCGGATGGTGGCGAGAACCCGTCCGGTCGTCGAGCGCCGGATTGCTTCCTGCAGCGCCACATGGGTCGAAACGTGGATGACCTTGAGGCGCTCGGAGGCAAGCAGCATGTAGGCAGCCTTCGATCCCGTGAGGCTGCGCAACATGCCGGTGTGGCCGTCATAGTGATGACCGGCAAGGTTGAGGGCTTCCTTGTTGATCGGCGCCGTCACGATGCAGCCGATGACGCCGGCTTCGGCGTCGCGCACCGCCATTTCGATGAAGCGGAAGGCGGCGTCGCCGGCGACCGGGCTCAACTGTCCCCAGGGAAGCGGCGCGCCCTCGATCGGCAGATCCACGACATGTGCGGTGAGATCAATCTCGAGGCCAAGGGCCGCACGGGCCGCCTCGAGCGTGGCGAGATTGCCGTAGATCCGGATCGTGTCGCGCTCTTGCTGCGACATGTCGGCGAGGGCACGCACCGAAATCTCGGGGCCGACGCCGCACGGGTCGCCCATGGTTATGCCGATGATGTTGCTCATGAAGGTCTCCGTTGGTCGGCGTGGTCCCAGCCAGGGGCCAGGCGAACATATTTGATGGCGCGCCGGTGGTAGGTGTAGGCGAGATGCACGGCCCCGTCCGGTCCCTCAAGCAGCCAGGGATAGGACATCTCCTTGTTGCGGCCGTCGGTCGAGTCGTTGGAAAGGCACGTGCCGGGGCCGTCTTCGATCAGCAGCCGGACGGGAAAGGTCTTGCCGCCATCCTCGGAGAGGCAGAGGGCGACCGGCGCGCGCCGGACACCCCAGATTGGAACGCAGCCGCCCGTGGGGTCTGCGTCGGGGCGGCTGTCGTTCTCGCCGATTTCGTCGTAAAGCGAGGTGCGCCGCTCGGCGGTGTCGGCCGCGCTGACGGGATTGCAGATCATCGCGATCCGACCATCGGCAAGGCGCAGGGCGGCGATCGAGGAATTGTTGTTCGGGACGTCGCTTGCCTCGGGCGCGGACCAGGTTCGGCCCTCGTCGAGGCTCTCGGTCCTATAGACCCAGTCGGCCTGCCGCCGGCGGAAGAGGGCGGTAAGGCGGCCATCGCCGAGTGATACCGGCGACATGTGCACGCAGCCAATGGAACGCTCCAGTTCTTCGAGCTGCCATGTTTCCCCTTGGTCGAGCGAGATGCCGATGGCCGCGGTATCGTGGCTTCCGTTCCACTTCTGACCGGGGCGCTGAACGCAGCGGAAGATCGGCAGCATCCATGCGCCGTCGCCGCGGACCACGAGGGGCGCGCGGATGAAGCAGCCACGCGGGAGGTCGAGATAGCGGCCCTCGGTCGTCGTCAGTGCCAGCGGGTCGGATGCATCGCGGCGGATCTCTGCCATCCGGATCCGGCACTCATCCTGATTGCCGGAGGGTTGGGACGTGTGGAAGAGCCACAGCCTGCCGTCGGGTGCGGTGAAGAGCACCGGGTTCTGCTCCGAATGCGCAGGGTCAAAGCTCAGGCGCTGTGGCGGACCCCATTGCGTAGCGTCCTTTGGCAGGACGGAAGCAAAGATCGAGATATCCGACTTGCCCTCGAGCGTACCGCCGAACCAGGCGCAGGCGAGCGCGCCATCTGAAAGCAGATGCAGAAAGGCAGCATGGTTCTGGATCATCGGCGAAGGCAAGAGCGCTTCCATGCGCCCGGGGGAGGCGGATTGAAGCAGGCCATTCATGCCGCGGGCGATTTCTTCAGGGTTCATGGGCTCCTCCTGTGTGCTTCGAAAATCGCTGAATTTTCAAAGTTGTCAAGTTTGATAAAGTTACAAATTGGCCAGTGTTTGCTCGTTTAGGTCATTAATATATTGAATTTACGTCATTATTTATTGTGAAAATTCTAGAATGAATTTTACATCGCAAATTAATTTGACAAACTTGAGCGAAAAGTGGATTGTCTGGACAAGCCGGCGAGAGGATGCCGGGGAGGAGGATCTCATGCCGGAAGCCAGCCCCCAGGGGGCCAAGATTGCTGTCACCTTCGCGGTCGGTGCCGCGATTCTGGCGGCAGTCGACGCGGTGATCGTGCGGGCGCTGAACGGTGCCGTGCATCCCTTCGTCATTGGCTTCTTCCGTGCCTTTTTCGGTGCGGTCATCCTTTTGCCCTTTGTTGTCCTGCGCCCATCCGTGCTCAAGTCGAGCCACCCCTTGCGTCAGCATGCGGTGCGTGCCGGCTTCAAGCTGCTCGCCATGGTCGCCTTCTTCGCCGCCTTCAGCTGGGGTCCGCTTGCCGACGTGACGGCCATCGCCTTCACCTCGCCGATCTTCCTGTTGCTCGGCGCCGCGCTGGCGTTGGGCGAAAAGCCCGGCGCGGCGATGATCGGTGCGGTGGCGCTTGGTTTCGTGGGTGCGATGCTGATCATTGGCCCCTCGGGCGCCGGCTTCAGCTTTGCCATCCTTCTTGGGCTTACGGGCGCGGTGCTCCAGTCGACCATTCAGTTGATCCTGAAGTCGATGTCGAAGGGCGACTCGACATCGACGCTTGTCGTCTGGAACCTCCTCTTGACCGTTCCGATCGCGCTTTTTTTCGCTCTACCGTTCTGGGTTATGCCGGGGGCGAGGGAGATGACGCTTCTGGCGCTGCAAGGCGTCGTCGGAACTGCCTGCATGGGGATGATGACTCACGCCTTTTCGCTCGCACCCGCCACGATCGTCGCGCCGGTCGATTTCCTGCGCCTGCCGCTCGTGGCGCTCGGCGGCTTCGCGCTGTTTGGGGAACACATTGCCCTCAACACCCTTTGCGGTGGCGGGCTCATCGGTTGTGCGGCGCTGATCGCTGCGCGATCCGGAAAAGCAACATCCGGCTGAACGAATTTCACCAGGGAGGAAATGCCGTGAAGAAACTGTTTGTCTTGAGTGCGCTCATGCTGAGCTCCGCTCTTTCGCCCGCCTTTGCCGGGTCCGGCCCGATCAAGATCGTGCTGGCCGAGGAAGCGGACCTGCTCGAGCCCTGCATGGCGACGCGTTCGAACATCGGTCGCGTCATCATGCAGAACGTCAGCGAAACACTGACCGAACTCGATGTTCGCGGCGACAAGGGCGTCATGCCGCGGCTTGCCGAAAAATGGGAACAGAATGAAGACGGCAGCTGGCGCTTTCACCTGCGTCAGGGCGTCAAGTTCTCGGATGGCACGACCTTCGACGCCAAGGATGTCAAGCACAGCTTTGACCGTATCATGAGCGACAAGAACACCTGCGAGTCGCGTCGCTATTTCGGCGGCATTACGGTGACCCCCACTGTGGTCGACGATTACACGATCGACTTCAGCGCCGATCCGCTCCAGCCGATCCTGCCGCTCTTGATGTCTCTCGTCACGATCGTGCCCGAAGAAACGCCGCTTGAGTTCATCCGCGAGCCGGTCGGTACCGGTCCCTACAAGCTCACCAACTGGACGCCGGGGCAGCAGATCGTGCTGACGAGCCGCGACGACTATTGGGGCACGAAACCCGAGGTCACGGAAGCCACATATCTGTTCCGCGCCGACCCATCGGTGCGCGCCGCCATGGTGCAGACCGGCGAGGCCGATCTCTCGCCGTCGATCTCGCAACTCGACGCCACCAATCCGGCCACGGACTTCTCCTACCTCGACAGTGAAACCGTCTACCTGCGCATCGATCACAACATCGAGCCATTGAATGACGTTCGCGTTCGCCGCGCGCTCAACATCGCCATCGACCGCCAGGCCTTCCTCGGCACCCTGGTTCCCGAAAGCGCACTGCTCGCGACCGCAATCGTGCCGCCGCCGACGCTTGGCTGGAACCCTGACGTAAAGGTCTTCCCCTATGACCCGGAAGGCGCGAAGAAGCTGCTCGAGGAAGCCAAGGCCGATGGCGTGAAGGTCGATACGCCTATCACCATCATCGCCCGTTCAGCAAACTTCCCGAACGTGACCGAGATCATAGAAGCCATTCAGGCACAGCTTCAGGAAGCGGGCTTCAAGGTCGAGCTGAAATTCGTCGAGGTTGCCGAGCACGAACAGTACTATTCGAAGCCCTTCAAGGAAGGCCGCGGTCCGCAGATCGTCGCTGCCATGCACGACAATTCCAAGGGCGATCCGTCATTCTCGATGTTCTTCAAGTATGCGACCGACGGTACGCAGTCCGGCTTTTCCGATCCGAAGGTTGACGACTTGATAAAGCGTGCATCGGCTGCCGTCGGCGAGGAACGTGCCAAGCTCTGGTCCGAACTGATCGCCTATGTGCATGACGATGTCGTCGCCGACGTCCTGCTCTTCCACATGGTCGGTTTCTCGCGCGTTTCCGAGCGGCTTGATTTCAAGCCGACGATGGCGACCAACGGGACGCTGCAACTCTCGGAGATCAAGATCAAGTAATCTGCCCTGGCGGACGATCGGTTCGCCAGTCACAACAGAAATCAAGGCGGTGGGATGATCCCGCCGCCGGATTCCTTCGAGGGCGCCATGCTGAAATTCGTTCGAAAACGCGCCGTGGCCAGTCTGATCTCGCTCGTCGGGCTGCTCGTCATGGTCTTCTTCCTGTCGCGGTTGACGGGTGATCCGGCCGCCTTGTTCCTGCCGGTCGAAGCCTCCGCGGAGATGAAGGCGCAGTTCCGCGAACTGCATGGCCTGAACGATCCCATGCTGATGCAATTCGCGCGTTACGTCGGCGACGTCGTGACCGGCGATTTTGGCGAATCCCTGCGCAAGGCCCGCCCCGCTCTGGAGGTCGTGCTCGAGGCCTTCACATGGACGCTCTGGCTTGCCGTCATCACCATGACGCTCGTCGCCGGTGCTGCGATCGTCGTCGGCTCGCTTGCCGCCTTCCGCGCCGGCGGTTTTTTCGACCGGCTATCTTCGCTGATCTCGCTGGTCGGCGCTTCCGTTCCCGATTTCTGGATCGCCATCGTCGCGATCGTCGTGTTTTCGGTAAACCTCGCCTGGCTGCCGACTTCGGGCACGGGGTCTCTGCTTCATTGGATCCTGCCGATCTCGGTTCTGTTCATCCGGCCTTTCGGCATCATCGTGCAGGTAGTGCGCGGCTCTATGATCGGGGCACTGTCCTCGGCCTATGTGAAGACGGCGCGCGCCAAGGGCGTCAAATCCGGGCCGATCATCTTTGTGCATGCACTGCGCAATGCCATGCTGCCGGTCATCACCGTCATCGGCGACCAGGCGGCGAGCCTTCTGAATGGCGCAGTGATCGTCGAGACCATCTTCGGATTTCCGGGGGTCGGCAAGTTGATGATCGATTCCATTTTGCAGCGCGATTTCAACGTCGTGCTTGCCGCCATCCTCGTCACGGCTCTGGCGATCTTCCTCATGAACCTGCTCATCGACCTCGCCTATGCGCTGCTCGATCCGCGAATTCGACACTGAGGAGGCGACCATGACCCTCCAGACTGCCGATACCGTCATTGCCGAAGAACCGCGCTTCGCGATGCGCATGTTCCGCATGCTGCTTGCCGACAAGTTCGCGCTATGCGCTGCGATCTTCCTGATTTTCGTGCTGATCCTCGCGATCGTGGGGCCGAGCTGGCTCGGCGATCTCGCGACCAAGCAGAACCTCAGAGGGCGCAACGCCGTGCCTTTCGACTGGGAGCGCGGATGGGTCTGGTGGATGGGGGCCGATGCTCTCGGGCGACCGTTGCTTGCCCGCATGATCGTTGCCACCCAGAACACGCTGATGGTGGCCGCAGGTGCCGTCGCGCTTTCGGCAACCGTCGGCACCTTCCTCGGCCTTGTCGCCGGCTTTGCCTCTCCGCGCGTCAATCAGGTCATCATGCGGCTCGCGGACGTCATCATGTCCTTCCCGTCGCTGCTGATCGCCGTCATCGTGCTCTATATTCTCGGCTCGTCGATCCTCAACCTGATGCTGGTGCTGGCGATCACGCGCATCCCGGTCTACTTGAGGACGACGCGCGCCGAAGTGCTGGAAATCCGCGAGCGCATGTTCGTGCAGGCGGCGCGCGTGATGGGCGCATCCAGCAAGCGCATCCTCTTCCGCCACATCCTGCCGGTGGTGCTGCCGACACTGACGACGCTTGCCACGCTGGATTTCGCCTATGTGATGCTGGCGGAAAGTGCGCTCTCATTCCTCGGTATCGGTATCCAGCCGCCGGAAATCACCTGGGGGCTGATGATCTCTCAGGGCCGCCAATACCTCACCAACGCTTGGTGGCTTTCCTTCTGGCCCGGGCTTGCGATCATCCTCACCACCATGTCGCTGAACCTCCTGTCGAACTGGCTGCGCATCGCGCTCGATCCGGTGCAGCGCTGGCGCCTCGAAATGAAAGGTCGCAAGAATGGCTGACCATCTCCTGGAAGTCCGCGACCTTTCGGTCGAGTTCCACACCGCAGTCGGCGTGGTGAAGGCGGTCCGCAACATTTCCTACCACCTCGACCGTGGCGAGACCCTAGCGATCCTCGGTGAGAGCGGGTCCGGAAAGTCGGTCTCCTCCTCGGCGATCATGAACCTGATCGACATGCCGCCGGGACGCATCAGCTCCGGAGAAATCCTGCTCGACGGTGCCGACCTGCTGACGATGCCGGCGCATGAAAGGCGCAAGGTCAACGGGCGTCGAATCGCCATGATCTTCCAAGATCCGCTGAGCCACCTCAATCCGGTCTATACGGTCGGCTGGCAGATCCGCGAGGCGCTCACCACCCACGGAACCGATGCTGCCAAGGCTGCGTCTGAGGCGTTGCGACTTCTGACGCGAGTCGGCATCCCCGACCCCGAGCGCTCACTGGACAAGTATCCGCACGAATTCTCGGGCGGCCAGCGTCAGCGCGTCATGATCGCCATGGCGCTAGCGCTCCGCCCGGACCTCCTGATTGCCGATGAGCCCACGACGGCGCTCGACGTCACGGTGCAGGCCGAGGTGCTCGCTTTGCTCGAGGAATTGCAGCAGGAGACCGGAATGGCGGTTCTCATCATCACCCATGATCTCGGTGTCGTCGCCGAGATCGCCGACCGCGTCGTCGTGATGGAGAAAGGCGTCCTGGTCGAGGCCGGCACGGTGAGCGAGGTTTACAAGAACCCGCAGCATCCCTATACGAAAAAGCTCATTGCCGCCGCCCCCGGCAAGGGCGAGATGCACGCACCTGCGGCTCGCGCCGAGCCTGTTCTCTCGGTCCGTGACGTGCGCAAGCGCTACGGCTCCTTCGAGGCGTTGAAGGGCTTGTCCTTCGATCTCATGCCCGGCGAGACCATGGCCGTCGTCGGCGAGAGCGGCTCGGGCAAGTCGACGCTGGCGCGTATCCTGCTGCGCCTCGACGAACCGGATAGCGGTAGTGCCTTGTGGAAGGGCCGCGACCTATTCACCATGTCGCCCGCCGAACTCTATAAGCTGCGCCGCGACCTGCAGATGGTGTTCCAGGACCCTACGCAATCGCTCAATCCGCGCATGACGGTCTATCAGCTCATCTCCGAGGCCTGGGTCATCCATCCGGATATCCTGCCCAAGGCGAAATGGCGCGAGCGCGTGGCTGAACTTCTGGTGCAGGTCGGTCTCGGTCCGGAACACATGGGTCGCTACCCGCATCAGTTCTCCGGCGGCCAGCGCCAACGCATCGCAATCGCCCGCGCACTTGCGCTCGAGCCGCAGCTCATCATCTGCGACGAGGCGGTCTCGGCACTCGACGTCTCGGTTCAGGCCCAGGTGATCGCGTTGCTCGACAGGCTGCGCAAGGAAATGGGCATCGCCTTCATCTTCATCGCCCATGACCTGCCAGTCGTGCGCGACTTTGCCGACCACGTCATGGTCATGCAGAAAGGCAACATCGTCGAGCTCGGCACGGTGCGCGAGGTGTTTGATACGCCGCGGCAAGACTATACGCGCGCGCTACTCGCCGCAGGCCTCGACCCCGATCCCGACGTCCAGGCCGCTCATCGCGCCGCCCGTCTTCAGCGCGCGTCTTGAGACGCGCCCATTCAAAGGAATGCCCGCATGACCAAGCAAGCCTTCGTCGCCCTCGTGACCTGCTTCAACGAGGACGAGACCATCAACTACCAGGCCACGCGCGCCCAGGTCCGCCGCCAGGTCGCGGCGGGCAACAACATCATGTGCGCCGGTACCAATGGGGACTTCACCGCGCTGACCTTCGAGGAGAAGGTGCGCCTGACGGAAGAGGTGGTCGATGAGGTCGGCGGCCGGGTCAAGGTGATTGTCAATGCCGGCATGCCGGCGACCTTCGAGACGGTGAAGCTTGCCCGCGAATTCGACCGTATCGGCGTCGATGGGATCGCTGTCATCACACCGTTCTTCATCGCCTGTACGCAGGATGGCCTTGTCCGCCACTTCTCGACCGTTGCCGACGCCGTGAAGACACCCGTCTACCTCTACGACATCCCGGCCCGCACGCAGAACCACATCGAACCCGACACCGCGCGCACGCTTGCCGGCCACGGCAACATTGCCGGCATCAAGGATTCCGGCGGCGCAAAGGAGACGCTGGAGGCCTATCTGCAGGTTGCTAGGGAGGTCGAAAGTTTCGAGGTCTATTCCGGCCCAGACCACCTCGTGCTTTGGGCACTGCTGAACGGTGCGGCCGGCTGCATTTCGGGCCTCGGCAACGCCATGCCGCATGTGCTTGCCGGCATCCTGAAGGCGTTCAATGCAGGCGAGATCGGCGAAGCCGAAAAGCAGCAGGCGATCTTTACCGCTTTTCGCACCGACCTCTACGCGCTGGGTTTCGCCCCGGCCATGGTCAAGCGCGCGCTCTTCCTGCAGGACGCCTCCGTCGGCGCCAGCCGCCAGCCGGCCCTGCTTCCGAACGCAGAGCAGGACGACCAGATCGCGGAAATCCTCCGCAGATACGAACTTCTGGGGTGATGCCGCGAGTGCCGGCGACCACACGGCAGCCGGATCGGCGATGGAAGGCTATTCACGCGCCGGCTTCTGCAGAAGCTGGTTGAACAGTTTTCCCAGGGTGCCGCTTTCCTCCGCAGGCTGCTCCGTTTCAGCAGCCGGTTGCTGGTCGGGCTGCTGCCCCTCCGGTGCCGGTTGCTCGGTGGCAACGTCCGGCGTCACGGCTTGTTCTTCAGCCGGTGGAGCGGGTGGCGTCTCGCTGCCTTCTGTCGCCTTGCCACCGATGATCTCTTCGATGGAGAGTTGATCGCCTCCGTCTTTCGCTGGCTTGCCGATAGCGCCACCAATGATGTCGCGGATCGATCCGGCCTTTCCTTCGCCGGAGAGCAGCTCGTCGAGCTTCAGCTTCCCGGTCGGCAAGCCCAGCTTCTGCAGCGCCGAGAGTGCGGCGTCCGGGTTCTTCAGCAGGCCTGAGAGATCGGGATAGATGCGCGGGGCAGCAAAGGAACCCTCGATCATCACAGGCACGCCGATGCCTTCGGTCGCGATAGCGGCGCCCTGGCCTTCGAGTGAGGCGACGACGCGTGGATCCAGGCGGAAGTTCAGCTGGTCGTTTGGAAGGTTTGCCTCACCGCTGCCGCTCATACGCACCAGCGGGCCGATGAGTTTGATATCTTCGGTGCGCGCGACGCCGTTTTCGATGGCAAAGGATGCCCCAAGCTCGGTGAAGCCGGTCGCCTTGTTTTCGTTCTGCTTGAAGCCCGACGACATCAGGCCGACAAGGTTGTTGTAGACATCGGCGACGTCGATGCCGCGGATGGCGCCGTCGAAAAAGCGGACATTCGCCGACCCCTGAAGCGCGCGCTTGAGCGCGCCGGCCGTAGCGCCTGCGCCGGTGATGTCGAACTGGGCTTGCAATGCGCCTTCGAGATACTTGAAATTTGCAAGGTCGATCAGCAGCGGGGCGGCCGAAGCGCCGGCGATCGAGGCCTTCAGGGCGATCGAAGCGTCCTCTCCCGTGCCGTCAGCTCTAAGGTTTGCGGCCATCCGCCCGCCATAGAACGGGCTTTCGGGAAGGTCGAGGCTGGCCACACCCTGGGAGATCACCAGGGTGGTTGCTACCGGTCCGGCAAAGACGCGGCCATAGCCGAGCTTCTCCGCGTCGACCTTGATGGATGCATCGATCGTTCGAAGCGACGACAGGTCCAGCGGCGCGTCGGGGGTGGGGCTGCCTGCTTTGCCCTTCGCTTGCGACGGTGCGGGGCGTGCACCGGCAAGCCGCGCGAGGTCCAGTTCGGCGAAATGGAGCGCGCTGGATATCTTGAGGGGCGTGCCCAGCTCTACGGAACCGTTGCCGGTTCCTTCGACCCCGTTGACGGACAAGGTGGCTTTTTGAAACGCAACGCCGGTGGGGCTTGCGTTGACATCGCCCTTGAAGGCGAATTGCTCGACGCTGTCGCCGCCGCCCTGGCCGAACCAGGCAAGAAGCGCGCGCAGATCCGTGGCCGCGAAGTTCACCTTGCCGGCATAGCTGCCCGCGAGCGCCGCCTTGCCGTCAAGGGAGAGTGTCGCTTCTGGCATGCGCAGATCGAGTGTCAGGGGCAGCTCACTCGAACCCGAGAGCAGTTCGCGGACCGGCAGTCGCAAATCGATATCGGCTGCTTTCCCGCGCCAGACCAGGTTGCCGGATAGGAGCACGGGCTTGGTAAGATCGTCGATCTGGACCGCCAGCTTCTTGATCGTCACTTCGCCCATCGATGGGTCGGTGACACCGGGTGCTACGAAGGTGGCGTCGCGCAGGCTCGCAGTGCCGCTCAGGTTGACGGTCTTTCGGAACGCATCTCCGCCGAGCCCGCGGAACGCAAACCCGGTATCCATCGCAAGCGTTCCCGACAGTGAAACCGATTGGCCGGCGAGGCTCGCGAGCTTGGAGATGTCGAGCCCTTTGCTTGCGACGCGTCCCTTGAACGTCGGCTCGCTCTTGCGGACGTCGGCGGTGATTTCGGCCGAAATGCCGCCGGCGTCTATGCCGAGATGTTCAAGCCGGGTCCTGAGCAGCCCATCCTTCAGCGTTGCCGTCAATGCCGCATCGGAGGCGGAAATATCGTTGACGGTAATGGCGCCCACAGTGACGCTGACATCGGCATCGAAGCCGGCGAGTGCCTGCAAGCCGGCCGAGGCCGACTGCCTTTCCGATTGCCCTGCCGGTTGTGACGACCCCGAGGCGCTGGTTCCGACAAACGCGCTGAAATCCAGCTGATCGGCACTGAGGTCGGCCAGGAACCGCGGCCGGTCACCGGGAATGAACAGCGCATCGAGGCTGAGCTCTTCGTCCCCCGCTAGCAGCTTGCCGCCGCGGATCTGGTAGCTGCCGTTGCTGTTGAGCGCCACCTGCCCGCTGGCCTTGAGCTCGGTCAGGCCCGGCGCAAGCAGGGGGTCGGCTTCCACCGAGAGGCTGAGGTCAGCGGGCTTGCGCTCAAGGAGAGGGCGAAGCGGGGAGACGGAGAGAGCGACCTGGTAGCGCCGGTCTTCAAGCCGAGCACCGGCCGAAAGCGAAAGCTCGCCGTCGATGTCAGGGGCCTGGAGTGTAAGGTCGAGATCGCTGACAACGTCAGCTGTCCCGGCGGCGTTCTCTTGTCTCAGCGTGCCCCCGGTGATCGAAATCGTATCGATGGCGCTTCGTTCGAGGAAGGCGACCAGGGCTGCGAGCGGGTCGTTCTGCTTGGCCTCGCCATTGCCGCCCCCGCCGTCTTCCACCGTCGATGCGTTCTCCGGTTTCTGCCGTATCACCACGACCGGCCGGGTGAGCCTGACCTCCTTGACGTGCAGGCGGTTCGACCACAGCGAGGAGAGCGTCACGGAGCCTGCGACTTCGCCAATCTCTGCCGTCACGCCATCGCTTTGCGCATCGAGCGAAACATCCTCGGCCACAACAGCCAGATGGGGGATGACGGAGAGCCGGACGGGACCCTTCAGCGCGATCGAACTGCCCGTCGCGCTCGAGAGCTGACGGCTGAGCTCGGCGCGCATCCAGTCGCTGGAAACAAAGCTCGGCAGGACAATGAGAGAGACGACTGCGAGAACCCCGAGCGCCAGCAGGCCGAGAAAGAAACGCCGCATGTGTCTCTCCGTTGCGATAGCAATTGATTCGGTATCGTTTTCCACGGAGGCGTGTTTTGCAACTCTTGCGGTGTGTTCACCTGGACGCCGCGGGACTTCCCGCATCTGCAGTGATGTCCGTCGTCGTCTGTGCTTCGATGTTCGTAGTCGATACGTTTCCGGCTGCCGGCGCGTAGTTTCGCGGGCGATGGACGAGCGTGACCAGCACGAAAGACAGGATCATCAGCAGGTACCAGGCGCCGAGCTTCTGGAGCGAGACCGGGGTCCAGCCGTTGTGCTGCGAGGGATAGATCCAGGCGCGTGACCAGGTGCCGATGTTCTCGGCAAACCAAATGAACAGGGCGACGAGTAGAAAGCCGAGAAGCAACGGCATGCGGTGCCGAAACCGGAAGACGCGATAGTGCACTGTCGTGCGCAGAAACAGGACCGCCGTGATCGCAAACAGCGCGTAGCGCAGGTCGATGACGAAGTGGTGCGTAAAGAAATTGGCATAGATCGCCAAGGCGAGCAGCATCGTCGCCCAAAGCGGCGGATAGTTGCTGTAGCGCATGTCGAGGATACGGGTCACGCGGGCGAGATAGGAGCCGACGGCGGCATACATGAAGCCCGAGAATAGCGGAACGCCGCCGATGCGGAAGATGCTTGGCTCCGGGTAGATCCAGGACCCGACCGACGTCTTGAAGATCTCCATCACCGTGCCGACGATGTGGAAGATCAGAATGACCTTGGCTTCGGCGACGGTCTCAAGCTTGAAGACGAGCAACGAAATCTGGATGACAAGGGCCGCGACGAAAAGGAAATCATAGCGGGCAAAGCCCATGTCCTCCGGCCAGAACAATTTTGTCGCGAGCATCAGGGCGAGCATGGCGCCGCCGAAAAGGCAGGCGAAGGCCTGCTTGATGCCGAATACCAGGAACTCCGTCAGGCCGCCGAGGAGGCCGGCCGCCGGCAGCCGATCGAGCAGGCGGTGCGCCGCAGCGTCGATACGCGCTTCCCGGCTCGTGAAACGCCTATCGTCCGCCATTCGAGCCATCAGTACCGCCTCCGCTTCGCCGTTGGGGACGCGATGCCGGGACAATGCGGTTGAATTAAGGGTGGACAACAACTGCCGGGTGGGCGGACAGGCAGCCGCCCCTGCGGGTTGCCCGCCTCACCGGGGGAAGGAATAGCGCTCGACGATCGACCAGATTTCCCTGTTGACCACCTGCAACTGCTCGATGACTTCGTTGATCCGCGAAATCTCCGCATCGTTGATCTGCTCGATCTTGCCGTATTTGATCGTGTCCTTGCTGTCGAAGATCGCCATCAGCTGGGTGCTTGCCTGGTCTCCGGTCTCGTCGAAGGAATAGATGCAGTGGCTGTATTTGTTGCGAAGCTTCGCTTGCCGGCCCAGCTGCTGGGTCAGCGCGAGGATTTCCTGCCGTTGGTTCAGAGGTGTCTTGTTTGTTTTGGCCAATCGCTCGACCAGCTCGATCCGAGCCCGCGTCGTGTTCAGCGTCAGGAAGATGATGATCGCGGTTTCCTTGTCCACGCGCGCAAGACCGGCGATCAGATAGATGAGCAGGCTTTCCGTGTTGGTCCAAGTGTAGTTTAGCTGTCCGATCAGGAGAAGGATGTCGTGAAATCTCGCCATGGGCACCTGCCGAGCTTCTGTTCAAGAACAATAGTGTTTCAGAATAGCGCATTCCCGTCGTCAGTACATTCTCCCAATACGGCTATGCGGCGCACGCATTCGGTGCCGTTGAGCTTTGTGCAAGGAATCCGTTTAAAAGCAATTTCTAATAGGTACTACATTGGGCGGACCGGCGGCTAAGTCAATGCTACCCCGGCAAGGCTAGCCCGAAGTGGCAGCTTACAACGCATGTCTGTTTGCGACAGACTTGCCTCCGTAATCGGCGAGCAGGACGTGTTCAGGCCTTTGAGGGCTAGTACTGCAGCGAATTGGAGAATGCCCTTTTCAGAACCTGAAACCGCTGCTCTCCACCAAGTAAAGGGAGAGTCAGCCCAATATTAAATTGATTGCATATTAGAGCATATAGGCGCGCAAGCGCCTCGGAGGATCCAAACTTTCATCAAATCCAACCGCAGCCCGCCAATGGCCCAAATCCGCGTAAGAGAAGAATGCGGTTCGGCTATGGCGGCCTCAACTTGAGGTGATCGTCATGAGCAAGGACAAGAATATTCTGTTCCCATGGGACCCGAGCCAGGATCAAAGCCAGGACCAGGACCAGGGTCAAGGCCAGGGTCAAGGGCAACTGCAAGCTGAGCTCCAGGCCCAGCTCCAAGGCCAGGGACAAGGTCAGGGCCAGGGACAAGGCCAGGATCAGGGTCAAGACCAGGGCCAAGGCCAGGGTCAGGATCAGTCGCAATACAGCGAATCCTACAATGGCAACCTGAACGGTAACGGCAACCTGAACGGCAACGGCAACGGCAACCTGAACGGCAACGGCAACCTGAACGGTAACGGCAACGCCAACCTGAACGGTAACGGCAACCTGAACGCCAACGGCAACCTGAACGCCAACTTCAACGAAAACAAGACCGACGTTGACGTCGACGTCGACAGTAAGACCAAAGTCGACGTGGATGTGGACATCGACCTCGACGGCTACAAGCCGTCGGACGACGACTTCAACGACATCGACCATTCCAAGATCGACGGTATGGCCAGCACGAGCTTCAAGGACATCTTGAATGACTCGCTCAACGGCAACAACAACGTTGCCAATGTCTTCAGCCAAAACGCCATCATGTCGGACGACGACAAGGCTGAAAACATCCACAACAGCGGAACGCTGAACCAGAACGGCAGCGCCTGGGGTGGTATCGCCAAGTCGGGTGACGGCATCCAGTCCGGAGCAGACGGTGGCGAGGGCGGAAGCAAAGCTTATGCCGATGGTGGCGCCGGTGGTGACGGCGGTCACACGGTCGGCGGCTTTGCCGCCGGCGGTAAGGGTGAGGGCGGTGATTCCGACAACGACGGCGACGCAACTGGCGGGCACGGCCTTGGTGGTATTGCAGCCAGCGTTGGCGTCGGCGCCGATGGCACAAGCGGTGACGCGAACGGTGGTGCCGCCACAGGTGGTGCCGGTGGTCAGGGTGCTGCTGGTCTCGGCGTAGGTCTTGGCCTCGGTCTTGGCCTCGGTGTCGGCGCAGCAGGCGGCGGTGATGGTGGCGACAACACAGCCGGCGCCGGCGGTCAGTCTGGCAACGTCCAAAGTGGGGATGGTGACGGCGGTGACGGCGGTGATGCTGGTGACGGCGGCGACGCTGGCGGCTTCATCCTGCCGATTCTGAACTTCGCTGGAGACGGCGGCGACGGCGGCGACGGCGGCGATGGCAACAGTGTTGCACTCGGCAGGACCGGCAGCGCTGACGGTGGCGAATCGGGCGATGCCGGCGACGGCGGCAATGCTTTCGGCGCAGGCCTCGGGGCTGGTGGCGGCTACGGCGCAGGCGTTGGCTACGGCGGTGACGGCGGTGCCGGCGGCGGTGCCAGCGCCAACGGTGGAGCCACGGGTGATGCCTATGGCGGTGACGGAACCGGTGGCGCGGCGGCCGGTGGCCATGGCCTCGGTGGTCTTGCTCTCACGGGCTCGTGGGCCAGTGGCGGTGAAGGCGGTGCTGCCTATGGCGGCGACGCCTGGGGCGGAGACGGTGGTGCCGGCGGCAACGGCGGCTTTGCCACGAATGGCGACGGTGGTGCAGGTGGCAATGCCGGCACTTGGGGCTCCTTCAATGGCGGCGACTCTGTGGTCGAGGGGCTCTCCCAGGCGACGGCAGATGCCGTGATCGACACCAACGCCTTCAACCAGCAGATCGTGCTCGGCGCGAACCTGCAGGGCAACACGATCGACATGACAGTCGTCGGTGGCGACTACCATGCCGACGTAATCGGTCACGACGACAACGCTTGATTGTAAGCGACGCGGCCGGTTGCGATCATTCGCAATCGGCTTCGAACCGGGCTGCGCGGGTCTCCCGCGCAGCCCGTCATGACCCGATGCGCTTAGGGGCACTACCCGCTACCAAAAGGAGGCCCTGACCTTGTATTCCGCAAAAATCACCGAAACCATCGCCCATTTCATAGGTCTCTTCCAACTCTCGATCGAGGACGCCCGCCTACGCGAAGCGCACGAGAAGTTCGACCCCAACCGAGAGATTCACAAGGACCCGAAGGACCTTGAAACCGCCCCGGTCAAAGTGCAGGCGCCGTACGATCTCGACGACTTCAATCCCGACGTTCCCTACCGGCCGCTCGATACGGACATCTATACGCCCGTTCCATACGGCTATGCCGGCTTGCCTTTCCCGCAGTACCCACACTCTGAAGGGACGTACGGTCGTCCGGAAGCCGATGGCGCCGTGCAGAACTCGTCGTTCAAGTCGACCTATTTCAGCACCCCGCACATCAATCCCCCGGGTTCGGTCGTGGTCTACAGTCAGCAGACCGCCGAGCTCTCGGACAACGACTATGTCAACATGGGCGGACACGGCCTGAAATCCGTCCTGCACATCGATAGCAGTGCGGTCATGGCGGAACTCATCGAAGGCTCGCTGCAGATTTCGCCGCTAGGCCTCGAGGATCCCGCAGGCTCTGCCGAAACCGTCGCCAGCCTGGTGACGACCACCGCCGCGACGCTCGATGCCTACTCTGCCGGCGATGAAAGCCAGGTGGGCGGGCTGGCCGCCAGCACATTCGTCGCGAAGGCAGCAACGCTTGAAGGCGTTTATGTCAACGGCGATCTGGTGGAGACCGCGCCCGTTCTCAAGGACCATCTGCCGAACCAGGACGAAACCGAGGAAACGCCGGAACCTGAACTGACGGAGGGCCCGAAGGAGGCGAGTGGTGCCGTTGCGCATGGCGAAGGGGAGGTTGCGATCTCGGCCTCGGTAGAGCTGGAGGCCGGCAGCAATACGCTGGTGAACGAGGTTGTCATCACAAACAATTGGCTGCAGTCGAACGTCCTCGCCGTTGCCGGCGACCATGTTCAGCTCAACGCCATCGTCCAGACCAATGCCTACTACGACAGCGATCTGGTAAGCTCCGCGCTTTGCGGCGGCAGTCTGGCGGCGGACAAGGCGACCGAAGCGCTCAACATCGCGTCATTCAAGCACGTCGCTTCCACGGAAACGACACATAACGAGTCGGGTGTTTTCCCAAAGGCATGGGCGATCACCGAGGTCAAGGGCGACCTGATGATGGTGAACTGGCTCCAGCAGTTCACGTTCATGTCCGACAACGACACCGCTATCCTGGCGGCCTCCGGCTCCAAGCTTTCGATCATCGCCGGCGACAACACCTCCGCCAATCAGGTGTCGCTGCTTGAACTGGGGTTCCGCTACGACCTGATATTCGTCGGCGGAAACGTCTTCGACGCCAACATCATCCACCAGACGAACATCCTGCTCGACAACGATTTTATCGGCGCCGTCGGCGGATTCCAGATGAGTGGAAACGGATCCGTTTCGACCGGCGGAAACCTGTTGTGGAACTATGCCAATATCGTCGAGGCCGGTGGCGCCAGCGCCGTGAACCCGATGTCGGAAGGATATCTCTCGGCCTTGCAAGACCTTGCGGAAGGCAAGGACCCTTCGTCGAAGGACTTCATGCACGACGCCGCATTTGCCGGACTGCTGGGCCTGCGTGTGCTCTATATTTCCGGCGATCTGCTCAGTCTCAACTACATTTCGCAGACCAACATCCTCGGCGACAGCGACCAGGTGACGCTGGCAATGAACGCGCTGACGGCGCTTCCGGATGCGGATTGGACCATCTCGACGGGCTCGAACGCCCTGCTCAACTATGCCGGGATCGTCGATGTCGATACTGGCGGGACGATCTATGCCGGCGGTGACGTCTATTCGGACGAAGTCCTTTTCCAGGCCGAACTGATCAAGGATGAACCCTATCTTGGAAGCGAGGATCCCGACGCGCTCGTCAGTGAAGCGGTGGTATTTCTCGGCGATGACATGTTGGCGCCGGATCCCGGGCCCCAGTCGCCCGATCACGAACCGCCTGGCCACCAGAAAAACGGGCACAAGAACCACGAAGCAAAGGATAACGGACATTCCGACCATGGGTCGGCGCATAACGGGTCGCACTCGATCGATTCGGCAGACGCCGATCCGATGCAAAGCGTATTGGCCTGATCGGGACGCGGGAGGAAGACATGACCGACCGTGGCAACCACTGGCAAGCGTCTACAGAGGGCGGTGGCGTGGCTTCGCCCGGCGCCGCAGAAGGGGGACGGCAACCGGAAAAGCCCGATGCAGAGGCCGTCCGGCGGCAATTGATCCGCCAGCTTGACCAACAGGAATACAGTCTGGATCGCGCTGTAAAGGAGATCGACGGGGTGGCGGACCAACTTCGAAGAGCGGCAGCAAACGGCTCCAACGAAAACGAGAACTGGGCCAATAAGGCAGCAGTCCCGCTTCCGGGACCGGGCGCCAGGGTCGCGAGCGTCACGCCCGCGCCCATCGACATTACCCCCCCGCCGACAAATACCGCATCCGCGACAGCAAAGTCCCCGCCCGCGCCAACGGGCACCGCAGAGGCTGCCAGCTTTACGCCGCGGCCCTGGCCCCCCAGAGCCGAGACCCCTTCCAAGGTCGAGACGCATCCGAAAAACGAGACACCGGCGAAGACGGAGACCCTGTCCGCCTTGCGCGATCGGATGTCGGTGGAACGGCAGCCGTCTCAGGACGAGCAAAAGCCGGAACCGCGTGCCGAGCGGCCGGTTATCTGGCCGACGGCCGAGATGAAGGAGAGGAGCTCGCCGCCCGGCATGGTCGTGATCGATGGCGATCGCGGACCCATCAAGGCCGAGGCGCGATCGCCCGGCAAGGGCGGTGGCTCGTCCAGCGGCAATGGTGGCGGCGGCGGTGGTGGCGTCTTTCATAAACGCCTCGGACCCGTCGATTTTTCCGCGAGCCTCAAGGCTGGCCTCAAGGCGATCCGTCAGAATCTGATGATCGTGATGGTGTTCACAATCGCGACCAACGTGCTCGTTCTGGCGATACCGGTCTATCTGTTCCAGATCTCGGACCGGGTGCTGACCAGCCGGTCGCTCGACACGCTGGTGATGCTGACGGCCCTGATCGTCGGCGCCGTGGTGCTGCAGACGATCTTCGACGGTATTCGCCGCATGATCCTCATGCGGACGGCGGTCGAAGTCGCCGCTCAGCTCGGCGCACCGATCCTGAGCGCGGCCGCGAGGGCATCCCTTCATAGCAATGGGCGCGAGTATCAGACGCTCGGGGATTTGCAGCAGCTGCGCTCCTTCCTGGTTTCGGGCACGCTGCTTTCCTTTCTCGATGCGCCGATCGCCCCTTTCTTCGTGCTGGCGGTGTTCCTCATCCACCCCCATCTCGGCGCGATCGTGCTCACATCGGCCTTTCTGCTTCTGATCATCACGCTGATAAACCAGAAGGCGACCGCGCGAGGCTTCGGTGAAGCCACCAACTACCAGACGAAAGCCAACCTGCATCTCGATTCGATGTCGCGTAATTCGCAGATCATCAATGCGCTGGCGATGATCCCGGAGGCCGTGCAAATCTGGGGCAAGGACATGGCCGGTTCGCTCAAGGCCCAGGTGCTGGCGCAGGACCGCAACATCGCCTTTGCGTCGCTTTCCAAGGCTGTGCGCCTTCTCACCCAGGTGACGATGCTCGGCTGGGGCGCCAATCTCGCGCTCCACGGTCATCTGACCGGCGGTATGGTCATCTGCGCCTCGATCATCGCCGGCCGCGCGCTCGGTCCGATCGAGGCGGCGATCGAAGGTTGGCACCAGGTCATCCAGGCCCGCGCCGCCTATGGACGCATCTCCTCGCTGCTGCAGACGTCGCCGTTGAACTTCGAACGGCTGAAGCTGCCGCGGCCAGAGGGGCGGCTCGATGTCGAACGCCTGCTCTTCGTCCCGCAGGGCACCAAGCGTGTCGTGCTGAACGGCATCACCTTCGCGCTCGAACCGGGCGATTCCCTCGCGGTGATTGGCAGTTCCGGCGCCGGCAAGACGACGCTCGGTAAGATGCTCGTCGGTTCGATCCTGCCGACCTCCGGCAACGTCCGGCTCGACCTGATGGATCTGAGGAACTGGGATCAGCGTCAGTTTGGTGAGAGCATCGGCTATCTGCCGCAGGATGTGCAGCTCTTCCCGGGCACGATCAAGGCCAACATTGCCCGCATGCGCGAGGATGCCACGGACGCGGACATCTATGCCGCCGCCAAGCTCGCTGACGTGCACGACATGATCGCCATGCTGCCGCATGGATATGAGACGGTCGTTGCCGCTGACGGTTCGCCCTTGTCGGGTGGCCAGAAGCAGCGCGTGGCGCTTGCCCGTGCCTTCTTCGGCAATCCGCGCATAGTGGTGCTGGATGAGCCGAATTCCAATCTGGACACGTCGGGCGAGGCGGCGCTGACCCGAGCACTCACGCATGCAAAGCGCGAGAAGATCACCGTCGTCACCATCACCCAGCGGCCCGCCCTTCTCAACAGCGTGGACAAGGTGCTGCTCCTGGTGAACGGCACGGTCGCGCTCTTCGGCCACCGGCAGGACGTCCTCAAGGCGCTCGCTGCCCGTGGGGTGAACACCGAAGGCAACCCGCTCGACCAAACGCAGCTTCCGTAAGCGACCAGGACGGACATAGCTCTATGACGGACATAGCCAAAGTACAGGACCTGACGTGGTACGCGGAGGTTCCGCGCTCGATCTGGCAACACACACTGATCGGCGTCGTGCTGATAGCGATCACATTCGGCGGGTTCGGCTTTTGGGCCGTTACTGCGCCGCTGGCCGCGGCCATCATCGCTCAAGGGAGCTTTGTCGCAACCGGCCAAAACAAGGTGATCCAGCATTTCGAAGGGGGGATCATCAAGGACATCCTGGTCAGCGAGGGCGATCACGTGACTGTCGACCAGCCGTTGGTGCTGCTGGACGAAACGGCGGCGCTCGCCAATGAGCGCCAGTTCTTTCTGCGGCGGGCACGGCTGGAGGCGATCGTCGCCCGCCTCAATGCGCAGACGCACGGTCTGAAAGAGATCGTCTTGCCCGATATCCTGACCCCGCACCTGAAAAATGACCCGGAGATCGGCCCGATCGTGCAAAGCCAGCAACTCAGCTTCCAGACCTGGAGAAGCAAGCTGGAAAGCGATCTCGGCTTGCTGAAACGCAACATCGAGAGCCTGGAATTCCGGTCGCAAGGCTTCTCGGAGCAGCTGAAGTCGGTTCGGGAGCAGCGCCGGCTGCTGCAGGAGGAATATGAAGGCAAGAAGACGCTGCTTGCGAAAGACCTGATCCGCAAGACGGAGATCAAGACCATCCAGCGGGCAATCGCCGACGCAGAAGGTCAGATCGGCAGGCTGATGTCCGAAGTCTCCGAAACGGGCTCCCAGATGCTCAAGCAGGAACAGCAGGTCAACCAGACCGAACAGAGTTACCGCGAGGCGGCGCAGGACGACTTGCAGAAGGCAGAGGCTGAACTGGACACGGTGCGCGAACAGCTGCGCGGGGCCACCAACGTTCTTCGCCGCGCCACGATCAACGCGCCGGTGACCGGTACGGTGATCAGGATGCACTACCACACGTCCGGCGGCGTTATCGAAAGCGGCAAGCCGATCATGGAGATCCTGCCGGCTGACGTGCCGCTGATCATCGAGGCCCAGGTGCTGCGCACCGAGATCGACAACATCAAGGTCGGCGAGAAGGCAACCGTACGGTTGACGGCTCTCAACCAGCGCACGACGCCCGTGCTGAACGGCCAGGTCTTCTATGTATCGGCCGATGCCCTGCCGGTGCAGACTCAGGAGGGGACGCGCGAGGTCTACGTCGCCCGCATCAGCCTGCCGACGAGCGAGCTTGCAAGGGTGCATAACTTTGCCGTGACGCCGGGCATGCCGGCGGAAATCCTGATCCAGACCGCTGAACGGACCTTCTTCGACTATCTTACCAAGCCGATCCGCGACAGCATGGCCCGCGCCTTCATGGAAAACTGACCGAGGCCTTCGCGTTCTGCCTTGCCGACTGCCCGAGATCTGAAATGATCTGGGAGGGAAGGTTACATTGGTTCTCCCGCAAGGCTTCAGTTCGCGGCGAAGCAATAGAAGAGGCCTTCGCCGCCCGTACCCTTGAAAGCTTCGATGGTGCAGCCTCCCCGCGTCGTGTGCGACGAGTTCCAGGATTTGGCTTCGGCGGAATCGTTCGGGCCCGTGCGGTCGCTGTGGCCGACGATCGCCGCGCCGTCGGCGCCGCCCATCGTCCAGTTGCCGCAGGTATCGGGTGCCGCAGTGCCATCCGCCTTCGAGCCGGTCAGGATGTCATGACGGTTGGGTGTGTCGCCACGCCCGTTGATGACCTCGCCTTTTTCATTGAGCGCGGTCTGTTTGGTGAGGTTGTTCTTGTCGCTATGGAGCGAGGCCACGTCGTCGGCGATCTTCTCGCCCTTGGCGTTGTACCATGGCCCCTTGCCGATCCGGTCCTTGGCATTTTCGGCGTCGGTGGACAGATAGGCTTTCCACGTCTTGCCGGTCGAGCCGGCCGCCTTTGCCAGGGTGTCGCAATAGGCGTCTGCGCCCGTAAGCCCGCCAAGATCGCCGCCCTTTCCTGGGTTCACGCTGGTGACGAAGAAACTCATGCTGGTGTCCTGGGCATGGGCCGCTCCGGAGCAGGCCAGGACGAATGCGAGAGCTGCAAGTCCGCTTTTCATTGGTCTCTCTCCCATCAGGTTTCGGGGAAGCCTAATGGTCGCGCTTGGCGGAGTAAAATCGAAATGGCGTGATGAACGAGGGGAAGTGTCCCTCTGAGGCGCGGGGGCCAGGCATCGTGTTGCGCGCCGGACGCATGGCTGGCTTGCGAAATCCCATCTACGATTTCGGCGCGATCGCTGTATATTCAGATCATCGAAGCGATGCACCTCCTCCCGCAAAGCTTCGACAGGTAAACGACTTCTCCTCCTCCCAAAGGTCGTTTGCGAGATCAGCGCCACTCCTCCTCCCAAGGTTGCTGATCGGTTTTCTAAGAGCCTGCCGCTCCTCCCGCGGCGGGCTCTTTTGTTTTCACCGGATGGGACGCCAGCTTGCGCAGCATGGACCTGACGCGACGGCGGATGATGACACGCCCCAACTCTGCGGAACAAAGTGCCGGCTAGATAGTTGAACCTCCGGGAGGTTCCAATGTCGATCCGGCACTTGAAATCCAATGTGGAGCAGAAATCGCCGCGGTGGGCGTTCCACCATGGCGCGGGACGTCTCCGCCGGGCGGAAAGTGACGATACAGGCAGCCGACTGGTCGCTGAAGTGCAGCGTGAGCAGATCGTCGACGCGGGCGACGGCGGCCTGGTAGCGCCGGACCTTGCAGCCACCCCTGTACCCGATCGCAGCCGCCAACCGCCTCCACACGACTACAGCCGTCCCGCGACGAAGATCGGCAAGCTGCTTTCCGCCCAGGCCATGCGCGACGAAGATGGCGCCGGCGGGCCGGTCTGGTTGGCCGTGCTCGGCGATAATACCAGCGAAGCCATGCGACAGTTCATGGGGCTGGTGTTTGCCTTTATCTTCCTGTCGGCAGTCTTCTTCTGGTTTCTTACGTAGCGCGGCAACGAGTGTTGTGTGACTGGAAGTCACCCTATCTCTGCAACGCCGCCACGGTTGACGACCAAAGGCCGAACCCTAGATTACCGGCGACATCCCGCCTCATTCCAACGCCAGCGAGATCATCATGCACTACAGAACCTTCGGCCGTAGCGGCCTTCGCGTATCCGAAATCGGTTATGGTGCCTGGGGCATCGGCAAGAGCCATTGGCGGGGAGCGACCGATGACGAGTCCGCCCGCGCCCTCAATCGCGCCGTCGATCTCGGCCTCAACTTCATCGATACCGCGCTTGGCTACGGCCAGGGCCACAGCGAGAAGCTGATCGGGGCTTTGCTGCGCGAGCGGTCGGAGACGATCCATGTCGCCACCAAGATCCCGCCGAAGAACATGCAATGGCCTGCCCACGCCGGCACGCCGGCCGAGCAGACCTTTCCGGCCGATCATGTGATCGCCTGTACCGAGACGAGCCTGCGCAATCTCGGCGTCGAGACGATCGACGTGCAGCAGTTCCATGTCTGGTCGGATGAGTGGGTCGGTCGCGGCGACTGGCTGGAGGCGGTCGAGCGACTGAAGCGCGACGGCAAGATCCGTTTCTTCGGCGTCTCGATCAACGACTACGAACCGGACAACGCACTGAGGCTGATCGAAAGCGGCGTGGTCGACAGCGTGCAGGTGATCTACAATATCTTCGAACAGGCGCCAGAGGAAAAGCTGCTGCCTGCCTGCCTCGAGCACAATGTCGGCGTCATCGTCCGCGTGGCCCTGGACGAAGGCGGCCTGACCGGCCAGATTCGCGCTGACACCGTCTTCCCCGAGGGCGATTTTCGCGAGACCTATTTCCGCGGCGAGCGCAAGCGCGAGGTCGAGGAACGCACGCAGAAGATCGTCGAAGACCTGGAGATCGCGCCCGACGCGCTTGCCGAAACGGCACTGCGCTTCGTTCTTAGCCACCCAGCCGTATCGACCGTCATTCCCGGCATGCGCTCGGTCCGCAACGTCGAGCGCAACTGCGCTATCGGCGACGGCCTCGGCTTGCCGGACGCTCAACGTGCAAAGCTGAGCGCCCACCACTGGCGGCGCAACTTCTACCGGGATTGAGCGGCCCGGCGGCCTGGCGGTTAAGACACTCCCCCAAGGGATCATTGCCGTCGGGCGACTGCTCTATCGGTGCCCCGGGCGCCCGGATGTGCTATCCATATGGTTGCAGGAGCCCGGGGGCGCCGATGGAACAAAAGCTATCCGTCATCATGGCCGCGGACGTGGCCGGCTATAGCCGGCTGATGGAGCTCGACGAGAAGGGTACGCTTGCGGCCCTGATGGCTCATCGACGGGAGCTTTGGGACGTCGAGGTCGCCGCGCATCATGGGCGCATCGTCAAGCTCATCGGCGACGGTATGCTGGTGGAGTTCCGTGCTGTGGAAGACGCAGTTCTCTGCGCGGTCGAGATCCAGCGGGGAATGCGGAGCAGAAACGCCGGCATACGCCCGGATCGCCGGATGGAATTTCGCATCGGGATCAATATCGGTGACATGCTGTTTGAAGATGGCGACGTCTATGGCGACGGCGTCAATGTGGCGGCGCGCATCGAGGGCCTCGCCAAACCGGGTGGGGTATCCGTCTCCTCCTCGGTCTACGACACCTTGGGCGGTCGCCTGGGCATCCGCTTCGAAGATACGGGCGCGCAGGCATTGAAGAACATCGGCCGCCCCGTCCACATCTACAATGTCTTCATCGACGACGCCGGGTCCGGGCCCGCCGTGCTGATGGCGCCGCCATCACAAGAGGTTCGAGAAAATCCCCCGGTCAAATCGGGCCGGACTCTTCTCCATGTGTCGCGCTTTGCGAATCTGAGCGGCAATCCCGACCGGGAGTATTTCGCTGCCGGCATAACGCAGGATGTCGTCGCGGCATTGTCGCGCTTCTCCGGCTTGAACGTGATTGTTCGGGCGCCACGTGTCGAACCGCAACACCATGCAGCCGCCTGCTACTCGCTTGAAGGCAGCGTCAGGCGCGTTGGCGACCGCGTCAGGGTCAATGCCAACCTGACGAACGCCACTGGCGAACACATCTGGGCGGAGAAATACGATTTCGACCTGATCGACATGTTCGACGTCCAGGACGAACTGTCCCGTTCCATTCCGGCGGCCCTGAACGTCAAGATCGAAGAAGCCGAACGATACAGGGTTCTCGCCGAACCGCTCAAAGGTTCGAGCGCTTACGATTTCTATTTGCGCGGCCGGCACATTGAAAAGAGCCTGAAACCGGATGAGATCAGGTTGGCGAAGGAGATGTTCCTGGCAGCGATTGACGCCGATCCGGCTTATGCGCGCGGATATCTCGGGCTCGCCTGGCTGGAGATACGCAAGCTGAAGTGGAACGAGCGCGTTGATATGGAGGCGACGCTCGCCAGCGCTTTCGCCTCGGCAAGCAAGGCTCTGGAGCTCAGCCCCTATGACGCCGACATTCACTGGGCGCTTGGCGTCGTCCATCTGTGGAGGGGAGAGGCCGATCGGGCAATCGGTTGTTATGAACGCGGCCGCGAATTGGCACCCAACAACTGCGATCTCCTCGCAGAATATTGCGATGCCCTCGGCTATCTCGGTCTTCTTGAAGACGCGATCAGGATCGGCGAACTGGCATTGCGGCTGAACCCCAGTCGCCCGGACTGGTATTTCTGGAATATCGCGGCCAGCAAATACCTCTCCGGGCAATATAGCGAAGCGCTGGCGCTGCTGGAAAAGATGGCCGAGCTTGGATCGGCCTACCGATTGCTCGCGGCGACCTACGCGCAACTCGGCCGTTTGGAGGAAGCGCGCCGCGCCGCGGCCGAACTCTTAAAACTCAATCCGGAATTCTCGATCGAGCGATACAGTTCTCGCACTCCCTATCGGGACAAGGCGCTGCTCGCGCGATACGTTGAAGGGCTGCGGCTGGCGGAACTGCCGGAATGAGGTCTGGTTGTCGCGAGGGCGCCGCCTCGGCCGTGTTCAGTTGGAGGATACGCAATGTCGGAAACAGTCAACGTCCGCTACATGGTCGACGACGTCGAGGCGGCGATCGCCTGGTACACCACCCATCTGGGCTTTTCGGTTCTGTCGAACTATGCGCCGGCCTTCGCGGATGTCCAGCGCGGAGCGTTGCGGCTCCTGCTCAGCGGGCCGACGAGCTCGGCGGGCAGGCCGATGCCGGATGGCGAGACGCCGGGGCCTGGCGGCTGGAACCGCATCCATCTCATCGTCGATGACCTCAACGCCGAGGTAGAGCGGCTGCGCGGCGCCGGCGTCAGGTTTCGCAACGACATCGTCACCGGTCCCGGAGGGGCGCAGATCCTTTTGATCGACCCCTCCGGAAATGTCGTCGAACTGTTTCAGCCGGCGCGCCGATAACGATCGCGCCCTGAGCACGTTCGTTGACGCCGCGCGCACCGTTGGAGATGCGAGAGGCGGATCTGGTCTCAGCCGGCGCTGGTGTCGACCACTTCGAAATCATGCGTGATCGTCGCGGTCTTGGCGAGCATGGCCGAGGCCGAGCAGTATTTTTCGATCGAGAGCGAGATGGCGCGTTCGACTTTGTTGACCGCCAGTCCGCGTCCCTTGACGATGAAATGCATGTGGATGCGGGTAAAGACGCGCGGTTCCGTCTCGGCGCGGTCCGCATCGAGTTCGACGACGCAATCCTCGACCGGCTCGCGACCCTTTTCCAGGATGTGCACGACATCAAAGGCCGAGCAGCCGCCGGTGCCGATCAGCACCAATTCCATCGGGCTCGGACCCGGCGTGCGGCCTTCCTCACCGAAGGCGGTTCCCAAAACGACCTTGTGGCCGCTTCCGGACTCTCCGACGAAGGTCCGGTCTTCCACCCATTTGACGCGTGCTTTCATGTGTTTCGTCCTGTTACAGCAATGTCCGGATCATAGACCCGCGCGGCCGATGACCTCCAGTTCACATACCGTTTCGAACGATTTTCGCAAATGCCTCGCTTCCGGTAAAATGCCAAGCCCGCGCCATGTGCGCGCGAAACAGGCAAGGATTGATCGGATGAACGAGACGACCGGAAATGCGCCTGACAGCTCCGGCGCGGTGGTGCACCCGCCGATCGCGTGGGTGCTGGCCGTCGGTGGCGGCCTCGTGCTCGACCGGCTTTACCCGTTGCCGTTCGTGCCGGAGATGGTGCCTGACGCGTTGGTTGGCGGCCTCGTGTTTCTGGCCGGCCTCGCGCTGCTCGTCTGGGCAGCGATGACCTTCGGCCGTGCAGGAACCGACATACCGGTCAACCGCCCGACGTCAACGATCGTCGAAGCGGGTCCCTACCGCTTCACCCGCAATCCCATCTATACCGGGATGTTCCTCGGCCTGATCGGCTTTTCCATCGCCTTCGACAGCCTGTGGCTGCTGATCCTGCTGGTCCCCTTCTACCTCGTCATCCGCTATGGCGTGGTGGCGCGTGAGGAGGCCTATCTCGAGCGCAAGTTCGGTGACGTCTATCGGGCCTACAAGACGCGCGTCAGGCGCTGGCTTTAGCGGCGCGGACGAAGGACGGAGAGCTTGAAACTGCCCGGAGCGCATCGGCCAGGCGCTCGACGTCGCGCGGCAGTAGACCGGCGATGTTGATGCGTCCGTTCGCCGTTCCGTAGACGCCGAAGTCCTCGCGGAGCCGGTTCATCTGGCGCTGGTCGAGCGGTAGCAGCGAGAACATGCCTTTTTGCCGGCGCAACACCTGGAATTTCTCCGGGGCGCCGCATCCTGCGAGCGCATCGGCGAGGCCGCTGCGGATCTCGGCTACGCGGCGGCGGCTCGCCTCCAGTTCGGCAAGCCACATCCCGGGGTTTTCGAAGAGGCGCGCGGCAATCGCGGCGCCGTGCTCCGGCGGCATGGAGTAGTTGGCCCGGGTGATCCGCTCCAGCGTGGCGCGAATGTTGGCGAGCAGGTCCCGGTCAGGCGCGATCACCATCGCCGCGCCGGTACGTTCGCAATAGAGACCCATGTTCTTGGAGCAGCTTGCCGCGACGAGCACCGTGTCGAGTTCTTGAGCGAAATGCCGCAGGCCCACGGCGTCCTCTTCGATCCCGTCGCCGAAGCCCTGGTAGGCCATGTCGATCAGCGGTATCAGCCCCTTGTCTTTGCAGAGTTTGGCAAGCAGCCGCCACCGCTCCGGCGTCGGATCGATGCCGGTCGGATTGTGGCAGCAGCCGTGGAGGAGAACGACGTCTCCCTGGCGGGCCTCCCCAAAATCCGCGACGACGGCGTCGAGATCGAGGCCAGCCTCGTTCTCCTGCCAGCGGAAAGCCCGTACGGCGAGGCCCGCGGCCGTCATGATCGGGCGGTGGTTCACATAGCCGGGATTGGTGTTCCAGATCGTCGCGTGCGGCGAGACGAGCGCGATGAAATCCGCGAGGATCCGGAGCGCGCCAGTGCCGCCAACCGTCTGGATCGTACACTGGCGGTTGAGCGCCTCGGCGCCTTCACCGAGAAGGAGCCTGGACATCCCGTCGTTGAATGCCGGGTTCCCGGAGAGTGCCCTGTAGGACTTGGACGCGGCTGCGGAGGCGAGACGCGCCTCTGCGTCCTGGACCGCCCGCATGACAGGTGTTTGACCCGAAGCATCGCGATAGACGCCGACGACGAGATCGATCTTGTCGGTGCGACGATCCTGCCGGAACGAGCTGATGAGAGCCCACAACGGATCGGGTTCGGCGATTGGTAGAGCGGCGAGCATACTGGGTTCCCTATCGTTCTTGAAACTAGTGGCGGTTTGCCAAGATCACGCCCGTCGTGATGACGAGGATACCGATGGCGGTCGCTAACGCGAGCGCCTCGCCAAGGATCGGAATGGCCATCAGGCTTGCGAGCGCCGGCGCGAGCGAGCCGATCGTCGCGCTTCTGGCAGTGCCGAGCCGCGAGATCGCGAAGGCGTAGCCGACGGTCGAAACGAGGCCGACACCGAGCCCCTGCACCAGAATGAAGGGCAGGGCCTGATGCCAGGAAAATTGCCCGATATGCGAGGCGACGGCGCCGGTCAGGAGCAGGGGGAGGAGGATGACGAGCGAGCCGATGGAGAGCAGCAGTCCGTTGCTGATCGCATCCACTCCGGTGCGGCGCAGCCCGATCGTATAGGCGCCCCAGATGAGGCTCGCGACAAGCAGCAGGCCGACGCCGCGGAGGGTTTCGGTCGTCACCGCATACTGCTGTCCGGCAACGATGCCGATGACGCCGGCAAGGATCAGGGCGAGCGGCAGCCAGCGCTTCCTCGGCACGCCCTTTCGCTCAAGCAGAAGGACGAGCAAGGCAACGGATAGCGGCGTCGTTCCGGCAACGAGTGCGCCAACATAGGCCGCGGAGGTTGCTTTGGCACCTTCCGAGACGATGAAGAAGAACGGTACGCCGCCGAGCAAGACGAGGGCCGCATCCATTGGCCTGACCTTGCGAAGTGCGGAAAGGCGCTGGGGGATGGCCGGCAGCAGGGCGAGGATCGGGATCGCGAAGCGAATGAGGGCGACGTCGACGGTGGCAAGCGGCGAGGCCCCGATCGCCCGCATGGTCAGCGCGAAGCCCGCCCAGACCAGCACGACGATGGACAGCACGATGTAGCCGACTGTCGTCGGTGTCAGCCATCCGCTTCTCGATTGCTGAAAATCTGACGTCACGTCGGTCATGCGGGGCCTCATCGCTAGGATGGCTCACATGATATGCTTCTCGCGCAGTCGATATCTTGCTATTTCACTCGCCGTTTGCATAGAGTTTGGCAGAATCTGCCATCGGGGAGGGGCGAATGGACGAAAAGGACATGCAGATCATCTGGGCGCTGCAGAAGGACGGCCGCCTTTCCAATCAGGATCTCTCCGAGAAGGTCGCGCTGTCTCCTTCTCCGTGCCTCAGACGGCTGCGCCTGCTTGAGGAGGCGAAGATCATCAAGGGCTATACGGCGATCGTCGACGAGGAGGCCTATGGTCTGCCGATCACGGCTTTCGTCCGCATCCGGCTCGAGCGCCATTCCGAGGCTTCCGTCGCCGCCTTCGAGCGCAAGGTGAGAACGATCGACAACATCCAGGATTGTTACGTCATGACCGGCGAAGCCGACTACCTGCTGCGGGTCCTGGTGACGAGCCTCAAGGATTACGAGCAGTTCGTCCGCACCCAACTGCACAATATCGAGGGCATTGCCGCGATCGATACCAGCTTTGCCTATGGCACGGTCAAGCGCGCAACCGTCTTTCCGCGTCTGTGAGCGGCCAGCGAATGCCGCGCCTCGTCACTCCGCCCAACGCCGGAAGACAACGCTGGCATTGACGCCACCGAACCCGAAGCCGTTGGAGATGGCATAGTCGAGCGACAGCTTCCGTGCCGCGCCCGAGACAAAGTCGATACCGTCCGCAGCCGGATCCGGCGTTTCGAGATTGAGCGTCGGCGGCGCGATCTGGTCGCGCAGGGCGAGCACGGTAAAGATCGCCTCCAGACCGCCCGCTGCACCCAGCAAATGCCCGGTTGCGGATTTCGTCGCGCTGACGGCGATTTCGCCGTTGCGGCCAAAGACCGACTTGATCGCCTCGATTTCGCCCTTGTCGCCGACCGGCGTTGAGGTCGCATGAGCATTGAGATGGCGAATATCGCTTGGCCGAATGTCGGCCTGGGCGATGGCGATTTCCATCGCCCGCCGGGCGCCTGCACCATCCTCCGGGCCTGAGGTGATGTGGTGGGCATCGGCCGTGGTGCCATATCCGACGAGTTCGGCGATCGGTGTGGCGCCGCGCGCCAATGCATGCTCGAGCGCCTCGATCACGACGATGCCTGCGCCCTCCCCCATGACGAAGCCGTCACGATCGACATCGAAGGGCCGTGAAGCGCGATCGGGCGTCTCGTTGAAACCCGTCGACAGGGAACGGGCAGCGGCAAAACCGCCGAGGCTGATGGTGTTGATGCAGGCTTCCGCCCCGCCGCAGATCGCAATATCCGCCTCTTGCGCGCGGATCAGCCGGGCCGCGTCGCCGATCGCCTGGACGCCTGCGGCGCAAGCGGTCACCGGCGCGCCGATCGGCCCCTTGAAACCGTGACGGATCGAAACCTGGCCGGCGGCGAGGTTCACGAGAAAGGATGGCACCGTGAAGGGCGAGAGCCGCCGTACGCCGCGCTGATCGACCGTGCGGACCGCCTCCGAGATTGCCGGGAAGCCGCCAATGCCGGACGCGATCACCGTGGCCGTGCGCTGCTGTTCGATCGCGGTCGCGGGATTCCAACCCGCTTGCTCAATTGCCTCTTCCGCCGCGGCCAACGCCAACAGGATGAAGCGATCCATCTTGCGCTGGTCCTTCGGCGGGATGATCCGGTCGGGATCGAAGCCAGCCGTTGCGTCGTCCGCAGGGGTAGGCACCGTCCCGCCGATCTTGCTGCCGAGTTCGGCGACGACCTCTTCCGGCAGACGGCGAAGCCCCGAGTTTCCGGCAAGAAGCCGCGACCAGCTTGCCTCTACGCCCGCTGCCAAAGGGCTGATCGCCCCCATTCCCGTTACGACGATGCGACGCATCGGTTCTCCTGACCTGGGTTACGCAATCCGAACGGAAAGCCGCTCGTGTTGTTCCTGCCATTGCTCGCGGATCCGAGCCGCAAGGCGCGAACGGCCGCAGCACGGATGACCTCTCTCCTGTGCATGGTCCTCAGCGAGGACGCTCGATGGCGATCGCGGTGGCTTCGCCGCCGCCGATGCACAGGGCAGCGACGCCGCGCGAAAGACCCCGCCGCGCCAAGGCGTGAAGCAGGGTCACGATCAGCCGCGCGCCGGTCGCACCGATCGGATGGCCGAGCGCGCAGGCGCCGCCGTTGACGTTCAGCCGGTCGCGGGCGATGCTGAGATCCTTGGCGGCGGCCATAGCCACCACGGCGAAGGCTTCGTTGATTTCGAAGAGATCAACGTCATCGACACTCCAGCCGGTCTTTTCCAGCAGCTTGCGGATCGCAGGAATAGGTGCCGTCGTGTACCAGGCGGGTTCCTGACTGTGCGTCGCATGCGCCTTGATTTCGGCGAGGATCGGCATGCCTTCGCGCTCGGCAATCGAGCGGCGGGTCAGGACGAGCGCCACCGCACCATCCGCATTGGCCGACGCGCTAGCGGCCGTGATCGTGCCATTGGCGCGAAAGGCGGGCTTCAGGTTCGGGATCTTTTCGGGCGACACCTTCCGCGGGTGCTCGTCGGTATCGATGACCGTGTCTCCGCCCTTGGCCGCGACGGTGATCGGCGCGATCTCGTCGGCAAAGGCCCCAGTTTCGATCGCGGTGCGGGCGCGTGTCAGCGTTTCGACCGCATAGGAGTCCTGATCGGCACGGGTAAACCCATAGGCTTCGGCCGCTGCCTCGCCGAAATCGCCCATCGGTCGGCCGGGCTCATAGGCATCTTCCAACCCGTCGAGCATCATGTGGTCGAAGATCCGGTCATGCCCGACGCGATAGCCGGCTCGTGCCTTGGGGAGCAGATAGGGCGCGTTCGACATCGACTCCATGCCGCCGGCGACCGCGACATCGATCGATCCGGCAAGAATGAGATCATGCGCCAGCATGGTCGCCTTCATGCCGGAACCGCAGACCTTGTTGATCGTGGTGGCGCCGACGGCATCGGGCAGACCCGCGCCGCGGGCTGCCTGCCGGGCCGGGGCCTGTCCCTGGCCAGCGGGAAGCACGCAGCCCATCAGCACCTCGTCCGGGCGATCGGGTGAGAGGTGTGCCCGTTCAAGTGCGGCACGGATGACGTGGGCGCCGAGCGCGCTCGCCTGGGCCGGCGCAAGATCGCCGAGGAAGCGGCCAAGCGGCGTGCGCACCGCCGATACGATGACGATGGGGTCGGATGTGCTGGACATGGTCCGGTCCTTTCCGGCTGGAGGGAAACCCTGAACGTTTCGTGGGGGATCTTTGCCTGCTACTGCAGTGGCGACGCCTGCGACGCCCCTTCGTCGGCAAGCAAGCTCTCGGCCGCCGCCTTCAGGAACCGGTTCGAGAGTTGCTCGTCATCGACTGCGCGCGAAAGCACCAGCGCACCGACCATGGTCGAGAGCGCGACGATCGATTGGTCACGCACTTCCTTGCCTGGTTCGGGTGGAACCACCCCATCGAGAATGTCGAGATGACTGTTGATGCCGGCCTCGAAAGCCTGGCGCAAAGCTGGGCTGCGGCGGGCGGCTTCCGGTGCGAGCGCGGCCAGCGCGCATCCGTCGGCCTTTTCGTGGCGATGCGCATCCGACAGGTAAAAGCGGAGCAGGGCGCGAAGCGGCTTACCGGCCGCCTTGGAGACGACCCTAGCCCAGTTCGCCACGCCGCTCTCCAGCGCCTTGGAAGAAGCCTGAGCGATGAGGTCGTCCTTGGATTCGAATTGCTTGTAGAAACCGCCTTGGGTCAGGCCGGCGCCCTTCATCAGGTCGTTCAGACCGATGCCGTCGAAGCCTCTCTCGCGAAAGAGGCGACTTGCGACCTCGATGACCGTTCGGCGGTTTTCCTCCGCCTGTGCCCGGCTTACTCTCATTGTCTGCTCCCATCAGGCAAATGCGACAAAGAGAATATATGTCGATCACCATCTATCCGTCAAGTATAGATGGTGACCGAAATCTTAATGGAGGCTTGAGCGGCTGCGACGAGGAGGCTCAGGCGCCTAGCCGAACGCCGGTCATCTCCTCACCGACGGCCCAAAGCCGCTCGGCGGCCTCCCGGTCGACGGCATAGGCCTCGACGCCGGCAATGCGGGCGGACGACGTATTGCGTGCGATCGACCAGGGCGTGTCGCTGGGAAGCAGTGGGGCAATTTCGCAGTCCATGCAGAACACGCCGCCCTTGCCGTCGAGCTGTGGGCTGGTGGCGCACCAGACCTGGGTGCGCCCCTTGCTCCGGGGTTTTCAGGTCACGCGACGGGTCGAGGATCGGTTCGCCCTTATCGTCCAGCGCGCCGTGCGCCTGCAGCGTCTCGACCGACATGTGGCGGGTGAGCCCGGTTCCGACGATGCCGCCCGGGTGCACGGAGAGGGCACGGATGCCATCCTCCTTGCCGCGCGCGTCGAGCGCGGTGGCAAAGAGCATATTCGCCGTCTTCGACTGGCCATAGGCCAGCCACGGATCGTAGGCGCGGCGCTCGAAATTGATGTCGTCGAACACCACGGGCGAGAAGCGGTGCCCGGCCGACGAGACGGAAACGACGCGGGCGCCCTGCGCGCGCTTCAGCGCCGGCCAGAGCCGCGCAACCAGCCGGAAATGGCCGAGATGGTTGGTGGAGAACTGCAGCTCGTTGCCGCGAGCGTCGCGTTTCAATTCTTCGACGGCCATGATGCCGGCGCTGTTGACGAGGATATGGAGCGGCAGCCCGGAGGCCAGGAAATCATCGGCGAAGGCGTCGATCGAGGCGGGGTCGACAAGGTTCATTGGCCGGACTTCGACGCCCGCGGCCACCGCGCCGATGGCCTTGCGGGCGCGGTCGACGTCGCGGGCCGGCACGATCACCTTGGCGCCTGCCTGCGCAAATGTGCGTACCGTTTCAAGGCCGAGGCCGGAATAGCCGCCGGTGACGATGGCGATCTTGTCCTTGAGGTCGATGCCGCGGACGACATCCGCTGTGGTCGAGGCAGCGGTGAAGCCGGAGTTGATGGGCTGTTGCAAAGTGGACATGGTGGGGTCTCCAGTTGATGCCCCCTGGAGATATCCATCATCAACTGAATTATGAATGCTTGATAATCCGTAGTCCTTTCGCCATAGTTCAGAAATGGACCAAGATCCGCTTTCCTCCATCCTGTCGCTGATCGAAGCCCGCGCGGTTTATGCCGGCGGCTTCAGTGCCGGCGGCGATTGGGCAATCCGCTTTCCGCCGCCGGAGAAGATCAAGTTCTTCGCCATTGCCCGCGGCGCCTGCCTGCTTGCTGTCGATGGCCTCGGCGATCCGCTTCAGCTTGATTGTGGCGATGTCGTGCTGCTGTCGGCGCCGGCTCCGTTCACGATCGCCAGCGCAGATGGAATTTCTCCCGTTGATGCCTATGAGCTCTATACCGAAGGCAAGCGCATGGCGTCCCTCGGGCAGGGGGACGACTTCCTGTTCATGGGTGGCCATATCGACCTCGGCACCGCAAGCAGCCGCCTGCTCATCGACAATCTGCCGCCGGTCATTCACCTGCGCCGCGATGATGCCGGGGTGGATCAGTTGCAATGGCTCATCCGCGAGCTGGTGCAGGAAACCATGGCCGCAGCGCCCGGTGCAGATGCCGCGTGCTCGGGCCTTGCCCATCTGATGTTCCTGCAGATCCTCAGGGGCTATCTGTCACGGGAGCGTGGCGTCGATGTCGGCTGGCTGCGCGCCGCATGCGATCCGAAGCTGGCGCCGGCGCTCTCACTGATGCATGGCGACCCGACACGCAACTGGCATCTGCCGGAACTGGCCCGCGCTGCGGCCATGTCGCGCACTGCCTTTGCCACCTATTTCAAGGCCGTCGCGGGCATTGCTCCGCTCAGCTATCTCGCCGAATGGCGCATGCGGCTGGCGGAGCGAAAGCTACAGGATGGTGGCCAGTCTGTGGCGACGGTCGCGCAATCCGTCGGCTACGCCTCCGAAGCCGCCTTCAGCACCGCGTTCAAGCGCATCATGGGCCGCTCGCCACGGCAGCGCGCCAAGACTGGACGTCAGGTCTCGCCGGGTCAGCTGTTGCCGGTCACGCTCTGACCTTTGGCCGGAGTGCCCTCAGGCATCCGGCAGGGTGAAGACGGTGCAGGGCGCTGCGATCCCACGCAATTTATGATCGCCGAGGGGTAGGAGCGGCGTCGTCGTGACGTTGGCGACGGCGCCTGAGATCAATACGGACCGGCCAAGCGGCCGACACAGGCCTTCCAGGCGGCTGACGAGGTTCACCGCCGCGCCGATGGCGGTGAAATCGAGCCGGTCGGCTGCGCCGATATTGCCCCAGAGAATGTCGCCGAGATGCAGCGCCACGCCGAAGGAGAGCGGCGGCAGACCCTCGGCCTGCCTTGCAGCATCGAGATGCGCCATGCCGGCGCGGGCGGCGGTCACCGCGCGCAAGGCCGCGTCACACGCCTCGGTCGGCGAACCACTGACCGGAAAGATCGCCAGGACGCCGTCGCCGATGAATTTCAGCACCTCGCCGCCGAAGGCGTGGATCGCGCCGGCCACCCGATCGAACCAGGCGTCGAGGGCCGCAATCACCAAAGCGGGCTCCGTTGTTTCGGACAAACCCGTGAAATTGCGAAGATCGGCGTAGAACAATGCGGCGCGAATGGTCTCGCCGGTGCCGCGGGTCAGCTCCCCGGCTCGGACGCGGGCGGCACTGCGACGGCCGAGATAGGCTTCGAGCAGGGCGGCGAGCGCTGCCCGCTCGGCGAGTGCCACCAAGGGAGCGACGGCGAAGCGTGCGACCTGACGAAGCCTAGCGGTTTCTGCCGGGTCGAAAGGCCGGGTTCCGGCCCAGCCGAGCCTCGCCCGGTCCGTCCCCGAACTGGTCGATTGTTCAAGCACCGGCCCGAGACCGGCCAGCCAGTCATGTCCTGCCCGATCGGATACCGCGCCCGCGAAGCCCAGGCTCTCGATCACGACGCCAGTCTCGGCCCGCCATAGCCAGGTGCGGCGGGCGATGATCGGATGCGGCACGGCCAGAGTGAGCGCACCGCCGGCAAGCGGCAGGTCGTCGGCGACAAGCAGGCGTCCAAGCCCGGACAGGAACCGGTCCGGATCGGGCGAGGCGCTCGCTTCATCCACGAGCCAGGCGAGGGGTGCGGACAAATCCATGGCGAAGAGGATAGAGCCGGGGCTCGTTCCGGCAAGGGGCTGGCCTGCAAGGTGGCGCCAAACGGCACGCGGGTCTATGATCGCGGCAGCCCGGGTTCCGTGCTTCACCTCTCCTGAACCGGCGGGCAGGCCAAACAGCAAAGGGAAGACCGATGCAAGAAGCCCTCGTCGTCCGCCGCGAAACGCGTATTCAGGCGCCGCCCGCCGCGGTGTTCGCTCTCCTGACCGATCCGGAAAAGATCCTCCGCTGGATGGGAACGGAGGCCGACACCAAGGCGGAGCCCGGCGGTCTCTATCTCGTCAACGTAACCGGAGCGCGTTTCGCCCGTGGGTCTTTTCGTGAGGTGGTGCCGGTGCATCGGCTCGCCTACAGCTTCGGCTGGGAGGGCAGTGACATCGTCCCGCCCGGCTCCAGCCTGATCGAGATCGACCTGATCGAACAGCCGGATGGAACCTTGCTGCGTCTCACCCACACGGGATTGCCCAATTCCGAGCAATGCGCCGGCCATGCGGAAGGCTGGGCGCATTATCTGGAACGGTTGGGGCAAGTCGCGTCCGGGCGCGATCCCGGGCCCGATCCCTGGCTCGGCCGTGACGGCAGCAGCAGCTGACGACCTCTCCTGATTGCTTAGATCGGCAGGAGCGCATCCGGCTTCACGTCCCCGACCGACGCGTAGGTGTGCGTCTCTCTGACGCCGGGAAGCGGCAATATCACCCGTTCGAGAAAGTCCTGGAATAGCGACATGTCGCCAATCCGCGCCTTTACGAGATAGTCGAAGCCGCCGATCACCATGTGGCATTCGAGAACCTCCGGTGCCTTTGCGATGGCCTCGGAGAACCGCTCGAAGATATGCGGCGCCGTGTGGTCGAGGCGCACCTGAATGAAGACGACGGTTCCCCGGCCGATCTTCTTCGGATCGAGGATTGCTCGCACCGCTTTCACATAACCCTCGCGGAAGAGGCGCTTGACGCGCTGGCTGGTGCCGGTCGGCGAGAGCCCCACCCGGTTCGCCAGTTCAAGCGTCGTGCGCCGGCCGTCTTCCTGGAGCAGCCTCAGCAGGTTGCGATCGATGGTGTCGAGACCTGCAATTTCCTGATTCACGCAAACTGATCCTCGATAGAGTGCATTTCACTCAGATTCTGCGAAATTAATATATTTAGACACGCTCATTCGAGCAATAGCATGCCGCTTCCGCAGTCCGATAACCGTTTCTGGCCGGACCGATCTCGTCGTCATGGAGGCAAGCGTGCGTGTTCTGTTGGTCGAGCAAGAGGCCGGAAGCAAGAGGTTGGCGATCCTGGCGGGCGTGGTCTTCGTTGCGATCACCACTATCCAGTTCGTTGCCGCCCGCTTCAGCCTGCGCGAACATCTGACCGCCGCCGATATCGTCAGTTTGCGGTTTGCGGGCGCTGCTTTCGCCTTCCTGCCGGTGGTTTGGAAGACCGGGGCTGCGAGGCTGAGGGCACTCGGCTGGCGGAAGGCTGGTTTGCTGGCCCTGCTGACGGGGCTACCCTATCCACTGATCATCAATCAGGGGCTCACCCAGGCGCCGGCCGCCCATGCCGCGGCCCTCTCTCCCGCCTTTATCGTCTTCTTTTCGTTCCTGTTCTCGCGCATCGCGTTCAGGGACAGGGTTTCCGGCCAACGGGTGATCGGCATTGCCGTGATCATGGCGGGGCTCGCGCTGTTCGTCTTTCACGCAGGCATCGGTTCCGGCGACACCTTGCGCGGCGATCTTCTTTTTGCAGGTTCGGGCATCATGTTCGCGGTTTATGCGGTGCTAGTGAGGCTCTGGTCGGTCGATGCGGTCACGGCGACCATCGCCGTGGTCTTCTTTTCCTGTCTGCCTCTGCCGCTGCTGCACATCCTGGCGCCGAGCGGGCTCGGGGCCACGTCGCTGGCGGAAATCGCAACGCAGCTGGTGATCCAGGGGTTCCTTGCCGGTGCCGCTGCCGTCGTCCTCTACACCTTCGTGGTGCGCCAGCTTGGGCCGCAGCCGGCTTCGCTGTTCATGCCGTTCATTCCGGTGACCACCGCCTTGGTCGGCATGGTGGCGCTCGGCGAAATACCGGCGCCTCTGCAATTTGCGGCAATCGCGGTCATCGCGTTTGGAATGATCTTCCCGATCCTGATGCGAGCGTAGCGATCTTTTTGGAAGGATGCTCCGGGGTTGCCAGAGAACGCCTACTTCTGTGCCTGCTCGGCGGGCATCGGCTTGACCGGCGCGCCGGGGAAAATCTTCTGCAGGTTTCCCGCGATCACCTGATCGCCCTCCGCAACGCCTGACGTCAGGCCGATGAGGTCGCCGCTTGTCGGGCCGAGGGTGACCAGCCGCTGCTCGACCGTGTCGCCCTTGCCGACGACATAGATGTATTTGCCGAGCTGGCTCGAGCCGAGTGCCGTTTCCGGCACCATCAGCACATTTGGTTCGTCGCGGACTTTCAGCCGCACGCGGACATATTGGCCAGGTAGCAGGGTCAGATCGGTATTGTCGATCGTCACGCGCGCGATGACCGTTCCGGTATTGCCCTCGACCGTATTGTTGATGAAGCTGAGGTCGCCCCGATAGCGCGGCTCCTCGTCGCCGGGAAGAAGCACTTCGGCCTCCACCTTGCCCTTTGCCCGAGCCTTTTGGATGTCGGCGAGTTCCGTTTCGCTCGGGTTGAACGAGACATAGATCGGCGAAAGCTGCACGAGGTTATTGAGGGGCGTTCCGGTGGTATTGCTGACGAGCGTTCCCTCAGAAGCCTGGTTGCGGCCAAGCCGGCCGGCGAAGGGCGCTCGTATTTCGGTGTAGTCGAAGTTGATCTCGGCCGTGCGCACCGCCGCTCGCGACATCGCCAGCGCCGCTTCCGCCTGATGCACGGCGCTCTGGCGCTGGTCGAAACTGTCCTTGTCCAGATAGCCCGTGGTCGCGAGCTCGTTGCCGCGCGTGAGGTTGGACTGAAGATAGGCAAGCGATGCCTGGTCGCGCTCGACCTGGGCCTTCGCCTGATCGAGTTCTGCGCGATAGTCGCGGGCGTCGATCCGGTAGAGAAGGTCGCCTTCCTTCACATCCGAACCGTCGGGAGCCGCCTGCGATTCGATGTAGCCGGTGATCTTGGCGCGAAGCGTGACGTTGCGGATCGCCTCGGTGCGCGCCGAATAGTCGAGATAGATCGGGATCGTCTTCTTGACCACCGCCGCGACCGGAACGGGCATCGCCTGCTGCGGCGGACCCACCGCCGCGCCGGCGTCTCCGCCTTTCAGCTCAAAGCCGCCGTTCTTGTAGTGATAGGCTGCAGCGAGGGCGGCGATCGCGACCGCTGCGGCAAGGACCAGTCTCGAACCACGCATGTCAGGCTCCAATTCCTATTCCGCCGCCTCCGGCTCGCGGCTCTGGCCGAACGGCTTCGAGGACGTACGCTCGCGCCATTGCTCGATGACCGCGTAGAACACCGGGACGAAGATGAGTGTGAGAATGGTCGCTGCCAACATGCCGCCGAAGACGGTGGTGCCGATCGACTGGCGGCTCGCCGCACCCGCGCCTCTGGCATACATCAGCGGCAGCACACCGAGGATGAAGGCAAAGGCCGTCATCAGGATCGGCCGCAGGCGCAGGCGCGCCGCTTCCGCTGCGGCCGCGACCACGTCGAGACCCTCCTCGCGTCGTCGTCTTGCGAACTCGACGATCAGGATGGCGTTCTTGGCGGCAAGTCCTACCAGCATCACGAAACCGATCTGCGAATAGACGTCGATCTGCAGTCCGCGCAGCCATAGCGCCGAAAGCGCCCCCAAAAGCGCGAGCGGCACCGAAAGCAGCACCATAAACGGCATCGACCAGCTTTCGTACTGGGCGGCCAGGATCAGGAAGCAGAAAACGAGCGCGAGCGCAAAGACGAGCGCGGCGATCGAGCCTGCGCGGATCTCCTGATAGGTAATGCCGGTCCACTCGAATGTGTAGTCCCGCGGCAGCGTCGTGCGGGCGACGCGCTCCATCGCCGCCACCGCCTGGCTCGAGCTGAAGCCGGGCGCTGCCGCGCCGTTGATCAGCGCCGAGGGGTAATTGTTGTAGTGCGTGATGGTCTCGGGGCCGACCGTCGGCTTGAAGGTTCCGAGCGTGTTGAGCGGCACCATTTCGCCTTCGGTGTTGCGCACATAGAGGCGGGAAAGATCCGTCGCCGAGGCCCGCGCACCCTGGTCGGCCTGCAGCGTCACGCGGAAGGTGCGGCCGAAGATGTTGAAGTCGTTGACATAGAGCGAGCCGAAATAGATCTGCAGCGTGCTGAAGATGTCCGGCAGGCTCAGGCCCAGCAGCTTCGCCTTGTCGCGGTCGAGGTCATAGTCGAATTGCGGGCTCGAGGTGCTGAAGGTGGTGAAGAGCTGGTAGGGATTGATCTCCGGCTGCTTGCGCGCCTCGGCAATCAGTGCCTGGGTCGCGTCGCTCAGCGCCTGCGCACTGCGCCCGCCGAGATCCTCGACCTGGAATTCGAAGCCGCCTGTCGCGCCGAGCCCCTGGATCGACGGCGGATCGAAGGCAAGCACCAGCGCATCCGGGATCTGCAGCAGTTGCGGCATTACGGCCTCGCGTAGCGCCGAGGCGCCCTGTTCGGGGGGACGTTCGTCCCATGGCTTCAAGACGGCGAACTGCACCGCGGAATTCGACTGGGCGGCAAAGGACAGGAAATTGAAGCCGACGACGGAGCCGACGAAATCGACGCCGGCGGTGCCGCGCAGGATCTCCTCCGATCGCCGCGCAACGGCCTCGGTTCTTTCAAGCGAGGCGCCGTCCGGCAGCTGGATGACGACGAAGAAATAGCCCTGGTCCTCGACCGGCAGGAAGGTCGACGGAATGCGCTGCCACAAGGCATAGGTGGACCCGATCGCGACGAGGAAAAGGGCAAACAGCGCCCAGCGCCAGCGCACGAGCCCCGCGACGCTGCGCGCATAACCGTGCGACAACGCATGGAAGCCCGAATTGAACCAGCGGAAGAGGGCGAAGCGCGGCTCGCCGCGATAGCGAAGGAACGCGGCGCTCAAGGCCGGGCTGAGCGTCAGCGAATTGAAGGCGGAGAACGCGACGGAGATCGCAACCGTCAGAGCGAACTGGTTATAAAGGCTGCCGGCGACGCCCGGAATGAAGGCGACCGGGATGAACACGGCGAGCAGCACGGCTGTCGTGGCAATGATCGGGCCGGTCACCTCCTGCATGGCCTTTTTGGTGGCGGCAAGCGGCGGCAAGCCGGCCTCCAGCTGGCGTTCGACGTTCTCGACGACAACGATCGCGTCGTCGACCACCAGCCCGATGGCAAGCACCATGCCAAGCAGGCTCAGCATGTTGAGCGAGAAGCCGAAGAGATACATGACGACGAGCGTCGCGATCAGCGAGACCGGAATGGCGATCGTCGGAATGATGGTCGTACGCAGGTTCTGCAGGAAGATGAAGACGACGAAAACGACGAGGGCAAGCGCCTCGAGCAGGGTGAAGACCACATCCTTCATCGCCGCCGAGACGAAGCGCGTGGTGTCGTAGAACATGTGATAGGCGATGCCGGCGGGGAAGCGCTGCGACAGCTCGTCCATTTTCGCCTGCACGCGGCTCTGCAGGTCGAGCGCGTTGGAGCCCGGCGCCTGGAAGACGGCAAGCACGACGCTCTCCTTGCCGTTGAAGGTGACCGATGACGAGTAGAGAAGGGCGCCGAGTTCGATGCGTGCGATGTCGCGCAATCTGGTTGTCGCGCCGGTCGTCTGGTCGGCCCGAAGCACGATGTCACCGAACTGCGAGGGATCGCTCAAGCGCCCGAGCGCGTTGATCTGCATCTCGAAGGGCGTGCCTGCTGGCGCCGGCGACTGCCCGATCTTGCCGCCTGCGACCTGGATATTCTGCTCGGCGATGACGTTCTGGACGTCGACGGCGGTGATGCCGAGATTGGCCATGCGATCCGGATCGAGCCAGACGCGCATCGAATAGCGGCGCTCACCGAAAAGCTGCACGTCCCCGACGCCCGGCAGGCGCTTCAGCGGATCGAGAATCTGCAGGTAGGCGTAATTGCTGACCGAGGCGAAATCGACCGAATTGTCCGGCGAATCCAGGCTGACGAGCACGGTGAAATTGGGGATCTGCTTGGCGATGGTGACGCCGGTCTGGTTGACGAGCGCGGGAAGCGACGAGGCCGCCTGGGAGACGCGGTTCTGGACGTCGAGTGCCGCGACGTCGATCGGATAACCCACTTCGAAGGAAATGATGATGCGCGACGAGCCGTCGTTCGAACTCGTCGAGGTCATGTAGAGCATGCCCGGCACGCCGTTGATCTGCTGTTCGAGCGGCGTCGTCACCGTGTCGGCGACCACCTGCGCGCTGGCACCCGGATAATTGGCGGCAACCACGATCTGCGGCGGCGTTACATCGGGAAACTGCGAGATCGGCAGCAGGAAATAGCAGATGCCGCCGGCAAGCGTCATGATGATCGCGATCGCCGATGCGAAGATCGGCCGGTGAATGAAGAAGTCGATCATGGCGGGAACGATCCATTGCAGGCGCCGCTTTCGGGGCGGGCGGCATAGCGGAGCATTTCGAACCTGTGCATGCGCACGCCCGCCGCGCGGACCTTCCGGTCCGCGACGTTCTCCTCAGCTTTCGGCCCATCCAGCATGCGCATCGTAAGGCTCCGGCACGAGATCATGATGGGCCGGATCGACCCAAATCATGAGCGTTATCGAATTTTAAAAGTCTCTGCGGTGTGCGCTCTGGCTAAAAGACGCCTGACGACCGCGCTCACCGACACTGCGCTAGAAAGTTTTCTGCGGTTACCGCCGTCTCCGGAAGGCCTTCGCGGCAAGCGGCGACTCCTCTGTGCCGCGTTGGCGAAAATGTTACTGGTCGGTAACAGCGTTGCATGTTATCGACCAATGACAGGGCGTCAAGGGCAAGATTTTTCACGCCGACCACGCCGGGCCAATGCGATGACAACGGATTTCTGCAAGCCATCCCGTCGTTCGCCGCGCGATCGCATCGTCGAGGCCGCGCGAGACCTCTTTCGCCGGCACGGCATTCGCGGAACCGGCGTCGATGCGATCGCCGATGCCGCCGACAGCAACAAGATGACGCTCTATCGCCATTTCAATTCGAAGGATGAGCTGATCGTCGAATGCCTGCGCCATGCGGGAATGGAGATGGACGACTTCTGGCGAGAGCTGGAAGACGCGTATCCGGGCGACGGGCTAGGGCAGCTCAGGGCCTGGGTTCGGCGGATCGCCGACCATCTCGGTGACGACAAGTGCCAATGCGAAATGATGAGCGCCGCCGTGCAACTGACCGACGAGGATCATCCCGGGCGCTCGGTGATCCGCATGTTCAAGGATGCGCAACGCGACCGCGTCGTGGAACTCTGCCGCAGGGCCGGCGTCGCGGATGCGGAACTGCTTTGCGACACGCTGCTGCTGTTGATCGAGGGCGCGCGCGCCGCTCAGCAAAGCAGCGGTGCCGAAGGGCCGAGCGCCCGTTTTGCGGAGATCGCCGACGCGGCGATCCTGTCCTTTGCCGGCAGCGGTGACGCTTTCAAGTAGCGACCGTTTGCCTATCGCTCGGCCGGCCAGTCTGGGTGATGGCTGTCGATCACAAACACATGGGTGTGTCGGTGACCGCCGCCGACGCGCGTGGCACCTGCGAGATGAGGGTGACCGTCGGCAAGCTCGTGATGGACGTGCTCGATTTCGTCCGGATCTTGCGCCGGCCAGAGCCGGGCCGCCGCGACGATGGCGCCTACAGCGATGAGGCCAAGCGCTGCGAAGGTCGGCGTCAGCCCGGCCGTCGCGCCGAGCCAGCCGGCAAGCGGATAGGTGATCAGCCAGCAGGCATGCGAAAGGGCGAACTGCGCGGCAAAGAGCGCGGGCCTGTCTTCCGGCTGCGCCGAGCGGCGCAGCAGCCGGCCGGATGGTGTCTGTGCCAGCGAATAGCCGAGACCGATGGCGAGCCACAGCGGCAGCAGCGAAACGAAACTTGGGACAAGAGCGCCGATGAACAGGCCGGTGGTGAGGACCGCTGCACCCGAAAACATGGCGACGCGATCGGGTGTCCTGTCGAGCAGGCGGGGCAACAGCAGCGCGGCGATCATCGAGCCGCCGCCAAAGGCGGCGAGTGCGATGGCTGTGTCGGTCTGGGTGAGCCCGAATTTGGCCTGGACCAACACCACGGTGTTGACGATGACCATCGATCCGGCAGCCGAAACCGCGAGGTTGAGCGCGAGCAGTCCCCTGAGCCGCGGCGTTGCCAGGTAGATGCGCAAGCCCCGCGTCGTCCGGTCGTAGATGCCGCGCCGTTCCGTCGCCTTCGGGCTTGGAAGCGCGACTGAGACGACGAGTGCGGCGGAGGCGAGGAAGCCAACAACCGTGCCGGCAAACAGGTTGTGGAAATTGACGACGGTGAGCAGCGCTGCGGCCAGCATCGGGCTTGCGACGCTCTCGAGGTCATAGGCAAGCCGCGAGAGCGACAGGGCGCGTGTGTATTCCCTTTCATCCGGCAGCACATCCGGAATGGTTGCCTGGAACGTGGGGGTAAAGGCGGCCGACGCCGACTGCAGCACGAAGATCAGCACATAAACCTGCCAGATTTCTGTCACGAACGGCAGGAAGAGCGCAACGGCGGCGCGCACCAGATCGAGGCAGACGAGCATCGCGCGACGCGGAAGCCGCTCCGCAAAGGCGGCGGCGATCGGCGCCACGCCGACATAGGCAATCATCTTGATCGCGAGTGCCGTGCCCAGGACGGCGCCCGCTTCGGCGCCGGCCAGGTCATAGGCGAGAAGCCCGAGCGCAACGGTCGCAAGACCGGTTCCGACCAGCGCGATCATCTGCGCCAGAAACAGATGGCGGTACGTCCGGTTTGCGAGGATCTGCAGCATGAGGTTTGGGCTCGCTCGGTGGCGGTTGATGTGACGGCGGGTTCGGCCGCTCAGAGATATTTTGTGATCGCCTTGAACTCGTCGATGGAGTGGCGCTGGTCACGCGGAAGCGCACCGATCGTGTCTTCGAGGCAATGATCCAGATGGTCCTGGATCAGGGTTCGCTTCGCCTGGCTGATCGCCTTCTCCACCGCGTGGAGTTGCTGGGCGATGTCGAGGCAGGGGCGGCCGCCCTCGATCATGGCAATGACGCTCTTCAGGTGCCCTTCGGCGCGCTTTAGCCGCTTGACGATCTCGGGATGGGTATCGTGTCTGTGTTCGCTCATGCTCGTAACCTATCCCCCTGGAGGGGATATATCAAGGGATGCTTGCGGAGATAGCGCTGCCCTCAGGCGCGCGTAACGCCTTGGAAGCGCGGGTATCGCCTTGGCGCTATTCAACTCGCGCGAACGTAACGACAAGTGACGTGACTTTCTTCATATTGCATACAATTTGAATTCGGCAATCCTCGGAGATTGAAGCCGAAGAACGCCGATCTGGCTGATAAAGTCCCGCCACTGCATCCACTTTTTCATCAAATGAGCCGGGATGCGGGAGGTTTCTCGCCGATTTTGATGCGCCAGACCCGGTGTCTTTTCACTCAAAGTTCAAAATGCCTACAATCTAAAATACGATATTGACGCAAGATTGCATACATGAGACAGTTATTTTGTCTATACAAAACGGCGTGGAGGCCGGATGTCTAGGCGGGCGCAGGGAGCGCCAAAACGGAGGAGAAAATTCATGTCAGTGAAGAGACGTACGTTCCTGCAAGGGGCGGCCGGCGCTATCGGCTTGGCCATCGCACAGGGTGCCTTGTCGAAGATCGCCTATGCGCAGGGTGCAGCCGGCACGCTCCGGGTCGCCATCGCCAAGCCTGCCGGCAATCTCGATCCGCAGAGCCACTATGCGATCTGGGCGATCCAGGATCTGATGTTCGAACCGCTCGTGAAATACGGCAAGGGCGGCCAGATCGAACCGTGCCTGGCGACCGACTGGAAGATCGAGGACGGTGGAAAAACGCTGTATCTGACGTTGCGCCAGGGCGTCACGTTTCAGGACGGCACCAAGTTCGATGCTGCCTCGTGCAAATGGAATCTCGAGCGCTGGATGGGGCTCGACCAGTTCAGCTGGATGAATTGCTCAAAACACTTCCAGTCGCTTGAGGTGGTCGACGACTACCACGTCACCCTGCATTTCAAGGAGCCGGTTCTCGCGCTGATGCAGGAGCTTTCCTACACCCGGCCGACGCGCTTTCTTTCGCCCAAATCGGTTGGCGCTGATGGCAAGTTCAAGGAGCCTGTGGGCACCGGGCCGTGGCGTCAGATCAGCGCCGACGATACGCAGAGCGTCTTCGAGCATCACGAAGGTTACTGGGGCGAGTTGCCATCCTATGAACGCCTTGAAGCCAAGGTCGTCCCCGATGCACGGTCGCGGGTTGCAGCGCTGCGTGCCGGCGAGCTTGACCTGATCGGCGGCTTCTGGATCGCGCCGCTCACCCCGGAAGAAGGCAAGCAGCTCGAGGCGGCCGGCTTCAATGTCGTCGTCGATCCGGGCAATGTCACGCTGGTGATGGCCTATAATCCGGACCGCGCCGAGGCGCTCAAGGATCCGGCGGTGCGAAGGGCCGTCAGCATCGGCATCGATCGCGCGGCGATCTCCAAGGTGCTCTACCACGGCTACGCCAAGCCCGCCGGCAACATGTTCTCCAGCGCTTTGCCCTATGCTGGAACGCAGAGTGATGCACCGGTTCGCGATGCGGCGGCCGCCTCGGCCCTGCTCGAAAAGGCCGGCTGGACGGGAAGCCCCATAAGGTCCAAGGACGGCAAGCCGCTGACGCTCGAACTGGTCGTCAGCCCGGACGCCGTGCCGGGATCGCGCGTCATTGCCGAAGTCATCCAGTCCGAGATGAAGGAGATCGGCATCGACCTGGTGATCCGTTCGGTCGACCATGCCTCCAAGCACACCGACATGCTGGAGCAGAAGTATGACCTCGGCTTCTTCCTGACCTACGGCGCGCCATACGATCCATTCGGCTCGATCGTGGGGCTGTGCCTGTCGACCTTCCACAATGACGTCGAGGGCAAGCTGGTCACCGATCCGGTTAATCTGGATCCATTGATCAACGCGGCGATGGCGGCAACGGGGGACCAGATTCAGCCGACTATCCAGAAGGTCTACGACTGGCTCAGGGACAACGACGCGATTGCGCCGCTGGTCTACGTGCCGAGCATCTGGGCGCATTCCAAGCGGGTCCACGGCTTTTCGAGCCCGGTCACCGAATACGACATGCCCTACGAAAACGTTCTGCTGGCCGAGTAAGAGGAGGGTACCTTGATCCACTTCATCAGCAAGCGGCTGAAGCATTCCCTGGTCCTTTTGTTCATGGCGTCCCTTGTTTGCTTCACCCTCGTGGTTTCGGCACCCGGTAATGTTGCAGTCTTGATTGCCGAGCTTCGCGGGGCGGTCGCAACACCGGGTTACGTCGAACAGGTTGCCGAAGAGATAGGACTGCATAAGCCATTGCTGATGCGCTACGTGGATTGGCTGGGCGATGCGGTTCGCGGAGATTTCGGCATCTCCTACAGAACGGGAACGAACGTCAGCGCGGACCTCGCGAACCGTATGTTCGTGACGGGAACGCTGATTGCGGGCTCGGCCGTGATCGCCACCCTCATCAGCCTGGCCTTGGGGTTCCTCGGTGCCTTCTGGCCCTACAAATTGCCGGATCGCGTTTCGCGCGGTCTGGCGCTCCTCGGCGCATCGACCCCGACGTTCTTCGTCGGCGCGCTGATGATCTACGCCTTCTCCGTCACCTTCCAGCTCCTGCCATCGTTCGGTTTCAATGGTCCGAAAAGCTGGATCCTGCCATGGCTCACCGTCGCCGTTCTGCCGGCTGCCGTTCTCAGTCGTGTCGTGCGGGTGGGTCTGGAAGAGGCGATGACGAGTCCCTTCGTTCTGACCGCGAAAAGCAAGGGCCTCGGCCGCACCGCCATCTTGTTCCGTGAGGCGTTGCCCAACATCACACCCCTCTTCATCAACGCGCTCGGCACCCAGGTCGGTTTGATGACCGCGACCGCCATCATCGTCGAACCGCTGTTCGCCTGGCAGGGCCTGGGAGATTATTTCCTCGCCGGCGTGCGCTTCCGCGATTTCATGGTGGTGCAGGCGTGCCTGCTCATCTTCCTCACTTTCTTCATCGTGGTGAACCTGATCGTCGATCTGGCCGTCCTGCTGACCGATCCGCGCATTCGTCGCCAATGGAGCTGACCATGAACATGCTCAATCCCATTTTTGCCCGATTGAACAAGATGCCGCGCGCGGCACTGATCACCATCGGCCTATTCGTTGCTCTCGGCACCTTCGCGCCCTGGCTTGCACCCCAGGATCCGAGCACCCAGAGCCTGCTCGATGCCGGACTTGGTCCGTCCGCCGCTCACTGGCTCGGAACCGACCACCTCGGACGCGATACCTTCAGCCGGTTGATCATCGCCGCAAACACTTCGCTCGTCAGCGTGGGCTCGGTTCTCGGCGTCGCCATGACCATCGGCATCCTGCTCGGAACGATCGCCGGCTATCATCGCGGCTGGGTCGATGACCTCTTGATGCGCGTCGTCGATGTCGGTCTCTCCATTCCGAGCCTGATCATCTCGCTCGCCGTCATCGGCATCGTCGGCCCCGGATACTGGACCATGGTGCTGGCACTGGCGCTTGCCTGGTGGCCCATGAGCGGCCGCATCAGCCGGGCCGTCGCCGTCAGCATCATGAGCAAGCCGCATATCGAGGCCTTGCGGGTGCTGGGCGCCAGCCCCTGGCGCATCTACTTCGGTCACCTTCTGCCAGGGACGATCGGTGCGGTGATGGTCTATGCGACGGCAGACGCCGGCACGGCTGCGCTCGCGGTCGCGACGCTGAGCTTCCTCGGCCTCGGCATCCAGCCGCCGACGCCGGAATGGGGGCAGATGCTCGTGGATGCGCTGCCCTATCTCGAATCCGACCCGCGCCAGGTGCTGCTGCCGGGCCTCGCCCTCACAGCCGCCGTCATCGGCTTCAACACGCTCGGGGAATCCATCGCGCTCAACCGCATTCCGAAACCGCTGACACGGCGCATGCTCGCAATCCGTCGGGCCGAGGTCGCAAGCTGGGGCAAGGAGAATTCCGATGCATGACGAACCGCTCCTTGAGGTCAGGAACCTGACGGTCAACCTGCTGACCGCGAAATCGGCAGTACGCCCGGTCGACGGCGTCAGCTATTCGGTCCGGCAAGGCGAATGTCTTGCCATCGTCGGCGAAAGCGGTAGCGGCAAGACGGTGATGAATTTCGCGCCGCTCGGGCTGATGCCAACAGGCGTGACGACGATGCTCTCCGGCTCCGTCAAGCTCGAGGGTCGCGAGCTGATCGGCCTGCCCGAGGCTGAGATCCAGAAACTGCGCGGCAAGTCCGTCGGTTTCATCTTTCAGGACCCGATGAGCGCGCTCAATCCGGTACGCCGGATCGGGCGGCAGATCGCCGAGATGGCCGAACTGCATCTCGACGTGACGCCGAGGGCCGCGGAAGCGCGTGCGTTGGAACTTGTAAAACTCGTCGGCATCTCCGACCCGGTGGCACGGCTTCGGCAGTATCCGCACGAGCTCTCCGGCGGCTTGCGGCAACGCATCGTCATTGCCATTGCGCTTGCCGGCGAGCCGAAGCTCCTGATTGCCGACGAGCCGACGACCGCACTCGACGTGACGGTTCAGGCGCAGATCCTGCGGCTGCTCAAGGACGTGCAGCGTCGGCTGAACATGGCGATGGTGCTGATTACCCACGACATGGGCGTGGTCGCGGGTGCAGCCGACAACATCGTCGTCATGTATGCGGCGCGCGCTGCCGAATGCGGTCCGGTGGACAAGGTGCTGGTGAGTCCGCGTCACCCCTACACGCAGGGCCTGATCAACGCGATACCGCGGCGAGAGGACCCAATCGGTTCGGAGTTCCGGGGGCTTCCCGGCATTCCGCCGACGCTCGGTGCACCGATCAAAGGCTGCGCTCTTGCGCCGCGCTGCGAACTCGCCGTCCCTGCATGCAGCAACAGCCGCCCTCCGTTGGTCCGGTCGGACGACAGCGCGGTTCTCGTGGCTTGCCCTGTCGTCAATCAAGGAAAGGCTGCCGCATGACACAAGCACCTGTTCTTAAAGTTGAAAACCTGCAGACGCGCTTCAAGAGCGTTCAGCGGGGCAAATTTGTCCATGCCGTCGACGATGTCTCGATCGAACTCTATCCGGGCGAGATCGTCGGGTTGGTCGGCGAATCCGGCTGCGGCAAGTCGACCCTCGGGCGCACCATCGTCGGGCTCGAGAAGGCAAGCAGCGGCCGCGTGCTTCTCGACGGCGTCGATCTCAGCGCTCTCTCCGGGGCCGCCCTGCGCGACAGCCGCCGGGCGCTGCAATACGTCTTCCAGGATCCCTATTCGTCTCTGAACGATCGACAGACCGTGGGCGAGGCGATCGACGAAGCGCTGGTGATCGCCGGCACCCGATCGCCGGAGGAGCGGGATCGCCGCACCAAGGAGCTCCTGGATCAGGTGGGCCTCGCATCCGCGGTCAGGGACCGTCACACGCGCGAGCTCTCGGGCGGTCAGCGCCAGCGCGTGGCGATTGCCAGATCGCTTGCCGTGAACCCGCGCGTGTTGATCTGCGATGAACCGGTGAGCGCGCTCGATCTCTCGATCCGTGCACAGGTGATGAACCTCTTCCTGCGGCTGCAGAAGGATCTGGGCGTGGCATGCCTGTTCATTGCCCATGATCTTGCGCTGGTGCGGCAGGCGGCGTCGCGTGTCTACGTCATGTATCTCGGCAGGATCGTCGAGCATGGCTCGTCAAAGGAGCTTTATGACCGTCCGAGCCACCCCTATTCGCAGATGCTGCTGGCATCGGCGCCCGAGGTGGATCCGCGGATCGAGAAGCACCGCAGGGGACCGTTGATGATCGGCGAAGTTCCCAGTCCGACAAACCCGCCGTCGGGCTGCCGGTTCCGAACCCGTTGCCCTCTTGCCGTCGACGATTGCGCTAAGGCGCTGCCGCCATCCCGGGTGCTTTCGCCGGGGCATACGGCGGCCTGCACTTTCGCCGCGGATCTCCACCGCGGCAATCGAACGGCTCTCGTTCAACAGGAGATGTCGGCGCCATAGAGCCGGGAGCGGCTCGCCTCAGAGCCACCGGTCCGGACGTTGCCTGCTTCGAATCCCAAGTTCCCTCGCATCCTTTAAGCTGGGGATGCGCGCCTGCCCCGCCATCGAGCGGGGCCTTTTTTTGTTCGGATAGACGTGTGGACCGCACCGCGGTGTCGCGGACGCGATCAACATGGACGCACTAGCACTTTGATTCTAGAGGATCTTATCCGCGTTCTGTGCTTCCACTTGAAGGCGGGATGCTCTAGAGGCGGACAAGCATCTTGTCGGTGTAGCAGCGTCATGACCAAGGTTTTGCCACCGAACCGATTTTGACAATGAGCGCGGCAAGCGTCGCAACGAACAGCACGTAGGCGAGCGCCGCCTGCCAGGCCCCTGCGGGCAGACCAATCAGCAGCAGCGTGTCGTTCCCACCGGGAATGAGTAGTGCACCCAGTCCCATAAGGATGCCCGCAAGCGTTCTCTTGACTATGGTCTTCACTGTCGGCCGCTTCAGCATGAATCCATGCTTCCGAAGTCTTGCGGAAACGAGGCTGCCGCCGAACATGCAGACCGAAATCACGGCTCCCGCGACAGGTATCGAAGCGATCGCTCCGACCGATGCGGTGATTGAGAACCCGGGCGCAAGAAGCGTCAGGACCGTAGAGGTGATGCCGATCGCTCCCATCGCTATCGTCAGCCGCCGGAAGTTTGACTCGGATCTGCGTGAAACGCCGAGCCTCAGAGCCATGATCGCCAACAATGCAAGCGCGAGAAGCGCCGCCTCCAGCGGCGGGGGAGCACTTATCGGCGGCTGATCCGAAAGCAGATCAAACAAGGATTCAATGTAGAGGACCGCATAGATCCCGAGAAACGTGAATGCGAATCCGATTTCGCCATTTCCGATATGCCCAACGGACCCGAACACACAAGCGCCGTTCACATAGCTGCCGATCCCAAGCAAAATGGCTGCGGGAACGAGGTAGCCGAGTGGCGACCAGCCCTCCTGCATCATCGGTGCCGTTTCGAGGATTGCGTAGACGAGGGCCGCCCAGACGGCGCATTCGACCAGAGCGATGAAACGTGCCGGCCTCTTGTCCGATACCAACTCCTTCGTGGCGATGACGGTGCAGATCGATCCACGATTCATGGCGAAGCCGAGAACAAATCCGAGCGCCCCGATCAAGGCCATACTTACCCAGATCTCCAAGCTAGTGGCGACAGGGCCCGTGCCTGATATGTTAAGGAGAAATTCACTCATTCGGCAAACGGACTCGCGTCCTGCTCCAGTTTCGGACACATCCAGCGATTCATATTGATCGCCGTCGCTGACATTTCAGCGACCCCAGCAGTGAGGTTCTCCCGCTCCGGCGGGCGCGCAATTGTGCCTCAAATCTTTTTGGGCGGACAGCACTTCGGTGGTTTCGATGCGAACGATCGCTTCGGAAGAGCGGGCGATCCCCCCGGGCGACTTCAAGCCAGACCATTGCCGTTTAGCCAGGTGCCTCCGCCCCGACCTTGGCGTCGCCCGGGCGGGCTGTGCTCTTCCTGTCTTTGGGAAAAGGTGTGCTCAAAATAGCGTTTAGACGCGGGCGAGGCGACGCACGAGACCGCGCCGGCCACGCTCCATGACCACCCCATGGTTCCAACGGAAGATGGGCTTCAGGATGAATGAGAGCGTGATCATCCAGGGCTTGGTGACCTGGACGATCCAGTCGTAGCGCACCCGGCAGCGGGGGCCTTCGCGCTCAAGCGTCCATCGGCCGATGCCGTCAAGCTCCCCTGAGGCCCTGCCTTCGATGAGCGACAGCGGCTCGACCCGCACCGTCTCCACGTTGAAGATCAGTTCATAGGGCAGGGCCGTCACCCATTCCAGCCGGCGAACCGCGCCCACGCCGTGTTCGTCTCCCTCGCGCAGCAGGGAAACCCGCTTGACCGATGGCCACCATTCCGGCCAGGCCTCCGGGGTGCTCAGCTCCCGCCACACGTCTTCGACCGGAGCATCGATGGTCCATTGGGTGATGAGATGAAACTCGGTGAGAGACATCGCCGGTCCTCTTCATAGCCAGAGGACGCAGCACGCCGGCGGCGATGCCTGAGCAAAGCGCAGGGCCCGCCAGCGTACGCGATCCGGCCAAGCACTCAATAAGTCTCGATAGAAGAGACACTGCTCGGCTCGCTTGTGCAAGCTCTGCTTGATCGGCGAAAGGGGGATTTTGCGGCCCGCTGCAAATAGGTGTCTCGCAGGTCGGGTACGTTTGAGTTGATGGTAGTTGCGCACCTTGCCGAGCGGGCACATGCGGGCCGTCGTAGCCCGCATGGTCAATTTTTGGAGCGCTAGGCCGCGCGTGCCGCAGCCACGAGCGGCTCAAGGTCATCGACGACCTTGTCGCCGTTGTAGACGGTCTCGTCGAGAATGCCCTCGCGCTTGGAGACGATCGTCGGCACCAGTGCCTGGCCGGCGACGTTGACCGCCGTGCGGCCCATGTCGAGGATCGGGTCGATGGCGAGCAGCAGGCCGACGCCTTCGAGCGGCAGACCGAGCGTCGAGAGCGTCAGCGTCAGCATGACGGTCGCGCCGGTGAGGCCGGCGGTGGCGGCGGAGCCGAGTACAGAGACGAAGACGATCAGCACATATTCCTGGATGCCGAGTGGCAGCCCGAAGAACTGCGCGATGAAGATCGCCGAGATGGCCGGGTAGATCGCGGCGCAGCCGTCCATTTTGGTGGTCGCGCCGAGCGGTACGGCGAAGGCGGCGTATTCGCGGGGAACGCCGAGGCTCTTTTCGGTCACCGTTTCGGTGACGGGCAGGGTGCCTACGGAAGAACGGGAGACGAAGGCGAGCTGGATCGCCGGCCAGGCGCCGGCAAAGAAGCGCGACGGCTTCAGGCCGTGGCCGATGAGCAGCGCCGGGTAGACGACGAAGAGCACGATCGCAAGGCCGATATAGACAGCCGCGGCATACCAGCCGAGTTGCGCCAGCGTTTCCCAGCCATATTGGGCGACGGCGCGGCCGAGCAGGCCGATCGTGCCGATCGGAGTCAGGCGGATGACCCACCAGAGGATCTTGCGGACGATGGCGAGCAGCGACTGGTTGAAGGCGAGGAACGGCTTGGCGGCATCACCGACCTTCAGCGCAGCGGCACCGACGGCGATCGAAACGACGAGGATCTGCAAGACGTTGAAATTGAGCGAGGTGGTAGCACCCGTGTCGGTGACCTTGGTGCTGGCTTCGAGGCCGAGCACGTTGGCGGGCACCAGGCCCTTCAGGAAATCAAGCCACGAGCCGGAGTAGGAGGGCGCCTTGGCGGCTTCCTGCGAAACGGCAGAGCCGACGCCCGGCTGAAGGATCAGTCCGAGGGCGATGCCGATGACGACGGCAATCAGCGATGTGATCGCGAACCAGAGCAGCGTCTGCCAGACGAGTTTCGCGGCATTCTGCAGCGTCGCCAGATTGGCGATCGAGGCGACGATGGCGGTGAAGACGAGCGGCGGCACGAGGGCGCGCAAAAGCTGGACGAAGATCGAACCGATCGTCTGCAGGGTTACCGTCAGCCAGTTGGCGTTGCCGCTGGCATCGACGCCCATGTTGCGGGCGACGAGGCCGAGCAGCAGGCCGATCACCATGGCCGCGAGGACTTGAAAGCCGAAGGAGGCGTAAATCGGTTTCGGGGGAGATTTGATGGTTGCTTGGGACACGTCTTCTACTCTCATTGGATGGCGGTGGCCGCATTTTTGGCAAAGGCCGCCGCAAGTGCCCAAAAAATAGTCGAGTGCCCGATTCAGGATAAGAAACCCTTTGGCTCGAAAACCACTCAGAGTAGAATAATTTCCCCGGTGCGATTGGCTGATTGTCCAGGCACCGCCCGGGTCTCGCGGAGCGACGGTATTTCGGCCGAAGCGGTATGCGCTGCGGCGATATCGCGCGTTCCAGGCTGTGGCCACAGCCGTGGAGAGTCCTCAGGATTGCTCGGCTCACCGCGCTCGCCTCGCAACAAGTCACGGCGCAACCAGCCTTTCTCTCCCAAGCTCTCAGTCCCCCGGTACACGGCGATTGATCTCGCTTTCTGCGCCTGCGTCGAAAATCTTTTCACTTGCCTCGGGCGCACGGGAAATACTCTTTCTCTATAAACATTATGGATAATGTAGCCTGTCTTTCTGGCAGCCAAGGTCGTGGGTCTGGTCGCAGACAGCCCTTCATCCGTGACTTGACGCCCAAGAATTTGCAGCGAGAAGAGGAGAGGATTGAGATGACACGCAGGATCAGGCTTGGAGCATTTCTTCCCGGTGGCGGACAGCATATCGCCGCCTGGCGCCACCCCGACCAGCCGGCCGACGGGGCGACCAGTTTCGAATTTCACAAGCAACTGGCGCTGACGGCGGAACGCGGTCTGTTCGACGCCTATTTCCTGGCAGATGGGCTGGCGATCGGCTTCGGCGGGGCGCGCGAGGGCGGAAACGCCCGGGTGGCGGGCTTCGAGCCGGTGACCCTGTTTTCGGCGCTGGCGCCGCTCACCACCCATCTCGGCTTCATCGCGACCTCGTCGACGACCTATGAAGAGCCCTACACCACGGCACGCAAATTCGCTTCGCTCGATCTCATTTCCGGCGGCCGCGCCGGATGGAATGTGGTGACGACAACGGGCGATGCGACGGCGCAGAACTTCAACCGCGAGACGCAGCTTCCGCATGCCGAACGCTATCGGCGCGCGGCCGAGCATGTCGACGTGGTCACGAAGCTCTGGGACAGCTTCGAGGACGATGCGTTCATTCGCGACAAGCAAACGGGCATCTTCTACGACCCGGCGAAGCTGCACGATACCGACCATCGCGGCGAACATTTCAAGGTGCGCGGCCCGCTCAACATCTCGCGCTCTCCGCAAGGGCATCCTGTCATCGTCCAGGCGGGCCAGTCCGACGACGGTCGCGGGCTGGCGGCCGCGACGGCTGAGGTGATCTTCACTGCGCACCAGCACATTGAGACGGCGCAGGAATTTTATCGCGACATCAAGGCACGTGCGCGCGGTCTCGGCCGCAACCCGGACCACATTCTGGTCATGCCCGGGGTCTCCCCCTTCGTCGGCAGAACGGAGGCCGAAGCGCGCGAAAAGTACGATCGCCTGACCTCGCTCATCGTCGAGGAGGATGGCATCGGCCTGCTCAATGGCCTGACCGGCGGCACGCTCGATCTCCATGGCTACGATGTCGATGGGCCGCTGCCGCCGGCACCGCCAACCGAGGGCATGAAGAGCCGGCAGGCGCTGATCCGCCAGATCGCCGACGAAAACAACTTCAGCATTCGCCAGCTCTATCAATGGATTGCGTCAGCGCGCGGCCACTACACGATCGTCGGAACGGCAGAACAGATCGCCGACACCCTGCAGGAGTGGTTCGAAAACGAAGCGGCCGATGGCTTCAACATCCTGCCGCCCTGGTTTCCGACGGCGCTTGACGACTTTGTCGAGCTGGTGGTCCCGGAACTGCAGCGTCGCGGCCTTTTCCGCACGGCCTATGAGGGTCGGACGCTCCGGGAAAATCTCGGTCTGCCCATTCCCGTCAACCGCTGGGCCGACGTGCGATCGGCCGTTCAGGCAGCAGAGTGAGGTGCGATCATGTCCTACGAACACGTCAACACGTCGCTTGCAGCGAGCTTTGGTCTCGGCCGCGCTGACGGTCAGGTCTCTACAGCCGTCCCGGCCATCGTTTCCCGCTGGCGCGCCCTGCTTGGCTCGATCGTCGCACGCTATGGTGTCGTACTCGGGTTTCTCGCCTTCTGGCAACTTTCCAGCACGCTTGGCTGGGTCAATCCAGCGGTCTTTCCGCCTCTCGATGTGATCCTGTCCACGCTGTGGGGCGGTCTTGCCAGCGGCGCGCTACTGGACGATATCGCCATCAGCCTGCAGCGATCGGGCATCGCCTTTGCGGCCGCTGTCGTAGTCGGCATCCCGCTCGGCCTGTTCATGGGCCAGGTACGGCTTGTCGAACAGGCGCTCGACCCGATCCTGCAGCTCTTTCGCCAGACCTCGGCCCTGGCGCTCTATCCGGTCTTCATCCTGCTGCTCGGCCTCGGCGAGACCTCAAAGGTTTTCGTGATCTTCTGGGCGACGCTGTTTCCGGTCCTGCTTTCGACGATCGGCGGCGTCAAAGAGGTCGACAAGAAGCTGATCGAGATGGCCCGAACCTACGGTGCCGGACCGCTCACCGTGTTCCGCCGCGTGGTGCTGCCTGCCTCGGTGCCGGCGATTTTCGTAGGCCTGCGCCTCTCGGCCACCACGGCGCTTCTGCTGTTGATCGCCGCCGAGATGATCGGCGCCAACAAGGGCATCGGCTTCCAGGTCATGAACGCCCAATACAACTTCCAGATCCCGCTGATGTTCGCGGCGATCCTGTTGCTCGCCCTGCTCGGGCTCGCCGCCAACGCGCTGCTCGTTCTGCTCCAGCGCAACCTCTGCCGCTGGTCGCAACCCAACGCCTGATCGTTTCTTTGCCAGATTTCTCCTTCGAAAGGATATCGATATGACCTTCCATGCCCGCAACCTTCTTCTGTCTGCTGCAATCACCCTCGGCCTTGTCGCACCGGCGGCCGCGGCCGATGACGTGAAGCTGCGCTATCTCGCGAGCCAGGGTGGCCTGTCGGCGCACGAGCTTGCCCAGGAACTCGGATACTTCGAGGGCACCGGCATCACGATCGAGAGCGTCGGCTACGCCACGGGCGGCCCGGCCTCGCTGATCGCGCTGGCCTCGGGCGACGTCGAGATCGGCGGTGCCGCGACGTCCGCCGTCCTGAATTCGATCATCAGCGGCAACGACTTCGTCGCCGCCTATCCCTCGAACGGCATCAATGACGAGGTGCAGTCGATCTTCTACGTGCTCGAAGACAGCCCCATCAAGAGCATCAAGGACATCGCCGGCAAGAGCATTGCCGTCAACACGCTGGGCGCCCATCTCGACTATACGATCCGCGAAGCCCTGCATTCGGTCGGGTTGCCGACAGACGCCGCCAACCAGGTTGTCGTCCCCGGTCCGCAGCTGGAGCAGGTTCTGCGCTCCGGCCAGGTGGATATTTCCGCTTTCGGCTACTGGCAGACGACCTTCGAAGGGGCAGCCCGCAAGAAGGGTGGCCTGCGTGCGATCTTCGACGACACCGATGTGCTCGGCGAGATTGCCGGAGGCTTCGTCGTGCTGCGCCGGGATTTCATCAAGGAACATCCGGAAGCCGCCAAGACCTTCGTCCTGCAGTCGGCCCGTGCGCTGGACTACGCGCGTGAGCATCCCGAGGAAACCAAGGAAATCCTCGCAAAGGCATTGCAGGCGCGTGGCGAAAATCCTGACATCGCCCAGTATTTCCGTGGCTACGGCGTGCGTGCGGGCGGCCTGCCCGTCGAGCGTGACCTTCAGTTCTGGATCGACGTTCTGGTGCGTGAAGGCAAGCTCAAGGAAGGCCAGCTGACGCCAAAGGACGTGCTCTTCGCCGTCGACGGCGCATCGGCCAGCAACTGAGGACCGGCCATGAGCGTTGCCCAGAACCTTCGTCGTGGAGAGGTGGCGATCCGCCATCTCTCCAAGTCCTACCGCCTGAACGGCGCGCCATTGCCCGTCCTCAGGGATATCAACCTCAACATCCGCTCAGGTGAGACGCTCGCGATCGTCGGCGCCAGCGGTTCCGGCAAGACGACCTTGCTGCGGGTTCTGGCAGGGCTCGAGGATCCGGATGCCGGAGAGGTGCTGATCGACGGCAAGCTGACGAAAGGCGTCGGCACCGACCGCGCGGTGATCTTCCAGGAGCCGAGGTTGCTGCCTTGGCTGACGGTGCTCGACAATGTCGGCTTCGGGCTGGAGACGCAGGGGCTCTCGCGCGGCGAGGCGAGGCACCGGGCACGACGCTATGTCCAGCTCGTCGGCCTGCAGCAGTTTGAAAGCGCCTATCCCCGGCAACTCTCCGGCGGCATGGCGCAGCGCGTCGGCATTGCTCGTGCGCTGGCGGTCCAGCCCGAAATCCTGCTGCTCGACGAGCCGCTCGGCGCGCTCGACGCCATGACAAAGATCAGCATGCAGCAGGAACTGGCACGGATCTGGCGGGATGAGGATGTGACGACCGTTCTCGTCACCCATGATCTCGAGGAGGCGATCTACCTCGCCGACCGTATCCTGATCCTGCCACGCGAGAAGGGTGGCGAACCAAGGCTGATCGAGATCGATCTGCCGCGACCCCGCGATCGCAGCGCGCCCGAATTTGTCCGCCACCGCGAAGAACTGCTCAATCTCTTCGGTCTGCATTGAGGCTGCGGCGGAACGGTTGCAGCGATCAGGCGTTTATCTCTCGGGCAGCATCCGACAGGAGGCGCAGCCTGCTGGGCCTCCTGCGCGGGGCCGGATGCGAAGCCGAGACAGGAGCAACGCTATGAGAGTTTCCAAGAGGATGTCATTCGCCGCAATCGTCTTTGCCTTGAGTGGGGCAGCTGGTCCGGTGCTGGCCAACGGCTTTTATACTGGTATCGATCCGCACAATCCGCCAGGCACCCAGAATAGGTTGATGTCGACGGGTCCGTATTATCTCGAGCCCGCACCTGGGCCTGTCTATGTGGAGCCGGCGCCAGGGGCGGTCTATGTCGATCCGATGCCAACAGGCAGTATCTATATGGATCCAGCGCCAGGCTACGTCTATCGCCCGCCGGCACGCACATTGGGCGACGCCCGCCAGCGCTACACGGGTGAGTATCAGAGCGGCGGCGAGGGCGACTACTATCTCGGTGTCGCGCATCCGCCACAGGTTCCTTAAGCCCGCTGCCGCGGATCCAACCGACAATGCTTAGAGGCGACGCGTGGTATAGCGATCTCACGCGTCTGTCGGTTGGCGCGTCTCCCGAATGGGGCCGCCTATTCGGGCAGGTCCAGCAGGCGGTAGCCTTCCACGAAGTGCTGCCGCATCGTCTCGTCCCGGAACGGTTGCGATGCGGCCCATTGGCCGATCGTGAAGTTCGGATTGTTCATCAAAAACAATTGCGCTTCGGTCCGTGCCTCGTCCAGGCGACCGAGCCGCGCCAGACTGGCAGCAAGCAGGCGGCGCGATGTCGCCCGGTAGGTTTCCGGGTGGCGCAAGGTCTGGACCGCGGCCTCGTAGTCGCGAATGGCGTATTGCGCTTGCCCAAGCATCCAGTAGTACCAGCCCGGCGGATGCGGGTTGAGTCGGAGCGCTTTGTGAACGTGTTCGATCGCTTGTGCCGGTCGACCACAAAGGACGATAAGGTCGGAGCGCATCGCCCAGGCGTCGGCATGGTTCGGATCAAGCGTCAGCGCCAGGTCGAATTCGGCGTCGGATTCCTCCCAGCGGCACTCGTGACCGAGAATGATGCCCAGGACCCAGCGGTTCCCGGCGTCGTTGGGGTCGAGCGCTACCGCATTCTGCGCCTCGCTGACGGCGCGTTGCCGATAGGGAACGATCGGCTGGTCCCAGAATTCCCAGCTCAGCCAGAGGTTCAGTGCCAGGAGCCGGTGCGCCTCAGCATAGTCCTGATCGAATGCGAGCGCCCGCTCGAGAAGAAAGATCGCCTCTCTGGCTGCCCCTGCGGTCTGCAGACCGAGCGTGCGCGCCCGGACGCAATAGTCATAGGCTTTCAGGTTCGATGGGCGGTTCCGGGCCGGTGCGTCAGTTAGGCGCCCGACCAGGGCCTCGACGATCCTGCTCGTCACTTCGTCCTGAACGGCGAACATATCCTCCAGGCTGCGATCAAACCTCTCCGCCCACAGGTGATCGCCCTGCAAGGCGTCGATCAGTTGGGCGTTGATGCGAACACGCCCGGCCGCCCGTCGGGCACTGCCTTCCAGCACGTAGCGAACGCCGAGTTCGCGCGCGATGCGGCGCACATCCTCATGCCGGCCCTTGTAGGCGAAAACCGAATTGCTGGCGATGACGAACAGCCCGCCGGCCCTGGAGAGGTCGGTGATCAGGTCTTCGGTCAAGCCGTCGACGAAGACCTCCTGCTCCGGCTCGTTGCTCATATTGGTGAAGGGAAGGACGGCGATGGAGGGCTTGATGGGCAACGGCAAGGAGGCCCTGGCGCCGCTGCCTTGGCTCAAGGTCGCCGTGCTGATGCGATAAAGAGAAACCGGCTCGACTATGTTCTTGATCGCGTGGGGGCCAAGCGCGTCGAAATCGCAAAAGAGGCGCCGCCGCACCTGGTCGTAAATGTTGCCGGAGACGTAGATTTCGCCGGGACCAGCCATGGTCTGAAGCCGCGCGGCGACAATGACGCCGTCGCCGTAGAGATCGCCGCTTTCGACGACGACATCGCCGAGATTGATGCCGACGCGCAGAAGAATTCGGCGGTCGTCGGCAAGGCCCTGATTGGCTGTTGCCATGCCCTTCTGAATGTCGATCGCACAGCTGACTGCATTCACGGCACTGGCAAACTCCACCAGCACACCATCGCCCATCGTCTTGACGATGCGGCCGTTGTGCTCGCGGACAAGGGGATCGAGAATCTGCTTACGGCGTTCTTTCAACGCCGCAAGTGTACCGCCTTCGTCCAGTTCGACGAGGCGGCTGTAACCGACGACATCGGCAGCCACGATAGCGGCGAGACGCCGTTGAGCGCGTTCTTCAGCCATATCGCGCCCTTCCGCAGAATGGGGTGCACGGAATTGTAGGACGTCCGCCGGAAATGTCTATGAGGGAATGCTTATGGGCTCGATCGTCGGCAATCGGAGCTCCAATCGCGACAATCCTGCCTGCTTCCGCCGAGGCGGGCTGCCGGCCCTAGCGCCAGCCGAGAGCGGGTGCGACGTGCTTCAGGATCGCCTCGATCACATGGGCGTTGTAGTCGACGCCGAGCTGGTTCGGAACGGTCAACAGCAGCGTGTCGGCTTCCGCTATCGCTTCGTCCTTGGCCAATTGCTCTATGAGAACATGCGGTTCGGCGGCGTAGCTGCGCCCGAAGATCGCCCGCGTCTTGTCGTCGATGAAACCGATCTTGTCCTCGTGCTGGTTTCCGCCGCCGAAGTAGACGCGGTCGCGATCATCCACTAGCGCGAAGATGCTGCGGCTGACCGAAACGCGCGGCTCGCGCGTGTGACCAGCCGCCTTCCACGCTTCCCGGTAGGCGCGAATCTGGTCCGCCTGCTGGACATGGAACGGCAGGCCGGTCTCATCGTCCTTCAGCGTCGAGCTCTGCAGGTTCATGCCGAGTTTCGCAGCCCAGACAGCGGTGGCGTTTGAGCTGGCGCCCCACCAGATGCGCTCCCTAAGCCCTGCGGAGTGTGGTTCGACGCGCAGCAGGCCGGGAGGATTGGGGAACATCGGCCGCGGGTTGGGCGCAGCGAAACCTTCGCCGCGCAGGACGTCGAGCAGAACCTCTGCATGCCGTCTTGCCATGTCGCTTTCTGTTTCGCCTTCGGCCGGCTGGTAGCCGAAGTGGCGCCAGCCGTCGATTACCTGTTCCGGCGAGCCGCGGCTGATGCCAAGCTGCAGGCGTCCGCCGGCGATGAGGTCGGCGGCACCCGCATCCTCGGCCATGTAGAGCGGGTTTTCGTAGCGCATGTCGATGACGGCGGTGCCGATCTCGATCCGGCTGGTCTTGGCGCCGACCGCCGCCAGCAGCGGGAACGGCGAGGCGAGTTGGCGGGCGAAGTGATGGACGCGGAAATAGGCGCCGTCAGCGCCCAGTTCCTCGGCCGCGACGGCGAGATCGATCGACTGCAGCAATGCGTCGGCCGCGGATCGCGTCTGCGACTGGGGCGAAGGTGTCCAGTGTCCGAAGGAAAGAAAACCGATCTTCTTCATGCTCGTGCCGCCTGTCGAATGAAACCGACGGCTTCATCGCATGATTCCGGCTTTGGATACAGACGGCGTTCGGTGACTTCACCGTGAACGGCGACGCGCTCTGATGATGTTGCGCCGCCGTCGTGGTCGGGAGTGGGGGCCCCTCATCCCAACCGTAAAAGAGCGGTCTTCCGCTTTCACCGCACTTGCAGGCGCGCCTTCATGTTCGGGTGAAAGCGGCAGTAATAGTCGAAAGTGCCGGCCCTGGTGACGGTGAGCGTCGCCGTTTTTCCGGGTGGGATCACCACGTCGAAACCGTCCTTGGCCGTTGCCGTGTGCGCCATGACGTCCTTGTTCTGCCATTCGATCACGTCGCCGACGACAGCGCTGATCTCGGCGGGCGAAAAGACGAGCTTTTCGACCGTGACCCGGATGGTTTCGGCCCGCACCGGCGGTCCGGCCAGAATCAGGACCAGACCGCAAAGAGCACCAAGGCTCAGTTTCGAGATCACGGCGCAACCTACTTCATCATGGCAGCGACATGCTCGGCATGTTGCTGGTGGCCCTGAAACAGCTTGAGGCCGGTCTCCAGCAGATCCTTGAGTTCGGCGTTCTTCGCTGACGGGATCAGCAGGGTTTCGAGCGCGCCGTTGACCTGCTTGTGGTAGGCAACCTCGTTGGCAACATAGGCCTTGTCGAAGTCGGTGCCGCTCAGTTTCGCCAGCTTTTCGCGCTCTTGCGTGGCGGCCTTCGTCAGCGCGCGGCTGATGTCGTTGTCCTCGGGCTTCACGTTGAGCTTCTTGACGAGATCGAGGGCCTGTTTGTTCACAGCCTCGTGGTCACGCAGCATGTCGTTGGCGAAGGCGATGACGTCCTTGTCCTTGGAAATCTTGAGAGCCTGCTTGGCCGCCTCGATGTCGATGACGCCGGCGGTGTAGGCAATATGGGCGATCTGGGGATCGGTGATCCCGCTGCCCGCCGCAAGGCTGGCGCCACTGATGAGGCAGGCGAGGGCGAGGGCGGAGGTCAGGCGGGCATACATCGGGAACTCCTCTCCGGCGGAGCGTTGCCGCCGGTCTCTGTGGATGACACCCATTGGATGCGCGCCACGGACGAAGGTTCCCGAAAATTTCACCCGACGAACCCGAGCCGGCTCATGACGGCCGCCGTCAGCCGTTCGCAGCGGCGACCGGCAAAGGGGAACGCATTCATCAGAACGGGTCCGATCTTGCGGTCGATATGCTGGCGCAGGAGCTGGCGGGCGCGGTGCAGGCGGCTTCTGACCGTCTCCGGCTTGATGCCAAGCAGGGCGGCGGTTTCCTCGACGCTCATGGCTTCAATGACGCGCGCGGTGAAGACCAGGCGAAACGCTTCCGGCAAAGCGTCCGTCGCCTCTTCCACCAGGCGCAGAATCTGCCGTTGGGCAAGGGCTCGCTCCGGATCCTCCGAGCTTGCCGCATTGGGAAAAGGCACGATGTCGGCGCTCGCCTGCTCGGTTGCCAGCGGAACTTCTCGTCGGGTGGACGACTTTCGCAGACGTCCGAGCGCCTCATTGAGCACCACGCGATGAAGCCAGGTGGCGAGGCTGGCGTCGCCGCGAAACGTTTCCAAGTGTTCGAAGGCGCGAAGATAGGCCTCCTGCACCACATCCTCGGCGACGCTGTCGTTGCGCACCACGGCGCGTGCGATGCGGAAGAGCCGCTGATTATACCGGCGCATGATGGTGCGGAACGCTTCGGGATCATTGGCGAGCGCACCCTGGGCGAGATCGTGGTCCGTCAAATGATCGGGGTCGAGCGCGAGCGGTGTTGTTTGCAAGAGAACATCCTTCATCATCCACCTCCAAACCACCGTTTGATGCGGATCCGGCAAAATCGTTCCCGATCGGTTGAAGGAAAGAATACCCGCTGCTGAGGGGGACGGATATTGAAAATGAGCGCCCGCTGTTTTCGGCACCTGCCGCGCGTAGTTTCGCCGGGTGAGGGCGAAGAATTCGGGCACTTTTGCCAGCGAAAGTTGAGGGCAAAGCCGCGCTTCGCGCGGAGGTACGCGTCGACGATATTTTTTTTATTGGCAAGGGAACTGTGGTTCCCGCTGGCGAGTTGGTGAAGCGGCGACCTGCGTGTGGAGGGGCGCACACCGAGGTCGCATCTTCGGACCAGGAGAGACGACTATGAAGCATCAATCGATTGAACAATTGCAAGCGCTCGCCGAAATCCGTCCCGCTCCCGTCATGACGAGAACGGAACGGCTCCAACGTTGGGCCGAACTCTTGGAAAGCAATCCCGATCGCCGGCTGGGCACGCTTTCCGGTACCGAACGTGCGACCGCTGCCGTTCGGCAAGCCATGCAGGTCAACGGTTCCCCCATGACCGTCGCATTCGAGGATCCGCAATTGCGGCTCGTGGGCCTTGCCGATGACAGCTACGGCGAAGCAAAACGGTTCTTTGAAATATCGGACCACCAACTGCACGACATCGTCTGCGATTGCAATTTCGGCAGCTCGGTACGTGCTGCCTATGCCGCCCGGCGGGTTCGCTCGGCCATCGGCCTCTGGCCGCGACTGAAGGCGCTCTTTAGCTGAGCTAGATCGGCCTCACCCCAGGGAAGCCAGGGCGCCAGCCGGAAGCTTCCCTCACCTCCCGTCTTTAATGCCGGCGACAGGACATGATCGTCGGAGGGGGTCGGTTGAGGTGAAATCGGGCAGCCAGTTATGGCGACCTTCGACCACCGGATTTGGCGCGAAACCGATCGAGTTGTCGATTGAATATGACAAAATGCTACCATAAGCTGTCCCTGTCCAATGACGGGGGCGCTCATGCGATATCTTGATGATGACGTCGTAAATCTCCGCCGTGCCGATGGCAGTCAAGGGCAGTATTACTGGGGCGACCGCTGCAACGTGCTCTCGACCGAAGGCAGTCGTATGCGTGTCGAAATCCTCGGCGCACGCGGAAAAATCGACGAAGGCTTCATCCGGGCCGAGACCAGGCTGCGCGACACGGGCTTGCTGCGGCTGTCGATGGTGGACGTGCAACAGGGCGATGGTCTCATTCTGGAGACCCCTGAAGGCAAGGTGATTTTCATCGATGGCGGTGACAACCAGCTCTTTGCCCGTCACGCCAACGCCCGCTTCCCGAATACGAGCGACACCGATCCACTGGTGGTCGATCTGATCCTGATCACCCATGGGGATGCCGACCATTTCGAGGGGTTGGTGGAACTGCGTAAGTCGGAGGCCGACAGCCGCCCGAGCAAGCGGATCTTCATCGCGCCGAGGCGGGTTTATCACAACGGTATCGTCAAACGGCCGAGCGAAGACGGCAATCAGAAACGGCGCAAGGATACTGAGCTGCTCGGGCAGACCGTAGCGGTGGACGAGCGTGTATTCATCGTCGGCCTCGTCGACGACCAGGCGGCCGTGCCGCGCGAAGAGAGGAATCGTCCCTTCAACAAATGGGTCGACACGCTTGCCGCCTGGGAGGGGCGGGTTCAGACGGTTACCGGCAACGGCATCGAGCGTCGACGGATCGACCACCTTTCCGCCGGCGCCTTCGACTTTCTTCAGGATGAGTCGATCGCCGTCGATATTCTCGGGCCAATCGTCGAGACTGTCGGCGGCCAGCCTGCGTTGCGCTTTCTGCGGTCGCCGCCCGACGACGCCAACTTGATGCTCGGCACTGTGGCGGCGAGCGGCCAGGGCGCCTATTCTGCGTCGCACACGATCAACGGCCACTCCATCAATTTTCGGCTGCGGTTCGGCAATGTGCGGTTCATGTTCACCGGGGACATGAACCAGGAAGCAAGCCAGCGCTTGCGCGAGGCCTTGCCGTCGGCCGCCCTGCGATCGGAAATCCTCAAGGCGCCTCATCATGGCTCTGCCGATTTCGACATGGAATTTCTCAAGGAAATCGGCGCCGTCGTTTCGCTGATTTCATCGGGAGATGAGAGTGAAGCCAAGGAATACATCCACCCTCGCGCAACGCTGATGGCGGCGCTTGGGAAAGCTGCGCGCACCACGCCGGCGATCATTTTCTGCACGGAGCTGGCCGCATTCTTCAAAACGCTGGGTTACGTGCAGGATCCGACTGACGCCAGCAAGAAAGTCTTCGCGTTCGAGCGCACGAATTTCGGGATTTCGCATGTGCGGACCGACGGCGAGCGGGTTCTCGCCTTTACCCATTCCGGCAAGAGGTTCATGAACGAGGCCTATCGCTTCAACGTATCGCCCACGGGCGATGTCGTTTTCGAAAAGAGCGTGGTCAAACGATCGGCGCCTGCAGCGCCGTAGGAGCGATCGTGTGCCTCTTCGCAAGGTGCGCTCGGAGTGGGTGACTCACGTCAGGTGCGACCCGGCGCGCAACGGACTATGTTATGATGCCTGCGCATCCGCTTTGATGGAGGTATCCATGAGCGTGAACAGGCTGTCAGCTTCGACCAGGCGCTGCACGGCCTCACGCAAGCCGGTGCCGACATGACGCCCTGGGGCGCTCAGATCGGCTCGATCAGTGTCGGCAAATGGGCGGATTTCGTGGTGATCGACGGCACGCTACCGGATCCGCTCGATCGTTCCATCCGGGAGCGCAAGGTTGAGGCGACCTATCTCGCCGGAAGCGAGGTCTATCGCCAGCCGTAAGTCTCGAGCGGAGGAACCCATTGCCATTGTCGATCGCCTACGGGAAGCGACAACTGCCTGTCTTCCGGTAATCTAGATCACTATCGGCCGGTGCCTGTGGCGCCGGCCGATTTGGCATGAACGGTGCCGGTCCATGCCGTGTTTTGAGGGAGCCTGCCCTTCCTTCCGGCCACGCCGCCTCCCTTTTCTGATCCGATTACCGGCTCCCACGAAAACGAGTTTTCGGGGCCTTTCGGTGTCGATTACGGATCTTTTCACGCAGTCGCGTGCTTATGGCGTGTTGCTCCATAATATTGATTTTAAATCATAAATCGTCTCTTGTTTCGCTTCGCAACCAAAATTCAGCACTCGCAAATATAATTCCTATTGCGTGATCTGAGATCACACTATACGTTCCAAAAAAATGTCGGAGGACGGACGTGGTTGCGGCATCGCCATGCTGCGGCGAGCGCTCGACTTCGTCGGGAGGAAACATGAAAAACACCACGATATCCGATGACTGTGCGGTCGATATCCGCGCCCTACGCAAAGCCTACGGGGCGGGGGAGAGCGCCTTCGTCGCGCTCGACAACGCAACCGTCTCGGTTCGGGAAAACGAGTTCTTCACGCTTCTCGGTCCATCCGGCTGCGGCAAGACGACGCTGCTGCGCATGATCGCCGGTTTCGACTATCCGACGAGCGGCGAAATCCTGCTCAATGGTTCGGATATCACCAGCCTGCCGCCATTCCAGCGGCCGGTAAACACCGTCTTCCAGAACTATGCGCTGTTTCCGCATATGACGGTGGCCGAGAACGTGGCTTTCGGCCTGGAAGCGCTCGGCAAGCCCCGCACCGAGGTCAAGGCGCGGGTGGCGGAAATGCTGCGGCTCGTGCAACTGGAGCATCTGGCCGGGCGCCGCACAAACCAGATGTCGGGCGGCCAGCAGCAGCGTGTCGCGCTGGCAAGGGCGCTGGCGCCGCAGCCGAAGGTGCTGCTGCTCGACGAGCCGCTATCGGCGCTGGACTACAAGCTGCGCAAGGAGATGCAGTCCGAGTTGAAGCGGTTGCAGTACGAGACCGGCATCACCTTCATCTTTGTCACCCACGACCAGGAGGAGGCGCTGACCATGTCCGATCGCATCGCGGTGATGTCGGCCGGTCGCATCCTGCAGATCGGCACCCCGCGCGAGATCTACAACAGGCCGGCGGATCGCTTCGTCGCAAGCTTCATCGGCGAGACGAACTTCCTCACCGGAGCGCTTCACGGTGTCGCCAACGGTAAGGCAAAGGTTACGTTGAAATCCGGCCAATCGGTCGTCGTCAACGCTGCGTCGGACGCGCCGGCATCCGGCGACGTGACCTTCATCGTCCGGCCCGAGCACGCCAGCGTCGTCGAAGGCTCAGGTGATCTTAGGGGCATAGTCGAGAAGGTCGTTTATTTCGGCACCGATACGCATCTCCATCTGCGCCTGAGTGGTGGAGAAGCCTTTACGGTGCGGCAACAGAACGGTTCCGTTTCAGGCAGCGCTGTCGAGGCGGGCCAAGCGGTGGCCGTGGCGATTGCCGAGGGAGCAGCACAGGTCGTGAGGGCTTGAGACCCATGACCAGCGCCAACGATCTCACGACGAAACTGGAAGCCGTCGACGCGCGCAGACGCTGGCTTCTTGCCTCGCCCGCATTGCTGACGATCTTTCTCGCGGCCATCGGCCCGCTGTTCATCGTGCTCGCCTATTCGTTCCTGACGCCGGGCGATTACGGCGACGTCAAATGGCAGTTCTCACCCGACGCCTGGATCGGCGTGTTCTTCGAGCGCGACATCTTCGATGACACGTTGTCGCTCGCGACCGCCCATGTCGATATCTTCTGGCGCTCGGTGAAGCTCGCCTTGATCACGACGGTGGCAACGCTCTTCTTCGGCTTTCCGACCGCCTATTTCATGGCGACGCGCAACGAGCGAAGCCGCGATCTCTGGCAGTTCCTGATCACCATTCCGTTCTGGACCAACCTTCTGATCCGGACGCTCGCGATCCTGCAGATCATCCGCAACGAAGGCATCCTGAATACGGCTCTGATCAAGCTCGGCATGATCCAGGAACCCATCCAGATCCTCTTCACCGACACGGCCATCCTGATCGGCATGGTCTATGTCTACCTGCCGCTGATGGTGCTGCCGATCTATGCCAGCCTCGAGCGGCTCGATTTCCGCCTGGTCGAAGCGGGCTACGATCTCTACGCCACACGCTGGCGCGTGTTGCGCAAGATCATCCTGCCGCTCGCCAAGCCGGGCATCATCGCCGGCTCGATCCTCGTCTTCATCCCGGCGATCGGCGCCTTCGTTTCGCCGAGCGTTCTCGGCGGCGGCAAGAACATGATGTTCTCCAACCTGATCGAACTGCAGTTCGGCCAGGGGCGGAACTGGCCGCTCGGCTCGGCGCTTTCGATTACCGTGATGATCATCGTGATGGCGGCGCTGCTCGTCTACGCGCGCAATAACTCGGCGAAGGATGAACGCCATGCGTAAGGGCTTTTCCGTCCGCCATCAGCCCGGCTTCACGGCCATTGCAATCGCCTGCTTTGCGCTGCTCTACCTGCCGGTCGTCACCTTGGTGGTCTACGCCTTCAACAGCGCGCCTTCGGTGGCGGCCTGGGGTGGCTTCTCGCTGCACTGGTTTGAGGTCGCCCTGACGAACAGCGACGTCATCGACGCGTCGGTCCGCTCCTTCCAGATCGCGACTGTCGCGGCGACTTTGGCCACCGTCTTCGCCACCATGGCGGCGCTGGCGACGACGCGGACGCGGCGCTACCGGGGTCAGACCTTCATCTATGCCTTCATCAACCAGCCTCTGATGGTTCCGGAAATCGTCACGGCGGTTGCGTTGCTCATCATCGTCGCGCAACTGAAGGCCGTCACCGGCTATTCCGGGCTCGGCTACCTGATCGCCGCACATACGGCGTTCTGCATCCCCTTTGCCTATCTGCCGATCCGTGCCCGGCTCGAGAACATGGATCTGAGCCTCGAGCGGGCGGCGGCCGATCTCTACGCCAAGCCGCTCTACACGTTCCGCCGGGTGACGCTGCCCCTGCTCTGGCCGGGCATCCTCGGCGCCTTCATGCTCGCCTTCGTGCTCTCGCTCGACGACGTCGTCATCACCGAATTCGTGAAGTCCGGCGGCCAGGACACGCTGCCCACCTACATGCTCGGCCAGATCCGCCGCGGCATCACGCCTGAAATGAATGCGATTTCGACGGCCTTCCTGCTGCTGTCGGTCGTCATCGTCACGCTGTTTTTCGTCGTCAGCCGAAAACGCACCTGATCAAAATGGGAGGAACCAAATGATACGTGCAAACCGCATGACCCTTCTGCTTGCCGCACTCATCGCCTCGACGGGCATTGCGCATGCCGAAGGCGAACTGAACATCTACAACTGGGGCAACTACACCAGCCCGGAGATGGTCAAGAAGTTCGAGCAGGCGTTCGACGTCAAGGTCACCGTCACCGACTATGACTCGAGTGACACCGCGCTTGCCAAGGCAAGGCAGGGCGGCTCCGGCTATGACGTCGTCGTCGTCAACCAGGTCTATGTGCCGATCTGGGTGAAGGAAGGGCTCTTGATGGAGCTCGACCCAGGCCAGATGGAGAACTTCAAGAACGTTGCGCCCGAATGGGTGAATGCCGACTTCGACCCCGGCCGTAAATATACGGTTCCGTGGGCCGTCGGCACCACCGGCGTCGTGGTCAATGGTGACGCCTACAAGGGCGATGCCGACAGCTGGAGCATCGTCTTCAATCCGCCGGAAGAACTGAAGGGCAAGGTCAATGTCGTGCCGGAGCTGAACGACGTGATGGCTGCCGCCATCCAGTATGTCGGCGGCGAACAGTGCACGGCCGACAAGGCGGTGCTGAAGAAGGTCCGCGATGTGCTTGTCAATGCCAAGGCGGACTGGATCGCCATGGAATACAACACCATCGAGAAAATGGCGGCCGGCGACTTCAAGGCCACCCTTGCCTGGAACGGCGCCGGCTTCCGCGCGCGGATGAAAAACCCGGCGATCAGCTTCCACTACCCCAGGGAAGGCTACGGTGTCTGGAGTGACAACGCGGCGGTGCTGAAGGACGCCAAAAACGTCGACAACGCCAAGCTGTTCATCAACTTCGTCATGGATCCCGAGAACGCCGCGATGAACTCGGCCTTCCATGGCTATGCCAACGGCATCGCAGGCTCCGAAAAGTTCATGCCCGACACCATGAAGAACGCGCCGGAAATCGTGATCCCGGCGGAGCGCCGGGAAGGTGGGCAATTGCAGCGCCTCTGCTCGCCGGAGGCGCAAGACCTCTACAAGCGGATCTGGACCGATCTTCGCAAGTAGGCGCGCTTCAGCCTCTGATTTCAGTGCCGGCGGCCCTGTCGCCGGCGCTGCTCGCCAGCGCCGCCATCGCTCCCGCCTGACGGTTCGTCCGGTGCAGGTGCCGTGCGCTGCGTCGATCCATTCAAGAAAGGACATATCCATGACCGGCAAGACCGCGTTCAGCGAAAGATACGGCTTCCGCCGCGACCAGGTAACGCTCGCCAATTGGCGCACGGCGCCCTTCAGCCGTTGGGCGTTCCAGAACGTCGGCGAGCTGGTGCCGAGCGCCCCGGTCGTGGCCGCCTCTACCGCTCCCACGGAAGAGCTGCGTGATTTGTCGTGGCTGCTTTCGGAGACGGTGTCGCTGCCAAGTGGCGAGAAGCGGATCGGCGACTTTCTTGACGGCTCCTATGCGGACGCGCTGACGATCATGAAGCGCGGCAAATTCATCGGCGACTGGGTGGCGCCGACCATGAACTTCGGCGAGAAGCACATCGCCTTTTCCATCAGCAAGTCGATGGTCGCGATCGTCGCCGGCATCCTTGAGGACGAGGGCCTGCTGGACCCGAACGCACCCATTATCGACTACCTTCCGGAAACCGCGGGCTCGGCCTATGCGGATGCCACCGTCCGGCATGTGCTCGACATGACGGTCAGTCTTGACATCGAGGAAGCCTATCTCGATCCGGAAAGCGCTTTCGGCCGCTACAGGCGCGCGATGCTCTGGAACCCTGGTGGCGGCGACGAGGGGCTGTTCGAATTCCTCTGCACGCTGAAGCGGCTGCCGACGCCGCACGGCGAGGTTTTCCGCTATCGCTCGCCCAACACCGACCTGCTCGGCATCCTGCTCGAGCGCGTGTCCGGCAGGCGCATCGCCGATCTGATGCGGGAAAAGCTTTGGACGCCGCTTGGCACCACCGGCGAAATCGCGATCACGGTCGATCGCGAGGGAACCAGTCGCGCTTCGGCTGGAATATCCCTGACGCCACGGGATCTTGCGCGCGTCGGCGAGATGATGCGCAACGGCGGCATGGCGCGCGGTCGGCGCGTCGTTTCGGAAAGCTGGGTCGAAGACACGCTCACCAAGGGCAGCCATGAGGCGTGGCAACGCAGCGATTTTGCGCCGCTGTTCCCGAAGGGGCGCTACCGCAACAAATGGTATCAGACCGGCGAGGGCAGCTTCTGCGGCATCGGCATCCATGGCCAATGGCTCTTCGTTGATCCCAAAAACGAACTGGTCGTTGTCAGAATGTCGTGCCAGCCGGATCCGGTGATGGAGGCATTTGACTACGACAACATCGCGTTCATGAAGGCTTTGGGAAAGCTGCTCTGACGCGCCTCGAGCATCCGGAAGGTCTTGCGCTGATGTCGCGGAATCTCCTACCAAGATAAACTCTCTCTTTTAGCGCTGCGCTCCCAATGCAGCCCCAGGTTTCGAGCATGGCGACGAAGAAGACACCAAAAATCACCAGCATCGAAACACCGGTTCCGATGTATGAGCAGGTCTATCAGCAGATCGTGCAGGCGTTGATGGCCGGGCATTTCGAACCGGGCCAGAAGCTCACCTATCGCAAGGTTGCCGAGCAGTTCGGGACGAGCCCGATGCCGGTGCGCACCGCCTTTCAGCGGCTGCAGGCATTGAAGGGCCTCGAACTTCTGCCGAACGGCAGCGTCGAGGTGCCGCTCTTGACCGTCAAATCCTTCGTCAGCCTGACGGAGGCGCGCATCGCCATCGAAGGCACGGCAACGGAACTCGCGGCGAGCCGCCTCAACGGCAACAACCTGCGCACCGTGCGCCACCACTGCAATCAGCGTACTGCAGCGGCGAAGGCGGGTGACATCGACCGCTATCTGCAGGCGAACTTCGACTTCAAGTTCTCGATCTACCGCCACTGCGGCAACGAGCACCTGATCTACATCATCGAAATGCTCTGGCTCCAGGCGGGACCGTTTTTGCGCAAGCTCGTCGAGGGAACGCCGTTTACCGCGACCGAAGTGCTGGACGTCGATTTTCACGACAAGATCGTAGCGGCTCTCGAGGCGAAAGACCCGCAGCGGGCACGCGAGGCCGTTGCCCACGATATCCGCGATGCCGCAGACTACATGCTCAAATACGCGAGGTTCCTCTCGGACGAGGACGTACGGCCGGCCACATAAACGGACTGGATTTCGTTCACGCCTGCCCTAGCTTAGTGCATGAAAATGCATAATAATCGCGCTTCACTTGGATCTTTATCAAGGTAAGGGCGGACCTTGCATGGCTTTGGACTCGTTGGATGTGAGGCTGCTGCGCATCTACGTCACGATCGTGGAGGCGGGCGGTTTTGCGGCTGCGCAGGGAGAGCTCAATCTCTCGCTCTCGACGATTTCCAACCATATCTCCGCGCTGGAGAGCCGGCTCGGCCTAACGCTCTGCCAGCGCGGCCGGTCCGGCTTTCGCCTCACGGAAGAAGGGCGCGCCGTCTACGAGGAGGCCAAGCGCCTCTTCGGCTCGATCGACCAGTTCGACATCCGCATGAAGGGGTTGCAGCATCAGTTGAACGGTACGCTCTCCGTCGGCCTCATCGACAACACGCTGTCTGACCCGTCTTCCCGTCTCAACCGCGTCTTTGCCCGGATGACGGACGAGGCACCGGAAGTGGCGCTTTCGATCGTCACGCGGCCGCCGCATGAACTGCTGCGCGATGTGATAACAGGAGAGCTCCACATCGCGATCGCCAGTTTTCCGCGCACGACGCTGGGGCTGGAATATGTCGATCTCTACGAGGAGACGCAACGCTTCTATTGCGGCGCGGAGCACCCGTTGTTTTCCCGTGACGACAGCGAGATCGAGATCGACGATATCCGGTCCTACAATCTGATCGGCCGCTCCTACTGGAACGCCCGTGACCTCAAGATTTTCTCGATCGCCAATCCGCGCGCGACGGTCAGCGACATGGAAGCAGAGGCGCGGCTGATCCTCTCCGGTCGCTACCTCGGCTATCTGCCCGACCATTTCGCCAGCCGTTATGTGAACGAGGGTTTGCTGCGGCCGATCCGCCCGGATCTCTTCAGCTACAAGGCGCCGTTCCAGGCGGCCTTCGACAAGACGCGTGCAAAGTCGGGTCTGATCCCGTTTTTCGTGAAGCTGCTCGTTAGTGAATTCGGCGTTTCGCAGACCGGACGAGGCGCGTCTCGTTTGCGTGCAGGTCGATAAGCCCTTCAATCCTGACCGGCCCAGTGCCAGCTCGCGAAAACAAAGGCAGGGCCGGTATCTCGGCTCTGCCTTTGTCAAACGATAGGTGCCTTTTGGCGAGAGGCGTCAGCTTAGAGGGAAACCCATCGCCGAAACCATTTTCAGCCAGGGCTTGCGCCAGCCGCCGGACTTGTCCGCCGTATCGAGCGCATACATGGTGACCTGCGCACCGAGCCAGCGGAACGGTTCCGGCGGAATAGCGTTCGGCAGGCTGGTGGCGAAATCCAGCCGGCTCTCCGGCGTCTTCGAACCGTCGAGAATGTCGAGCGCGATACGCGCGCCGAAGCGGGAGGCCGAAACGCCGAAACCGGAATAGCCGCCTGCATAGACGACCTTCTCGCCGTAGTAGCGCTGGAAGTGCACCGCCATGCGGGTACTGAGATCGATCGGCCCGCTCCAGGCATGGGTGAAGCGCAGGCCTTCGAGCTGCGGGAACGTGTCGAAGAAGGCGGATGCCAAGGGCTTGTAGGTTTCGAGTTCCTTGTCGACCGAAGGGAAGGGGTTGCCGGCAAAGGCGTAAGCCAGACGACCGCCGAAGATGATCCGGTTGTCCTTGGTGAGCCGCATGTAGTTCATCTGCGTGCGGGTGTCGTAGACGCCCTGACGGTGGCTCCAGCCGATCGACGCCATACGCTCTGCTGACAGGGGCTCCGTTGCCAGCACCCGGTCGCGAACGGCGACGACCCGGTGCTTGATCTTTTTGTGGCCCGAGGCAAAGGCATTGGTGGCGAGAAGAACCTTGGGCGCGGTGACGCTGCCCGAAGGCGTCGTAGCCTTCATCCGGTCGCCAAGATCTTCAAGGCCGGTCAGTTCGGTGTTCTCGAAGATCTCAACGCCGAGGGTGAGCGCAACCCGCTTCAGCCCGAAGGCAAGCAGCGCCGGATGCACCGTGCCGCAGATGTGCTTCGACCAGACACCGGCCTTGTAGCGTGGCGAATTGATTTCGCTGCGGACGGCGCCCTGGTCGAGGAAGACGGCCTGGTGGCCATATTTGAGATGGAGTTCGTGCTCTTCGTGCAGCGCTTCGATATGGGCATCGTCGACGGCTACTGTCAGCTCTCCACCCCATTCGGCGTGACAGTCGACGGCGTGTTCCTCGAGGGTCTGCAGGAAGCCGTGCATGTTTTCCTGGCCAAGCCGCTCGAGCGCGGCGATGTCCTTGGGGAAGATGCGCACGGCATTCGAAAGTCCGTGCATGACCGACGTCGAGACGACGCCGCCCGGCCGGCCCGAAGCGCCGTTGGCGACCGAACCCTTTTCGATCAGCACGACGTCGATTTCGGGCTGGCGCTGTTTCGCCTGGATGGCTCCCCACAACCCGGTAAAGCCGCCGCCGACGACGAGCAGGTCAGCCTTCAGATGGCGCGTCAGTCGCTCTCGCGGCTCGGGCGCGTCCGGCCGGTCGAGCCAGAAGGGCGTCATCGTCACATCTGCAAGGGCTTTGCTTCTTACCTTGGTCATGGAGACGCCTCACATCACTTCGCGGCTGGTGCGGTGTAGAGGACGTAGACCTTGCGCATCGTCTCGAGCACTTCGAAACGCACCTCGACGCCGGCAGGCAGGACATAGCTTTCGCCGGCCTCGAAGGTCTCGATGGAACCGTCCGGGTTGGTGATTGCGACCTTGCCCGAGAGGATCACACTGTATTCGCTGCCATCGGGGTAGGAGAGCATTTCCGCGTAGGGCGTCGACTGCCAGGTGCCGATCACGACGGCTTTGTCGGGGCTTTCGAAATGAACATCGCCGAGTTCGTCTGCAAAACCGGACAGGATCGCCTCCGGCGGGACGACGCTGCATTTTTCAAGCTCGCGCAGGCCGACACCGTTGCGCCCGAGTTTGATGACCTTCGACATGTTCACTCCAGTTCAGAAAGACGAGCGGCAAGTACATCGGCCGCCCTTCAAGGTTTCGTTGCTTTATTTTCGCGCAAAGCAGCCTGGTTCCTGAGACCAATGTGTCGTCTCGACAGTCACATGCCGTCTTGCGTGCCGCCGATCTACTATGGGGCTTGCCCCATTTTTCTAGGCGCCCGGGTCAATGTCCGGAATACGCCTTAGGGCTAGGTTTGGAGGACGAGAGCCCGGCTCAGGGGCGGCGTCAGCCCTTGCGGAGCCTGGCTTTCGCTGCCGATGTCGTTGTTTTGGTTGCTCAAATGATAGTTTTGGATTTCCCGTAGTGAAAATCCGTTACTTGCGACGCACTAAACCTTCGCCTAATCTGCGCCTGGAGGAGAACAACATGAACAACGATACGATCGTCAAAGTCTGCGCGGCGACGCAGCGGGTGCCCGGTGTGGGTGATCTGGCGCTATCTCTGATGGAGGGGGTCGGCCGTTCGGATTTCCAGGATCGTCTGGCGCAGTCGCTCAAGCGACACATCGCAATCGATGCCGGTCTGATGCTCCTGTATCGGCGAAACGCAGCGCCGAAGATCCTGTTCAACGACTGGCGTACGGACAGGGGCCTGTCCGATATTCGAGCCTACCTGCAGGGCCCGTATCGGCTCGACCCGTTCTACCGGCTGGCGTTCGACAACGGCGACGATGGTCTTTATCGCCTGAGGCAGATCGATCCGTCCTTCGACCGGTCGCAATATTACCGCGACTACTACCGCCACTCGGGCCTGCACGACGAATTCAACGTCTTCATCGGAATCGATGCCGACACGAAGATCGCGATCTCGCTGGCGCGACGCCACTCCCACGCGGCCTTCAGCGGAGAAGACCAGGATTTCCTGCAGAGCGCGGCGCCGCTGCTCAGCATGGCCGTGCTCCGGCATTATCGCGACCTCAGGCCCGAGAGCCTCGGCGATGACGGCTCGCCGCTCCAGAGCGCATTGGCGCAGGCAATCCGGAACTTTGGCCGCAGCCTGCTCACCGATCGCGAATGCCAGGTCGCGCAGATGATCCTGCGCGGATATTCGGTCAAGGGGGCCGCTGAAAAGCTCGGCATCTCACCGGCGACCGTCAAGCTGCACCGCCGCAACCTCTATGCCAAGCTCGACATCAGCTCGCAAACCGCGCTGTTCTCGCTATTCATCGATGCGGTATCGTCGGCGAGCAATGCCTTCGAAGATCCGCTGGCGACCTATCTCGCGCCGGGTGGCGCGCTTCTGCCACACTGATCCAAGGCGTTGAAACGGCGCAATTCCAGGAGAGACGTTTCCTGGAATTGCCCTTTCTGGTCAGGCTGTGGTGGCTCGCTGTTCCGAGCGTCGCGAGACCAGTTGTGCGGCCACCAGTCCCAAAACCACGATGCCGAGAATGATCGTCGAGATCGCATTGATTTCCGGCGTCACGCCGAACTTGATTTGCGAATAGATCTTCATCGGCAGGGTCGATGCGCCCGGGCCGGTCGTGAAGCTTGAGATGACCAGATCATCCAGCGACAGGGTGAAGGACAGTAGCCAGGCGGAGACGATTGCCGGGACCATGTTCGGTAAGGCAACGCTGACGAATGCTTTGGCCGGCGGGCAGCCGAGATCGCGGGCCGCTTCTTCCAGCGACGGGTCGAGCTCGACCAGCCGCGATTGCAGCACGACGGTCGCAAAGCAGAGCGTGAAGGTCGTGTGCGCCAGCGTGATGGTGAGCGGCCCGCGATCAATCCCGAGCGTTACGAACATCAAGAGCATCGAGACGGCCATCACCACTTCCGGCATGACCATGGGCGCAAGCAGCATGCCGTTGAACAGTGCCCGGCCGCGGAAACGACGCAGCCGCACCATCACAACGGCCGCGAGCGTCCCGAGAATGGTTGCTGCCGTTGCCGAGACCGCAGCGACCAGGAAGCTGACTTTCGCACCTTCAATGATCGAGGGGTTGTTGAGAACGGTTGCATACCATTGAGTCGAGAAGCCGCCCCAGACCGTCACGAGCTTCGAGCCGTTGAAGCTGTAGATGACGAGAACGACGATCGGCAGATAGAGGAAGGCGAGGCCGAACAGGATCGACAGCCGATTGAACCAGCTTGGTTTTGTCATGGCCAGCTCCTCAGGTTCGTTCGCGCGACTGGCGCGATTGGAAATAGACGATCGGCACGACCAGCAGCGCGAGCAGCACGATCGTCACGGCGGCGGCCATCGGCCAGTCGCGATTGTTGAAGAATTCGAGCCAGATGGCGCGGCCGATCATCTGGGTATCGGCGCCACCTAAGAGATCCGGGATGACGAACTCGCCGACGACGGGGATGAAGACCAGCGCGCAGCCGGCCAAGACACCGGGCAGGCTCAAGGGGAAGGTGACCCGCCAGAAGGCCGAGATGCGGGAGCAGCCGAGATCGCGCGCCGCCTCGATCAGGGTGCGGTCCGCGCTGCTCAAAGTTGAGTAGATCGGAAGCACCATGAAGGGCAGGTAGGTGTAGATGATGCCGATATAGATCGCCGTCTCGGTGTTGAGGATGCGCAGCGGTTCGCTGATCAGGCCGACCTTCAAAAGCAACGCGTTCAGGAGACCGTCGTTCCTGAGGATGCTCATCCAGGAATAGACTCGGATCAGCATCGAGCTCCAGAACGGAACGATCACCAGGAAGACCAGGAGAGAGCGGGAGGATGGCGAACAGGACGCAATGCCATAGGCGAGCGGATAGGCGATGAAGAGCATGGCGGCGGTCGAAATCGCCGCAACCTTGAGGCTCGTCAGATAGGCCAGAAGATAGGTGTCGTCGGTGAGAACATAGAGGAAGTTCTCGAAGTTGAGGCGGAGGTTCAGGATCGAGCCGTCCCGTGCCGTCAGCGGCTCGAAGGGCGGCATGCCGAGCCGCACGGTCGAGAGGCTGATGCCCGCAACCAGCGCGAAGGGTGCCAGGAAGAGCACCAGAAGCCAGGCATAGGGGATGGCGATCAGAAGACGCTTGCCCCAGTTCGTCTTTGTGGAAGGTGTCGCTGCCGTGAGCATGGGAACCTCCTATTCGGCCAAGAGCCGGCTTGCCTGCGGCGACCAGCTCGCAAACACCCGATCGCCGACGCCGAGATCGCTCTCGGCTCCGAGATTGACCCGGCGTGCGTCGAGCGTCGCACCAGACTTCAGCCGGACGCGGTAGTGCCGCTCGACACCGGTATAGGTGAGCTGTTCAACCGTGCCTTCGAGACCACTGCCCGAAGTCGCGAGTTCCACCCGCTCGGGGCGGACCGAGACCCAGAACGGCGCATCGAGCGCGACGCGGTCGGTAAAGGCCGCATGCAGTCGGCCGCCGGCTTCGTCGCTGTCGATCTGCAGCTCGCTGCCACTGCGATCCGCTCGGCTACCGGCAAACACGTTCGTTTCGCCAAGGAACTTGGCGACATAGCGGGACTGCGGCGTTTCGTAGACTTCCGAAGGCGAGCCGACCTGCAGCACCTGCCCCTGCTTCATGATGGCGATGCGGGTGGAGACCGTCATCGCCTCGTGCTGATCGTGGGTGACGATGATGAAGGTGAGGCCGAGCTCCCGTTGCAGGCGAACGAGTTCGAGTTGCGTTTCGGTGCGCAGGTTTTTGTCGAGCGCCCCGAGCGGCTCGTCGAGCAGCAGAACCTTCGGCCGTTTGACCAGCGCACGGGCGAGCGCCACGCGCTGACGCTGGCCGCCGGAAAGCTGCGCCGGCTTGCGGTCGAGCAGCGCCGTCAGCTGCAGCTTCTCCGCCACCTCGTCGATACGCTTCCTGATCTCGCTCTTGGCAAGACCATCCTGCTGCAATCCGAAGGCGATGTTTTTGCCGACCGTCAGATGCGGGAACAGCGCATAGGACTGGAACATCATGTTGGTCGGGCGTTTATGCGCCGGCACGTCGGTGACATCGGCCCCTTCCAGTTTGATGGCGCCGGATGTCGGCGTCTCGAAGCCGGCGATCATCCGGAGCAGCGTCGACTTTCCGCAGCCCGAGGGGCCAAGAAGCGAGAAGAACTCGCCCTTCTCGATGCCCAGGCTGATGTTGTTGACGGCCGTGACGACGCCATAGGACTTCGCCAGGTTCTCGATCGAAATATAGGATTGCACGGGGTCTGGTCCTGCTGTTGACGGTGCGCGCTATTGGCCGGCCCTGAAAGCCGACCAGACGCGGGTGCGCTCGCGCGTCTGGCGCGGTGGCAGCGACTTGTCGACGAAGAGCTTGGAGCGGACTTCGGCAGGAGGATAGATGTTCGGGTTGTCGCGGATCCCGGCATCGACCTCGGCGGTCGCCGCGGCATTGGCGTTAGCGTAGAAGACGTGGTTGCTGATCGCAGCAACCGTCTTCGGCTCGAGGATATAGTCGATGAAGGAGAGCGCCTGCTCCGGATCCGGCGCATCGGTAGGGATCGCCATCGTGTCGAAGGAGATGATCGTTCCTTCCTTCGGGATCGAATAGTCGACCTTGACGCCGGTCTCGGCTTCTTCGGCGCGGGCCGCGGCAATGCCGGCGTCGCCGCTCCACATCAGCGCCAGGCAGAGCTGGCCCGACGCCATGTCGGCCACAAGCTGGCCGCTCTGCATATGGCGAATGAATGGACGCAGCTTCAGCAGCAGCTCCTTCGCCTTGTCGAGGTCGTCCTGTTTGGTGGAGTATGGGTCGAGGCCGAGATAGTTGAGCGCGATCGGGATCACTTCGTTCGGCGCATCGACGATGCCGATGCCGCAATCCTGGAATTTCTGGGCGACCTCGGGTTTGAAGAACATGTCGAGGCTGTTCGTCGGCGCATCGGGAAGGCGCTCGCCGACGAGCTTGGCGTTGTAGGCGACGCCCGTCGTCAGCCACATGTAAGGAACCAGATACTTGTTCTCCGGGTCATGCTCGGCGACGAGCTTCAGCAGGTCCTTGTCGAGATTGCCGTAGTTCTTGAGCGCCGTGACGTCGATCGGCTTCAGCGCGCCGGATTGAATGAGGCGTTCACCGACCGTGGCGCTTGGAAAGGCGACGTCGAAGCCGCTGCCGCCGGCGAGCAGCCGGGTTTCGAGCACTTCGAGCGAATCGTAGAAGTCGACCCGCGTTTCGACACCGGTGCGGGCCTGGAAGTTCGAGACCGTGTCTTCGGCGAAGTAGTCGGAGAAGTTGTAGATGAACAGCTTGTCCTGCGCCTGGGCGGTCGTTGAGACCGCGATAGCGGCGAGCGATGCCGCAAACATGGAGCGCAGTGCGGTGCGGGTCAAGTTTTGCATGGTTCCTCCCAAGGACATCGTATTTTTGTTTTCACCAAAGTGATTGGCGGGTCCTAAGAGGGCAACACTCCCTTTGGCTAGGTGCGGGAGGCGGGGCACCGTCGTACATGGCAGTCGACGCTTGGATTTGCTCTGTCAGACATGTTGGTTTGATCGCGATCGAAGTAACATTCGATCAATCCCGCATTTCTCGGCCAGCAGCGCCTGATAGGTTCCGGCGACATCAAAAGGGAGAGCTTCCATGGAAGAGAAATTCAACCAGCCGCTCGGCGGCAACGACATGCCCCGCTTCGGCGGTCCGGGTACGATGATGCGCCTGCCGGCGGCAGCGTCGGCCGCGGGCCTCGACGCCTGTTTCGTCGGCATTCCCATGGATATCGGCGCATCCAACCGTTCCGGAACGCGCTACGGGCCGCGGCAGATCCGCGCTGAATCCGTGATGATCCGCCCCTACAACATGGCGACCGGTGCAGCGCCGTTTGAAAGCCTGCAGGTGGCGGACATCGGCGACATCGCCATCAACACCTTCAACCTGCCGGCCAACATGGAGATCATCACCCGCAACATCGGCGAGATCCTCAAGCACGACTGCATTCCGCTGACGCTCGGCGGCGATCACACGATCAGCTATCCGATCCTGAAGGCGATTGCCGAGAAGCACGGTCCGGTCGCTCTCATCCATGTCGACGCGCACGCGGATATCAACGACACGATGTTCGGCGAAAAGATCGCGCATGGCACGCCGTTCCGGCGCGCTTTCGAGGATGGCTGCCTCAATCCCAATCTCGTGTTCCAGATCGGTCTGCGCGGCACCGGCTATGCGTCCGATGACTTCGACTGGTCGCGCGACAAGGGCTTCACCGTCGTGCCGGCCGAGGAATGCTGGCACAAGTCGCTCGTGCCGCTGATCGAAGGCATTCGCGCCAAGATCGGCAACCACAAGACCTACCTGACCTTCGATATCGACAGCCTCGACCCGGCCTATGCGCCGGGCACCGGCACGCCCGAGATCGGCGGCCTGACGGTCATTCAGGCGATCGAAATCATCCGCGGCTGTCGCGGTCTCAATCTCGTCGGCGCCGATCTCGTCGAGGTCAGCCCGCCTTTCGATACGACCGGCACCACGGCGATCACCGCGGCGAATCTGCTTTACGAAATGCTCTGCGTGCTGCCGGGCGTGAAGTACAAGCGGTAGGCCGCCGAAGAGATCGGAAATCAATTATCAGGAGGCCGCGGGCGGCCTCCTTCCCGATCCATGTTTGCGAAAGTATCTAGCTCTTTGCCGGCCGCAGGCGGCTCCAGATCGGCGCGACGACGTTGCCCATGACGACGATGGTTGCGGCGCCGACGGCGATGGCAAGCAGGGCCTGGAGCGCCGAGGTCGTGAACCAGCCGACGACCGCCGGGGCGACCGTCAGCGTGTGGGCAACGCTTTCGGAGACATCGTGGATGAAGTGTTCCGGCCCGGCCTGGCCCAGTTGCGCCATGCCATGCACGAGGATGCTGCCGCCGACCCAGAGCATGGCCGCAGTGCCGATCGCAGCAAGAACTTTCAGGAATGCGGGCATGCCGAGAACGAGGCCGCGGCCGAAAACGCGTACGGCGGACAGCGGGTTCTTCGCCAGCGCGACGCCGGCATCGTCGGCTTTGACGATGAGCGCGACGACCCCATAGACGGCGAGCGTAATCAGGATGCCGACGCCGGCGAGTACAGCGCCCTGCATGTAGATGTCGGCATCGGCGACGGTCGACAGGGTCAGCGCCATGATCTCGGCCGAGAGAATGAAGTCGGTACGGATGGCGCCGGCAACCCTCTCGTTTTCAAGCGCCAGCGGATCGCTCTTTTCCCCGAGAACCGCTTCCTCGTGCGCGTGGGCCGCATGCGGAAAGATTGCGCCGTAAAGCTTCTCGGCCCCCTCGTAGCAGAGATAGATGCCGCCGAGCATCAGCAGCGGCGTGATCGCCCAGGGCGCGAAATAGCCGAGCAGCAGTGCGCCGGGCAAAAGGAAGAGCAACTTGTTCTTCAGTGAACCAAGGGCGATCCGCGCAATGATCGGCAGTTCCCGTTCAGGCGTCAGCCCCACCACGTAGCGCGGCGTCACCGCAGCGTCGTCGATCACGACGCCGGCTGCCTTGGCGCTGGCCTTCGCGGTCTGGGCCGCGACGTCGTCCAGCGAAGCGGCCGCCATCTTGGCAATGGCCGCGATGTCGTCGAGGAGGGCGATGAGACCTGTGGCCATAAGTTGCTAACCCCTTGAGAAGAATCCGAGAAACGCGGCTCCAGAAGCGCCAGTAACCACCATAGCGTGTCGAGTCAACGACAGCCGGGTGACATTGGGAGGCGTTCGGCCGCGCGCGGCGAGCTCAATGTTGGTTATCAAATCGTGAACGTGCGAGCGTATTCTTTCATTGACGAGTGTCTCATTTCGATTTACGACTGACGAAATACAAAATTCGTCAGTCGTAAATCGAAAGGCAAGCGATGCAGGTGAGCAGCGATAACGTCGTGGATCAGACGCGTCAGGACAACATCACGCGGATCCTCGACGCAGCGGAGCGGTTGTTCCGGCATTTCGGCTACAGCAAGACCAATGTCGCCGACATTGCCAAGGAACTCGGCATGTCGCCGGCGAACATCTACCGCTTCTTCGCCTCGAAGACGGAGATCCATCAGGCGATCTGCGGCCGCATGCTGGCGGCCAGCTACCAGATGGCCCAGGAGATCTGCGCCTTGCCATTGAGTGCGAGCGAGCGGCTGCGGCGTTACGTCCACGCGCAGCATCAGATGACCGTTGAGCTCATGCTCGACGATACGAAGGTGCATGAAATGGTGGTCGTTGCCATCGAACGCGAGTGGCACGTCATCGACAAGCATATCGACAGGCTCGACGCGCTTCTCGCCGACGTAATTCGCGAAGGCATCGCCGCCGGCGAGTTCCCGGAACAGGACGCCGATGCGGCGTCGCGCTGTTTCGGTGCGGCGACCGTCACGCTCTGTCATCCGCAAATGGTTGCGCAGTGTCTCAGCAAGACAAACCGCGCGGCACCGGAAGAGCTGGTCGAATTCGTAATCAAGGGACTGAAGGTTTAGCCGGACTGCTTCCGGCGCCAATGCGGCGTCGGCCTATTTTTCAGGAGTGCGACTATGTTTATGCCGATTGAATTTCGCCGCCGTATTTCATTCATTGCCACCGTTGCGCTGATTTCGACCCTCTCGGCGGCGCTTGCCGGCTGCTCGGAAGAAAAGTCCGAAACCGCTGAAGTCGTGCGCCCGGTCAAGGTCGTCGAGATCGCCCAGGCCGACAATGTACGCCAGCTCAGCTATTCCGGCGCCGTGCGGGCACGGACCGAGATGAATCTCGGCTTCCGCGTCAGTGGCAAGATCGTCGAGCGCGTCGTCAATGTTGGTGACCGCGTCAAGGTTGGCGATCTTCTCGCCCGCATCGACCCGACCGACTACGAGCTCGCGGTGCGCAGCGCGTCCGCCAATCTGGATGCGGCCGAGCGTCAGGTCGAAACGGTCGAGCTGGTGCGCGACCGCGCCAAGCAGCTGCTTGCCAGGAAATTCGCCTCGCAGGCCCAGTTCGACCAGGCGGTGCTGAGTTACAACCAGGCCGTCGCCACGCGCGATGCAGCAAAGTCGGCACTGTCACAGGCGAAGAACCAGGTGGTCTATACCAGCCTCGTCGCCGACCGGCCGGGCATCGTGACCTCGATCAACGCCGATGTCGGCCAGGTCGTCGGTTCTGGCACGCCGGTCGCCACCGTTGCAGTCGAAGGCGAAAAGGAAGTCCAGGTCGCAGTACCCGAAACGGAAATCAGCAATTTCAAGGTTGGCTTGCCGGTCAAGGTCGGGATCTGGTCCGATGCGGGCCTGTCGCTCGATGGCACCGTGCGCGAGGTTGCCGGCAGCGCCGACCAGCAATCGCGCACCTTCTCGGTGCGTGTCAGCCTGCCGAACGACCAACGCGTCCTTCTCGGCATGACCGCGACCATCGAAGCTTCTGCCGGCAATGGCGTGTCGTTCGTCTCGGTACCCTTGAGCGCGCTGGCTGAGAAGGATGGCTATCCGATCGTCTGGGTCGTCGACCGCGGTACGGAAACCGTCCGCAGCCGCCCGGTCACGCTTGCAGACTTCACCACCAATGGTGTGCGGGTCACCGAAGGCCTCAAAGTCGGCGATCTCGTTGTTGCCGCCGGAACGCAGTTCATGACGGACGATCTCAAGGTGACGATCTCCAACGATACGACGCACCAGGCTGCTGCCGCAGCCGAAACCGTTGTGCGCTGACGTCACCAGGATAGCGGAACCGAGCCGATGATGACCTCCTCTTCCGAAGAAAAGCGGCCTTTCAACCTTTCGCGCTGGGCGATCGCGCATCCCAGCATGGCGCGGTTCCTGTTCGGCCTCATCATTCTCGCCGGTGCCTTCGGCCTGATGCGCATGGGGCAGAAGGAGGATCCGGACTTCACCTTCCGCGTCATGGTGGTGCAAGCCTTCTGGCCAGGCGCCTCGATCGAGGAAATGCAGGACCAGGTCGTCAACAAGATCGAGCGGAAGTTGCAGGAAACGCCGCACCTCGATTTCGTGCGCTCCTATACCCGCGCCGGCAGTGCGATCATCACGCTGCAGGTTGAAGGCGATACCAATGCCGAGCAAGTGGCGGACGCATTCTACCAGGTGCGCAAGAAGGTCGGCGACATCTCCAACGAACTGCCCGAAAGCTTGCTCGGCCCCTATTTCAACGATGAGTTCGGCGACACCTTCATCACGCTCAATTCACTAAGCGGCGAGGGCTACAGCTATCCGGAGCTGAAGAAATTCGCGATCCAGGCGCGCGATATGCTGCTGACGACGCCGGGCGTCGAGAAGGCTGTGATCATCGGCGACCAGCCGGAGAAGATCTATATCGACGTTTCCTCCAAGGTGCTCGCCGAACGCGGCCTGACGCTCAACGACCTACGCAGCACGATTGCCGGTCAGAACAATATCGACCCGGCCGGCTCCGTCGATACCGGTTCCCTCTCGGTGCGCATCTCGGTCGAAGGCAGCCTCGACAAGGTCGAGGACCTGAAGAACCTTAGGCTTCGCGCCGGCGGCCAGGTCACGCGCCTTGGCGATATCGCCACGGTAAGCTCCGGGCTCGAGGATCCCTATTCGCGCAAATTCCGCTTCAACGGCCAGGACAGCGTCCAGATCGGCGTCGTCATGGCCAAGGGCTTCAAGGTGACGGATGTCGGCAAGGCGGTCGAAGAGACCTATCAGCGCTTCGAGACGTCGCTGCCCTATGGGGTCAGTGTCGACCAGGTCTCCAACCAGCCTGAGGTCGTCAAGGAAGCAGTCGGCGAGTTCATGAAGGCGCTCGGCGAAGCGCTGGCGATCGTGCTCATCGTATCGTTCCTGTCGATCGGCTGGCGCTCGGGCCTGGTGATCGCGATCACCATCCCGCTGGTGCTCGCCGCGACCTTCGCCATCATGTACGAGCTTGGCATCGATCTGCAGCGCATCTCGCTCGGCGCCCTCATCATTGCGCTCGGCCTCCTGGTCGACGACGCCATGATCGTCGTCGAGATGATGGAAAGAAAACTGGAGGAGGGACTGGTCAAGGTCGAAGCCGCGAGCTTCGCCTATACCTCCACCGCCTTCCCGATGCTGACCGGCACGCTGATCACCACCGCCGGCTTCATTCCTGTTGGCTTTGCCGCCTCGACCGCCGGCGAATATGTACGTTCGCTGTTTTATGTGGTCGGCATCGCGCTGGTCGTCTCCTGGTTCGTTGCGGTCTATTTCACGCCCTGGCTCGGCAACATGCTCTTGAAGCAGCGCAGCCACGCCGGAAACCATCACGACGTCTTCGACACGCGCTTCTATCGTCATCTGCGTTCGACGGTTGCCTGGGCGGTGCGCCATCGCATCATCGTGCTTTCGACCACGCTCGCCATCTTCTTCGTCAGCCTCTGGGCCTTCCAGTTCATTCCGAAGAACTTCTTCCCGCAGTCGTCGCGGCCGGAAATCCTGGTCGATCTGTGGCTGCCCGAGGGCACGAGCATTAAGGAGGTCGAAAAGCAGGCCAAGGCGCTTGAAGCCCGGATGATGGATGATGAGGACAAGCGCTTCATCGCCACCTATATCGGCGAGGGAGCCCCGCGCTTCTTCCTGCCGCTCGACCAGCAACTGCGTAATCCGAACTTCGCCCAGCTTCTTGTCATGGCCAAGGACGAACCGGCGCGCGAGCGGCTGATTGCCAAGATGCGTGCGATCCTTGCCGCCGACTTCCCGTCGATCCGTTCCAAGGTCGACCGCCTGTTCCTGGGGCCGCCGACCGGCTGGCCGGTACAGATGCGCGTCATGGGTCCGGACCGCGAAGAGGTCAGGCGCATTGCCGACCGGGTAACGGCGAAGTTCCACGAGAACCCACTTCTGGGCGCCGTTCACGACGATTGGCTGGAGCCGGTAGCGGGCATGAAGCTGGTCATCGACCAGGATCGCGCCCGCGCGCTTGGCGTCACATCCCAGCGCATCCGCCAGATGCTGCAGGCGAGCGTCACCGGCGCGCCGCTCGACAACTTCCGCGACGGCGAGGAGACGGTGGCGATCGTCGCCCGCGAGCCGGCCGAAAGCCGCAAATTGCTGAGCTCGGTCGATTCCATCTACATCCCGACCGATTTCGGCGGCTTCGTGCCGCTCTCGCAGGTCGCCAAGGTCGTACCGGTACTCGAGCAGGGCATCGAATGGCGCCGTGACCGCCTGCCGACGATCACCGTGCGAGGAACCTTGCCGGACGGCGTGCAGCCGAACGACGTGGCGATGAAGATGTTCGGTGAGATGCAACCGCTGCGCGACAGCCTGCCTGCCGGCTATTCGATCGCCATTCAGGGTGGGGCCGAAGATTCAGCCGAAAGCCAGGCCTCGATCGCCGCCAAGGCGCCAATCATGCTCGGCGTCATCGTCGTGCTGTTGATGATCCAGCTCCAGCATTTCGGCAAGGCGATGCTGGTTCTCGCCACCGGACCGCTCGGCATCATCGGTGCGGCGGCGGCCCTGCTCATCAGCGGTGCCCCTTTCGGCTTCGTCGCGATCCTCGGCGTCATCGCGCTGCTCGGCATCATCATGCGCAACTCGATCATCCTGGTCGACCAGATCGACCAGGACATTGCCGCCGGCATGGACCGCGCCGAGGCGATCATCGGATCGGCCGTGCGACGCTTCCGCCCGATCACGCTGACGGCGCTAACTGCGGTGCTGGCCCTGATCCCGATCTCCCGCGGGGTCTTCTGGGGACCGCTCGCCTACGCCATGATGGGCGGCATCCTGGTCGCGACGGTGTTGACCATTCTGGTATTGCCCGCCGGCTACGCGCTCTTCTTCGGGCGCGAGCCCAAGAAGGACACGGTCGAGCCGGATAAGGCGGAAGAGGTCCATGCGGATGCCGAACTTAATGAGCCGCTTGCTTATCCGCCGGCCGTGGCGGCGGAATAACGCCACGGCCCTTTCAAAGCCAATTCGGGCTAGAACTGTCTGGGGTCAGGCCGTGACATACATGGCCTGGCCCTGAGCCAGATATTGGAACAGCTCATAGCTCATCCAGATGTAGCCGCGACGTCCGTTCCACTCGCAGCCCCAGTCCTGTCCGAAGCTGTTTTGGATGAGGATCGCCTGCTGATCGTCGTCGTAGCCGATAATTAGCATGCAATGGCCGACATTCGGGACCTTGTTGAGGGGGCCCGTCATCGGGCCGGGGCCTTCGTATTTCATGAAGCCTTCGTTGAGCGACGTGCCATAACAAAGCGCACCGCCGGCGGCGATGACCGCCTTGATCGCGTCGAGATCGCTGGTTTCGACGATGGCCCAGCCGGGAATCTGGAAGCTGCCATCGGCGGCGGCGTTGGGGTCGTAGCTCGACCAGAGCTCGGGGCAGTTCGGATAATAGGGGGCGGTCTGCCAATTCGGCGTTCCGCTCTGCTTGAGCAGGTTGAGGTAGGATGCAAGCCGCGATCCTGCACAGCCCTTTTGCCCATAGCTCTTCATGACCTCGATATAGATATGGGCTGGGCTTGCCTGCAGCGCGGTGCTCGATGGGGACTGGCTCGCCGCTGCGGCCGCCGTGTAGGTGGCGAGCCCATAGGTCGAAGCCCAGGCGGCGCAACTCCCGGGACTGCCGACATGGCGTGGCGTCCCCTGCGCCTTCGGAGGCGGGAGATATTGTGGGTCGACAGTGGCCGAGGTCGGCAGCGCCGCAGGCACCGGCGGCCGGACGAGCGGGCCATCCTCTCTGATGGTGGGATCATAGCCGAGATCGAGAATTGCTTCATGCACGGACATGTAGGCCTCCTGTCAGCAGCTCCAGCTGCGTAGGTTGAAGGAATGATGTCACTGGGCAGGTTCCGGCAGTCCGCCGGTATTTCGAGGCGTGCTCAGGCTAAACCACGCTCCGGCCAAGGATCGCAGTTCGCTATGTTTCGAATTGATACACGCAATGGTAGAGTTTATCATGATCTTGCACGTTAGATATCCTGAGTTTTAACGGGGCAACTCCGGAAGTTCTCCAGTTTCGCGGGCAGCAGATGATCTCGGCGGCGAGGGCGTCGGTCATCATGTGCTGCGAACCGGTCTGGGTGCTGCCTTTCACGCTGGCATTTCTCGGGACGCCATTGAGCCTTTCGCAGATCCTGGGCTGCGCCGTGATTCTCTTTGCGATGCTGAGACAGGTTGTTCTGCGATCAAAATTGGGCGGCTGAACCGATCCCCGAGGCTCGATTTCCGCAATTGGTATTGCAATGAGAAATACCACTCACCCTCTTTTCCCGAAACTTTAGGCGGGGCGAATTAGCCCGATTGACAGCGCCTCTTTGGCAGACTTATCGTTAAGTCAAATTACTTGACTTAATAGATCGATCAACGAAACCTGAGGGGGAATTCGTCATGACGGCAGTCGAGGAAATGCGGCTTTTGGGTAACGCTCCGGAGGCCGGGAGGAAGAGGGTGACGGCGGCGCGATGGCGTCTTGGACCGGTCGCCGCAGCGCTGATGATGGTCGGGGCCGCCGAGGCCCGGGCCGAAGCGGTGCTCACCATGCACATCGAGGAACAAACGAGCTGGGTGCAGAACTTCAACCCGTTCGACCTCGGCGGCCGGCGGCAGAGCACCATGGATTTCGTCTACGAACCGCTGGTGATATTCAACGACTATGACAGCGGCAAGCCGGTCTGGCGGCTGGCGACAGGTTACAAGTTCGCCGACGATCTGAAGTCGATCACCTATACCCTGCGTGACGGTGTGAAATGGTCGGACGGCAAGCCGCTGACCTCGGCCGACATGAAGTTTACCCTCGAGATGATGTTGAAGAACCCGGCCGTCGATACCGTCGGCGTCGGCGAAACGGTCGCCTCGGTGGAGGCGCCATCACCGACCGAAGTGAAGATTAATCTCAAGGGCGTCGACACGCATTTCCCGGAATCGCTCGCCGACTTTCCCGTGGTGCCCGAGCACATCTGGAAGGACGTGAAGGATCCGCTGGCCTTCAAGAACGAAACGCCTGTCGGCTCCGGCCCGATGACCGAGATCCGCCGCTTCACGCCGCAGGTCTACGAACAATGCCGCAACCCCAACTATTGGGACGCCGCCTCGCTCAAGGTCGATTGCCTGAAGTTGCCGCAGATCTCCGGCAACGACCAGATGCTGGCGCTTTTGCCGGAAGGCGCGATCGACTGGTTTGGGTCGTTCCTGCCGCAGATCGACAAGACCTATGTCGGCCTTGACGCCGAGCACAATGGTTACTGGCAGCCACCGGCGGAAACCGTTGCCTTCCAGATGAACTTCAAGTCGTCGAATCCCGGCAATGCCGAGGCCTTCAACGACATGACCTTCCGGCGCGCCTTCAGCCTCGCGATGGATCGCACCGCGATGGTCGATATTGCCGGCTTTGGCTATCCCGTCGTCAACACCCTTGCGAGCGGCCTGCCGCCGCGCTTCGACAGTTGGCGCAACAAGGCAGCCGAGGGTGCGCAGGACGAGTGGCTGGCCTATGACATCGACAAGGCCAACAAGCTGCTCGACGACGCCGGTTACAAGAAGGACGGCGACGGCTTCCGCACCACGCCGAGCGGCAAGCCGATCGCTTTCCCAATCATCGTTCCGAACGGCTGGACCGACTGGATCGACGCGGTGCAGATCGCAACTGAAGGCCTGCGCAAGATCGGCGTCAATGCGTCGGTTGCCACGCCCGAATACGAGCAGTGGCAGAAGCAGATCCTCGACGGCAGCTTCGAGGCGGTGATGAATTCCCGCGCCGATGGCCCGACGCCTTTCCGCGGCTACTTCCAGTCGCTGTCGACCGGCTTCGGCGGGCGCATCACCAGCGCGCCGTCGCGCTATTCCAACCCCGAGCTCGACAAGGTCTTCGATGAATACCGCCGCGCCGCGACGGACGAGGAGCGCAAGACGCTGTTCGACCAGGTGCAGGTGATCGTTGCCGACAACCTGCCTGTCGTTCCCGTCTTCAACGGCCCGACCTGGTACCAATTCTCGACCAAACGCTTTACCGGCTGGGTCACCAAGGACGAACCTGTCATGAACCCGGAGGACCACGACAACAACCGGATGCGGCTGGTGCACCTGCTCCGCCTCAAGCCCGTGCAATAAGCGACAACAGGCCCCAACGATGCGACTTTCCCGTCGACGGCTTGCCGTCTATTGCGTGGCGTTCCTATTCGCGATCGTCATGAATTTCGCGGTTCCCCGGCTGATGCCGGGGAGCCCCGTCGACAGCATGATCGCCCAGCTCGGACCGCGGGCGACGCCCGCGGCCATCGAGGCGATCAAGGCGCGCTTCGGCGCGATCGAGCAGCCGATCTGGCGGCAGTTCGTCGACTACGTCGTCGGGTTGGCCCATTTCGATCTCGGTGTTTCGGTCAAGTATTACCCGCAGACCGTCGTCGAGGTTCTCGGCCGCTCGGCCGGCTGGACCGCGTTCCTGGTCGTCACGGCGATTGCCTTTTCGCTCTCAATCGGCGTGCTCTTAGGCGCCATTGCCGCCTGGCGTCGTGGTGGCCGTTTCGACAGCTTCGTCTCGCCCTTCTCGGTCGTGCTGATCGCCGTGCCGCCGGTCATCATCGCGCTCGCGACGTTGTTCACCTTTGGCGTTACGCTGCGGCTGCTGCCGGTCGGCTACGCCTATGATCCGAGCCTTGATCCCGGGCTGAACTTTACCTTCTTCGGCAGCGTCTTCCTGCATGCGATCATGCCGGTGCTGACGCTTTCGCCCTATCTCATCGGCGAGTTCCAGACAACGATGCGCTCCAGCATGATTTCGGTGCTTGGCGAAGATTATGTCACCATGGGACGCGCCAAGGGCCTGTCCGAAGCGGCCGTGATGTTCGGCTATGCGGCGCGCAATGCCATGCTGCCGGTTTTGACCAACCTGGCGCTGATGCTGGGGGCGGTCTTCGGCGGTTCGATCGTCACCGAGATCGTCTTCAACTATCCCGGCCTCGGCCTGACGCTTTATACCGCGAGTGTCGCCCGCGATTATCCGGTCATCCAGGGACAGCTGCTCTTGATGACGATCGCGACGCTCGGGGCCAATCTCCTGGTCGATATCATCTATGGCGTGGTCGATCCGCGCATAAGGGAGGGCAGGGCATGAATGCGGGCGTCTCCTTGTTCTGGCGGCAGAAAAAAGCCGTCGCCGGCCTTATCATCATTCTCACGCTCTGTCTGATGGCGCTGTTCGCACCGGTTCTGGCGCCCGGCGATCCGAGCGAGCGCGTCGGCCGCTCGCACCAGCCACCGACGGTCGAGCATTATTTCGGCACGACGAAGATGGGCCGCGACGTCTTTTCGCAATTCGTCTGGGGCGCGCGGCCATCGCTTTCCGTCGGCTTTGCCACCGGCCTTGCCATTACCGCGCTCGGCACCATCGTCGGCCTCGTCGCCGGCTATTTCGGCGGGCGCACTGACGCGACACTCGACCTCGCGACTAATGCCGTGCTGGTGATCCCCAACATTCCGCTATTGATCCTGCTCGCCTCCTTTGCCGGCACCGTTGGGCCGCTGGCGATCATGGCGATCATCGCTCTCACCTCCTGGCCCTGGGGCGCGCGCATGACCCGGTCGCAGACCATGGCGCTCAGGCAACGCGAATTCGTGGTGGCGGCGCGTATGGTCGGCGAGCCGCATTGGCGGGTGATCTTCGTGGAAATCCTGCCCAATCTGGTGCCGCTGATCGGCATCAACGTCGTCGGCAGCATCATCTACGCGATCGTCGCGCAGACGACGCTCGAATATCTCGGCTTCGGCGATCCGCTGCGGGTGACCTGGGGCACCATGCTCTACAATGCGCAGAACTCCTCGGCGATCATCGTCGGCGCCTGGTGGGACATCGCCGTACCGGCCGCAGGCATTGCCCTCGTCGGTCTTGGCCTGGCGCTCATCAATTTCACCTTCGACGAGATCGCCAATCCGCAGCTTCGCTCCGGTCCGGCGTTGAGCCGCTGGCTCCGTCTCACGCGGCTGCGCCGCCGCCAACTGGAGGCAGCCCGATGAGCGATGCGCTGCTTCAGATCCGCAATCTCAATGTCGACTACTTGCTCGACGACGGCGCCTTTCGCGCGGTCAACGACGTCTCTTTCGAGGTTCGGCGCGGTGAGCTATTCGGCCTTGCCGGTGAATCCGGCTGCGGCAAGAGCACGATTGCCTATGCGATCACCCGGCTTTCCAAGGCGCCGGCCTGGGTGGCTGGCGGCGAGATCCTGCTCGATGGGCAAGACCTTCTCAAGATGCCTGAATCCGCCTTGCAGAATGTCCGTTGGCGGCGGATCGGCATGGTGTTCCAGAGCGCCATGAACTCGCTCAACCCGCTGATGCGGGTCGAGGCGCAGTTCTTCGACGTGCTGCGCAAACACACCGGCGCGACGCGGCCCCAGGCCCGGGCGCGGGCCGAAGAAATGTTCCGGCTCGTCGGCATCCCGATCAATCGCCTCGACGACTATCCGCACCAGTTCAGTGGCGGCATGCGGCAGCGCATCGTCATTGCGATCTGCCTGGCGCTGAAGCCGGAACTGATCATCATGGACGAGCCGACGACGGCGCTCGATGTCGTGGTGCAGCGGGAAATCCTGGAGCAGCTTGTCGATCTGCAGCGCAGCCTCGGCTTCTCGGTGCTGTTTATCACCCATGATCTGCACCTGATGGCGCAGCTCTGCCATCGCATCGGTGTTATGCTGAAGGGGCAATTGGTCGAGGTCGGCGACACCCAACAGATCAGCAGTGCACCGCAACACGATTACACGCGCAAACTCTGGGGCGCGATCCCGCAACTGCCACCCACCGTCCGCAGCCTGGGGGTCGTCGAATGAATGTGATGCCGGTAGCGACGACAATACCGCAGCAGCAGGACGCGATCGTCCGGCTGAAGGACATCAGACGCAGCTTCGGCGCCGTCGAGGCGCTGCGAGGAATATCCCTGTCTTTGAAGCCTGGCCGGGCTCTGGCCCTCGTCGGCGAATCCGGTTGCGGCAAGACGACCTGCGCACGCATCGTCGCGCGGCTCGATACGCCGAGTGCCGGAACGATGCAGTTTCGCGGCGCCGATGTTACCGAGGCGGGTGACCGCGCCGCCGAGAAGCTGCGTCGCCGCGCGATCCAGATGGTTTTTCAGGACCCCTTCGCGTCACTCAACCCGGTGTTCTCCGTCTACCATCACCTCGCGCGGCCGCTGCTTTTGCATGGCCATGCAAAGAACGTCGGCGAAGCGAAGGCCGCGGTCGCGCGGCTGCTAGCCGATGTCGGCCTTGATCCAAACATCACGGCGCGGAAGTTTCCGCATGAGCTCTCCGGTGGCCAGCGCCAGCGCGTCAACATCGCCCGGGCGCTTGCTGTTGCGCCGGACGTGCTCGTCGCCGACGAGCCGACGTCGATGCTCGACGTTTCGATCAGGCTCGATATCCTGGAGCTTCTCGCGCGCATCAAACGCGAACGGAATCTCGCAATGCTCTACATCACCCATGATATCGCCACGGCCGCCCACATCGCCGAGGAGGTTGTGGTGATGTTTGCCGGCCAGATGGTCGAATGGGGAGAGACGGCCGACGTCATCGGCAACCCTCGCCATCCCTATACCCAGCTTCTTCTTTCGGCCGTGCCCGATCCGGATCGCCCGTTCGTGCCGGGGCAGAGTGCCCGCTTCCTTGCCCATGCCGAAGAGGTGCGGCGCCTCAGCCGGCCGGCATCGGACGTGATGGAGGAGGTCGCCGAAAACCATTTCGTCCGCGCCCTTGGCCAAGCCCCGACGTGAGCTATGTGAACCCAGGTCAAGCCCCCGAGTACTCCGCCGGCCTTCGGCCGGCTGCAGAAACTAACATTCATGGAGCCGTTTGATGACGTTTGCCGCTAAATCTGAATTCCTGCTGGAAACCCTCTGGGTGCCGATCGGCACAGCTGACAGGTCGGTCTATGCACTGACCTTGACCAACAACTCGGATCGAGTGCTCAAGGGTTTTCGCCTCGGCGTTTCCGGCCCGGCTCGTATCGACCCAGCTGCCGAGATTGAAGGTGGCCGGCTCCTGATCCGCCTCTCCAACTATGCGGAGTTCGCACCGCCGGAAGGCCTCGAAGTGCCGCCGGGCGCCACCTGGACGCTGAAGGCACACGGGATGAGCTATGAGCCGCGCCATTGGACCGATGGCGCCAACGCTGCCTTCCTGGTGCTTTCCGATGGCGCAATGGCGCCGGTCGCGGTGCTTGCTTCGCGGGCGCACGGTGACAATTCCGAACTGAAGCGTGGTGCTGCCGTCTATCCGGTGCCGAAGGTGGCGCCGGTCCCGGTCTCGATTGTGCCGTGGCCGCAGGCCGTTTCCGTTTCCGGGCAACTGGTGGCGCCTCCGGGGCTCGACCTCAAACCCGAGGGCGAGGAAGCTCAGAGCGCTGCAAAGGCGTTTGCCGATCTCACCGCAAGTCTGTTCCCGGTCGAGGGTATCGTCCGCCCGGCATCGGAAGGCGGCTTTCCGGTTTCGCTGTCGCAGGCCGGCGACCTCGGCCCGGAAGCCTATGTCATCCGCTTCTCTCCCGCCGGCGTCGCCGTTTCCGGCAGCACGCAGACCGGCCTCCTCTATGGCCTGATCACGCTCGGGCAGATCCTGCGCGGCGCGCGGCTGCATCCGGGCACCTTCGTGTTTCCGACCGGCGGCGAGATCGGGGACGAGCCGGCGCTCGGATGGCGCGGCACCCATCTCGACGTCGCGCGACAGTTCTACAGCACCGCCGAAGTCGAGCGTTTCCTGCGGCTGATGGCCTGGAACAAGCTCAATCGCTTCCACTGGCACCTGACCGACGACGAGGCCTGGCGCGTCGAGATCGATGCATATCCGGCCTTGACGGAAATCGGCGCCTGGCGTGGCCATGGCCGCAAGATCCCGCCGCTGCTCGGCTCCGGTCCGCAGCCGACCGGCGGCTACTACACGAAGGCCGCGATCCGGCAGATCGTGACACTTGCCGCAAGCCTTGGTGTCGAGGTGATGCCGGAAATCGACATTCCCGGGCATTCCTTCGCGATGCTGCAGGCAATCCCCGAACTGCGCGATCCCGAGGAACAAGGCAGCTACTTTTCGGTTCAGGGCTTCCCCAACAATTGCCTCAACCCGGCGCGCGAAGAGACCTACCGCGTCTTGGAGATCATCTTCGACGAACTGATCGAACTCTTCCCGATGCGGGCCATCCACGTCGGCGCCGATGAAGTGCCACTCGGCGCCTGGTCGGGCTCGCCTGAGGCGCTCGCACGGCTTCGGGCGCTTGCCGGAGACGAGGTTGCCGGAACCCATGCCAAGCGCCTGAACGTCGTCACCAACACCCACGGCGCCGACGAAATCGATGGATCGGGTGCTGCGGTACTGCAGGGTGAATTCCTGGCGCGCGTGCAGGCGTTCCTCGCCAGCCGCAACTGCGTGACCGGCGGCTGGCAGGAGGCCGCGCATGGCAACGTCATCGACAAGGCGAAGTCGCTACTTTTTGGCTGGCGCACGGTCGAGGCGTCGGCAGCCCTTGCCGAGGAGGGCTACGACATCGTCGTCTGCCCCGGTCAGGTCTACTATCTCGACATGGCCAACAGCCCGGCCTGGTCGGAGCCTGGCGCCAGCTGGGCCGGTTGGTCGGATCCGGAAAGGCTCTACACATTCGATCCGGTTGAGGGCTGGACCGACGCGCAGAAGAAACACCTGCTCGGCGTGCAATGCTGCATATGGTCGGAGCCGATGACCGACCGGGCTGTCTTCGATCGGCTGGTGTTCCCGCGGCTTTCCGCGCTCGCCGAAACCGGCTGGACGCGGCCGGAGCGCAAGTCCTTCAAGCGTTTTGAAGCGCTGGTCGGGCTGATGCCGGTGCTCTACGGCTTTTATGCTGCGGAGTAGGAGCGAGTGAGTTTCCAGTTTTCGTCTGGGCTTGGCCAGGCGATTGATTGGATAGGCAAGCGGCGGCGTAAGCCGCCGTTTGTCGTTCGGAGATAGCCGGGCGCGTGCTTGCGGTCAGCCTGGAGCGATTTGGATTTTCGTGCTTGTACGCTGGAGCGTGGCACGCAAAAGTGCGCATCGATCCCGCGACGACAGTCGCGGAGATGTGTGTGCAAAGCTTTCTGAGGCCAAAATATCGATGCGAAGACTTCCTGGATTGTCGGCGATGAAAGTCTTCGAGGTGGTCGGGCAGACCCGCAGTTTCACGCGGGCGGCCGAGCGGCTCAACCTGACGCAGAGTGCCGTCAGCCGGCAGGTCCGCAACCTCGAGGACGCGCTCGGCGAAGACCTTCTCATCCGCCGCCACCATCACCTTGAACTGACGCCCGCCGGCGCCGAACTGCTGGCGACGATCCAGGAGGCGTTTCACAGCATCGAGGTTTCGCTGCGCAGCATCACCGAGAAGAGCAACCAGAACCGGCTCAGGATCAACGTGCCGCCGACCTTTGCCAAGCGCTGGCTACTGCCGCGTCTTGCCCGGTTGCGCGAGGCTCTGCCCGACGTCGATATCAGCCTCAGCACGGAAGCCACGGATACGCTTGCCGAGCGCGGGCTTCTGGACTGCGCGATCCGCTTCGGCGACGGCGAGTGGCCGATGCTCGATGCCAGCATTCTCATGACGGAGCGACATGTCGTCGTCTGCGCGCCGTCCTTGCTTGAGGGGGCGAAAGTCGAAGGTCCGTCCGACCTGCAGCGCTTCACTTTCCTGCATGTGCTTGCCTCGCCCGACCGGCGTTATCTGACCTGGCGGCACTGGCTGGATGCGGCGGGTTTTCAGGACGTCGATACCCGCGGCGGACTGGAATTCGACCTGCTCGATCTGGCGATCGAGGCAGCCTGCGCCGGGCTCGGTGTCACCGTTGCCGACCGCTCGATGGTCCGCAACCAATTGCAGTCGGGTCAGTTGGTGCAGCTCTTCGACGTTGCAGTCGAGGGCCATGAATCCTACTGGTTCGTGACACGGCCGCAATCGGCAGGCAACCGCAAGGTCGATGCCTTCCGCGCCTGGTTGCTGGCGGAGGCCGCCGCCGACCGGGCCGAGTGAGCAAGCATTCCTTTTTGGAATGCTCTCACCGAAAATTACTCGCTTGTGCCCTTTTCCGCATCGTCGCATCAATTTTCCTGACGGTTGCGGTCAGGGAGAGAGGCCGGATCATCGCTCGTGAAGCTCTCTCCCGGCTAGTCCGCCTCCCGCACCGCCATCGGCGTGCGGATCGCGGCGAACAATTCCGAGATGCCATGAGCCCCTATCGCAACTTCTCCGGCGGCCGCTTCATCGAAAGCTCCTCTACGACTGTGATCGACGTGCGCAATCCGGCGACCGGCCAGGTGTTCACCTCCGTGCCGGCGGCAACGGATGACGAGGCGAAGGCAGCGGTCGATGCCGCGGTGAAGGCGCAGCGCGTCTGGGGTGCCTTGCCGGCAATCCAGCGCGGTGACGCGCTGCGCCGGCTGGCGGCGGTGTTGGAGAGCCGGGCCGAACGCATCGGTGCCGCGCTGGCGAAGGAGTCGGGCAAGAGCCTTGCCGATGCGACCGCCGAAGTGATCTACGGCGCCGAGCTGATGCGCTACCACGCTGAATGGGCCCGCCGCATCGAGGGCGAGGTGATCGAGAGCGACAATCCGGGCGAAACGCTGATCCTGAAGCGCGTGCCGATCGGCGTCGCCGCCTGCCTGATCCCGTTCAACTATCCGATCTACACGCTAGTGCGGAAGATCGCCCCGGCGTTGATTGCTGGCAACGCCGTCGTCGTCCGGCCGAGCAACAACACGCCGACCTCCGCGTTTGCCGTCGCCGAGGCAATCGTCGAAGCGGGTCTGCCCGACGGCCTCGTCAACATCCTCACCATGTCGCACGATGTCGCGAAGACGCTCTGCACCCATCCGGGCATCGGTATGATCACGCTGACAGGCAGCGTTTCGGCCGGCCGCGTCGTGCTCGAATATTGCAAGGAAAACATCGCCAAGCCGTCGCTCGAACTCGGTGGCAAGACGCCCGTCATCGTCGAACCGGACGCGGATCTCGATGCCGTGGCGCAGATGATCATCGCCGCCAAGACCACCCATTGCGGCCAGGTCTGTACCAGCGCCGAGCGGCTCTACGTTCATGAAAGCGTCCATGATCGGCTGCTTGCCAAGCTGCGCGAAGGCTTTACCGCCCGCGCATTCGGCGACCGCGCCGAGGATGCTGGTCGTATGGGGCCGCTCGCCAATGTCGCCGCCCAAAAGCGCGTGCACGAGATGGTCGAGCGGGCGAAGGCCGAAGGCGCCGTCGTTGAGACCGGCGGCTATCTGCCTGAGGGAGACGGCTATTTCTACCCGCCGACGCTGATTTCCGGCTGCCGGCAGGACATGGAGATCGTTCGCGAGGAAGTGTTCGGCCCGGTGCTCGCCGTTCTCCGCTACTCCACCTTCGAGGAAGCGTTGGCAAAGGCGAGCGACCATCAGTTCGGCCTGAGCTCGGTGCTCTTCACCGAGAATTACCGCACGGTGATGCGTGCCAGCGATGCGATCGAGGCCGGCGAACTCTACGTCAACCGCTTCCCGGCCGATCCCTATCAAGGCTTCCATGCCGGCTGGAAACGTTCGGGTCTCGGCGGCGACGACGGCAAGCACGGCATGCTGGAATTCACCCAGACGCGCCTCGTCGTCCTGAAACACTAGACCCTTTGAGATTCAGCAATTCCGGACCGAAGCCGGAATTGCTCTGACACCAACATCAATACCGGGCCGGTGGCAATGCTCTCGCTGTCGGCCAGGGAGGAGACTGCCCGTGAGCTCAATTGCCGAAACCGAAGTCGCGGCACCATCCGTGTCGGCCCGCAGCCGCTACCTTCAGCTGGCGCTGATCGTGATCGCCGCCGGCGCGATCTATCCGATCCTCTATCTTCGTCAGTCCTACCAGACGACGATGCTGGAGGTGCTGAAGCTGAGCAACACCGAGCTTGGCGTCCTCTATTCCATCCTCGGCACCAGCTTCCTCGTCGGCTACCTGCCGAGCGGGTGGCTTGCCGACCGCGTCCAACCGCGCATCCTGATCCTGCTGTCGATGGTGGGCACTGGCCTCCTTGGTCTCTGGTACGCGACGCTGCCCGGTTATTCGTCGCTCCTCGTCATCTATTGCGGCTTCGGCGTCACCACGGGTCTCACCTTCTGGGCAGCGACGCTCAAGCAGGTAAACCTGATCGCCGGTGCCAATGAGCAGGGACGCTTCTTCGGGATCCTCGACGGCGGACGTGGCCTGGTGGAAGCACTGCTCGCAAGCGTCGCCATCGCGCTCTTCGTCTTCACGACGGAAACGCGCGGCGCCGGACTTGCCACCGGCTTCCGCGACGTCGTGCTGCTCTACGCCATTTTCTGCGTCGTCGTCGGCATCGCCTATTTCGCGGTGTCGCAACCGGTTGCCGCGGACAGGACCGCGCGCAAGCGCGAGGGCAGCCTTCTCGCCGACATCAGGACGCTGCTCAGCATTCCCGAGGTCTGGCTGGTCGCGGCCATCATCTTCTGCGGCTACCACGTCTTTCTCGCCACCTACAGCTTCTCGGCCTATCTGCAGGAGGGCGGCTTCGGCATTTCCGCCGCCATGGCCGGCCTGATCGTCACGGTCAAGCTGTGGCTGCGCCCGGTGGGCGGTATCGGCGGTGGCTTGCTCGGCGACCGCTACGGCAAGACCGGCATCCTGCTCCTGAGCTTCATAGTCGCGGCCGCCAGTCTCGTGGTAATGATCGCCCTGCCTGGCATCGGCTCGACCGTCCTCTTCGTCGGGCTGGTGCTGCTCGTTGGCCTCATCACCTATACGATCCGCGGGCTCTACTGGGCGATCCTCGACGATTGCCATGTGCCGGCGAACATCACCGGTCTCGCCATCGGCATCATTTCGCTGGTCGGCTACGCGCCCGACACCTACCTGCCGCTGGTCAACGGATACCTCTCGGACCGCTATCCGGGCATCACCGGCTACCAGCTCTATTTCGGCTATATCGCCGCCGTCTGCGTCCTCGGCGCCATCGCCACCCTGGCCCTGATGGCCCGCCTCAAGAAAAAGGGATGACACCCATGAAGATCGCGTCTCTCAAGACCTATGCCGTCGCCGTCCCGCCACCGCATGTTGGCGGCATGTACTGGATCTTCGTGCGTCTCACGACCGCCTGCGGCATCGAAGGCATCGGCGAGATCTATGCGACCTCGTTCCATCCGAGCGCCATGACGCCGCTGATCGAGGACGTGTTCGAGCGGCACCTGCTCGGCCATGATCCGCACCAGATCGAGCGCTTCTGGCGCTCGGCCTATTCGAGCGGCTTCACCCAGCGCCCCGATCCGACGATGATGGGCATCGTCTCGGGTCTCGAGATCGCCTGCTGGGACATCATCGGCAAGGCCGCCGGCCGGCCGGTCTCGGATCTCCTCGGCGGAACGGTGCACGAGAAGCTCCGCGCCTATACCTACCTCTACCCGAAGAACGCCGCCGGCGAGTTCGATTTCAACGATCCGGATCTCGCCGCCGAATGCGCGGTCGAGATGGTCGAGATGGGCTTCACCGCGGTCAAGTTCGATCCGGCCGGGCCCTACACCAACTATTCCGGCCACCAGCTTTCGCTCGGCGTCATGGACCGCTGCGAGGAATTCTGCCGCAAGATCCGCGACGCGGTCGGAAGCAGTGCGGATCTGCTCTTCGGCACCCACGGCCAGATGGTTCCGTCCTCGGCCATCCGCCTTGCCAAGCGCCTGGAAAAATACGATCCGCTCTGGTTCGAAGAGCCGGTGCCGCCGGGACAGGAAGCGGCGATGGCCGAGGTGGCGCGCGCAACCTCCATTCCGGTTTCGACCGGAGAGCGCCTGACGACCAAATACGAGTTCCAGCGCGTGCTCGAACTCAAGGCCGCGTCGATCCTGCAAATGAACGTGGCGCGCGTCGGCGGCTTGCTCGAGGCGAAGAAGATCGCCGGCATGGCCGAGGCCTATTACGCCCAGATCGCGCCGCATCTCTACAACGGTCCGGTGGGGGCTGCGGCCAGTATCCAGCTTTCGGCTGCCACGCCGAACTTCCTCATCCACGAGGCGATCCTCGATTTCTCCGGGTTCCACGCCGACGTACTGAAGACCAAGCTTACCGTCGAGGACGGCTACCTCATCCCCTCGCGCGAGCCCGGCCTCGGCATCGAGCTCAACATGGACGTCGTCGAAAAGCACACGCCCTACACCGGCGAGCGTCTGCACCTCCAGATGGACAGCCGGCCGGCGGACGTGAAGGCCTTTGCCCCCGCGCGCGGGTGAATTCGGATATCAGGGACACGAGATGATCTACGATTACATCATCGTCGGCGCCGGGTCGGCGGGTTGCATCCTTGCGAGCCGGCTCAGCGAGAACGGTCACCACAAGGTGCTCTTGATCGAGGCCGGCGGCAACGACAATTCCTTCTGGTTCAAGATCCCGGTCGGTTACGCCCGCAGCTACTATAACCCTCAGGTGAACTGGATGTATTCGAGCGAGCCGGAAGCCGAGCTTCAGGATCGCAGCATCTACGTGCCGCGCGGCAAGGTCCAGGGCGGCTCCGGATCGATCAACGCGATGATCTACGTGCGCGGCGCGCGCGACGATTTTGACGACTGGAAAGCCGCCGGCAATGCGGGCTGGGGCTATGACGACGTGCTTCCCTATTTCCGCCGGCTCGAAACCCATGCGCGCGGATCGTCGCAATGGCATGGCGGCGAAGGCCCGATCCACATCACCCCGATGCGCGGCATGACGCATCCGATCACCGACGCCTTTCTTGAAAGCTGCGGATCGCTGCAACTGCCGTTGAACGAGGATTTCAATGGAGCCTCGCTCGAAGGCGCTGGCGTCTACGACGTCAACACCAACAACGGCCGCCGCTCGCATTCGAGCGCCGAGTATTTGCGCCCTGCGCTCAAACGGCCCAACCTGACGATCGAGCGCTACGCCCAGGCCGAGCGGCTGGTCTTTGCGGATGACGGGCGCGTGACCGGCGTCGATGTCGTCCAGAACGGTGCCCGCCGGCGCTTTACCGCCGGCCGCGAAGTCATCCTTGCCGCCGGGGCCGTCGGCAGCCCGCAGCTGCTGCAGGTCTCGGGCATCGGCGACGGCAAGACGCTGTCTTCGCTCGGGGTTAAGACACAGCGGCATTTGCCGGCGGTTGGCCAGAACCTGCAGGATCACCTCTGCGCCAGCTTCTACTATCGTGCCACCATCCCGACGCTCAACGACGAGTTCGGCAGCCTGTTCGGCCAGATGCGGCTCGGCCTGCAATATCTGCTCACCGGCAAGGGTCCGTTCTCGATGAGCGTCAATCAGGCCGGTGGCTTCTTCCGCGGCAAACCTGACGAAGAGCGGCCGAACATCCAGCTTTACTTCAATCCCCTGTCTTATCGGATCCCGAATGATCCGAAGGCCGGGCTGAAACCGGAGCCCTATCCGGGCTACCTGATCTGCTTCAACTCCTGCCGGCCGACCAGCCGCGGCAGCATCCAGATCGCATCCGGCGACCCCGCGCAAAAGCCCCTGATCCGGCCGAACTACCTGACGACCGACCGCGACATCGACGAAGTGCTGCAGGGAAGCCGGCTGGTGCGGCGGATCGCGTCGGCCACGGCGCTCTCCTCACTGACCGCGGAAGAAATCTCGCCCGCGCCGCGCGTTCAGAGCGACGACGCGCTGATGGATTATTTTCGCGAAAACTCAGGCTCGATCTACCATCTCTGCGGCACCTGCGCGATGGGGCCGGACCAGGCGAGCTCCGTCGTCGACAGCAGCCTGCGGGTTCATGGCGTTCCGGGTCTGCGCGTCGTCGACGCCTCCATCTTCCCGAACATTACGGCTGGCAACATCAACGCTCCGACGATGATGGTTGCGGAAAAGGGCGCGGCTCTCATCCTGGCGGATGCCGCCTGAAGAGAGCCGTATGGTTCCCCACGTTGCCTGCGGGGGGAGCCCGCCCCAAGACAGCCCCTCGCGTTCAAACGCTGCCATCGGTCAGGTGTGAATTGCCATCGCCGACCGGGCGTGGCTATACTCCGCTGACTTCATAGCTGCCCACAATCAGTGCTTGCCTGGCCAAAAGATTGTTGCCGCCGCGTTGAACGCGGTGGCGGGCGTCCGCGTCGCGGCCGCCGGCAAGGCACTGCGAGCAACGCCTGCGAGGGAGAGACGCATGCTGAGTTTTCGCTTGAAGAGCCTGCCCGTCACCTTGTTTCTTGCGCTGAGCCTGGCTCCGCCGGAGGGCCGAGCCGCCTCGCCGGAACCGGTTAAGGCCGAGCATGGCATGGTGGTGACTGCCCAGCACCTGGCCTCGGATGTAGGTGTCGCGGTCCTGAAGAGCGGCGGCAACGCGGTGGATGCGGCGGTTGCAGTCGGCTATGCGCTCGCCGTCACCTATCCGACTGCCGGCAATATCGGCGGTGGCGGGTTCATGACCATCCGCTTCAAGGACGGCAGGACGACCTTCCTCGATTTCCGCGAGCGGGCGCCGCAGGCGGCAACCAAGACCATGTATCTCGACGGGAAGGGAGATGTCATCAAAGGGTTGAGCACCGATGGTTATCTCGCCGTCGGCGTGCCGGGGCCGGTCATGGGTTTCGAGGTTGCGCGGAGCCGCTATGGCACGAAGCCGCTTGCCGAACTGATCGCGCCGGCGATCGCGCTAGCCAAGGATGGCTTCGTGCTGGAGGAGGGCGATGTCAGTACCTTCGAGGGCAGGGCCGAAAGGCTGGCGAAAGATCCGGCCGCGGCCGCGATCTTCCTGAAGCCCGACGGCAAGGCCTTTGCGGCCGGCGAAAAACTCGTCCAGACGGACCTTGCCGCATCGCTTTCGAGCATTGCCGAAAAAGGCCCGGACGCCTTCTACAAGGGCGCGATCGCCGATCAGATCGTCAAGGCGAGCTCAGAGAAGGGCGGCGTGCTCGCCAAGGCGGACTTCGAGCGCTATGCGGTGCGCGAACTGGAGCCGGTCAAGTGCAATTATCGCGGCTATGACATCGTCTCCTCGCCGCCGCCGTCCTCCGGTGGCGTGATCATCTGTGAAATCCTCAACGTGCTCGAAGGCTATCCGCTTTCCTACATGGGCTATGGCGCCGCGGACACGGTTCACGCGATGATCGAGGCGATGCGCCATGCCTATGTCGACCGTAACACGTCGCTCGGCGATCCCGATTTCGTCGAAAACCCAGTCGCCAAGCTCACCGACAAGGCCTATGCGAAGGAAATCCGTGCCAAGATCGATCCCTTCCGCGCCGGTGTCTCCGCGACGCTGATCCCGAAGGGCTTCGGCGAAAGCAAGGAGACGACCCACTATTCGATCATCGACGACGAGGGCAACGCGGTCGCCGTCACCTATACGCTGAACGGCTCCTTCGGCGCCGGCGTGGTGGCGCCGGGAACCGGTATCCTGCTCAACAACGAGATGGACGATTTCACCTCGAAGCCGGGCGTTCCCAATCTCTATGGGCTGATCCAGGGCGAGGCCAATGCGATCGCGCCCGGCAAGACGCCGCTGTCGTCGATGAGCCCGACGATCATCTCCAAGGACGGCAAGCCGTTCATGGTGATCGGCAGCCCCGGTGGCGCACGCATCATTACGATTACGCTCGAGGCGATCCTCAACGTCATCGATCACGGCATGAACATCCAGGAAGCCGTCGATGCGCCGCGCATCCATCACCAGTGGCTGCCCGACAAGGTGTTCATGGAGCCCTATGCGCTCTCGCCCGACACCCGCAAGCTGCTGTCGGCGATGGGCCATAACGTTCAGATCGACGAAAGCTGGACGATCTGGGGGCAGGCGACCGGCATCCTCGTCGGCGGCGAGAGCCTCTCCGACATCGAGGCCGGCGGCGGCGCCCGCTACAATGGCGCCGTCGACAGCCGCATCGGCGCAGGTGCTGGGCGCGGTTACTAGAGCAATTCCAGGAAAAGTGCGAAACGGTTTTCCGTCCGGAATTGCGTAATTTCAAAGACTTAGATCACTTCAGTGTTTCGATGAAACAATGGAATGATCTAGAGCCCGAGATAACAGGCGGCCAGTCGGTGCTTTGACACCCTTTGAAAGCAGCGGATCGCCGGTTCGCTGCGCGCTTTCGCATGTGCGATCACCGGGTGCTCGCGCGAAAAAGATTTGAAAGCGTTTTCGATTGAATTTATTATGATTTCCAGAGCGTGCGCCGCACGCGGTCGTACGCTTTGGTCAAACTTCATTCGTGGAGGTTGTCATGGCACTGATGGAAGGAAAGAAAGCGCAGGACTGGATCAATCTGGTTCTCGCCGTCTGCCTGTTCATCTCCCCGTGGATCATGGGCTTCGTTGTCGAGAGCGTTCCGGCTTGGAACGCTTGGGCCGCCGCCGTCGTGCTCGGCGTTCTGGCGATCGCAACACTTGCCATGTTTGCGGAATGGGAGGAATGGGCAAGCCTCGTCGTCGGGCTCTGGCTGATCGCTTCCCCCTGGCTGCTCGGCTTCTCGACCAGCGCCAGCCCCATGTGGACGCATGTCGTCCTCGGGGCACTGGTGACTGCGCTCGCGATCTGGTCGGTCTGGGACGAACGGCAGCACCCGCATGCGCATGCATGATGACGAGCAGTGAAGGTCGCGGCCCGGCGCCGCAGCTCCGGGCCGCGAACAGCTGGCGTAATGTCGATGCAATCTCGAGTTTGCAGCTTCACCCGGATTGAGAGCAAATCCTGAAACCGTGTAGAACGATCTTCTTTCAGATTTGCGTGATTTCAAAAAGTTAGCTCCCTTCGAACGCGTCCGAGCGAGGCCCGACGATGCACCGCGCATTCAATCCTGCCCTATGGTGCCGCCGGTGAGGAAACTGTGGCCCCGATCTCTCAAACAGCGGCTGATCGCCCAGCTACTCGTTCTCCAGTTGGCGATACTGCTGGCTTTCGGACTTTCGTTTGTAAGCCTCCTGGTCCTTGCCGACGAAGGCGGTGTGCTGGTCAGCCCAGCGCCGGTGGAGAAGGCCTTCGACGCGATCCGGAGAGGTCCGGAGGGCAAACTCGTGCTGGCAAAAACCGAGGAAATGGGGCGCGTCCATGCCAGGCATCCAGACTTTTGGTTCATCGCGCGCAACGACCACGGAGAGATCGTGCGGGTCGGCAACATCCCCGCGATCTACCGGGGCATGAGCGAGAATCTCGGCAGGATGACCTATTCGGACATTCGCGACGCAGGTGAACCATCACCCTATCTTGCCGTTCTCCGGCGACGGTCGAATGCGAAAGGCGATTTCACGGTATTCGGGCAAGGCGAGTTGATGAGCCAGTCGGCTCTCATCCTGCAGTTTTCGCGCTTTTCCCTCGCGCCGATGCTGGTCTTGCTGGCCCTGGTGACGGTCGCCGGCGTGCCATGGATCGTCAACCGGGCGAGCCGGGACATTTCACCGCTGGCGATCGATGAAGGCTACGAGTTTTCATATGAGCCGGCGGTGCAGCGCTCGCTCGTTCAGGCGGGCTCGCCTTCTCTCAGGCGTACCATCATCAACCTGGCAAAAAATGCGATCGAGCATGCCGGAAACCGGGGAGCGATTGTCGTTCGGGTCGAGCGTAACGGCGTGATCGAGATCTGCGACGATGGTCCCGGCGTTCCCGAGGCAGAGCGCGAGCGAATATTCGAGCCATTTTACCGGCTGAAGCCGCGGCATCGAGGCGCGGGCCACGGTCTCAATCTCGTGCTGCAGATTACGCGAAGGCATGGTGCGCAAATGACCGTTCTGAATTCGCCAGGCGGCGGCGCATGCTTCCGCATGGACTTCGGTAGCGAGGCCGCCGAATAGGCTTTGCCTTCCCATAAGCCGCAGAACTCCCCGCAGGCAAAAGCTGATTGCCCATGACATTGGCGTTCACGGAACGACCGCGCACCGCCCGGTGCGCGCGTGCCGGTGCACAATTGGATAATACCAATATCATACCAACTAGCAACTGTCTCTGAATGCTGACGCAACTTGTGTGCGCTATCTGTAAGAAATGTAATATGAATTATTCCGAATCTGGTCGCAGTCGCGGTCCGTTTTGACATCGCGCACTAGACAGGTGGTCATGTTTTGGTATTGCTAATGCTGGCCGCATATAGATTGGGCCAGATCGGAAGTGATTACGGAACGCTTATCGGCCCGAGGGCGAGCAAGCCTGTGGGCAACCGGAAAACTGGGAGATATCAAATGAAGCCGAGTTCCATTCTTGCCCTTTTGACGGGCTCGATCGTGTTTGCGTCGGATGTTCCGCATCGGACGAAGGCGGGCGGCGCGAGACGCCGACTCCTGGCAGTGTTGACAGCAACAGCGTGTCTTATCTCGGTCGCTCCAGCCGTGGCCTTCGATCAGACCAACGCTGGCCGTATCAAGCAGCTGGTGGACACTGGCATGCAATATTACTGGTCGGGAGGCGACGTCAAAAAAGCGGAAGCCGAAGTCTTCAAGGGCATTACCTTGCACGGCAAGTACGATGTCGTGGAAGCGGCCTTCAAGGAAGCGTCGACGTTAGCACCAGAGCGGCTGGATTTTCAGTATGCCGTCGCCTCAACGCAGATCATCCAGAAGAAGCTCGACGAGGCGCAGACGACGTTCCAGGGTATCCTTGACAAGGAGCCGACCGCATTTGACGCTCAAAGCTGGTTGGAAGCGATTGCCCGCATCCGTGGCGATGAGACCGGCGCGGCACTCGCCCATCAAGCACTCGCAGGGCTCGATCGCGAGCGCGCGGAGGCGTATCGCAAGCGCTTTGTTCGCGCAGAACAGATCATGGCCGAAAAGCCCAACTTCGATGTCCCAACGGTGCCCGGCAAGGTCGTGGTCGTCGCCTTGGGCTACGCGCTGGCGGATGACGGCACGGCGCAGCAGACTTTGCTCGACCGCCTCGACGTGACGTTGAAGGCTGCAGAGGCGAACCCGACAGCACTGGTGATGGTGAGTGGCGGCGTGCCGAAGCATGGCGTTACTGAAGGCGACGTGATGTCCAAGTGGCTGGTCGACAAGGGTGTCAGCCGCGACCGCATCATCATTGAAGACAAGTCGAAAGACACGATCGGCAATGTGATCAATGCTGCCAATCTGTTGGTGCGGCATCAGGCCGACACTGTGATCCTGGTGACCAGCTCAAGCCACATGCGCCGAGCTCGCACAGTAATGGAAGACGCATTGAAACAGCGCGACCTGCTGACGGCAGTGGTGCCGCTGAATGCGCTGGACGCACCATCCCAAGATGAGGCGGCAAAGGTCGGGTCTGACGAGAGGTTGGTAATTTACCGCGATCTGATGCGTGTTTCGGGCGTATGGGCGTATCCGGGGCTTCAGCAGTAGCCACTGACGCATCTCAAGAATCATCGAAACCCCCGCGCCCAGTTCCGCCATTATGGGCGCGCGAGCTATTGACCAATGCATCGGCGACCTTCACGCCGCAACGCTTGCAGACGCTTCCCGTTCCCCTTGGTGATCGAAAATTTCTCTATGGCCTTGTGCCACAGCGCCGATGTTCGGTCGTCGAAACAGTATTTGTTCGCCACAATCTCCGACATTAAGCTTCCCATCGCCCCTGCTTTGTCCTAGAAGGCACCCCGTAATCCGGTCGCAGCCTACCCGGTCAAAACAAGGACACCTATCATGAAGACGATTGTCATCTGCTCCGGCGGATTGGACTCGGTATCGCTTGCCCACAAGGTCGCAGCCGAGCAGGAGCTTATAGGCCTGCTCTCCTTCGACTATGGACAACGACACCGCAAGGAACTGGACTTTGCCGCCGCCTGTGCGAGGCGGCTTGGCGTACCACATCAGATCATCGACATTCGCGCCATCGGCGCCCACCTCACCGGATCGGCGCTGACGGACGATGTCGACGTGCCCGACGGCCACTATGCCGAGGAAACCATGAAGGCGACGGTGGTTCCGAACCGCAACGCCATCATGCTCGCGATTGCCTTCGGGCTTGCGGCGGCGCAGAAGGCGGACGCGGTTGCGGTCGCCGTGCATGGCGGCGATCATTTCATCTATCCCGATTGCCGTCCCGGTTTCATCGATGCGTTTCAGGCGATGCAGAACCAGGCGCTCGACGGCTATGCCAACGTTGCACTCTACGCGCCCTACGTGACCGTATCGAAGGCGGATATCGTCACCGACGGCGCAAGCCATGCGACACCCTTCGAAGAGACCTGGTCCTGCTACAAGGGTGGCGCACGCCATTGCGGCCGCTGCGGCACCTGCGTCGAGCGGCGCGAGGCCTTTCATCTTGCCGGTGTTGCGGACCCGACCGATTATGAGGATCCGGATTTCTGGGTGGCGGCGACGTCTGCTTTTTCAGCCGAGGAGGTGAAGTGATGTTCCGGATCACCAAGGAGTTCCATTTCTCCGCCTCGCACCAGCTGAAGAGCCTGCCGGCGGACCACCAGTGCGCCCGGCTGCACGGGCATAACTACGTCGTTGAAGTCGAGCTTGCCGGTGCGGCACTCAACGAACACGGCTTCGTGCGCGACTATCACGAGCTGGCGCCACTGAAGCGCTACATCGACGAGAGCTTCGACCATCGTCACCTCAATGACGTCCTCGGCCATGACCAGGTGACGGCCGAATGTCTGGCAAAGCATTTCTACGATTGGTGCAAGGTGAGGCTCCCTGAAACCTCGGCGGTGCGCGTCAGCGAAACACCGAAGACCTGGGCGGAATACCGGCCATGACCGGGCCTGGCGAAACGCGCATCCGGATCAGCGAAATCTTCGGGCCGACGATCCAGGGCGAGGGCATCCTGATCGGCCTGCCGACCGTGTTCGTGCGCACGGGCGGCTGCGATTATCGCTGCAGCTGGTGTGACACGCTGCATGCGGTCGACAGCGAATATCGCGACCAATGGCTGCCGATGACGGTGGAGGAGATCTGGAGCGAAGTCAGCCGGCTATCCGGCAGCAAGCCGCTCACGGTCTCGCTATCCGGTGGCAATCCGGCGATCCAGCCGCTTGGACCTCTGATCGCGCGTGGGCGAGAGGAAGGCTACCGGTTTGCCCTGGAGACGCAGGGCAGCATCGCCAAGGACTGGTTTGCCGATCTCGACGTGCTGGTCTTGAGCCCGAAGCCGCCGTCGAGCGGCATGAAGACCGACTGGAACGCCTTCGACGACTGTCTTCGCATGGCGGCAGGCCGGCCCGAGGTGGCGCTGAAGATCGTCGTCTTCGACGAGCGCGATTATGCCTATGCCCGCGATGCGGCGGCCCGTTATCCGCATCTGCCGCTCTACCTGCAGCCCGGCAACCACACGCCGCCGCCCCCTGATGACGACGATGCCACCGTCGATATCGACGGCATCATCGACCGCATGCTCTGGCTGGTCGGCAAGGTGACGGAAGATCGCTGGTTCGAGGCTCGGGTGCTGCCGCAACTGCATGTTCTGCTCTGGGGCAACAGACGCGGGGTATAGCGGGCGCGCCCTTGTTGTCTGCCTGCAAATCCTCCGGGCTTGGTCGGACAGCGGCGGGCGGCTATGGTCCAAGCAATGAGACCGTGTGAGGGGCGTTCATGCATCTGAAGACGAAACGTGTCTATGAGCCGAAGGCGGATGGGGACGGCATGCGCGTCCTGGTCGATCGCCTGTGGCCGCGTGGACTGACCAAGGCGGAAGCGGCGGTCGACCTGTGGCTCAAGGAGATCGCGCCGACAACGGAACTGCGTCGCTGGTTTCACGGGGCTCAAGGCACCTGGGACGAGTTCAGCAAGCGCTACCTTGCCGAGCTCGACAACAATCCGGCGGCAGTTGACGTGTTGCGGCAGCACATTGGTGAGGCCCCCGTGACCTTGCTCTACAGCGTGAAGGATGAGGCTCGAACCCATGCAGAGATCCTCAAGGACTACATCCTGACACACCGATAGACGGGGGCGTCGGGCTCACGTCATGTCGTTGCGGTGGATACTTCGAACGTGCTGCCGATGCGCGCAGTGATCCGGCGCCAATCGTCCTGGAAGGGTAGGCCGAAGACGCCTGTCAGGGCAGTTTCTATTGCAGGCGCATCGAGATCACGGCGTGTGACGGTGCCGTTCCTGTCACGGATCGTCAGCCGGTTTCCGAACAGGATCTTGCGTGCCTCCTCGGTGGTCAACGCCACCAACAGGTTCCGCCGGAAAAGCGACTGCGGATGGGTCGATGTGACGATATTCGCGATCCGATACGCTTCCTCCCCGCAAATCGTTGGCGACACTTCGTAGACCGGTACCCAATCGCGACCGAGTTGGGCTTCGAGCAAGAAGCCCTCGATCGTCCGGCTGAGGCGGAATGGCTCATGTGGCGTCGGCTGTGGCGTGGTCCGGTCGAAACGCAGAGGCGCGGTCGGCACGCAACTGCCAAAACCGGTATCGACGAGATAGCCGACACCGTTCACGAAGACGCGAAGCGCCATATGCGACCATGCGGGCGGCGGCGCATCGGGTTCGCGAATCCACAGGACGCGGGCCATCAAGGGCTCTACCCGATAACCGAGCGCGCTGAGTACACGCTGCAAAAGGCTGTTCTGTTCGAAGCAGTAGCCGCCGCGTTTGCGGTCGATGAGCTTGCTGTCGATTGCCGCCGGCGACAACTCGACCGGATGGGCAAGCAGCACATCGATGGCCTCGAAGGGGATCGACGCCGCATGGCGAGCAATGATGCCGCCGAGCGTTGCCAGATCGGGCGATTGCGGCCCGGAGTAACCGATGCGGGCGAAGTAACGGCCGAGGTCGACGGGAAACGAGGCGTTCCGCATGGTTAGAGGCTCCGATAGATGGCGTCGCGGAGATCGACCGGGAAGCGTCCGTTCATGCCTTCAAAGGCGGTGTTGGTGAGCGCAACGACGGTCAGGCCGCGGGCCGGGTCGATGAACCACTTGTGCCCGTAGGCGCCGTCCCATTGCAGCGTGCCGCGCGACTGCGGTGTTCCCGCCATCTCGGGTTCGACAAGCACGGCGCCGCCGAAACCGAACTCCCACCCGGCGCCGGCGGCCAATCCGCCCGTCCTTGCCTGAATGTCGAACATCGAGCGGGTGCTGGCGGCGTCGAGCACCGGCGAGTGTCCGGTCCTGAGGCTTTCGAGAAGGCGGATCACGTCGCCGGCCGTGCCTGCCATGCCGGCGCCGCCGGAGGGAAAGGCCCGCGGGTTCAGGATCCGGCCGGGCGAGAGGCGCACGGGATTGCCAAAGAAGGGGACCGCGTCGTCGCCAACGAGCCGCCGTGGCCGCGGCGAGGCATCGCCATAGTGGACCACGAGCCTGCGTTTATCGGTCACGGAAAAGGCGGTGTCGTTCATCCCCATCGGGCGTGTGACGAGCGCAGCAATCGCCTCCGGCAGCTTTGATCCCGTCGCCTCTTCGATAACGGCGCCAAGCACGTCGAGGCTCATCGAATAGCCCCAGCCGTGTCCGGGCGGATAGGATAACGGAATGGCGGTGAGCTTGCCGATGAGGGCGGTGAGATCATCGTCGGTGTCGTCGAGGCCGCTGCTGATGGCGTGCCGGCGATAAGGGCCGTCGCCTCGCTCCATGAACACGTAGCTCAAACCGGCACTGTGCGTCAGGAGTTGGCGGATGGTTATCCGAGGCTCGCTGCCGTCCGGCAGCTGCGGCCTGAACGCGGGCAGCCATTCCGACACGATATCGTCGAGACCGATGGTGCCCCTTTGCACCAAGTTGAGAGCGGCGACCGTGACGATCGGCTTTGCGACCGAGGAGAGCAGGAAGATGCTGTCCTCGGTCATCGGCTGGTCGGCCTCGCGGTCCCCAAGCCCGGCGGCATGTCGGTAGCCGGGCTCGCCGTCGATAAGGATCTCGACGACTGTGCCGACGATGCGCTGTTCATCCAGGGCTTCCGCAATCACTCGGTCGAGTTCGGCCTTCAGCCGCTCTCTGCGCTGCGATCTTCCTTGTCTTGTCGCATCCATGATCGTCTCCTGTGCTTCTCGAAACTGCGGCCCGGTCGACGCTTCAGGGCGAAATTCGGGCTCCCGGACAAAGGCAAAGCCCGTTCGCAGCGAAAGTCGATCGTCTGTTCCCGTATGGGAGGCATACGCGCCTGCACGAGGCAGCCGTCGTCGTCCGGCGCTAGAAACGGTGCGACAACGTCAGATGGAGTCGGGTTGATGAACACAAACAATCTGGGATTTGCAGGCAAAGTCGCCTTAGTCGCGGGCGCCAGCAAGGGTATCGGCGCGGCCACCGCCCGCGCCTTTGCGCAGGCCGGCGCATCCGTTGTCCTTCTTTCCCGCTCGCAGCCGGCGGTCGAGGCGTTGGCGGTTTCCATCCGCCAGGCGGGCGGCGACGCACTGGCGATCGCGGCCGATGTCGGCGACAAGAGTGCCATGAAGCAGGCGCTTGCAAGCGTGATGCAGCACTATGGCCGGCTCGACGCCGCCTTCAACAATGCGACGGATGGAACCATGCCGGCCCCGCTTGCCGATCTCGACATCGACGGGTTCGATCGCGGCATCCGCACCAACATTCGCGGCACCTTTCTCGGCATGCGTTACCAGATCGAGGCGATGGCGAGGGCTGGTGGCGGTGCGATCGTCAACATGGCGTCGGTTGCCGGCATCAACGGCACCTCCGGGCTTGCCGGCTATGTCAGTGCGAAGGCCGGGATCATCGGGCTGACCAAGGCCGCGGCGCTGGACTATGCCGACCAGGGCATCCGGATCAATGTCGTTGCGCCCGGGCCGATCCTCACCCACCATCTCGAGGCCGCCGGCGCGGAAATCCAGCGGCACGCAGCACTTTCGACGCCGATGCGCCGGCTTGGCCGGATGGAGGAGGTGGCCGCAAGTGTCCTCTGGCTCTGTTCCGATGCGGCGAGTTACATCACCGGCGTAGTGCTGCCGATCGACGGGGGCATGACGGCGGGCACGAAAGTGCCTATGAATTACCGTCGAGGCGAGCCGCCTCGGCCGGCTGAACCCTGAGGTGCTTGTGGACTGGGAAGAACTCCATCTTGTTCAGCACTTGGTCCGCCACGGCTCGCTGAGTGCAGCGGCCCGTGCGATGGGCACCACGCAACCGACGCTCAGCCGTCGCCTCGAGGCGTTCGAGCAGAAGACGCAGCAGAAGCTGTTCGAGCGGCAAACAAGCGGCCTTGTGCCGACTGCGGCGTGCCTGTCCATTCTGTCGGCGCTCGAGCAGATGGAGGCGAATGCGCTTGCGGTCGAGCGACGCCTGGCGGCGCAGGACGATGCGCTGGCGGGTACCATCACCGTCACCAGCCTCGACTGGCTCGGAGATTATCTGCTGGCGCCGATCCTGACGAGATTTGCCGCTGCCCATCCCGGCGTCACCATTCACCTGTTGAACGACGCCCGGCGCTTCAATCTGTCCCGGCGGGACGCCGATATCGCCTTCCGCTTCGGCAGCTTCGATCAGAGCGACATCGTCGAGCGCAAGGTTGCCGATATCCGCTATGGCCTGTTTGCGATGCAGGCCTACCTCGATCGCTTCGGCCATCCAAACGCCACCGGTGACGGTCACGCCATTGTCGAACTGGCCGAGGTACCGGTGCGGGTGTCACTCTCGACTTGGCTGAAGGACCTCTTGCCGGATGCGAGGGTAATGTTGCGCGCGAACTCGATCCGCTCGCAACTGAGTGCTGTCGAAACCGGCGCGGCGCTCGCGACGCTTCCGCATTTCCTTGCGGCCGGCCGGGACGGCCTTGTATCTGTGGACCTCGGCGTTGCCGCACCAGTCCTGTCGTTGAAGCTCGGCGTGCACCAGGAGACGCGCAATCTCCCGCGGGTGCGAAAACTCATAGACTTCGCCGTCTCGCAGTTCGCGGGCCTGCGGCCGAAACTCAATCCGTCGAGCTGAACGCCGGTCGCGACGACTGCTGCGCGAGACCCTTTCGGCGCGCCGCAATGCAGGCCGAAATTTTCTTGATTGTCGACGTCGGGATGGGAAAGCGCCGCGCGTCTTAAGCTCGACGGCGGTTTTGGACCGCGCTGACAACAAGGAGAATATGCATGTTCCGCACCGCTTTCATTGCTGGCGCTCTGCTGATCTCCGGCACCACATTTGCCGACGCCGAGCCGGTGGGCAATCGCGTCGATGTCAACGGCATGAAGATGTATTACGAGGTCTTGGGCGAGGGCGAACCGCTGGTCGTGCTGCACGGCGCCTACATGAACATTCCGTCGATGGGCGCGATCATCCCGAAGCTTGCCGAGACCCATAAGGTCTACGCCGTCGAACTGCAGGGCCATGGCCGCACCAATGATATCGACCGGCCGATCACTTATCCGAACCTCGCCGATGACGTCGCTGCCTTCATGGATGCGGTTGATCTCAAGAAGGCTGACGTCCTTGGTTACTCCATGCGGCCGCCGGTCTGCAACTGGCGATCCGCCACCCGGAAAAGGTGAACAAGCTCGCTGCCGCATCCGTCGCCTATGACGCTGACGGCTGGCAGCCGGAGTTCAAGGCGGTCATCCCGCAGATGACCGTCGAGATGATTGTCGGCCTGCCGTTTGCCGAGGACTATCGCAAGCTTGCCGCGAACCCTGACGGCTTTCCGGAGCTGGCGAAGAAGCTCATTCAGCTCGAAAAGGAGCCGATGGCCTGGGAGGCTGACGTCAAGACGCTGAAGGCACCGGTCCTGATCATTGCCGGCGATGCGGACGTGGCGACGCTCGAACACAATGTCGCGCTCTTCCGTCTGCTTGGCGGCGGAGCGATGGGCGACATGGGCAAGCCCCTGGCTGTCTCGCGGCTCGCCATCCTGCCGGCGACGTCGCACACCGCAGTCATCAACCAGACGGACCTGCTCTACGCCTTCATCGAACCCTTCCTGAATGGCGAGACGCCGAAGGGCATGTTCCAGTAAGATTCGACTGGCGCCATCTCCAGAGAGATGGCGCCAGCGCGACAACACGCGCGAGCCGCCTAGACTAACGCAGACGCCTTCCGTCTGCGTCGAACACCAAAACGGCGGCCGGATCGAAGCGCGCCGCAATGCTGTCGCCGGATTTGAGGCCGCGGCCGTTCTTGGTCTCGATGATGATCAATTCGCCGTCGCCATGGCGGGCATAGGCGAAGGTCTCGCCGCCGAGGTGTTCCAGCATGTCGATCGTCAGATCGAGGCTTGCCGAGCCGCTGTCGCCGAAATGTTCGGGCCGGATGCCGATGGTCACGGAGCTCCCCGGCGTAGCCTCCTTGATGGCCACTGGAATAGTCGCGTTGCCGAAGTCGGGCAGACGTACCTGCGTTCCGCCAGCGTCGACGATCCCCTTCAAGAAGTTCATTTTCGGTGAGCCGATGAAACCGGCGACGAAGAGATTGGCCGGATCGTCGTAAAGGTCGAGCGGCGAGCCGACCTGTTCGACCACGCCACCGCGCATGACGACGATCTTGTCGGCAAGCGTCATCGCCTCGACCTGGTCATGGGTGACATAGACGATTGTGGTCGCGAGCTTCTTGTGCAGCCGGGCGATCTCGATGCGCATGTGCACGCGTAGTTCCGCATCGAGGTTGGACAGCGGCTCGTCGAAGAGAAAGATTTTCGGATGCCGTACGATCGCCCGGCCGATCGCAACACGCTGGCGCTGGCCGCCGGAAAGCTGTTTTGGCTTACGGTCGAGCAGCGGGCCGAGCTCGAGAATGTTCGCAGCCTCGCCGACCCGTTGTTCGATCTCGGCCTTCGGCACGCCGGCAAAGCGCAGGGCGAAGCCCATGTTCTCCCGCACAGTCATATGCGGATAGAGCGCATAGGACTGGAACACCATGGCGATGCCGCGTTTCGACGGATCGACATCGTTCATCCGCTCGCCGTCGATCGTGAGATCACCGGATGTGATCTCCTCGAGACCGGCGATCATCCGAAGCAGGGTCGACTTGCCGCAGCCGGATGGTCCAACGAAGACGACGAACTCACCGGTTTTGATGTCGAGGTCGACCCCCTTGATGACCTCGAAGTTGCCATAGGACTTTCTGACGTCGCTGAGTTGGAGTTCGCTCATGCAGCCGCTGCCTCGCTTGCCACTGCCGAAAGTTCCAGTCTTACGGATCCAAGCCGTGTCGAGGTTACCGCGACGGCGATGCCGCCGGCAGCACCCGTCGTCTCCAGCCAGAAGCCCGTCGAACCACCCTGGAAGACCAGGCGCTCGGGCCCAAGCAGTCGGGCAGGGCCGGTCACGGTGACGTCGACCGCATCGTTGAGGAACGGCAGGACGTTGCCGGCCTGGTCGAGCGCGCGCACGATCACGCGAACACTGTCACGCCCTTCGGCCCGTAGTGTGGTGTTGTCTGCCACGACCTCGAGCGTCGTCGGCACCGGGTCGGCGACCATGCGCAGGCTGGCGACGGCCTTGCCGTCGATGAAGCCAGTGAAGGCGGCGTCTTCCCATTTCATGCCCCAGACGCCGAGTTCGTCCTTGGTGAAGTGGCGGTGGTCGATGACCACAGGCGGATGCGGCAGATGCGGGAAGTTCTCGCGGTCCGGACCGACGCGCTTCACCAGCGAGCCGTATTTCAGCTCGACCTCGTCGCAATTGGTGAGCACGATCAAAGGCAGCACGCCGCCGATATTGCGCTCACCGCGCGCCCAGAAAGTGACCGGCTTCATCACCACGTCCTCCGACGGCTCGCATTGGCTGGCGTAGACATAGGCTGCAAACTTCGGCTGGCGGAACATGTCCATGACGCCGTGATAGCAGATCCGGTCGCCGGAGCCGAAATCCTTGTGGGTGTTGTAGTCGAACATGCACCAGCCGACCGCGCCGGAAATATTCGGGTCGCCATAGGCCGCGTTCAGCACTTCCAGATGCCGGCGCACATGCTCGGCCTGCCGCTGCTCCTGGTCGTAGATCTTCGTCGGATACATGTGACCGCCGAATTCGGTGATCATGTAGGGCACCTTGCGATTGAGCCCGGTGCACTCCTGTTGCGGCCGCAGCGCCGTGCGCGGGCGGTTTGCGCCCGGCAGTTCCTCGTTGCCGAGGATGAAGTCGTTCATGGTGTAGACGTCTTCGAGAAACTCGCTGTCGGTGATGTAGCGCACGCCGCCGGTCTGGCGGGTCGAGTCGAGCTCGTGCGCCAGGCGGTTGGTTTCGACGTAGAAGTCGTGGGAATCCTGCGACTCGTTGATGCGCACGCCCCAGATGATGATCGACGGGTGGTTCCAGTCGCGCTCGATCATGCGCCGGACGTTTTGGATCGCCTCCTGCTTCCAGGCCTCACCGCCGATATGCTGCCAGCCGGGGATTTCCTCGAAGACGAGCAGGCCGATGCGGTCGCAATGGTCGAGAAACCATTTGGATTGCGGATAGTGCGAGGTGCGGACAAGGTTGCAATGTAGCGTGTTCTTCAGGATCTCGGCATCGCGCTCCTGGGCCGACCGGCCCATGGCATAGCCGACATAGGGGAAGGCCTGGTGGCGGTTGAGACCACGGATATTCAGCGGCCGGCCGTTGAGCTTGAAACCTTCCGTGGTGAACTCTGCTGTACGGAAGCCAAAGCGCGACGAGAGCCGGTCGCTGCCGCGATCGCTGCGCAGTTGCACCTCCGCCTCGTAGAGGACGGGACTGTCGATATCCCAGAGCGAAAGCCCCTTGAGACCGGTAATCTCCAATGTGACGCTCTCACCGCGGGTCTCGCCGATGGCTTCCGCCAGCACCTTGCCGTTCGTGTCCTTGAGCAGTGCCGTGACAGTTCCGGCGAACGTCAAGCTTTGCGGATTGGCGAGATCGCAACGGACCGTGACGGACTTGGCGTCGCTGAGGACATCGCGGGTCTCGATCTTGATGTTGGCGATCGAAACCGCGTCGGTGACCTTCAGCCAGACGTCGCGATAGATGCCGGCATAGGTCAGATAATCGATGCGGCCGCCGAAGGGTGGGATCTCCGGGTTTTCGCTGCCGTCGATCTTGACAGTGATCAGGTTATCGCCCTCCCGCAGCCTGTCGGTCAGGCGCGCTTCGAAGGGCGTATAGCCGTCCTTGTGGGCAACGATCTCTTCGCCGTTGAGATAGACGACGGCATCGGCCATCGCAGCGTCGAAGACGAGCGAGACCTCGCGGCCATGGAACTCCCGACGCCAGGCGAGCGGCTTTTGATAGGTGAAAGCGCGCTGATAGGAGGCCTCGTCGAAGTAATTGAACGGCAGTTCCACCGCATTGTGCGGCAGGCTCACGGGCCTGCCCGCCTGCAGGCGGCCGGCTTCAGTGGCGGCGAAGCCTTCGGAGAAGACCCAGGAATCGTTGAAAGAGGTAACAGAACGCATCATCATTCCTATTTGACTGAGCCCAGCATTCCCTGGACGAATTGGCGTTGCATGAAGAAGAAGACGGCGAGGGTGGGAAGTGTCGCGAGAATGGTGCCGACCATGACGACGCCGTAGTCGGGGTAGTAGGCGGAAGCGAGCGAGGAGATGACCAGCGTGATCGTCTTCTGCTCGTTCGACTGCAGCACGATCAGCGGCCAGAGATAGTTGTTCCACGCCGTCATGAAGACGATGATGAAGGCCGCCGCGTAGGTCGAACGCATCACCGGCACGTAGATGTAGAGAAAAATCTGCCATTCCTTCAGCCCGTCGACCTTGGCTGCGTCGCGCAGCTCCGAAGGGAACGCCTTGGTGCACTGGCGGAAGTAGAAGACGATGAAGGCCGAGCCGATTGACGGCAAGACGACGGCGAGGTGGGTGTTGATGAGCCCCGCCTTGCCCATCATGATGAAGAGCGGAATCATCAGCGCCGCAAAGGGGATCATCATCGTCAGGAGCATGGCGCTGTAGATCCGGTCGCGGTGGCGCGAGCGGAACATCTCGAAGCCGTAGCCGGCCAGCGACGAGACGGCGAGCGTCAGCGCCGTCGCCAGAATGGCGATCTTGGCGGAATTCCAGAAGACCAGCGGCGCATTCACCTGGGTGAAGAAGGCGCTGATATTGGTGGCGAGCGCGCTGCCGGGCAGCATCTTGCCCTTGATGATGTCGATCGACGAATTGGTGGCGCCGAGCAGCATCCAGATGAAGGGGAAGATCGAGAGAAAGGCCATCAGCCCGACGAAGCCGTAGGTGACGATGGCGGTTGCGATGCGTGCGGATCCGTTGTTCATCGGTCGCGCTCCCGTGCCGCGAAGAACTGAAGGCAGGCGAGCAAAGCGACGAGCACGACGATCACGTAGGAGACCGTCGCCGCGTAGCCGAAGTTCGGCATGAAGCGGAAGGTCAGGTTGTAGATGTAGAGCGACAGGGTCAGCGTCGCGTTGGAAGGGCCACCCTTGCCCTCGGTCAGATTGTAGACCTCGTCGAAGAGCTGGATCGTGCCGATCGTCGAGATGATCGTGGTGAACAGGATGACGGGTTTCAGCAACGGGATGGTGATGTGGGTGAAGCGGGCCCAGGCGGGCACCCCGTCGATACGGGCCACCTCATAGATCGACTTGTCGATGTTCTGCATCGCCGCCAGGTAGAAGATCATGTTGTAGCCGGTCCAGCGCCAGGTGATGGCGATGATGACGAGCACCTTCGCCCAGAAGGGATGCGTCAGCCACGGGATCGGCGAGGCGATGATGCCGATCGCCTCAAGCGTCGAGTTGACGATGCCGTCGAGCGCGAACATGCCTTTGAACAGCACCGAATAGGCGACGAGCGAGGTGACGCAGGGCAGGAAGATGGCGGTGCGGAAGAAGCCGCGGCCGACGAGCCTCGGATTGTTGAGCAATGACGCCAGGATTAGCGCCAGCAAGATCATGATCGGCACCTGCACGACGAAATAGGTCAGCGTGTTGGTGAGCGCCTTGATGAAGACCGGGTCGTTCCAGAGACGGACGATGTTGGCGAAGCCGGCGAATTTCAGCATCATGCCGCGGCCGGACTGGAACGACATCCAGAGCGACCACACGATCGGATAGATCATGAAAAGGGCGATCAGCCCGAGCGCCGGCGCAACGAAGAGCCAGCCATTGGCGTTGTAGTATCGGCCGATGCCGCCGCGGCGCGCGAGAGCCATCATCATCCCCATGGATAGCTGGAGCCGTTGGCCGCGGCGCAATCGCCACGGCCTACAGCGCCGCGCGTCTTCAAGACGCGCCAAGAACGCTGTAACACTTTGAATTGCTGCATAATTTTTCCCTCAAATCGACTTCGACTTGAGGAATTATGCAGTTGTGGTGCAGACAATCGCCGTAGCGATTACTGGACCTGTGCGCTGACCTCGGAGTCGATCGCCTTCAGGACGTCGTCGACGGGTGTTCCCTGCTGCAGCGCCGGCAATTGCGCGGTGACGGCGGTATCCGCCTCGTTGGTGAAGATGCCGTAGTTGACCGAGGGGACCTTCGCGAGCCAGTCGGAAAAGTTCTGCCAGACCTTTTCACCGCCGAAGAAGGCATCGGCCTCGCCATAGGCGGCTCCGCCGCGGGCGGCGAGAAGCGAACCGACGGCGCCGCGGTCTTGCAGGATCGTCTGGTAGAAATCGACGTCCTTGGCGTAGACCGCGTTCAGGAAGTCGACCGCCTCGGCTTTCTCCGCCGAACTTTCGAGCACGTACCAGCTCGATCCGCCGAGGTTCGAGGCGTGCGTCGCGCCGTCGATCGAAAGGGCCGGGATCGGTGCTACGCCCCACTTGCCCGCTTGGTCCGGCTGCGCCTTGACGGTACCGGTGATCCAGACGCCGGTGATGACGGTGGCGACGTCACCGGACGTAAAGGTTCCGACCCAATCGGCCCAGCCGGCCGCCGGTTTGTAGATGTTGGAAGACATGATCTTGCCGACCGTCTCCAGCGCTCCCTTCAGCGCGGCGTTGCCGGTGATGTTCGCCTTGCCTTCCTTGTCGAAGTACCATTGCCCGGCCGATTGCATGATGATGCGCACGAGGCCGGCGTCGGTCGGGTCGAGACCCATCATCTTCTTGCCGGTCTTGGCTTCGACCTGCTGGCCGATCTCGATGAAGCGGTCCCAGGTGATGCCCTGCATGTCCTCGGGCTTGAAGCCGGCCTGCTCCAGATAGTCCTTGCGATAATAGAGGCCGGTTACGCCGGAATCGAAGGGCATGCCGTAGACCTGGCCATCCAGCGTCATCAGCTCGACCTTATAGGGAGCGAAGCCGGAATAATCGACCGTGCCGGAGAGTGGCGCGAAGGCGCCGGGGAAGGACTGCAGATACTTCTGCGCGCCGTAATCCTCGATCAGCACGATATCGGGCAGGGCATCCGCCGTGCCGGACGAAAGGCCGGTCTGCAGCTTCTGCTCGACGTCGGCCTTGGCGAAATCGACGATGTTGAAGGTGACGTCAGGATGCGTCTTGGTATAACGCGCGCCAGCCTCCTTCATGATCGCAACGTTGAAGTTGGGATCCCAGCACCAGACGGTGATTTCCTTGGCTTGCGCCGCAGTCACCGCCAAGAGGCTGGCGCCGGCAAGCGCGATGGCGCTCAAGCGCGGCAGATAGATACGCATGTCCATTGTTTTCCTCCCTTGAATTTCGTTCCCCGAGACGTTCCTCCGAGTCTCGGCGCGGAGTATTTCGCAAAATTCTGAAGAAGGCAATATTTCAGTAAATTTTTACCACCGTGTTTTTTACCGGTTGTTTTACCGGCCAGCAACGGAGCCCGTCGTGGCCGTGCTGCCGCGCCAGACCATCTCTGTTCCGAGGATCACCTTCTTCGCCACGTCGCGTCCGGTCAGCCGCTCGACCAATAGGTCGACGGCCGTCTCGCCGATCACTTCGGCCGGGATCTTGACCGTCGAAAGCGGCGGGCCGAGAAACTGCGCGACCGGGATGTCGTTGAAGCTTGCCACGGCGACATCGTCAGGGATTCGAAGCCCCATCTCGTGAATGGCGCGGTAGGCGCCGATCGCCATGTTGTCGTTGCAGGTGACCAGGATCTTGGGCGGATTGGGTTTCGACAGCATCGCCTTGGCGAGCGTATAGCCGCTGTCCGGCGTCAGCTTCTCGACCATGCAGAGTTCCGGATCGTAGAGGCCGGCTTTCGTCATCCAGTGGATGAAGGCGCGGCAGCGGCGCTCCGAATGGATGTCGTCCTTGTCGCGGAAGGCGTCGATCCAGCCGAGAAAGCCGATTCGGCGGTAACCCATGCCGTATATGCCTTGAAGCAGGCGGTTCATGGCCACGGACACGTCGCTCATCACGCTGTCGTCGACATCGTCGTCGGGGGCGAAATCGGCAAAGACCAGGTGGCGGCTGTGCCGCCGCAGCCAGTGGACCTCTTCGCCGTAGTGGTGGCCGACGGCAACGACGCCGTTGGCGCCCTGCAGGATCGCCGCCTCCGGCAGGTTGCCGTTGTGGAAGACCTTGACCACCTCGATCTTCAGCGCCTGGCAGCGGTTTTCGATGCCGAGCCGGACGCCGACATAATAGGGATCGATCAGTTCCTGGGCGGGCTGGAGGAAATGCACCAGCGCGAATTTCAGGCCCTGCATCGGTCCCGCGCCGCGCCCGCGGTTGCGGGGCGTCGCATAGTTCAGGGCCTCGGCCGTTTCGATGATCGCCTGCCGCTTCTTGGTGGAGATCGAAAGCGTTGGATCGTAATTCAGCACCCGTGAGACGGTCGCCGAAGAGACCCCGACAGCCGAAGCGATTTCCTTGATTGTTACCATGTCCAACGTCCTGCCCGCCGCCACAACCCAGGCTTCGGGCGCGGCGCAATCTTTATTTAGTAAAATTTTGCTTGGGTTTTTTCAATCTCTGGGCGTCGTATTTCGTTCGTCGAACGTGACGCAACCGCGGTTGAGATCACGCAGCGCGGCCGGTTGCCAATGCCTGCGCCTGAAGCTCTTCGGAAAGGAACGCCCACAGTGCTGAGACCGGGCGGGATGACAGGCCCTGGTCATCGGCCGCGAAAAGCCCGAGTTCGATCACCGGGGCGGGCGGCAAGCCCTCTTCGGTCCCGAGGACCCGCATCGTGTTGGCGCGAATATTGAGATCCAGCAGAACGGCGATGCCGAGCCCCGCCTCGATCATCGACTGGATCGAGGAGAGGCTGGCGCTCGTCAGCACCGTGCGCCAAGGCCGATCCCCGCCCTTCAGCGCCTCGATCATCTTCTCGCGCCAGGTGCAGACCCCGTCGAAGGTGACGAGCGGCAAAGGCCCTTCCTCCGGGAGCACGAAACCGCGCGCCGCGACCCAGCGCAGCGGCAGCCGCCAGGTGAGGATCGGCTCACCACGGATCAGGGCCGGATCGCCGATCGCGACATCGAGCTGACCCTGCGACAGCTTCTCCGACAACACGGTGCTTTCGGTGACCGTCAGTTCGAGCCCCACGTTCGGATGACATTCGGCGAAGCGCTGCAGTGCCCTTGGCAGCGAGCCGACGGCGATGTCCTCGATCATGCCGAAGCGGATCGGGCCCTGGAGCGCCTGCCCGGCGAGCGCTCGCCGGGCACCTTCGCTCAGCCCGAGCATCTTCTGGGCATAGGGAAACAGCACATGCCCGGCTTCGGTCAGGTCCATGCCCCTGGTGCTGCGGTTCAAAAGCCTGGCGCCGACATCGTCCTCCAGCCGGCGCAACTGCATGCTGACGGCGGCTTGAGTCCGTGCCAGCCGCTGGGCAGCGCCGCTGACGCTGCCGCATTCGGCGATCACGACGAAGGCGCGCAGCAGGACGGTGTCGAGGTCATGCATATAACGATCCCTTATGAAGACATCACAACTATTAGCGTTCCTTATTGTGCCGGGATTGCTATGTCTGTTCAAGCCCAACGGGAGAACGGACATGACGGAAACGGAGACGACTGCGGATCGCGGGTGGAGCGGGCAGGGTACGACGGACGATTCCACAGGGCGTGTCTCTGTCGCGATCGTCTTTTGCCTGCTCTCCATGTCGAGTGTGCAGTTCGGCGCTGCACTTTCCAAGCCGGCGATGGAAAGCGTCGGGGCTTTTGGCGCGACCTGGCTGCGGCTCTCCTGGGCGGCGGCATTCCTGCTGCTCCTCGTCCGCCCACCCTTCCTCAGCTACACCCGGGCGCAGTGGCTTTCGGCGCTCTCGCTCGGCGCCACGATGGCCGTGATGACGCTCTGTTTCTTTGCGGCCATCGCGCGCATCCCGCTCGGGCTTGCGGTGGCGATCGAGTTTCTCGGTCCGTTGACGGTCGCTGCGATTTTCGGCGGCCGTGGCTGGCGCCTGCTTTGCCCCATTATTGCCGCTGCCGGCGTACTCTGCCTCTCCTGGGACGGTACCGCCTGGGTGGCGGATACGCGCGGGCTGCTTTTCGCCTTCGGCGCGGCGATCGGCTGGGGCGGTTATATCGTGCTGATGAAACAGGCCGGCCAGCGCTTCAGGGGATTGGAGGGACTTGCTGTTTCGCTGCTGTTTGCAGCAGTCTTCGCGATGCCGTTCGGGCTGCACCAGGTTCAATCCGGTTTCTCCTTCGACATGCTGCTGATGACGGCCGGGCTCGCCGTTCTGGTGCCGTTGCTCCCCTACGCGCTCGAGTTCATGGCGCTCCGTCGCATGCAACCGTCGGCCTTCGGCATCCTGATGAGCCTTGAGCCGGCGATCGGCGCCGGCGCCGGCTTCATCGTTCTTGGGCAGGCGCTCTCCCTCAACCAGATCTTCGGCGTGGTTCTCGTGATGACCGCCAGCGCCGCCGGCACATTGCTGGCGAGGGCCTAGCGCCTAGCGCCTAGCGGAAGGCGCCTGTTCTCGCCCGCCAAACCTCTGAACGTTCCGACGCTCCCGCGTCGGGGTCGGCCGGCCCGCGTTCAGCCGTCTGCGACCTCCGACGGATTTCATCGACGTCTAGCGCGTTAGGTGAAAAGTGCCCGTTTACAAAAGTAATATTATATGATTTTTTCTCGATGGCTGCTTGGAGGCAGCTTTCTTTGGGAGGAAATCATGAAAATCGCCAAGGCACTTGCGAGTGCAACGATCCTTGCTGCCTGCACGTTCGGTAGCGCTTCCGCGGCCGATCTGGTCGTCGGCTTTTCGCAGATCGGCTCGGAGTCCGGCTGGCGCGCCGCCGAGACGACGCTGACCAAACAGCAGGCCGAACAGCGCGGCATCGACCTCAAATTCGCTGATGCGCAGCAGAAACAGGAAAACCAGATCAAGGCGATCCGCTCCTTCATCGCGCAGGGCGTGAACGCCATCCTCGTCGCCCCGGTCGTCGCTACCGGCTGGGACGAGGTGCTGCAGGAAGCCAAAGACGCGGAAATTCCGGTCATCCTGCTCGACCGCACCGTCGACGCCTCGAAGGACCTCTACCTGACGGCCGTGACGTCCGATCTCGTGCATGAGGGCAACGTCGCCGGCAAGTGGCTCGTCGACGCCACGGCAGGCAAGCCCTGCAACGTCGTCGAGCTTCAAGGCACAACCGGCTCCTCGCCGGCAATCGACCGCAAGAAGGGCTTTGAGCAGGCGCTTTCCGGCCACGATAACCTGAAAATCGTCCGCAGCCAGACCGGCGACTTCACCCGCACCAAGGGCAAGGAAGTCATGGAAAGCTTCCTCAAGGCGGAGGATGGCGGCAAGAACATCTGCGCGCTCTACGCCCACAACGACGACATGGCGGTCGGCGCCATCCAGGCCATCAAGGAAGCCGGCCTGAAGCCGGGCAAGGATATCCTTGTCGTCTCGATCGATGCCGTTCCGGATATCTTCCAGGCGATGGCGGCCGGCGAAGCCAATGCCACGGTCGAGCTGACGCCGAACATGGCCGGCCCCGCCTTCGATGCGCTTGCCGCGTACCAGAAGGATGGCACGGCACCGCCGAAGTGGATCCAGACGGAATCGAAACTCTACACTCAGGCCGACGAGCCGCTGAAGGTCTACGAGGAAAAGAAAAGCCTCGGCTACTGATGTCGGCCGTGGCCCGCGCTGCTTCTCGCGCGGGCCACGCTCTTTTCCAAGTTTCCGGCTGAAGAGCGCTGCTTGTCGCAGACAGGCGCCGTGCTTCTCGTCCGACAGATACCAGCATCGCGGAGACGGTACCGATGCAGACCAATGACCACATTCTCCAGGCGATCCGGATCGAAAAGACCTTCCCGGGAACGAAGGCCCTCGACAAGGTCGATTTTCACCTGCGGCGCGGAGAAGTTCATGCGCTGCTTGGCGAAAACGGCGCCGGCAAGTCTACTCTTATCAAATGCCTGACCGGCGCCTACCGCCGCGACGGCGGCGCCATCCTGCTCAATGACGCGGAGGTCGATCCGCGCGACACTTTCGAGGCCCAGACGCTCGGTATCGGCACGGTCTACCAGGAGGTCAACCTGCTGGCGAACCTGACGGTTGCCGAAAATCTCTTCCTCGGGCGCCAGCCCCGGCGCTTCGGCATGGTCGACGTCAGCGCCATGAACCGGCGTGCGCAGGCGCTGCTCGCCGACTATGAACTCGACATCGACGTCACCCGCGATCTTGCAAGCTATTCGGTCGCGATCCAGCAGGTCGTCGCCATCGCCCGCGCGGTCGATCTCTCAGGCAAGGTGTTGATTCTCGACGAGCCGACGGCAAGCCTCGACGCGCACGAGGTGGCGATGCTGTTTCGCATTGTCCGGCGCCTCAAGGCGCGTGGGCTCGGCATCATCTTCGTCACCCACTTCCTTGAACAGGTCTACGAGGTTTCAGACCGGATAACGGTGCTCAGGAACGGGCAACTCGTCGGAACCCGTGAAACTGCCAATCTTGATCGGCGCGAACTGATCGCGATGATGATCGGCCGTGAACTGGCGGCGGAAATCCACGCGCCGCGCGCGCAGGCCCAGGAAGGACCGTTGCGCTACCGATTTCGCAATTACGGTCGCAAGGGCCGCGTCCGTCCCTTCGACCTCGATGTCCGCGCCGGTGAAGTCGTCGGCATGGCGGGCCTGCTCGGCTCCGGGCGGACGGAAACGGCGGAGCTCCTCTTCGGCGCCCATCGCGCCGATAGCGGCGAGGCCGAGATCGATGGCCGCGCGGCCGACCTTGCGTCGCCGCGCGCCGCTATCCGCCATCGCTTCGGCTTCTGCCCGGAAGATCGCAAGACATCAGGTATCATCGGCGATCTCTCGGTACGCGAGAACATCGTGCTCGCGCTGCAGGCGCGCCGTGGCTGGACGCGGCCGATCGCCCGGGCGGAACAGAACCGGCTGGCGGACCACTACATCCGCGCGCTCGATATCCGCACGGCCGATCGCGAAAAGCCAATCAAGCTCTTGTCCGGCGGCAACCAGCAGAAGGCGATCCTGGCGCGCTGGCTCGCGACCGAGCCCGAATTCCTGATTCTCGACGAACCGACGCGCGGTATCGACGTCGGCGCCCATGCGGAGATCGTCAAGCTCATCGAGGCGCTGCGCGAGAAAGGCCTGTCTTTGATCGTCGTCTCCTCGGAGATCGAGGAACTGGTCGCCTACAGCACCCGGGTCATCGTGCTTCGGGACCGCGCCCATGTCGCAGAACTCGACGGCAACCGGATCACTGCCGATCAGATCGTCGAGGCGATTGCCGCAACCAATGAAAGGAGGACGTCGTGACGTCGTTCCTCAGGCTCTATTTCAACCGGTTGCTGCCGCAACTGATCGCGCTTGGCATCATCATCGTCGCGGTATCGCTGGTGTTTCCCGGTTTCCTCAACCTGCAGATCCAGAACGGCCGCCTCTATGGCAGCCTCATCGACATCCTCAACCGCGGCGCGCCGGTCGTACTTTTGGCGATCGGTATGACGGTTGTCATCGCTACCAAGGGCATCGACCTCTCGGTCGGCGCAGTCATGGCGATCTGCGGTGCCACCGCCGCCGCGGCGATCACCTCGGGCCACTCGCTCGCCGCAACTCTGTTGATCACGCTTGCCGTCGGTATCCTTTGCGGTCTGTGGAACGGGGTGCTGGTGGCGGTGCTCGACATCCAGCCGATCATCGCGACACTGGTCCTGATGGTCGCCGGGCGCGGTATTGCCCAGCTCATCACCGAGGGCGCGATCCTGACCTTCAATGATCCCGGCCTCGCCTTCATCGGCAGCGGTTCCTTCGCGGGCCTGCCGATGCCGGTCGTGATCTGGCTGGTCTTCGGCGTGCTGATCGCCATGCTCGTCCGACGGACGGCGCTCGGCATGCTGATCGAAGCGATCGGCGTCAATCGTCAGGCGAGTACGCTGTCCGGCGTGCTAACGCCCGTGCTGCTGATCGCCGCCTATGTTCTTTCCGGCCTTTGTGCCGCCATCGCCGGCATCATTGCCGCCGCCGATATTCGTGGCGCTGATGCTAACAACGCCGGGCTCTGGCTGGAGCTCGATGCCATCCTCGCGGTCGTGGTCGGCGGCACATCCCTGCTCGGCGGCCGCTTCAGCATTGCCGCATCGGTGCTCGGTGCGATCATCATCCAGGCGATCAACACCGGCATTCTTCTTTCCGGCTTCCCGCCGGAGTTCAACCTGATCATCAAGGCCGCGATCATCGTCTTCATCCTGGTGCTTCAGTCGCCGCGGTTCCGCACCGCCTTTTCCTTCTTGGTGCCGGCGTGTGGCGCGCGCAAACCGAGCGAGCGAGCTGCAAAATGAAGCCTAAATATCTTCCGCTGATCACTACGCTCGTGATCTTTCTTCTCGGCTATGCGCTTTGCGTCGCGCAGTATCCGAACATCCTCTCCACGCGGGTGCTTGGAAACCTTTTGACCGACAATGCCTTCCTCGGCATCGCGGCCGTCGGGATGACCTTCGTCATCCTCTCGGGCGGCATTGATCTCTCCATCGGTTCGGTCATCGCGTTCACCGGCGTTTTCCTGGCCGTCGTGCTGGAACACACGAGCGTCCACCCGCTCATCGCTTTCGCCATGGTTCTAACGATCGCGACGCTTTTCGGCGCGGCGATGGGCGCGATCATCCACTATCTGGAGATGCCAGCCTTCATCGTCACGCTTGCGGGCATGTTTCTCGCGCGCGGTCTGGCCTTTGTGTTGTCAATCGATTCCATTCCGATCAAGCATCCATTCTACGCGACGTTGAAGAGCCTGTACTTCAAGCTGCCGGGCGGCGGACGCATCACGCTGATCGGCGGGCTGATGCTGCTCGTCTTTGCGATTGGCATTCTCTTGGCGCATCGAACCCGCTTCGGCACCAATATCTACGCGCTCGGCGGCGGCGCGGCGACGGCGCGGCTGATGGGCGTGCCGGTCGCAGCGACGACCGTGCGGATCTACGCGCTTTCGGGGTTGCTGGCGGGGTTGTCCGGCATCGTCTTTTCGCTCTACACGTCCGCCGGCTACTCCCTTGCGGCCGTCGGCGTCGAACTGGACGCGATTACTGCGGTCGTCATCGGCGGGACGCTTCTGACCGGCGGTTCCGGTTTCGTTGCGGGTACATTTGTCGGCATCCTCATCCAAGGCCTGATCCAGACCTACATCACTTTCGACGGATCGCTGTCGAGCTGGTGGACGAAGATCCTGATCGGCCTTCTGCTGTTTGCTTTCATCCTCTTGCAGAAGGGCATCATCTACGTCTCGCGTCATCGCCGACAGCCGGCGTGATCTGGCAAGGACCGGGCGATGTGGCCATTCTTCCAGCCGCCGCGTAAAAGGACGAGCCACCGGCTCGTCGTCGAAGAGCTCGGCCAGGCGGTTGTCGCAGGGGAATTCGCCGTCGGCGCCATCCTGCCCGGAGACGTGGAGCTTGCGGCACGATTCAACGTCTCCCGCACGGTTCTGCGGGAAGCAATGAAGACGCTCGCCGCCAAGGGGCTCGTCGTCGCGCGCGCCCGCATCGGCACACGCGTGATGCCGCGGGCGAACTGGAATCTCTTCGACGGCGACGTGCTTTCCTGGCATTTCCGGGCCGGTGTCGATGAGGAGTTCCTGCGCCATGTCACCGAGGTCCGTCTCGCTCTGGAGCCCTACGCGGCTGGGCTGGCTGCGCGCCGCGCCACGGACACCGATATCTCCCATATGATGCGGCTGGCGGTTGCCATGGGTGACGCCGACCATAGCGCGCAGACGCTGGCGCGTGCCGATCTCGAATTCCACCTCCGCCTGCTCGAAGCTTCGCTCAATCCGTTCATGCAGACCGTTGGCAGCCTGATCGAGGCGGCGCTGATCGGCGTTTTCCGGTTGAGCAACTCGGCGGCTGATGGCGCCGAGATCGATCGTGTCGCCGTCGCGCATATCCGCATCGTCGAGGAAATCCGCCTGCGCAACGAGGAAGGTGCACGAAGCGCGATGGAGCATGTGATACGCGTTGGGCAGCAACAGCTGATCGCAAATTTGAGGGCGCGCGGCTGATCCGGAGGTGAGCGCCGGACGCTCCGCAGACGAGTTGCCACAAAGCACTTTCAGCGCAGCTTGGCTTTGTCCGTCGCGTGGGCGTAGGGTCGGCGAAGATGCCGGCGCAACTTTTGCCGCCGGCGAAGGCGAGCGGAGAGCAGGGTGACGGAACAGGATGTTCTGATCGTCGGCGCGGGACCGACAGGGCTGGTGCTTGCTCTCTGGCTGACCGCCCAGGGGGTGAAGGTCCGCATCGTCGACAAGAATACCGGTCCAGGCCCGACGTCGCGGGCGATGGTGGTGCATGCGCGCACGCTCGAACTCTACCGCCAGCTCGATCTGGCGACAGCGGTGATCGCGGCCGGACACAGCAACCCGTCGGTCAATCTTTGGGCGAAGGGCAGGATCAGGGCGCATATCCCCTTTGGCCCCACCGGTGGGGAGCTGACGCCCTACCCTTTTGTCCTGGTCTATCCGCAGGATCATCATGAGCGCTTGCTGACCGAGCGATTGGAAACCATGGGCGTCACCGTCGAGCGGCAGACCGAGCTGGTCGACTTCGAAGACGCGGGCGGCGCGGTCCGCGCGCGCCTTCGGCTGCCTGACGGCAGCGAGGAGGTCAGCGCTGCGCGATACCTCGCTGGCTGCGATGGCGCCCGTTCAGCGGTGCGGCACAAGCTCGCTATCGGGTTTGAGGGCGGCACCTATAACCAGACTTTCTACGTGGCCGACGTCGAGGCGAGCGGCCCCACCGCCAACGGCGAGGCGCACATATCGCTCGAAAGCGGCGACTTCGTTGCGCTTCTCGCCTATGCCAAGGGGCGAGGACGCCTTATTGGCCTGGTCCGTGACGAGCGCGAGGACGCGCACAAGCTCACCTTCGAAGATGTCAGCCACCGGGCGATCGAGGGCCTGCGGCTCACCATCGACAAGGTCAACTGGTTCTCGACCTATCGCGTCCATCATCGTGTGGCTGACCGTTTTCGGGAGGGGCGTGCCTTCCTGCTGGGGGACGCGGCGCATGTGCACAGCCCTGTCGGCGGCCAGGGCATGAACACCGGGATCGGCGATGCGATCAATCTTGCGTGGAAGCTCGCGGCGGTGCTGAGGGGACGAGCGCCCGATGGTCTTCTCGAGAGCTATGAGCGCGAACGCGCCGGCTTCGCGCACCAGCTCGTGGAGACCACCGATCGCCTGTTCACCTTCGTGACGGCAGAGGGCCGCTTCGCGGACTTTTGGCGGGTCGAGATCGCGCCGGTTCTGGCAGGTGTCGCCTACCGCATCGGCGGCATCAGGGCATTTCTGTTCCGGATCCTCTCGCAAACCCAGCTGAACTATCGTGGCGGACCTTTAAGCCACGGCAAGGCCGGCAGGGTGGACGGCGGAGACCGGCTTCCCTGGGTCTTGGTCAAAGGTCTCGACAACTACGCGCCCCTTGCCGCCATCACCTGGCAAGTTCATGTCTATAGTGCGGCGTCCGGCGCACTGAAGCAATGGTGCGCGGCGCGCGGCGTGCCGCTCCACGTATTTCCCTGGACCGAGGAGCACGCGGCCGCGGGCCTGGCCATCGATGCGGCCTATCTCTTGCGCCCCGATACCTACGTGGCGGTTGCCGCTTTGGAGCAGGCGCCCGATGTGTTCGACGCCAATCTGGCGGACATGGGGATCACCCCCTCCTGACGCGCGCCGTCGCAACAGGGGCCCGGCAGCCCCGGAGGCAGTTCCTGTCGGGATTGTGGGGCAGGCGGATCCAACGCCGATTGGCGGAAAGGGTCGAATGGAAACGGGGCCGAACCGGCCCCGTTGTCGATGTTGCCGTCGGGCCGCCAAGCCTATCCATGGCTGGTTGGTGTCTGGGCGCCGCTCTCCGTCGCGCCACTTTCTGCCGACGCGCCGTGCGCTCCGACCGGGTGCATGGAAATGCCGGCAAGCTTGTGGCCGCGCTCGCGCAGCCACTGGAAGGCAACGTAGAGCGCCGGGATGACGAAGATGCCGACGAGTGCCGCGGCAAGCATGCCGCCGGCAACGCCGGTGCCGACCGCGCGACGGCTGAGTTCACCAGCGCCCTTGGCGACCACCAGCGGCACCAGGCCGACGATGAAGGCGAAGCTCGTCATCATCACGGCGCGGAAGCGGGCGCGCGCCCCTTCGATCGCCGCATCGACGATCGAAGCGCCGGCTTCACGGTGGGCCTTGGCGAACTCGACGATCAGGATCGCGTTCTTCGAGGCGAGCGCGATCAAAACGACGAGGCCGATCTGGGCGTAGATGTCGAAGGAAAGCCCGGCGACGAGCACCGACAGCAGCGCACCTGATACGCCGAAGACGACCGACAGCAGCACCGGCACCGGGATCGTCCAGCTTTCATAGAGTGCCACGAGGAAGAGGTAGGCGAAGAGCACGGCCATCGCCAGGATGGCGGTAGTCTTGCCGGCCGCTTCCAGTTCCTGCAGCGCCGTTCCAGTCCATTCGTAGCTGTATCCAGGCGGCAATGTCGAAGCCGAGAGCGCCTCCATCGCGGCGAGCGCCTCACCGGACGAATGTCCCGCGGACGGCTGGCCGTTCAGCGTGATCGAGCGATAGTTGTTGTAGCGTACGATCGACTGCGGGCCGACGATATAGTCGACCTTGGCGACCGAAGCGACCGGCACCATGTCGCCGTTTGCGTTGCGCACGTGCAGACGCTGAATGTCGTCGACGGCGTTTCGGTCCGCCTGAGAAGCCTGCATCGTCACCTTCCAGGTGCGGCCGAAGAGGTTGAAGTCGTTGACGTAGTAGCTGCCGAGCGTGCCCTGCAGCGTGGTGAAGAGGTCGCTGACCGAGACGCCGAGCGATTGCAGACGGTCGCGGTCGATATCGAGATAGAGCTGCGGCGAGCTCGCCGAATAGGTGGTAAAGGTTGGCCCGAGCGCCGGATTCTGGTTCGCGGCGATGATCAGGCCGCCCGCCGTGGCCGAAAGATCGGCGACCGAACGACCCTGCAGATCGAGCAGCTGGTATTCGAAGCCCGAACCGGTGCCGAGGCCCATGATCGGCGGCAGGTTGAAGGCGAAGATCTGTGCGCCGCGGATCGCCTGCCCCTTGGCCATGGTCGTGCGGATTGCCGCTTCGACGCCGGCCGCATCACTTAGGCGCTCTGCGAAGGGCTTCATGGTGACGATCGCGAAGGCCGAGTTGGACTTCGACAGGCCATCGAGGAAGGAGTAGCCGGTGACGGTGATCACATTGGCGACCCCCTCGATGTCGCCAAGCATCGTCTCCACCTGTTTCACTACCGCGTCGGTACGGTTGTAGGAGGCGCCTTCCGGCAGGCGGATTTCGGTAAAGAAGGCGCCCTGGTCTTCCGCCGGCAGGAAGCCGGTCGGCACGACACGGAAGAGGTAGCCGGTGGCGACGAAGGCGACGGCCAGCAACGCAAGGCCGATGATCGCGCGGCGGGCGATGTGGCCGGCGACAAAGGCATAACCGTCGCGCCCCTTGTCGATGGTGCGCGAAATGTAGCCGAGAATGCCGCGCTTCGGCCCATGATGCGGCTTCAGAAGCACGGCGCAGAGCGCCGGGCTGAGCGTCAGCGCGTTGATCGCCGAGATCACCATCGACACCGAGACGGCGACGGCGAACTGCTGGAACAGCTGGCCGCTCAAGCCCGGGATGAAGGCGACGGGGACGAAAACCGACAGCAGCACGAGGGTGATGGCGACGATGGCGCCGGTGATTTCGCCCATGGCGCGCCGCGCGGCTTCCGCGGCCGAGAGACCGGGATTTTCCTCCATCACCCGCTCGACGTTTTCGACGACCACGATGGCGTCGTCGACGACGATACCGATCGCCAGAACCAATGCCAGCAACGACACGGTGTTGAGCGAAAAGCCCATGGCGAGCAGCACCGCGAAAGTGCCGATCAGGGCGACCGGAACGGCGACGAGCGGGATCAGCGTTGCCCGCCAGTTCCCGAGGAACAGGAAGACGATGATAATGACGAGGACGAAGGCCTCGAACAACGTTTCCTCGACATTGTCGACGCTGGCTTCGACGAACTGCGCCGTATCATAGGAGACCGAATAGGTGAGGCCGGGCGGGAAGGATTTCGACAAGCGTTCCATCGCCTCCTGCACGCCTTTGGCGGCGGCAAGCGCGTTGGCGCCCGGCGCCTGATAGGTGCCGATCATGGCGACAGGCTTACCATTGATCCGGGCGTTGGAATCCGAACTGGCGGCGCCGAGCTCGACACGCGCAACGTCGCGGATGCGCACATAGGAGCCGTCGGGCCTTGCACGCAGCACCACGTCTTCGAACTGCTTGGGATCGGTGAGGCGCCCTTGCGTTTGAAGATTGAGCTGGAACAGCGGATCGTCGGTCATCGGCTGGGCGCCGATACGGCCAATCGCTGCCTGAACGTTTTGCGCCTTCAGCGCATTGATCACGTCGGTCGGCGTCAGGTCCAGGCTCGTCATGCGGTCGATGTCGAGGACGACTCGCATGGAGTAGTCCTGAGCGCCGAAGAGCTGCGCATCGCCGACGCCAGGCACGCGCTTGACGGTGTCGAGCACGTTGATTGTGGCGTAGTTGGACAGGAACAGGGAATCGAAGTTCTGCTTCTCGTCTGCAGCAAAGATGGTGATCACCTGCATCAGCGCGGAGGACTTCTTGCGCACGCTGACGCCGCTCTGCTTGACCTCGGACGGTAGACCCGCCTCGGCAAGCGACACGCGGTTCTGCACGTTGACGGTGGCTATGTCAGGGTCGGTCCCGACGGCGAAGGTGACGGTCAATGTATAGGAGCCGTCGGCGCCGCTCGTCGATTTCATGTAGAGCATGTCGTCGACGCCGACGACCTTGCTCTCGATCGGCTGGGCAACGGTGGTTTCCACCACGTCGGCGCCGGCGCCTGGATAGCTTGCCGTGACGCTGACCTGCGGCGGCACGATGTCGGGGAACTGCGCGATTGGCAGACGGGTGAGCGCCAGAAGGCCCGCCAGCGTCAGCACGATGGAAATGACCGTGGCGAAGCGCGGGCGATCGATGAAGATCTCTGAAATCATCGCTTAGCCACCTGCTGCCGTGGCGGCATCGACGGTGATGCCCGGCCGGACCTTGCCCGCCCCCTCGGTGATGACGTTCTCGCCTTCTTTCAGGCCCTTGCTGATGACCGCCTGGCCGCGGGTGTTGCGCGCTACATCGACGCGGCGGAGCTCCACCTTGGAGCTGGCGTCGACCACCAGCACGAAGGCCCCCTGCTGATCGCGCTGGATCGCCTGCTGCGGCACGGCCAGAACATCCTGTTTGTCCGACTGCTCGAGCACGACGCGCACCAGGGCGCCGTCGAGCAGTATGCTGTCCGGATTGGGGAATTCGGCCCGCACGGTCACCGTGTCGGTGCCTTGCGAGACGTTGCTGGCGATGAAGTTGATCGTGCCCTTCTGCTTGTATTCCGTGCCGTTCGGAAGCCCAAGCCCGACATTGGCGCCGCCGCTGATCTCGCCCTTCAGCACGCGCTCGCGATAGGTGAGGTAGAGCGCGGTCGCTACCGGAAACTGAACATAGATGGGATCAAGCCGGGTCAGCGTGACCAGCGACCCGCTGTCCGGACCGACGAGTGCGCCGACATCGGCGGCGGTCAGGCCGACGATGCCGTCGAAGGGGGCCACGATCTTCGTGTAGGAAAGGTTGAGGTCGGCATTGTCCTTGCTGCCCTTGAGCCGCACGAGATCGCCGTCTGCCTTGCGGACCGCGGCATTAGCCTCGTCCACCTTGGCCTGGGAGACGGTCTTGGTGGTGAGGAGCTGGTCGGCGCGATCGCGCTCAAGGACAGCCAGATCCTTGGAGGCTTCCGCCGCTTCGATCTGTCCCTGGATTTCCTGGACGGCGGCGCGATAGGCGCCGTCTTCGACCTGGTAGAGCACCGTGCCAGCGGTGACCTTCTGTCCCTCGGTGAAGTTGACGGCTTCGAGGAAGCCCGGCACGCGGGCGCGAATATCGACCTTCTGAATGGCGGTGACCTTGCCGGTCAGGTCGACGCTTTCGCGCAGGTCCATGATTGCTGCCGGCGCCACGACAACGGCCGGAGCCTGCTGGGCAAGAGCCGTCTGCGCCGTCAGACCAATTGCGACCAGAAGCGTTGATGTGATTGAAGCTGCACGGATTCTCGTATGACGCATGCAACGTTCCCCCTGAACGAAACAGCTTGAGATGACTTCAGCGCGCCTGGGCAGGCGCCCTCGTTGCGTTGAAAGCAGAACACGTTCTCTGCCTCAAGTCACGCAACTAATGGTTGATAAGGCGTCGACCACATAAATGGGATGGGTTTGCCGGAGCTGGACGGCACGAAGGAGAACTTGTCACAAAAGCAATGGTTTGCACCCCTTGTCCGGTCCGAGGTGGAAGTGCTTGCTGGCGCGAGGTTCAGGATGGTTCGGTTGAACCCGTCACCCGAGGGCGACCGTTTAACGTGTGTTGCGCCGTGGCGGCCGCAGGGCCGGCCTTGCAACCTTAGGTGACGCATTTCGCGCGGATGCTCTAAAAACAGGCCCCGGCTTTATGCCGGGACCTGCGGTCGATGGTGGCGTCAGGCCGGAATGTCAGGTGAGATCGAAGCGATCGGCGTCCATCACCTTGTTCCAGGCGGCCACGAAGTCGCGCACGAACTTCTTCTTGGCATCGGCCTGTCCATAGACTTCCGCGACGGCCCGAAGCTGCGAGTTCGAGCCGAAGACGAGATCGACGCGGGTCGCCGTCCACTTGACGTCGCCGGTCTTGCGGTCACGACCTTCGAAGACGTCCTTGGCATCCGACGTCGCCGTCCACGCGGTGGCCATATCGAGCAGGTTGACGAAGAAGTCGTTGCTGAGCGTTTCCGGGCGATCGGTGAAGACGCCGTGCTTCGTCGCATCGTGGTTCGCGCCGAGGACACGAAGCCCGCCGACGAGAACGGTCATTTCCGGCGCGCTCAGCGTCAGCAACTGTGCCCTGTCGATCAGCAGCTCTTCCGGCGATACCGCGTATTGGGTCCGCTGGTAGTTGCGGAAACCATCGGCGATTGGCTCGAGCACCTCGAAGGAGTCGACGTCGGTCTGCTCCTGGCTGGCATCTGCGCGACCCGGTGCGAAGGCAACCTCAACGTCGTGACCCGCCGCTTTCGCTGCCTTCTCGATTGCGGCCGCACCGCCAAGCACGATCAGGTCGGCGACCGACACCTTCTTGCCGCCGGACTGCGCGTCGTTGAAGGCGCGCTGGATGCCTTCGAGGGTTTCGAGCACCTTGGCCAGCTGTACCGGCTGGTTGACCTGCCAGTCCTTCTGCGGGGCAAGACGGATGCGGGCACCGTTGGCACCGCCGCGCTTGTCCGAACCGCGGAAGGTCGAGGCGGACGCCCAGGCGGTGGAGACCAGTTCGGAGACCGAAAGGCCCGAAGCAAGGATCTTGGCCTTGAGGTCGGCGATATCCTTGGCGTCGACGAGCGGATGATCGACGGCGGGGATCGGATCCTGCCAGATCAGGTCTTCGGCCGGCACTTCCGGGCCGAGATAGCGGGCGCGTGGGCCCATGTCGCGGTGCGTCAGCTTGTACCAGGCGCGAGCGAAGGCGTCTGCGAAGGCGTCCGGGTTCTCGTAGAAGTGCCGTGCGACCTTTTCGTAGGCGGGGTCGACGCGCAGCGCGAGGTCGGTCGTTAGCATCGACGGGGCGTGACGCTTGGACTTGTCATGCGCATCCGGGACGGTGCCGGCGCCCATGCCATGCTTCGGCGTCCACTGGTGCGCACCGGCCGGGCTCTTCGTCAGTTCCCATTCGTAGCCGAAGAGGTTCCAGAAGAAGTTGTTGCTCCACTTGGTCGGCGTCGTCGTCCAGGTGACTTCGAGACCGCTGGTGATGGCGTCGCCACCACGGCCGCTGCCGTAGGTGCTTGCCCAGCCGAGGCCCTGTTCTTCGATGCCGGCGCCTTCCGGCTCGCGGCCGACATTGGCGGCATCACCGGCGCCATGGGTCTTGCCGAAGGTGTGGCCGCCGGCGATCAGCGCGACGGTTTCCTCGTCGTTCATGGCCATGCGCGCGAAGGTCTCGCGGATGTCACGGGCCGCAGCGACCGGGTCCGGGTTGCCGTTCGGGCCTTCCGGATTGACATAGATCAGGCCCATCTGCACCGCTGCGAGCGGATTTTCGAGGTCGCGGTCGCCGGAATAGCGCTTGTCGTCAAGCCAGGTCTTTTCCGTACCCCAGTAGATGTCCTCTTCCGGTTCCCACACGTCCGGACGGCCGCCGGCGAAGCCGAAGGTCTTGAAGCCCATCGACTCGAGCGCACAGTTGCCCGCGAGGATCATCAGGTCGGCCCAGGAGATGCTGTTGCCGTACTTCTGCTTGATGGGCCAGAGGAGGCGGCGCGCCTTGTCGAGGTTGGCGTTGTCCGGCCAGCTGTTGAGTGGCGCAAAGCGCTGCTGCCCGGCGCCTGCGCCCCCGCGGCCGTCGCCGGTGCGGTAGGTGCCGGCGCTGTGCCAGGCCATGCGGATGAAGAGTGGGCCGTAGTGGCCGAAGTCGGCCGGCCACCAATCCTGCGAATCGGTCATCAGCGCGAAGAGGTCATTCTTCACCGCTGGCAGATCAAGCTTCTTGAATTCCTCGGCATAGTTGAAGGCTTCGCCCATCGGGTCGGAAAGGGAGGAATTCTGGTGCAGGATCTTCAGGTTGAGCTGGTTCGGCCACCAGTCACGGTTCGAGGTGCCGGCGGATTGAGCGCTCGTCTGAGCTCCGTGCATGACGGGACATTTGCCCGTTTTGTCGGCTTTCGCGTCCATTTCTATCTCCCTTTGCGATAACGTGAATTGTGCGGATCAGAGGAAAGGCAGGCTGTGCGGGCCAGCGATGCGCCGGGCCCGGCTTGCGGCATTCTTTGTGCCGTCGGTGGTTGTCGTTCCGCGAAGCGGTCTCGCCACTGGCTGCGTCTCCCTCATTGCACCGGCAACTCTATCAAAGTGGTTTCATTAATTTAAGTTGGATTTCCTGATGGTGGCGATAAGACGATCCTATGACTAATGGACGGCGGGGCAACAAGCGCATGCTTGCAGCCCTGCATGCATCTTTGATGACGCGCGAGCGCTTTGCCGATTGCAGCCCACACAAGAATATTGGTGCACTGTACTCCCGCCAAACTTGCGTAAGAAAGCGCCAATGGTTAGTCACATCCGCAAAGACTCAAAGAGCTTTTCCATTTTTCGCGTGGTGAAAGGACAGACATCGTGGCTGAGACAGAAACTGGGGCCGGCAAGGGCCGTCGCAAAGCACTTTGGGCGGCCGTCGCGGTGATCGCGATCGCAGCCGCCGGCGTGGTCGGCGGCAAGTTCATGCTCGAAAGGACGGTCGACAAGTTCATCGCCGAGCGTGGCGGCAAGGCGGGCTCCGTCGAGGCGGATTTCCTCGGGCGCATTCATCTGCGTGACGTGACGCTGCCCTTCGCCAATGGCGCCCGTGTCCAGGTCGCCGCGATCGATGGTCGGCCAAAGATCTTCTTCCTGAGCGGCAGGCTTGATGTGAAGGGCCTTGAGCTCGATATCGCCGCAGGCAAGTTCTCCGTGCCGCATGCGACCCTCGAAGAACCGGACTTCTTCGCTGGCGCGCTTTCCAAGGCAGGCGATCAGGGTGAGTTGACGACGCTGAAACGCATCGAGCGCTTTGCCGCAAAACGGATATCGGCGCCGGAGGCGACGATCAGCCAGGATGTGGCCGGCACCGAGCAGAAAACGGTCTACAAGGACCTCGCGCTCGAAGACATCGCCGGCGGCCGCGTTTCTCGTTATTCGGCGAGCGGTGCAAGCTTCGCCTTCGCCATGGATGTTCCAGACGGAGAAGGCGCAACGAAGCGCGAGCAGATGAACGGCTCGATCGGGGCTGTCGCAGGCGAGAACTTCGACGCGGCCTATATGGTGCGGATCTACACGGAAAAGGCCGGCCCGGACGACAAGGAGCCGAAGCCGCTTTACGGTCCGATGTCGGCAAAGAACCTTTCCTTCTCCGACGGCGAGGCGCAGTTCGGTTATGACGAAGTGCGCAGCAAGGGCTTCAGCGCGCGCATGCCGGCCGAGCCGTTGCTGGAGACCTTGAAGAAGTTGCAAGGGGTGACGGACCCCGAAGCGTTGCCGCCGGCGGAGCGGCAAGCGTTCTTCAAGCGCATCCTTTCAGTTGTCGACATGATCGGCAGCGGCGACATCGAATTGCTCGGCCTCAAGATGGAAGTGCCGGACAAGAGCAGCGAAGAGGAAGGCAAGACGATCAAGCTCGCCGTCGGCAAAATGGCGATGCAGCTCAATGGCCGCAGCTTCGACGGTGCCTTGCACGGTCTTTCCGCCGGAGAGGGCGCAGACTACGTCAAGCTCGCCGAAGCCAGCATCAAGGGCTTCTCCTGGGCTCCGACCATGGAGGCGCTCACGAAGCTGGCGGGCCTGAAAGAGGAAGAGTTTGAAACCTTCCCCTTCACGACCCTGATGCCGGAATTCGGAACGATCCGTATCGCCGGGCTGGATGTAGACATGCCCGGCAGCCCGCCGACAAGCGTGACCGACGACGAAACTGTTGAAGACGACCAGAGCGTCACCGAAAGCGAAGCCGATCCGGCGGTCAGCGCCGAGCCGGCGCCGGATGAGGCAACCGATGGCGACGCCTCATCCGAGGCAGAGGTCCCCGGCGATGCCCAGGACGATCCGATGGCCGAAGCGCCGGCCGAGCAGGCGGCCGTGCCTTCCGTTCCGGAGCGCGTCCGTTTCACGCTCGACAACTACGAGCTGGCCCTGACCAAGCTGCACAACGGCATCCCGACGGATGTGCGCGTCAGCTATCGCGACCTCAGCGTGCCGATTCCTGCCGACACGCAGGAGGAAGGCTTCGCGACGCTGCGCAAGCTGGGCTTCGACAAGCTGGTGTTCTCTTCCAACGTCGAGCTGACCTGGGATGAGCCGAACGAGAACCTCGTCATCAAGGATATCTCCTTGAGTGGCAAGGACATGGGCAGCTTCTCCTTCTCCGGCTTGATGGGCGGCGCGAGCAAGGACTTCTTCTCCGGCGACATGACCGCTGCGCAGGTGGCGCTCTTCGGCCTCACGGCCCGGGAAGCCACGCTCAAGCTCGAAGACAAGGGCATCGTGGCCAAGGGCATCAAACTCTATGCCGAGGATAACCACATGACCGAGGACAGCGTTCGCGGTCTCCTCGTGCTGATGACGAGCGCTGGCGTGCAGCATTTTGCTGCCACACAGCCGAAGCTGCAGGACGTGGCAAGTGCGTTTACCCAGTTCATCAGCAAGCCCGGCGCCTTCACCCTGAAGGTCAAGGCCAAGGATGAAGCCGGGATTGGCGCACTCGAGCTGATGGGCGCCGCCGAAAATCCGGCGCTTCTGCTCGACAAGGTCGATCTCGAAGCCGCCTCACAGTAATCGATCGCGGGCCGCGTCAGCCGATGCGGCCCGCATCACTTCTGCCTGTGGGCTCCTGAAGGAATTCCCGCAGCACCTTCAATGCCTCCTGTCCGATTTCATGCCCGCCACGATTGTAGAGGGGCTCGGACATCGGCCCTTTGCCCCCAAAAGACAATCGACCAGGAGTCCCGCGAGCATTGCGCGATCGGTTCACGCACAACGGGCTTCCGTCAAAACAGAGTCGTTTGCGGCTAAATGTGAGCAAAGGATACAAGAAATTGGTGGCAGCACCCTGCATTTTCCCCTGACATGAACGGCAATAGCGAGTTGATCCCCTGTGCGTTCGTCATCGGAGCGATCATGCATCCAGGCAGGTTTCCACGCGAAGAATGAACTCCATCGCCAGGAGGCGAAGGTGGACGGCAGGCTATGAAACAACCGAATGGCATTGGAGCGTGTTTTGGCGAGCCGAAGGCGCCGTTTCTCAAGGTTCGGCCCGTTCGCGACGCCCGGTTTTCGGTCACGCGCCTGCAATGCCGGCTGAATGGAGCAATGAGCCGCGTCGTGTCCCTTCCCGCCGACGACGCCTATTTCCTGATGTTCTATTTCAAGGACGTCATGCACCGCGACGTGGTGCCGGGCGGAGGCGAGAGTGAAATTCGCCGCTACCGGCAGGGGTCGGTCTGCCTCGTCGATCTCGTTCAGGGCGCCAGTATCCGGCTTGTCAGCGATCTCGATTCACTCGCCTTCCACCTGCCGCGGGCCTTGTTCCGCGAAGTCTCCGAGTTCTCGCACGCTCCGGCCGCCACCGGTCTCAGGTGCCGCCGCGGCGAGATCGACGACGTCATACACAATCTTGCCTTGGCGCTGCTGCCGCTTCTCGCCAAGAGCGAGAAGGAACCGGGCCCCGTACTGCAGCACATCGCTGTCGCCATCTGCGCACATCTCCTGCACGCCTATCCGGATCGAGCCAATGCATCCGCCAGCCGCGATCTGTCCGTGTGGCAGGAGAAGGCGGCCAAGGACTTCATGATCGACCATTGGGCCGAGGACTTTTCGTTTGCGGCTGCGGCGTCGGCCGCAAACCTGTCTGAGGACGCTTTTGCCGCGGCCTTTGCATCCGTGACCGGGCAAACGCCGGAGGCGTGGCTGATGCGGTACAGGATCGGCCGAGCCAAACGCTATCTGATCGAGGAGGGGTGGTCGGTGGCCAAAACCGCCGCCAGTTGCGGTTATGCCGACGAAGCGCGGTTCATCGAAGCCTTTCGCGAGGTGACGGGAGTGGCGCCGGCCGTGTGGCGCGCGCGCTGGCGGCAGTGAGGGGAGCGTCCGTTGACCTGTGAAGCTCTGCGATGTCCCCTGAGATTTGCCTCTGTAATGCAGCCGCCAACCGTTGTAGCATCTGCCCCGCCGCCGAAGCAGGCGGCTGAGCTCGATACTGGGAGACCCTGACCGATGGCCTTACAAGCGGGACTGGGCGCAAGTGAGCGCACACTGCGCCCCACTGTCAAAAGGATCAGCGCGGGCGATATCACCGTGACGAGAACCTTTTCGGATCGCTTCGATCTGGACCTCGGGCCGCTGATCCCGGTCGCCGACGCCTTCAACGTCATCGTCCAGATGCGTGACTTCGAGGCACATCGCCTGTGGCGGCGCGGCGAACTCGTCTATGAGGGAGGGCACTCCAAGGCATCGCTCGCGATCACCGATCTTCGGGACCAATGGCAGTGCCACCATCTGTCGCCCTTCGACAATGTCCGCTTCCACATCCCATTCGCCTGCATGCGGGCCTTCACCGAAAGGGCGGGACGCGGCGAGTATGTGTCGTTGTCTTCCGTGCAGGGATGCGTGGATCCGGTGATGTTCGGCCTCGCCCAGGCGCTGCTGCCCTCGCTCGAAGAGCCGGACCGGGCCAATCTGCTTTTCGTCGAACAGATCAACCTTGCAGCACTGGCTCATCTCAGCCAGACCTATGGCGGTTTGCATTTCCCTGTCGACAAGAAGGGTACGCTCGCGCCATGGCAGGAGAGGCTGGCGACGGATTTTCTGGTCGCACACTTCAACAAGGCGTTTTCGATCGGCGATCTCGCCGCCCAGTGCGAGCTCTCGCGCAGCTATTTCAACAAGGCTTTCAAGGAGAGCTTCGGGCGCACGCCGTCCAGGTGGCTGACCGAATACCGGATTGCGCGGGTCAAGGAGTGTCTGCTTCAGGACACCCCCCTTGCCGAAGTCGCGATCCACTGCGGTTTTGCCGACCAGAGCCACATGACCCGGGTGTTCACCAGCCAGACGGCGGAAACGCCGGCGCGCTTCAGGAAAAAGAACCGCTCCGTCGGGGTGGCGGTAGATCAGTAATAGCGTGGAAAGAGGGCGCGCCCTCATGCAGATTGTTCAAAACACGTGAAAAGCGTGCAAGAATGACGCGGCGGCCGGGGCCATCATAGGCCGCTCCTGCAGATGATGATGAGAATGAACTGCGTGGCACGCGTCCCAGGCGCACAGCAATCCGGGCGTCGGTTGGTTCCGCGCGTTTCGTTTTCATTAGCGCTGCGGGAGTTTTTGGCGGGTGGTCTCGACAAACAGGAGCGAAGACGATGACGAATGCCTCCGCTGCCTCGGTCGGACTGCGCCCGCGCGACAGCCTCGGATGTTCGCTGGACCAGCTCGATGACGACAGGACGATCGAAGGCCGCGACATGGTCTTTTATCGCAAGCGATCGGCAGCGGGTCCGCCGGGCAGGGTCGCGACTCCTGGCAATGGGCGGGGATATCTGATCGGCCTGTCGCTCGCAGGCGGTCATAGCCGCCGGGTTTTCGGGGAGCATCACTCGGCGATCCAGGAGTTCGGCCAGAATTCCATTTACGTCAGGAACTTCGCCGACGACTACAAAGCGGATCTGGAAGGTTCCTTCGACTTCACTTTGCTTGAAATCGGCTACGGTGCGCTCCAGAGGATTGCGGATGCAGCAAATGCCACGGGAGTCAGCGAGCTGAGGTCCATTTCCGGCTCGCCCGATCCTGTTCTCGGCGGCATGCTCGGTGCCTTGTTTGCGTCGGTGGACGGTTACACCGATCGCAGCGCGCTGTTCGTCGATCAGCTTTCCGTCGCAATCGGCGTGCATATGGTGCGACAGTACGGCAACGGCCGCGGCGAAAGTTTGGCTGGAGGACGCAGGCTCTCGCAGCGCTGCCAGGCAAGTATTCGCGAACTCGTGCAAGCCCGTCTCGACGGCGAGCTTACCGTCGAAGAGCTGGCCTCGACCTGCAACCTGTCGCAGGCAGCTTTTCTCCGCGCCTTTCGGGAGACCATGGGCAGCACGCCCTTCCGCTGGCTGCTGCAGCAAAGGATCGAAAAGGCCAAGGACCTGCTGCAGTTCTCTCCCACATCGCTGAGCGAGATCGCCACCGCCTGCGGTTTTTCGGATCAGAGCCATTTTACCCGTGCCTTCGCGCAGGCGGTGGGGGCCACGCCGCGCCAATGGCGACGCAGCCGGCAGTCGTAGGGCTTACCGCAAATATAGTTGTGCGGCGAAGCGGCCCGGATCAGACTAACAGTCTCCGGTATGACGAGCGAAATTTTCAAAAATCCATCTTTGGCGACAAGAACGGGACCGCCGTCGGCGGCATAGTTGGGCCTCTCCAATCGGAGCCAGTTTCAATAGAAAGAGGCCACGACCATGCCCGCGACAGCGACCCCCGGCAAACTCCTCGTCTCGCCCAAGGACCACACCCTGATCATGATCGATTTCCAGTCGCAGATGTCGTTTGCGACCAAGTCGATCGATGCGGTGCTGCTGCGCAACAACGCCGCACTGGTCGCCCATGCGGCCGCCGGCTTCGGCGTTTCGACCATTCTCACCACCGTTGCCGAGAAGACCTTCTCCGGTCCGATGTTCTCCGAGATCACCGACGCCTTCCCGGGCCAGACGCTTTTGGACCGCACCTCGATGAACACCTGGGAAGACGCCGCCGTGATCGAAGAGGTCAACCGCCTCGGCAAGAAGCGCCTGGTGATGTGCGGGCTCTGGACCTCGGTCTGCATCGTCGGCCCGACGCTGTCGGCGCTCGACCAGGGTTTCGAAGTCTATGTCATTGCCGACGCCTGCGGCGACGTCTCCGACGAGGCGCATGAGCGGGCGATGGACCGCATGGTGCAGGCCGGTGTGCGGCCGATGACGGCGCTGCAGTACATGCTCGAGCTGCAGCGCGACTGGGCCCGTACCGAGACCTACGAGATGACCACCGGCATCGCCAAGAAGTTCGGTGGCGCCTATGGCCTCGGCATCATCTACGCCAAGTCGATGTTCGGCGCCTCCGAAGGGCACTGACACGGGACCGAGATGCCCTGGATTATCGCTCTGGCCGTGCTTGAGGCGGCCAGGGCGGCACTGTCATTCGTGAAGGAGTTGGCGATGAAGTTGTATCTTCTCTCGCTCGGAGCCGGACTGCTTGTCGGCATCATCTATTCGCTCTTGAACGTCCGCTCGCCGGCGCCGCCGGTCATTGCGCTCATCGGCTTGCTCGGCATCCTGATCGGCGAGCAATCGGTGCCGCTGGTCAAGCGCGCCCTGTCGGGTGAGCCGGTCAATCTCAGCTGGTTCAATCTGCAGTGCATGCCGCACATGTTCGGCCACCTGCCCGGCGGCGCACCGGCCACCGCCGGCAAGGCGAAGGATGCGGCCATCAACGATGAAAGGGCCGGATGATGCCGACGCGACGCTCGTTCCTCGGTGCAACCGCCGCCGCCCTAGCCTTGGGCAGGGCAACCGCGACACACGCCCAACAGACTGGAGACACCTCGATGACGCCCGACCTGATCCTGCACAACGGCCTTGTCACCACGCTCGACCGCAGCAACCCGACGGCAAGCGC